>ERZ795042.16-NODE-16-length-210198-cov-30.174581_pt1 | contig 210198 bp, 184 predicted proteins | sample MGYA00375126_ERZ795042 | MGnify/ENA primary metagenome ERZ795042 (study PRJEB30171, sample SAMN05518105) | compost metagenome | isolation source: Feedstock adapted compost from Newby Island compost facility, Milpitas, CA | place: USA:Newby Island compost...
AAAGAGAAGGAGGGGCTCCTCCTTCTCTTATTTTTAAAAAAAAAAAAAAAAGAAAGGAGAGAGCATCTATGCTCAAAAACTATATTCTACATCATTCAGTGAATCCCCAAATTAAATTCATGCTGGTCGTGGAAAGACAAAAGTCTTCAAAAACTGTGTCGGCGAGAATAGAGAGAGTTGAAACAAAATACTCTACTAAATATTCTACAATAATGAGAGCAGTTTTTAATGAAAAAGGTTCATCGAATTGTGAATTTTTTGGAGAGCACATATTTTCAAACGTAGAAGATTATATTCTCTTATCCAGATGCTTTCGGGTTATGTGGAAAGAAGTTAAAGAAGAATATGAAAAATTGAATATAAGTGAAATAAGTGAATGGTACATCGATTCAGATGAAGCGATTGATATTAAATTTTTGAATAAAAATTCTGAAATATATAAAATTGCGCCTAATCAGTTTGATTATAGAATTTATTTTAAAAATGACGAAGATAATGGGTTCAACCTCACTATAACTGAAGAATCTGAAAATCTTATTCATTACTATATAAGGAAATACAAAAATTATAAAAAGCCTCATCTGCAATATAACTATACCGCGTTTTCTCTTGGGGATGTAATGAAAAACGGAAAAATTTATGAGAGATTTATAAGATATAATTTTTCGTTTACTGGAGTAGAAGAATTCATTCTTTTATTGAGAGCTCATAAATTTATTCTTGAAAAATCTCGGGAATATTTTATGAATAAAGATATAGAATCAACCAAACTGAATCAATGGGACGAAAATGATAATGATATTATAATAACTCCTCATGCTATTTGGGGTTAAGTTTGATTATAAAGAAAAGTTCCAAAAATGAAAGGAGAATTAATGTGCTTATTCAGTATGGGATAGCATACAGAAAATTCCTTATTCAATAGTAAAAACCCTAGTCATGAATTCATACCTACTGTAGAAAAATCAGATAATTCTGATAAAAGTCTGTTCAATTAATAAAGTAATTTCAGATGGGGTTATAACGTCTAACTCGAAATTTATGAGAGCCATTTTCTCTACTGATGGATCATCTAATTGCGAGTTCTTTGGAAAACATAGTTTCAATGGTGTAGAACATTACTGTGCTTTATATAGAACGATTAAACTTATGTGGAAGTTTGTGGAAGAAACATTTGAAGATTACAAAAATAATAAAATCGGCAAATGGCATATTGATTCTGATATGTTTATTGAAGTAACTCCTATATATGAAAATAAAAATGTGCATGTTGAATTGATTGAAGAAATTTAAAATAAAGGTCAGAGAGGTTCATCCCTCTCTGACCTCTTCAGATTTTTCATCAGAATTTACATTTTCATTCGAATTTTGAGGTTTTTGATCTTTCTTTTTATGGCCATTCTTTTTACCCAGTTTTGGAAATCGAGTCCCCAATTCATGGGTGTGACTAGCAGTTGCAGAAACTAAAAATCCGTTAGCAGCTGCTAAGAAATATGTTTGCCATTCAAATAAGGAACCAGGATTATCATTCAGTTGAATCAAAATAAGTATAACAGTGGCCACAAAGAGAGAATACACATTTGTAGGAAGCCAAGAAGAGAACCATTTGTCTATAATATCTTTAGTATATGCTACTATTAAATAGCAGAGAAATGATGCTCCCCCTAAAGTTCTTATAGTATCAAATGTAAATAATGAATCATAAGGCATGATTTCATTACTTGGCATAAATTACACCCTCTTTCCTATATTATTATTTTAGAGTTGCTATAAAAAATATGCAGATTGTAATAATTGATTACAACACAAACCCATAATTAGATCATTTAATCAAATGAAAAAGGAGAGAATACAATGCAGCAAAATAATGAACGTAAACCGTCTGTACAGACGTTTGGGTTCAAAAGTGTCAACTATGACACTCAGACCTGCTTGGCAGTTCGGTATTTCGAAACCACTGCGGCCATCGGCATTCATCTTCCTTTGAAAAATGCCGATAAAAAAGACTATCTGCAATTTGACTACAAAAATGGGGCATTTGCATATCTTCAACCAAGAGATTGCAAAGCCCTTTATAAGAAAGGTATCAAAGTTCTTCGCAAATTTGAAGAAAGCGGCTCCTTTGAAGATTTCGGAATCCCTCTTAAACGCGGATTACTGCAATTTGCTCTCGCTCGGGATCTGAAAAAGAAGCTGAAACATCTTACCGGCGAAGTTGATCCGGATGACATTTGTGTTGTCATCTACACCAATATGGACGATGACAAACGCACAGATGAATATCTGGTTCACGTTTTCAATAAAGATAAAATTATCAAAAACTATGAACCTGAAAATGGTCTCCATAATGTAGAAATCAATAACTCTGAATTTGAACATTTTCTGGATGCAATGAATGAATTCGCTAAAGCTATGACTAATGGTTATGTACATGCTCATAACCATGAAAATCGCTTTAGCCAAAGAAGGATTGAGCAATCTATCTACAACATGCTTATGGCTCTTAATGTAGATATGAGCAAACCGATGAAATCGCAAGCAAATAATGGAAGAAATGATTGGTCTGGAGCTATTACTAACCGTGGAAGCGGCTCCACTTTCACTGAAGAAATAAATGTTGAAAATCCCTCGGATGAAGATCTGGACAGCATTATTAACCAAATGTTAGAGGGAGAGGAATAATCTCTTCTTCTTATTTTTTACAAAAACCCTTTCAGAGGTGATTATATGCTAAAGTTTTTTAATGGGGAAGAACAGCAAAGAATTCTCATTTTAAATTACAATACGGTTCTACTCCATTCTGTAGGATTTTTGAACTATATGAAAGATATTCATGGGATCGATAACCCATTTTCTAAATATGACGGGATGGAGTACATTGTAAATGTGCTCCGTCTCGCCAATAAAAATACTGCAAAAATTATTGATAAAACTATTGATGATGATTATTATTTCAATTTCATTAAAACAAACTTCGTAGAGATTTCAAATATGTCTCCAGTAGCATATTTCCAGAATTATATAAATATTCTTCTTAGTCAAAGATTCGTTCAAGAAATTCACATCGCTTCTCCTATTAATATAGGTATGAAGGAAGTTTTCGTTAATATAGAGGAACCTACCTTTGACATATTCAATATAGATGCAATCGTTAATTACATCAACCAGAATAAGATAACTAGTTTGTTTGTGCATGATATTGATATGATGAAGCAAATAATTGAACACCCTGAAATGGATTCCCAGCAATTCACATATCTCTTATCAAGATTAGGATATAATTATAGAGAAGTTGAAGATGCGATATTTCTCAAACACTCAGAAATAATGGATTTGAAAGATAAAAAACAATTTTTGTTTGGGATCGTAAATATGCTACCAGACGAAGAAGCCGACAATATTCTATTTTGATCATAGATGGAGAGGAGAAAAAAACATGGACAGAGATTACTTCAAACAAAATATTTGTAACCCCAAAACCTTCCATAACACCGTTTCTCACGTATTTGACATCATTTCCAACACTGTTGGTGCAACTTACGGCCCTGGTGGGACTCATAATATCTTCATGCTTGGCCCAGGGGAGATCAAGTCATCCAAGGACGGCCTTGAAAATCTCACAATGATGAAGATGGACAATTCTATTGCAAGAACTGTCCATCAAATGGCTATCGAAGTTGCCCAACGCCAAGCCACTATTGTCGGCGACGGCACAACTTCTGCGGTACTCATTATGGCTTCTGTATACAAAAAACTTCGTGAAAATAAAGAGCTTTGGGTAAAATATACACCTTCTGAAATTTATACCTCCATGCAGAATATCCAAAGCGGCATTGTTCATATTCTTAAAGAAAATTCTAAGAAAATTGAGACAAGAAAAGAAGCTTATGATCTGGTATATACATCCACAGATAGAAATAGAGAATTGACTGAAGTTATTATTGATGTGTATGCTAATCATGAAAATTTTGCTACTGCAAATATTTTGATTGATTACAGTGCAAGCGATCAAACGTATCATTCTACAAGTAAAGGTATGACCATTAATGGTCGAGTAATGAATCAAGCATTTAATAATTATGACATCGAAACCTGTAAGCTTAAAAATGTCACTGTCATCGTAGTCGATGGTGCTCCTGTTATCAATAATGATATCATCGATTACGTGCAAAAACTCAAGCTTAGTGGAAGATCACTTTTGATTATCTGCTCTGGACTCAAAAATGAAAACTTTGTAAGATTTATTGAAAATATTGGACAAAGGCAGCCATATATTCTCCATAACATGGCAGTCGTGTATAGTACAGCAAATTCTCTTCAAGATAGAGGAACCTACCACGACCTTATCAAAGCGTGCGGATGCGCCTACCTGCCTGAAGGAATTGAAATCAATTCCGAATCCATCGAAAATATTTCGGCAGGATATGCTGATAATGTCATGATTAAAGGAAGGAAAGTAACTCTTGGTGGTTTTACTTACACCGAAGAGCTTGATAAATATATTGAATCCCTTGAGGAGAAGGTAAAAGAACTTGAAAATCTCATCAATTCTCCGGAAATTTCCAAAGATGAAGTTGTATCTTCCCAAGGTGAAATCAATAGAATTAAAGCGCGTATCGCTCGATTGAAACATGGTACAACCACAATTTATGTGGGCGGAGATACTTCCCAAAGGAAGTCTATCAACTATCGCCTTGCCGAAGATGGGATTAAAGCTCTTCAATCTGCACTTGTTACCGGATATTATCCGGGTTGTAATACTACGACCATGAATATCATCTATAATCTCATGATCCAACAATATAAAGCAGAAGGTTATAAAGAATCTGTGTATACTGATTTGTTTAAAGTCATTCTCTCTGCGTATATCGAAGTGTATAGAAAACTTATTTCCAATAGAATTTCGATTTTGTCCGATGAAGAATTCTTTGATCTTATCATTTTCCCGCTTGCAAAATCTGCGATCACTATTGAAAATGGGAAATGGAAAGTAAATATTGATCCATCACTTAAAAATGCCCTTGTATTCACTGTAGTAAATCTTGCTGGAGAAGAAGCGAGTCCTTACAATATCATCAACCCAGCTGCTACGGATATTCTTATTGTAGAACAAGCAATCGATGCAGCGCTTCTTCTGGCTACAGCAAATACTATTATGACTGATAATCATAATGAGTGGGATGCTCAAGTGTAAAAATAAGAGGGATGGAGCTGAGTCCATCCCTCTATCTATTTATAATTTACTAACAAGACATTAACGGAGGTGATATAATATGAGTATGACCATTAATCAATATATATCAAATCCTTTTGGTAAAGGTGCAGCTGCCAGTTCTTTGAGAGTTGTTAAAACCGAATACGATGCAAGATATGAAGCGCTATTGGATATTCATGAACAATTCCATACACATATCTATAAGCACAGAAATTCCTATTATTTCCATGTGTTAGTTCCTTCAGAAACTACTAAGGAACTTTTTTATGATGTGGTTATTAAAATAGATAGAGTCCCATCTGCTCAATCCAACTTTTTAAATTGGCCGATGAAAGCAATTAGTAACTCTCCATCATTTGTATTTACCTTTGCAAATACATTTAAAAGAAATAGAATGATTATAGATGAATTAAAATCTGTAATTCCTTCTAAAACTATTACTGACCCTGCTAAGGTCAGGAACCCAAATAGACTTTTGGGTCTTGAAAAAAGCATTTATTTCGCTTGTAAATACATAAAGGAAACTATCTCAAATATTAACGATGTAGAATCATTTGCATCTGATTTAAATCTAAAGTCACTTTTAAAAGAAATTAAAGAGTTTGATGATGTAATGAAGATAAAAGAAATTGATCAAAAGAAAAAATCTGAAGAAAAGAAAAGGCAAGCTGAAAAATTAAAGAAAGAGAATCAAAAAGTACGCACCGGTAAACAAGATAATGATGACTCTTCTTTATCCCGAATAGTGATAAAAAGAGTTCCATCATCTTCCATACCAAAAAAAGCCCCTTCAGCAAACAAAGCTAAAAAAGCTAAACGAATATGAGGAAATAAGCACAGAGAACTGGCAAAGTTCAGTTCTCTCGTGTTTTTACTCGAAATATATATTATTATAATGCGAATAAATAAAGAGGGGAACGTGACAGAATAGGTATGAGGGCTGATGTTTGCAAACCTGACAAATATCTTACTGATGAAACACGACTTTTCCGGCTTGGTAAGAAAGATACTTTTATCTGTGACTTTGAGAAAGTGTTCCCCAACATCGAAAAACGGGGGCTAAATATTTTCTACATCCCGCGTCCGGCCTTTTACAAAAAGGGCGACCTCATTTGTAATACATTGAATATCTTTATCAATTATTACGATCCGGACAGGGAGCTTATAACTTGCTATATTAACATGAAAGCTATGATTGATCTCAGCAATTTGACGTATACTTTTAAGAGTTTTATCAATGACATCGTGAACAAGATGTTCAGCGAGTCGATGGTTCAGAAAATCAAGTTCTTCGTTGAGGAACAATATCGGGTTGATCTTGAAGTCTCCAATGAAGGAGACGAAAAGTACAAAGAAAACCCGTATCAGTTCACCAACAAACATGGAAAGATTCTGATGGCTATAAGCACTGCTTGTAAATTCATCATTCCGCTGATTTCTCACTATTATTCTGTGAGAAATGATATGGTGGAAGATATGGTCATGAAGAAGTATCTGTATCACTGCTTCTATGCCCTCTTCCCCATATTTGAAGAAGATACGAATATCTATAACAAAATCTATGCTACAGTTGACAGAATTATCGAGAACTCCACATACACTGATAGTGGAATGTGGAAGAGGAATAAGAATAAAGGTGTCACACCATCTTCTGAAAAGACCAGAATCACGAAGATGGTTATTCAAGATCTTCTTTATAAATATGAATTTGATAAAATACTTATCAATCTCAACTATGTTGGGATTAAACGGGCTCTTAACTATACTATCGGCGGTAAAGACAGCCACGATTACTCTGACATTAACACGAAAAGAACCGACAGCAAAATGTCAGGTCTTGAGCAACTGGAAATGAATGCAGCTAGAATTGATGAACGTGATATTATCATTTCCAGTGTAGGAAGTAAAAATAAAATTAAGAAGCTTATCAAACAGTATGGTGTAGAAATTAAGGAAGAAGATATTAAGTTCTATGAGGAAAATTTGGATATGTCAGTAACCCAAACCAATATGGTCTTGCAGTTCTTTGCAGATGACTTTAAAGGTTTGGAAAATATGAAATTTATTAAACAAAAAGATTTCATCAAGCTCGTGATAATAATGAAGGAAGAACTTCACCGGAGAGGATTCAGGGTTGTTCCGAATCTGATTACCGGGAAGCCTTCCAATAAGATAAAGGGAAGAAAGATTGGATCGAAGAAGCTTGCAAAAATCAAATCTTTCCCAAGGTATTACAACCTAATGAAACAGTATAAAGATGTGAGTTCAAGTATCAATGAAGATATTGTGGTTAAATATATCAGCACGTTTATCAATAATCCATTGACGTATGTCGATCACCAGAATAAAAATCTTCTTGGTGTTGACATCGAGATCAATGAAAACCTGATCATTGATGAAACAATTAGGTTGATTGAAATGTTTTGACATTAAGAGATAGGCCTACATGAGGCCTATCTCTATTTTATTTTTAAAGAAGTAAAAAAAATAGATAAAGTATTAGAAAATTAAAATTCCATACTCAAGTTTGATCTTTATGGCAAAAATTAATATCTATTTGATAAAAGCATCCAAGATTCTTCAAAGTAAATTTTGAACTTGGTAAAGACATTCTAATATATATTGAAAATAAATAATGAAAGAAGGAGTTATGGATGTATCTAATCCATAAAACAAAAGCTTCAGTTGAAGTCGAATCTCTTAAACAAATTTCTCAAATAACTACTCTTAAAGCAAGGGATTATCGGGTTCTTTTCCATCTGATGGGACACCTGGATGGGAGAACTGCGAAATCTATTAGTTATAAAAAGATTGCAAAACAGCTTGATTTGGATAAAGATGATGTCATTAAATCGATCGGAAGATTGATTGATGCAGAATTGATCGTTGTTGAATCTAATGAGCATGTAAAAGACGGATTTAGATTCAATTTTTAAAAATGGGGGAGACCGGATGATCGGAAAAACGCTTATCAGAGCAGCAATTAAAATTGCTGCCATTCTTCTGTCCAGAAGAAAATTTAAATAAAGGATGATGACATTGAAGAAAAGACCCAGAATAGTTCCGAATAAAAAAGGTATTCTTTCTAAAAAAATGGTCAAAAAATTGAAGAAAAACCTGGATGAAAATTACTGGGGAAAGAAATCTAAAAATAAAGGTAAGAAACACAATAAAGAAATATATATTAAAAATATGAAGAAGGAGAAGAACATCCTTCCAAAACCTGAAAAAAGAAAAATGAAAAATATGGATAATCCTTTCATAATTCCAGGAGATGAAAATTCAGAACTTCTGAACGAGCTTCTTAAACTTATCAAGAAAAGTATGAAAATTAATATAAAAATGTCTAAAATCATTTCAAAGATGAAATAAAAAAACACCTACCGTTTGATGACGGTAGGTGTTTTTATTTAAAATTTAAGTCTTTTTGCCGTTTTATATTGCCATTCTTTACGAATGGAATATTGCTGTTCTTGAAGCTTATTGATGATATCAGCAGAAATATTTTCGTCTTGACAAACATTATCGTAAAGATCTACAAGATTAGAGAATATGTCACAAACTGCTACATAAGCTTCTTTAGAATTATAAGATTTTTCAGGGTCCACAATTACATATTGCCTTTCATCATTTTTAAGAATTTCTACAGCTTGAGTAAGACTAACTGGTTTTACACCAAGAATAGATCCGATTTCAGCAACTTCATCGGTGTAATCTTGAAGCATTTTATAATATTCATCAAGAGTTTTATGGACAATATCAAAATGCAATCCTTCAACATTCCAGTGAAGCAATTTAATATTGTGCGAATGAAATACGAGGGCTGACAGCAAAAGTTTAATTTTCATTTTAGTTCTCTCCTTTATATAATTTATCAAATGTTTCAATTCTAAAAAAGGAGCATGATAGAATGGGATATGTAAGATTGATCCCAACCGTTTTTGGTGAACAGATTCTTAGAAATATTGATGCAAATTCAGTTGGAACTGTTTCTATCCCAAGTAAAAAACTCGGGGTAGAATTGATGGAAGAGTATAAAAGAAATCTTCCATCTAAAAAGAATTTGCCCAAAAAATTTCAACATCCTGCTTCCGATACTTATATTATATACAGCGATATTGATGACGAAAATTCTAAAGAACTTTACAGATTTAAAGGAAAAATTAAAAGAAGAAAGCTCAATAAAATTATTTCTAAATATCCCAAGGCATTTGTTCTTGTAGATCTTGGAAATGGGCTCTACAAAAAAATCCCAATAAAAACTTTTAAGAAACTTACAAAAATCAAATTTATTATCTTTGAAAGGGACTATGAGTTCTGTTTGCCAGATGAATTTGAACATGAATCTATGAATGCTATTTGGGAAACTCTTCCGGATAAATTAAAAGATTATATTTATTCTGTAAATGAATTGCTTTATGTACTGACACTTGAAAATGCTTATAACAAAGCAATTGAGAATTTCATGATGGTAAAATTCTATTTGTTGGTAGGGGAAGAAAAAGTTCTCAAGATTCTATATCACGACGACACATGTGAAAAGATTACTCTTGAGAATTTTATGGATAAATACAAGATAGATATTAACGTGAATTTTCTTTGAGAGGTAGAACGATGATTTTGTATCACGTTTCAACAAATTTGAAGCACGATGGGGCGTTCGCCCCAAGAATACCAGCTAGTGCATTTTATGGGGATGGTGAAGATAAAACCATCCCCCGAATCTGTTTCAGCGAATCTATTGAAGGATGTCTAAGTTCTATGCCCGAAGGTGGAGCGGGGTTATATTCTTACATATATAAATTTAATAACGTCTTTAAGCTATTTATTCTTGACACTGAAAAGTATCAAAATTTAGAAATTCTTGGCCCAGATCAAATATCTGATAAAGTATGTGATGCAAAATTATATAAAGAATATTGGGTTCTCAATCCTATTAAAATTGAAGATTTTGTATTCATTAAAATAGAAAATTTTGAATATGACCATGATTCGAAATCTATATACAACCTTAGATATGAAATATTAAAAGATCTTGATCCAATATATAAATTTTTGCTGGAGATGTGAGATATGGACCATTTAAAAGATCCTTCATCATCTGAGATTAGACATTTTTCCAAATATATGACTTTTACTACTATGTCCATCTTGTAGTGGGTGTCTTGTAAGAGGTAAAAAAGATAAAAAGAATGGATATAGGCGTTCGTGGATATGTATCTCATGTAATGACACTCACTTTATTTAATATAAAGGAGGATTGAGGATTCTATGGCTAAAAAAGAAACGTATGAGAAATACTGTGAAAGATGCAGAAAACATGGCGTTGAACCTCTCCCGAAAATTAAATGGGAGGCACTCCAAGACATTAAATCGTTCAAATTTGTCAGCTGAAAAGAAAAACCGGTAGAGGTTTCTCTACCGGTTTAATTTTTTGCACATAAAGTTACTTATTTATTTTTAACCCAACTTTCTATAGAAAGAAGGTGAAATTATATGGATACACAGAAAATAGATTATGTTGTAAATATTCTTCTTACATCTCTGGAGAAAGCTGGATTCAATACTAGCAAAACGGAAATAGTTTCTATATGCCCCTTTTGTAAAGGCGGAAGAAAAAAAGAAAGATCATTTTATGTATCGATACCCACAAGAGAGAAACCAAAATTTCTTTACCATTGTTTTAGAGCCAGTTGTAATAATGGTCAAACCAAAGGCTATGTGACACCAAATTTTCTGAGGATGCTTGATTGTAATAATTATGAAGCAAATGTATTTCTGAATACTCTAAATAAAATCGGCTCAGGAAATAAAGAGTTTTCAGAAAAAAGTGCTAAGAATTTTAAAAATTTCCCATCACCAGAAAATGCGATTTCAAAGGCAAAGCTTAAGTATATAAATAATCGACTGGGGCTAAACCTTACTTTCAAAGATCTTTATAATTTAAAGATTAATACAGATATGCTCAAATTATTAAAATATAACGCCATAGAATATGGTAAAAATAAAGAATATTTGTATAAAAATTTGTCCGATCATGGAATAAGTTTTATATCTACATATAATGATTATCTTATAGTAAGAAACGTGACCGGATCTGAGAAAATAAAAAGATATACAATCGTTGATATTTTCCAAAATGATGATATCGAAAAATTTAAAACTTATAATATTCCAACAAAAATTGATCTTTTATCAAATTCTCCTATAGAATTGATTATGGCTGAAGGAACATTTGATATTCTTTCAGTATTTTACAATCTAGAAAATGAAGATAGAATTAATAAAATTTACTGCTCAGTGTCAGGATCATCTTATGAAAAGGTAATTAATCATTATATACGGCAATATGGGTTACTAGATTTAATTATAAAGATATATTCTGATACAGGTATTGAGCTTTCATATTATGAAAAAATTTATAAAAATATAAAGAAATATACCAACAGCCTAGAAATGTATGTTTATTATAATAAACTCTATAAAGATTTTGGTGTTCCAAAAAAAGAAATTGAAATAAACGAAAATTATATTTGGGGTTAAAAACCGGTACTTCCACTTTAGGAAGTACCGGATATTTTTTTTTTGATTATTGTACCTGTAAATCTGACTTCAAGTGTAATATCTTCTTTAATAATTTTTCTAAATCGTGTTTTAATTGTTTAGTTATCTCAACGTGTGCACCACAAATATCCCTTTCAAGTTTAAGAGTAGCACTAAATATTTGAGTCAGACCATTAATTTTAACGTTATATTCTTTATTATTCGATATTTCTCTATTTACTCTATTAATAAGAGCTCTTTCATAATTATCATAAAGGCCACGAAGATAAGTTTTATGACGTTCAAACTCAGATTGTATACCAGTCATATTCTTAAAGCTATTTAATAAAGATTTGAAATTATCTACATTGATTTGATAATTAGTTTTCTTACCATATATATTTTCTACCATATTTTCATAAGTATAATCAGTTTTAAATATTTTATTAAAGACGGCATTAGTTATCTCGGCAACGTTTCTATTTTCTTTAATATCAAGATCTTCCAAGTCAGAATCAATTATATTTTTTGCAACGTAGTCAAAAGCACCATAAATTTTGTTTATAGTCATCGGCAAAATGGAAGCAGTATTTCCATTAAATGCCTTATCATAGAAAGTGATATAATAATTTTTCAACTTATGTTGGTATTTATCAACAAGCTTTATCATATCGTTCTCGGATATTCCGTTCTTAATAAAATACGCTTTCAGATCCATATCTTCTTTCAATTCATTCAATTTTGATTTGATAAAATTAAAAAATTGATCGATTTTTTTCTTTATCCATTGGAAGAATTTTTTGATATACTCTAATAAAGTTTGTGCTCCCTCATTAATCGGAATAATCCATGTCTCATTTAAAAATTCAATATCGTTATCAATACTTTCAACAAATAAGGATAGCTCATCAACTTCCGTAATTTTTTCTAAATTATTTATAGACTCATTGTTAATTTCATCGAAAGGATTAAACCCCTCTTTAATCAGTTTAATTTTATGATGGATATCCATAAAATTCCTCCTCGAAAAATTATTATTATTTATAAGTTAAAAAATCCGGTCATTAAATGACAGGATTTATATCAAATATGTTTTTGTATCACTTCCAATTTTCTTATATGGAAGTCTACGCATTTAAAAATATCCGGAATTGTTTGAAGAAGGGTCTCACATATCAATTTAATAATTTTAAATCCGTCATCGGAAAAAGAACCGAGTTGAGAAAGTTGTTTTTCATAGTAAGTAAGGGAATCATTTATATCTTTCCATAATTCGTAAAATCCTTCCATGAAGTCAATTATATTTTCAATATCTTCAATGGAGGATATTCTAATTATTTTTGATTTGCCCAATATTTTTTCTATTACAGAAACTGTAATATTTTGCCCTTCTTTTACATCAAAATAATTAAATACTTTTTTCCAAATTATAGCTTGCAACCCATTGATATCAGTCTCTGGAGTTATAATATCATTATATCCTTTATAGGCGTCATCCATAAATTCCACTGCTGTATCTTCAAATTTCTCAATGGCTTCTTTTAATGCATTTATAGCCCCCTTAGGATCACTTAACATACGTTGAAAATTATCATATATCGTAAATGATTTAAAATTTTTTATCGACTTTATTTTTTCTCTTAAAATTTCCACTTGTGTTTTCCTTATCTCCTCTCGTCTTTTCCTAAAAAGATTGATTATAAATATTTTAAATTGCCGGATCTTTTCAATAAGCCAGTTAATGAATCTCCTTATAGCCGATTGATTCGAACTGTCTTCCATAAAGATGCTAATAGTCATATTGGTCATATGGTCTATATCAGAAATGATACTTTCAGTTATGATATTTATTTCTTCGATATAGGGTATAGCTTCTTCCGTAATTAATGAATCAAAAGTGGTTATTTCAGAAATTTGGTTTAAAGAATAACCTTCTTGTATCAAAATTAATTTCGTAGCTAAATTCATATTCATAACCTCCTAATAAAGAGAATGCTCCTGTTATTAGTATTTACTGGTTAAACACTTCAATAACGATAAGTTTTAAAATATAATTGTAAAATATTACAACGGTATTTTTAAATCAAAAATAAAGGATGTGAAAATATGCGGGTTTTGGATGTACAAAATCTTATTGAAACCCAGGCCAAGCTACGACAGCAAAGAAATCTTAGTCAGTTTGCAAGGTTTCTTGATACTAACCCGGTTCCATGCACATACTTCTCTATTAACGTTAATGAATCCACTTCAGAAATTGGAACAAGAGGTATCATGTCTTATGTAGGGGACGATTCGCCTGTTCGTTATAATAAAATTCTTAACTTTCCGTTATTTTCTGTGAATGCAATCACTGCACCTATTACTTATGATGAGACTGTAGGTACTTATACTGAATATAATGATCAGTGTATGGTTCTTAATCAAACTATAAAACCTGTAGCTGGTGATGCATTCATAATCCCATCTTTCAATCCTGAAATTATTTTTATAGTAACTTCTGTAGAAATTAGAGCTATTAAAGGCGAGGATCATTATATTATTAACTATTCAGTAGTAACAACCTCTCGTGCGAAAAATATTGAAAAACAAGTTGTTGAGGTATATGAAACTATTTACAGAAATATTGGCACCGAAGATAAAGCTATTATTCGGAAAGAGGATTACAATCTTCTTAACCAATGTATTGATTCCTATTCAAAAATTTTAACTAGGTATATTGAAGAAAATTACGATGACAGCATAGGATATCTTAGAACTCCAGAAGTTTTGTCTGACAAAATGGACGGCATGGGGACTTGTAAATATCTCATTAAGTTTTTAATGGATAATAGGGTTATTTATTTTGACGAGGTTCTTGAACTGATTTTTGCATTCGAAAACCCTCTTCCTTTTGAACTTAAACACAATAGAAAATACAATATGCAATTCTTTTTACAAAAATTTATTACAAAATCAATACCTGCGAATAAAAATGTTTATGTTTTATTCAGGCCTCTTGCAGTAAGTCTATTTAAACAAATTGAAGATATAAAACTTTACCAATCTGTAGAATTTGTCTATCAAGAAAACGAATATGGTCTTGATAGATTTATGAAAGTAATGGATTCAGAATTTGTAAATAAAATGATAAATAAAGAATATGATGATCTTATTGGGTTGAAACTTGTCGTAGCAAAGGCATATAATAATGAAGATATTTCTATAGAAGAATTTAATTCAATTGTGGATGATTATAGTGCAGATTTTATTGAAAGATTTTATTTAATTCCTTACGTGTTATTTATCCTCAAAGTTAAAATAAAAGCGCTACAAAAATAATTACAAAGCAACAAACCAATAAGAGCTTTAAAATTGACGAAAGGTGGTACTTGTACATGTTTGGCGTACTCGCACAAGAACGTTATAAGAGGAAAGTCGAAGCCGATCATAACAAAATCATTCGGGAATGCTCTCTTGGCCTTGATATTGATGATGAAACTGGAGAAGTCTCGTTTGACACTGAAGATTTGCTTGTAAATATGGATGACGATGATTCTTCTACGGACGAAGAAATAGCTCTAACTTCCGAAGAAGAACAAGTTATAGACGAACTTCTTAAAGAAGTTGACCCTGAAAGTCTTGATGAAGAAAAATTGGATCTTCTTGCTTGTCGTATTGTGGAAAAATTAGAAGGTATTTCAAAGGAATAAAATTGCGACTGTTAATCGATAAAAAAACAATATTGAGGAGGTCAATTAAAATGCAAGCGCCTACGCACAAACTTATCATTATTAATGACTTGAATAAAGAACTTTCTCCTATTGGTTACGGCTTTAAAAGTCCTATTTACAAACCATACCGTTTCTCTATTGAAACAATTGGACAGTTACTGAATGTTTCTAAAGTTACTGCTATGTATGAAGTTTATGAAAAAGATGAAACTATGAGAGTTCATCTGGATAAAAATAATTATCGTAAACCTTTTGAAGAAATTTGGCGTGAACAAAATCCTGGTAAAGAATTCCCTTGGGCTAATGAAGTCGAAACGGTTGGAGAATCTTCTCCTGCCCAAGAAGAGATTGTTGACGAACAGCCACCTGTTGAGACTGTTACCGATGATGAAGGACAGCCTGTGGAACAAGAACAAAATACTGAACCGGTAGAATCATTGAATCACGAGGATTTAGGATTTGGGTCCCAGGGGTTGGTTCAAGAAACCTCGCCGGAACAAGCTGAACAAAATGACGAACAGCAACAGCCAGCCCCTCAATTGAGTTCTGGGACCTTTGTTGCCCCGGTAGACGAGTCTAAAAATTCTTCGAAATCTACTCCAAAGCAGCAGAAGAAACAGCGCAAAAAATAATAAACAACTCCAAGGGAATACAAGTTCCCTTGGAGTTCTATTTGTTATTATTTTTTAAACGTTAGATAAATATCTAACGGAGTGATGTTATGGCTAAAAGGAAGATAAAAAACAAAAAGACAAGACTTACAGAATACAATAATAAATATCGACAAATTCCAAAACATGATCCTATTCAAAGAATAATGTACTGTATAGGAGATAAGCTCACTGAAAAGAAAGTTAAAGAGATAATAGAAAGAAAAAATAAAATACTTCAAAATCAGACTTATTCTTGTATAAGTATTACATTATACGAAGAGCCAACTCAAAGTGAGCGCCCTAGACATCGTTCATTAGGCAATATTATTACTACATATGTGCCTAATGCTAAAGAAAATAAAAAATATATTGAAAAATTTATTAAAAAATTAAAGAAAGATATAAACATTCACACACCCATATTTATTAAGTTACACTTTTATCATCCAATGCCCACAAATGCCTCTATTGAGGAACAGGTTTTATTCGAAGCTGGTATATTACATCCGGTGGTAAAGCCGGATATCGACAATGCTTTCAAAACATATACAGATAGTCTTATTGGAACTTTAATACTTGATGATGATCTTATTTATAAAGCCCATATTGAAAAATTTTACTCATTTTTGCCAAGGATTGAAATGAAAATATATTATGAGGATTATTTCGCATCTGCGTATATATATAATAAAATAAAGGGAAGAAAAAACTTTAAACGACTTTCCGGAGATATTGAACTCTCTAAATTAATTATTTGAAACCTTATATAAACTGGTAAAAGGAGGTAATAAAATGGCCAGTATTTTTGGATATGACCGCGGTGCTGCGGTTAGTCTAACTCAAGCTAAATCTCTTGCAAGTTACGAAAATGGGAAGTTTGGAAAATTCTTTGTCCGGTATCTTGCACCTGCAAGTTCCTGGAAATATTTCTCTAAAGAAGAAGTAGAAAATCTGAAAAAAGCAGGATTTATGATCGGATCTGTATTCCAAGAAGGTAAAGATGGTCCGAAATATGGTTATAGTGCTGGTAAAACAGCCGCTCAAAAAGCAAAAGAAAGGGCATTGGCTCTTGGTCAGCCTAAGAAAAGTGCTATTTTCTTTGCTGTAGATTATGATGCTCCTAAATCTGATTTTGACGCTTTTGAACAATTCTTGAAAGGCGTTAAAGAAGTATTTGGTGATGACTATTTTGCAGGAATTTATGGCAAATATGATGTCATTGAAGAAATGGCTAAACGTGGAGCTTGTAAATATTTTTGGCAAACTTTGGCATGGAGCAAAGGAAAACTGTCCAAGTATGCAGACCTTTATCAATATAAAATTGACACTATTGTAAATGGAATTAATGTTGATCTCAATGAATGTTTCAATCCTCAGATTTTCTGGGGTCAATATAAAGAAGAAACTAAAGTTATTGAACCTGCTCCTGTTGAGATTAAACCGAATGTCAAAACTCTTGAAATGTATGATGACGTGCCTGAAAACCATTGGGCAGCGTCTTCTATCAAGAAAGCATACGAAAAAGGTATTATGAAAGGCGTTTCTACTAGAAAATTTGGTCTGAACCAAGAAATTACAAGGGAAGAGATTGTTACTGTTTTCAATAATTTGAAATTATTGGACAACAGACAAGTAATTCGAACTGATTTTCCGTTTACTGATGTACCTTCTACGCATTGGGCGTATGGGTCTATTAAAAAGGCTTATCAAACTGGAGTGATTAGCGGCATCTCTAAAGACACGTTTGGTATCAAGCAATATGTTACCAGGGAACAATTTGCTGTGATGCTTGACAAACTTGGACTTATCCATGTTGATGATTTCTGGAATGTAGAAAATATTTATACTGACATTCCTGCTACACATTGGGCAGCAGAAGCTATTAAAGATTCTTATCTTAAAGGCGCTATGGTAGGAGTGGAACAACACCGCTTCGGGATAGGAGAATCTGTTAAGCGGGAGCAAGTCGCAAAAGTTCTGGATAATATTAGACTCTTCGATTAAATTCAAAAGGGTTAGTAGGGAAACCTACTAACCTTAACATTTGAAAGGAGAAATTCATATGAGTGAAAGAAAACCCTATATTATCGTAATTGAAGGTCTTGATGGCTCCGGAAAGGAGACCACCAAACTTACTCTTGAAAAACTTCTTAAAGATAAAAATTATAGTGTTCTTACAGCATCTTTTCCTATGTACGAAAGATGGCATTCGTTTCTCGTAAAGTGGTTCCTTAAAGGCAAATTCGGAAAATCGCCTTATTCAATCCCTCCAAAATTGGCTTGTTTATTTTACACTGTAGACAGATTTTTTGGATACCATTTTTATCTTAAAAAATTTATTGAACTGCAAGAAGATCTAACTGGAGGGTTTCATTTCATTATTTTTGACAGATATTCCACTTCCAATATGTTATATCAAGCAGCAAGAGGAAAGAACTATTACGATAAGCTGAAAATTGTTGATTTTATTAACTGGATTGAACATAAACTTTTAAAACTCCCTAAACCAAATAAAGTATTTTTCTTGAAAAACAGTGCTATTGAATCTAGAGAAGCGATGAAAAATAGAGAGCAACTTGATATTCTTGAACAAGACTTGGTATATCAAAAGAATGTAGATTCATTTTCTGATGTTCTTATTTACTATCAAAATTGGTTCCCAATTGCAACCCGCAATTATGTTGAACCTTATGAGCGTTATACCCCAGAACAAATTGCTCAAACGATCTTTGAGCACATTGAAGATTGGGCAAAAAGATTTTGAGGATAGGGGATAACCCCTATCCTCTTTTTTTTTAAATTTTTCCGTTATAGTAGTCAACCATGAGTTTATTGATTTTGGATTGATCGTAATTACCAAATTTCAAAGTATTGAAGGTCTCATGAATCGTATAGAGAGCAATAGATTCAGCCATAATGGTATTTTTATTCATATCCAGGTCGAACCCGGTTCCTAGGGATACGCCTTCTTGGATATATTTTTTGGAGCGATTCATGACAATGGCTTCAAACAAGTTGGCAGGCCCGACACCTCTAAGGTTGACTCGGATAGATTCTTGAAGCTTTTTGTTTTCATCATCCGAGTTCTTTTTAGAAAGTTTTGCAATCATTTCTTCTTCTTTAGCTTCAAGTTCTGCAATACGTTTTTCTTCAGATTCAATAACATTAATTACTTTATTTTTAATCACGTCAATAATATCATCTTTCCCGTTTGCAGAAATGACACAATTAATCAATTCTTTTTCATCATTATCCAGGAAATCTTCAAGTTTTGGATACTTACCTTGTTTCAATTCATTCCCTGCGGCTTCAGAAATCCCTGCTGGATTTACCATATACAATTTTTTATAAACATTTGCTTCAAGTTTCAAATATTCTACATACACATCATCAGAAACATTATTATCATTGAATTCATTTCTAGCAACTCTAATGAGGTTCATCAAATCTTCATTCACAATAGGATCAGATTCATTGCAGTTGCAAACCATTTCGTTAATTTCTTTCATGTCATCAGCATTTGCTTCATAAAGAGTAATGAATTGAGCCGCTTCAGACAAATTAGAAGCAAACATGTTAAAGCTTTCTTTATAAGAAATAGACAGAAGTCCGGAGGATACACTTTCACGGACAAGTTTATCATTAAGATAACCATTTTGTTGGAAATGATTAATGATAATTTCTAACCGTTTGCTTTGTTTAACAAGCTTCGAAACATATTCAAGCTTGCCATTTTTCCGAGCGTAATCAATAATATTATCCAGATTATTTTTAAAATCTTTAGCTTCTTTGATAAATTGGTTCTTTACTTTTTCAGGGGTGTCCTGATGTTTCAAAGCGCTGACGATAAGAAGAACTACATTCGATCCAGCGTTACCCCAATCAATAAACGTTTGATAATATTCAGGTTGTGAAACAACTTTATTTACAAGCTGCAATTTATTCAATCCTTCATATGGATCAAAATCTGCAATAGCATTATTTACAATCTGTCTGAGGGAATTAACTACATCCTCTTTCCCCCATTTTTTAGCTATTGCAGCATCTGCTTCCGTTATAAATTCAGCATAGGACATTTCTTTAAGAGGTTTATCGCCTTTTGCTTCTGCCAAAAGCTGTTGACGATATTTATTGATAATAATGATTGCTTTATAAATAGAAGCAATGCGGTCTCCAAGTTTAATATAATCTTTGGAGTCGGGCGGGAATTTCTTTTGAAGTTTCTTGAGCGTGATTGCAACATCAATTGCGATGTAATAATAATTTTCCACATCTTTAAGGGTCTTATTGATAAGCTTTTCTTTCAAACTTTCAGTAGATTCTTTTCCGAATATGCTATTAACTGCCACAAGCAGTTTATCCACAAGAGAATACCAAATTTTATCCATAGAAACACCAAGTCTCAAAATAATGATAGCAGCTTGAATGAGTTTATGAGCAGAAGCAAATTTTTGTTCAAGAGTGAATCGTTGGAAATCCATAATGAGTTTATCAACCATTGCTTTTGCCTTGGCCGATTTACTTTCAACGGATTCTTCAGGATTTGCAGCAGCATCAAATGCTTCTAAAATCAGATTATCCAAAGATGTACTATTATAATGATTTTCCAAAAGTTCAGTAAATACTGCTTCATTCATTTCAACAAAATTTTCAGCACGTTCGATGATGGATTCAAAAATACCGTTTGCGTCTTTAACAAATTTTTTAAACTGGGAAAGAGTATTAATATTATTTTCTTTCAGAGTTTGATAGAAATATGCCTCAAAAATAGATTTAATATTGTCACGATATTCATCTTTGGCCGATTGATCTAACAGAAGAGCCGACTCGTAAATTCCATAAAGAGCATCTTTAACCGCGCTAATCACGGCCGCTTCACGAAGCATTTTCCGTTCAATTACTTTAGAGGCCTCGGTATTATAGGTACGATCATATTCATAGACCAGAGTATCGATGATGCTTTCCATCATCTTTTTCTTATTTTCTTTTGCTGCTTTTTCGGCTTCCAGCATCGCTTTTTGTTTATAGCGAGCGATGCTGTTATGAAGTTCGAAATCTTGCAAATCGAACATTTTATTTCCTCCTTAATCCATTTTGTTTTCCTTATAGATGTGTTCAAAAGAAAAGAGAAAACTGTATAGGATTTTAAGCTATCCTATACAGTTTTCAAATTACTATACAGGAATAACTTCAATATCAATCTTATTCATGTCAAGTTTAACAAACTCAGGTACATATTGCAGCAATTGTTCTTTGGTCATAGTTTCGAGAGCAGGAGTCGTATTAATCAATGACTGATAAAGAGTCAAATAATCATTGATTTGGCGAAGTTCAAACGCCAAAATTCTATCCTGTTTATATTTGAACTCGTTTTCAACTTGGGTGATAATGTTAGAGAAGTAAATACTTTGATTGATATTCATATTTGCAATATTAATATTTTCAATAAGAGGTTGAATAAATGCTTTAAGATCGCGTACCAGGTTTGTATCAGTTCTTGTGGAAAGAATCCGAACTCTAAATTTCATCCTAATATCAAGACGATCAAGGGGAATTGTTGTATTTTCCATTTTAAAGAATCTGGATTTACCGTAGGTGGCGTAAAACTTATAATCTATCGACGAGTTGTTTTTAATTTGATTCAAGATTGTTTTCATAGTAGTGTTAGTATTCATAATGACATTGGATATTCTGTCAATATGAGTCCTTAATTCACTATATCTAATAAGAGGGATTTGTTTCAAATCATAATTAACCCCTCCGCTACCATCAGGGACAAGATTGACCACACATTGGATAAATCTTGTCATGTTTATCATCAAAGTGACTTTATCAAACTCATTTGTATAAATATTAAGAAGACCATAGGAATCAAGACCCGGTATGATATTATCATAATCACCTTTATCATTATAAGAACCATTGTTATAATATACCGCTATACCAATTTTGATATCATTAAGAGGAGTAATATGGTCATATATCGTGGTAGTTCCTTTTTCATAAATAGTATCTTTAATTCTTAATTCATCATTTATAGTAATATAATCATCGGTTCTCAGTTCACTAGTTACAGTAAAATAATTATCCGTATTATTATATGAAGTAATTTTCATTGGGAAATATCCAACAATTTCAGTTTCATCAGAGGCAGAATAAACAAATCCGTATACCCTCAAAGCATCATGGTTAATTATATTTCCATCCTCATCTACTATTCCCTCAGGTAATTCGCTGGCGGGAATAATATTAAAATTCAATTTATATGCGAATTCATTATCAATAGCATTTCTAGAAATTCTAAATCGGTTAATGATAAATTGCAAAGGGGCATTTGTATTTGAATATTCAATAGAAAGAATATGTTCTTTATCAATACTATTCAGATAGAACGAGGTTGAAGGAGGGTCTTCATTTATTACCATAAGGTAAGGACATGCGAACAAGAACTTGTTAGCATTCTCTTCATAACTATCTATAGCAGCATTATTTCGTTTAAGAGGCACAATTTCGTTAAAAGTATTACCTTGAGGGTTTCCGATTTCTTTAATTTCAAATTTTCTTGGAGTAATAATTTCAGTCCAAGTTCCATCGGAGCCGTCAGGATTAGTTCCAGATACATCCTCGTACTGGATTTCAACTGAGCCCATTGCATAAGATGTAATTGCGTCATATGCAGTCCCAAGAGTTACAGAAGATAATAAAACGGGATTTGCAAGAGTTAATATAACTTCATTAAAAATTGCTGGGTCATCTTGAGATCCTGTATCTCCCATTTCCCAATAGGTTTCTCCGTCTCCATCAAATGCTTTTTCAATTTCTTCTTCATTCAAATTTAAATTTCCTGTATTGTTTACACCTTGAGTAAACGTAAATTGCGAAGCTTGAAGTTTATTGGAATACATATCCCTTATATCTAATTCTCTTATCCTAGAAATGCCGTCCAAAGTGTTACCAGAAAGCCTTATCCTGATTCTTTTTACTTTTCTATAGATCCCATCATTCTTTTCTATTTTAAATCCTTCATTGTCCATTAATGAGTATGCAGTCGATGGATAAATGATATGTCGGGATGTTTGTGGATAATAGACATTGACATCCGATTGTCTTATAATACCATCAAGTGAGTTAGTAGAAATAATATTTGAATTCTCGTCCCGCATTATCATGAATGCAGTGTACTTTTTCTCATAAATATCAATTCTCTTTTTAATAAAGATTGTATTATTGATCGCATCCATAGACCTGAAAAATCTGTTAAGGTCGTTTTCAGTATCTATGGATCTAAGAGTAGATTTATAGTTAATAATCATAGATCGAATTTCTTCGACGGAAAGTGCATCAGTCCCCCCAGAGGAGTTATTAATCACAATACATTTAAAATAACTTCCTGTATAATCGATTTGATTATTATACGATTGAGGAGAAATTTCGATATTGCCACCATTATAAGTAAAGTTTCCTGCTTTTCCTTTAGTAGTAAATATATCTATACGTATTTCTCCGTTAAATGCAAAGTTAAAGGTTTCTGGAATAGATAATCTTATCTTTCCATCTTCAGTATCGTCGTAATAAATATAGCGATTTTCAGTATTAACTAATTTTGTTGTAAAGTAATACTTTTCAACCATTTCAAATTCAGAATCTTCATTATCCCTATAGAATACATTAAAGAACACAAGTTGGTCATCATATCCAAATTCAATCCCTTGAAGAGGGATTCTTTCAGTCTCAGTAATATTGTAAGTGTCATATTTTTTACTAACTTGCATGAGATTTGTGTTAAAGAATAAATATCTTTCTCCATCAACAAAAAGTGTTTGAGTTATCAAGAACGGGTTGGTAATATTAGAAATTGGATTTTCTCCATCAAGAGTATATTGGGCTGTGTATACAAATTGGTTATTAACTTTTCTACCAATTATATTGACCGTATAAGGAAGCATAAAGCTAAAACCAGAAATAGTAATAATGGTGTCCTTATGAAGAACGAATAGTATATTGCTAGAATCGATCATGAATTTGGATTCAAGATAATTTATAGGGACACCGATACTTACATTAATCATAGCTGGCTGGGCACCGGGGATCACAAGCTCAGGATAACTTGATGCCTCTTGCATCAAAGTGTATTTTGAAGCGGTTATCGTAAGTCGTTCCCTGGCCTTTATTGCGTTATTCACTATGGCGTTCTCATAAAGCGTGGCCATAGTTTCAGAAACCATGCCAAATATCCCAATACGGTTTTTAGATATTTCACCAAAATCATCATCGAAATATTTCGGGGCTATGTCATCAATAATTTTATTGATTACATCCGCATTTAGGATCATTTATCTAACCTGCCTTTCTTTTTTATTTTGCAGAATCATGTATAGTCCAACTTAAGAAGAATTTGCCATTATATTTTTGGACAAGAGGTGTTGTAACAAATGGATGTCCAATATCGGCATATTTATCTTTTTCAACTATGAGAGTTGGAGGCGATATTTCTTTTGGTCGCCTATGATGTAATGCTGATAATTGATTTAACTCAGATAAAATATATGGGTCAAGAACGCTAGATTTACTTTTCATAGAATATTTAAATTGAACCGATAATTCAGGATATGAGAAAGTTTCAGTCGTGGTTGCAAATGAACTATCTGGTCGTGTTATAGGAAATACTCCTAGTAATTTTTCCCAATAAACTATTTCTAATGCACCTGCATGCAAATATCCTTTAGATGCTTCCACTTCCGGGCCTACATAGTCTCTAGTTACTATATAATACATAGCAACTGCATAATCAACTATTCCAGATTTGATATAATATTCATTAGGAGAATGATCTCCGAGATATACAGCTTCGATGTAATCAGTCCATATACATATAGTTTTATAAACAGGAAATTCTTTAGTGTCTCTAAATGTAAGTGTAAATGTTCCAGATGATCTGGAATGAAAACTATGTTTGGCATAACTTAACCTAATACCATGCAGGGTATCCCCTTTATCAACAGTTTCAAGAACTTGATCTTCCGGGGTATATCCTCTAAAAGTATTAGAAAATATAGGCATGAATGCGGTTGGATGACCTGTGTTGTGCTGAAGTTGTTTCACGACAGCTTTATTAACAGGGTTTTTCATACTTTCTACATCGTCAACATTCTCATCGAGAAACGCTGCAAATCCAGATCTGCCTCTAAGTTTTTCTCTTAAAGGCAAGGATTTTTTATCTATATCCATAATATTACAGTCAGGTCTGGTAAAGAAAATATGGCCTCTTAAGCCTCCAGTCCATTGGTCCCCTTCTGAAAGATAAAATCTATTGAACATTTCCATCTGACGAAGAGGATCTGATGAATTGGTTCCAACTAATGCCCTTTCATCTTGTCTTCTGTAGAATTCGGTATTCGTTATCCCTTGTTTAGCATTAACTAATTGGGACCAGGTAATAGGCATATATATTAAACACTCCTTTCTTAAAAATATAGGGTTATTTTGGTGTTTTCTTTACACAAATATACTAAAACAAATTGAAAAAATAATGAATTATATATTATTGAATTGTAGAAATAAAGAAAGGGGAAACACGTATGGCAAAGGTCAGGCTTAATGTTGTAAAATGGGAACAACTTCGAACCCAGAGTTCCCGTGATAAAAATAGCAAAAAGTCCAAAATTGAGTCCACGATTCAGACCTTAAAGAAGGTTGGAAGTGCGGCTGACAAACTTTTGGACTATATATCTTCTTCGGGAGATAAAATTGATAAGTCTGCAAGACTTATCAGAGAGCTTATAAGGATTTTTAATAATTAATATATTAAATATTGCCCTGCCCCATTTGGCACCCTCGTGTTTTCGCTTAGGCGACAAAATTTAATACGCAAATGTAGGAGCAGAGGTACAATATTTAATATATTTTAATATAACTACACAACCGTAAAGGTTGTGTAGAAAGTAAACCAAGTTATTTTTTTTTTCTTTAAAATTAAACACAAAAGACTTTACGAACACACTAATAATAGAGTATTTATAATTTTGGAGGGAGTGTAATCTTCATATGTTGATTGAAGAGCTTCTGACACTTGGGAGAAAAATAGTAAAAGAAAATATTATTAAATCCAAAAAAATTGTTTTATCCCAAAGGTTCAAATCATTGTCCCAAGCTTCCACTGAAACTACCTATTTCTTCCCGGTGATTTGTTCCGAACAACTTACTTCTGACGAAGTTATGATGTTGATGAAAATGTTTGAACGCAATTATGCGATATTCACCATGACCGCATTTTCTCTGATCCCGATTGTTGATGCAAATTCTGCCGAATACGGGATCAAAGATCATCTCTCTAAGGTTCATCAAAACATTGGGGTTCCTCAACATCCTGGGACTATTCAATTACAACTCAACAGTTCAGCAGATAATGTAAATTATGGGATTTTGAATGAACAGAATTCTAGTTTAAATTATAAATTAGGGAATAAAGCTACTATCAGCATTCAAAATAATGATATTCCGGTAGTAGAAGTTAAAGATAAAGGGAAAAAACAATCTTCTGCGACCAGTATGGTACGTTCCACTGTAGATTATGAATGGAAAAAGGCAAACGAAGCTTTACCAACTACTATTATCATTCCATTGAAATTTAAAGATACGGTTATACAAATTCCTATCCATATTAAAGCAGTTATGCATAAAGCACCTACTCAGGTGCTTATAAAAGATATTGTCGGAAGTATTTCCCAAAGCCGTGGATTTTTGAACTTTGTTAAATATGTATCCGGCGAAAAAGATTCCCTGGTTGATTTTCTTTTTGGTATATCCAATATTAAAGAGAATCTTTTGAACCGGTCCAAATCTCCATGGCTTGATGCATTTAAACGTAGAAGGCTTCTCGCTAAACTTGCATGGGGCACAGTTGCTAATAACTACAAACCAATTGGAACTCTTGTTATAACCATGAATGAAGTAAACATTCTGAAAAACGAATATGATATCGATGTTTTCCAAGAAGCAAAGAGGATTATGAAGGAATACTATCTCCTTGGTTTCACCATCCTTGACCAAACCAATGAAATCGCATATGTCCTTTTTGATTCCTATCCTGATTTCCAAGAGCTGCCATATCGTACTCTCGAACGCGAAGCTAGTAATCAGGATAAGACTCTCCGCGAAATGATTCGTGCAATGGGACGTATGTAAGGAAAGGAAGGTAAGATAAATGAGTGTGTTAAACAATCAGCTTGAATTATATTCTCTTATCAAAGAGAATTATTCCGAAAATCTTACTATGCATAAATTTATTAATCTTACTGAAGCCGAAAAGATTTCCATCAGTAAAGGCCTTGTTGATCAGATTTATTTAATTGTGGCAGAACGTTATAAAGCCATTAATTTCGAATTGATCCCCAAATCTGCCGGGAAAATCAAAATCATGAAAGAATATGAAAATTTGGTTAGCTCTTTGGATCTTCTTTCGGATATCGCAAAAGATTCTAAACAACAAATTCCTGAAATTGGTATCATTAAAGAGGCTCTCAATAATATTATCAAATATGAAGATGTATTCCACATGGGATTCGTCAGAAAAAATTCTCCTATAATCATGACCTATAATGTTTTGGCAATGGCAGTATATTGTGCAACCTCTCTTATGATTTCTGTACTGATTGATTATATTAACTCGGGGATCGGAGAAGGTGAAGTCCGCCCTTCTGAGTCTGTGGATATGATTATTAATAGAAAATACAGCAGACATCATAGCTATTTGCTTATTGATTGCCTTAAACGATTTAACGATCAAGTTAAAGATGGTACTTTTGATAAGGTGATTCAAGTTTATAGACGCCAAAATTCTCAAGTCGTAAACGAAGGTGTTACTCTCACCACCGGTTTGGTTATTGGCGGAGTAATTTTCATTCTTCGTTTCATTCCAATTGTAAAGACTTTGATCTATCTTTTCTATTATACAAGACTTCAACTGAGCGAAGCTTGTGCTATTCAAGCAAATCTGATTAACGGTAACTTGGAAACCTTAAAGAATAAAGGCTATAGCAAAGATTCCAAAGTATATAAGATCCAAAAATGGTTTGCTGATAAACTTACAGCTCTTTCAAACAAATTTGCATTTTCCTATGACAAAGGAGAAAAGAAAGCTGAAATTGAGTCTAGAGTAAAATTAACTCCCGAAGATATAGTTCTGTTTTGACCATGTTTAAGGATATCATTTCCCAATTAGAAAATAGGAAGAAACTGGTCTTTCTTGGTGGGACCTGTAACGGTTCTAAATGGAGAGACCACATTATTCCTAAATTGAAGATTGACTATTTTAATCCAGTAGTCGAAGAGTGGACTGAAGAATGTAAGCAAAAAGAAATTGAAATGAGAAATAAGGCAGACTATCTGTTATACGTTATAACTCCTGCTATGAAAGGGGTTTATAGTATAGCAGAAGCTGTTGACGATAGTAACAAAAAGCCACAGAAAACTATATTTTGCTATATTGAAATTGATAAGGTAGATGGGGAAACATATGTGTTTGATCAACAACAGCTTAATTCTTTAACTTCTGTAGGAACGATGATTCAAAATAACGGCGGAAAATGGCTAAAAAGTCTTGATGAAGTCATAAATTATCTGAATGGGAATAATTAAATTATAAATTAAAATTGAATAATATAGAGAGCCATTTTTATATGGCTCTCTATTTATTTTTGAAAAGACATAAATTATAAAAAATCATTGAATTGATTAAAAGGAGGTATTATTGCTTCCATGAATATAAAACAAAAGCTAAGATATATAATGGAAGGCTATACTGTCAACGATTTAGCCATAACATCTATGTCAAATATTTATATAGAAAATATTGAAACTGACCAATTATTTATTGAGTCATTTAATTTTGATATTCAATTTATAATGGAGGCCAGTCGTTCCACAAATTTAAAAAATAAATTTATAGAATATTTAAAGAAAGTAATTACATGGCTAAAGCAAAAAATAATGCAATTTATAAAATTTATTAAAAATAAGTTTTTGATTATAAGAAGGGGATCCAAAAAGCTTGATACTAAATCAGTGACTAAGAGATCTAAACGAAATCGAACTAAAATTAAATTAAACAAAAGTCAAAATAAAATTGAAAAGAAAGATGATAAAAGTATTATCATAACCGATGAAGATATGAAATCAACAGATCCTGAATTTGATGATGTCGAAGACCAATATAATGATTATATCGCACATGACTCCGGCGCTATTGAATATATACCTGATAACCCTCAAATAACGATCTTCGAAAAAATAATGAATAGCGACGATTTCTTTGAAGAAGGATATATGAAGGTCCATAAAGCTATAAATGAGTATATAGAAAAACTTGAAAGTGAGCCATTAAAGCATAATGAAATTATTACTGCTGATGAAATTCTGGATAAAGAAAATTTCTTAAATAAAATATTCAAAAAAGCTTTATCGGTCGAATATAATAAGAAGGAAATTTTCAAAAAAATATATGGTGATGTGGTAACCAAAGATGCCACAACCAGGGACTTAATTGATCTTACAAATAAATTGCATCAAATAGATTATGAGTGTGAAGTATTTGCAAAATGGATACAAAGGATTCTCCCTGATTCTTTAAATAGAATAGAAAATTCTTTTCAATCAACTATAAGAGGGATACAATTCAGATTAACTTTTGAAGATAATATTGATGAAAAAGAAAATAAAGATATGATAGAAGAATTAAACACTTGTCTTGCAAAAATAGTTAAATTGATAGAAATGCAAATGATGATTATTCAAATTTTTGCTACGATACACTCTCAGGTATTTATTCATCTTAAAAGTGAAGTCGATAATCTTAGTTGGGCGTTTGAACAGCCTGATGACTATGATTTTGGTACATTTGACGATGATGGTTGGGATCATTGATTTGGCAGATACTTCCTAAAAATAAGGAAGTATCTGTTTTAACTTTGGAAACAATTTGATAATATATTACAAACTGGAGGATGATTATTTTGTTTGAGCATGAAAGAAGATATAATGTAATCAAGAAACAAACAACCCTAACAAAAGAAATTGTTTTTGAGACTTCCAATTATGAGCAAATTATTTCTGAAGCTCTTAATGACTCTAACTGTGTATGTGGCGACCATTTAGAAGATCGATTAACTGAAAATTTCTTAAACGATATCAATAGAGCAATTACTGCTATCGAAGAATGTGTGCAAAATTTGAACGCATATAAAGAAAAATTTCAAAAGGAATCCATTCAGCTGCAAAAAGGAAATATGCATGTGATTGAAATCTATGAGCCTCTCTTGCGTGCCATAGATAGGCATAAATATAGTTATCAAATCCCTGAATACACTCTTAATAATTTCGATTTTACTGAAGCGTATAATAGGGTCATTAATACCATCACTAACAAATTTAATCTCAGGGTATTCTCTAATGAAGGAAAAATTGATCAAACTATGGAACAGGCAGAAAATGCTGTAAATTTGTTTGAGGATAACGCAGATTCTTATAAATTGGAATTAATAAAAGCAATGTTAGGCTTACCAAATTCGGCAGCTTTTGGAGATTTCAATCAAATGGTCAAAGAATTTTTTGTTAATGAAAGAAATCTTCAAGAGAAACGAATTGGGGATGACGCATTCGAAAAACTTATAAAAGACTCCCCGGTCCCTAATACGATTAATCAAATAGATAAAATTATTCAGGTCTTACATAAAGAATTGATTAATCTGTCAACATTAAAAACTTTTGTTGAGAATAGATCTATGACTGCATATGTATTATTGACTTATGTAAAAATAATGACAATCCGAGCGAAATTGATTATAACTTCAATGTTTTATCTTTTAAAAGCGCTCGACATTCAATTCGAAGTATTTAAAGATATGTGTATCAATTATAGGAAAGTCATCATTCATGGATACGATATTCTTATATCCGATCCAGAAAATACTCATGGTGTATATAACCCTCATAATGACGAAGAAATCATTAAAAAACATGCTGAATATTTGAGCGGACATCAGATAAGCCCTTATAAGTAACATTATATTAACATTTGATTGTATCAATTATTTTGCTTCCTTGTAACATAGTTATAAGGAAAATTATCATCAATCATTTAAGGAGGAACTGCACATGTTCAGAGATTTGTTCGAAGGTTCTGCAGAATCCGTAGACCAGTCGCAACTGAGCTCTGCATTTGACGCAGAACAACTTTCCGAGTATCTGAAGGAATCTGAACAGTCCATTGACAGCCTGATCGAAAGCTATCGCATCCTGATGACCCAAGCGCTGCAAGAAAGCGCTGGTAGCATCAGCGGCGACGCTATCCTGGTCATGGAAAACGCCAATGAGCATGTCGGCAACAAAATTGTTAATGCTCTGAAGCGTCTGTGGCAATGGATTTCTCAAGTCGTGGACTCGGCCATCAACTTTATCAGCACGATGGTTGCCAGCAACAAGTCGTTTGTCCAAAAAGTCCGGCCGGAAGTCGAAAAGAAATTGAAAGCTGAAGACATGAATAAAATCCGGATGAATTCCTATGATTATAAACCTGATCTTATTGTTATTGACAATATCAAACCCATTCTGAGCGAAATCGAAGCAGAAGCTCGCAGCGAATACAACAAACAAAACAGCGAAAAGCTGGACGGTGTTGTTCAACAATACAAAGAACAGCGCCGCAAAGCTCAAGCATTCGAAAAAATCACCTTCGCCAAACGCCTGGTCAAAGGTAACGTCAATGAAAATGAAGACTGGGGTAAATTTAAAGACGAAGTTCGCCTCGCTATGATGGGAGGCGGCGAAAAACGCGTCAAAACGTTCAGCATGGATTACTTCAAAGTCATCGAAAATTATGCAAACAACGCAAACGCCATCAAGAGTGCTATGCAAAGCACGAAACAAGAATTCAAGAAAATCATCGACAGCGTCATCCAGCGGGTCGGCGAAACGAAGAAACAAGACAAAGACGAAGACGCCAAATTCATTTCTGGTAAGATCGCTTATCTGAACTACCTGCGGTCCAAAACGTCCGTCGTTGCCGACGCCTTCGCTGAAATGCTGAGCCTCAAATTGAACATCCTGAAACGGCAACTGAGCGAAGCTCGTGCATTCTGCATGTACGCCGCTCGGTACAAACCGGTTCAAGAGGCCGATGCTCCGATCATTCCTTTCGATCCGCTGTTCGAAAATGCGGACGAAGACGATCAAGATGTCGAAGACGGCGGCGACGACAGCCTGAAAGAATCGACCGTTGTATTCTGATTCGTCGAAATCGGCGCCAAGCGAGTAGTTCCTATATGGGACTACTCGCTTTTATATTTTATTTTTTTATCTGAACCTTAAATTAAATATATTTAAGAAAAACTTTCTATTGACATCTAAAAATATCTATAGGAATGGCAAAAAAATTAAAATAACGTTAGATAAAAGTATTGAAAAAATATAAGAAGGGTGGATTATAAGCATGAACATTTTTTCCACTATCCAGACAGAAACGGATCTGGTCAATAATATCTCTGAAGAAATTACAGAATGTCTTGGATATTTCTATGAGACCAATTCTATTATGAATCAATATATGACAGAAAGCTCGACTATTGTTCATGAAACTTTTATTACAAATATCGTTAAAGAGATCTTCCAAAAATTGATTGATCATATCAAAAAACTATGTGATAAATTTTTGGCTATATTCATGAATAAAACTGATCACATAAATTATTTGATCAATAAGTATTCTGATAAACTTAAAAGTTTAACAGAGCAAGATTTTAAAAATCTTTATTATGAATATAAAGACTTTAGATTTCCAAATAATATTCCGGTTACTGGATATTTGAATCTGATTGAGAAAAATATCGAAAAACTTTCTTCTATGAAGATTGGTGTTAGTGAAATAGAAGAAATGAAATATATTATTACAAACGAGTTAGCTACTTTTAGAGGAAAGATCATCGGAATGGATAAGAAAATTCCAGATTATCAATTTGCGCAAGAAGTAAAAGCTATATTCAGGGGAGCCGACGAAAAATTTATCAAACCCTTGACGAAAAATGAATTCAATAAAATACTCAACGGAGTTCTTCAATATAAAGAAGTTAAGAAAGTAATTGAAGCTGACAGGGACAAAATTGTCAAAGAATATGAAAAATACATGAAGACTATTCAAAATGCGTTAAAAGTTGAATATAGCAATGAGGAACTTAATGCAATCATCAAAAATAATAAAGGAAAAAGCGGACAAGTTGAAATTATCACCGCTAATATGTATAAAGAATATCAAACTTTATTGCTTAATTTTATAACCCAAATTGCTGAAATGTATTCTGTGGTATATAAAGAAAAACTTAACGCTCTGAAAGATAAGTATAATATGGAAATTCAGATACTTAGAAACGCTATCTACAAGGTGGTTTGACATATGTTTGAAGATTTAATCAGAGAAGCATCAATTTTATTTAGCAAAAATGATATTTACCATAAATTCAATGATTGGCGTCGCGAAAAAGGTAAAAATGTTCTTTTGGTAATAGGTCAACCTGGTAGCGGAAAAACCACACTTGCTGGAGAACTTGCCAAACAATACGGAGCAAAAATTCTCCATATGGATGCTTTTGATTCGATGCAACCTGATAAAGATAGAACCGGATTAATAGGAAAATTCTTTAAAGAAAATAAAATAAAGCCTGATGGAAAACATCAGGCTTTATGGGAACTATTACGGTTGGAATATTCTGACTATTTTATAAAATTCTTTGATTATGCTGTGGAAGAGTTTAGAAAAAATCCTAAAGAATTGTATATAATCGAAGGATTTCAGCTCTATCTTTACATAGAGCCCGAAGAATTAATAAAATTCCCATTAATAATAAAAGAAACCAGTTATGTTAAATCATTATATAGAAGAATATCAAGAGAAAATAGCAGAGGAAAGGATCTTGTCTTCAGATTAATAACAGAAATGAAAGATTTGGTCACAGGAAAATTGAAGACGGATCTATCAGACATTAAAACTTTAAAAGATATTAAGCAAAAAATTAAAGATGCAGAAAAGAATAATAACCATTATAAAACGGAAACTGCTCTTAAACATCTGTTAGAAAATTTTACACTTCCAGGTGATTTTAATAAATAAAGGTGATAAAATGTTCCATTTGATGATCTGAGAAATGGCGGAATAAATATTTTAAAATCCGACTCTCAGATCTAAAAATAATAAATTCGTTGAATAAACAGACAAAATCTAATTCAAAGGGGAATGGTGGTGTAGGTATGTTCAAAGATTTACTTGAAAATGCGTCAATGCCCGATGAATATTACCTTCCCGATTCAAAAGGTAAGATACAAGCATTTGAAGACGCATTTGGTGATGATAAGATTAAAAAGACGATTGCGTATGATTTCTCTAGTAGTCACGAATATAATGACCCAAAGAAAAAGATTCTTGCAGTAAAATCTTGTATTAAATTTGTAAATAACTACGATTGGAAGGAAACTGAGCTTCCCGTAGAAAAAATAGAATCTTTTAATAAGCCTCTTAATATGAAGAAAGTTTATGATATTGCAAAATCAATTGAAGAAAAAGGCGAAATCCAGCCTCTTATTGTTGTGAATAAAATTCATGGTTTAAACTGGCAATCTAAAGGTAAATTAATTCTTACGGATGGTAATCATAGATATGGAGCGCTAAAAATGTTAGAAATTAAGAAAACTCCTGTGTTCTATGGAGTGTATACTGGAAATGCAGAAATGTCGGATGAAGAATTTTTGTCCAATAATGAGAATGATTCCATCTCCGAATCTATTAATGAAGAAATTGCATTAAAAGTCAGACCTTACTTGGAAGAAAATTATATCCCGAATGAATTTTTGAACCAGGTTTCAAGTATAAAGAATTTTTTTATTGAAAATGCTAAGGAATATAAGTTACTTAAAGAAGGAGTATTTAGTAGAATAAAGTTTAGGAGCAGATCAGAAATACCTGATAAATTCTATAATACTGTAAAGAAAGTAATTGGATCTATCAAAAATAGTGTAAGTAATATGAACCATTTTGAATGGTATGAAGACAATTATGAAAATGTAATAGATAATGCTAAAGCGAGAAACAAAAATTCTGTGAGTGTAGCTATTCTCTCTATAAAAGGAAATGATAATGAAAAAATTAAGCAAGAATATGAAAAGATTAAAGAAAAATTAATCTCTTCATTAAAATCATCTGGAATGATAATTGAAAATACGGATACAACAATTTCATTCTGCTCTTCTGATAACACTGTAGAGGGTCACATTTTTGTAGAAGATTCTCCTTTTAAAATAAAATTCTATTATAAAAGAATTCAAAATGAATCTGAAAATATCTTTGAAGGATCTATAGAAAAAATCCCTCTGACTCCTTCGGAACGAGAAGCTGTTAAAGAAAAATATGGTAACGTAGAATGTTCTTTTGCTAAAAATAAAGCCAATGGAAAATATTTCTGCTATACACATAGAGCAAGAAGCAAATTTTATGATTCTCCAACTGATATTCCGGCAGATGTGGTCAGATTTATTTCTGGTACATCATAATGAAAAGTGGTGAGATGCATGGTAAGGAAAATAGTAAAATGTGTCTCAGTGTTTGCGCTAATTGTCATGCTTTTAAATTTAACAAAATTTAATAGCATTCTATTTATTCAAGCACCACGACTTTTAATAATTAGAGAAGACCGGGAAGAGAGGGTATGATAGACAATGGAAGATATGGTGATGTTAATCCAAGAGGATTCATACGATCCAGAAAATTTCTCTGAGACAACAAGAGAAATTTTACGAGAAATAGATAGCATGTTTGATAAAGTATATATGCAGGAGTATTATCCTAATAATCCGATTCTCACAGAAGCCATCAACCAACAAAAAGAAACATTCATCTCGGCCTTAAAAAAGCTGATTGACGCCATTCAATATTTCTCCAAAAAATTTATGTCTATTGCCAGAAAGCTTGTTGATACTAACAAAATCTGGACTCAAAAGATGAAAAATAAAAATCTCGAAAAGGTGGTTCCTAGAAATTTCCTGATCGAGATTTATCCTTATTGGCTGGGCGAAAGTAAACTTCGAAATTACAGATTCCCTGAATTCAGAGAAAGCCCTGAATTTTATAGCGAGCTTGAAGATCTCGAAAGCTTTAAGAAAAAGTATTTCCAAGATCTCTATGTAAATATTGATGGTAAAACTTTATTTAACCCTAAAGTTGCATTCCAAGGCGGAGATCGTAAGATTAAAATGAACAAGAGAATGTTCATTCAGCGTTACGATACAATGATGAAATTCGTTGAAGAGTATGCTGATATTGCAAACTCTATCAATGTTCGAAATAATAAAATTATTGAACTTTTAAACTCTACTATAAACAAAATTAGAACTGCTGTCTTTAGAGAGAGCAACGAAATCATGGATACGATCAATATGCTCCTTGAACAAGATGGCGGTCCAGCAACTTCAAGCAATGTTTCGTCAGATGATCCTAACAAGCCTGATAGACGCGAAGAGGGGAAAGACAGCAACCGAGCTGTTCGTCAGATGGTTAAGGCCAGGGAAACCTATAACAGGCTTGTATATTCTATCAACGCTTCAAGAATGGGCGTTGCAGAAGCTTGTTATAATGCATATGTAAAGGCGATTCATGCCGCTCTAGGCGGAGATGCAAAATAACAAGGGTCCTAGTGGGTATTCCACTAGGACCGTTTTTTTTTTTCAAAAAAAAAAAATAAACCGGGTTCATTAATTGCACCCGGCTTGTTGTTTAGAAAGTTTGTAATAGTAAGGCTCACGGCAGTGATAATGTTTTGATTTGGTCATTGCTCGATTTACCGCCTTCATAATAGAATGAAGCAGCTCGACATACCACTAATCTTTATAGAAACGATGAATTTTTTTTTCAGACCCGCATAAACTTCTTTGCCGTCATTTTGAAACGATTTGACTCTATATATCTATTTCAAAATCGTATCGAAAACGACGAAGATCCACAATGATGTCGTTTTCCCGTACAACAAACAAAGCATGGTCGTTACAAGCAAGATCTCCTCCAGTCTTAATGAATAATGGGACTTTCGGAAGACCATACTTGTTTGCAATAATAGTGGCATAGCCGGTATTGGTATACCCGCCGCCGCATTCCCAGGTAGAGATTTTCCGGATTTTGTCACCTCCATCCTCATTTTCTCATTACGAATTCTCCTATTCATTTTTTTTTAACCTCCTATATAAAAATAAAATTCGTTAGTGTCTATGTAAATATTATATATTCTTATATAAAAGAAATTGCGTTACAACGATTTATTTTTACTTTTATTTTTAAAATATATATTATTAATGTAGCGATAGGTAAACAAGGTCACCAGTGCTTCAAAATTATTTATCAATTAACCATTCAATACGAACATTAGGAGGTAATTACTAATGGAAAAAATTACTGAAAGAATTCAACTGGTGTTTGCAACGCACTTCAAAAATGTCGAATGTATTATTGGGACGGATAACAGTATTAACAGCCCCTATATGTTAAGAATGAATAAAAAATATGAAGTAAATTCTATTACAGTATATCCCAAATTCATTAAAAATGTGATAAAAAACAATTTCACAATCTTTGAAAGAATTTTCTATGGAAATAAATTGAAAGACGCGGCAGTTATGGTCATTATGTCCACCATTTACAATCTTGTAAAATCTAAAGAATGTCTTGAAATGATGATGGATTTGAAGAAAAAGGATATTAAAACTGAATTTGACTATAGTAAATACAAAGGTGAATTTGAACTTTTTTCTAAAAAGCTTATTCAAGAAATTATCCCATATAAAGATAGAAATAAATATATTGTACAACCTGATATTGTGATCAACACAAATTCAAATCTGGTGAATGTATTTTCAAACATTTTGTTTGAAAGTATTATGGATTTTGTCGGATTCACTCCAGATGAAGAATCCAGAAGGAGGATAAAAAATTGGGAATTGAAATAATGAACAACGGAGATATTCTTGATCTGGGTGATGTAAAACAATTTAAACTCCCAAAAATTGAACGATACTTCGACAAATACGGAAAGCAAATCAAGTCTGAAAGACTTGTTAAGCTCAATCTGAATAAAATCGCTGAAGAGAGATTGAAAACCGGAAAAGATTTTCTTATCACAAACCCAAATTCTACTGAGGGGAAGAATAATACCAAAACTATTGATGGTATCTTTTCTCCCAAATTTGGGCATACACAATTTGATAACCAGCTTGGCACACGAGATATGTATAGATGCCAATGTGGTAATCTAGCAGGTGCAATTTTCCTTGATGAAATTTGTCCGAAATGCGGAACTCCTGTAGAATTTATTGATGCAGATTTGACAATAATGGGTTGGATTCCGTTGAAAGAATATTGCGTGATCAGCCCAGGTATGTTCATTCACATTCAGGATTTTATAGGAAAAAGTGAGCTTAAAAATATTCTCAAGGTCGACGTATCCAAAATGGATGCAGACGGTAACCTTGTACATCAAAGGTCTACTAAATCTCCGTATGCACATATTGGTATGATGGAGTTCAAGAACAGATTTGATGAAATTATGGATTTCTATCTCAAGAAATTTCCTAAAAGAAAAGAGCTTTATGATTTGATCTATGAATTCAGGGATTGTGTCTTCACATCCTATATCCCTGTATATAGTTCGATTCTTAGACCGTTGATCCAAGCCAATGAAAAGATCCGGTCGTTTAAAGCTAATACTCATTACGATACAATTATGAAGCAATATGAACTGATAACTTTGGATGTTGGCAATATGTTGACCATCCTTCCAGCTCTTTATGAAATTCAATATGAATATATGGAACTTTATGAGTTCATTGTCGAATCTTATACTGGCAAAGAAGGTTTGTTTAGATCTCAATTTGGCGGTATCAGGGTTGATTATGGTTCAAGATCTGTTATCGTCAATGGTAAAGATCTCAAACCTGATGAAGTTGATATCCCGTATGTCTCTGCGATAACATTCCTTGAACTGGAGATCTTATATCTCCTCAGAAAACTTGATGATATCACTGAAAACGAAGCATATACAATTTTGAATAGAGCGACTCGTGAATTCAATCCAAAGATCCATGCGCTCGCTCAAAGTATTGTTAATAAAAGTAAAACGCCAATCTGTGTTTTGGTCAATCGCCCTCCGTCACTTTCTGACAGATCCTTCAGGTTGCTTAGAGTAAGGAAGGTCAAAAGTGATATCAATGATCTGACTCTTAGTATCAGTCCAAGTTTGTTGGATGGATATGCTGGAGATTATGATGGAGATTCTCTGTCATATATTCCTCTTAAAGATTGGAGACTGATTAAAACATTTGACTACACATTGAATCCCAGATATAACTATATTTCTAGAACCAATGGGAAATACAGTAGTCGTATGCAGTATATTAAAGATTATGCTATAGTCCTCTCTGAGCTGTATGCTCTTGGTAACCAAAATGAAAAATAATGATTGAAATAATGAAAAGGAGCAGAGCAGGTCTCTGCTCCTTCATATTTGCCCAAAGGGTGGAGGGACCCGTATGAATCAAACTGTACGTAAGGGCTTGTATGAGAACACAGTAACTGGGACTAAATACGTAGTATATGATATTTCAGTGGATGAGATAACTTTGGTTCATTATGTTAATTATTACGCAATCGATAAACCAAGTAAAAAATGGTGTATGGCAGTTGCAGATTTTATTAAAAAATCTGATCCGATAGATAATTCTTTTGCAACTTTCAAATTTATTTCTGAACAAGTTCCTATATATAATTGCAATTCTAAACAATATTACAACTTGTTAAAAACTTTATCACTTAATGACAAGGTTCTCATCATCGGAAAAGATAGAAATTATATTGTTTCAGAAGTTAAAGGTATATCCCAGGATGGTATTTATGTCTATGGGATAAGAAATTTTATTCCTTATAATCATATTGATGAGGTGTATAAAATCTATGAAGTATAAATTTAATAATATTGACAACAAAATTTTGGATTTTGATAAAATTATTGATATTCTGAATTCTGAGAACCCATTCAGAAAATTTTATTCCTTGAATGGGTTTCTTAAACTTTACGCAGTGACAATTCCTGAACTTGAAGGGAATTGTGTTATGATGTTTTATACACATGGGACTAAAAGTGCAACTATTCGATTTGAAAATAATATTGATGAAGTTAAAAAATTTATTAAAAACACTCTTAAAACACGCGGTGTTTTTCCTACTCAAGATCTTTTGAATGAAATAGAGGATGATTTTATTAAAAGTAAGAAAGTAGAAATTGGACTTAGAGACAAATTTCAATAAAAAAAAAATAAATGCTTAGAGAGATACTAATAACATTTTACAAAATATTTTTTTTTGTTTAATCATTTAAAGGGGATAGCTTACACAATGGGCGTAAGAACTATAGTAATTTCGGCATTCCCTGGTGTTGGCAAGACTATTTTCTTCAATATGATACAAAATACAATGAATAGTAATTTTGTAGATCCGGATGATAGACAGAGACTTCCAATTGTGATTGACGCAGATTCATCTAAATTCTCATGGTCTCGACCAGGCGAGCGAAATCCGGATTTTCCTAATAACTATATTAAATTTATTAAAGACAATATTGGTAAGGCAGATATTATATTTGTCTCCACGCATAAAGAAGTGAGAGATGCTCTAAAGGATTCAGGAATAAAATATGTGTTAGTATATCCCAAAAAATTCTTGAAGGTAGAATATATTGAAAGATTTAAAACAAGGGGAAGTCCAAAACCGTTTATAGATCTTATGAATGAAAAATGGGACGAATTTATAGATGATTTAATAGCCGATTCCGGAAATTCTAAAGTTATACAATTATCATCTAATGAATATTTATTTAACGTGGTAGTCAATCATATGAAGGATTTTTTATCAACTTGCTACAATCAGCCAGAATAAATAAATTATGTGGTAGGGGATTTCCTCTACCACTTTTATATTAAAATTTCGCAACTCTTGAAAGATTTTTGAATTCAGGAATGCCATCCCCTGATTTTGGTTGTTTGGTAAATTGATATAAAGTTTGAACAAAGTCCCTTTGAATAATTCTGATATTTTCTCCAATAATGAAACTTTATCTTGGTAAAATATTTTTAAATATTAAAAATAAATAAAAAGAATAAAAGATGAATTTCTTTCTTTTTTTTAACTTTTTATAAATTCCATAAAAAGAGGTGGAAAAATGAATCAGTATGGTTATACCAGGGTTAATATAAATGAATCAACAGGAATTGTTCAAGAAGTTAACCCTTCGACTCGCTCTACTAATACTAAAGAAAAAGGCTGGACTGATATACGATATATTAAAATTCCTTTTAAATCAATTAAAGATTCGAAATATGTATATAAAAAATATGGTACAGTTCCAAGTATTGCTAAAGAAAATTCTTCAGAATTTAATCTTTGGATAAATGCTTCTTATGTATATGACGCAACTATTCTTGGTAAAACTATAATTGATGGAAAAATTGCATTTCCTCATATTACAGGTAAAACTGAAAATCGTAAATATTTTTATTTCAAAAATGGTATTCCTGAAATCGGAAAACTCCCTGTAGATTTAACTGGAATAAAATACGCTGCAAATGTGGGACCGCTTCTTCTGGATAATGGTATTGATGTATTATCCAAATCTATTTCGGAAGATAATTTCCAGTCTGATATAATTACTGGCAAAAATAATAGAACTCTTGTTGGTATTACATCTGACAGTTATTTGGTAATAGTTATAGTAGATGGTAGAGGGTCTACTGATGCTGGATTGACGTTAAAACAATGCGTTCATCTTTTAAAATATTTAGGTTGTGTCAAAGGAATTAATTTGGATGGTGGGGCAAGTGGAACTATCCATTCTAATAATAAACAAATTAAGGATTTTATAAATCTAAAAAATGATACCCATTTATCTGACATGAGATTGACTTCTCCATCTAAAATATCACATGCTATAGGTTTTTCTATAGACATGGATAAATTTTTCCCTTATAAAGTATTCACAGCAACTGCAACTGCAAAAATTATAGATGGAGCTTTTCATATTCCTGCACGTTCTTTTATTGAGGCTCTTGGTGGGACTGTTACTTTTGATCAAACAACTCTTACTGGAACTTTTATACTTGGTAATAAAACTATTAAACTCACACATAATAGTGATAAAATTATCGTGATTGATAATTAAAGATAAAAAATTAAAGGAATTGCTTATATAGAGTGAAACCTAAAGAGTTACTAAAGAATTATATAAATAACAGAAGTGTGGAAATTCCACACTTCTGTTATTTTTTTTTATTAAAATTTCGCAACTCTTGAAAGATTTTTAAATTCAGGAATACCTTCTCCTGCTTTAGGTACTTTCGTAAATTGATATAAAGTTTGAACAAAATCCCTTTGGACAATACGGTTATTTTCACCAACAAGAGTCATTATATACTTTTTATCTTGCATATATCGCTCAGCATCCGCATTTGCTTCATCTGTAAATACCCCTGAGAGTGTTAGCATGTCCCCATCATAGTCACCACCAAGACCAGGAAGATAACTATTATGGACATGTAAAGTATCAATAAATGCAATACTGCTATCTTCACCAACTTTGACCAAAGGATAAAATGGATAGTATTTATCCCCTATCAATGCAGGAGTTGTCTTTCTGGTAGTCAGTATAGTAAATTTGGAAGGATTGATACCAAAACTATCTTCAATAGGATAACGTGTAAAATATACATGTTTATCAGGCTCAAGCCTATCAGCACATACAATGTACAAAACATCTGTCCAAGTCATAGGTCTGTTAGAAATACTGGTCTGATCTTTCCCAAATCTCCCAGTTATATACAAATAACCTTTTCTTCCTTCTTCATTTTCAGGAAGTTCAATGGGCTTAAATCTTGTGGAAGTACCATAAATGAATCTTTTGATCATCTTTATAACATATTCTTCAGAAGTATAATAATCAGGATTAGTCAATGTCAGATATTCTATTTCGCCTTTTTCATTTTTATATGGATATTTACCAGAGAGCTGGAATTCATTTTGTAAAAATTCCTTTACACCGTGAATTACGAATGGCATAAAGATTGCGCATATGCTTGCAAGAGGAACCCCAATTCTACCAAATCTCACCTGGACCTGATCATAAGTTTCTCCGCTAACCATTGGAGCAGAGATAACAAGTCGAGCTCCGTAATCTGTATTTTTACCCATCACATATTTTCTAAGAGTGCCTTTCTTTTGTCTTATGTGAGAATTTATAATTCTATCATGAATATCGACCAAAGCCAATTGAATTCTGGCTCTAGAGATATTTGATACCAAACCGTATTGTTCTTGTTGAGATACACTATTTACCATACGAATAATGAAAAGATATAGATCGTTAATTTCATCATAGGAAGGACGACCTTCCTCATTATAGTTCACATCTCTATAAAATGCGGGAAGTATAATCCATTTATTTACCCAGGCTTTAGATTTATCTTTAATATTTTTAATTCTCTCTGTAGCAAACACTGATTTTCTCGGTTTAAATTCAATTTTTTCCCAGTTATTATATAAGAATTCTAAACCAGTATCCCCATTAGGATCAGGAACCAATTTTCCATCTTTAATGGAAAAATTCTGTGTTCCGGCGATACAAGACTCAAAATTTCTATCCAAACTTTTAAGATTATGATAAACAAGAGGGTGTAAATAATAACCTTTTAAATCAATATATGCCGGTATATTTTGACGCTCATAAGAAGTTTGGCCAAAAATACTATATGAGAAGATAGAATCATCGGTAGGAAGCCCTTTATCGATAGGGATCGGACCAGAAACAGGTTTTAATCCATTTATTTTTACGATTCTATCAATATTCGCCTTATGCAATTTCATCTTTCACACCGTCCTTAAACTTATGATTATTTGGCTGTTTTGTTAATCAAAAGAAAAAAGGAGTATGGCACGACCATACTCCTTTTTTATACATCTTTTTCGGAAATTCTTTCGAATGACACGATTATTCCATTGGAAGTTTGCTCAATATTAACAGTAAAATCCTCATATTTAAGATATTTTACCCTAAATTTTTTGGATTCAAGATATTGCATTATTTTCTTTACAGATTTTGCAGGAAGATTTATCGGAAAACTTAAAACATCATTAAATAATTCAGGATTTTTGAATTTACATTTATCTAATATACCAGCTCTGTCTAATATATTGTATAAGGAGTAACATTCGGAGTAGTATTTTGGGACGAGTATATCAAATATTTCTTCGCTATATGATTTGTTTTTCTTAATCATTTCGAGTAACATGTCAACCCGAGTAACAGTCACGTCACGTGTCACTACATCCATGTACGCTCCTCCCTTCTATATTATTTTCTATTCTGGTTAGAGCGTCTTTGTTCTTTTAACTGCTCTTCCAGTTGCCGTCTTTCCATAATTTTTCTATTTTCTTCAACAAATCTCCTTCGGCTTTCAAGTTCTATAAGTAACTGCCGCAAAGGCATATTTCTTATTCTTTCTTCAGCCATAATAGGAGAGAGGAAATCGTAAGCAAAATCCAAAAGCTTACGATATTCCTCTATCCTCTTAGATGCTATTTCTCTTCTCTTTAAGATTTCATCTTTTCGAGCCGTTTCCTTTTCTCCAAGTTGTTCCTCATCTCCTTTACTTGGGACAAAGTAAAAAGCAAATCATCCATTCTTTGGACTTGTTGTTTATGAACCCGCTTGCAGTTCGGGCACACATAGGATTTGATGCCGTATTGGATTTCTTTGCTCTTGTCGTACATCTCGATTTGTTCATCAATTTCATTATGAGATTCAGGTTCCATGGAGATAAGGATATCAATGAGTTCATCAATTTGATCAAACTTAATATATCCTTCAGGGCTCGGAAGAGCAATATATTCAACAAACATCAGATATCCGAATACGATATTGAGATTAGAAGTATCTTTATTGGACTTTTTTACCCAAGCTTCAATTTTGGCCATCGTCATCAGACGGTCATATAAAGAAGGAATTCTGATACCAACAGCTGTGCCGTCATTAAGAATAATCTGTTTGATTTTGGATAGTTTAGTTTGTTTCATAACATCTTTAATATCCATATTTTTATACAGGATAGTATCAACATCATCTTTAAATTCATCAGCATTAAGAACCAGGTCTGCACTGTGGATCTTCAAATTGAGAGGAGTTTTACATTTTTCATTCATGCATTCAATCGGGTAATCATTTACTTCAGGGAATGTAGAAATGAACATGCCGTAATAGAGGGTTTGCTCATCTTTATAATGTACAATTTTCATGAGATCAAGAAGACTTGAAACTTGGCCGAACGATGTATCAACCAAGTGTGTTTTAATCAGGGAAAGCTTTTTCTTTTCAAGTTCCATAATCGATTTCGGATTCTCGATGCTGGAAATTGCAATAATTTCCGGAATCGATGCGCCTGACAAGGTCACATGGAAACCAGAGTTGACAAGAGGAATAGTTACATGATCATGCCGCTGGGTATATGCTTTAAGAACAGCTTTCTTCAAATTACCTTTCTTGGTGGTCTTAACCTTGATACCATTGGACTCGAGAATATTTTTAAGGGTTTCTTCATAAGACTTATTTCTTTTGAATTCAATTTTAAGAGCACTGGAGGTCTCATCGAAATTTTTGGTAGCCCCTTCGAGTTCTACATCAATAGATTCTTCAAATCGGCGCTCAACTTCCCTGAAAATTCTTTCTTGAGCATCCTCTTCATCTTCAGAATCATCTTGTCCTTCCAGTTCTTGTTTAATCATTTTTATAAAATCTGCTTCATCTTCATTTACATCATTTTCATTAGAATTGCGATCTTCAAACATAACACCAGCTTTATATTCTTCCATAGTAATTTCAGATTTACCTTCAATTTCTGTACGAACCCTGTTAATTTCTTGAAGTGCTTCGATTTGTTGCTGCACAACAGCCTTATCAAGTTCATCCATCAATTTATCAGGGTTTCCGCCGCTGCGAATAAATTCTTTGTGCTCGTTGGGGAGACCCTTGAACCATTCAGTTTGCATAAGCTCTTGAAGAGCAAAATTAGTTTCCAAATTTACTTGAGGAGGTGAAGTTTCAGAAATTTCAGTAGATTGATTAGAATTATTGTTTTGAGCAGCGTTAACATTTTCAGCTTCAGGAGTTTTAACAGATTCAGTATTATTTGAAACGACCTGTTTTTGCGCCATAAGTTCATCCATTTTTTGTCTGAGAAGAGAGGGCTGTTGATCCTGTGGTGCAGGATTCATTTGATCATTATTTTCCATATTCGACTCTCCTTCACGTAAAAAATAATTTAAGTTTTTTCATTGTTTCTATAATTATTTTCAATATTATGCATTTGCAACAGTGGTGAGAAGATTATCACCATCAGTATTGAATAAAACAATTTCCTGAAAACTCGGAGATTGTATTCCTATATACAACTCTCCGTTCACATATTCTATAATTATATCATTAATAGAAAAATCACAATAATCTTCAACCTGTTTTGTTATAAGAAATTTTAATTCATTTGCAGTATCTTCAGAAAATCCAACCCTATATTTAAATATATCAACACCTTTTTCGAGGTCATCAGGATGATCTCCTGGCTTCATTAATAATAATACATATAGCTGCATCGCCATTGCATGCGCTCCGGAATACACCTTACCTTTAGAAAATTCGTCTATTTCAAAAGAAACGTCCTTCATTTTTTCTACCTCCTTTTTTTAATACCCACCGATGTTATATTTATGTTTTTTATATGAAAAACAGGCAATTAAGTATAAAAAATGAAGGGGTGAAAATATGTGAAGTGTCCATTTTGCGCAAAAAAATATCAATATAAGAAAGATATGGTTAACCATATATCTACAAGGCACGAAAGAGAACTTCCTGAGAATATGAGTCCATCCAAATTCATATTCTCTGTATTACATGGCGGGAGAACTACAGGAGTTTGCAGAGTTTGTGCAAATGAAACTCAATTTGATGAAAAAATTGGGAAACCGGCAGTTTTATGCGATAATCCTAAGTGTAAACAGGCTTTTGCAAAATTGGCCCAGGAAAGAAATATACGAAAATACGGTGTTCCGCATCTTTTAAACGATCAAGACCATCAAATGTATATGCTTTCTAGAAGAAAAATTTCTGGAGAATATTTATGGTCTGATGGTAAAACGAAAATCCCATATGTTGGATCCTATGAAAGAAGATTCCTTGAATTTATGGATAATATAGTGGACATTAATCCTAAATATATTCATTCCCCTTGCCCATTTACTATTTATTATGAATTTGAAGGAGAAACGCATGCCTATACTCCAGATTTTTATATTGATATTCTAGATCTAATCATAGAAATTAAACATGGTGGAGACAATCCTAATAATCATCCAAAAATTCAATCTGTTGATATCAAAAAAGATAAAGCTAAAGAAGAAGCAATTAAAAATACCACAAATCATAATTATATAAAAATTGTAGATAATAAATTCGGTCCATTATTAAAAATTTTGTTTAAATTGATTGAAAATGAAAAATTTAACTCTGATCAGAGATTATTTATGTTAAATGAGTCAAGCAATATTACCAACGAAAGAACTGAATATATCTTGGAAAAATATACAGAAGAGGACATAGCTAATATTTTAAATGAATCCGAAATGATAGAAACTCAGTCTCTGGCGAGTCTTGCGCCAATTGCTACCAGCTTTGTAGGGAGAGAAATTGATGATATAAAATCTCCCGTTTCTCATGTAACTTCTCATAAAGAGATTTATAAAGACACCCCTCTCTATATTACAATCTATAAAGATCAAATAACTGAAAGTTATAAAATAGGTGTATCAACAAATTTAAATGAAGATCCTATAGTATATCATTTGAATAAATTCGTATACTATAGCCATTGTGATTTCCCAGAAGATAAAATGATATTTTCGATATATAAATATGTAGGAAATGAAAACCCCCTGAATGATTACAAAAATCTTCTAGAAAAATTGAATCAACCTATTGTCCGCCCTGTACCTTACGGTTCAGATGTACAGGCATTTACTTCAATTTTTAAAAGGATATTCTCAAGACCAGTATATCATATCGGGGAAATTATAACACATCCGGATTTTGTTAGAGTATATAAAAGTAAAGTGTTGAAATAATAAATTGAAAGGGAGATGGACTAAATGGCGCTGACCAAGGCTGAACTTATGCAAATTCCTTTGAAGCATTTTGGGCTTCCAAAGGAAAGGAAATATCCTATGCACGATGAAGCTCATCTTAGAGCGGCAATTGCCTATTTTTACGCCGCTCCTCCTGAAAAACGGAAAGAGCTTGCTAAAAATATAGTGCGTCGTTGGAAAGAGCTTGGGTCTAAAGTAAAAATTACAAAGAAAAATCCTTTATATAAATATGTACCTGATGAAATGAAAAATCTTAATGAAACTTCTTCCTTGTTTGAAAATGTTAATCCGGACCATTTTGAAAAACTGTTTGGAAAGCAAGGAAGGGACATTGTCGAGTCTTTACTGGTTAAAACCGGCTTGAATACGGTCGATGATATTGATGCTCAAGTTCCTGATGAATATCGCAAAAAACAATTGCTTCTTGGGACTCTCAAATCTTACATTATCAATGAAATGGGAGAAAATTATCCTGTAATTTATATGGATTTCCCTATTTCCAGCAAAAATCTTCGTGGAAATAATGGGGGTATCAAAACCCTTGAGGGTACTTCTGTAATCATGGACTACAGGAGCGCTTTTAACGAATGTACTACTTTGGATGTAATTAATGAAATGGAACACATCGAATTCTGCGCTCTTCTTAGAGAATGGGATGAAAACTACTGTAAAGGTCACAGGAATCTTGCTTATGACCGTCTTATGATTGAATCTTGGAAACAAAGAGTTCATAGTCTTTTGACTGAAAATGAAGAAGATCCTAATAATCCAGGCTCCATTAAATTAAAAGCTCTAAGGCATATTGATTTGGTTACTAAGCAAAAACTTATTGATCTCGGAATAACTAATCCAGAAGAGTTTCAAAAAAATTATATGGGCGGCGACATGAATGCTAAAGCACCCATTATCAAATCTGCCGAAATAGGATTCAATATTACTAAAGATATTGTAGAAAGATATAATAATGATCATCCTGACGTTGCTGATAATGCATTGTATCTGAAGCTTTATACTTATTCTGACGATGTTAACTTTATGCAAAAGGGCGAGCAAGTAATGGCCGATGAACTGTGGAGATGGGAGCCATAAAAAATGATGTTTTTCCCGTGCTATACCGATATGGATAAACACATGCCCACCACCGCGTTCGGATTTAGAGGCAATACTGAACTGGAGCTCTATGAGTATTTAAAGAAATCTAAACTTTCCGAGATATTTTCTGATGACAAATTATCTCAACTTGCAAATGACTATTTCAAATATCATAGATTTATCCAAAAATTTTTAAAATGGGCAAGATGGTATTTGTTCGATAAAAGGGCTGAAACTAGGCCCATAATGAATGAAACTGATAATGAAATTATTTCTGCTTGGACGAAAAATTTGCGCGAATTATATGAAAAATACTCAATCTCTCAAAGTGAATATGAAAAAATTCTTTATAGTCAATTGATGAATGATTTTCTGTGGAATCCGAAATTGGACCCTAATAACCCTAAAATTCAAACCTATTATCAAAATAAAGTAGATAATTTGAACAAAAATAAAATTATCCAAGAAGTATCGGGTTCAGAAATTCTTTCCGAAGAAAATTTATCAGTAATGAATGATCCAGATTCTGTCAAATTATTAAATCATGGTATAACTTCAGAAGCTGTGGCCATTTATAATAGATCCGTGGCAAAAATTAAAGATATTGGAGAATCCGATGTAAACACAATTAAACTTGAAGCTGCAAAGCTGAAATATATGGATGTGTTGATTGAATCTAACTATATAATCACAAATTCCATAGAGAATAAAAAATCTTATTTTGATTATTGTGTGCTTAGCAATAGTATCAAGAAGACTTTATACGAATGTATTGAGATTATTAAATCTAAGGACTCTCTATTTGATATGGATTCTTTTTATGAGACTACAGAATTCTATCTTAATAACCCTAAAGAATATCGTCATGTGAAAACTTACAAAAATTTCATAGACGATTTTATAATATAAAATATCCGACATAGGAATAATTTCCTATGTCGGATTCTATTTGCAAATTATATATTATTTTTATGAAAGGGGTGATTAAATGGAATTTTCGATAAAGCAGATGATAGGTTCGGATTTTATTTTGTATCAAGAAATTACTAAGAGACTAAATGACTATTTCAATCAATTAGAAGATATGGTTTGTATAAAATTAATCAGACCTTCAGAAAAAGATTGTTATATTGAAATTTATATTCTTAATGAAGAATTTGAGGATTGTCTTAAAATAACTGATCCTAATAGTGAGTTAATTTTAAATTCGATAATTTATACTTTACAAAATCTTGATTATTTTTGTGATCTTCTCCATTTATACCAGAAAGACGTTTCTATTAGCAATATTAGCGATTATCGTAAAATATATATTAAAAAATTTATTGATAAATGCCTCGAATCGTTAGATAAATATAGAGTTTGTGCTCTTATGGTAGATCATTATAAAATAGAAGGGGATACTCTTGATTTTATTTTAATAGGCGAAGGATTTCCTAGAGAAGAAAAAGATTTCAATCCCAATAAATCTAGTCTTAAATACGTTGTAAAAACATTTTTTGATAAAAATAGCTTTGATCGAAAACTTATACGCCAAAGATATAAAAAGGCTTTCAATATTTTTTGCATTGCAAAAAATAATAGCGGAAATATTTTGTATCATTAATATATACAATCATATAGCAATTATATATTATTAATATGAATTAAGGAAGTATAGTTATTTATTACAAGCTAGACTTCCTATAAACCAAAATATTTAAGGGAGGAAAACCAATGTCGAACGTTATTGACCAGGCAAATGTTCTTGACCGAGTCAGAGGGATGGCAAGTCAGCCCGATCAAGAAATTTTCAAGATCGGCCCTGAAGTGATTCAAGACTTCATTGGTAGGGTCGTTATCATGATGGGCGGCACCCCCGAAGACATCAAAGACATCAAAGTCGGTCAAGACAAAAAGCGTCTTCGGATTCTGGCCATCCTGGAAAAAGACTCCGCCGTCTTCGTTTCTAACGAAGAACGTCCCGGAGTCCAAAGCGGCCTGGCTCTGATGGGAGCCGCCGAAATTCGTGACGATGCTGAACTCACCGAAGAGGCGAAGCAAGTTCTTCGTGAACTGGGTTACAGCTATCGTGACGAAAACAATCGTGAGGTGCTGCTGGTCGATGTGACTGAATACAAGAAAGGCGTTGAAATCGAATTCAACGCTGAAGTCACGATGGCCATCATCACCGACAGCGACTTCAGTGATAAATATTTCATCGTTGACGCTGTTGAAGAAGTCCTGAAGAAAAAGAAATACAACTCCTATAAATTCAAAGACAAAAAGCAAACTATCGTCTTCGCTCGTGTCCAGCGGTCTTTCAAGGGCAATGAACAAGGATTTGATCCGGAACAAGTCACCGATTGGAAGACGGCTGAAACGTATGAGGATGACGATGAAGACGATGATTATGATGACGACGAAGAATGAAAAATATGGAGCGGTGTGATTAACGCCGCTCCATATTTTTTTGTAAAAAAATCAAAATGTATTAAATTATATATTATTATACAGTAAGATGCTATGATATTTTTTCATGGGAGGAGGGGTTATCTATTGTATACTAAAACTAAAGATTATCTATTTTCTATAGATGTAGAAACAGATGGATTATATGGAGAAACGTTTGCAGTAGGCGTATCTGTATGGGAAAAATAAATCCCTCAAAGATACGTTTGCAACATATTCAGAATTGGACACTGTTAAAAATGTATGGTGTACTAGAACTATTATCCCTATTCTGGAAAGAAAGACAAATACTGTATTTACTCCAATAGTAACTCGCATTCATATGCGAAGTGAATTTTGGAAATTTTATATGAAATATAAGGATAATTCAATCATACTCGCTGACATTCAATATTCGTGTGAAACCGGATTTCTATCAGTGCATAATGGATGGCATCAAATCCAGACAATGGGCGAGTACTTATCCTATACTTGATCTTTCAACTATGCTTTCTTGTATTGATATCGACCCCTAATATAAATAGGGAAGATTTCACGGAAATTAAAAATTTGGATAAACATGACCCTCTTTCTGACTCTATAATTTCATCTAAAGTGTTTTTCAAAATTGACGAAATTTTGCGTCAGAAAAAGAAACAAAACATTGGCCAGCTTTCTGCTAAATAGAAGATTGTAATAAATCAAATGGAGGTTAAATAAAATGCCGAAAGATCTTGATCTCGACATTAAAGAAATTCTTGGAGAACTGAATGATGTAAACTCCAAGAACGAACAAAAGGTTGTCGCAATCGCATCCTGGAATGAACGTCCGGAAACTGTTGACATTCGTCGATACAATGTGGTCGACGAAATTTTGACCAAAGGAATTAGCCTCACTCTCGAAGAAACCGAAAAACTTATTTACATCCTCCTTTCGAATCCAAGATATATCAAATATGATCCTGAGAGAGTACGGCAAATTCTCAATGAACAGGAACAAGCTGAAGTCAATGTCGAAACTCTTGTGGAACAATTGAATTCTGAAGAGAATTCAGACGAAGAAATTTCTGAGCAGCCCGTTGAAGCCGTTTCGTATGGGAATATGAGAAGGATTGTCCTGAAAGACAATGGTATCTTTTCATATTCCCGGAGAAGGAATAAATAACTATAGGTGTAGTCAATGTACGAAAGGTATATTAATAAAAATTTAACAATCGAGAAAGTATTCGATAGATTTATCAATTCTATAGAGACTGCAAAGAGCTACAGAAAATCTTTGCTGGATTCTAACATTGTACCTATAGAAGAATTGAAAAAATTTCATAATGAAAGAATAGTTGATTATAAAGATTATCATATTTGCATAGGACTATTTGATATAGTGGCTAAAAAAATTAATATCGCTTCACTATTGTTCGAATTCAAAGAAGATCGTTTATTTAGATTTGAAATTGACGATATGTATCATTTGGTTAAAGATGCTATAGAAATTTGCAAGAAAGAATATGAGATGGAAGGAAAAAGTTTTTCTGAATTAAAATATTTTGAGGTTGTGGATGTTATTACAACAAAAGCTGCGGGTATATTTATAGAAAAAAGTTTAATGCAATTTATAAATATTCCCGAAGATGAGAACACGAAAAGTGAGGAGATATAATGGATATCAGTAAATTCGAAAATATTTCTTTTGATCAGGAATTGGAAATTGAAAATATCCTTAAAAGATATCTTGAAAAAATAGAAAGAATTATTTCTGGCGAAGAAGAATACGATAGTGAGATTACTATCGAAAAATTTAAAAACATGTCTTCTGATGAAGCTAAAAAATTTTTCTTGGTTCCGATTGATATGCAGGTCGGAGCTTCGTTCTATAACATAATTGCTTCTAAAATTTTCATACTTACTTTTATAAATATTGCTGATGAAGAAAGCGATGTATTTATTGGAAACGAAGAATTCTATGGATTCTTTAAAGAATCCATAGAATATTATGAAAGTTTGTGTAAAAAGGATCAAAAAGATCCTTATTCAGATATTCTTCAAGCCATTGATAGTATTACAAACATTGTCACATGCAAAATCATGGATCAAGTTGTGGTTCCATATCTCAGACAATCATAAGAATATGAATCCAGCTAGGGGGAAGACCCCTAGCTGGATTTTAATTTTTTGGATTACATATTAATAAGAAAGGAGTTGAATGTGGTGATTGAAAAAATAATCAACATGAATCGGATAAAGTTCTCTGTTTTGGACGAGCTGTTTGGAGATAAATTTAAAAATGAAAAAAAGAATATTTCAATTCATATAGATCTACATACAATTTTTGAACCGTTTTATGACTTCAAAAACTATGAAGAAACAAACTGGCTTAATGAAAAGACCAATACAATAATTACAGCATGTGTGATTAACTTATGTGCCCATTATAGGCTTTATTTTGGAAAAAATAAAATCAAATCAAAAATATACATGTATTTTGGAAGCGAGAAATCAAGAAATAATTCAGAATATTATCCCGAATATGGATATAAATTTTTCGATAAATATTCTAAAGATAATGAGGATTTTAAGCCAGTTAACAAAGAAATTTATTTCTCTTTGAAACTTATTAAAACTATATCTATGTATATACCTGGTGTATATTATATAGATTGTGGTAAAATTGAACCTATGAATGCTTGCGCTTATATTATTACAAAATACCCCGAGGATTATAATTTGGTTATAACAAAAGATCCTCTTTGGCATCAAACTGTTTCATTGAGTAATACTGAAGTATTGCGTCTTAAAAGAGATGAAAGTTACATTATTAATCGGGATAATGTGGTAGATATTCTTCTTAAAGATTCCTCATATAAAAAGCAATTTGTGAATCATGAGTTACTATCTATACTCTATTCATTTGCAGGTATTAAAACTAGAAACATAAAAGGATTGTCTGGTTATGGCTATACCAAAATTACAAAAATACTAGATCTGGCGATAGAAAGAGGTATAATTCGCTCAAAATATACCCATATTAAAAATATAATAGATGAAATATATACAGGGAATCAGACGGAATATCTTATAAACGTTTTTAAAGCAATTGATATGATCTATCAGTTGAATAATTTAACTGTGGCTCAAAAAGAGCAATTAACTGATTGTATTAAAGATAAATTTAACAAGAGAGATCTAATGCGCTTAAATGAAATGATATTCACAGGAGAAAACTCCCTTATGCTCCAAGAATTGTTTAAATATGCTCCTAGCGAAAAATCAGAATTCAAATGGTAAATATTTTTTTTTGATGTATGTATAATATTATACAAATATATACTATTAATTAGTATAATGAGCGAATAAATTTAATTTATGGAGGGATTATATGCCTACAAATTTGTTGAATATTATCGAAAATCCAATTTTTATTTACGTTCTATTAAATATGATAATTACTGCAATGTCAATATTCTACAGAATCAAATATTTTGATATTCGTATAGATTCTTATAAAGAAGAAACTGAAAAAAATAAAATTGCAATGATAGTATTATTATCTTTAAACTATCTATTAAGCATTTTTGGCGTGCTCATATTTATTATAGGAACCGCTCTATCTGTTTTCACGAGATTTCGCCTATATGAAATTCTTGAATCAAAAATTTTATATCCAATAATGGTTGTATGTACGATGACTATATGCATATCAGGTATATTTATATTCCCCGTTCCTGCCTTAGTCGCAGCCCTTAATGTATCCTCCTTCAAGCATATAAATATCAGAGATATTGAATTTACAATTATCTCTGATGCTGTTTACAAAATAATATTTGAATGGAAACATGAAGAGGAATAGGAAGAATTTTAAATTTTATATATAAAGGCAAATTTTCAAATAATTATTTTTTTTTTGGTTTACATAAATATATATAATTTATTTAGATATATTAGGGAGGCACGGCTATGATTGAAAATTTTTCAAATGTTATTTCCAGTGTATTCTCTTCCGTCAATTTCTTATACTTTTATATATGTGCAAATATATTGTTTTTCATAATGGCAGTTTTTTACAGAATAAAATATTTCGATATGGCTAAAAATGAATATAAGAAAGAATTAGAAGAAAATAAACCTGCAACCATAATGTTAGCAACGTTCAAAACGTTGATAATGATAGAAATTGTTGCGGCATTGATGATTATAATTTTTATGCATTTACTAGCGCGTTTAAAAATTAAATTTCTTTATAATTTAGCAAAAACTAAAGTAGGAAAACTTTTGTTTTCAGTAGCCATACAAGTTATAGGGGCATTATTTTTAACACTCCCCTTAACGGTATTGTATTCGATATTAGGACTCATTGGAAATTATAGAATTGAAACGTTAAATATTGAAAAATTTTATAAGAATATTGATAAAATTAATAAAGATTCAGAATAGTCTGCGTCTATAGTTATCTTGGGAGGGGTGAAGCTGTGGAGGTTTCAATTCAATTAACACATGATCATCTTTTTCTTAAATATCTGATACTAAACTTAATGATTTATATAATGGCATTTATATATAGAAACGCTTACTTCGATAAAAGTACTAATACATTCGATAAATCCTTAGAGCATGATCGAAAAGCAATAATCTCTTTATATTCACTTAAACTTACAAGTATTGTGGGAATGTCAGTTTTGTCATTTTTCGAATTAATTATAGGCCTCATATCTGTTGGATGGTTGGATATAAGTAAATATAAACCGATATATTTCATATTTGCACTCATTTCATTCTTTTTAAGCATCTTATTTGTGATGCTTCCTATGTTTATCATATCTTTAATTGTAGGAATGCTTGTAGATCTTACTTCTGAACAAATTAAATACTATGAGCCAAAATAAATTTTTATCGAGCACCAAAAAATGCGTTCAGGACTGCATTTTGGTTAAAAAATAAGCCAAAAATAAACACAATGATAAGCTTATATTAACCCCTCCGAGGGGAGGGGTTAATATTTTTTATTAAATTTATGCGGAAGCGATGTGGTTAAATTGAACTATCCGTTAATTGTATTTGATTCAAGGACTGGAAATGTAAGAAGATTTGTAAAAAAACTTGGTCTTAAAGCTGTATGTGTTAAAGATGTTGAAAAGGTTGAAGAACCTTATGTTCTTGTAACATATACAGATAAAATAGGGGAAGTTCCTTTTTCAACACAGAAATTTTTGCAAAACAATGGAGATTTGTTACTTGGTGTAGCATCTAGTGGCAATCGTCGTTGGAAACAAACTTTCGCAGTTGCTGCTGACATAATCTCTCAGAAATTTGGAGTCCCAATTATTTCAAAATTTGAGTTGGCTGGTAATAACGAAACAGTGCAAAAATTCATGGAAAGGATGACTCAACTTGTCCACCAAAGAACTGGATAACATGAACTATTTCGAATTGAATAATAGCATCATGCTCAGGGGAGAAGATGGGTTTCTCCAATTGGAAAATGACAAGCTTGCTATTGAAAAGTATCTTGAATATGTAAATCAAAATACAATGAAATTCAGTAGTGTTTTGGACAGGATCAATTATCTTTGTGGGATTAAAGAGGTTGCAGAAAATAATAATGAAGAGCCGTCAAATATTAAAGAAATAAAATCTTTTCTTGAATCGACAAAAGATAATGTAGACCATCCTGTATATAGAGAAATCATTAACGATGCTTTGGAAAAATTAGAATCCGAAAATAATGTGGGAAGGGCTACTCTCCCATTTTATGATAGAAAGGTAATCGAACAATATTCTGCAGACCAAATCATTAAGCTTCATGAATTGGCTCAATCGTACAATTTCAAATACAAAACGTTCATGCAAGCATTCAAATTTTATGAAGAATATGCTCTTAGAACTGATGACAAGAAGACTTTCTTGGAAACGTTTGAAGAGCATAACTGTATCGTTGCATTGTATTTGGCTGCAGGAGATTTTGAAAAGGCCAAAAGGTATCTCAAGGCTTTGATGGAGCAGCGAGTTCAACCTGCGACTCCAACATTTCTCAATGCCGGGAGAGCTCGTCGTGGCGAACTTGTAAGTTGCTTCCTGCTTGCAATGGATGACAGCACCGAATCCATCCAATATAACCTCACTAATATGGCTCATCTTAGCCGTATTGGTGGTGGGGTTGCATTTGAAGTAAGCAACCTTCGTTCATTTGGAGACCCAATCAAAGGAATCGAAGGCGCGGCAAAAGGTCCTCTTCATGTACTTCTCATCGCCGAAAAAGTCTTCGGTTTCTATGATCAGCTCGGCCAAAGATCCGGCAGCGGGGCAGGATATATAAATGTATTCCACCCGGATGTCAATCTTGTTCTCGACTCCAAAAAAGAAAATGCGGACGACACACTGCGTTTAAAAACTTTGTCCATCGGATTAACCGTTCCTCAGAAATTTTATGATTTGGCTAAAGAAAATAAAGATTTCTATGGATTTAGCCCATATGATATTAAAAAATATTACAATATGGCATTCACTGAAGTTGACTTTGATATTTTCTATGATATCTTCATGGAAGATAATCGTATTCGCAAAGTCAAAATCATGGATGCGCGCGCATTTTTGAACAAAATTGCTCAAATTCAGCTTGAATCTGGATACCCCTATATATTCAATATAACAAATGCAAACAAACAACACGCTTTGAAAAATGAAGGGCGTATCATAATGAGCAATTTGTGTACAGAAATTATGCAAGTGCAGGAAATCTCGAAAATTACTTCTTATTTTGAAGAGGATGAAATCAAAAGAGATATTTCCTGCAACCTTGGTTCTCTTAATATAACCAATGTTATGGAAAGTAAAGATATTAAAGAAAGTGTTCATACGGCAATGGATATGGTTACAGCTGTATCCGATTTCACAAACATTAATACTGTTCCTGGTGTGGCTTTAGCCAATAAACAAATGCATTCAGTTGGCGTCGGCGCCATGGACTTGAATGGTTATCTGGCTAAAAATAAAATCGCCTATGAATCATTTGAGGCTCGCGATTTTGCAAGGACCTTCTTCATGATGCTGAACTTTTATTCGATTGAAAGATCTTGTGAAATTGCAAAAGAACGCGGAGAAGTATTTAAAGGATTCTATGGTTCGGATTATCATACAGGTGTATATTTTGATAAATATCTCAGGAACGATTACAGACCAAAATCTGATAAGGTTAAGAAATTATTTGAAGGAATTTATATTCCTGGTCCTGAGGATTGGGCCAACTTGAAAGAACAGGTTCAAACCCATGGTCTGTATCATGCATACAGATTGGCTATCGCCCCGACTCAAAGCATTAGTTATGTACAAAATGCTACGAGCTCGGTAATGCCAATCGTTGATATTGTGGAGATTCGTTCTTATAAGAAGGGTAAAATTTACTACCCCGCTCCACACTATTCTAAAGAAAATATGTGGTATTATAAATCCGCTTATAATATGAATATGAAGAAAGTTATTGATATGATTGCAGTAATTCAAGAGCATATAGACCAAGGCATCAGCTGCACCCTTTTTGTCAACTCTGACATCTCGACAGCTGATCTTGCAAGTTATTACATCTATGCTAATAATAAAGGATTGAAGTCTCTGTATTATACCAGGACTAATAGACAAAATCATAACAATAAAACTACAAACCGAATGAAAAAATTGTCTAAACCTCCTGTTGGAGATAATGACGTTGAATGTGTTGCATGTTCGGTGTGATAAAGAGAGGAGAACGGGGACAAATGAACAAAAAGAAGGAAACTAGTTATGATTTGATCAAAAAAATGGTGCAGGATAATGGGCTCATTATGTACCAAGAGGATGAACCATTCCGTGCTGTCAACTGGAATGAGCCGGATGATGAATATACTAAAGATTTTATCGATACTGCAATTTCTGCATTTTGGCACGACCAACGTCTTATTTTCAGTGATGATTTATCCGATTGGAGGAATTTGACAGATGATCAAAGAGAAACGTATAAGAAAGTTTTTGCAGGGCTTACGCTTCTTGACACAAAACAGTCATCGGTGGGAATGACAACCGTTTCCCAAATATGTGGAAACGAGCAACGGAGGATGGCTTTTAATAACTTCGCATTCATGGAAAGCATTCATGCCAAAATGTATAGCTCCGTCTTTACCACTCTTCTTTCCAGAGAGGAAATTAAAGAACTTTTTGAATGGGTCCAACAAAACCCATATCTTCAGAAAAAAGTTTCTATCGTCGAAGGGTATTACAGACATGCGCTTAAACAATATGTAGAAAACAACTTCCAATTCGATCCCATTTCTGTATACCTTTGCATGGCTTGCTCTGTTCTTCTTGAAAGTTTCCTGTTCTATTCCGGTTTCTTCTATCCTTTATACCTCGGCGGTCAAGGAAAAATGAGAGCAAGCGCTGAAGGTATTGGTTTGATCTGTAGAGATGAGGCCATTCATGGTCTCTATACTGGCACTGTTGCTCAGGAAATTTTTGATATGATTCCTGAAGATCAACAAAAAACTGTTTACAGTCACTTTAATAGAATCTTTAACGTTCTTCTTGAAAATGAAATTGAATATACAAAATCCCTTTACAGTAAAATCGGCCTCGTGGATGAAGTTATTACATTCATGCAATATAATGCCAATCTTGCATTCACAAATCTTGGTCTTGATGAACCATTCCCAGAGGTAGTTGATAGTAAAATCAACCCTATTGTTCTTAACGGACTAAGTCAGAATACAGTTAATCAAGACTTCTTCTCTTCCGGTGCTGGTATTGGTAATGGTTATTCCATCGCCACCAATATCCAGCCTTTGGAAGATAAACATTTCGAATTTGAACCGATTGATGAATTTGCCTAAACTTATGCCCAGCTCTTAACGGGGCTGGGCATCAATTTTTTTTTCAAATTAAAGGAGATGAATAATAATGAAGAAAAAACTAAAGCGGGTTCAAGAACAAACTGAATTCCCTATAGAAATGCAGAAACTTGGAAGACTGATGCATATAGTCGCCTCAATTAGAAGGGGAAAAATGAAATTTGTTACTGAACAAATAGATGGACCTATCCATGCTGTAGATGTTAAAGGTAATGAATTTTACCTCCATAATATAAATAAATTATCCGACCCAAATAAAAAACTTAGTAATTTTGTGAGAGAAACTGCATTGTTTGATATAAATACTGGAGAATTTCGTCCTAGCTATGCAAAATTTCTTGATATGACAACCCCTATAGTTTTTCGTGTCATAGATGGAGCACCGGATACTGAATTGCTTATCAAGACTGAACAAGGATTTATATTTGTAGACAAAAAATAATTAAAAACTATGAATTTAACCATTCATTAATAAATAATAGGAGAGATGATAATGGGGCAAAATGAGGTAAAAATTGAAGTTGACAAAGACAGTATTTCCCACGATGAAAATCTTAAATTGTTGGCAATAACGGAAGATCCGAATCCAAACAAAGTATTTTTCTTCGTAAAAAAATTGAATCCAGATATTGAAAAAATCGTATATAACAGAAACGGAGATTCAGGATTCGACCTTCGGGCAACAGAGACTGTAATTATTCAACCTGGTGAGACAGTTTCTATCCCCGTTGGTCTTTCTTTTGAACTCCCTTCTGGTGTCGAGATTCAAGTACGGCCAAGATCGGGACTCTCTCTTAAAACAAAACTTAGGGTAGTTTTAGGTACAGTCGATTCGAATTATCGTGGAGAAGTTAAAGTCATTATGGATAATATTAACTATCCTCAACATGAAATTATCAATGGTAATTTTACTACAAAATATACTAAGATGGTTATGAATTTGAAAAATGAATATGAAGTTATTGAACACTCCGTACCTGTAGGGAGTTATATTATTCATAAAGGAGAACGAATTGCACAGGCTGTTCTCGTCCCTGTATATAGGGGAATTGCAATCTATAAAACTGAATTGTCAGGCACGGAACGCGGGATTAAAGGATTTGGATCGTCCGGCGTGTAAACAAAATTATTTCACGAACCTCTAGATAATAGAGGTTCGTGATTTATTTTTTTGCAAAGGAAGTGAAAAAATGTTAAGATCTGTTGCAGAATTGGATCAATATAAGTATATAATAAATGACATAGTTATATCGAAAAAAGGATCTAATGATCAATATACCATTAATTCCAATTTCATAAAGAGTGTTATTATAATGAATAACTATGATGAAAATATAATGCCTATTATACAGGTAATAGCATCCGTTACTAAAAACGTATATAAATTACTCACATCTGATGAGGGTAAACTTAAAGCGAAAATCACTATATATAAGACTATTGTGAATTCTGAAATAAGGGCGAGAGAACTTGTTTTTAATAAAACATTCGAAATTCGAAATGAATATGACTTCCAGCCAGAAGAGTATAGAACTCTTATTAATGAAAAAATTAATGAGGATAGTATTGATGAACAGAATCCTAACGCTCTTGTAGATGCATCTTTCTATCTTCTTGATATTGAAAATATAAATAAGTATCGAAAACTTGGTTCTTTATCTGTTGAAACAAATTTGACAAATGCTATTGCTGCCGCATTTGCATACAGAGGATTTAATCACGTTCTTATGAATAGAATTCCTGCTGAGTATTCAGGAACGATAATCGCGCCAACAGGTAATCTTCTTGCAACATTACATCATTTTAACAAATTCTATGGAATTTTTGACACCACGTTTATATTCTTTATGGATATAAATAAAAACTATCTTCTTGATAAGATCAATTTGGGCAAAGCAGTTGATGTTGATTCTCCTTCAAGAGTGTCATTATTCCTGGAGGAAGATGGATCCCCCGAACAATCTCAAGTAGGATGCCTCAAAGAAAACGAAGCTTATATTGTAAATATGCCAGAACCTCCAAAAATTATAAAATTGGATAATTATTCAGAATTGATTGATGGATCGTCGGTTATTGCTGTAGATTCGTCACAAAAGGTTATAAACGTAGATAGCGGCGAAGGAACACTGAAAAAATCGGTGTTTGTACAGAATGAAAAAATTACTAAACAATTAAGACATATGTCTAAAGAAATGAAAACCGCAGTTTCAGTCAATTTATTAGACATTGATTATGATATGATTGCCCCAAATCTTCTTTATAAGATTACAGCGCATAAAACCTATGAGGCTATAAATCCGATCAATGGTGAATACAGATTGTCTAGAGCTGTTATAAACTTTTTAAAAGCAACCGACAGTGATTTCACACTTAGTGCGAATCTTGTTCTAAAAAAGATAGCGAAATGATTAAACAGCTTATTAAGAACTAAATAACGGAAGGATGATAACTATGGCAATTACTCCGCTTAATTTAACTTCTGTATTTTCATATGCAGAAGAGGCGTCCGGTAAAGACCTTACCAAGATTATAATGGCGTACAGCCTTGGGAAAAATGGTACTATTATTCTTGATTATGATATGGTAGCTGATGTAATGTCTGAGATAACCAGTAGAACTTCTCCATTTGCATCGAAATATGTAGTTGATAAACTTGTTAAAAATGGAAGTATTGAAATCGTATATAATGATCAACTTCGACTGACTACAGCTATTCCATTCTTCAGAAAAATTGTCAATGGGAAGCCAATTCTTGTCGTGAATGCCAGCAATTACGGAAAAATTATCAAGGACAACACCCTGCGGGTTTCTCCAAATATTCTTTATGCTTCCCTTCTTTCTGCAGCATATTTCTCTATTATTGATCAAACTATCATTTCTTTGGCAAGAGATCTTGCACCAATTTATGCAAAACTCTTTTCAAATATAGTTTCTTCTTTAGGTTATATGGATAACATCAAAAAAGAAAAATTCAATTTCCTTGCCACTAACTTTTTCTATTACAGCATATATGGTGAAACTAATCGGTTCACCAATCCAATGTATAACCACATCAAGTATAACAGTGAAGATGTTATCAAAGCTCTTGATGCAAAAATTCCTATGTATACGGAAGATTCTGGGTATAAGGATCTGAAAACATTTATTGATCATTTATCCAGAGTGTTCCCTGAAATGAAGAAACTCAATTACAAAAACTTTATTGACCGGTGGGTAACTTCCTACGGATCGTCCACTCTATTTGCTTGTGAATTTATTCCATACTTTATATATATGCTGATAAGTGCCGCGGTAATGTCTACAACTGTGAACCTGAACAAAATTTCTATAGAAGTCGGAGATCAATTAATGACTGTCTATAGGAAAATAGAACAAAAGGTTTCTGATCATTACTCGAAAGTTTAACAAAAAAAATAACCGGAAGGAGAATTAACTCCTTCCGGTTGCTACGTAATTTTCATATGCTTGAATATTCTGAAATACGGAAATATCAATTGAAAATTTATCATTAAATTTGATTATATCAGATATTGTGTCATATGATACCATGTCTGCTTTTATACTTATCACATAGATATTATTATCGTAATTTGCAATAAAATTTTTAGAAGAAGAGGTTATCTCCAAATAAAAATTGTTTTGTATAAAAGTTTGAAGCTTTGCTGCTACCTGATCCCAATGTTGGGCGGACTGTGGGTCTTGGTTTGTCGTTTGTTCGACGATGTATTTATACGTGAAACCAGAAATGATCCCTTGTTTCTCGTAAATAATTGCAATTGAATTACCGAAAATATCAAAAATTTCATACACTCCATCATTTACATGGTGATCAATTCTTCCGAAATTAAATCCGGATAAATCTCTGTAATTGAGATTTTGACCGACCAGGGATTTAAGTGTATGAAAATCAAGGTCATCATCTGGGATTATTTTTTCCGGACTTACCGATGGATAAATTCGAACAATTTGTTCACCTGTGTTAAGAACTTGAATAAATGGTAAATCATAATTTTCGTTATCTTTCTTAAAGTCTAATAGATCATATTTGATAAATAGTATACAAATTATGAATACAATAGATAATAAAATGTATCCAAGATAATATCTGAAGGGAATTTTTTGATTTTCCATCTTCCTAAACGACCTCCCCCTTAAAAAAATAAATAGTCATACTATAATACCAAAATTAATTAATTAATAGTTCCTGTGATATTAATTCACAATACTCCATTAATTAATTAATTTCAATATATAGTATTTTATGTATAAAAAGGGAAATTTAAAATTTTATGAAATTGGCTAATCTGTCATTTTCTTCCATTTAAAGCATCATAAAGATAACTTTAAATGGAAGGCTTTCTTCCTCTCTTTTTATATCTCTTTTTCTCCTGCCATTTGCTCTTCTCATATTTGGGAAGAGCCTCTCTTTTTCTTTTTTCCTCTTCCCTGAGCTTATTTATGATATTCTGATCGGTAAGAATATGATTTTCTTTAAGAACAATTCTACTTCTTCTACGAATAAGCTCATTAAAATATTCTTTTTTGTCGATTTTAGGTTCTTTGCAATAGATTATTTGTCTACTATCAAGATAATTATATTGATCCAATAATTTCATTTTCTCTTCTATTAAAGAATCTATTTCCAACTTCAGTCTTTCTCTTTCAGAAAGTTTTTGGAATGTTTCTTTATCATGCAATTCTATAGAACGAGTTTTTCTTATATTGTGCGATTCGCAATTCGGACATCTTTTAAGTTGATACATTTTATAAAAATTCTTTATAGATATTTGACATTTGCAATAATCACATTTATAAAATGGATGGCTTCTCGTATTTCTTTTATTGCCAGATCTAAAGAATTTTATAAATCTTCATCAGATTTATAAAAATTTGTAATCAATTTTCCATCGTAGTTATCCTCTTCTACACAAGTGTGACAGAAAACATTGATACCACTATCATTATCCATCAATTCGCAGCGAATGTGATGATGAATATGATTTTTCCAATTAGCTCTATCATCAATTTTTATTTTTTGCTCAAAAAGTTTTGGAAACAGATCTTTTGGTAAATGCTCAAGCTTTATCTCTCCATTTTTATATCTTTCAATATAACTTTTCTTCAATCTAAGATTTATTTTTTCTTGAATCCTGCGATTTCTTTCTCTAGCAGTTTTACTTTCCTTATAAGTGATACCTTTTTGCTCTAGTAACTTGAATCTCTTGACAAGTCGTTTAGTGTCCCGCTCGACTTTCTCGTCAAGAGTTAAAGGTTTTTTCTTGGTGCCTCGACTACGAAGTTTCTTAAGTTCGGAATAAGTTGCAGGATAGTCTAAGATGTGCATAATTTATCTCCCCTTTCAAGATAAATTATACCCTTCTTATATGGGTACATTATAATAATATATAATTGGATGGAGACTTTCCTGCCACTTACCGCAATGTAATAAATATTTATACAAATAATTTATATTTTATGTAGTCTAAAATGATCTCAAAAACACAAAAATAATTAGCTATAAGATTATATTAAAAGGAGGTTAAAATATATAAATGAAAAATTATGATAATATTTATAAGCAAATATATGAAAAAACTCTGGAAAGAAAAAATCAGCTTAGCAAAATTGACAATATTAAAACAATTGTATTTCCAGAAGGTGCAATTGAAACCAATGAATACTTGAATTTCCCAAAAAGTAAAAAGGATTTACTTTTTGAGAGTACAGCGGTTCATCTTTACGAAGATATATTGAACGATAAATATCTTATTGATAGAGTATCTATAAACCCAAATACTATTTACCCTCTTGCCGAGTTTATTAACCGGACAAAGGTTGGTATTCTTTTACATGATCAAACCGGTTTAATAGATCCTAATGCTGTAACTGTTTATGTTACGGGTACAAGCAGAATTGTATTTATAATTAGAAAAACTAATATAGACTATTTGGCTGTATCCTATGTGAAAGGCATTTATTACTATAGAAGATACAATAATAATATCGATGTAAGCATTCCTAACAGGCATAAAAACTCTTTCATACTCTGGTCCAAAAGGCCCGATTCTGATACTGCTGTAGTTGATTGGGTAGATCCTATAGAAGATGGAGATCAAATTAAAATACCTATAAGAGCTCAGGGAAAATATTCCGTTCTATTAATAGCTCATGATATTAATTTTTATAGTATAACTCCTTCTTCTAATGAAAAATTTTCATATATATCTTTCCCCGAAGAAATAGGTTATACGGACCTTGATAATATTTTCATCTGGAAAAACTTTCAACCTGGTTTTATTCATCCAACTGAATTTACCCCTCTCTATGATGGATTCATAGTAGATAGTGGATCGCCTAGAAATTATTTAAAACTTGATGGATCTACCGGTCATGTTCGATTCGGGGAATTCCCTGACTATGATGAAATTTCTGTAAGAGTTATAGTAAAGATAAATAAAATTAGAAATAATAATCGTATTATTGAAAAAGGGAATAGTAACAATGGCTGGACTATGAAATTAACTGTAGAGAATGAAATAGCATTTCAATTTAAAAAGGTTTCTGACACAGTATGCGTTTCATCGAAGGGTTTGAAGGAAGGAATTTGGTACGATATAGTTGCTACAGGAAAAAGCGGAGCTTCTCAAAATCTTTATATAAATACTATTCCACAAACCGGTATATATACTAATCAACCTAATCTTAGCAGTACCTCTTCTTTATATCTTGGAAGAAGAATTGTTAATAGTTCTTCTGGATACGGCGATATTGAAGTTGCCCTCGTTGAAATATATAACAAGGTCTTAAATAGATCTGAAATAATTGACCTTCATAAAAATATCCCTGTGACCGATGGCCTTATTCATCGTTGGACGTTTGATGAAGGGGATGGGACGACAATATATGACAGCGTTGGTACAACTAATGGCACTATATATGGTACAACTTTTTGGAAACAGGGATTTGTAGATCCTGTTCCCAGGCTGGTAATGTTTGCAAAAAGACAGAATTTCGGTGACAAATATACAGATCTCCGGCATAAATATAATGAATACAAAGACTATATGTCTGAATATCTTTCGGATACTCTTCCTGAATTTATTAAAGAATTCGAACCATATGAACCAAATGTTAATGATGACACAAATATCAATGATTTTCAAAATAAAATGGTTGAAGCATCTAAAGATTTCCCGAATTTTGTGAAGGAATACTTGGAAAAACAGGCAACAATTAACTTCAAGGAATATGAAATTAATAACATTAATCCATTATTTATTAGATCTAGCAAAGCCACAAGTGTGGACGGAAAGTATACAGAGATTGAGAATAACATTCCTCGGTATATTGATAGTGATGATATTACTAAAAAAGGTATAATTATAGAAGAATCTGTAACTAATCTTATCCCTGATCCATTATTTGAAAATAGTGTATTGATGACTGAGACAGACCAGCTCAATCCTGATAACTGGTCAATATCAGAATATGATAAATTGATCGAATATTCTGTGTCTGTTGACAAGAATATTCTTAGATATACAGCAGTTAATAATGATGGGTCTATAAAACTAAACACACCATCTTTTATTATAAATAAATCGTCACCCATATCTGTACAATTTAAAATAAAGTATATTCACAATATCGGAGTCCATGAATTATGGGCATATGGAAATGCTGTTGGTGCTAATGCAATAAGCTTAGAATCTTATTTATATGAAACACGTTTGGAAGATGATGGATTTACCTATAAAGAATATAGGATTCCTGGTGATACTTTTATTGGTTCGGGAAATACTTTAGCTTTTACCCTTTTTGGAGGCTCAAACTATCTTGATAGGAAAGATTTTTATATAAAAGAATTTCAAGTCACCGATAAAGCATATGGGGGTCTCAGCTTCACATCTGTGGCGAAAGACAGGGAACTTATAAAGGTTCCCTCTAAACAGGTGCTCAATCCAACTGAAGGAACCTTTGAAATTTTGTTTACGCCAAAGGTATTCGTTTCAAATGCAAGGATTATCCAAACTAATGTTTCAGCAGAAAACTCTAGATTCATAATCTATATAAGACCAAATGGGTCGATACTGTTTGCGATTGCAGGAATGGATAGTAACGATAAGACTATTTTATCTGCCAATAATGTTATAGCACCTGGTCAACCTTGTTATGTGGCAATGGCTTGGCAAAATAAAACTGTATACGCTTATATCAATGGAACCCTTATAGGATCTAAAAATATTAATTCTGATGCTATAATCGGGGATTTCTTCTATATTTGTGCTAATAATGATGGTTATCAGATAAATAACTGTATTATTCATGATGCTAGAGTCTCTAATAAAAGAAGAACTTCAACTGAAATAGCTAATAATAATATGAAAGAATTCAAAGTAGATGAAAATACCACGTTTAAATTGAACTTTGACACTTATTTCAATCAGTTTAAACTTCCTAATGATCTCTTACATCCTGTAAAACTTGAAACTAATCACGATCTGAGAAAGTGCTTGTTGTTCCATAATGGACTAAATATTTCTCCCGCAAAATCTATATACAACATTACCACTAAAAAATGGACTTCATGGTTTAGAGCAAATGATATTACTGGAGATAAAATTGTTGAAGTTGATACTGGAGAATCTTATGAGCCTTACTGGGAAGTCAAGAGGATTGAATCTGACTATGTGTCATTGGGTCCATCCACGCGCATCCAAGATAACGAGGAGTTTGATGTGATGGAATATATTCCTCCCAATACACACCATCCCGGTAAACTTGAAAAAATCGAACCTTATGAGTATAATTTCTCCATAAATGAGAATAATATAAATATCACTTTCAACAATGACACCTTATCATTGGTGAATACACATACTCTTACCGGAACCGGAAAAAGTATAGCCTTTATTCCAAATAGTAAACTTATAGCAATAGCCGCAAATGGGAGTACACCTTTAAGAATCGTTAGAGTTGAGGACGATAATACTATTTCTGACGTTATGAATTATTACCTCGGTGGAAACGGAGGAGCCGTTGCAGCATCTCCTGATGGAAATTATATAGCTATAGGATTTAATGCCGCTCCGAGATTTATGTTGATAAAAAGAACTGAAAATAGTTTTATTATGACAAGTACGTATAATCTCCCTGGGCTTCCTACTGATATATCATTTTCTCCAGACGGTAAATATATTGCCGTTGCTCATGCCGGTGCCCCGTATTTTACTCTATTAAAGAGAGACGGCGATTCCGTCAGTCTTGCAAGTACCTACCAACTGACTGGGGGAGGACGTAGCTTTAAATTCTTTGGTAATGGAAATTACCTGATTGCAGCAAGCTACAACTCTCCAAAGGTTGCTCTTTTCAAAAGAGAAGGAGATAATCTTGTATTACTTGATACTTACGACACTAATGGAGCTGCTAATCATATCTCAGTATGTATAGATAATGAATATGTAGCAGTCGGACATCAATCTTCTCCATTCCTTAGTTTGCTAAAAAGAGTTGGAAATAAACTTCAGCTGGTTAGCACATATACATTTTCAGGTCAAGTTATTATGCCACAATTTTCACCCGGAGGACACTATGTAGCTGTGGCCCATTCTGGATCTCCAAGACTTACATTATTAAAGAAAACAGGTGACACTCTGACATTCGCTAATAGCTACGCTGTAACTACATCTGGTGATGCCCATGCAGTAGCATTCTCACCTGATGGAAACTATTTGGCTGTGGGGCATGACGGGCTTCCTTATTTTACATTGCTCAAAAGAAATTGGCGTTCAATGACATACCAGTTACCGAATACTGGCTATGGTGTCGACTTCTCTCCGGATGGTAAATATATAGCCGTCGGAAACTATCGTTCGCCACAATTTAACTTATTGAAGAATGAAGGAAATTCTGTAACTCTTGCAAGCACTTATACATTGCCAAATACAGCCACTGAAGTTTCGTTCTCTCCTGATGGGAATTATATCGCTATTTCTCATGAAGGAAGTCCATTTTTTACATTACTGAAACGTAATGGGGATACAGTCTCTCTCGCTAGTACGTACACCCTCCCAAGTATTGGTATGGGTGTGGCATTCTCCCCTGATGGAAATTATATAGCTGTGGGGCATGTTTCCAGTCCCAGATTTACGCTTCTCAAAAGAAATGGTGATAGTTTAAGTCTGGCTTCATCATATAGTATCGCCGGCACTGGACGTGGTGTAGAGTATTCTCCTGATGGTAAATATATTGTAATTGCAGTGGAAGCTGCGGAAGTTGTGGTATTGAAGCAGGAAGGCGATTCCGTTAGTTTTGTAGACAGCCATGAAATTGTTGGTACTGCAAATTATGCATCATTTTCACCTGATGGAAAATATATAGCAGTCTCAGGCTCTTCATATCCTAGGGTAATTATTTTGAAATTTGAAAATGAAACTTTGACACGTGTGACTGAATATGAAACTAATAGCAATACCTATTGTGCAAAATTTTCACCTGATGGCGAATATCTGGCTGTAGCATTTGCAAACTCCCCACGTTTCTCGTTGTTGAGATTCCATGAGGAAACGCTTACTCTTGTTGACCATTATCACCTCCCAAGCATAGGTTTCTTTACAACATTCTCTCCTGACGGTAAATATATTGCCGTTGCTCATGCCGGTGCTCCGTATTTTACACTATTGAAATTTAATGCATTCAAAATCAATAATTACGCTGTAGTATGTGAAAAGAGATATAATTATATACATGGAGAAGCTTACAGCGAAGATGGGCTAATTCAAAAACTCCCAACGTGGGTAAGCTTCGTACCTAAAGAAAATATTATTGTCTTCTTGAACGGACGACTTCTTGAGCACGACAGGTACTATCTTTTCGATCCGTACCGGTACAGCGTAATGAAGGGCGACACCGCTATAGCAACAGACCTTGACACTAATACCATCGATGGCGAAACCTTCAACGCATATGTCACCACGGAATTGGAACTTGTAGAATACAATGTGGAACTTCAGGATGGTCAACAGATTGTGACTCTTAACAACAAGGATTTCCCATTCTCGAAAAAATACAATCTTGTATTTGTAGATGGGCGTCTGATCCATCCTGATGAAATCAAAGAAATTGATAATTACAGATTTTCTATGAACACCAACTCTATAAATAACATGTGTATATTCAGAAAAAGAATAGATTTCTCTGAGAAGCAAAAATTCTCCGGAGTTGAAGATAAATGGACTGAGTATCTTAAAACTCTCACACAGCAACAGCTTGTTGATTTGATTGGCCCTCTCAATACAGTTCACTCTGGTGAAGTTAATACCAGGGAAGTTTATCTTGCAGAACGTCATCTGTTTGAAATTCTGTATCACTATTGTATGAAGGGTAGAGAGTCCTTCACTGATAATGATAAAGTAATGATACCTTTAGAACTTCCTGGGGTATTGCTTGAGGATGGGCGTGTACCTATCTCTACTATGAGATCTGGTCCATACCCGAGATATCCGCTCTGAGGAAACATTTTATTAAATACGGAGAAGATCTGTATTGCAGATCTTCTCCATTAATTTCAATTATAAGGACGGTGAAATCTCAATGGTAGACATAAAGAAAATACATTTTGCTAACTTCTTCAACGTTTTCGAAAACACTGATGATATGCAAAATGGGGAAGTTGCGTTTGATAGCGATCTCCGTCTCGTTTATAAAGATGAAAGCGGTGTCGTACACCCCATTTTGAGTGTAAAAGACTATGCCAATATTTATAATCCTGAAGGAATTGAGCTTACTCAAACTGTCAAAAGTGCGACTGTTGGCGTGGGGCAAGAAGGAGATTACTCTGATAGAGTAACTAAATCGATGCCTCTTTCCAGCGTCGTAAAAGCTACTGGTATTCATGAACGGGTAATGCTTGTTCAATACGATAAAAATAATAATTTTAAAGACGTAGTTGTGTTCCCTGAATACTTTGCTAAATTAGGAAATTATGCCGATGAAATTGATATCAATAAAGGCGTGATGACCGAATATATAAAGAAAAATAAAATTACTCAATATGTGGATAAAGAAACTCTTTCAAATAATAATGTATTCAAAATATGTCCTGTTGAAAATACTGAGGTATGGAATAGTCTTGGATATCCAATGACGACCGAATCTAATAGAAATAGCACTTCTTACAGAGATCATATTTATATCGGAAGCGATAATTACCTTTATGTGATTAAAAATAAAACTGTTGATGATCTTCAATACCCATTCTGGGTTCTGAATAGGCGCACCATTCCTGTTAGAATCAAAATTGATACTTCTATTATGCTTTTAGAAAAAGAGGATAAATTTGTTTTTGATGTTTATAGAAGAGTGTCTGATAATATTGTCGGTAACAGTTATAAATTTATTCGTGATGAAGAGACTGCTCAAATAGTTGAAATTGTTTCTGCAGTAAAAACTACGTCGTATGGACGTGTAGAAGTTCAATTAACTATATCTGCCGATAAAAAGAGTGTTATTGGAATAGATAGTGGAGCTTATTATAACATCGTAGTTGCAACTAATGAAACTCTAGTAATCCCTGAATTAAAATATAAAATTCTCGACATTCAAGAAGGATTTTTTGGATATTTATATTCAATTCTTAAAGATATTAACGATAACGAACAGCAAGTAGACATTGACACTGATTCCTTGGCAGAAACTGTTAAACTTTCTCTGTTATCTTATCTTGACGAAAAACTTAATTCAAAAGCTAATTTAGAATCTCCTGAATTTACAGGGGAACCAAAAGCACCTACTCCTCCTGTGAACGATAATAGTACAAGAATTGCTACTACTGCATTTGTGTTGGGCCAAGCGGCGACTCAATCACCTTTGATGGATGGTACAGAAGCAGTTGGTACTTCAACAAAATTTGCTCGTGAAGACCATAGACACCCAACGGATACCTCAAGAGCTCCTATTCAATCACCGGCATTTTCTGGTACGCCGACTGCACCTACTCCTCCTGTGAATGATAATAGTACAAGAATTGCTACTACTGCTTTTGTATTGGGGCAAGCCGGGTCTTCTTCGCCTCTCATGGATGGTCAAGCATCTGCTGGTACTTCCGGAAAATATGCAAGAGAAGACCATAGACACCCTACTGATACTTCGAGAGCACCAGTAAATAATCCTGTATTTACTGGCTTAGTAACGACCCCTGATATTGATGTAAAGGGTCATCATATATATAACGTTAGAAACCTCCCTGCAGTTAACATACTTCTGGATTCCGGGAGGTTTATGGGTTACGATTTAGACCCAACTGTCCGTGAATCTTCGAAGTCGTTTACCAATAATACAGATTTCTTCACGGCTGCAAATGGAGGTTCTATATCAAGTGCCGGTAAATTTATAAATAATAATACTGACAACGGTGGAAGTGCCGGTTATTTGACCCAGGATGTTAAAGATCTTGTTGATCGTATGAGCGTTTTGGCCAATAAAAATAAGAGGTACGGTGCCGAATTCCATGTATTAAGCATTACTCAGGGATCTGGTACTACTGAACCGCACCCATCGGTTGCAAATCACTATCTATTATTTAAAAATGATTACAAAATTGTATCTGGAGCTGGACAATATTTCACTTTTAGTTTCTGGATAAAAGTTAAATCTGGGTCTCTGGTAATAAGTAAAAGTTCAAAATTATACATGAACGCTGAAGAGGTCAGCGGAGATTACTTAACATTAACTCCAAGCAATGAATGGACCCATATTCAGACTGTAATTTATACAACGAGAGGTTATGATCATTTAGCACCATATCTCTACGCAACTTCTGGTTCTGTTGTACAACTTGCGTTACCAGTATTAACACTTGGGGGAACTGGTGTGGGGATTCATAGTTCCCCAATCCCGAGGATGCACATGAGGATCAATGCTGCACCTCCGGATTCTCCTAACTTTACAGGAATCCCAACTGCTCCGACTGCACCATCTGGAACTAATACAAATCAAATCGCAACAACTGCCTTTGTTCAAAATGAACTTAGTAACTATTTACCTAGAGACGGATCGTCCCCAATGACGGGGCAATTAATATTGCCTGCATCTACAACTGAAAAAGCCCCTCTTAATATTCCACATGGCGATACTCCATCTTCACCACAAAACGGTGATATTTGGACCACAACATCTGGTCTTGTTGTAAGAATTAATGGTAATACAAGAACTTTAGCACATACTTCCCAATGGAGCTTAATATCTCAATCTGAAGCCGAGGCTGGTACTGCGACCACCTCAAGACTTATAAGTGCTCAAAGAATTAATCAAGCTATTCAAGCTCTTTCTCCTGTAAAATCCGTTGCTGGTAAAACTGGGGACGTATCTTTAACGAAAGCAGATGTTGGACTCGAAAATGTTACCAATGAATCTAAAGCTACGATGTTTACAAGTCCACAGTTTACCGGGATTCCTACGGCCCCTACTGCACAAGCTGATACCAATACAAATCAAATTGCCACTACAGCATTTGTGTTGGGCCAAGCGGCGACTCAATCACCTTTGATGGATGGTACAGCAGCAGTTGGTACTTCAACAAGATTTGCGCGTGAAGACCATAGGCACCCGACTGATACCTCAAGAGCACCAGTAAATAACCCGACCTTTACTGGAAACGTTGTGCTTCCTGCTACCACTACTATAGGAGATGTAACTTCTGATGAAATCGCACACCTTGATGGTGTCACCAACAATATCCAAGAACAACTTGATAGTAAAGCACCAATTAATTCCCCCAATTTCACTGGGAACGTAAGCACTGATGGAGACTTTATAGGCAATAGTATTAAAGTTAGTAAAATCGAATTTGTACATTCCGGGTCTACTAAATTTGTTATTGAGTATAACAACTCCGAGCAGGCTTTGGATTTTGTATCTGTAGATTAAGAAGAAACTCTGGATGGTTCCCAGCCGGACCATCCAGAGTTTTTATATAAAGAACCATATATAAACTTAGCCAATAAATGAGAGAGGTGAATTAAATAGATGGGCACGTTTGCAAGATTGAAAGATGGAAATCTACTTCTTGAAGAAGAAATTGATGAGAGACTCCCAAAAATCACTGAAGGGCTTGTTGCACATTACCCGTTCGATTTTAACCCTCATGGTAGGGATTATAACGGAAAAAGAAATTTGCTTAATACTAATGATTGGAAATATGATACTTATGGAGATCAAGGAAAATTTTCCGCGTTTAAAGATATTAAAACGCCTGCAACTACTTTCTACAGGGATGGTCAATATAGTAGCCCTGAAGGGGTTACATTCTCACCAGATGGTAAATATATAGTAACCACTAATAATAGTGATACAGGGCCGAATATCTGTCTATATAAATTAGAAGACAACCAGATAGAAGTAGTAAACACTTTTAGCGGAATAAAGAACCCATATAGAATTGAATTTACTCCAGATGGTCAATATTTAATAGTAACATGTGCTGATGAGGATTTTTCTATTGTGCTCCTGAAAAGATACGGAGATACTCTTGTTACAGTTGATACACATAAAGTATTGAATAGTGCAGGAAATGATATTTCGATATCGTCAGATAGTAAATATGTTGTAATTACAGCCGAAATCGCTCCACATGTTATATTATTGAAAATAGAGGATGATCACCTGGTTTCTGTCGCAACTTACATTATCGGAAGTAGGACAACAGGCTGCCATTTTTCACCTAATGACGAATATATAGTGATCTCCCACTATGTCTCCTCTGGTAACACTGTTACTATCTTAAAAAGAGATGGGGATGAATTAGTTTTTCATGCATCCACGGACGTGGGAAATACAGCAAGTAGCGCTGTATTCTCCCCAGATGGGCAATATATTGCAGTTACACGTTTCGGTGATCCATGTTTAGTAATTTTATCTTTTAATGGAGAAGAATTAGCTTATGTTACTGACTATAATACTAGTGGAAATGGTGCACAAGCAAGATTTTCGCCAGATGGTAAATATATAGGATTTTTACATGCTGGTTCTCCAAGATTTACTATATTGGAATTTAAGGATGGTGATATACTATCACCACATAATCCTGGTGGTATAAGTGTGACGGCACGTGGAATTAAATTTTCACCGGATGGCCAATATATAGCTGTAGTCCGCCCAATAGGTAGTACCGAATATAGTTTTTATATATATAAATTTACAAGTTCCTATAATAATAATAAGATTGTAAAAGCTACAAACCCATTCAATTATATAGATAATGCATGGGAAATAGATGTAAAAACTGTTACTGAAAAAAATGGAGGATGGGAAGTTTTTAATAAACCTATAGACTCTACCAAAACTTATAGATTTTCTGTATGGTTTAGAAAAGACTTGGTTGGCGATGGAGTATCTTATTTTGGACCACAACCTTTGACCGTTTCCGATCTCAATGATAACGAACCTATAGCCGATCCGTATTTTGTTAATATACTAAATGATACTATTCAGAATATGGATGACAAATGGCTTCTCTTAGTCGCCCATATACATCCATATAATTATTCTGGTGGCAAACACCCAGACACAGGTATTTATGATACAACTGGTACTAAAATTTATTCTGATGTGAATGATTTTAAATGGGTCCAAGATATATCTTATGGCGGAAATAGAGTTTATCTTAAAAATTCCACAACTATTGGAGAAAAAGAATATTTGTATCGCCCAAGAATGGAAGTATTGGATGACACATCTCCAAAACTTATTCATTTACTTAACGATATGGATGATATAGTATTCATCCCTGAAGAATACAATAATGAAAATATTACTTTTACTTTAGACGGAGTTGGAGTTCATGAACCAACTGAAAACTTATTACCATCTCCTCTATTTAATGAAGGAACAGAGCTATTCAATTCTGACCCAAATTGGTCAATAGAGCAAATAGGTGATATTTCATTAAAACTTTCTGATACCTATACATTACCTAATACTGTCTATGGTGTATCATTCTCTCCCGATGGTAAATATATAGCTATAGGACATAATGGATCTCCTTATTTTACTTTACTAAAAAGAAATGGAGATAATGTAGAACTAGCTAGTACTTATACACTACCTGGTGTTGGGCGCCCTGTCTCATTCTCTCCTGATGGTCAATATATAGCTGTAGGACATAATGTTTCTCCTTGTTTTACTTTACTAAAAAGAAATGGAGATAATGTAGAATTAGCTAGTACTTATACATTACCTGGTGTTGGACGCTCTGTCTCATTCTCTCCCGATGGTCAATATATAGCTGTAGGACATAGTGGTTCTCCTTATTTTACTCTATTAAAAAGAAATGGAGATAATGTAGAATTAGCTAGTACTTATACATTACCTGATGTTGGCTATGGTGTATCATTCTCTCCTGATGGTCAATATATAGCTATAGGACATAATGGTTCTCCTTATTTTACTTTACTAAAAAGAAATGGAGATAATGTAGAATTAGCTAGTAATTATACATTACCTAGTACTGGACAATCTGTTTCATTCTATCCCGATGGTCAATATATAGCTGTGGGACATGAAGGGCCTCCTTATTTTACTCTATTAAAAAGAAATGGAGATAATGTAGAATTAGCTAGTACTTATACATTACCTGGTATTGGACGTTCTGTCTCATTCTCTCCCGATGGTCAATATATAGCTGTGGGACATCATTATTCTCCTCGTTTTACTCTATTAAAAAGAAATGGAGATAATGTAAAACTAGCTAGTACTTATACATTACCTAACTATGGCTTTGGTGTATCATTCTCTCCCGATGGTCAATATATAGCTGTAGGACATGAAGGGTCACCATTTTTCACACTGTTGAGATTAAATGGTGGTATCTTCGGTATCAAGGTTAATCATGATATACCTGCAATTCCGTGGGATATATCATTCTCCCCAGATGATAAATATATAGCTGTAGCTCATGAAAATGGAACTAATTTTACCTTACTCCAATTGGACTCAGATCAGGTAAACTTAGCCACAGAGATTCAAATGACTAATAACAAATACGCAGCAGTATTTAGTCCAGATGGTCAATATTTGGTCGTCGCTGGTGCAACTTCAAACGCTTCTTCAGATCCACGACTAAGACTCTATAAAGTTAATGGCTCTACATTAACTTATGTTAGCACATATAGCTTTTCTGCTACTATTCGAGGTGTAAGATTTTCCCCAGATGGAGAATATATAGCCGTTGGGTATAATGAATCTCCATATTTCACACTTTTAAAGAGAACTGGGGATACTTTGAGTATAGCAAGTACGCACACACTTCCCGGTGGAGGAAGAAGATTGTGTTTCTCCCCAGATGGTAAATATATAGCAGTTTCAACCACTGTAGAACCATATCTGATATTGCTTAAAAGAGACGGACCAACTGTTACTATAGTTGCTACTTATACAACTCCAAGTTCAATCAACGATTTGGACTTTTCTCCTGATGGCAAATATATAGCATTAGCTCATGGTGGCTCTCCTTATTTGACCATACTTAAAAGAGATGGAGATAGTCTTAGCGTGGCGTACACCTATACGTTATCATACACAGGTGTAGGTGTAAAATTCTCACCTGATGGTAATTTTGTTGGTGTAGGATGTTGGAACTCCCCATATTTCTATTTGTTTAAAAGAAATAGAGAGGTATTGACCAGAATTGATAGCTTCCCAGTTGATAATCCAGTTAGAACTATAGCATTCTCAAATAATGGAGAATATATAGCTTTAGGAGTAACAGGATCAAACACTCCTCATTTTGTAGCACTGAAAAATAGATACGGTGTAAGATCTAAATCTAAAAGAATTATGAGATTTAATTATAATGATGAATCATATTCACAATCTTTGGTAATTAAAGACAATAAATATTATAATGACTACGAAAAAATAATATCGAATATAATTTCTGAAGGATTTAATATTAACGATTACGTTACTTTTTCTGCATATGTGAAGACAAATGTTTCCAATAAAGTGAAGCTGGCTATGGTATTTTTAGATAGTGAAGGAAATGAACTTTCTTCACATGAATCTGAATTAATAGAAACCACAAATAAATTTGAAAGATTATATGTAACTGCCCAAGTTCCAGAAAATACTCAATATATAAAACTCATGGCAAAAGGAATTGAATATTATGGCGAATATATGGAAGTCTATCTACCACAATTTGAAACCAAACCATTTATGACTTCTATGACACCTGGGACTAGAGGTAATCCTAAATTTAAGGTCCCTGCTAAAATAAAACCGCCATTTACTATCCATATAGATTTTACTCCATCTGCTCCTAATGATATTGAAAAATATATAGTGATACTCAGTGCAGATAGTTTGGCGAATAAACTTTTATTTTGGAAAAATGCTGAATCTGATCAATATCGTATAAGAATAAGTGGAAGCAATACAAATGATTTTATACTCCCTAAGTCTGTAAGCCAAGGTAGTAGAAGTAAGGTTGCAATTATTGTGGGAGAAGAACAATCGAAAGTTTATGTAAATGGACAGCTGATTTCCACTAAAAATATACCATTGACGTTTGACTGGATAGAATATCTGGATTTGGCAGGTTATGATAACTATTTAGCAGTTCCTAATAGTGAAATTCATTCCTTGTCAATTTATGATAAAGAATTAAGTGAAAAAGAAGTTATAGATCTTTCAGGAACATCTGAAAGCATTAAAATAGAGAAAAATAGTAATCTGAACGCGACTATTTCTGAAAGACCATTGTATATTCCTGAAGATGCATATTATTGGCCTCTCTCAGATAATACACTTGATGAAACTCTGATGTTTGACGCCGTAAATAAAGAAAATCTCAAATTTAGAGATGGGTATGCTTGGGTGTCCATAGCTGCTACTAAAAACTTTACACTTTATGAAGATACGGATGACTTTCCTGAGAAATTTGGAAGTAAATTTGAAACTGTTGTTTTTGAAGAAGATACAGTTATTTATCGTTATAATTTCAAAGGGGAGTATATTAGTTATAGAGGACATAATTACTTTATGCCACAAAATAGTTCATATTATTTTGCTGTAGATGTATATGTATCTCCTGAATATAATGGAACTAATGACATATTCGTTAAATTTCAAGCCTCTGGCGGGGTTGGAGTAAATTTAAGATACGATTTGAACAAAAAAGGAACTTGGCAAAGATTATATCTTCATATACCTCCAGTTACTAGTAGCGATGGTATTACTTCAAGAATATTATTATCTCCATGTGATTCGGATAGTACAGCCACAAAAGGATACATTTTATTTAAAAATCCAATAATGACAGATACTTATTACGAAATTCCGTTTAGTAAAGACACTTTAAAAATGTCTTCTCTTGAATTTAATCTTTATGAAGAAATAGGTTTAAGATGGGACTCTGAATGGACGATAATGTACTGGAAAATCCCTATTGGCACACAACATAAAAACTTGACCGGTTACAATATAGAATCTTTGGGTTCCAACGGTAACTCTGTTGGTGGTGGCTATATTTGGTGGGGTAAAACTTCTTCAAAAAATGCCGTTGCCTTTAGCCCAGTAAGTGGTGACGATAGAAATTTCAACATCGATGATTATTTCAACAAACCACATTTTGTAGCTTTAGTTAGAACCACAAGTGGTATAAAATGTAAATTATTGGGTATAGGAGATACTTCATATGAATTTATATCTGGCATGAATGTGCCTTCCCCCAACTATTTTGTTTGCCAGCACGGTTATGACCTTAAACTTGGTGGATATGGCGTTACATCCGGAACTGGAAGAATTACTTGTAGTTCAATGTATAGAAATTTAATAGCTGTAAAACGAGCCTTGAATGATAATGAAATTGATAGAATTTATAAATCTCAAATGTCTATCAAGTCAGGAAAAATTTATATTCCTGGAACCCTCACTGAAGGGGTTATTTTGTAAAAATTTAATAAGCAAACCAATTATAAATATTGTGCATAGAGGGGATTACTATGATTAAAAGGACTAATTTCCGTTTCACTAAAGAAGATGTAAATACATTAAATATTTGTATTGATACAACTCTTAGACAAACTGGTATCACCTATCTTAAAAATATCAATGATTTAATATGGGAATTCACAAATTGTCTGATATTATTTGAAGATCCTGATCAAATTATTGCACTATCTGACAACTCTGTTCAAACTATAAAAATAATTACTGATATAGAACTTAGAACCAACGGAAATAAAAATTGCATAACTATTTCTGATCTGCTAAGAGCGATAGAGTCTCCTGTAGAGTTACCTAATTCTGAATTAAATGAAAAAGAAAATTCTTCAAATAGTGAACAACAATCTTCAGAAAATTCCGAACAAAATCCGCAGCAAAATGGCTCCAATAACAAAGCAAAATAATAAAATTGGGAAGAGAGTAAATTCTCTTCCCAATTTATTTTCGCTCATTAAGGTTTCTAAAACATCTGAATAATATAATTGAAGAAATTTATGATTAAAGGAGGTTAATATAATGGCGGATTTACATGGGGGTTCCACATTGGCAGGATACCCCATTGTTAGAAAAATGGGAACCGATAACCGTATACCTAGGTTTAAAGGCAATTTTCTCGTCAATAGCTCGATGAGTGATGATGGTGAAACTGTAACTGTAAATAATATAAAAATAGAAGGTGCCGCAGAATTTAGTGGCGGTGCACAATTTGATAATATAAATATCGGAAATAATAATCAGATCTCAAATAAAAAATCCATTATTATCGGTGATGATAATTTTAATTATGCGGATTTTTCATTAATAAATGGACGGAGAAATCTCGTAGTTGATGGATTTCCAGCTACAAGAGTCATGTCTCACTATCAAGCAACTCCCAAAGAATTACACGTTTATAGTACAGATTATTTTGAGGTTGGAGATATTGTATATCTGAAAGATAATGATGGCTATGTTGATGAAAATACCATTGCATCCATCAATACAACCGATAAAATTATAATCTTAACAGATGATCCTCCTGCAAATAGAAGTTATTATGCTGTAATAAAGAAAAATAATTTTGACTATCCAATTTATGCCCACGCTGAAGGTGATGGCTCCATAGCAACATCAACTGGATCGCATGCAGAAGGTCTTAGGGCAATGGCTGTAGGGGCATATTCACATGCAGAAGGTATTCAAACTATTGCACATGGATATGGTTCCCATGCGGAAGGATGGGATTCTATAGCTATTGGTGAAGTATCTCATGCTGAAGGGTTGTATACAGTTGCAGTATCTAATGCTGCACATGCTGAGGGACAATATACTCTTGCATTAAGTTCTGAAGCAACTACGAAAATTATATCATATAACGCGGATAATAAAACTATAACAGTTGAAAATCCAAATCCTTTTAATGTGAATGATGAAATATACGTATCAGCAGAGTCAATCCCTATTAAAACTAAAATAGTTAATAAAAATGAAGAAGGAGTATTAACTGTAGAAGCTACTCCGAGCGTTAGTTGGAGATATATTATTAGGGTGGATTCTAATCTCTACCCGACCCATGCCGAAGGCTGGTCTACAGTAGCATCTGGTTTTGCGTCTCATGCTGAGGGCAGAGGCTCGATAGCATCTGGTCATTATTCTCATGCTGAAGGGGGGTATACAGTAGTATCTGGTAATTATTCTCATGCTGAAGGGTATTACACAGAAGCATCTGGTACTGTGTCTCATGCCGAAGGACAGTATACAGTAGCATCTGGTTATGCGTCTCATGCCGAAGGACAGTATACAGTAGCATCTGGTAATTATTCTCATGCTGGTGGGCGGGGGACAGTAGCAGAAGGGAACCACCAGACAGCTATAGGGAGATATAATGTGGCAGATACTTTGAAGCTATTTATTATTGGTAATGGTTCTGATGATAACAACCGGTCAAACGCTTTTGCTGTAAATGCAAATGGAGAACTTGATCTCACTGAGCTAGCTATAAGAAGAATTGATAGAGAGCTGGAATCATATACTATGGTTAGATCTAATAAAGATTCTGAAGGTATATTCACCACAATCGAATGGAAAACGCCTGATAATAAATTGGTTAAAAAATCAGTTCTTAGTGGAGGATCTTCCCCTACTTATACTACTAGAACAGTAACCTATTATGCCGAAAATGGTTCAACGGTAATTTCCACCAAAATTTATTCATTACAATATGATGCTGATGGGAATTTAATAAGCGAAACTATAAGCTGATTTCATTAAAAAAAAAATAACTTATTGACGTTATTTAATGCATGGAACTATTATATAAATAAAGGAATGTACGGTCTAAATAACCGTACATTCTATTTTAAATTCGACATTTAAGAGGTGAAAATACATGAATGAATTACATTTACATGGTTTAGTTGGAAAAGGTGGCGTTTCAGTAAATATTCTAAATAATAAATTTATTGCTACAGATGATAATGTAGAACTAGCTAGTACTTATACATTACCTGGTACTAGCTATGGTGTATCATTCTCTCCCGATGGTAAATATATAGCTATAGGACATAATGGTTCTCCTTATTTTACTTTACTAAAAAGAAATGGAGATAATGTAGAATTAGCTAGTAATTATACATTACCTGGTATTGGACGCTCTGTCTCACTCTCTCCCGATGGTCAATATATAGCTGTAGGATATAGTGGTTCTCCTTATTTTACTTTACTAAAAAGAAATGGAGATAATGTACAACTAGCTAGTACTTATACATTACCTGGTACTAGCTATGGTGTATCATTCTCTCCCGATGGTCAATATATAGCTGTAGGATATAGTGGTTCTCCTTATTTTACTCTATTAAAAAGAAATGGAGATACTGTAGAATTAGCTAGTACTTATACATTACCTAACTATGGCCGTGGTGTATCATTCTCTCCCGATGGTCAATATATAGCAGTGGGACATTATGGTTCTCCTCGTTTTACTTTACTAAAAAGAAATGGAGATACTGTAGAATTAGCTAGTAATTATACATTACCTAACAATGGCTATGGTGTATCATTCTCTCCCGATGGTCAATATATAGCTATAGGACATAATGGATCTCCTTATTTTACTCTATTAAAAAGGAATGGAGATAATGTAGAACTAGCTAGTAATTATACATTACCTAATATTGGCTATGGTGTATCATTCTCTCCCGATGGTCAATATATAGCTGTAGGACATCATAGTTCTCCTTATTTTACTCTATTAAAAAGGAATGGAGATAATGTAGAACTAGCTAGTACTTATACATTACCTGGTGGAGCCGAAAATGTATCATTCTCTCCCGATGGTCAATATATAGCTGTAGGACATTGGGGTTCTCATCGTTTTACTCTATTAAAAAGAAATGGAGTACAAGAAGCCATCGAAATTAAAACTAAAGTAAATATTATTAAAGAAATTGATGGTCAGTTAGAAGAGGTTAAAGATAATAAGATATTTAGAGATGTAAAAGAATTAGTTTATAAGAATAATTATGAAAAAGTACTACTAGTTGATACCTATACATTACCTGGCTATGGCTATGGTGTATCATTCTCTCCCGATGGTCAATATATAGCTATAGGACATAGTGGTTCTCCTTATTTTACTCTATTAAAAAGAAATGGAGATAATGTGGAACTAGCTAGTAATTATGCAATACCTAGTGATGGCTATGGTGTATCATTCTCTCCCGATGGTCAATATATAGCTGTAGGATATAGTGGTTCTCCTTATTTTACTCTATTAAAAAGAAATGGAGATACTGTAGAATTAGCTAGTACTTATACATTACCTAATATTGGAAATAGTGTATCATTTTCTCCCGATGGTCAATATATAGCTGTAGGACATAATGGTTCTCCTCGTTTTACTTTACTAAAAAGAAATGGAGATACTGTAGAACTAGCTAGTACTTATACACTACCTAATATTGGACAATCTGTCTCATTCTCTCCCGATGGTCGATATATAGCTGTAGGACATCATAGTTCTCCTCGTTTTACTTTACTAAAAAGAAATGGAGATAATGTAGAACTAGCTAGTACTTATACACTACCTAGTACTGGCTTGGGTGTATCATTCTCTCCCGATGGTCAATATATAGCTGTAGCACATAATGGTTCTCCTTATTTTACTCTATTAAAAAGAAATGGAGATAATGTAGAACTAGCTAGTAATTATACATTACCTAGTACTGGACAATCTGTCTCATTCTCTCCCGATGGTCAATATATAGCTGTAGGACATTATGGTTCTCCTTATTTTACTCTATTAAAAAGAAATGGAGATAATGTAGAACTAGCTAGTAATTATACATTACCTGATATTGGACGCTCTGCCTCATTCTCTTCCGATGGTCAATATATAGCTGTGGGACATAATGGTTCTCCTTATTTTACTCTATTAAAAGCAGGAGGAACTTTTTCAAAAATCCCTCCAATCCTTATTGAATATAGAGGTAAAAGATATAAGATGCGTACAATTAATTGATATGGGGATTTAAAATAAAAGATTTATATCTACATGAAACAATAAAAAGACATGCTTCAGCAAAAATACTAAAAAATAAATTCAATTATACTGATGGTGGACTGAATCTTATAAGATCATATGTTTCATCATATATTGTATATGATGTGTCATTTCCCCTTTGATCAATATATCCACAGTTCGTGACACGCTTTTCACCTTATTAAAGGCTAGTGATATATTTAAATCAAACCCCTTCCCAGCTATTGTCGAATGTAGAGGGAGAAAATATAGACTTAGGGAAAAATCTTAATAAAGGAGGTAAGTAATTTGGAATGGCTTTATTTTCACGAATTGCTACGACAAGGCGTTTCAGTAGTTATTCTAAATAATAAATTTATTGCTACAGATGACAATGTAGAATTAGCTAGTTCATATAATTTGCCTGGTAATGTACGCCCTGTATCATTCTCTCCCGATGGTCAATATATAGCTGTAGGACATGATGGTTCTCCTCGTTTTACTTTACTAAAAAGAAATGGAGATAATGTAGAATTAGCTAGTACTTATACATTACCACCTGGTGTTGGACGCTCTATATCATTCTCTCCCGATGGTCAATATATAGCTATAGGACATGAAGGGTCTCCTTATTTTACTTTACTAAAAAGAAATGGAGATACTGTAGAACTAGCTAGTACTTATACATTACCTCTTTATGGCTGGGGTGTATCATTCTCTCCCGATGGTCAATATATAGCTATAGGACATACTGGTTCTCCTAGTTTTACTCTATTAAAAAGAAATGGAGATAATGTAGAATTAGCTAGTACTTATACATTACCTAGTACTGGACGCTCTGTCTCATTCTCTCCCGATGGTCAATATATAGCTGTAGGACATCATAGTTCTCCTTATTTTACTTTACTAAAAAGAAATGGAGATAATGTAGAATTAGCTAGTACTTATACATTACCTAATAATGGACTCTCTTTATCATTCTCTCCCGATGGTAAATATATAGCTGTAGGACATGATGGTTCTCCTTATTTTACTTTACTAAAAAGAAATGGAGATAATGTAGAATTAGCTAGTACTTATACATTACCTGGTACTGGCTATAGGGTATCATTCTCTCCCGATGGTCAATATATAGCTGTAGGACATAATAGTTCTCCTTATTTTACTCTATTAAAAAGAAATGGAGATAATGTACAATTAGCTAGTACTTATACATTACCTGGTGATGGCCATGGTGTATCATTTTCTCCCGATGGTCAATATATAGCTGTGGCACATAATGGTTCTCCCCGTTTTACTCTATTAAAAAGAAATGGAGTACAAGAAGCCATCGAAATTAAAACTAAAGTAAATATTATTAAAGAAATTGATGGTCAGTTAGAAGAGGTTAAAGATAATAAGATATTTAGAGATGTAAAAGAATTAGTTTATAAGAATAATTATGAAAAAGTACTACTAGCTAGTAATTATACATTACCTAATGCTGGCCATGGTGTATCATTCTCTCCCGATGGTCAATATATAGCTGTAGGACATGATGGTTCTCCTCGTTTTACTTTACTAAAAAGAAATGGAGATAATGTAGAATTAGCTAGTACTTATACATTACCACTTGGTGTTGGACGCTCTATATCATTCTCTCCCGATGGTCAATATACAGCTGTAGGATATAGTGGTTATCCTTATTTTACTTTACTAAAAAGAAATGGAGATAATGTAGAATTAGCTAGTACTTATACATTACCTGGTGTTAGCTATGGTGTATCATTCTCTCCCGATGGTAAATATATAGCTGTAGCACATTTTGGTTCTCCTTATTTTACTCTATTAAAAAGAAATGGAGATAATGTAGAACTAGCTAGTACTTATACATTATCTGGTAATGGACGCTCTGTATCATTCTCTCCCGATGGTCAATATATAGCTGTAGGACATTATGGTTCTCCTTATTTTACTCTATTAAAAAGAAATGGAGATAATGTAGAACTAGCTAGTACTTATACATTATCTGGTAATGGACTCTCTTTATCATTCTCTCCCGATGGTAAATATATAGCTGTAGGACATAATGGATCTCCTTATTTTACTTTACTAAAAAGAAATGGAGATACTGTAGAATTAGCTGATACCTATACATTACCTGATACTAGCTATGGTGTATCATTCTCTCCCGATGGTCAATATATAGCTGTAGGACATTATGGTTCTCCTTATTTTACTCTATTAAAAAGAAATGGAGATAATGTAGAACTAGCTAGTAATTATACATTACCTAGTACTGGACAATCTGTCTCATTCTCTCCCGATGGTCAATATATAGCTGTAGGACATAGTGGTTCTCCTTATTTTACTTTACTAAAAGCTGGCGGAGTATTCAAATCTTCGCCCCCATTAGTAATTAAATATAAAGACGTTGAATATGAACTTGTTAATGATTTTTAATAGTTGAGAACAATCTATTAAAAATATAGCAAGGGGCTATATTATGCCAGTAATACAAGGTGAACAAGTTCCTGAACCTTATAAAACTGAACTTCAAAAAGTCTAAAAGTATAGAGAGCAAGGGTTAATCTCCCTTGCTCTCTTTCATTTCTGAACTCAAAACGGTTTATTAAAGAAATATAATATGCTATTTACTTTTTAATAAATTATACTATGAGGTGATAAAATTGAGACCCAAAAAGCATTCAACGGAATATGGAATAAAATAAATAGATTTATCATTTCCGTGATAGTTGCTGCATTTTCACCTGATGGTAATTATCTTGCTGTGTCAATAAATAATGGACCATATTTTAGTATATTAAAAGTCAGAGATTTATTTAAAGTTCAGCCACCTACCGTAATAGAATATAAAGGTGAAATATATAGACTTATTGGAGATTCTTAAAACAGTTTTTAAATAATAAAATATAAAACAAATCATTAATAATAAAAAGGAGGTATCATAATGGCAATTTTGTTAGGTGACCAGATTGCTCCCAATAAAATTCGGGTAGTCAGTATCACGTATACGTCAGACACGCCAATTAATGAAAATTGGCACTATGTCCCAACCAAAGATGTTCCTCTTCCTCAAGACTATCCTAATCCAGGTCCTGGGAAACAGGCACAGCTTGTCTATGACACTCAAACTAAAGATTTTAGTTTCGAAATCGTTGATGTTCCTCTCAGTCCAGAAGAAGAAAAGGATGTTCAAATTGTTAAACTTAATCAGCTTTTGGAAGATGCAATTAGTCTTTTAATTGAAAACGGGGTGTTGTGATATGCCGGAATTGGATCAACGGAAATTGAATCTGTATCAGTGGATGCTCGAAACGGGGAGAATCCAATACGAGGATATCCCTGAGCCTTACAAAAGTAATGTCAAAAACCCTTCCGGTGAAAACAAATAAAGAAGAAAGGGAGACGTTCATTAAGAACGTCTCCCGCTTCTTTTTTTACTAAACGACTCTCTTACATATGACTGTAAAACAATTTATTAATAAAATTATCTGATACTTACTCTTTATAATAGGGGTGACGAAATTGAACCCAAAAAATATACTCCATAGATTATGGGGTAGGGTGAATATTTTTATCATTTCGGTTATTTTAACTGCGCTAATAACCATTATCTACCAAATCGTAATTTATATAGCAAATGTGGATCTTAGGCATCAACATCAACGTGAAATTGAATTTACCACGAATATAAAATGGGGAATTTTGGAAAATATTATCAATAACTCAATTGAACAGGCTAGTGAAAATATAAATAATATTATCATACCAAATATCGTTGAAGATATTAACGAAATATATGGGTCTGATCAAAATAAATTGCAAAGCGATCTTGAAAAATTAAATGATTGGGAATATGATAACCCGATTGTAAAAATAATGGCTGACAATATCAGAGGAAAATATTTTAACAATATTACAACGGACAGTAACGACATGTTCGTTTTGATGAAACAAGTCGGAATTATATCAGATCTTTCTATTAGCCAAAGTTCAAAATCTAAAAGAACTATTGACTTTGAAATCTCTCAGCATTATAATAAGGAATTGGCAAGGGAAGCATATGATGCTATAATTAGTCAAAACTATCAAAAGAAATATATCTTCTGGCAATGGTACGAACCAGAATATCCAGAATTAGCTGAAATAAAGGAAATGAAACTTAGCGAAATAGAAAAAATATTCAGGCAATCTGGCGGGGATATCCAATCTTTAAAAACCATTGAATTCCTCGTACCTGAATACATTTTCGTTGATAAAGATATTCTTGGGAATCTTTTAGTCAATGACCGGGGAAATAGACAAGATATATATCAATTTATAGTGATTCAAGGGTTTAATGTATCAGAAATAATTGATTACGATGAGACACTTAAAGGAATTTTTGAAAGTATGAAAACTGATAATCTGACAAAAAGATATCAAACAATTAGTTTCATATATCAATTAATGATATTCGTTGGAACCTTATCATTAATTTACATCGCATTAAATGTGATAAGAACTAAAAATAAGTATAACATCTAGAATACGCGTTTTCTTAATCATTCAGTCTTCGGAGGTGGGGGGAGTAACCATTGAGAAAGATTTCGTTTGATATAGAAAACTTTATCGACAACGACCCCGTTCTCCTTTTAATATTCTTCTCACTTTCATTATTTGCATCAATAATTAAAATAGCATTCAGTGATAACAAGAAGAATATTAAAGTAGGGCAGACGTTGTTGAAAATAATTTTGACCGCCCTTGTGTCGGCATTGGTTGTTTTCTCATCGCTTGAAATAATCAGGAATTATATTAAAGGAAATCTTCTTTACCTTTTCGTTTTCTTTTTTGGATTCGTCTGTGACATTTTAATCAAGCAGCTGGTAAAAATTAAAAATATCAGTGGCTTGATTAAATTAATAGATGATATCTACACTTTCATTAAAAATAGAAGAAATTAATCAAAAAAAAAAATAACCAGGGAGAATATCCCTGGTTATTTCATATTATTTTTTTTTTCTTCTTTTTATTTTCACTATCGGAAGTTGTAGCGGACCCTGTAGTAAAATGATCGAAGCAACTCATCATGTAGATCATAGATGTTTATTCAATACAAATATTGATAATATTTTTTTTGGATATATCTTTAAAGATAACAGGACAATTGTTTGTGGAGGGGAACTTAATAGAGTTAACAGATTCATCTTCAAAAATATTAAACTTCTCTGATGTGTCTTCTGTAATAATTTTAAACATTCTTTTCATCCCTTCTTTTTTATCTCTTTCGGGTTTATCCCGCATATAAATAATATATATTTATTAACTAACATAGTTGCACAAAAAAATAAGGACAAGGGATCAACCCTTGTCCTTATTAATTTCTTTAAGATATTCCGCAGTCCCGATCTGACAATCAATGAGTTTTTCGTTTCTATGCAATTCGACTCTCTTGTATTCCCCGGTTGGAAGCATCACAAAAGAGTTTGCATTATCCAGATTAACCAGATCAAGATAATCATTTACTATGATTTTTGTATTGTCGCTAATCTCGAATATCAGCTCCAGCCGCCTGTCCAGATTTCTTGTCATCAAATCGGAAGACGTAATGAAGATCTTAGGATCTTCTTTTCCGAACTTGAGAATTCGACTATGCTCAAGAAATCTTCCCACAATGGATTTGACTGTTATATTTTCAGAAACTCCTTCAACTCCTGCAATAACAGAGCAGGAGCTTCTGCAAATGATATCAATCTTTACACCAGCCTGGGAAGCTTCATACAATTTTTTGGTCAAAGCATAGTCGCTCAGATTATTTACTTTAATCATCACATAACCATTTTTACCTTTAGCAATTTCTGCGTCAATCATATCATACAGAAACTGCCTATTCATAATTGGAGAAATTTTAATGTGATTGAGCTGTATATTATTGGAAATGAACCCGCCTGTCAGCATATTGAAAATAGCGCTAACATCTTGGCAGATTTTCCTGTTAGACGTGAAATAACTGAAATCTGTATAAACCTTGGCATTCTTTTCAGAATAGTTGCCAGTTCCAATGTGTACGAATTGTTGAGGTTCTCCGTCCTTGATGCGAAACACATGCATCATTTTTGCGTGCGTTTTAATGTGTTCATATCCGTACACTACAATGGCCCCAGCTTTCTTGAGCTTCTCAGCCCACTCAATATTTGTTTCTTCATCGAATCGAGCTTTGATCTCCATCACAACCACGACATTTTTTCCATTTTGCGCAGCATGGAGGAGATACTTCAAAATTTTCGATTCATTTCCTGATCGATATAACGTCTGTTTGATAGAGATAACATTTGGATCGGTACATGCTTCAGCTACAAACCTCAACACGGTGTCATCGAAACTTTCATACGGGTGATGAACCAGGATGTCTTGACGATTGATAGCATGAAGCATAGACTTGTTAGATTTATAATACTTAAACGGTTTAATAGCTTCAAAAGGCGGATATTTCAACTCCGGAAATTTACTCTCTGAATAAATCTGCATAATATCAGACATCTTCAGACGAGTCATGGAGTGAAAAATGAATTTCTTTGAAATATCCAGGGCATCTTTAAGCATATTCAAAATTTTCTTTCTTGGGTTACCCCAAATATCCACCCTAATGGTTTCATTATAGAGAATCCGACTTCTTACATGAGAAATCATAGATTCTACATAGCTGGATTCGTGGAAAGAGATCGCTGTATCAATGTTAGAATCGCCATCTCTCAGAATACGAAATGCTGTAATATCATAATATTCAATACCAGGATACAGGCTCTTCAGATTGTCGATGATGATATCTTCGATGAAATACCACTGCTTGACGCTACTGTCATCGCTCTCAAAGCAGATCAACCTGTCAAGATGAGGCGGTATTTCAATCAATCCAATCTTTTCTTTTTCTTCTTGAGAGGTGTTCAGAATCAGCGCCAAATAGATGGAAAACGGCTTGAGGTGAGGCAGCGGTCTCGTAGTATCAATAATCAATGGAGTCAAAGACGGAAAGATATTTTTGAAGAAATACTTTTCCTTCTTTGCTTCCATAATTGGATTTCGAGGAATAGTTTCATCAAAATCACCAGTATTCAGATCTAATACCGGACCGTTGATACAGATTTTATTTTCAAGAAGTTCCATTTTCAGCTCATTATATACACTATCAAATCCCCCAAGCATGATTCTTGCTTGTTTCAGAATTTCCCCAATGACAATCTTTTTATCATCAGTAACAGGTTCAATTTCGTCAATAGGATTATGTTCTTTCATCCTGGATGCAACCCTAATAGTGAAGAATTCGTCAAGATTGGAGTTAGCAATCGAAAGAAATTTTACTCTTTCAAGAAGAGGTACTTTTTTATCCTTTGCCAAAGACAACACCCGTTCGTTGAACTTGAGCCAGGATATCTCTCTGTCCATATATGGCATAGGACGATGCATGGGAAACTGTTCATCAATGATCTCATAACCTGCGGCAAGTTCCATTATCCCGTTGATTTCACTCATTGTACTTCCTCCTTATATATTTTAAATGAGATTGATTTCTTTTCTCCATTTAAATAATATATATTTCAGAAAATGTTGATATCGTTATAATAATATATAAGATTGAAAAAAAAAATAAAGAGGAATGGATCTCCATTCCTCTTTTTCTCTCTTATACATCCTTGAAAATGCCCGTATATCTTTGGTCGCTCAGCATCTTGTCAACGAACTCACATGCTGACAAGAGGTTATCTCCGAATCTATGATCAGGTCGTTTGTGATATTCCTCCAGTAACGTGTGGATCTCTTCCATGGAAAGTTCCAGAATCTTGCCGATGCTTTTGCGCACGTTATTGGTATTGGTATGTTGGATAAGTTTCCCAGCTTTGAAGTGCGAGATTTCATCCAAGGTGTATGCGTAATTGATACGATATTGCTCCGCAACGTTTTTGAGTAAAAAGTTATATTGACCAACCAAGATGTTCAAACGAGCATGCTTATAACGCGGGAAACCTTCCCTCAATTCTTGGGGGAAATCTTCCGGATATTCGTCACTTTCCACGATAAACTCCCAAGGCCGATTCACCGGAGTGCATTTCAGGAAAATTGGTTTGAAGAAATTTTCATCCGGTGCCGGGAAACGAACGACCTTTCCATTGTTGGTAACTCCGATGGCATAGATTTTACGAACCTTGGAATGACCGTCTTGCACCTCTTCAGTGCGGTCGAAGAAATTGACCCGTCCATCATAGATTGCCTTTACCACCGGATTATCCAACAGCTTGACATTGAATTCCATTCCTTTAATCCCTCTTTTCTAGTAGTAATATAAAAAGATATTATCTATAATTCATATAAATAATATATATTTATTTTTATTCCAATATGCGGAAAAATTTCTGTAAATTAGAACATTTTAATGCACATTTTTTTTATAGAAAGGAGCTGCGAATAATGTTTGAAACCCTTTCTGAAGTATGGATTGCTTCAATTTTGATCATCGGCGTCATTATAATTTGTGTCCGGTGGATAATTGCAAAAACAACTGGTAAGGAATTGATTTCTGGTGATCTGGATATTCTTTCAAACCTTAGACATAAAATTGTTAGTGGTATTGCTTCTAATAAATATCTTATTGATATTGAAAGAATTGATGGACGAGAAGCTGTCAAGAAAGAAATCGAAAAAATTATAAATGCTTACATCGAATCCACTTCAGCATTGACTACGCAGGAGAAAGATCTTCTTGTTTCTTTGGATAAGTCTAAACTCGTGAATTATGTTGAAAGAGAGCTTATAAGAATTGGAATTCTTGCTGATAAGGACAAATAAAAAAAAAAATAAGGAATGGGAAATCCCATTCCTTATTTTCATTATATCGATTCTTTTTTGGACTTTTGTTCTTTGATAACTTGAGACACCACGTCTTTATAATTCTTGAAAAACTTTTCTGTATCTTTTTTCGCTTTAATTTGTGACCAATGTCTGCCTTTCTTTCTGTTTGATGAATGGAATTCACTGATTTCGTAAATTTCTGATAAGCTTGCATATTTGATTTGGTTCACAAATGAAAATTGTTGAGCAAGAACACTGATAACCCATTTAAGGAACAGATCCATCGAATTAAACTTGAGTGAATTTTCAAAAATGGTTCCCAAGAAAAGGATAACTTTTCTGTCTGAAAGTTGTATGAATTCAATTTCATTTTCATGAAACCAGGACGAATAAGAGAAATGATCAACCTTGACCAAACGTCCTTTTTCAGAATTGTTGATTACCCATTGTTCATCTTTAGAGAGTTTCTTTTTATTCAGATTGATGATTTTTGAATCATACATGTATCTGAACATCCCTGGTACGTCTTTGTAATCATTGGTGTTAATTTCAAGAACAAAATCCTGATCAGTAATGCCAAAATGTTGGAACATTGGCTCTTTGATTCTTTCTATCACAGACAGAATCAAACATTCATTCACCAAAAGTTTCTGTTTCTTATCTTTTCTGAACAGCCTCATTTTACCTCACTCCTTGTTGTTAATTAAATAATAGCACGAAACCACTCAGTAACACTCCTGCCAAACCGATTCCGCCAACTGTTAGGATTAAATAAAAATCCAACACATCTTTAATTGCCAGCATTGAGTAATTATTTATAAAATCTATATTTTTTGCAACAAATTCTTTAGATTGTTCCCTGGCTTCTATTTCTGCTTTTTGGTTAAAATATGCTTCATAATCTTCTTTCGAAGATATGGTATTAATGAATTGGTCAACTAGATCTTCATGTGGATAAATCCGAATTTGTTTTGCATGACAGACTTCATGGGCTAAAGAATTTACTACATCTTCAAAAAATTCCATTACTCTGATGCTATGACTATATTGCTTCATTACCTCGCTTTTGAAATTAAAATTATAAATTGATCTTATATAAATAACTATTTTTTCTCTGATTAATCTTATATTTTTTACTTCGCTTGGACTATATTTTCTTCTACGAATTTTTGTATCACCCCCGATTGATGACGATACAAGATAAAAATCATTTAAATTTGTAGTTGACTGACTTACCAAATCATACTTTAAATTAAATAAATATTCTGCATAATGCGATGTTTCTTCGTAAAAATTAAGTTCAATATTAATATCATCAATTCCAAAATGCTCAAAAATCTTCGGTTTCATCTTTTCTACCAAAAACTCTGCATAATCATAGAAATCAATCTCGTCTATACTTCTAGTAATATAATTTTTACAGACTTTCCCAATAATTTTAAAATATATACTTAAGTTGCTCCAGCCATTTTTAAATTTTTTCTTAAAAGTGTTATATTTTTTTATCATTATGTATCACCTCAATGAAATAATATATACCTATTTACATAACTTCTTACAGTATAATTTTATATAAAAACAACTATAAATTGGGAATACATTTGAGTTATCACGCCGCAGTATGTGGTCTGAATGGTGTAAAATTCCGTTGTGTTTCCGGTTAGGTGTAATTTGTCGGACAACCGCTGCTATCGACTACTATTCTTCGTTTGGTGTCCCCTTTGGAATGTCGGTATTGCGGCGGTTTATGCCCCTGATCTGGAACCCTTCCCTTGACATACAGGGAGCGTCTGCCCATGATCCCCCGGAAACTCAACGGCACCATTGCCGAGCGGTCCTTGCCCTCCGACTCGGAACAGAGACACTCATACCTCCATCGTCTCAGCTCATTTGTATTCCACGGATCTTTTGGAGGTGTCTGGCGTGAGCACCTCCTCGTTCTATTTTTTTTTTTGAAAATTACCAGCATGAGTCCTTTCTCATGCTGGTAATTATTTTTTTAAATAAACACGTAAATAATTAAAAATATAGAAAGGGATGTGACTTTCATGAGAATCCCAAAAATTAATGCATCCTCATATAAATCTAAAGATTTTGAGTCAGTCACAGAGACAATAGATGTGGATCTTCTGGAAAGGGTCATATATGACCCAGATATTGATCCAGAAGACACAAAAGAATTCCCTAAAATTATCAGAACTATTAAAACAATGATTCGCAGCTCATATGAATATAAAAATCTCATGAAATTCCTCAAGGAACATAGAGATTTTTACAAAACGGCTATATATAGGGGTATAGTAAGAACCCCGGAAAAGAAATTCACAGTTGAAGTTCACCATGTTCCATTTGTATTGGAAGACATTGTTGTTACTGTTATTAATAAAAGAATGGCCAATGGTGAATCACTGAAATTTCTTGATATCTGTGACGAAATAATGAGACTTCACTATGAAGGACTAGTAGGGCTTGTTCCTTTAGATAAAACTACCCATGCTCTTATCCATAGTGAAAACGCCCCTGAAGTTTTCTACCCTTTACAATTTATTGATTTTGGAGATTATCATGAATTTTACAAAATGTATAAAAAATATATTCCGGATAATGTTAAGGCGGCATATAGTTACCATCAAGATCTCTCTATGAGATTTGAAAAACTTGAAGATGCAATTCCCGATTACATGAAACCAAAACAGCTTTATTGGAGAGGTTTTATTTCTATTGACAAATTTGAGGAATTATTAGATAATCTTAAAAAATAAAATATGTTAACATAATATTGAAATTGGCTAGTCTGTCATCCTCTCATCCTTGCCAATTCTTCCTTTTTATTTTCTCCTCGTATTTGGGTAGGTGGTATCCCACCTACCCAATCTTTTTTTTTTAATTATATATTATTTAGATAGAAATAATTAAAGGGTTTGAAAATCATAAAAAATAGTAAAAAAATATGTATCTAACATCCGATTAATAGGCGAAGCCCCTAGGCAATTGGCATTCGAAATTGGCGGGCGATACGGGATAGTTAAGAATAGGTAAGCAGACCCGCGAGGGAAAAATAAGAATAGTGGAATACTCCAAAAGGAATACAAGAAGAAAAAATAATAATTTAAAACAGCACCATGCGGTAGCATCACTGTTTTTTTGTTTCACCCTCAAATATTCAAGGAAAACCTTGAATATTATTTTTATTTTTAAGGAGGATCAAAAATGGTAAGATTCAAAAAATTAAGAGAATTTCTTTATAGACAAGGATTTAACGTCTTAACAGTAGATGAATTGGACCAACTTTTATTTCAAATTCCAACAGATTCTGAATTATATGAATTGATTCTCAAGGATATTCAAGATAAAATTTATAAAGAATATAAAATGCAGCATATTTTATGCATCGATTCAAATAGCGAAACAGCAAATATTGAAACAAAATCTTTTGATACATCTCTATATTATACACTTACAGATAATATGAGTTTTGAAATGAAATTTGAACCAAGATTTAAAATTGAATATGATTATCGTTATAGACAAATTTTGACTTTTTGTTATATTACATCTAAAACCAAAGATAGAATTGTTTTTATAAAGAAGAAGGATACCAAAAAACTCAGTCTTATAGGTGGACATACAGATTATCATATAAAGTTTTATAATTCGGCGGCAGGAGATTTTCTAAAAGAGAATGTTTACAAGGAATTGTTCGAAGAATTGAAAATATTTGATAAAAAATCAGGAACTTTTATCACGTCTAAGGAAGAAATTGAAGGAACTCTTAATCCAAAAATGTATATAAATGATAAAAATACTCCATATGGATTGAGAAATGTTGGATTTTTGTATGAGCTCAAATTTGATGTGGATAATCTTTTAGATAGATACGTATTTTACAGTAATGAAGATGAGCATGATGTGAAAATTTTGACAATTAATGAAATCGATGAAAATCAACCTCATCACATGATGATCCCGTATGCAAAACTGTCTTTAATGGGGTAACAAAAGAAGCAACATAATTGTCTTTTCTTTGTAAGTAAAATTATATTGAAAGGAAGTTATAGCATGGATGATTCGTATTTGTCTATTTATAAATGGAAAATTAGTTTGGATAAATTTGGATTGCTCACTTTTGAACAAATTGATATTCTCAGACATTGTGGAATAGAAATCGTCTACGGGGAATCTGTAGGATATTTTAGCCTTTTTGTAAAATCCAATGTGTATCCTGAACTGAAATTGAAATCAAATTTTAGGAAAACATTATCCAACCATATACAGAATTTTGTCAAATCAATAAATCCTAGTGAGTTTTTGTTGAAAATTGCTAAAGTACTGGCCGATCATGTTGAGAGTAATGATCCTATAGATTTGACTATAAATACAGGTGGAAATTATCCGATAGATTATGATACCACTTTTTTGAGCGCTTCCTTTGAAGATGTTTTGATGAGAATAAGAATATTTGATTTTATATTGAAATATGGTACAGACCATATTCTTCAAGGGTCGCGAATCCCTGATATAAATCCGGAAACCGATCAAAAATCAAGTGTTTATTTTGGACATAATGTTATTCCAAAAATTGATACTCCTCTTAGAAAAGAAGAAAAGATTGTTACTTATAAAGATACTAATTGGAAAGTTATTTATGAAATATACTTTACCAGGGATGAGAAATATTCCCACATTATTGAAATTATCGATTTTAATGACGAACAAAATAGTTCAAAGATTACAATTCAAACAGATTCTAGATATATTAAAGATCTTAATGGTATTTTGAAGGAAGAGATCGAAAACTTGGAAAAAAACCTTTGGACAATTGAAAGATTTAAAAAGTGGGATGGAGTTCTGTTTTGATGTTTAAGAAGCTTATGAAAAAACACCCAAGGAGTATACATACCATTAATGGTGTATACTCCTTATTTGTGTTATGCTTCGTATTGAATTCTTTATTAAGAATGGAATCATTATGGAATTTGTATCTAATTCCTACAATGCTTATCATTTTAATACGCCCATATTTATCTACAGCAGTAAAAGTTATGATAGTTATTACATTAATAAAAATTATAGACATTATAAACCATTATCAATTTTTCTATCAAGCATTAAATCAGATTATATCTGATATAGCAACTCATTGGGCTATAATATTGCTTTTCACTTCTATAATAGTCAGAAATAATAATATTAAGAAAGATCTTGAAACTAAAATAATGATAGACCCTTTAACCAAATTATACAATAGGAGATATATAGAACATATAGAACAAATTTTAATCGATTTTGGAAAAAATAAAACACCTTTAAGTTTGATAATGTTAGATCTTGATTATTTCAAAAATATAAATGACACATATGGACATGATTTTGGTGATAAAGTTTTGGTAGGGATATCTAATATAATACGAAATGGCGTTGATGACTCATCTTATGTAGTCAGATTCGGAGGAGAAGAATTCTTGATATTTCTGCCTAAAACTTCTTTAGAATCAGCTATTAGTATCGCAAATAGAATAAGAAATATTATATCAAGAACTACTTTTACTTACAAAGATGGAACTATCATATCGGTAACAGTAAGTTCAGGTGTTGCAACCTTAAAAGAAGATGAAACCATTGAGAGTTTATTTGATCGAGTAGATCAGGCATTATATAAAGCAAAAAACAATGGAAGAAATCAAATATATGTGCAAAGGGCATAGCGGAAGGGGAGAAAGGTGTCCCCTTCCGCTATCTTTTTATTCATCATAATCGCCAGTGAGAATTGCTGCAGCCAAAAGAAGCATAAAGGCTACTTTTTTAGAAATTTTTTTATCCATATATTCTCCCTCCTTACCATAAATTTATCTTTTTTATAGGTTATTCTATCTTTAAAAATAAAAGAAAGTTTATTTAGTTATAAAAAAATAATAACAGACCAGAAACTGGTCTGTTATTATCATAAATAGAAGAAAGATTTGCGTTATTACTTAAGCCACTTCAAATTTAATGGTATAAATCTTAGTAGTAGTTCCATTTTCAGCAATGACCTTGATAGTTGCTGTACCGTCTGAAGTAAACGGTTGATTTATAGTTAATGTAGCGTTTTGGTCTTCGGTCGTCGCTGCAACTACTGCAGGAATAATATCTCCAGGATTGAGAGTCACTGTGTACCAAGTTTGGTTCTTGTCAAAGGATTGAAGAGGCTTATTATTTATTGTAATAGATGAAAGATCCGCATTATTATTTAATGCCACAGAAAATTTAATAGTATAAGTTTTAACAGTTGTTTCATCCTCTGCGGTTACTTTAATCGTAGATTGCCCGTTTGGAGATTGAGCTTGTGTAATATCGATAGTAGATTTTTGGTCAGACGCAATAGCTCCAACTACAGGGACATTTGTGGTTCCACGAGGAAGTATCACATCGTAGTCAAATTTATTCTTATTAAATCCAACCAATGGATTTCCGTTTATTGTAATAGAAGATAAAAATGCATCATGGCTAAGTTCTTTCCAAGCCCATGGAGGAGGCGTCGGAGCTTTAAATGCAATAATATCAATCATTTCTACATCGATAAATTTCACAACCTTTGCAGCATTTTCATACATACCTTTTTCGGATGATGGGGCGATATTGCCATAAAGTTCCACCCCAGTTCTGTATGAACCATCCGGAAGTTCCTTATCAACCCATTGAACACCGCGACCTTCTACACGATACCAATCCATGCGGATGACATCCGAGTTGGTAGTCATGATAAAATCAATGTTATCATAACTACCACCCCCATATGTGTTAACAAGGTCTTGAAGAGCTGCTCTAGTTATTGGCATATTACTTTATCTCTCCTTCCGCTAAAGTTATTATTTGAATGTTCAAAACACCTTTATAATGGATTTAATAATGTACAGGGCGGTGAAAAATATGGTAAACGATGATATAAATTACGCAGCTTATAATTATGGAGACGTAGGAGTCCCGGTTCAAAAAGTTCAAATAAATAAAACTGCAAGAATTTATAAAATTACAACTTCCTTTTCACATTTACTCGGAAATGTAACCAGTATTATACAGCAATACTTAATTGATACTATGCCTAAAAATTACTTTAAGCAAATGCGTGCCACAACAGAAGTTGCATTTAAAGATTTGAAAGATTTCAAAAAGAATCTTATAGCTGCAGAAAAGCCTTATTTGGTAATAAATCCTAAAATAATAATGGATCAAGAATCTGAGGCACTTCCTTGGGTACATTACGATAAATTTATTCCTCATGATATGACCGCAAATCCGATGCTTTATTCAATAAATCATGAATTTTTCTATACAGATGCAGAATATAAATTTCTTTTGGGATATACATTTTCCAGATATAAATTTCAGTTTGATATAACTATATTTGTCGACTCTCAAATGCAAATGTTAAATCTTCAAAATTATTTGAAGTCCAATATAAGATTTAGACACTTATTTACAATAGACAGATATACTGAAACTATGATACCAACTTCTTATATAAATTACATGGCCGAAAAATATAATATGGATATCAATTCTAAAGATTTTTTAGAAAGGCTTAATAGGATATCTAAATATACAATTTTAAGACTTCATAGACCAGCAACTGGTCTTACAGAATTCTTCATTTTAAATATGGGCACTTTACAACTTAGGTTCCCCGAATATCCAAGAGGAGACTCAATCTTTCAAGATCGCGTTGAAATGAGTGCAAGAGTAGATTTCTCTATAGAAGTTGAAATGAATTTAATGAATAACTTCCTTTTATTAACTGAAGACCATGTTGAAACTGAGGAGCTTATGTCTGATTATATGACCAGAATCAATATTTCTTCCAAAGCTCCTGTTATTGATAATTTCTTGGATAGCATGACTCTCTATCATAAGATAGCTGTGCAATTCGATAAACCATCTGAAGAAGTTGATCTAATGATGTTCCTCAATAACGATACTATACCTCTGATAAATTATATAAATGAAAACAATATTCAAGATGATTACGTTCAAATTAGAGTTTATAAATGGGCTGAACTTATTAATCATGATGATCCTGATATAATGCAGTTTGATAAGAAAACTTATAAACTTAAATTAAATGGTCTGGATATGGATGCAGTATATAATATAGCAATTTATTTTGATATGAATTTTCTTGCTAAAATAAAAACATACGTTAATCCTGTTAATACCACAGGCAAAGATTATGAAAAATAAAATAATCCCACAAGGTACTATACCTTGTGGGAAATAATTTTTCTTAATATTTCGAAAACATTTTACAAAGCTATGATCGGCGTTATATTATTAAAAGGAGGATTATAATGAGCGCCATATCTATTCAAGATGAGAAAATTAATAAAGCTATAAATATTGCTGTCTTTATTATTACTTATAAGTGTACTATAAGAGATGCAGCTGAAAAGTTTGGCATTTCTAAAACTACTGCCCATAGAATGATTTCAAAAGTTCTTCCTTCTATAAGTTCAAAATTATATTATCAAGTAAGAGAAGTTATTGACAATAATAAAGAAATTTATAAGATAAATAATAATAAAAATGTAAATAACGGATGAATTATCATCCGTTATTTTTTTTTTGTTTAACGGGCATACAAATACAATAATATAAGTCCGTTAAGGAGGTATTAACATTGACAATTTAACTAAAAATGTTTTAAATAACTTAGAAAAACTTAACTCTGATTTGTTAGATCAAATTGTAAATTATAATTTAGGATTTGATTTCCAAGATGATGTGGCTAATTTTGTTGTAGATTATGTGACATCTGGAAAAGTTAAGAATGTAAATAATTTATCTGATTTTATATTAGGTGAGTATAAAAATTATGAACTATCTTCAAAAGTTTATGAAAACGTTAAAATTACTTTTGAAAAAAAAAATAAATTCTGATACATCCAAGGTGACAAAGATTTATAGTAATTTACAAAATATATTAAATGAATGGATAGCTCATGCGGATCGAGTATTTCTTATACTTGAAAAAGATGAAAACACTCTCGAAGAGTTAACTACGGCGAAAATATTTCATAGGGTTATGTTGTTATTAAATTCTTGTAATATGATCTTAAAGATTATAAGTGAATGTATGTTTACCATTTTTCAGAATTGTCAACAAGCGCTTTTTAAACTTAACATTATTATTATGACTGATTTCGACTCAAAAAAATAAAACGGATGCGGGAATTTGCCCGCATCCGTTTATCTATATCCCAAACTAAAATCAAGCGCTATCCCAATAAATATTGCATTTGACATAGGCGAAGTTTCAGTATAAGGAATATCATCATAACCATAAGAGCTGAATAAGGATTTAATATCACTAGATGATATAAAAATATCCTTAAATGAAAGAGGTGTAATAGTATCATCATTGTTTTCTATATAATCGCACAATTTATAGAAGAAATTTGAGTTTTCACCAGGATAGTTGTCATTATAAATAACATATTGCTCATCGTATTCAGATGACCCGTCGTTGGCCATAATGAAATTTTTGAATTTTTTCATTACATCAAAAATTGATTCAATACACATTTCATGAATATTGGTTTCAATTTTTTCGATACCAAATTTGAAAGTTTCTTCATTATAGAATTCTTCATCCATTTCTTCAGACATAATTTTTTTCTTTAATTCGCTATCAGTCAAATCATATTTACTTCCAAAAATTTTAGCACGAAGTATATATTTTCCTTGAAGAAGGGCAACACAAATATCATCAATGATCTCATTTTCAACATCACTGAAATTTACATAAATTGAAATTTTGAAATTTTTGCTAGCCTCAATCATAGTAATAAAATTCCCCCTCCATATTTTTATTAAATGCAAAATTCATATGAGTATTTCTGAATAAAAGCATTTTTTTAAGGTTTGAAATATGTTCATTAGTTAAAGAATATTTATCAATATCATTGAGGCTTATTGATATAAATGTATCTGCAAGGGTTGAAATAGGTAAAATATCAAATGTTTGAGGAATTCTATTCTTGTAGGACATTATTATTTTATAAAGAGACCCGATTATTTTTGGTATTGAAGTTTTAAAGTCAATTTTAATATTGTTGTCTGTATATCTATCTTCTTCGGATATCAAATTCAAGTAGTAACGTATGCTTTTAGGTTCGTATTTAACTTCATAAATACTTCCTTTATTAGTAAATTTGTTTTCATAAAAGTTATAAAAGTTATTTACTGAATAAACTCTATCCAATGATTTTAATTCCAACATCTCATTTATTGGAATGAGAAAATATACAGTTATTTTGAATAACCGATTGAGATCCTCTTTGCTCAAATCATTGTTTTTTACAATTATATTCATATAAGTATTGGACATTGTGTATATATCATCCATTATTTTTACATATATATCTACGTAATCCATAGTTTTTGTAGAAGTTTTGTCTTTATTCATGAAAAATTTAATAGTCTTGTCTATATCAAATATATTAGGTATATATTTTGAAATGGCCGAATGAAGTCTTTCAGAGAAATCCGTTTTAATTTCATATTTATATGAAATTTCACATGCTGTATAAACATCAAGGCTCATATAATAATGATATTGAGTTTCAATTATAGTAAATTTAGAAGTGTCATAGTTGAAAATAGAACTTATTTGTATCTCATCTTTATCAAATTTGATAATAATATTGATCAATTTAAAATATTCTGGCACATTTAAATGTGCTTTACTATCATCATAATTATGTGACAAAGTTTTTGTCACATAATTTACAATCAAATGATAACTATCGGGAATATATAAAAGTCTCATAAAAATCATCCCTTTGCACCAATGTTAATAAGGCGTTAATCAGATTTTTAAAAATAACAAATTTTATATAAATATATATTATTTAAGTGATGATGCTAATAATGATCAAACTTATTTAATAATCAACGTAGTGTTCATAATTTATACAAATATATATTATTTAAGTAGAAGAAGTCTAAGATAAATTTATGAAAGGTGGTACTAACATGAGTAAACATGGTAAAAAGAAACCTTCCGTCACCATTAAAGGTGATATGAGAAGGTTTATCCTCCAAGTAATGGCGGCCATCGTTGAAACCATTGAAGAAAACTGGGATAATGATATCTCGGTTGATCAATGCTCTAAAGATGTCGGGGAGATCCTTGCGATGTACTCCAAAAAGGATGCAAAGGCTGCCATCGAAATGATTATGGAAGATGAAATGGATATCTTCCATAATAAAGGAAAAGCTTTCCGGGCGTATGCAAATATTGCTATCGTCCATGGAAAGAAAATTGCTAAAGAACTTCGGTCTAAAAACAAGGATACTATCGAGAAGATCATTCAACGGATGGAAGATTTTAAAGTTCAGAAAAAAGGCCCAAAGTTTGTCCATCCATTTGGAACCGGATTTCAGCGCATGAAGAAAGAAATCACTCTCCGGCCAAAATTTCTTGCTGAAGATTTGAAATTTCGGCTCCTGAGGTCTGTTGGAATTTACTGATGTTAACAGGTGATCCCCATATAGCCTGTTAATATACCAACTGGGGGTAGATGGGAAGTCCCATCATCTAAAACATTCCCAGTTTTCGATCACCCACCCATGCCATGGGTCATTCCTCCGAGGACACATTCCACAATGATTTGGGGATCATTGTGGAAAGGGAGCGCTATGATGCGCTCCCTTATTTTTTTTTTTTTTTGTTAAATTTTTTCTCCATAAATTTCTTCATACATTTTCTTTACATTTTTCTTCATTCCTACCAAAATAGAGTTTATAAGCCCTGTTTTAATTGCACTAAATGTCATACGTGCGCCAAGGCTTATGACCCCGAGATAAGCATCAATTTTGTCTTCAGGATCAGATAACAGGTAAGGTTCTTTTCCCTCTTCCCATACATCACAAGTAATTGCTTTACAAGCAATGAATGCTGCAAGTTTATCACCAATTGAGAAAGTGTCCCTATATTTAATATAAATTTCTATTAAAATTCCATCTTTAGGCACTTTGGTCCCTTTTACTTTACCACTCAAGCCCGGATCAATATAATATACTTCAGTTAACGGAACATCAACTTCATTGGGGTTGACGTGAGAGGAGATTGCTTTAAGTCTATTTTTATTTTCTCTCTCATAATAATTAATAATATCTTGTACAGATTTACTATATCGTTCTTTTGGGGCGGTATAATATATCTTAATATCTTCAATTACTCCATTATATTTAGACGATATAATATTTCTTGAAGCTTCGTCCACATCGTAATTAAGATCTTCATCTTGTACAAGATTAAGGAATTTATTAACAAGATCTTCTTCATATGAAGTGTCAAATATAATTAAGGGGTCGTTAACTTCTACTGTATCATTTTTCTTTACCATCTTTGAAATATTTGCATTAGGACCAAGAACGATGTCCTTTTTAATAACAATATGCGAACTGAGTTTATCAGAAAGGCGTTTGGAAATTTTTGTAGAATCTTCAAATGTTTTAGAAGAATAGACAAGAGCAACCCGCGCTAATGGACCATGTATGAATACAGGATCTCCTGTCCATTTATCAATAGTGAAGAACTCTGGGTTATGTGCAATGAGTTTTCCAGCTTTAAATTTTTCGCCCTCTTTGACAAGAGGTTCAAGTTTATTAGATACAAAGAACCCCGAACCGGAGTTTTTACCGATTTCAGGTTGCAGATTCAATACATCTTTAGTTCCATCATTATATTCCAGAACCAAAAGTTTATTTTTATCATCGATTTTGAGAACTTTACCATCTTTTTTCGCTTTAAATACGAATGTATCTCCAATTATATGAGGCAAAACTTTTTCAAATCCGGTATACACTAGATTTCTATCAGAGCCTACGCAAGCAAGTGTATGTCTGGATTGAGCAGAAGACATTGCAACCCGCTCCGGCTCATCTGATGTTATGGAGAATGGTAATGCGGCTTCTGCACCGCTGGCCAGATTAGAGGTTGTAAGTTTATTTAACTCTTCTTTACTTTCGACTACGTCAATATACCCACGAGAAGATACAATTCTTGCATCAACGGTAAGAGTACGAGCAATGCCAACCGACCCGGAAATCGGAGACGCTTGCGATATTACACCGGCCATGGTTGGATGGAAAGAACGTTTTGCAAGGTTGAACGATCTGTCTTTATTCATACCGGCCGGACCTTTAAATGTCGTACTTCTCATCAAGTCAATAGTGTATAATGGGTTAAGGTCGCTATAGTCTTTAGTGACTTGGTTTGTAAGAATTTTAACAATAACAGCATCTTTCTTAACAGAAAATTTCTTTGGAATAGACTTATCCGCAGTAAGGCGGTAATCTCCATAAGCTTTTGATAGAACGTCATACAAAAATGCAGCTACCATCTCATTAGATCTTATTCTATGCATCCTCATATCGCCTTCATGTGTATACGAATTGTCTTCAAGCAGAGAGTTGGCGTAGAGGAATACATCAATGAAGTCAGTAGGAAGATTAAAGTCTCTAAGAATTTCTTCAGTAATAGGATCAATGAACAATTGTTGATAGTTCTCGAATGCATATCCAATATTACTACGACCAAAGAGTGTGTCGAAGATCTCATGATAGACATCTTTGGTCAAAAATTGTTTTATTTCATACATTTTTGTAGGCACTTCTACAAGACCATTCATAAGAAGAGTATTTCTAAGTGGATATACATCATAAATCAGCCACGCATCTGAAAATTCAATAATTTCTTCTTTGCCTTTATTATAACGAGGGGTATTAGGAGATTCTTTTTTAGATATAATTTTGTAATTGATGTTTGCACGTTTCATGAGATTCAAAAGTCCGATAAGATATGCCAGTAAGAGAACAACCGGCACTCTCTTTTCCATAATCAAAGATCTCGAATACATATATTTTTTACCTTTAGAAATCGATTTATAAATATCTTTAAAAGATTGGTCATAATGGGAAATTTCATTAGCGATGAAATCAATAAGGTCAAGTTCTTTATCGGGTTTCTTATTTTTATCAGTACCAAGCACCACATTGTTAGTGGTGTCAAACCATATGACTTCATTTTTATTAGTAATAGCCAAAGGAATTATATGATCAGTTCTATCTGGAAGAGGATATTTTAATTTTTCCATTTCTTTTCTGATATCATTCATGGATAAATAGATAGTCATATGGGGAAGAATAATTTTCCTATATTTAGATGCGACTTCATCATATTCGATAGTAGTTATATAAGCACTATTACCTTTTGCGGAACCCATTTCCAATTTAACTTTATTACTGGAAAGTTGTGAGAATTTCTTATACAATTCGATAACTTTTGGAGAAATATTCTGCCCGAATCGAGTGATAAATGTTTTCTTATAGTTAGTAGCAATTTGTACAGTATCAGGAGCAGTTTTAATAATAGGGAGCGGGATAATTTGATTGACCATGATCTTTTTATTCCCGCCGATTTTCATAAATCGCCCATTTATAAATTTAGGAAGAAGAACAGTAAAGTTATGTCTTTTTCCATTTTCATCTTCAAAGATAAATGTATATTCTTCTACCTTATTAAGAGGATCACTTACATCCTTAACTTTTGTGTCGATCAAATAAAGAGGTCTATCTTTATATTGAAGGCTTGTCATCATAGAAACAATATCTTTCTTATAATGATTTTTTAAGTATGCCTCATCAAAATTCGGGAAAGTCATCTTTTTTAAAGATGGATTGATAGTATTGATAGGAAATTCAACAGGATCAATTTTGTTAGATTTCGCACGAGATTGAATTTCTCCAATAGTCATATCATCAATTTTAAGATTTTTCATATTTTTAACAAGCTGCATTTCCCTGGCAAGTCTTGGTTTAGACCTCGGTAGAGTTTCATTCAACTGAGTATTAACTTTTTCAAGTTCCAGCTCTAATGGGGTTACGACAAAGTCAGGAATATTTTCTATTTCTTTATCCCTTAACGGAGCTGCAATCTTGTCTGCAGTTTTATTTATAAGATTATCCAAAGTTTCATCATCGAGATCCTCATCATTTACTAATTCATCGATTTTTTCTTTTAATTTGGTACGATTTTTTGCCTCAATAATTTCCTCAAGTTCATCCTCATCAGCGAGAGATTCGATATCTTCTCCTTCTTTAACAGGCCGAAGTTTAAGCCAAAGAGTTCTAAATACTTTATAAGTATCCTCATCAAAAGTTTCTGGAAGCATGAAGAATATTTGTCTATGGAATATGAAGAAAAACTTCCATCCCGAAAAATTCTTTGAAAAATACGAAGGATCTTCTTTCAATTTATGATAGAATATAGAAATAAAATTATCCGTCCGTCTAAGGTTAAAAATTGTCATATCTTTTATATCTTTTACCCAATAATCAATTGGGATGAATATACATTTATTATTGTAAGCAGACATATCAATTTTCTTAGTAATAAATTCTTTAAAGAGTCTGAAATATTCGTTAACCCTTCTCATACCAATTCTGGAATCTTTGTTATCAAAAAATTCTTTAGTAAAGAAACTCATATCATGAATATAGTTTCTACCTTTAATTATACCATAATTCAATGCTATTCTAAGATCAGGAATAATATTCTGTAAACGTTCTTCAAACATTTCTTTTAATTCAGTCTCAGGGATTCGATACCTGACAACTCTATTGTAGATCTTATAGTTAAATAACTTCTCATGGTAATAGAATCTTACAAGTCTCAGATCCCACATTGGATTTGTAAAAAATTTCAACGTATCTTCTTCTGTCTTTACAATAGGCACATATACAGTTCCCTTTTCTTTACCCTTAACATTAAGTGGCAGGCGATATTTTACATTGCTTCTGTAAATGATATTAGGTTTCAGAAATCTTATATCTATCAATATTATCAGTCCCTTCCTATATATTATAGATTATTTTGGTGTTTTCATTATTTAATTTACCTAAAAATTTTTCATACATAATTTAAAACGGTCAGAATTGCGTTATATTTATATATTATTATATTGTGCTATAAACGTATTATTAATACAATCAAGAAAGAAGGTAGATTCATGGCTATAGCAGTTACAGACGTAAATAAATCCACTATTATGAAGATGCTTCAAGTAGATGTATTTGGATTTTCTGCTGAAGAAATTGAAGAAAAGGCAAAAGAAGTTCATAATCTTGTAGTAAATGGCGATGATAGTCAAATTTCTTCTTCTAAATTTGTTGGAGGTTATGGCAGGACGAGTTCCGGCTGTATTGCTATCTATTATAATGGATATTTTGATAATAAAGGAAATAAATCTTCTAAAAGTAAGCGCAAATAATTAACTCCAGATGTGTAATTAAAAATCATACTACAAACTAAGTATAAATCCATCAAATTTATCACAAGGGAGCGAATGAAAATGAAAGTACGAGTGTTGAGTGTCGAAGACACGATCAAAAAACTGCAAGAAAAGAACCCTTCGCCGCGGAAGGTGTTCAACAAAACGGAACTGACTGCCATCGTGGAGGCGGTCCTGAGCGACCCGAACTATGTCGCTCAAAACATCAAGATCAAAAAAGGGCAATTCATCACGGAAGATCGGCGGCTTAGCGCCGAATTCAAGAAGGCTCTTGCTGAAATTCTGAAACATCTCGGCCTGAACAGCAACGAAGCCTTGTCGGCGCTGGAAAACTACAAGGTGCCGAAGTCTTTGGCATCCGTTGTCATTGATGCTGTCCACCATGCCGACCATCTGTACATGGACAAAGTGGGCAAGGCCGTCAAATTCTTCGGCGTCAGCGACGTGGATCAAACGTTCTTCATGCGCGATTTCGAAGAGCGGACGCGGCGCAGTCATGTTCCGAACCAAAAGGACGCCAATGGTAATCCGGTTGTCCGGAATATCAAATTCAACAAACACCGGAAGATCGCCACGAAATCCCGGTACAATCCGTCGATCAAAATGCTGCTGAAATGATCAGCGACCGGCCGACCGCAGAAGGGTTCATTCCCTTCTGCGGTTATTTTTTTTTTGTAATTTTGAAATAAAAACACCATAATAACGAAAAGGAGGTGTACATATTGGCACTTTCGAAATCTTATTTGTCCAATCTGGGCAAATCATTATACTACTCTGCAAAAGAAGTAGTTAAAAATCAAATGCCAATTTTGACTGGTACTTATGAAAATAATAAAGAAATTTTTTCATCTGGAATTGAGTATACAAGAAGATTTGTGGCATCAAAAGGTGCAAGCAGCACCCATTCTTTAAGCAATATGGCTTCTCAATTTTTAAAAGATCTTGATGAGCTCAAGAAAAATGCATTTGAAGATCTTCGTTCTGGAAAATTAAATAACTTAGATCGTCAAATGGAGGAACTTGAAAAACAATTTGGCGGAGGATTCGATAGCGATCACGATTTTAGTTTTACCGACGCCGAAATTTCTTTCGAGGAAGATGAAAATTCTATTTCTATTAAGAATTCCCAAATTAGTGAAAAGAATTCCAATATGAGAACTAAAGCTTTAATGGAAACCATTATAGATTCTTCTGAAAAAACTGCCAACTATATAGTTGGCAATAATAGAAAATTGAATAGCATGTTTATGACTCTCTCTGCTCAAATGCATACTGAGACTATAAAAATGATGAGCGATACGAACAAGCTTTTGACTTCCATTGTTGAGTTTCAAAATAATCAAATTATTGATCACATGAATAAAACTCTTACTTTCTATGATAATGTACTTCAAGAATTAAGGGAAATTAAACAAGGTTTAATACCTAAACCTGAAGAAACGAAAAACCGTCCTATTACTTTTGATGATATTCTTACGAGCAGTGGATTAAATTTGAGAGCATATGGGGAACTGATTAAAAAGAATTTTTCTAATTGGTTTGGAGGAACTACTTTAGGATTAGCGTTCTCCATGTCTAAAATGGCTGGAGATCAAGGCGTGTTTGGCGCTATTAAAAGCAATCCTATCGGGACAGTTCTCCAACTTATGATGTCCGGCCTGCTTCCGAAATCTGTCAAGACTGCAATGACTAAGCTTGATAATTCTTTAGCAGGTTTATTTTCAGCAATGATTCTTAGACTTAATAATATGAAAAATGATTTTTATAGTCCTTTCAGAGATATGATCGGATCTGTATTAGGAATAGATGTTCCGGGTAAAAGATCCATTGATACGTCCAAATTCCATAAAGATATGATGCAATATAATGGACGGGCAGATAAAGCTATTACTGAGGTAATTCCAACTTTATTATCACATATTTTATCAGCCATTCAAGGAAGCAATAAGGTAATGCTGTATAACTATTCTAGTGGGAAATTTGTTGAAAAAGCCTCCGTTTCTTCTGAGCACGATAGTAGAATTCGCAGAAGCGCATTATTTGATATGTATGATTTAAGGTATGCTCTTAAAAATAGACTTGCTCAAGTCCAAGGCGGAACTTCTGAGTTCATGATGGATGAGCTTGACACTTTTCTTGAATATATCGCAAATGCGGGGAAATTTTATAATCCGTATCAGACAAAGAGCGCAAATGATTTAAGCGGTCTTAAACTCAGAGATTCCCGTTCATATAATCTTATAAGGGCAGCATTCATGAGTCTTCCAAAATCAATGCAAAACAGGATAGCTACTGAAATTATAAGAGGTCGTATGGGATCGAGAAAAGTTATTGAAAATATTGAAGAAGAACTCAAAGAATCTGGTCTTGGAATAGCATATTCGGGTCTTCAATCTCCATCTATCCGAGTTAATACTTCTTATTCTATATCAAATAAACTTTTGCGGGATATTAAAAATATCCTTATTGAGGGAATCAAAGTCGTTCAAATAGGTTATACTCCTGCTGCACCTACTGTTATTAAAAGAATTATGGGGCGGAAACTTGACAGAACTAATTACAATGTCACTACAGGAACTTCCACAAGTCAACCATCGGTTGCAACTAGCTCTCCTACCCCTCAAGGTAAAAGCGAGTTAGAGCAAGCCTTCCAAAAAAGTGAACAGCAATTACTTCGCGAGATGGCTATGGGAGCTGATCTCAGCTACTCTCCATCTCGTGCAGGATTCAAGAACTTTGTTGAAAGAGTGACGAGTGAGAAATCTTTAAGGAATAAATTTAGGGTAATTAGAGAAAGTGTATCTCCAGGTAATATTATCTCCAAAGGGATAAATAAACTTGACGAGTTTATCCATACGATATTATTTGGAAGTCACGGAAGAGAATCTTCCGATGATGAAGACGGTGATGGGGACGGAGGTCCCGCTTCAAGAAGCTTTTTCTCAAGAATGACTCAAAGAATATCCAATGCTATAGATAAATCGGTAAAATGGGTCGAAAGAAGAATCTTGACCCCGCTCCATGAGAAATTCTTTGGAGAAAACGGAATATTTACTAAATTCCAAGAAAGATTTACTCCATTTGTTGAAAAATTTAAGGATTTAGCAAGGTCTAAGTTTGAAAAATTTAAAGAATTCTTTATGGGTTCTTTAAATAAGGAAGGTTTCTACACGGGTGGCATTTTTGCTGATATTGCAAATATGTTTAAAGATCAATCTAACCAGATAAGACATTTCTTTACTGGTGCAGGTTATACTAAATCCACTGGGGAAGTTGTGCCTGAGAATAAAGATACTTCTGTATTTGCATATGTGAAGAAATACACTAAAAATATTATGGAAAATATTAAAACTGGTTTATTTGGTACTAAATATGAAGTCGATGAGGTTGATCCTGAAACTGGAGAGGTAAGAAAAGTTACGAGACGTAAGAAAGATGGTATTCTTTCAGCAGTTATGGATCAACTTAAGAGAACTTATCAAATATTTGATAACCTTTTTAAATCTAAGAAAGATGAGTCTGAAGAAGATGTTCAAAAGAATATAGAGCAATGGAAAAGAGAGCTTAAGGGATTCTTACCAAAAGGACTTGCAGGTGGGGCATTAGGTGCAGTATCTAGTGCTATATTACCTGGCGGTCCGGTGATGTGGGGTATCCTTGGTTCTACTGTCGCGTTTGCTAGCCATTCTAAAAAATTCAGGGAATTTTTATTCGGAAATGATGAAGAAGGCAGACCCGGAATAATCCCGGCACACTATAAGAAAATTTTGAACGAAATAAAACAAAGTCTTCCTTCTATAATGGGCGGGGGGATAGTTGGCCTTGGTGCAAGTCTCATTCTCCCAGGTGGTCCATTATTGGGCCTTACCCTTGGCTCTGCTATCGGCTTCGCAGCAAGCTCTAAACGTATGCAAGAATGGTTGTTTGGTAAAACTGATGAGAATGGTAATATTATAACTAAAGGAATTCTTGGGCCAGAATTTAAGGAACGAATTAAAGAAGTAGCCCCAGCAATGGGAGCCGGTGGAATTCTTGGGATGGGTGCTAGCATATTCTTACCCGGAGGGCCATTACTCGGATTGACCATCGGTTCTGCGTTGGGGTTTGCTTCTAAGTCTAAGAAAGTTCAAGAATTGTTATTTGGTAAGACTGACGCAGATGGTAATATTATTACTAAAGGTTTGATTTCTCCAGCTATGCGCGAAAAAATTAATGAAATGCTGCCTAAAGGTATGGCCGGTGCAGTATTTGGCGCATTGTCTGGATTGGTTAAAGGATCGTTCTTACCTGGTGGACCGCTTGTTGGTGCAATGGTAGGCGCATCCCTGTCAATATTAGCAACTTCAGACAAATTTAAAGAGTTTATGTTCGGTAAAGTAGACCCTGAATCCGGAAAACGGGTTGGGGGATTGCTTGGAAATGTACGGGATTTTGTTCGTGATGAATTCTTAATTCCATTTAAAGGATGGGTTAAGAAGAAAGGTAAAGTTGTTGGCGAGTGGTTTGATGAAGCTATTAAAGCTCCGTTGATGTCTGCAATGCAACCTCTTAAAGCAGCATTCGGGGTTATTGGTAAAAATATTAAAGATGCATGGACCGACCTCAAGAAATCTTTTGTAAATGCTTTCCATGAAGTATTTACGAAGAATGTTGGTATTCCTCTTAAGAATTTCATTAAGGAGAATATAACTGATCCTCTGAAACGCACCTTGGATAAGTTCTTTAACTTCCTTGGTAGAGGATTATCTATGATTCTCACTGCTCCTATAAAGGGCCTAACCTTATTTGCAAAGTCTATTATAGATTCTGAAGCTGAGAAGACTGGAATGTCATCAGATGAAATTATTCAAAAGTATGGTGGGGAGAAAGATGAGCCGTCTGCTACTGGTGTGAAAACTAGTACGATGGTAAGTAAAACAAAAGAAATTATCTCTAAAGCTAGTATTGCTGGACTTTTGCCCGGTCCACAAATTGCAGGATATTTGCCTCCTGCAATGCCGCACCCAATGCATGGAGATAATATAGGCTATATGTTAAGAATTAACACATCCGCAGGAACTGGAGCTCCTAACAGCGCAGTAGCCCAGGCATTTGCTGAAGGTCAATCTAAGAACGTTGAAAGTATTAATCAAGAAAATGCCGGAATACCTAACGGTTATTATAGAACTATGCTTGATTATGTTAAAGATATAAGAGATGAAGTACATGGACAATTAGACGGCGTTGGTTACAACGTCGAAACTATAGCAAATATCTTACTTGATCAATTTGGTCATCCTAGTGTATTTGCGAAAGGTATTAAAGGAGTAAGGGGTAACCTTAAGCGAAGAGGATTTATGGGTCGTCTGATGGGGCTCCTCAAAAGTCCTTTCAAGCTCGCTAAAAATATCATTGTTAAACCAGTGCAATTGGTTCTTAATACTATCAAAAATACTTTGATGAAAATTCCCAGAATGGTAGGAAGGGCTATCAGCTGGGCTGGAAGATCTGTTGGAAAAATTATTTCAATGACATCTAAGTCTTTAAGCGGTGCTGTAAAGCTCTTTGGAAAATCTGTTAAAGGTGTAACTAAAATGCTTCGTTCTATAGGAAAATTTGCTACTACACTATTAGATACCATAATTGTTAAACCCACTAAAGCATTATTTAGAGCGTCAAAAGGAGTAATTAGAGGATTTGGAACTATCGCTAAAGGGTTTGGTGTCCTTCTTAAAGATACTGCATCCAGCATATTCAATCTTGCAAGAAAAGCCATTCCTGCATTGTCGAAAGGAATATTTAGCCTCACTAAAGGAATGATCAATCTCACTAAAACCGTTGGCAATGCTGTAGTTGGAATGGCCAAATTTGCTATGGGACTACTTGGCAAAGGATTTAGAGCTGCTGGTAGGTTATTCGGAGTCGGAAGGTCTGGAAAAATGGCCGGAAACTTTACAGGATTATCAGGAAATCCTGTTTATGTAGTCGGCGGAACTCTGGATCTTGTAGATAGAGTAAGAGTTGTTGAAAAAATTGGAGCAGCCGATGATTATTCGACTAGCGGATTGTCTTTCAGAAGATGGATGAATAACAGAGGCGGAGTTGCTTCTAGTGCCACGCACTCACAAGATGTGGACACTCTTGAATCCGGAACTTCGGGAAGAGGTCGTTTCGCAGCATTCAAGCAAAAGACATTTAAAGCAGTTTCCATGTTTGCTAAAGCAGGTTCATATGTAGCAAGAATGGCTAGATCTAAATGGAATGATACTATCCCAAGAATTGCATTTATTGAAACTATGGCTAAAAATGTTAAAACGGAAAAAGATTATCATTATACAACCTTGGGGCTGTTACATGAACTGGTAGTTTCCAACATTCAGATCTTAGAAGCCACAAATAAGTCTATCAGCGAGGAAAAAGGAAGCATATTTGACACTATTAAATCTATAGCTGAAACATTAAAAAATGCGTGGCCATTATTGGCAGCAGCGTTATCCCCACTTTTGAGTGGTATACTTGGTGCCCTGGGAAGTCTTGGAAATCTTCTTAGAAAGTTAGGAGGTAGAATATTTGGAAGAGGCGGAAGTGCAAGAACTACCTCTGGAGGAGCCACAAGACCCCCAGCTGGAGGAACCACTTTTGTTGATATAGATAGAACTGCTCGCACTGGAGGGGGACCAAAAACTTTACCTCCGATTGGGACTTATATACCTCTTCCAAGTGGCGGCAGGGGTGGAACAACTGTAGCATTACCTCCGGGTCCATATATTCCTTTACCGAATGGAAGGGGAGGAACTATCCTCTCATTGCCCGGTGATGTTATTGATCCTGGTCCGGTTAGAAGGACAACTACTACCACCGGCCCTATGAGGCCGAGAACATATATAGATGTGATTCCTGATAAAAATGGCGTATATCATGTAAAACCAAGTAAATGGGTTACCGCTGCTAGAAGAATTCCAATTGCTGGTGCCTTGTTAGGTGCTGGTATTATTGGTTATGATGCTTATAATATATTTACTGCCGGATCTGAAGAAGAAAAATATGAAGCTAAAAGGAATTTGTTTGGAACTCTTGGTAGCATGGCAGGGGGTGCAGCCGCAGGGGCCGGTCTCGGTGCCTTGTTAGGATCTTTCGCACCCGGTATCGGTAATGTTATTGGTGGTACTATAGGTGGCATCGGCGGGGCAATTATCGGAGAAGCTGGTGTAAGAAAGATATATGAAAAGAAAGATGATATTGGTCAATGGGCTAAAGATAAATATAATCAAATAAAGAATTTTACTACGGATACTGTGGGCAAATTCTGGAACAGTGCCCCAATTGAGACTGCAAGGAATTTGGCCACTGGCTTTGTTACAATGATTTCGGAAATCGTATCTGGCGTATATGATGCAACTGTGGATGTATTAAAATCGACTGGAAGACTGTTTGGAAGAATGTGGAGCAGTTTTAAAGAGTCTGCTAAAGAAAAATGGAATGATTATGTTGTTGAGCCTTATAATGAGTTTATGGGATGGATCAAAAAATCTCTCAAAAGCATTAAAGAAACTGTATCTGAAAAATGGAATGAATATGTGAAAGAACCTATTAGAGAATTTAAGATTGCTATTTCAGAAAAATGGAAAGATATGAAAGAATGGATTAAAGATAGTTGGGATAGATACATCCCTGAGCCTTTGAAAAATTTCTTAAATACGGTTAAGACTAAATTTAATGAAACTAAAGAACTGGTTAGTGAAAAATGGAATGACTGGGTAGTTCAACCTTTGAAAAACCTTGGAAATAAAATTAAAGATCTGATTGATCGAGCTAAAGATTGGGTAAAGAATATATGGAATAGTATATGGGGAGACAGAGGCGAATCTGCTAAAGAATCTATGGAAGAAGCCGGTAAGAAGACCGGTGAAAAAGCTCGTAAAATTGGTAGCGGTATAAGTTCTTGGATAGATTCTCTGTGGAATAAAGAAAAAGGTGGTGGCGACCCGGCATACGACCTCTCCTATGTATTAAAAGGAGCAGTTCCTGGGACTGACGCCACTGCTCAAGATTTGCCAATGATAGCTTCTATTGCTAATAGATTTGGTATTAACCCGCACTTGTGGATTGCTCTTGCGGAAACTGAAAGTAATCTTTATTCTAAAGCAACTAACCCGAAATCCACTGCAAGGGGTTGGGGGCAGATTCTTGAAGGTACAGCTAGAGATATTTACGAAAATAAATTAAGACTTGGTCGCTACAATCATAATATGGCATTTGATAAGAATATAAATGCAACTCTGTCAATGGCGTATCTGAGACAGATGTTTGATACCTTTGGCGGGGATGCTACTAAAGCTATTATTGCATATAATGTAGGTCCTGGAAATGTTAAGAAGGGCATAGGATTACATGATACCGGAGGATATGGTGCTGGGCATGGTATAGAATATCTACAAAGAGTTATAAGGAACCTGAAAGAAAATACTGGATTGGATCTTAAAGACGTTGTTGATGCATCTAAGATGACCCCAATTGATTATGCAACTATTGGTGCGCTAAGTGGACTTTCAGCATATGATGCTGCCTCTAGCGGTAGCGCTAAAGAATATACTATGTCCTCTATGCTTTCCAGCTTAGGTGCATACTTAAGTGGCGATAAGCTTAGGGAAGTCTATGGATTTGATCCGTCTGAACTTTTATCTAATTTGGATAAAGAGCTGTTGAAGAAAACAGACCCATTCTATGCATCTGTGACCGGGACTGGCCTCGGGACGGCTGGAGCGACCTATTATGCTGCAAGTAAAACTTATTCTAATTCTGATATAAACGCTGTTAAAGCTAGAAACTCTAAGCTTTATCCATTCGTATCTGGAGACAATGATATTCATGAATTCTTTGCTGAGCGCCTTAACAATTTGGCTAAGGCATATGGTAAACCTCTGAGTATCAACTCTGGTTATAGATCAGATCAAGAACAAATGCGCTTGATCAATGAATGGAGAGCTAAAAATCCTGGCAAATCTGAAGAAGAACGTAGAAAATGGGTTGCTGATCCTGGTAGAAGTAACCATGCTGTAGGTATAGCTGCTGATATCAGCGGATGGATTCAAAGTCTCCCAGATAGTGAGCTCGAAAAATTTGGACTTTATCGTCCAATGTCTTGGGAGCCATGGCACTTTGAGCCTATTGAAACTAAGATTTATGGAAGAACTCGTAATGAATTGATGCCATTGTTTGGCACCCCAGTGGAGCCAAATCCTAACCTGTCTAATTACATTTCATCGCAGTTTAAAGGAACTAACTCCACAGGATTTATGCCAAACATCTCTTATGCATATAATGCCGCTTATCAAATGGGCGGCGGAGATCCTGTATATGATAGAAATTTTGGACCTCCGGACATCTCTGGATATACAACTAAGGTTAAAGATGCTGTTTCGATCGCTTCTGATAAATCTAAAGATAATCTTTCCAAGATTGTCGAAATTCTGGCTCAAATTCTTATTGCAATCGAAAGCCTTGTTGATATTTCTGATGAATCTAAATCAATTCTTAAGGAGTATTTCAAAAATATTATGGAATCCTCTGAAAATAGCCGACCCAGAACATCGTCACCAATTATAAATAACCCTAATACGCCTCCTGCTAATCCATTAATTGATGCTGGTACATCAACAAGAAAACGTAATGATAAGAGTAAAATTATAGCTCAGATTGCTAGAGGAACTATGTTCTAAAAATAAAAGAGGATGGGAGAATCCCATCCTCTTTTTCATTTATTAAAACTTTTAAATAATAAAGTTTTTACAAGGGGCGTGAAGTTATGGCTAGTCAATATAAAGTTTTGGTAGATGCATTAAACGTTCGTTCAGGGCCTGGTTTAGACTATAAAACTACTGGGAAACATTTAACGAAAAACCAAGTAGTCACAGCTATAACTACTCAGAAAGACGCAGATGGCAGATTATGGGTTCAACATGATTCTGGATGGTCATCTGCACAATCTGCAACAAATACCTATATGCAAAAAATATCAAGTGACACTCCTCCTAATACGACTAAACCTAGTCAAACAATACAAGAAACCAAGTCTCAACCAAATAATGCTGTAGATACTAGTCTTATAGCCGATGTTGAACAAATAAGGAATATGTATATGAATTATTCTCAAATGAATGAGTTTAAACTTACATCTTTAAGATCGATTTATGGTCTTCCAAACCAATTTTTACACACTGCGGATATGAGAATTCCTGGTTCAAACTATGGAAGAATGTTCACGGAAAATGTTCTTCTTGATATGCCTGTAATGTATATTATTCCTGGTGGCCCAAGATTTTTAACAGGAGAAGGCGTAAATAAAGAAACTAGAGACTCTATGATTAGCGTTCTTGAGTCTATTGCAAGTGATATTGGTGAAGATATAGGTAAGGTTCTTGAACAAATATTGGATGGGAAAGTAGCAAGATATTACAGTTTTCAAACTCAATATGCTGAATGGCTTAAAATTGTCAATGCTTTAAATAGAACTTCTGCTATCTATCTTGGGATAAAAGATAAAAGATTAAGAAGCGGCTCTGAAAGATATCAATTTTTTGATTGGGAAACGAAATACGTAGAATCTGATAAGGGTAACAGTGTCTTGAACTATGCAAAGACAACTGGTGTGCTATCATTTTATTATAATAGATCCGGTTCCGGTATGTCAGAAACTGGGACTAACTCCACCAGCAGATCTATGTTAGATGGCATTCTGAATAGAGCCTCTTCACATTCTCGCGAAGCGGCATTCCTTATGGGAATAGGCACTGGTAAACAGCTGGAAATGATGAATCCTCAAAACTATGAAGCCCAAGTAATAAATACCACTCAAATGATGCTTGAGAATTTTAACGATGGGGATAATCCGAATATAGGTTTGTTCAAAGGTATAATGAATAACTTAAATATTGGATTTAAAACTGTAATTACCGGGGCCAATATGCTTTTACCGGAAATTTGGTCTGATTCCACTTTTAATAGATCTATTACTATAGATATTCATTTACATTCGCCTTATGGTGATCCTGAAGCATTTTATCTAAATGTAATGGTCCCTCTTAATATGCTTATAGCATTGGCATTTCCAAGGCAGCTTGGAGCAAACGGTTATTATTCCCCATTCCTTATTCAGGCAAACTCCAAAGGCGTATTTAATTGCGATCTTGGTATAGTCGATTATATCATGATTAACAGAACTGGCCAAGGGGATTCTATGTCGAGAAACGGTCTTCCTCTGGAAGTGCAAGTTTCTCTTACTATAAGAAACTTGTATAACGCATTATCAGTCACTAACCACAATAGTTATGCTGCGTTTGTTAATAATATCGGGCTTTTGGACTTTCTGGCAAATATGGCTGCAATTAACCTTAACGAGCCAGACATCTCTCGTAAACTTAATATTCTTCTTACTAGTAAAATCAATAAAATTACTGATATCGTTTCAAACGTTATTAATACTATGGAAGACAGATTTGTCCAAAGTGTGCGTAATGCATTTAAATATTAATTTTTCTATGAACACTCCCATATACGGATAATCCGTATATGGGAATTTTTCGTTTTCTATATAGAAATATATATTATTACTTTGTAGTCTACTTAGGGGAAGGAATGATAATATTGTTAATTGAATTATTCACAGATGGCTCATCTGTGACTAATGATAAGGTCAAAGCTAGTGCCGCAGCCTATGCTATATATATTCAAGATAGATTGATTAAAAATGGAACTGAATTTTATCAAAATGGAACTAATAATCTTGCAGAATCTTCTGCAATATTAATTGGTCTTGATAGAATAAATAAATTGATACGCAAGGTAGATAAAAAGTATATAAATCTTCCTGTGACAATACATGTTTATTCTGATTCTCTTATTACAGTTGAATCCTGTAGAAATTGGATATACAAATGGGTGAAAAAATACAGAAATGGGATCCTTTTAAATGCCCACGGGCAAGAAGTAGCAAACCAAGATATTTTTAAAAAAATTTATAACAAATATCTTACTAACGATATGTATTCTATAAAATTTTTCCATATAAATTCACATAAAATCGACCATCATTTATATTTAAAATATTTTGATTACATTTCTGAATATTTTCAGAATAGACATAAAAAGAAAAAATTGAAATTGGATATTCCTAATGAATTATTTACAAACGATAAATTTAGAAAAGCTAAAAATAAATTTGAAAATGTGAATAAAATTTCTATAGAAGACGAAGAGTTGTTAAGGTTACTTATATATAATAAATATGTGGACAAACTCGCAGGAGAATGTCTGGATGAAGGGCTCTCAGAATTGGCAGTATAGATAGGAGGGATTTGAATGGGCAAGAAAAAAATTAAAAAATCACTAAAGAAGAGTATTAAAAAATTAGAGAAACAATTCTACGATAATAACAAATATGTTTCAAGAGAAGAATTTATTGTTTCTAAATTCTCAAAACGAATTAGAAAATATTATGAATCATTGTCTGAAGAACGGAAAAAATCTTTTGTTCAATATATTATAAGGCAAGAAGATTCTGAAAGAGAAGAATCGTTGGAGAAGTATGCTACAGTTAAAGAAGATGATTCTGAAGAATATAAAATGAAAAAATGTAGGACTCTGGCTGAAGTTATTAAAGAGGTTGAAAAGAGGAAGAAATTTAGGAAGAAGCGCGAAAAGAAAATCAAGCATATACTTAAAGGAAGCAAAGGGATTCTTTATATTTTAAACCCTGAAGCTTATGATCAAACTCTTTTGAGTAAAAAAGATTACAGAAAATATCTTAAGAAAATTGTAGAGGAAGAAAAGAAAAATATGAAAAATGTTGAACTCGATTGTACATTGAAAAATTTTCGAGACCAGCTTTTGAAAAACGATTCCGTTAATGAAGCAGTTATGGAAGCCTTCTGGGGAAAAGAAGGTTTCTTTAACACCTATGGATATTGAATGTCAAAAACATTCAATTTCCATAGAAATATATATTATTAATGTGAACAAGTGTTGAAAAGAAAATAAAAATAGAAGGGATGAAGATGGATGCCAAAAATTCTCAAAGAATTGTTCGACGACGAAGCGTTTGAGAAGATTCTCAAATGGGCTGACTCATCGATGAACTACCCAGAGAAGGCCGAAAAGATTGAGAAGCTTCTCAAAAAATATAGCCTCAAACCGCTTGACTCTGGGACAAACCGGGTATGCTATATCCATAAAGATTATCCGAAAGTGGTGTTCAAAGTTGGATTTGACCCACAGGGCATTGTGGATAATCTGAATGAATACCATAAATCTAGCCTTCATCATTATTTTGCAACCTCTTATGAGATTGACAAGGAAGGTTTGATTTTGGTACAGGAAAAATGCCCGACTATTGATTATGACTATTTCCAAAAGAAAGATACGAAAAGAAAAATTAGGAGAATGCTTGAAGAGCTTGATGAAGAAGGGTTTATTCTCATGGACCTTGGGCTCGACAAGCATAAAAATTATGGCGTTGACAGAAAAGGAAATATTCGCATTATCGATTATGGTTATGTGGAACTGAAATCTCTTGGGAATTTCAATTGTCCACATTATCGACTCAAAGGGGACAAAAAGAAATATTGCAAGGGAACCCTTCGTTACAACAAAGACTTCACGATGCTTGAATGTGATGAATGCGAAAACGTATTCAAGATTGATGTGGTACTTGAAGGGTATACCGAAAGTAAATATCAAACTAAAGAAAAAATGCCCAAATATAAACCATCCAAAGAACTGGATGAGTTCTATAGGAATTTCAACAAGCATAGAGATAGAGCCACACTGAAACAGTTTGTGGCTTTGTCTGATAAAATTAATGCTACTGGGAAAGGAGAAGAAAATTTGACGGCAGCCAGTATTTTGGAAAAACTCAAGCGGCTCAATAAAGGCTCTACCAATGAACAGCATCAAGAAGTTCAAAAGGTCGACGAACCGAAAGAAAAACATGTTTCTGAAAAACCTGAAGCTACTCGAAATCTGAAAGTATATCATTCAACTCCTAGAGGAATTGATGTACTGAAAAGGAATGATGAACTTGAAAAAGAAAGAAAGCTTCTTCGACTCAGGGAAGCTTATGAATTGATAAATGAAGATGATTCTGAAGAAACTAACAAACTTATCAGAGATTTGTTCTTCGCTAGATTCCCGAATGTAGCTGAAGCTCTTCAAGATATCCAGCAAAGAATCGATGAAGAAAATGAAGAAGTTCAAGAAATGATCAGACTCTGCAAAGAATCTGGCATTCATATCTTTGAAGCTGGAGAAAATAAAGATGAAGTGCATATAGCTTTTACAGTTGAAGAACTGATGAAGAATCCCTGGATTGTTATGTCCAAGGATGGAACTGTTGTGCAGATCGATCTTAGAGCTCATATGGAACAAATTGTGAATGTCGATCATGACGAAGAAACCGATCTCATCGTTACCAGTATGGAAACCAGTCCGATCCACAAATTTGACGGGGATTACGAAAACGCTTATTTTGGTTCTGGTGATGATGAGGATGACGAACAAGATCCCCAATATGGGGACGACGATGCCATTGACGACGAAATCGAGTAAAGTTCTGGCGTAGATTTTAAAATAATACGCTAGAAACATATCAGTAATCAATCAATCATAAAAAGGAGATGTTTGAGAATGCTGTTCGTGAACGAAACCCAATTTGCCAAGATTATGGAGAAGGGCGACAAGGCTCTTGCCAATGCATATGTGTACGTCCTTTCCAACGACTCGCGGCTCGGCGAAGGTGACAACAACTTCAAGTCCCTGGTTCCGCCGAGCGAAAAAATCAAAGCCGTCGTCAACGGCGACTTGAGTCAGGATCAATTCCTGGACGACTACAAGGAATCTCTCAAAACCTACGAAAACAGCTTCATTCTGTACTCCATCGCACGGGCGTTCAATGAACGGAAATTCATGCCGATTTTCGTCTGCACCGACGAGGAGTATGAGCTGGGATACATGAAAGTACTGCGCAAGTATCTCAGCAAGAAATATGGAATGAAAGCAATCAAACCGAAGCAATATCTGAAAGCTATCAAAGTCGTCTCCAAAGAAGTCAAGCAACTGAAGAAAGAAGGCGTGAAGCGGTCCAAACGCGAAAAGGCCTTCATCAAAGGTATGCGCGACTTCGTCCGGGATGTGTGCCAAATCAATCTCAAAGGTCTGGAAAAGCTGGAAAAGGCCGATCAAAAATTCGCGATCGACCGCATCGTTATGCTGATCAACAATGCGGATGATCCGATGGAAGAAATCAGCAAGAAATCGGTGATCGCTGCCATCAACTCTTTTGCTCAAAGCAAAAAAGGGAAAAAGATGGTCAAGCGCCACGTCAAAGAAATCGGCATCTCCAAGAAGCAAGACCGTTGGTCCCGGAAAGATGCGATCGCGCTGGTCATGTCGATCTACAACGAAATCCACAACATCGAAGAAGAATCCGACGACAATTGATCCTGTACCGCGCCGCGGAGGAGAAGGAGAAATCCTTCTCCTCTGTTTTATTTTTTATAAAAAATGGTACAAATAATTGATTATTCACTGAAATTTATTGAAAATATTATTTTCAATAAATAAGAGAGGGAAGTTTTATGAAAATAAAGATAAATGAAAGTTATTTTGATAAAGATATAGGTTATTCTATATATAAGAATGACATATGGACCAGGGATATTGACTATATTATTAATGCTAACATTTATGAGTATGACATGAAGAATGCCGGATTTAATCTCATAAAATATTATGAGTTGCTAGATAAGAAAACCATAGATAATTTAGAATCTCTTCCAAAGAATATTAGAAATATTCAAATAGGTCTGCTTATGAAGGAAAATAAAGATTTTAATAATAAATTAACCCAATCATTTAGAAAGATGAGAAAGACTTTTCTCTTCTCTAATCAAGTCAAAGAACATCAGATCTTATCTATAAAGAAAGATGCTATTTATTTGGTAAATAAAGCATGTGAAAATACCAAATTCAAAAACGTTGAATTTGTCCTAAAGAATAGATATACATCCTTTCATAAATTTTCTAATATTGAATTTTATTATAGAAATAAAGGTCAAGTTTTGGATGTAAAGGGCATAAAAGATGATAAATTAGAACCTCATAAAGATTATATGTGCAAATTTTTGAAAGACATATTTAATCTTTTAGAGACTTCTTCAAATGAAAGAATAGTATCTAAATTAAAACACTTTAGTAAGTTTTATAAATCTAGAAAACTAGAGTATCAATATTATAGGGAGTTGAATTCTGATTCTTACTATTCTTTGATAGTGGACGGATCTAGAACTATAAAATCTGAAACTTATATAACTGGATTTGATATTGACATATCATATAATTATATGACATATATTTTGCCTCTTATACAAAGATTTTTTGATATAAAAGTATAAAATATATAACAAACAAACCGTAACTGGATGAAAATATAATTATATATTATTCTATTGTGAGCAAACAATAGATTGACTCACACTACAAAAAATTTTTCTAAAGGAGCGTGTTTTCTGTATGGCAGCCAACGTCTCTAAAGAAAAGGTTCGCGGAAAGAAACCGGTCGCCGCATCGGTGAAAACCACCGGCGGTGACAAACCGAAGTATGAAAAGGCGGACTATCGCCAACGGCTTCGGGAAATCAAGAAAACTCTCGCTACACAGCAATCGAAGCCGAAAACGAAGACCACCAAGGTCGAAATCAACACCGAAGAATTCAATTACAACAAACAAAATCCCATGAAGGTCGATGGCTGGCTGGTCTGGAAGGGCGCATCGGATATTCTCGTGGTGATGCCCGAGAACAAGAAGCAAAACGAGCGGTACTACAAATTCCCGTTCGAAGACGGCTATCTGTTCCTGACGGAAAAACCGAACATGCGGTACGCGTACTTCCATGACCGCAAGTTCCAAGATTTCCTGGATCGGTACAACATCAATCGGGTCATGCACAAAGATCCGAATGGTGAATACCAAGGCCGGAACGACACCAGCCTCAACACCGTGTCCGTCTTCAGTTTCGTGACGGACGGCGACTGGGAAGAAGGGGACAAATCCATGCTTCGCATGGATGAGCAGCCCATCCTTTCGATGAACAAGGCGAACGTCTTCGTCAAAGTCAAAAATGCGACGTTTGTCTTGGTCGAACAAGTCGCATATCGCACTGACGACGCAAACATCGAGCCGTTCGTTCTGCGGATGCTGGTCTCGGATTACGATATTTACAGCCTCGAACACGAAATCGCCGAAGCGGTTGCGTATCTCGACGCCGCCAACGAATCCGACAGCAACACCGAAGAAGAAGTCGCACCGGCTGCTGAATAACGCAGGACGAATTTTCCAATTTCAGGTAGAGGGAGGAATTTCTATGTTCCTCCCTCTATCCATCCCAACATTTCAATACATATCTGGATGTAGCTCAGTTTGGTAGAGCACATGCCTTGGGAGCATGGGGTCGCAGGTTCGAATCCTGTCATCCAGATCTTTTCGTGGACCCGTAGCTCAGTGGTCAGAGCGGTCGGCTCATAACCGATTGGTCGCGGGTTCGAATCCCTCCGGGTCCACCAACTTAAATTTTAATCGCGCCGGGGTGGCGGAATTGGCAGACGCACGGGACTTAAAATCCCGCGACTTCGGGTCATGGGGGTTCGAGTCCCCTCCTCGGCATTAAATAAAAATAGGAAGAAGACTTCGAGTCTTCTTCCTTTATTTTTTTAGGAGGTATTATATCGTGAAATTGCGATATGAAGAAATCATAATGGTAGACCCTAATAAAGAAGATCTGGATCATGCTTTCTCTTATATCAATTGTGAAGTAAAAAGATTAGAACAAATAAAACGGAGCCTGTGAAGGCTCCGTTATTTTTTTTTTTGTTTATAATATAGAGTTAGAATTATTGTTTGTATTGTTAGTATTATTTAAAGGGTTAATACCCGCTCTTTTCTTTGCAACATTTTCTACAAACATGAGAAAAACTGCTCTTGTCCTATAATGGATAGCTTTTACCAATCGTTCATCGCCATAAAATTGAGTCATATATTCCCTGTAGTAAATTGGCATATCGGAAATAATAATAGAGCATACTGTATCAATACCTTTTTGAATAAATTCTGGAGTCAGCTCCAATTCTTCTTCAGGTTTCAATTCAGAATTCATTTTTTGTTTTATATAATTAGTCATATGAAGGTTTAAATTAATTGATAACCAATTTTCAAAACTTTCTAATACTTTGTGATTAAATGTAAATTTTCTGGATCTGAATTTGATTATATTTATATACTTATTTATAAGTAATAGACATGCCGTTAAAAATATGACTGTTGTGGCATAAATAATTTGTGCTTCTGTCATAATTTCCATCCTTTCCGCCTTATTACTAATTAGAAGTTTGAAATATAATAATTAAGCGTATAGCATAAGCTATACGCTTAATTTTTTTAACCAAATAGGTCATCAACAGTTATTTCATACATGTAAACTTTCTTAACGTGGAATGCTTTAAGACGTTTATTCATGAGTGTTGCACCGATTTTGGTGGATGCGAGTCCAATCATTTTGATATTCATTTTATATGGATGCAAACCAAGACATTTACTACAGATTTTTGGAGGTTCATATTTACAGTACATTGGACTGCGAAGTTTAACTCTTTTACCCACATATTGATCAATGTTTTCAGGGAGTAGCATGACTAATTTCTTTCGACCATTACCATATTCTTCTACTACATTCATATATAGAAATTCATTTTTGAAATAAGGGTCTAAATAAATATCAAGATAATCGGCAGTGCCACAATCTGTACCATCTTCGGCTGCTTCAATATCTTGAAGTGTTGCAATAAATTTTTTAACTTCATATCCACCTTGAGCAACACCAAGTGCGCGTGAATATACACCAAAAACAGAGCTTCCTGCAAAATCAGGATACTCTTCTTTACTGATGCCATCATTATAATTTGATTTAAGGATTTTCCAAGTATCTGTTAATGTATCAAGAATAGGACCCTTCATTAAAGTCATAGTTTTCATTGCGTTATCATAATCAAGCTTCGCACCACTTGCAAAGTTGTCCCATTCAGGGAATTGAGAGTAATATTTTTTACCGGCGTTGACAAGTTCCTCCTCGATTTTAGCTCCTATGTTAACATCTCCGGCCTCGATTTCTTTTTCATATTTCTTGAACAACTCTTCACGAAGTTGTTTAAGTTGTGGTGGCAGGATTAAAAGATTTGTAGTAAGAGAAGGATTAATAAGCTCTGCTAAATCTCCTCCCCCAAGCCATTCAAGCATGTCTATTAAGAAATAAAATTGATCTTGAGTAATTCTATCATCAAATCTTGCTTGAGATACTAATGTGTATAATTTCTTTAAATTACTATTGGTAATAGGTACATTTATATATCCAGTCACATCTTTGAAATGCTTATCTGTTACTAATTTATTGAATAAATACAAGCCCACAGTGGTAAATCCAGGAAGATTATTTGAACATGTGTTTTCCGGGAGAAAAAAATAATCTGTGACATTAAATCTTGGATTTTTTTCATTTAGTCTTCTTGCAAAGAAGGATTTTAATTTAGACATAGTTATATCTTCGAATTTTAACGAGAGAAGTTCTCCAACTTCTTCTTTATTCAAAAGTCTCATTATTTCACCCCGTAACTATTTTAGTTTATATAAAGTTTTCAAAATAAAAAAACCAGATGGAAAATCCATCTGGTTATCTATGATTTCTTAAATGCTATATAATTTATAAACCATGGTATAACTAGATTCTGTATCTCTAAGGAAGAGATTTGGCATATTAATCTTAGTTACGGTTCGGACGTGGGCAAAATCATTTCCGCTCAGGAACCCCGCGACAAGTCCAATAGAGTTAAATCTACAGTTATCAATAGAACCATATTGTTCCATGAAATATTCACGAAGATCTTCTTTACTTACTTTTAGGACTGCTTCGCCGAATACTAAAAGTCCAAGGGTAGTTTCAGTTTGATCTATATTGGATGGGATTTCAGTCCCGTCAGTGAACAAGTGGCGGATAACTACGTCCGTATCGAACCGTTTTGCATAATAATAGTATTTATTTCCTACTTGCTTTTTCAGGGCATATTTGGCCTGTTCCAATGGGGTTAAATCGTTATTAGTATCTACTACACGGAATGGAATAATGTTAGTGACAGTTTTATCTTTAAACTTAACTGCACGAACAATGTCAGAAGACTCCGCACCGCCGGTCCCAACAATGAAACCGAATACGAATTCTTCTTTTAAGTTATTTTGAGTAGGCTGGACATCTGCATTAATATTAAGATCCATAGACAAAGTGGGCATGCCGAAAGTGGATCTCTTATTGAAAAACTTTTCGAGAATATACGTAGAGCCAAGAATAATCACATCATTATAAAATTCAAAAATCTTTTTGCCAGTCACTTCATTAAAAATTTCAAGCTTGCCAATAATTTTTTTAGGTTCTTTATTAAATCCAGGAACAAATAATTTTCCGTCTTCAAACGAGATTTCGTCCGACATCCTCAGATTATCTTTTCCGTTGATGATCATATTTTAACCCTCTTTCTTCACCCGATAATTTCGATTTCATCCCTTAATTTAATGTCGGTTCTTTTAGTTTCTGAATATAAAATTCCTAACGTATCAACTGTAGATATATTATTTATTGGATAATGAGCACCATCAAATTTTACTGTGTCAATGGTTTTGATAAAGTTATTTTTATCATCAATTGCGTAAGTAATAGTGAGCGATAATATATTAATAGTAAACGCTTTGAATGTGTTTATAACTTTAAGCATATATCTTTTGAGAGAGTTTTCCCCGGATAATGTAGGCACTTTTAAGAATAAGAATGTAAACCTATCGGTTCTAAAGTAATCCTCTAAACTTGTTAAAATTTTGAAAGCCACACTATCGATTTCGTCCACAGAAAGATTATCTATATAATCAGCAATAGTTTGATTGGTGTCTGCTAAATAATCGATATAAGTCGACGCAATTTGACCATTACGTTTTTTATATACATCAGATAATAATTTTGATTTTGTTAAGTAATCAATGAGCTCTTTGACCGCAAGATACTCATTAAGATTTTTAGTTTTATAGCGCAATTCCAGAAGTTTGCTATAAATTTCTTTATTATCAAAATAAAGAGACACGAGTGCCGCAGGAGATTGTAATTCAGCGGTTGGTCTTTTTAATAAATATTCACTTGCAACTCCATTATAGTTGTATTTTTTCATAATATTTTCAATTTCCTGAAGGTTTCTATCAAAGTTGAATTTATAAAGATAAGCCAGATTAGCTGGATCTGTAACTATGTTTCCAAGAAACCCAGCTTTTTTGCTTATTAGAGCAGCTAACATTGTTAACACATAAAAAACATCGACTGTGAAGCCAAATATTGGTTCAATAAAGGTAAGATTTTTAATATAATCTTTTATTGCAAGAGCCGTAGTGAATGTGTAAGACATTTCTGTTACGATATCTGCAAGAAAATAAGCCGTTCCAATGCTTACATAGTCAGTATCAATATAATTAAAATCTTCTCTAAGCAGTTTATTTTTAATTTCATCATCAGATTCGTAACCACCCCAATAAATATCAGACATAACAACGTCGCTATAGGCTAATTTGTTTTCTGGTTTTCTTATTTCAGCATCTATATTATCACTAGTAATATCAACTGATGAAAAGCTTATATCATACATTTTGTCATATTTTGGGTTGCCCTGTTCGTCATATTCAAAAATATAATCACCATTAGAATCTTTTTTATGCTCTTTAACCAAATAGTATTTCTTAACCGTAACGTTATCAAATCCAAATAGTTTAAAGATTTTAAATATAACTTCATCAGTTCCCTTGGATATAATTAATGAATTGATATTATTTGCAACTTCTTTCCTATAAGAAAGTGGAATATCATCATAAATATTGAGATCATAAGATTGTAAAATTTGTTTAACCATTAATTCATTATAATATTCTTGAAAGTTGAAAATATCTATCGAATCATTTACTGTCATAATTATTGAATTAAGAAGGATTATAAACCCAATATATGCATCATAATATTGCTGGTCCAATGCCATTCTTTTCTTATAATAATTATTAAGTATATAATTTTTAGAAATTTCATAATTTATCTCAAATCTCTTTTTTATTGCACTAACTTCAAATGAGCCAGATCTGAGAATATCAAATTTTTTAGCGGATCTCGCAAAAACATGGTCTATTTTTTTGGAACCAAGATATTTAAGATAAGGTTTATTTGGGAATTGTTTAATAAACCTATCTATATACCCTAATGAAGTTAATATTGATATTTCGTCGTTATTCATTTCATGAAGGGGTTTCGTTTTATCAACGCCAGAAATATCATCTGTAATATAAATATATTGAGTGTCGTCCATTGCTGGAAGCCCCATGAGCATTCTGTAATAGTTATTAGTTTCTACGTAACTAGATAAAATTTGTGCTCGTTTTATTAGTAAACATGCTTCTCTTTTTGCCGGAGGGACATTCATTTTATAGACTTTTGCAAGTCTAATTTCATCTTCTGTAAGTCCAGCTTGTTGATAAATCTCATCAGTATATTCATAACCTTCAAATGTATCAGTTTTTGTAAGAGCTGAGATATATTCGTCATATGCCCTTGATGATTCAAGAGTTTCATATTTATTAGCCAGATCTTCCCGTTTTACGACTAAGTCTTTTAAATAATTTATAAGAGAAGAACCAAGTTCTGTCACATAACTTAATTCAATTGATGGGTCCAATTTTATACACCTCTTTTCTTATTAAACAAAAAGATAATCAGTTATTATGCTGTTTTTATATTATTATTTAAGGGGGATATATCATGGATGGATTCAAATTCAAGGGAAGTAATAACCCCAAAATAAAATCTTTGAGCGACGGAACGGTATTAAAATACCTTCTGTCTAAAGAAGATCTTAATGATTACGAGACGTTTTATGAATTTATAAATGGTGTTAAATCAATGGTAAGGCGCGATCCAAGATATAATAACTACAAGAGTCATCTTTACGATCTCGGATTGAACAGATGTCAAGTTCATTCTGGCATTACCTCGGATATGGCCCCCATTGAAGAACATCACGGTCCAATTTTTGATCTGTTCACGATTTGTATGATTGTAACGGATCATTTACTACATGAGGGCGAAAAGGTTAATACTTTTATTGTAGCAGATAAAGTTCTTGAAGAACACGAAAAACATAATATCCAAGTTGTTATGCTGTGTGAAACTTGCCATCAAGCTGCGGAAAATAACTCCCATTTTATACCATTTGAAATGGGGTTTGGGAATATTGATAAATTTATTACGAAATATAAACATGGGCTCCAGGAAGAACATTACTATCTCATAAAAGATTATTTGAAAGATTCTAAAGAAAATGGATATGTAGATAATGGAATCTTTAAGATTTTGGAAAAAGTTAAGAAGTATGTAAGGCCTGATGACTAATAAGTAACGTCTTATAAAGATATTTCATTCAATAAATTATAGCTACCAGAGTATTTCTGGTAGCTATAAGTATATTTATTTTCCGAGCGAAATAGCGTATTTCTCCCTAAACGTGCCAATAGCAATATCAATTTCTCTGATCTGGGCTTTGATTTTTTCTGCCTCTTTAGTTCGTCCATCTTTAACAAGTTTTTTATGAACTTTTTCCATATCAGCTTTAAGATTTTCAGCTTCATTGAGAGCTTCTTTTGCTTCTCGTGCAGTCATAAATTTAATATTTAAAAGTCGTCTGGTTAAATAAATAAGTGTCATAAATCCTCCGATAGCAGGTATAGAAGCGGGTGTTGCTAATCCTGATAATGGAAGAGCAATTTTGAACACAGTTTGACCTGAGGTTAACCATGTATTGATTAAGTGCTCCCTAACAACTTTAAGATTTCTAACTGCTTTTGACGGTAAAAAGGCTCTAATATCATCCCGAATTTTTTTGAAGATAATATTGATAAATCCAGGGTCTGTTGTACCAGCTTCAGATAAAATACTATACAATTCATCCGTAGAAGCATTCATGATAGTTTCATAGATAGAATGATTAGAATATGCTTCTTCGATGATATAAAAATAAGCTTCTTCTAAGGTTTGAAAATCGGACTCTAACATAGAGTACATATTATCAGATTCAGAAATATTATTTCGATTTAAATAGATTTCTCCATTTTGAGTAACAGCTGTTCCTTCAAGAATTGCTCGAAGGCCCTGTTTGATATCCGGCACTAAAATCAACCCTTTCCTTTTTAATATTAATTAGTAGTTATTTATTCCATGAATATCTCATTTTGGGAAAATATAAAAAGGAGGGCCAAATCGACCCTCCTTTTTATTAAATGATCGCTTTATCCAAAGCACGCCTTTCGAATGCTTCAATTGCATTATCGAGAACAACGATCTGTCTTTTCACACGTTTTGCAGCGTTTTTATATTTTTTATCAGTTTCTTTTTCGAGATTGTTTGCAATTTTTTCAAGGTGGTTTCTATGTTCTTTAGCTTCCTTAATATATTGAACTGCGAGATCTTTTGGGAAATTATTATATTTTCTTGCAAGGTTGATAAGGGTTATTACAAATCCAATAAATGGATATTGAATGGCTGTATATACACCGGTCTTTTTGTCTCTAAGAAGTTCATTCACTGCTTTCAATTCGGTTAATCCCCCATAAGGGTCGAAGGGGCCATCAAGAAACCGTTTGAACTTTTCTTTAACCTTTTGCCAAAGGGTCCTTTTCTTTTCAATATCTGCACGAATTTCTTCTTCTGTCATTTCTTTTATAATTTGGGCAAAGGTAACACTATCTACAGATGCCGCCTCATTCAGAGGAAGTTCTTCTCCAAAGAGAATAGATTCAGTAAAAAGAAAATCACTGAGAGCAGCGGTTTCCATGATCATTTGATCATCCATACCGCCAGGATCGGAAACGTCCCGTTGCGGAAAGCGAATCTCTCCGCCCTGAGCTACAGCATTCCCTTCGAGAATGGCTCGAAGACCTTGTTTGATTTCCGACATTGGTTTCAATCCTTTCTTATTTATATTGTAACCTTTAATTAAAGGTTGTAGGAAGAGTTTTTATATTGGAGAGAGGGGAATTTGATATGTCCGCGGTTCCTATTTTTAAAGAGCCCGAAGATCATATAGTTTATAGAAATTCAAATAATGAGGTCGTCCCATCTGTGACAACCATTCTCAAAATAATAAATAAGGAAGAATTGCTGTATTGGGCAAACTCTTTGGGGTTTAAAAGAATTTCGATCAAAAATGAGCTTGAAGCCCATGCATATATAGGAACAGTTGTACATAAAACTATAGATCATTTTATTAAAAATAATAAGATTGATATAGAAGCATTTATGGACAAAAATCGAGTTGTTGAAAATATATGTGCAAGAAAAGCTCTTATGTCATTTTCACAATACTATATTGAAAATAGAACTAATTTTAAGATAGTTTCTAATGAGAAATCAATTTCTGGTCAAAAATTTGGTGGGACTTTGGACCTTTTAACCAAATATAAAGACCAGCTTATAATTTGTGACTTCAAAACAAGTAGCAATTTTTACCTATCCATGTTCCTTCAAATGGCCGCCTATGATCTTCTTTTGAGGGAAACTGAAAATATTAAAGTTAAAGGATATATGGTAATTCTTCTTGATAAAAAGAATGGGACTAAAGCTAAGACAAAATTAATAGATGATAAAGATGAAATGAAAGCATATAGAGAGTGTTTTAAAAAATTGGTCGATTTTTATTATGATTATTATTATCTTAATCAAAAATATTGGTCAAAAGAAATAATATAGATTAACACGCTAATGGGAGATTTCCTCCCATTAGCAATTTTTATCGAATAATAGTTATTTATTTTTGTTAGAATAATCTACAAGAGGCTTAATAACAAGGCCACCACATGAAAGATGTCTCCAAATTTGTTCACGGCCTTCATACGTAACAAATTTAAATCCAGTTGGATTAGAGCAAGAACACCATTTTTCATTTTTTAAATCTAATTCTACATATTTAGAAGACTCAGCGACAAATGTTCCTTCGAGTAAAGAATGCAAGGATGATTTTATATGTTTATTCATAATTTCACCCCTTAGAGAACTGAGTCTATATCCAAGTGTCACATTTATGTATAAACAAAATTGTCATTTTTATCCAGTAAAAATGAAATGTATAAAAATATATATATTATTTAACTGGAATTAGTTATATCATGTTTTTGATTATAATAATGGGAGAGGGGAGTTATATGTCATATAGAGATAAAATAAGAATTGGTGTTCATAGTGGGGATATTCATATTGGTGTAAGAGCCATAACTGCTGATGAAATGAAATACCAACTTTATGAGCAATTTATCAAGCCAATTTCAAAGATGATGTTTATTGATTTTATTACTCTTAATGGTGACATCTCAGACTGTCCTTTGTCATTTAATTCAAAAATGGCTGAAGTGTATTTGTGGCTTTTTGATTCTATTGTAAATATTGCAAAGCAGAAAAATGCAGCTGTTATTGTTATTGAAGGTACAAAATCACACGATTGTGATCATTTGAATAACGTTAAGTTCTATGAAAACGATAAAGATTTGGAAATTTATTTTGTACACGAACCAACTGAACTGGAAGTTAAAGGGATGAAAATCTACTGTCTTCCAGATATCTATATTAAAAGCGATAAAGAAGAAAAGGAAATTTATAAATATCCGGATAAATATTTTGACTACATTCTTGGACATGGGTCTGTAACCGAAACTCAATTTGTAAAACAGGAGACCGAACATTCTATCTCCAAGAATATTGTATATGACAGCAAAGAACTTCTGAGAATGAGTAAAGGTCCTATTTTGTTTGGCCATATTCATCAAAATCTCAGATATAGAGGAAGAATTTATTATATAAATTCTTTTACAAGATTTGCTCATGCTGAAGAAGAACCAAAAGGATTCATGGTCACAGCTTATGATAGAGAAACTTCCAAATATATCGCAGAACGAGTCGAGAATAAACTCGCTTTCAAATTCAATACATTCTTTATGAAACATAATGAATTTGAAAATACAGATATAGAAGATATTGTTAAGAAAATTGATAAATTTATTGAGAAAAATAATGTTGATAGACTTTGTCTTGATATTCAATATACGAACACCCAAGCAAATATTGCAAAAATTCAAATTCTTAGAAGCCATTATGGTAAAAGTAAAATTGTAAATAAGATGAAGTTTAAATCCATCTCTGTTAAAGAAGCAGAGATCATTGAACAAGCTGAACAAAAGCAGGGGAATTCTAAGGATTATCTCAGGGATAAATCTCTGAGATTTGATGAAAAGCTTCAGAGGTTTATTCAAGAAGAGTATGGAGAGTTTATCCCGATTGAAAAGCTCCAGATTTTGCTTATGAGCGATGAACTCCTCTCTAGAGATTAGTAAATTATATATCGCTGAACTACTAAATGATTGGTGAGAGAGGGGATGTTAGGATTGACAGTAGAATTGGATGAAGAGCGACTTCCCCATGAATATCCAGAGAATACATCAATTTCTATGGGGACGGCAGGAAATATAAGACCTAATACGGGAAGATATAAAAAGATTCCTATAAAGTTTGATATTGAAACTTTGGACTTGCTGCTTGCTTATGCATATGACGTAGATAATCAATTTATAACAAGATCAGCTCTTAATAATTTGTATAACTTGATAAGTTTATGCAATATGAATCTTTATAAAAATAATACTGCACTTAGGACTAGAATTGAACTTTTGTCTTATATGCTTGAGGCTCGATTACATATGGGCTTCGATAATAAAAAGATTCTCTTGAATTATGCTTTGGATAATTGTGAAAATAAGAATCTAATCAGAGAAGAAATTCTTCCTGAGTTCAATAAGATAAAGTTGAATTCAAGGATGACTCAATATCTGAACTCATATGTTGCGGATAGATTGATTTATGGATTCGTATTTTCATATAAAGATGAATTGTTTGAGATTTTTGAAGATTTGGAGTCTCATAACTATAAAACTCTGAGAGATATAAATCAGAGAATTAAAGAGATAATTACGAATCTTCTATTTGATATTAGAAATGCTGAGAACTATGCACAAGATATTTCAACTTTGGATTTGACTGAAGGAAATTTTGAGAACATTGTTAAACAAATTGTGCAAAAATTGAGAGATCCGGGTAATAAACTTATTTCTGGCGTTCAAGCATTGAATATTATGCTTAACGGCGGTTTTGAAAGAAAAAGATCATACCTGTTTTTCGGTATGACCGGTGTAGGAAAATCAGTTCTGCTTTTGAATCTTCTTATTTTTATCAAGAAATGCAACCGGGTCAAACCGAAAGACCCGTCTAAAAGACCCGCAGCATTGTATATTTCTCAAGAAAATACAATTGAAGAAACAGTTGAACGGATATTTAATATGGAGGTAACCGGAGATGATATCCGGAACTATACTCCATCTGAAGTAGTTAAACTTTTGAGAACTAAAGGTGAAATGACTCTCAATTCTGATGACGATATTGATATTATTATTAAGTATTATGACGATAAAGAAATTTCAACTCTGGATTTGTATTCTATCGTTAGTGACATTGAAGACACTGGTCGGGAAGTTATTGTAGTAATTCATGATTATATTGAACGTATCAGGTCTTCAAAAGGTCTTCAAGAACTTCGTTTTGAACTTGCTGAAGTTGCTAACGATTATTCAGTCCTCGCAAAAAGATTGGAGATTCCAGTCATTGGAGCGGGTCAGTTTAATAGAAAAGCCGCCGATACGATCGAGACTAATGAGGGAAATAAATATGATATCGGTAGGCTTTTGGGCAAGGCACATATTTCTGAAGCTTATGCAATATTGAAGAACGTCGACTCGGCCATTGCGATTAATAAAGAAATTGATGATAAAGGCTATGAGTATATGACGTTCAAAGACATGAAGCAACGTTCGAATAAAAGAAAAAGAAATAAATTTGCAGACTATTTTGCACACCCTATTGATCCCGAGAATGGCATAAAACTTATTCCAGATATTTATTTGGATGAGCCATTGTCAAGAGTCAGTCTTGATGAACTTATAGAAGAAAATGATATTATCAGCAGACGAAAACCAAAGAAAAGACAAGTCAAAGAACTTCCCGTTCAAAAAGAAGAAAAACCGCAAACAACTGAAATTATTTCTGGTGATACCATCAAAGATTTTAAATTTCTCGGAGAAATTATCAACGAGCGCAAAAATATTAAAGATAAAATTGAGAAAAGACTTCGTAATGTTGACGAAGAAAAACTTGATGATATTATGAAAAGTTATGGTTCTTATGTTAGAAACAGTAATGGATTCATAGTTATTAAAATGAACGAATCATTCTTCAAAAATAAAAAGGAATGGCAGGATTTTTGAACCTGCCATTCCTTATTCAGATATTTCCTAATTTTTTCTCAAGATTAATAATGTCTTCGATCAGCGTTCTATCAGATCCCCTTAATACACGAATCTTTCTCGGTATAAAATTTTCTACAGTTGTATTATTCAATAAAAGTAAAAGATAGTAAAGATTTTCTGTATCATATAGAAATTTGGATAGAGCTTTAGGTTTATACATATATTTTTTTGTCTCTTCTTCGCTCAAAGTTATTTCTTCTGCATTATCTTTCAATATATCTAAATATTTTTCAATCGCTATTGATGCCAAAAATTCAAAACCATCAAATTTTTCTATCTTACTCGCGTTTCTTAAATTAAAGAAGTCTTTTTTGACTGAATTTGCGTACTCTTGAAGCGTTTTATTCTTCGAAGCCAATTTCTTTCACCTCTCTTTAAATAAATGGCACGATAACTGCATCGTTTATATTTCTATTTGGTATAAATACAATCATCCGGCTTCCTTTTGGAAAATGAGGAGATGCCATATTATCATAGTTTAATGTTTTAAACGTCGCAATAAAGGACTTACTAACTTTAATAGAAATATAATTATTGTTTGACACTGTAGTAGAGACAAAAATATTTTCTTTTGATTTAAAAATATTAGGGGGGATTGAAATATTTGTTGAGGTGCCGGACCCTTGGCGGTCCATCATTAATTCAGGGATGTAAAGTTTCATGGAGTTAACATTGTAATTGTAATTTTCAACCGTGTATCCGACCATAAAATCTTTTGGCTCTGGTTGAGAAAAGATGGACATAGCCACATCACCTATCCTTATCTACGAAGGGGTTTTGATTATGAATCGAAAATATGTCCACATAAAAGAATATCAATTAACTAAATTAATTCTAGATTATATGAACGTGGACATGGAAGACGATGGCAAACTGTACCATGATGCTCTTCCATTGAAAAATAAGAGTAAATTTTTTACGCTGGTTCCTTATAAAGAAATGGGTAAGTTTAAAGACGATAATTTAACACCTATTAGACCATGTACTAATGTAAATCATTCTCAATATCTTATAAATTTGTTTTCGGAGATTAATGACTGTGAAAGTTTATTTGAATATAAGAATATGGAAGATAACGAATCCCTTCTTGAAGGAACTATGAAGTTGACTTATGGTAAAGAAGTAAAGAAAATTCATTTTTATGGAGTGAAAAATCTTAACACATTGATGGTAGGAGTTTTGTGTAAGATGGTCTTACCAAAAGATGTGTTTAAGAAAAATATAGGTAATATTTTGAAATTGGATCAAAAAATAACGGATTCTAAGAGGAAAGAATAATGGCCAAAGATTATGAATGGACTAAAGATCAAAAAGAATGTATAAACGAGGCTGTTAAGTGGTATAAAAAACAGACAAAGCAAGTTTTTGAATATGCAGGTTGGGCAGGAGTTGGCAAAACAACCATCGTCCCACATATGATCAAAAAGATGGGTCTTGAAATGGATGAAGTCTTGGCTGTTGCGTTTACAGGAAAGGCTGCATCTAACCTGACCCTGAAAGGCATTCCAGCCACTTCAGCTCATGCAGGATTTATGGAACTAATTCAAGTTCCTAAAACTGATAAAGATGGTAATGTAATAAAAAAAGAAGGTAAAATTTTAAAAACATGGAAGTTTAAAAGAAAGGATTCGATCCCAAGTCATATAAAACTTATTTTCATTGATGAAGCATATTTTCTGCCAAATGAGTTGGGGCAGATAGCCGAATCATTTGGTCTTCCAGTATGTGTTTGTGGAGATCCGGGACAACTTGGTCCAATCTACGGGAAACCAAGATACCTTTTAAAACCTGATTTCTTTATAAATGAAATTACGCGCCAAGGAAAAGAGTCAGGTATTATTGAACTTGCTACATTGATTAGAAATAATGAAGAACTTCCTTCGAAAAAGATGATTATAAAGAATGATGCTTTCATATTGCCAAAAAATGAAGTTACAGATGAAATTCTTCTTAATGTAGATATTATTCTCTGCGGAAGAAATAAAACCAGAAATTATTTTAATAAAAGAATTAGAAATGACATTCTTGGAGTTAAATCAAAGCTTCCTGTGAAAGGCGATAAATTAATTTGCAGGCACAATTATTGGAATAGGACATTGGAAGATATACCTTTAACCAATGGGGTTATCGGTACTGTGGTACACGATGTAGCAAAGTCATCTGTAGATTATAAATCTGGTGTAGTTAGGATAGATTTTATGCCAGATTACACTACAAAGAATTATTATATGAATCTTCCTATAGATATAGATTATTTTCAAGAAGAATGTGGAATGCATGACGAGGAAGACGATTTTGAGTATGGTAAAAAATATGGAATAAAAATGGAGCTTGCGAATGCAATAACAACTCATATTTCCCAAGGTTCAGATTTCCCCACAGTTTTATACTGGGATGAAGTTTATGGGGATCAAGATTTTATACGGAGATTAAGATACACGGGTTTAACCCGAGCAAGAAAAATCGCAATAATGGCTGTATAAACTCCGTACCAGAAATTTATTCTGGTACGGAGTGAATTTTTTCAAAATTATATATTATTATCATAGGATTAATTCTTTATCCATGAAAAGGAGTGCATAAAATAACATATGTGGATTATAAATAGCAATACTAGATATGGCGCTCTGGACTTTTTCACTATAAATTGTGTCGAAGAATGTTTAGAAATATTAAAAGATGATCTCGTTGATAAGGTCGTTGTGAATATAGTCCCATATACAAGGGCTGAATTTCTTATCGAGTGTGGAGGAGCTTCTCATAATACAAGAATTTTTAATAACAAATTTGATGCAACAAGACCTCCTAAGCTCCATGAAATTTTTTCTGAAGTAAATATATGTAATGATATCGAAAAACTTTTGGGAAGAAAACTATTTTTAAAATATTTCAAAAATAGATTTTTCACATTTATAGAATCTTTTGGCGTTGAAGTAAATGAATATTCGATGTTTACGATGTGTTTATTACATGAATTTGGCCATTGCAATTTGATGAAATTATTTTTACAGCTTGGGATGGAAAAAGAATATGACAACTTATATCATCTTTCTAAAGCTGTATCATATACGGTAAGTTCACATGTTACTGAAAAATTGTGGAATAAATATTATGGAATTTCTCTGAGACAAACTTCTGATCTGATGGAAAATAATGCAGATGCATACGCTTTTAAAAATTTTCCATACGTTTGGGAGCGTGTAAAAAAATTTATAAGACCTGAGTTGAAAAATAAAAGTGATTTGGTAATCACAAGATGTAGCGAAGGTATGAAAAGGACGAAGCTTTGGCTTGAATTTAAAAAATATCATATGACTCACATCCAAGGGGCTGCACAATATGATCAAAATCACGAAAAAGAATATCAATTCAAAATTTGATTTTTTTAAAAAAATTTGTATTGAGGAATGTATAGATTATCTGAAAGACAAAATTCCTCCGGTTAAAGGAGTTCATGTTATCGAAAATGATGATAATGATAACTCCTTTCTGGATGATATCGGGGGAGCTTTGTGTACAGTTAAATATAATGATATTAATATCTATTGTGAAATATATATTTCAGGCGATATATTAGAATACTATAAAAAATATAAAGAACGAGATAGAAGGGAAAAATTCCTGAGATCATTAGGAGTACCTGTTAACAAATACTCCTTGTTTTTAATAGTATTACTCCATGAATTTGGACACTCAAATTTAGTAAAAATGTTTTACGATGCAGGAATCATAGATGACTATAATATATTTGATACTATTTCAGACTCACTCTCTTCTATTTTTGAAAAACGAGAGGAGACTCTTTTAAAATGGGAATTCCGTTACAAAAACAATGAACTTACAAATATCGTTAACGGGATAGAATCCCAAAGTGATATTTTTGCAAGGGATAATTTTCTTCCATTATGGAAGAAATTGAATAAAATTTTAAGGTCTTACAAGTTAGACGAACTTTGAAAGGGGCAATAAACATGAGAGTACGGGTTAAGAGACAACCCCCTATCACGGACATAACCTTGTTTCAAATGAAATGCATTGATAAGATTATTAAGAAATTTTATAACGATATTCCTGAAGAGATTGCTAGACAGCGTCTTTACATTTATCACTCAGAATATCTAAAATCTAAAGTTGAAAAAAGGGTTAAGAAGATATATAAGAAATTTTTAAAATCCATTGGTGTGAATCCATCCAAAGAATCTTTTTATCTTTTATATATGCTCCAGAAAGTTGGAGAAGATAAAGCAAATATTGAATTTTCATATAACCATGCCTTGTTTTCACAAATAAAAGCTATTTTTGGAAAGTTTAATAATATTTTAACTTCCAAAGATACCTATGAAATAGCGGTAAAACTCCTTAAAGATTCTACACCTTTGTTAAAGTCAATCATTTTTGCATTAAATGTATTTATTGAAATATGGGAGATTGTAGAAACATAACGCAAATTACAATTCTTTTGGAATATATATTATTGATTTGTGGGGTATGAGACCCCCAAACCAAAAATCAAACTAAAAATTAAAGGAGTGTTTTCTATGGAAGTAAAGCTCAATTATTGTAACCGATACATGGATGAGCCACTCTACATATGGGCATAAATTCGTGATCGGGAAAATCGAATAAAATATAATGAAGGGGATGGATTATTAACCCATCCCCCTTCTCTATCCCCTTTATTTATTTTTGATATATATATTATAACTTTAAGAAAAGGAGAGGAGATTGTTTATGTTTAGTCATGATATTATCTTGATGGTCGGAATACCATTATCAGGTAAATCGACTCTCTCAAGACAAATCAGGAAAGATTATGGGCATGTTATCATTTGCCCTGATAATGTTCGGCTTGCTATTCACGGAAATCAATTTATCCAGACAGCCGAACCATTTGTCTGGGCCGTGGTTGAAACTATGGTAAGAACAATGCTTTTACAGGATGAAAAAATTATAATTGATGCGACAAACACACATTTTTCAGCTAGATCCAAATGGATAAGACTGGCAAAGGAAATGAAAAAATCTATTGTTGCGTGTGTTTTTCAAACACCATATAGCGAATGTATTGAAAGAAATAAAAAAATTAAGAGATTGGATCAATCTGTTATTGACAGGATGATCAATCAGTTTAAACCCCCTACTTATGACGAGGGGTTCGATTCTATTTTCAACGTAACTTGCAGAAATTATAAATTTGATTTTGAATTGGTCGAACCTCAAGAAAATTGAGATAATTTTTAATAAAATGAATAGAAAATAAAATATATATTATTATTTTGAACATGACAGTACATTAATAATTATGAAAGGGAGATGACCAATGCCAAATCTGAAAAAGCAAATGAAGAAAATTCAAAGGGAGCAGGAGCGGCTTGAAGAAATCATCAGGCTCCAGCAATCGACCTGCCCTCACGTTTCCAAAAAGGGTAAGTCGAAATTGGTGGAGTTCCAGGATGGCGACGTTCTCAAAGGTCGCTGCAAACGGTGCGGCGACGTTGTCATTTTGGACAAGAATTACCTGGGGGATAAAGAACTTCTCAAGTCCTCCACGGAAATCGTCAAAACGATGCTGGCCGAACTTCGTGCTGCGGCTCGGACTGGGAAAATCCGTATCGATGACGACACCCTCGGCCTGATCGTTAAATTTGACGCGGAAATTCTTCGCGACTTGCCGCAGACCTTCGAGGTCATCACCACCTCTGAAGGTGGCAAGGGTAAGAAGAAAAAGAAGAAGAAAAACAAACGGGAACGCTGGAGCTGATTCACGGCGCCGGAGGGATGATGGGTCCAATATGGGCTCATCATCCCTTTATTTTTTTGCCAAAATATAAGTATCCCTATACTTAGGGACCATAAATTTAATTTATGATTAATCCGCCAACCATTTTATAAGGGAAAATATATATTATTAAAATGAATATGTTGAAAGGAATGATACTTAGGTGACCATCAGAATTTTATGGTACATGAGAAAAGACAAAGATGTATTTAAGTATACAGAAGATAAGATTACAGTAAACTACGATGATAGGTCCAGAGTACGTCAATCACCAGAAGTTTATCTTCCCAGTACAGATCTTGAAGGGGCTATCCACCTGTTTGAAGAAATTTTCGCAAACAGCGCTGATGAAGTCACAGCCCCTGAATCTTGTGGATCTGAAATCATCGTTACTATTGATGAAACAACTGGTGTTATCACCGTTCAGGATGATGGACGTGGTATACCATTTGGAAAAATATTTGATCTTTGCGAGGTTCTCAGCTCATCTGGTAAGATGGGAACCAAAAATAGGGCGTATAACCATTCAACCGGCGCTTTCGGTATGGGTATGAAACTCGTGAACTTCCTGTCTGAGTATATGAAGATTCGGACGGAAAGAGATGGGAAGTTTATGGAGATTATTTACGAAGATGGCATTCGAAAGAATGTCACTGAAGGTAAGTCGAAACACAGTGGGACCTATATCGAATGGAAAGTCGATAAAAGGTTCTTCTCTGATACCAATATCAAGTGTGAACATCTTTTGGATAAAATCCGAAAGAAGAGTTATGTTCTTGGTAAAACTACCATTATATTTAATGGTAAAAAGAAAAACGGAGAAGAAATTACTAAACAATTTAAGAATGGTAAAATTCGAGATTATGTGACTCAATTTAAGATTTCTAGTCCAATTGCTGAATATAAAAATCAAGTTGGTAATAATAAAGTTGAATTTGTGTTCGGTTACGACTTGGAAACTGAAGATGGACCCAATGTTATAGGGTTCACTAATGGCTCCTATAACAAATCTGGTGGATCTCATGTTAATGGTTTGATAGAAGGTTTGTCATCATTTATGAGAGCATATATGATGGATAGCTACCTCTCTGAAAAAGAGAAAAAAGATCTTAGAATCCTTACTGAGGATGTAAAGCAAGGTCTTGTTGGTATAGTTTCAGTATATGCCCTCAATCCAAATTATAAAGGTCAATATAAAGAAGGCCTTGAAGATAGTTCTTTGAAAAATTTTGTATTCAATTCTGTTCGTAAATATTTGAAGGACTGCGATAAAAGCGTTCTCAACAAATTCGCTCAAATTATCAAGGCAAATGCTAAAGCTCGCACAGCAGCTGAAAATACGAAGAAGAAAGTCAAGAAAGATATTGTCAATGCATTTTCTGCGGATAGGATTAGTGAGTATTTGCCAATCTCGAAATTTTCTAAGAGCAAATTTAGGGAATTGTGTATTGTGGAGGGTCTTAGCGCTAAGGGCGGCTTTAAGGCTGTTCGCAATAAAGATGAGATGGCAATCCTTACAATCCGTGGTAAGGTTGAGAATATTTTTGACCTCCCACCCGCTGAAGCTGTAAAATCTTCTAAGTTCCTGTCCAATCTTGTACAGATTTTCGAATGTGAAAACGAGAATATCAAAAACTTCGATATCAATAAACTTCAGTTCACCAGAATCAATCTTATTACAGATGCTGATACAGACGGTGATGAAATCTCTTGTCAACTTGCTATGATTTTCGCAAGATTTTTTCCGAGTATTGTAACATCCGGCCGTCTCTATAAAGTTGTACCTCCATTGTATGAGGTCAAGATTAAAGGAGAGACTGTGTTCATTCCGACAATTCGGGATTATATGAAATATACTCAGGAAAGCTTTGCGAAATCTCATAAACTTTATTTGAACGGAAAGGAAATGAAGCAAGAAGATCTGCTGGACTTCTTGGTTGAATTCCACCGTTATAAAGATAATCTGAAGTATTTGGCGGATCAATATGTCTTGACCCCGGAGTTCGCCGAATTCCTTATCAGTAATCTCCATGTGGGGTTCGAGAATGATAAAGTTGATCTTTGGAATAAAAAGATTCTTCCAAGTAAGTTCAGGTTCATGCGAGCATATGCCGGAGATAATGGATTTATACAAATCGAGGGTATGGTTGGAAGCGAATATAACTTCTTCGAATACACTGAAGAATTTATTGAGGACGTAACTCAACGATATCAAATCAATCCGAATGCTTACTTCTATGGGTATACTGTCGACGATAAACCTATGAGTCTCTATGGTGTGATGACCGAAGTTTCCAGGTATGCACCTAAGATAGTGACTAGGTTTAAAGGTCTTGGCGAGATGCCATCTGAAGACCTTGAAAGAACAGTTGTCGACAGAAGGGCTCGTCATAGCATTCGTTTGACTATGGAAGATATCGAGAGGGACTATGAGCGAATGGCTGTTATGCACTCTAAGAAGCCACACTATTCTGAACGTCGTAAAGTTTTCATGAGAAACTTCAAGTTTGACATAATGGACATTGACACCTAATCTTATTTAGAAAGGACGGGGTGCCACTTGGCCAACCGTAAACAATTTAGAATCAAATATTACAGCGCCGATGACTCTCAATTGTATACGATTATCCAGGTGGCGCCTACGTCATTTGAAGCCATTACCAAAGCAGAAGAAAGAATTAGACGATCGACCGAAAATTTCCAAATTGTTCTTGTTGAGGATCTCAACTCTGATTTTTATATTAATCAGATTAGAGACATCCTGACAACCTCGATTCAAAGAGAAAAGGAAAGAGAGGCTGCAAAATGGGTAAATCCAAAAAAGGTAAAAAGAAAAATGGCATGAAGGAATTCGCTGTCACCTACTCGTTCAGGGGAATTCCTGGGACTGCCGTAGTCGAAGCTATCGACAAATACTTCGCAATCATGAAATTCAAAGAAACCAACCCCGGTGCGGTAATCAAAGACGTAAAAGAAATCATTCCACCAAAACCCGAAGATGACAGCCAAGTGAGTAACGGCTGATAAATTCAGGAGGACTCATAATGACTATCAGAGTAAGACCAATACCGGGATTCTTCAATATGGAATATATTGAAGAAAAAAATATTGCAGAGTTTGACGAGCAGGGGATGGCTCTCCACGGGGTCAACCGGAACCTTCAGAGAAACATCGCCCTGTTTTATGATAACCTGAAGGTTGTCCATAGGCGTATTCTCTACGCCATGGCAACAATGGGACTCCGTCCGGATAGAAACTTTTCTAAAGCTGCTGGCGTTGTCGGCAGAATTATCGAGAAGTATCATCCGCATGGGGACTCAGCGACGTATGAAGCTTTGATTTTTATGGGGCAACCTTGGAGAAATATCATGCCTCTGGTTGAAGTTAAAGGTAACTACGGAAATGCCGAAGGTCCTGATGAATATGCTCAAATGCGGTATGTTGAATGTCGCTTGAACAGTTTCGCCTGGGACTGCTTCTTCAGTGAATGGGATTTGAAATCTGATCTCGTTGATATGAGGCCCACGTTCAATGGAGAAGATGTGGAACCGCTGTATCTTCCAGCAAAATATCCACTCTTTCTCATGAACTGGGGGAGCGGGATGGGATTCGGTCTCTCCACATCTAGTCCTGGGTTCCTTCCACAGGATGCAATGCAAGCTGTTATTGATCTTATCAAAGATCCGAAAGCAAATATTGTATTGTATCCTGAGGACCCGATGGGATGTACCATCATTGGGAAAAAAGTCTTCAAGAAATTTGTGGACCATAACTTCAATGAAAAAGATGACGAGAGCTTGAAGTTTAGGGTTCGGTCTGATTATGTGGTGGAAAACGGGATTATTAGAATCTTGAATACACCATTTGAGGTCAGTCCGAAGACGGTCTTTAATAAAATTGTAGAGCTTAAAAATAATAAGAAGATTGATGGAATTATAGATATGGAAGTTGAGCTGAAACCGGGTAAAATTCCGCAGCTCAAAGGTAAAGAAGATACTATGAATATCATTATTGAATATTCCAAGGGTGTCGACCCGCACATCCTTATGGAGAAACTCTATAAACTTACTCAGCTTGAGACCACTTTCTCTCTGAATTGTGTTTACGTTGATATGAACAAGAACGTTAAATTCAATTTGAGAGAAAGCATCCTGTATTGGATTAAATTGAGGAGAAAGGTTCTCAAACGTATGTATAGGTCTCAGCTGAATGAAAAGTCGAAAAGAAATTATGTGCTGGATGCACTTATTGACCTTTTCGACAAAAATCAAATTGATGCAGTTATCAATATCTTTAAGAAGAATAAGAGGTCTGATGTCGCAGAGATTCTCATAAAGAAGTATAACATCAGCGACTATCAGGCAAAGAAGATCTCTGAAATGAGACTTAGTGATCTTTCTCCTGACGCATATGAGGAGTATGTGAAGGAGAGAAAAGAAAATGCTAAAAAGATCAGAGAACTTCAAGATATTCTGAAAAACAAAAAGACTCTTGATGAGATCATTATTCGCCAAATGGAAGAGGGTATTAAGAAATATTCTCGTCCGAGACAATCTAAAGTGATTGAGATGGCGAATGAAAATAAAGAAGAAGAATTTTTCGATATAGAAGTAATCAATACTGGTCATGTGAGAAAAATCAAACATGGTAATAATATCGAACTCAATACTGAAGATGCAGTTCTTGTTAGTAAATACGAAAATATTGGAGATACAAACAAATTGTTTGTGTTTACTAACACTGGACTGGTGTTTAGCGACTATATTTCTAATATCAGAGTTTCCAAAGATCAAAGTATTGGAAGCTTTCTTTCAAGGAGATATGAATCCGCAAAATATGCAGCGGTCGGGTCTCTGGTTGGGAAGGAATCTTCTTCGAGTAATGTGATTTGCGTCACTAAGCAAGGTATTGTGAAGAGCAGTAAATTCTCAGACTATTTCATCTCATCCCAAGGAAGCTACGGAATCAAGCTTTCTAAGAATGATGAACTCGTAACTGTTTTGGAAGCCACCTCTAATGACATTAAATCTTCTAGAGTTCTCATTTATACGAAAAATGGTAAATGTGTGATGTTCCCAGTGAACGATATCACTGTAACGTCCAGATTTACTATGGGCAACATGGGAATCAAGCTCGAAGAGGGAGACTATGTCATTGGGGCAGAGATTGTTAAATCTTCTGATGAATATATCGTCACAATCTCTGAAAATGGGTACGTCAAAAAGTTCTCAATTGAAAATACGTTTAACAATATTAGACGAGGATCTTACGGAGTATCTATAGTATCATCTGATGAAAATCTTCATAAGGTGGCTACTGTTAGCTCCAAAATCTCTACACTCAAGCTTATTTCCCTTCAAGGCGTAGAGGAGATTAAACTGGATGAACTTCAGGTTAAAACCAGGTTGTCGTCCGGAGATAAGCTTCTCAAAGCTAGAAGGAAGAATGAAGTTATTGTGAAAGAAAAATAAACAATAAGGAAGGAGATACACTCCTTCCTTATTTTTTTTTTTTGAAATATGTAGACAAATTTATTTTACTCGCAGAAACACTCAGATAATATACTTACTGAAAGGAATGATCTAAATTGTCTGATACACTTATCATAGATACTTTATATCCAAGAGCTGCAGCAGCATTGAGTAACCCATCTAATGTGGAAAAATTAAAACAATACTTATCTAAGTATTTTGATCGAAATTCACATATTCTTTTTTCATTGAATTTTACGGATAAATTGATTGTATTCGACGCCGATAAGTCAGTTCTTTTTCAAGTATTGGGAATAAAAGAAAAAGAGATACAAGATGTTTTGAATAAATCTGAGTTTGGTAAAATTAAATGGGTATTGAACCCCACCACAGTATCTCTTCTTTTATGTATTCTTTATTTTGATGAAAAGAAGATGGAAAAAGAATCTGAGATAGTCCAAATCTTTTTAACATGCTACTTCTATTCTGTATTACATCCTAAAATTTTCAAATTTCCTCCGAATGCCGCAATTATGGAATACACTTTGACTAAAAATCCAAAAGTCACTGGTAACTTTATTTTCAAAAGAGAAGGTTCTTTATTTGGAGCCTTTAAACATATGTCAAAAACCTCCCATGAAAACTATATTAAAGATCTGCGCGAGAAAAGAACCGATAAACTAGTTAACGATTATGTAAGTTCAATAAGAACTAGATTAAACTCTCTTCTTAAGAATATCATGGAGCGGTTTCTTGAAGACCATAAAGCAGGTCATTTCTTTAACAGGGAAGCCGATATTCACGACGATGAAACTTACAGATTAGCCGATAGTACATCTCTATATATATCTAAATTGGCAACTAAAACATCGATAAATATTGTTAGCTATAGGTTTGATAAAACCCTCATAAAAAATATTGCAGCAACTGATGTTAATTTACATCCTGTAACTCTCGGAAATATTTTGAATACTGTGGTAGATCATTTTCGAAATGAAATTGATAAATTTGTTAGCACTATAATTGAGTTATATGTAATAGAGGGTAATAATAACGTTAAAACTATAAACTCATCTAAATTTATCAACGATTGTCTTTATCTCTATAAATCTAATTCCAGTAAACCAAGAGTAGTTTTCTTAAAAGAAACCTTGGATAAATGGATTGCAGAAGGATCAAGGCTTAATGGAAAAAGATTTATTCGTGAAGCTACTATTTATGCATATAGAAAAGCCATTTTCTTGGCTTTTGTATATACTATTAACAAAGAAAGTAAGCCATCATAAATTAAGGAGGAATTAATTTGGCTACCACCAAGAAGCATCAAAAGATTCTTGATTATATATATACATCAATTGACGCCATTGACCCTACAGGGAAGAATACTGAGCGTTATAAAGAGTATTTCGAACATATGTCCGATGAAGAGTTTCAAAAGTTCCTTAAAGAATTTCTTCAAGACGAAAAACATCATTTTACAGTGGAAATGGATCAATTTGAGCAGAATGTTACTATTGAACAAATTGCACATGCTGCTCAGGTTGCTAATGTCATATTGGAGGATTATTTGGTAAGACCGGATATTAGCGACGACCCTGAAAATCCTTATGTTACTAACCATAAAGTTCTCCTTCTTTACTTGAACCAACGACGGGTTCAGCAAACACTTTCTGTTAAAAATCATGTATCCACATCTATTGATAAAAGAAATCCAAAAGTTGGTCAAGTTATTGATGATGATAAGAACTCGTCCACTTCTGCTTTGGAAATGTATCAACTTGTATTCCAAGGAGCCCTTAACAAATTAAAAGAAGATTTCGGGCCTAAATCAGATAACCTTGTGGCTAAAAATGAAATGCTTTATCAGATTCAACGCAAAGGATCAGTCTCTCTTGAAGAACTTCCAAACTTGGTTAAAGATAGAGTTGCCCTTAACTATTTGAACTTTTTGTTATTGGCAGCAGGTTACAGTTCTGATTTGATTAACGATAAAGATCTTCTTCCTATCGTAATTGAACGAGGAGGAAAATTGTACGATTAATTATATATATAAATCTCAACATATTCATACAAATATATATTATTCATATGTGGACTTTTGAAACTTTAAAAATTAGTTAGGAGGTGCTTTAACATGCAGCAAAATAATAACTCTAAACCTATTAAAAAACAACCAGAAATTCCTATCAAAGGCGGCCTCATTCAAGAAGTTGCTTTGGGCGAAATGATTGCCCAACAGCAACTCAATGAATCTCAAGTTAAGAAAAGCTAAAGCGCCTTGCTTTAGCTTACTTTTTATTAATCTCTAAAAATATCCAATAATTGTATCTAGATATTTTTAAAACTGTGATAATTTTTAGTTTAAACCAAATTTTAGGAGGTTAAAATTATGTCTCTTTATACACCCACGATTGTTACTAACAATAAACGCTATAGAGTTACCAATCGAGCTAAATTTATTCTTTCTACGTCTATCATGTTTATTACTTTCATCACAATTGCTTATGTAGCATTTTCATTTATTATCAGTGAAATTAATGAATATCGCCAAGAAAAAGCTTATGAAGCGTGGCAACAAGAACTTGAAATTCTGAAGAAAAAATATTCCTTCACAATTGGTGAAATTGAAATTAGTGCTACAAGTGCCGATGAGGCTCTGACAAAACTTAAAGCTCAAACTGAAGCTATTTTGATCGAGAAAAATAGTTTGATCGATGAACAGCAACAGATCATTTCTGGTTTGGAGGAAAAGTATGTAAAAGATATTTATGAGATGAAACAAGTGACCAAAGAAGAAGTCAAACTTTATAATCAATACGCATACGCACTTGAATACCCAGAGTCAGATATGACTATTGATGATCTGAAAATGATCAAAGAGATAACAGATGAAGAAAATATTAATATGCACCTTTGGCTTAGTGTCGTTGAAGTAGAAAGCGGATATAGATCTTATGTCAGATCAAGTTTGTCAACGGCAGCTGGCTGGGGGCAAGTTCTTAAAGGAACTGGCGAGTTCCTCTATGAAGACTCTCTTAAACTTGGAAAATACAACCATCAGAAAATGGGTACAGATAAAGAAATTAATGCAAGAATGAGTATCCATTACTTGGCAATGCTGATCAAAGAAAAGGGTAGTATCGAAAAGGCTCTTATCAGTTACAACGGTAATGAGCTTGGTCAACGGTATGTTACTCTTGTAAATAATACCCTGAAAAAGAACACAGGTATGACACTAAATGATATCAGCATAGCCAATTAATATAGATTCAAATCATAACTTTGACAAAAATATATATTATTAATTTAGTGACGACTACTAATTAGTGGTCGTCACTTTTTAATACAAACTATTACTGGAGGTATTAGGAATGACCAATGAAATGAATGAAGCTGCAAAGATTTTGACCGAATCTCTGAAGGAGAACGTTTCGAAAATCCAAGCGAAAAAAGATCAACCGTTCCAAATGAAAATGAAAGCAAGCGTCATTGGTGTCGGCGCTGGCGGCGGAAATATTGCTCATCTTATGACGAAATATGGATACGATACCGCCGCGTTCAATACTACTCAAGCCGATATGGTCGACTTGGATGTGAAACACAAGGTTGTGATCAAGGGCGTGAACGGGTCTGGCAAAGACCGCGCATTCTCGGCAACTGAGTTCAAGCGGTCGTACAAGGCGTTCTTTGATCATGACGGAATCAAGCAACTTATGAAAAATGATCTGATCTTCATTGTCGGCACCGGTGGTGGCGGTACGGGAACGATCATTTCTGTTATGACCGCCGCTTATCTCAAATCCGAGTACCCCAACAAGACAATCGTCATGATTGGGATTCTCGGGTCTATCAAGGAAGATCTTATTTCTCAGAAAAATATGCGTGAATTCATGTCCGATCTTGAAAACAAGCTGGAAGTTCCTTACCTGCTGTTTGACAACAACCGAGTGAAGAACAAGATCGGAGATGACGTTTATGATCAAGTGAATAACGAGATCGTAAATGCTATCCGCATTTTGTCTAAAGAATTCTTTGTTGAAAACTCCAGGAGCAATATTGACGGTCGCGACTTCGCTCGGCTTACTTCTTTCAGGGGATTGATGTCAGTTGTGGCTATTGACAATCTGAATATCAGTGTGTCTGAGGAGCGGGTTGATTTGGTCAGCCGTGTTCGAAATGCCATCGAAAATTCGACCGTTATTACCACCGAAGCTCCTGATGCTTATGGATTCTTTATGAATACAGATCCAGAGGTTTACAGCCTCATTGATATGACGTTTGATGATGTGCAAAATGAAATCGCCGGTATTCCAACAAGCGGTCTCGTATTCCGGCATCTTCAAAACCGGTCCGGAGAAGGCCCTGAATTTGCAATGATCATGACCGGCATGTCGGCACCGATTGCTCGGTTCAAAATGATTGAGCGTCGGATTGCTGAATATGAAAATGTGAAAGGAAAAGAAAGAATCCCTGTGGTTGAACGCGAATCGGAAGGCCCGCTGAGACTTGCCGGGGATGGGAAATCCGATGGCACTGGAAAAGGTGTATCGGCATTTGATAACTTCTGAAGAAAGGCAGGAACCTTATGAAAATTGAAATCAAAAATTATTCGAACAGGGAAGTTGGGCCGGTCGGTGATAGACCGGCCCGTTCCAAGAAACTCGAAAAAATTTATGAAACTCCTAAAAGCTTTCTAAAAGAGCCCCTGGAGGTGATTGAAATTTCCGTTCAAGAAAATCTTGAAACTCTCTTCAAGCACTATACGGACTGGCGGAGAGGGAATGGAAAGCGCCCTGAATATATATTCAACATGATTCAGGATTTTGCGTTCGTGTCCATTCTTCCTAAAATCGTTAGAAAGAATTATGATTTCATTATTAAACATGGGGAAGAATTTAGCGAGATCATTTCCACTGCCGTTTCTGAATTGACAAAACATCGGAGAAATCGGTATAAAGAAATGATTTCGATTTACTCTAGCATTTATGAAGAGCTTAACGAGCGTCGTATTAAAAAGATTATGTCTTTGGATTTGAAAGACATTAATTGGGACGACGCTTTGAAACTCTGTATCGTTTCCCATGGCTCTCCGAGTCATACTATGAACAATACTTTGAAAATGATGTACAGCATTTTGAAATTTAATGATTACGAAAGTGTTAGAAAGCTTCTGGTTAAGCTGTATGGAAAAAAAGACATGCCGAAAGTTGCTGTCTATATTCTTCTCGAAAAGCGACCAGACTTTACTAAATCGAGTTGGATAGATTCCGAGCTGTATTCGGTTCTCACGAGTATAGCTTTGGATGAAATAAATAAGCTTGATAAGAAAGAGATCAAGAAATTGTTGAAACTCTATTGCCATGAACGGAGAAAATCCGAATTTGAACAGTATATCCGAAGGAGAATTAGTCTCTCTTCAATTAATAAAGAAGATTACAAGAAAATTCGTAAAGTTATGAAGAAACTTGCAAAGAAAAATGAAATGTATAGAAATTTCCTTGATATGAACAATGTGAAAAAGAAAAATAAATAACCATGGAGGGGCTCATCCCCTCCATTTTATTTTTTCTTTATTATTTTTATATTAACAAAATAGAAAGAATTTAATGAGAAAGGATAAGTGAGATATGTTAAGATTGTACAATCAAACTCCTGTATCGAGTGAAGTAACAGGTTGGGGAGTTTTTGCCACTCCTTCCAAAGATAAATCAAAGAAAAATTATCATATTGCCCTCAGAGGAACCGATAAAGGAATCAGACTCCCTATTGACAGGTATAAATATGAAGAACTTACTATTGTAGATTCTGGAATGGTATTCCCTGACATAAATAAATTTACAAAACTTTATTCTGTTTGTATTGGAGAAAATAAATATATCCCAGTTGTAACTCTTGCAGAAAATGAAGAAGAGGATAGAAATATTCTTATGTATAACTATGAGACTGGACCTGGAGAAGTTCTTACAGACGTACAGCTTTTCAATATGCAAGTAATCACTAGCTATATTACGAATAAAGATTTTAGGACAAGAATCACTATTGCCGCCATTGATATTAATAATAAAGAGGACTTTGGGATTCAAATCAAATACGGATTTAATAATGGAAGAATTCTCCAAGTTGAAAAAATAATGTTTACAAGTTATCATACGATTAAAGAAACTAGTAAAAAATATGGCAATAATAAACAAGTTGAATATTTCTATATCGATACATCTCATGAGCACGCAACTGAACCTATTTCTAAAAAGAATATTGAGGTTCCAAGAATTGATCTGTCTGAAATTTGCATTAATTAATAGATCAGATAAGAGATAGGAAGAAAGCTTCCTATCTCTTATTTATTATTTATTTTTTAACACAAATATACAATATGAATGAGAGGAATGATAAATTTGGGTCTCCTCGAAATGATCCAAAAACAGCGTAAGGCTGAGAAAAAATTTGACGATATTGTAATTAATGAAATTAGCTATCCTACAGGTTTGCTTCCTCTTGATTACGCAAATGGTGTAAGAATAACATCTTATGATGAAAATGATAGACCGATTGCAAAATTTGATTCTATCGGTATTGTTGGTGGGACATTTGTTACGACTATCGGGATTTCCGGAACAGGTAAAACAGCACTTGCTATTGATATTGCAGTTTGTGGTATTCACAAATTTGGAGAAATGTCTGCCGTAGATCATTTCGATCTTGAGCTGGCATCCACTATGCAAAGACCTCTTACGATCACCAGAATAAAACCATCTCTTTTGAAGAAAACTTATGCAATTTATCGTGATCGTGCCGCAGAGGATGTTGTAGATATCTTCAAAACACACTGTCAATTGAAGCTCGATAATAGAAAACTTTTCACATATAAAACAGGCATTCGCAATATGTTTGGCGAAGAAATTGAAGAGCTTTATCCGTCATTTTCTTTGATCGATTCGTTTGCAATGTTCAAATCTGGAGAACTTGATTTGGGCAAAAAGAAAGTTGAGGATATTACGAATAATATGCAAGCGGCAACTTCCGCAAAGTTTAATAAAGCTATTCTCTCTCAAATGCTTGCATATGGAAAGAAAGCAAATGTTGGCATTATTGCCGTTAACCATATTAACCAAGACGTAAACACAGGCTTCTTACCAAAGCCGAGTCAACATATGTATTTATCCCAAGGAGAAACGATGCCTGGCGGCACAGCATCTTTGTACCTTGCGAATAACATCATCAAATTGAAACTGATTAAGAAGTACAATATCGACAAACCGGATACCATGGAATATGGAATTCCTGGTTTCTTGGTTGAAGCGAAATTTATCAAATCTCGTACAAATGCATCGAACGTGCCAGTTGAACTGGTATTTGACCATCGCAGAGGCGGATTTTCCAAAATCTTGACTCTGTTTAATTATGCTGTGAAGAATGAACTTCTTCTCGGGAATAACAGGGGATACTATCTGCCTGGTCTTGAAAGTGTTAAATTCACGAAGAAAACGTTTAAAGACGTTGTTATAAAATCTCCTGAAGTTCTTGAAGCTTTGTATGAAGCTTGCAAACCTCATCTTGAAACTATGCTTTCTACCGATATTGGAAGATTGAGTTCGTCCGAATCTGAAACCCAAAAAATTGATGCAATGTATCTGGCCCTTGAAGAGCATGAAAAAGATATTGAATTCTATAGGGATCAAGGTTGGACAGATTTCATTAACGGTAAAACAGATTTTAATCGTAAAAAATTCTGGTACAAAAAATGATTTTACATCCTAAAATATATATTATTATCGTGGATAGGATTCGAGTTCCTATCCACGATAATGTATTTAGGGTGATAAAATGTCTAAATTAAAGATTGATCAAATTGTAGAAGATTGTATACTTTTAAGCACAAGCTTACCACAGATATCTGTGGCCGAGTGTATTGAATTGACAAAGATTGTTCATTCTCATAATTGTAGAGTATGCGATTACCCGGAATATCAAAGTAAATTCATTCAACATCCTGAAGAAATTATTTTACATTTAAAATCAATTATCGTTAATAACGATTTTGAAGCAGTTATTTTTAATAAACGTGTAGCCGATAGGACTTATAAAATAATTATTAAATTTATTCAATTAGATTCAAAAAATATGGCACAAATTTTGATATATAAAAGCGAACCTGACAGGAGGATTCCCGATGCTTCAACCTGAGCAAATGGAAGAACTTGACCGAATTGCAAGTGAACTGAAAAACATTGACCATGCATATGGGAGCGGGTTATTCATCCCGTTGGGTAACAAAGTAAACTCTTCCCGTGCAGCTTTGGTTTATCAACAAATTGGCCAGTCTAAAAATTTGGAAAAGCCTGAAATTCCAAGAATCGTGACCGGCTATGAAAAAGCCTTTGGTGATAGATCCACGTCTTATCTCAAAGCTGATAGAAGATATGAAGTCGTCGAAAAGATTAGAAAATTCGATAATGATTATGTATATGCATTGGTAGTTAAAGAAGTAGGAAGAAACTATTATGACATTATTTTCAGAAATGAAGTTGAATCCTTCGCAGAATCTGCTGGTGTGCGAATGGATAATGAAAATATTGATTCTAAGAAAGTTGGAGATATTATTGAGGAAGGAGAAATTCTCTATAAGTCCCGCTCCTATGATGAAAATATGAACTATCGCCTTGGTATCAATGCAAAAACCTTGTATCTCGTTGATCCGGCGATTGTTGAGGATGCATTTAGAATTTCTGATACACTTGCAAAAAGGTTGAAAACTACTGAAGTGAATACGTTCAAGATCCCTAAAAATACTAACGATATTCTGCTTAACTTGTATGGGGATAATGAAGAATATAAAGCATTTCCGGATATCGGCGAAAAGGTAAAGAATAAAGTTCTGTGTGGGCGACGCAGAATTGACTATAACAATGCTCAATATATGCTGAAGAGCAAAAATCTTAGAAAAGAAATGTTTGGAGATACACTTTATTATACTGAAGGAACTGTCATCGATATTGACATCTTTTCGAACATCCCTATCGAAGAAGTTCCGAATGATAAAGTTAACAAACAAATTCTCAAGTATATGAAAATGATTAATAGATATTGGCAAGAGCTTAAGAGGGTATTGGGTCGAATCGTTGAAAATCCTGAAAACGAATATTCCGATCAGATCGGAATTACCTATGCCAGGGCTAAAGACGTGATGAGTATTGGTAAATATGTAAAATGGGATGACGACGGCTCGATTTTCGATAGCATGATTATCTATATTACTGTGGTGAATACAAAAAATGCTGTTATTGGAACGAAACTTGTGGGTCGCCATGGTAATAAAGGTGTCGTTTCAGAAATTGTTCCTGAAAAATATATGCCAAAGAGCGAAGATGGTGAACATGCTGAAATTATTTTCAGTGCGCTCAGTGTAATTGGGCGACTTAATCCGTCTCAGCTTTATGAATTGGAATTGAACTGGATTGTTGATGAAATTCTATCTGGCGACGTTTCAAATAAAAAGAAATTTGAGGCTTTGTTGGATTTCCTCTCTATCTGTAATCCGGATCAGGAGAAACAAGTTAGAGAATTTTATGAATCTCTCAATAAAGAAGAGAAAGAAGAATTTCTTTCTCAAATAACTAAAGAATTCGTAGTATTTCAACCTCCGAGCATGTCTATTAGTTTTAAAAATTATGGTGAACTGATCGAGAAATTCAAACCGAAAAAGAAGAAGTTCACCATTATGGACGAATCTGGTAAAGTGTTTAATATCCAAAGAAAACTTATTATGTCTGATACGTATATTTATAGATTGAAACATGAACCGATTACAAAATTCTCGGTCAGATCTAAAGGTACGATCAATCCTAGAACTTTCCTTCCGATTAAATCTCATGCATATAGCAGAGGGACTGCACTGTTTAACAATCAGGCAATACGGATTGGAAATATGGAAATGGATATTCTCAATTTGTGTAATGACCCTGCGGCTATTAACTATTTCACGCGACTGTATTGCACATCTGTGATTGGGCGTCGCGAATTTGCACAGTTGTTGTATACAAACTTGTTTTCTGAAGATCTTGAAATTGAAATGGAGAATCCAAAGTCCAGGGTTGTTGACCTGTTCAATGCTACATTTATGGTATGTGGTATGGCTTTGGAATTTGAATATGGAAAAACTAAGGATGTTGAGGAATTCTTCCTTGAAGAACTGAAACAGATGGACAAGAAAACAATCAAAGTAGTATTTGGTGGATGGGATAAATTAAGAGTATAAATAAATACCGGAATATATTTCGGGGAGTAGTATCTTCGCTAAAACATTGATTGATTAAAAGTGTGCAGCCATTTCAAGTGGCTGCACACTCAAATTCTTATTATTTTTTACAAAATATATATTATTAATATAGTGATAAAAGATAAGGAGGACTAAGCAGTTAATGTCTAAACTTTTAAAGAAGTCCAATAAACTTCTACGAAAAATCGAAGATGGAAAATATGTCTCAGCAGTTATTGGATTACAAGATCCAGATATTATTATGGATCTTCATGAAATAACTTTTAAGCCGGATAAATCTGTTACAAAAGAAGAGCTTGAGGCTGTTGAAAATATTCTTAAAGTAAGTAAAGCACTCTACGAACTTAATCAATATATGAGTGGATTTGTGTACAAACTTATGCCCGATGAAATGTATGACAGGCTTATTGAGAAATATAAAAATATCACGGGCGGGAAAGAACCATTTCAATCTTTCATTCCATCTGGGATGAGAAGTGTGGAACAGGATTTTCCTGAACTGTCTGGTACTTTGGATAAAGTTTATGAGATTTATGATACTACAAATAAACCTTCTTTGGAGAAGTGGCTCAGGAAAATAATGAAAGAACTTAATGTTAAAAAACTGAAGCTTCTTGTAACTCCGAAGTTTGATGGAACTTCCGTAACTGTAACTTATGACAAAAGTGAAAGTAAAAGCCATATTGTATATCCAGTAAAAGCATTGACTCGTGGAGATTTCGAAAGAAATCTTGGAGTTGATCTGTCTAACATTCTCAAAGGTGTGGATTCTGTTTATGTAACAAGTACCGATTTCTATAACACTATTCCCAGAAGATTTGGGGTCCAGTATGAAGCAATGATTACTGAATATGGAAGGAAAAGACTTTCTGAGGTCGTAGGAATTAATTATTCTACAAGAAGGGCGGCAATTGCTTCAGCTCTTAAAAGATTGACAAATCCAAAAACAACTGTTGAGGAGGCAAAGGAAATCAATAAGTGTATAACCCTTGTCCCTCTTATGGTTGACAATTATTTTATGCAGACATTCAGAAGAAAGATGAGTTTACACGATCTTATGATCGCAGTAAACTTTAATTTCTATATATGTGATGCTGAAAACACACTTAGCTTTGAAATAAAGTCTATCCATGGAGATATTGATTATCTGCTTTCTAAATTTAAAGAAATAGTTGAGGACTATGTAAACAGAAGAAACAGTATGAACTATAGTATTGATGGATTGGTTCTGACTATTGACGATTATAATCATATAGCGAAACTTGGAAGATCCAGTAACAAGAATAAGTGGCAAATTGCATATAAATTCGATGCCTTGACACAAAGAACGAGAATTACTGGAATCATTCCAACAATGGGAAAACAAGGTTTCATTGGAGCCAATATCACATTCGAACCAATTGAATTTAATGGTGTTCGGTACGAGAAAGCTCCAGTGAATAATATTACAAGATTTCGTGAACTTGATCCTCATATTGGGGATGAAGTGATTGTATCCTATAACGCTGATGTTATGGGGTATATTTATAAAGATGAAACATGTACGCCTAGTAAAAATGGGGAACCTCTTGAACTTCCAACCCATTGTATAAAATGTGGCGAACCACTAACTGTGGCTAAGGATATGTTGAAATGTGTGAATGATGACTGTCCTGGCCATAAAGTGGGAAAAATTCTTGAGACCATCCGTATATTTGACCTGGACTTTTTCGGCGAAGAAACTGCAAATGACCTCGTCGATAAAGCTGGAATCTCAGATACAATTGAGTTCATACAAATGAAATATGAAGACTTGGCTAAAGTCCTCAAAGGTCTTAATTTGGAAAAAGCCTGGGAAGAGTTTCAAAATAAAATTAAAGCCCCGATTGAATATCCCAAAGTAATTGACCTTTTGAGGATTCCAAGTCTTAGAACAAAAACTGCTGAAAAGATCCTTGAAGATATTCCTATAAACCAGCTCGAAGAATGGATGAAAACTGGTAATGTCAAAGAGTTATATTCCGCTCTGAAAAAAGTCAAAGGAATTGACAAAAAGGCAGATGAGTTTGCGATTGCATTGGTAAATGCATATGAGGAATTTTCACAACTCAAGAAACTTCTTAACTGTGTAGACTCTAGTGGTAAGGAATACAATAAAGTTATTTTGGTATCAGGTTTTAGAAGCAATTCCGAATTTGACTCTATCTGCAAAAAGTTAAATTTTAAAGTAATTGAAACAGGTAGTAAATATGATTTATTGGTAGTAACTCCTGAGAGGCTCGATGGGAAGAAAGCATTACAGGCAAGAAAGAAAGGCATTCCTATAATGCTTCTTTCAGAGTTCATCAGGACATATTCTTAATTTAAAACAATATATTAGGATGCGGAAAAGTGTGATGAGTCATATTAAGCAAGGTTAAGGGGAACCGTCGAATCCGGCATTTGGTTCTTTTGAAAAACTGAGACTTCGAATTATCCCGCCTAATACGATAGGGATGATTATAGCAATCTTGCCTCGGATTTTTCCGTCTGGGTTAATTAGCTGTGGGCTATTAACTGTCGCGGGAAGAGAAGAGAAACTTGCTGAAGTTCTCAGAAAAGAGCGGCAATGCTGGTAGATGGTAAATTGTTTGGTGGGGGTAAGTTAATAGACTCATTATCACACTCCGCTATCCTTAATATAGAGGCCAGGAGTCTTATAGACTCCTGGCCCAATCACTTTAAAATTTCAATTTTTAGAGAAGTATATATTATTGTATTGGTAAAGAAACATCTTTATCGAACTATAGTATTAATTATGGGGTGATGTTTATAGAAATATAAGTGAATAAAATTCACTTACTTTTGGAAAATATATATTATTACATTGTGAAAGACACAATATTAGCAATAATATGTGTCTTTAAATATCAACAAATGGGAGGAAAAAAGAAATGGCGAAAAAACTGATCGAGATCACCAACTCTGTTGCCAGCAAAGCATTTTATTGTGAAAAGGATGTCGGCGGCGAAGCCAAAAAGGCAGAGGTCGACATTGCGGTTCAATCCATTATCGATACCGGCATTTCGAATGCAATTCCGCGGACTCTCTATCTCATGATGGAACAAGATCCGCGGGAAGAAGTGCAGCTGGTCTTGGGGCCCTTCACGTATGGCCTCATTGCCAGGAAATCCGGCGAAGACGGCCTCTCGTTCAACCCCACGTTCAGCTTGACTGACGAAAAGAAACTTCTCAATGAACTGGAGCTTTTCGCCGACAAGCTGACCAACCGTGTTGGCATGATCGAAGAAATGGCCAACGCGATTGACAACGAAGTTTATCTGGAGACGGTCCTCCACACCTGCAGACTGGATGAATATGATCCGGTTGAAGGCGAATGGATCGAAAAGAAAGCCGACGCCGACAAGGGTGTTGAACTCGACCAAACGGCAGCCAAGCTGTTCACGGCGCTGCACATTTCTGCAATTCTGCATGTTCTGGCCGACAAAAAGAATCCGGATGAAGTCTTCAAATATGAAGTTCCCGGCGAAGGAACTTACACCATTGAAAGAAAGAAAGACAAATGGGAAATCGGCTTCATCCCGTCCAAGGAATTCAAGCAAACCATCAAGAACGACCGGCTCATCGAAGCTCTTGTCTGATTCACGGCGCCTCAATAAACCGAAACCGGAGTTATTCTCCGGTTTCGGTCCACCTATTATATGAACAATTTTTTACAGAAAATCATATAAGGAAGAAGGGGAAGATGGGGTTTGCCGAACTATGTTAGTCAATTGGTAGCTAAAATTTCTGATAAGATGGCTGTAGATGTTAATGATGACCTGTTTGATAGAAGAAAAGGAAAACAAATCTGGGAGTTCATTGCAGATGATTTAAAGTCTATCGAAATGCTTCCAGGTATTTTCGTAAGGGATGTCGAATATATTAGAGACCCCTCGAAAATAGATGTCAGACTCAATATCAGAAATGTCAAGAATAAGAAAATTATAAAGAACCGAATAGAGAAGCTTATTCCGGTTCAACCTGACGTTTTTGACGCGATCAAATTCACTGTGGATATAGTTGGAGAGAAGAAAGTTGAAAATATAATTCTTCTCCCAAAATATATAGATCGTTATCATTTTATGATTTCAGGAAACAAAACTCTTGCAATGTTTCAAGTGGTTGATAATGCCACTTATAATCGAAAAGGTGAAGTTATCCTGAAGTCTAGAATACAGCTGAGACTTAGTAGAGAGGATAAGAGAAAAAGATACCATTTGATTTGTGTAGCGTCCGGGCAAGAATTTAAAATCAATAATCTTGTGGTCAATCTGTTCAAGAAAACTTTCAATCCTCTCTATTATTTTGCAGCCAAAAAAGGAATTCTCGGGACTATCGACTTTTTCGGTTATACGAAATTTCTTAATGTAGTGACCGAAGTCAAGAATCCTGATTTGTTCTATTATTTCAGGGCAAATTCCAACATTCTTCTCGAAGCAGAGAAAACCCTGTTTGAAGAGGATGGGTTCCTCAGAACGTTTACTGGAATGCTCTGTCAGATCTTTAATAGTAGAAACAAAATCGAAGATATTTATGATGAAGAGTTGTGGGTTAAAAGACTTGGTTCTCTTTTCACATCAGCCGCTAAAAATCAATTGAATAAAGGTTATGACGTTCTCAAATCATTTGTAAACGTTCTCGATTCTACGACTCAAAATGCCCTTCGTATTGATTACAAAGACAAAGCTGATATTTATTGTGTGCTTCGTTGGATGATGAGAGAGTTCAACGAACTTAGGAACATGGATAATAATTCTCTTCTGAATAAGAGAATTCGTATAAACGAGTATATTGCTGCCTATTTTGGCCGATATCTCAAAGATAAAGTAAACTATGCTCTCAACTTGAAGCCGTATGATAAAGAAAAACTTGCAAAAATCTTCAAGTTTGATGAACATATTCTTATCAAGTCTTTGTTCAGAGGAAAGAAACCATCTCCTCTATTTAGGTACAATATTGATATCAATGATCTTCAGGCTTTGAATGGTCTGAAATTCTCGTTTACAGGTATTCAAGGTCTCCCATCTGATAAAGTTAAAGATGAGCAACGGGATATTTATCCGAGCCATCTTGGGAGATTTGAACTTAATGCTATTTCATCCAGCTCTCCTGGTATCTCCGGCATGCTTACTCCGTTCTGTAAGATTTATGATGGTGGGTACTTTGGAGAAGCGGAAGCTATTGAAAAGCCTTATGTCAAGAAGCTCTATAAGAGAATGGAAAAGATTAAAGAAAATGACCAGCTCTATGGAATGATCAAAGCTCACTATAAGAAAATTGAAGAGGAACATGAAAGACGCAAGTTCCTCATAAAATATCAAGATTTCAGAAACGAAAAAGGTTATATTCAGATTACAAAACCGAAATATGTGCGTAACGATAAAGGATATATCCGCGTAGAAAGATTTGTTGACCCTTCAAGCTATATAAGAAATTCTAGAGGCTATATAGTTGTCAAACGCAGATTCCAGCTTATTAGGTTGAAAGTAAGATTAAAACCTGAATATATGTCTGGAACGTATATTCGCAACAATGATGGGTTTATTGAAATCAAAATTAATGAAGACGGCCCGTTTAGTAAAAAAAGATGAAAATAAATAAGCCAGGGAGATTTCCTCCCTGGCTTTATTTTTTTTTGCTTATTTTTCTGCATTTTGTACAGTTTCTTCAACCATATCCATGTGTTTCTTTAATATATCAGAAATATCAATAGAAATACCGAGTAATATCCAGTAAAAATACATTCCCCTTTTTATGCTATCCGGGTCCTTAGTATTACATTCAGTCCTTTGGAATTGTTCAACCATTGATTTAGCCTCATTTGACATTCAAAATCATCTCATATATTTTTTTATATATAGTTAAAAGAATAAGAAGGGAGACCCTTCTTATTCTTTTTTGCTTATTCATAACGATGATAGAATCTACGAGCTTTATTAGCAAAGCCTTTGGAATTAAACCTATCAATAACTTCTTTGCGTTCGTTCTCGCCGTTTTCGAAAATACTAAGTTTAAGGTCAGTTGTACCAATAGGCATAGTGAGTTGATCATAATGTTTCAGTTTATTATATATGAAGATTTTAATATCACATTCTGCCAAATCTAAAAATTGTTCAATAATTGATTCAGGTATTGTGGAGAATGATGGGTACATTAATTTGAATGTAATGTATACGTCATAATCTCCGAAACCTTTTAGATAAATTCTATTTGGAGGTATATACCTGAAACTCCTGTAGCTATAATTTGATAATGAAGCAATATTTGTCGAAGCAGAGTTTATAAGAACATCTTCGATTGTTAACGCAAATGGTCTATATGAATCCATGAAAGCATTTCCTTCAACACCAGACCTTGCACGAACATCTGCAACCGAGATTATTTTGAGATTGTTTGCTGTTATTTCTGGTATATTGATGTAATATTCATTTTCGACATCAGTTTTATTTTCGCTAGGGTTATAAAGATATCTTTTATAATAAGGAAAATATTGAGAGAAGATTGGAAGAGTATTATTAAGAAGGTTTTTATGAATTTCCGGATATAAGTAATCCAGTTTATATTCAACAAGACCCAAACGCTGGTTTAGGAGGATGTCCAGTATCGTATTTATATTCATGAAATCACCTCCAGCGTTTTATTGCATTAATTTATTATTCATGCAAGCTGCGCAGAATATTTTGATAATTACTCTTGATATAGGATTCAACCGGAACAAATACTTTTATAGAAGTTCCAAGATAAGATCCTTCAAGAATAATTTGGCCTTTATCATTGAAGACTCCTTGAGATTCCTGGAGCCCAAACAATTCTTTTGCAATTTTAACGTTATCGGATTTCTGAAGAACAAAATTGGTAATTTCTTGCTGAATATTTCTAGTGTCAATTTTGTAGTTTAAGGAGCACTCTTGAAGGAACTTGTCACTATATTCATTTGCAGCAACGACATTTTCTGGTTTAGCGTATGCTTCTTTATGAGATGGGCGGTTGACTTGATCATAGGTGATAATGGTGAGAGGCCAGATCGCTACGTTATTAGAATCGGTAGCTCCGAATGCACGGAGAGAAAAACCCCATGGGCGACCAGCCATCAGTTTATTATACATATGAATACCGTAACCAAATGGAGCAGTAGTTACATGACCTTTTAAAAGCCTCCCATCTTGCCAATATTTATCAATGTAATGGGAGACGAATGGGTCCAATACTTGGGATTGCCGAACGATGTCTTTGCTATCGGGATGGCACCATTCTCCTGCCCATTGTTTCATTTTAATATCGTTTTGAATCTTGGGGTTTTCATTGAGGCCCCTCATAACGACTTTGGCAGGATAGGTGCGCCCATTCCAGTTGATTACTTCGAAGCTTTGCAGTACAGCTTCAGCCGTAACTGTTTTTACTTTTTCACCCGTTGCCGTTTCCACCACATTTTCCCGGATGATATTAGTTTTAATATCTTCCGGGTTAACAGCGGCTTCTACAATATAGTAGATTGGGAATTCCTTTCGTTCCTTAGTAACAAACATATTCGATCATATCCTTTCCTATTAATTATACTATTAATGTAGTGTTTAGATATCTAACCGCTGTACATTTCTATATTTGGGAACATCTGATTAATCTATATAATATAAAGAGGTGTTCTGAATGGGTGTCGATGTATATAAAGAATTGTATAATAAAAATTTTCTATCACAATATAAATCTCAATTATTTGAAAATTTAAAAGAAAATGACCCCGCTCAAGAATTTAATATTAATAATGATCTGGCTTTGGAGGTTATGATTATTACTCTTACTGAAATTCTTGAAGAGGCAAACTCTCAGCTTTCGGGTCCAATTAATGAAGGTGTAGGTAGTGTTATGAGGAAGGCAAGTGATGCAATGTCTAAAGCTGCGGTTAAGGTAACGTTAGCTGACAGACAGCTTTCTGAAAGAATTAATGATAAATTTAATAGATATCTTAAACTCTATAGAGAAAGTAAAAGAAACGCTGCATATGATACGGTTGTAAAAAGGGCAATTGATCTTTCAAGAATATTGAAAAATGTTATCATGTCTTCTATTGTGGGTCTTTTGGTTCCAGGTACTGCAGCAGTTAAACTTGTAAGTGCTATAATTGCTATATTGGTAAAAACCGCTATTGATAAAAGAACCGACGCTAAATACAAAAATCTCATATTCAATGATTTGAAACTTGAATTGAAAATTGTTCAAGAGAAAATTAAAGATGCTGATGCTCGTGGTGACATTAAAGCAAAATATAAACTTATGAGAATTGAAAATGAACTTGGACGAGCAATGAATCGTATTCAATTTAATTTGAGAGATTGATAGGAGGGGGATTAAATGTCAAATATTAAAGATAAATTGAAAATGATTTTGGAAGGAAATACAGATATTTTACTTGAGGCCGAAGAAGATAAATATGATCTTGAAGATAATGCCCAACCTGATCAAGGAGATCAATCTTCTGACGAAGAACAAAATACCCCTGCTACTTCAGATACGCAAGAAGATCAGGATCAGAGTAATGAAGATGATTCTGGAGAGCAAGATAATCAGTCAGATGACCAAAATGAAGATGATGGTTTTACAAATTATGGATTAGAAGATGATAATACAGATGATTCTGATGATCAAGATCAATCTTCTGAAGATACTGACTCTGATTCAAACGAGGTAGATTCGGAGCAACAAGAACCTGAAGTTAAAGAAGAAAAAATTCTTGATATAGATCAAAATGCAAGGGCTATACTTGCATTCAAAAATTTTAAAAAGTATAGAGAGCTAAGAGATGATGTTAATCAGATTATATCGGAATTAATTGAACTTGTTCCCACTGATGATCAAACCAGAAAATATATAATGGTAGCTATTGAAAAAGGAACTGATCTCGTTCAAAAATTAAATGACTACATTTTATATAAATATGAAACGAATTCTTATGAGATCAACTATAAAAACTTTATGAATTTTTTACTGGAAAAACATTATTTAAACGAATTATATCAAAATATCGTTAAGATGACCGTCAAAGAAAAATAAAAAATTAGTTTTTGAGAAAACAACATAAAATCGAGGTTTTCAAAAAACCAACAAAAAATAAATATTTTTTACTTACTCTAAAAGGAGGAATTGCAATGTCGGTAAATGGAGATTACCTTGAGCTCACTCTGGGTATGTCCACTTCGCACGACGAGCAAGTGGCTAACTTCTATAGCCGCCTGTTCGAGTCGTATGGACATAACCTGTCCGGCGATCTGGCGAGTATTTTCAAAAGCCGGGAGAGCGCACAAGCCTTCTTGGAAACCGTCAACCAAATTCTGGAGGATCAGCAATACGAAGGCAGCGGCCTGCGCGATGCTGTTCTCCGGGAAGACGCCGCCGCTCGTGCCATTGCTATGCAAAACGTGGTCAACGAGCTGCTGACTGAGTCCACCCAACAAGGACTCGCCGCACTGAAGCCGATCTCCCTGACCTCGTTCGGCTTCCAAATCCGGTCCTATGTCAAGGCCGTGATGCACCGTGCGGTCAAAACCATTCAGGCCGAAAAACCGGTCTTCAAGATCACGGAGCGCAAGCAATACGTGATCGACGTGCAAGGCAACAAGCACTACTTCGTCGACGCCTTCAACCGGAACTCGAACCTGGTGAACAACATTCATCAACGGTTCGAATTCACGGTGAACGTCCCGTCCCAGGCCTATGACATCTTCACCCAGAATTCGATCGACAGCCGGAACAAACTGGCCATCGACATTTCCGTGAAAGCATTCACGGCGGTTGATGAAAATGGAGATCCGATCAGTACCGACAAACTGAAAATCGTTGGCCGCAGCCGTCAAATTGACATCGAAACTGGTCGCTTCAGCGTCGATGTTGTATTTGGCGACGATGAAACGAAGGCTACGATCATGGGCGAAATCGATTTCGAAAATGCGATGGTGACCAGCATCGGCGCAACGTCGGCGCAAATCAAAACGGTTACCTTCGCTGCCCGCCTGTCGTCCGAAACCCATCTGAAGGCGCTGGTGACCGGCTTCGAACACAAGCACACCAACGTCGCAATTCCGGACGGCGCTCATATCGAAGTGAATCCGTCGGTTGAGTTCATCGATGATGTGAGCCGTATGCTCGGCGTCAACGTCCTCGAAGAATACACCAACCAGATGGGTCAACTGGTGGAGCAACTCGAAGACCGCTCCATCTACGAATACCTGAAGTCCCTGGAAGGCGAAGCAATTCTGACGAAAGAATTCGACATCACGCCGGATTCTGGATTCGCACTCGGTCGTGAAGAATGGCTGCGCCGCGAATTCCATCCGTTCATCGAACGGATCTGCATCCGCCTGAAAGCGGAACTGCAACTGGATGATTGCCACTTCCGTGTTGTTGGCAACCCGATCGACATTCGTGTGCCGAACTCCTCCGGCGAACAATACATCTTCCGCCGGAACCAAGACATGACCGGCAACTCGCAAGTCAACTATGACTTTGCGGTGACGACGACCGGCAACACGATCTTCTACCTGTCGACGGACCGGGTGCCACCGGGTAAGATCTATGTGAACTTGATCCCGAACAGCATCCAAAACAACATGATCACCATCAACCACTATCGTTATGCAAACTATGTCTCCAACAAATATCGCAGCAGTGTGAACCCGGCGCTGCCTGCCATCATGGTGTCCAGCCGTTATCAAACGAAGGAATACTATCCTGTGATGGCTGTCATCAACATGAAGAACAACTACAACGACTATTACACTGGTTTCTACAAGTAATCATTCTGATCATCTTCTTTGACAGGACCCCAGTGGATTTAAATCCACTGGGGATTCTATTTGTATTTAAATTTCAGAACTTATTATAAATTTCAATATTTGCAGAGGAGGAACTACTGTGAATAAATTTGTGTTTGATTTTTTGGCGGCGACGTTTGATCAATTGAAAACCAACAAGGATGAAACCAACAAATACCTTCTTGAAATCAAAAATATATTAAATAAAGAAATTTCTATCCCATGTGTCAATGTGGTAATTAACAATTCAACAGCTGCTCAAACGTTTTATGGTATGATCGTATTTCCAAAAACTATTCTTTCTGAAAATAAAGGGATCGAAATCAAGAGTTATGCAGTTGAGATCCAAGAAAGTCTCCTCAAACTTCTTACGGGCAAACAACTTGCTGCATTACTTATTCATGATCTCTCCCATAACGTTTTAACTTATACTGCAATTGAAAGATTTAAAGCAGCAATTTTCCATGCCTGCAAAATGTCTAATATGAAAGTTATTGAAGTGCTCTATAACTTGGATAGTAAATGTAGAGATCTTGCATTGCTGGATATCGCTAACAGGACTTATAAAGATCCTGTCTTGCCTGATATTGAAATTTATGAAGCAGACAGGATTCTCATCGATATGGATATTTATGAATACTTCAACTCTGCTATTCAAGTTATTCGAAATAATGTAGAAGAATTTGATCTTTCAAATCCTGAGCATCAAAACATTGCAGACAATTATATTGCTACCGTGATGATTAAAATTGTAATGGAGAAAGCGAAAGGCATTGTCCGTCAATATAATTGGCATAGAACCTATGTGGAAAAAACTTATGACACAAAAATTTTCAAACTTTTCCCAAATATTGAAATCGAAGTTCGTGAAGAATTATTCGGACAAAAGGTTAGCGAAATCGAATATCTCAAACCATATGAACTTTCAATGTTGCACGAGTCGGTAATTCAGACTATTAAGCAAAAACAGGGTACTGACGAAGCATCTGTAATTATTGAAGGTGCCATTAAAGGCAAACGTCCAAGTCTTACTGCTTTACAAAAAGAATATGATATTATCACCTTCAAGATGCAAAGCATGTCCTCGAACTACGAGAGACTCGCCCTTCTTGACAGGGTCTATGATAATATCTTCCTTATTGAAAAATATCTTGAAAAGAATCCCGATGATGAGCCTGTCAAACAATATCTTGCGAAATTTGTTGAACTTCCAAAAATTATGAAAGATCTTAAGCCTAGTAAGAAAAGATATGATGTATACGTTGAATATCCTGCAGGATATGAAGGGTAAAATTTTCTATGTTCCTAAAAAAATAAAGCCCAAGGGTTGATCAACCCTTGGGCAGTTTTTGTTCTTCATTAAGAATATATTTCATATCTTGGACATCAGGATCGTCCGGGTTTTCCATAAAAGCTTTTATTAAACAACTTTTATGGAAAAATACATCATTTTCTTCATCGAAGTACAATCTTTCGTATTCATCATCCGATTCGCAAAAGATACATCCCCCATCAGAGCGGGATCCTCTTGCCATGTAATCACCTCAATATATTTTAGATACATAATTTTGTTAAATGTATAATTCATATTTATTTAAAATAAGGCTTTTTATAAATTAAAACTATTAATAAATCTTTATATCATACGTGGGTATTTATAATATATAAAGTCCATTAAAAAGGAAGGTGACAAAATGCTTAAACGCCCTTATAGTAAACACGAAGAAAAATATCATATACATTGGGAAACCTCAAATGTGAGTTTCTTAAAAGTGGCTCTTCTTTTGAAGAAAATGGGAATAGAAAATTATTATTTCATGCTCAAGTTATATGATGAAGATTTGAAGCATATCGATCCTTATGACCCGAATATTACTCCTGAGCAAATGGCTAAAGTTTTGTTTGAAGTTTCTCGTAACTATTATTATTTTCTCAGAGAAGTTGCAAGGGTGCCTGAAGAAGGTGCTCCGACTGAGATTGGTGGAGGTAGTCCATTCCAACTCCATCGTGGTAACCTTGCACAAGCATTCTGTTTTGAGCATAATATAAGTCACTATTTGGAGCTCCCACGTCAGTTCGGTAAAACCACCGGGGCTTATCAGAGATATTTATGGCAATTCTCCTATGGAACTACCTCATCTACTACTATCTTTATGAACATGGATCACAAAGCGGCTATTGCGAACTTAGACCGATTGAAAAACGCTCGGTCGCTTCTTCCTGAATATATGCAAATGGTATTTACTCTTGATGAGAAAACTGGTCAACTTAAGAAAGATGTTGACAACGTCTACGAAATCAAAAATAAGAAGCTTAAAAATACTATTATCACCAGAGCTGGTGCCCGAAACGTCCAATCCGCCGAACGTGTCGGTCGCGGTCTTTCGGTTCCGTCTATATGGTTTGACGAGTTTAACTTTATGCTTCTCAACGAGACGATTCATGCTGCTGCTGTCCCTGCATTCTCCAAAGCATCTGAAAACGCTGCCAAAAACGGAAAACCATATGCTATTTGTATAACTAGTACTCCTGGTGATCTTGGGACGGCTCACGGAGCATATGGTTTTGACTTGAAACAAAAAGCAGCCAGGTTTACTGAATCCTTATATGACATGGACCCGGATGAAATACAAACCTGGTTGCAAAAGAACTCTAGTAATGGAATGATTTATATAACATTCTCTTTCTTGCAACTTGGCAAGGGTAGAGAATGGTTTGAAGAACAATGTAAACTGATGAACCATAACTGGATGAAGATCCGCCGGGAACTTCTTCTCCAGTGGAACAAAGCATCTAACAATTCCCCATTTAGCCCTGAAGATATAGATGAGCTTGATACTATGGCAATTCCTGCAATTGACACAATTAAAATCAATAAATATTACGAAGTTCTTTTATATAGAAAAGTAGATCCTTACAAACGATACTTAATAGGTGTCGACGTATCTAAAGGTATTGGTAAAGATGCGACGGCTGTAGCTATAGTTGATTCACAAACCTTAGAAATAGTTGGCCTCTTTATCAATAATACAATTAGGTCCAAAGAATTAAAACGTTTCTTGTTAACATTGGTCTTGGACCATTTCCCGAATTCGGTGCTGATTATAGAAAATAACAGCATCGGGGATGCATTAATTGAAGATCTGAAACAAACTGCTCTTAAACACCATCTGTATTTCGATTATGCTGTAAGACTTGCTGAAGAAACTCGCAAAGATGGTATAATCGAAAAGAAAAAGAAAAACAGAGTCATCTATGGTCACGAGGTAACGTCTGCTACTCGTCCTAAGATGATGGAACTTCTGCTTCAATTTGTTTCTAAACATAAGCAGAAAATTAATGCTAAAGAACTTGTTGACCAAATTAGACATCTTGAGTATAAAAATGAAAATAGAATCGAGCATGCCAGTGGTCAACATGACGACGCAGTATTTGCATATCTGGCATGTATCTACATCATGTTTTATGGGAAAAATCTCCCAAGATTTGGATTATTTAATGCGTATAACTTTGATGGCGACTCCATTGAAGAGAAATCTACAGGCAAGAAGCACGTACTTACCAATACATTTAAGAATAAACGTATTGTTGAATTGGTTGAATCTAATCCATACTTTTCTGGTCTGTTTGAGGATTTGCTATTCGTTGAAGATGAGGATAAACAAGTATGGCAAGAGATTAAAGAGCTCGAAGACGACGATAATGATGGAATCAGCACTCTTTACAGAGCAGATGGATTTGCTGCGGCTAAGATTAAGAAGAATGCTTTTAGAGAACTTAATCAACGAGCTATGGGAAGAATTTATGGCGAAGGAACTAAAAATTCTATATTTGGGGTGTCGGATAGATATTCCGGAAGCACATGGTGGTGACATTTTAATAAGTTTGGTCCAGGTAAATTCCTGGACCAAATTTTTTACATAGAAAAAAATTATCAATAGACCATAAAATTAGTAGACAAATCAAAATATGGAGGACGATATAAATGGAAGACATCTTGGAATTTGATGACGGCCCTCAGAATAGCACAAATGTTCGTACTATTCTTGAGTATATAGACAATGAATTCTATTCTGAGGCAATCAAAGAACAAATTTTTAGCGGGCTTGACTGCAACAATGTTGACTACATTGATCAATTTAGGATGAAAATTGAAGAAATTTCTCAAAAATATGATGAAGATGATTATCAGTCTATCATTGATTTTGAACAGCAATTGTATAGAGATCTTATTGGGTGGATTGAAGAAAGGTATAATATCGAAATTGAATATGATGAAGATTCCCTGCACGCAGTTGCATATGATATGTATAAATTTTTCGTTGTTGATCTTAAAGATATTACAACCTCTTTCTTATTGAATTACATTATCGAAAATTATAAACCTCTTGTAGAAGGAATTTCTGAAGAATTTTTGAATATTCCAGCAATTGAAAATATTGAATCAGAACAAGATAAGTATCAGTTTATAGCCGTTAGCAATGTAAATGAATTGATTAAACAAGTTTCTTATCTCGATATTGATTTTGAAACATTTGTTAGATATGCATCTCGTTCTGGGGATATTGAATCTATTAATAATAAAGTAGATGAAGATGGAAGCGTTTCTTTGTCCTGGGGATTTATAGATGAGGGAGATTTGGTTCACAGTATTTTGAATCAAATTGCCCATGGTGAATACGATAGAAATATCATTTTGTCTATTACTGACAATTTGATTAGTTCCTTTGATATTAGAATTAAGCTGGATGAAGAAAATGGATAATAGTTATCTTAAACTGTAATTAAATAAAATTGATCAGATGATTTAATTTTGGAATACCACACCATCAGTGATATAATCACATTTTATAATAACGAAATTAAGTTTGGTAAGGAGAATGAGTAATGGCGGAAAAAAGAAAAAGAAAAAATAATGTAGTAACCATCAATGATGGGTCCACGAAATTAAACGACGAAATCGGGATTCAGAAAAATTCTGCTGAACATAAAGAACCTGTTGAACTTAAAGTTATTGGAAATCAGGAGCCGACCCCTATTAAAGCCTTCACTGAGGAAGGCGATATTTTCGCCGGTAAAACGAAAGAAGATATTCTCGAAGAGCTTGGAAAAACCGGTGTTGAGTCTGAAGAAGTTACCGGCGTAGTTGTCAAAGATGATATTACCGGGGAAGAAATCCCAGGGACTGCAAAGCAATTACCGGATGCTAAATTTCTTCAAGACCTGGAACCAGAAAATCTGAAGAAATTTTTCCATAGTATCGTAAAACAAAGTCTCTCATTCATTCTTCCAGAGGACTTTACTGAAGAGCAACAAGATGAACTTATTAAATCTATTGAGGAAAAACTCGTTAAACTTGATAAAAAAGATATTAAAGCAATGGGAATTAATGAAATTAAAGAAATTTATGGTGCTAAAGTTTATAGTGAAATTAAGAAATTACACCCCCAAGATCATTTCAGATTGGCTAAAAGAATTCTTATTGATTTTAAAGACGGCCTTGTTGAATATCAAGGGGTCATTGATTCTTCTGAAGAAATTAACAGGCACATGAAATTCTTCCAACAGCTTGATATTGAAAATGTAGAGAAAAATATTCGTGAGAAAATCAAAGAAAATGGCGAAAAGTTTAAAACTAGTCTCCATGAATATAAAAGATATCTTGAGCTGTATCTCGAATTTTTGGAAAATAAAGAAGAATATAAAGATAATCCATTCATGGAAAAAGAAAAAGAAGTTACCAAATCAAAGATTGAAGCTGTGGATGAAGCCCTCTCTTTTAAATATATTTATAAAAAATGTGAAGGCGGGAAAGAAAAAATTCTTAAAGACTTTAAAAATCAACAAGTTTTGAATAAAGCAATTTTTGACTTCATGGGAAAATTGAACAATGATTCTACGATAAATATTCCATTCCCGGTTCCTAAAAATTTTGAAGTTAAAACAAATGTTAATGAAATTCTTACTACTATATGGATTACTTTCTTGGAAATGGCTATCGCTAGAACTAAATTTGATAACATCAAAAATCTTTCGACCACTGAATATGTGGAAATGACCCAAATTCTCAGAGGACAAGAACCTAAAAAATCTAAGAAAGATAAAGAAGTAGAAGTTGTATCTCCTGAAAATAAAATCGATCTTAAAGAATTTATTAAAGAAAATAATATTACATTTAAGGATATTGACGAATGCAGAAAAGCGTCTATTGCTATTACTTACATTATCGCCAGAGCCTTCAAACCATCTATTTTGAATAGCAGTAATCATCTGAAATATGTACTTTCTTATACAATGCAACTTCTTACTCAATCGATTTACAACGATGAATGCAACAGTATGTTGAATGAGTTGGTTGAAGGCGTTCGTGTCAGACTTGCTTAATTCAATAAACCGTAACTGGGAAACCAGTTACGGTTTTATTTTTTTTTTCTTAGAATTTGTTTTTGAAACACTTCAATAATAGTTACATAGAAAGGAGGATACCAATGAGTATCTTAGATAAAAATTATTTCAAACAAGATGGTTCATCTATTATTTTAGACACGTTCAAATGTGAAATATTTGTCCCTGATGCATATTTCGATTCAAAATTGGCAGTGCAGGATGGAGAAATCTATAACCTTTTTTTTATCGTAAAATATAAATTATATCATAGTGAAAATGATTCTGGCAGAAAAAATTATGGGGATTTTCTGTTCCCATCCATCGTGACTACCAAACCAGATGATGTAAGAGTAGAGGAACTAGATATTTATGGGGACATGGAGAGGTTCCATGTATTTACTTATTATAAAGGATCTCCTATTATCAATAATAGATTTATTGTCAAATCTTCTATTATGGTAGAAAGGTTTGTCAACCTTAGAAACGATGGAAAAATTAGAGTATTTTATGGAAAACTTCCTGAAATTGAAAATAAAGTACAAAAAATTCATGACACTAAATTAGGAGTCCCTCAATATATACAACAACTTACAATTTCTGAAGTTTATAGGGATAGTACGGATTATTCCAGGCCAGCTAGATTGGTAATGACCTCTTCTGATAAAGATAATACTAAGGTTAAAGCTCTTAATATGAGAGAAAATTCTGCATTTACTTCGACTTTGGCAGGTATCAATTTTGAAGATGTTAAAGCCATGCTTACCGTTGCAGATAATCGGGATGATAAAGACTCTAAAGTGATAAGCCCGATAGAAAAAGTAATAAAAGGCCTTTAACAACATAAGAAAGAGGCATATTTCAACAATGAATTAAATATTAAATTACTCACTCAAAGAGGAGGTTTTAGGCAGATGTTCGATAAAATTGTGATTGTGGACCAGTCGACCTACACCCCTGCGACTCCGGTCACGGTCTCGCCTGACAGGCCTCGGGCATTCATTCCGATCTTTTCGCCGAAAGGATTTGGAAAAGATGACGAGGTCAAACTTTTTGAAGCTTATACTCATGGTACGCTCGTAAAGAACTACGGTACTCCTAATATGCTTACTACTCTTGCTCCTCTCTACTATGCTTATGAATTCCTTCGCGGTGGTGGCGATGTCTATGTTCGCCGCATCGTGTCCAAAACTGCTGGTCATGCTCACGTGGTAATTGTCGCAAAAGTCAATTTTCCCGCGGACACTGGCAAAGCAGAAGTCAAATTCGAAAATCGTATTTTGGACACTGCAACTGACCTCGAAACCATGATTTCGGACGCAGAAGCCCTTCTGAATCTGACTCCGGACGCAGACGGCTTCGTTGACTACCCGATTGCTCTGGTCGGTGTCAAATGGGCTGGGGCGGAAGGTAATAAATTTACTTTCCGGCTGCTGCCGAATACGTCTTTGGATAAACAAATCGACCAAAAGGCATACAGCCTTGAGGCTCGTGAATCTTCTTCCTCGTCGCCGAAAAATTATGGTTTCACGATGGACGAAAATGCTATCCTGGACGGCCAAAGCATATATGCTAATGATATTTTTGAAGAACAATCTTCGGATATCTATTTCAACGTTCTCAGCACTTACAATCAATTTGTGGCTGCAATTGCAAGCTATCTGCCTGCATCTGAAAGAGAACGGCCTGATATTTTCTTTGGTAAAGATAAATCGGGCGTAGCATATCCGAACTATACCATTCTTGAAACCTCTGTTGATTATACTGCTCCTGGTGGTATTGCTCTCGGCGGTGGTGACGATGGTGATTTTGCCATGAACAACCCGGACCGTGAAGACAATATGATGGAACGGTATGTCGAATCGTTCAACGAACTGCCAACTCAAATGCTGGAAAATGAATATAAATATTTCATCGACTATGTATTCGATTTTGGTGGAAATCAAGACGTTAAAGATGCGCTTGTCGCATTTGCTCAACGTCGTTTGACCACCAAAGCAATCATCGATACTGGTCGTTCCAATAAGACTGTAACTTCTATCGTCAATGCACGTACTACCGGCGGTATCACCTATAGCAATGAAAAAGTTGTCATTGTCGGCGGTGTCGGTACGTATCGTGATCCGTTTACCAACAAGAAGGTTGTTATGCCTCTGTCTTTCTTTGAAGCATTTTCTATTGCAAACCATGTTGCAAACTATGAAGGTGGTGCTAGGCCGTTTGCCGGTGCTGGCTACACCTATAACAACATGCTTGCTGGTTCTTATCAACCGATCGTCTATGATGAAAATAGCGATGCTGCTCGTAGCCTTACCGATAATCAAATTAACTTCGCTGTTGAAGATATCAATGGTTATCAAGCGTTCCATCAATATACTTCTCTGAAGACCAAATCTCTTGGACTCGGTGAGCGGAACAACGTTCATCTGTTGCATCTGATGATTCGTTCCTGCTTGCTTGAAGCTAAAGCTGAACGCTGGAATTTCCTTGAAGATTCTGATATTGAACGTTACGGTGCCCGTATCCAGCAACGTTTGGAAATTGAGATGGCCGGTAAAGTCGGCGAACTCAGTGTTCAAGTTGAACGTGCTGGACAATATGGCGAAGACCGGAACCGTGTAAATGTTGCTATCACGGTTCGCTTCAAGAACATCAATAAAGGCACCACGTTCACCTTTACGATTATTTAATAAACAGAAAGGGAGGAGAAACAAATGGCGGAAATTCTCGAATCCTACCCGCTCTGGTTAGGTGTGCCTAACCTGAGCAAGGATCAACTCCGGAATTTTGACCCTGCATATACTGGATATGTCCATCTCTTCGTAGTTCGCACGCCTCCAGTGTTGCAATATCATGACCAAAAATTTGGAACTTCTCACAATAAAAACTTTAAAGCTGTTTTCGAACGGACTATGACCAGCTTCACCGGCCTGCCTGAAATTACTGTGAACTATCAAGAACAAGTTCACGGTTTTGCGGACCGGAAAGTTCCTCATGCAACGAACATCGAAAGCAACTTTGATACTTTCACGATTCGTTGCTTGGAATTCAAGAAGCTGCCAACGTATACTCTGATCCAAGACTGGATTTATCTGGTCGGCGGTGACGAGATCTCCAAGATTAAAGACTATAAAGGAATGGCCTCTATGATCAACGGCGGCTATTCTCTGGAAAACCATACGGCTTCGTTCATCGTATGTACGTCCAACCCTGAAATGACGGACATTCAAGGGCGTGCACACTATATCACGGTTGCGACGCCCATTTCCCTGACTCGGGACATTTACCACATGAATGCTGGTGAAATTTCCATCGTTGATGGTATCGATATCAGCATGCGTGGTGTCCTGCGGTACGGTCCGGAAATCGACAACAAGGCTCGTCAATTGCTCAGGGAACGCAAGACCGTCATTAACTATTACGCTACGGCAAGTGTTGGTACAAACGGCGCCGTTCGGGAAAATCCGTTCCATCCTGGAGGTTCTCTCAACGGCGAGACCATCACTCCTCAAACGACTATCATCTAATCAAAATGAAATTCCCCATACTCCTTATCAAGGAGTATGGGGAGTTGTTTTTAAACTTCTGAAGAATCTTCAGATTGAGAATTGGTATCTTTAATTTTTTGCGCGAGATTAAGCTCGATTGTCTTTTCTTTAACTCTTTCAATCATAGAATCAATTTCAGTCCAGTCATATGTTACGTTTTCTCTTACAAATTCTTTCACAAACAGTTTTCTGAGATTTTCATCCTCTTCAACTATATTAATTTCAGCCATGGATTGTCCAAGGTCTTTTACAGTATTCATAAGTTCATTGGTTATTTGCATTAACATGCTTCTGGATGGAATAAGTCTGGCATGGATTGATTCAATTTCTTCCTTAGTAAGATCGAGTTCGTATGCCATGACATATCGAATTAATTTAGTGAGAGGTTCATTAAGTTCAGCTTGGGCGTGTGCACTGGACGAAGCAATATCCAGGTTAGCCATTGAAAGAGTTTTGGCAAAATCAACCTCATCGGTATAATCAACAATAACCGATGGTACGTTGAAAGAGAGTATAATTGATTTAATGAGGAATTGAAGGAACTGCTCATCCATTTCAACTTGTTGACCAGATACAACTTCTGGACGGATCGGTTGTTCTCCATCCCCTTGAGGTATAAACAAATCAACAATTGAACCTACAGATCCGATAATTCCGCTAATAGTGCCAATATCAGACCATCTAATCTGTGATTGTTGAACTGCTTCAATTGCTTCGATAACAGCTCCTTCAACATCATTTGAAAGACCGGTCGCGACATACCACACGGTTCTATCGGAGCCTCTACGAACTTTAGTAAGAATATTGCTGAGAAGTAGCAAGAGATATAGTTTAAGGAAGAACAATGCATTTTTCATGATCGATCCCTGCTGACGTTTAAATTCAATAACGTCATCAGGATGCAGAATGATTATATCCCTTGCTTCTTTATGAATTTGGCGGTCCCTCAAAAATTCATAGAAGACATCCATATTATCAAAGTTTGCCTCTAAGAATTTTGGAGAGATATTTGCAAGTACAGCATTTCCAATATTTCTAATAATCTGGTTTTCAATAGCTTTCATTGTATAATCTCTATAATCTGCAGACGCGGTTCTATAAAATGAAAATTGATGTTGGAAGTTATTTCTAAGATTCATTCTCAAAGAGTCATCTCTTCGCTCTTCAATATAAATATAAGCAACAACTGTATCTTTAATTCTTAAAGGCCATGTTCTAGCCGGGTCGAGGCGCTCAATTTTGCAGCCCAAGATTTGGATTTTATCATAATCACTATTAGATCTTCCAGATGTTTGAATAAGACCTTCTGATGCCGTTTTATCAGAGTTTATAGTATTAGATTTAACAACTTTATCTATCATTTCATCATAAGAAGACTCAATTAACACTTTCCCTTCATCAGAAACTGCTTCAATAAAAGCAGCATCATATGCCATCTTTTTATTAGATTTATAAACTTTGATTTGACTGAGATAATTATTTACCTCCTCGTTAAGTTTCTTTATGAAATTTTTCTTTTCTTCATTACTGACTTTTCGGAAATTTTCTTTTAATTCATCATGAAAAGCATCAAGGATTGTTGATTCGTTAAGAATCAAATTATCCTTAGAAGGTTGTATCAGAGCAGATTCCTTTATAATAGAGGCTCTGCTCTTCGTTCCAAGACCATCTCTTTTGATAGCCTCAACAATTGACCTATATGGAACTACAGTTATATATTCTTCACCGATAACTAAATAGTTCTCAACGATAGTTTTAACTTTCTTATTAAGATCATATTTTTTCTTAATATTTTTAGCCGCTGCTTTCTTGGAATCATCATGAATATTATATTCGATATTGAAAATTTCAGAAGTTATAGCTTCTGGTGTGATAATACTATTGATTAAAAGATCTATAACTCTTGCTACTTGAGGAATTGCCCTTCTAAAGATTTCATAATCTGCAAGAGTTTCATAAAATCTTTCGTTCATCATTATTTGATTCTTGAGTTCCATAAAAATATTTTTATTTTCGGCAACTATATCAAAAACACTTTCATTTTTCTTATTATCAATTCTAGATCCAGAAGCCAAGCCAAATGAATTTAACCTGGCATTGTTATAAATACTTCCTCTTACAGAAGATCTTAAAGATTCTTCATCCTGTTTAGTTAATTGGTTCAATGTATTCAACATTTTTTCAGTGGAATAAAGATCTTTAGATATTCCGTAAGTGGAGAAGTTTGTGAGTCTGGTAAGCTTAGAAATATTGTCCAAAATAGAATTTGAATTGGTTGTTAAAGAACGTTGATCTTTTTTCTTATCAGCCAACTTTAGTCATCTCCTTCTAACAAGTATAGTACGTTGAACATATTGATTATTTGATAATCTGGTTTATTGACTGTCGTTACAGTTAAAAATATTAACGACCTATCATCTTTATAAGGAATACATTTTATTGTAGCAACATCTCCCTTAGTGACATTTTGAAACGTTGACTTAGATAGCCTCATAAAAAATTTATCATCTTCAATTGTTATCGGAAGTTCCGATTTATTAATTTCTTTATAAATATCAATTTTGAATTCTTTTGAATTTTCAAAATCCAAATTTTTAACTGAATTTAAAATAGACAGGATCTTCTCATTAAGTTCAGTCTTTTGAATATCAAGTTTTATACAATAAAAATTATCTTTTTTATAAATAAGACCCATTACTTTCTTGAAATTAGCATCATTATACAATTCTTTAGGGCTACTACAAGTATACATAAATTCAATCTTGTCTTTTGAGAAAATGATATCTTTTATTTCGAAAAATTTTGCAGCCACTTTAAATACATCAGGAACAATATCAAATTTGAAAGGATACATATCCAAAACATCTTTTTCTATTTTCTCAGAAAAAGTAATGAACGATGCAATTCCTTCCTCATATGAGGAGAATACGCCTTTTGAAAAATTAAATCTTTCTGCCTTAAACTTACTCAATGTGCCTACAATTTTCATAAAAGATTTATAAAAGGTATTAATGTTCATATTCATTACCGCCTTTTCTTTTTATCATCTATTAGTGGTTTTATGATTTATACATTAAAATTATGGTTTAACAGAATATTAAGGAAAAATATTGACTACTCTTAGTGAGGAGGAACTAAAATGGCTGATACTCTTAAGGATAGGCTGAGAGCCTTCCTCGAAGGAACGCATGAAGTCGCCGTCAAAACAAATGACAATGTCGCCGATGATCAGGAACCTATCGGCGAAGATTGTGTCACTGAAGATATGAAAGCGGAAGCTACTATTGCCTCTATTGTTGAAATGGCGCAAAACTATGCACTTGAATTGGCAGCAGAATTTATCAAAGAAAACGCACATATCCTGGTTCGTGACGGCCTGTTGACGGAAAACGTGGCCGGCCAATCGTTTGTCGTCTTATCCCGCGAATCTCAACGCAGTAAAGCAGAACGTCTTCTTCGGATGCAAATGGCCAAAAAAGCTGGCGACCCTCGCTATTTCAAAATTGCCGCACTTCGCCGTCGTATCAAGCAACTGACGAAAGAAATCCATAACGACTCCCGTTACAGTGAGGCGCGGTCCATCGTTATGAAGCGCGAACTGCGCAAAATGCCGAACGCTGCTCAGCTGTCGGCAAAAGGTACATTCGGTTCTCGTAAACTGGTCTAATTTGAAAATTGATGATGGCTAGCATTAGTCATCATCAGTTTTCTTTCAAATATATATTATTATATTGTGCGTCATGAATCACTTTATAATAAGAAAGGGAGACCGAAATGGGCAAGAAAAAAATCAAGATGAAAAAGAAATTTAACGACTCCAATAGCAATTTCAAAAGTTGGGCATTTAATCTTGCTAAAATTGAAGAGAAAATTCGAGAGCAAGATGAAAATGGTGTATTCCCATTTAAATGGCATAGAATATATCCAGTGATAAATGAATTTGATTCCATTGAAGAATATGATACTTATATCGAAGCGTTGATTAAAGGAACTAAAAATCTTCTGTCCGAATCTAAAGATGAATTGAGCAAATTGACTATAGCATTTAAGTTTAACTCTGATGATGATTTCTATGAAATGAACTTTATCAAATTTCTTTTCAATATTATCATGTGGAGACCGTTTATTGTATCTGGTATCCCGGTAACTGAAAAAGATGTGTTTAACGCTGAAGTGTTTCACAATAAAAAATATGAAGAATATTTTAACAATTTTGCAGACAAGTATAGAAATAATTTTACTATGCCTGAATTTTCTGAAATTCTGTTTGACATCCAGGTATACTTTAACAAGATTGCCGTGGAACTCGGTCCTCTGTTCGGCAATTCCATATCTATTTATGATATGGTAAAGATGGCTAAAAGGAATAACGAGATTAATGCAATAATGAACACTGAAATCGACCTGAAAAACTTCAAAGTTGATGAGGTTGAGAAATTCCTCATTAAAGAGACTGACAGATTCTTTCAAATTCTTATGAATGAATCTGATAAAAATAATCCGTTGAAGCCTCTTATTCGAGCAAATGTGGGTGTGAATAAACGTCAAGTTCAAGAAATTTTTATTCATCTTGGTTTTAAACCTGATTTGACTGGTTCTACAATTCCTCTCACTACAAACAGTAACTTCACTACTTATGGACTGAAAGATGCAAAAGCATTGTATATAGATGCACAAGGTGCAAGAAAAGCTGCAATTATGCAGCTTGCTGTCAGTGATTCGGGCTATTATGGAAGACATCAAAGCTTTGTGACTTCAAATGTCACTCTCCATGAAGATCCGAAATATTCTTGCAATACAAAGAATCTTCTCAATGTAAAGATTGAATCTTCTCTTGACTTGGAGCTGTTTGAAGGAAGATTCTATAAAGTTGGAGAAAAACGCTATAAGGTTATTACAACTAAAGATACGCATCTCATAGGAAAAACTTTGCAAATCAGAAGTCCTATAACTTGCGCTAATAAACATAATAAAATTTGTAAAGCATGTTATGGGACTCTTTATAATGTAAACTATGGAATGCATGCTGGTCTGTTTGCAGCGATTGACTCTAATGAAAGTAAAACTCAACGTCAGTTGTCTGCAAGGCATGCCCTCGCAACAACAAGTGCTTCTATCAACCTTATTGATGACAAGATGTTCTTGATCAATCAAAATGGTTGGCTGTTCAGCTTGAATGGGGATATTGATAGAAGTAAATATTCTGTGGTGTTCAATGCTTCTGATGTACTGATGGAAAACCCGTATAACTATGATCAAGTTGATAATTATTACGTTAACAAACTGGTCTTTAAGAATATCAAGACTGGAGAGAAATTTGAAGTTTATGAAGAGCAGAATACTCAGATGTATATCAGTAAGCAGGTATATAATGCTCTTCGGGATAGAAAATTCTTTAATATGGATGGAGATGAAACTGTAGAAATTCCTTTGGATGAATTTGAAGTCGACGAACCGTTTGCGTTCCTTCGTATTTCGAATGCGGAGCTCGCAAAGCCTCTGAAAGAGTTGGCAGGGTTTATTCAGAAAGGCAAGAAACAACTTGAAGGTGTCTCTGACTATCATGAATTTGCTGCCAAACTTAACAGGCTCTATAGATATGGTGGTATGAACATCCCATCTGTTCACATTGAAATGCTTATCAGAAACCTTATCAGGAGAGTAGACAATGAACTGGAAATTCCGGACTGGACAGTCGAACAAACTCCTGATATGTATAAATTGATGTCTCTTAATGACTCTATCATTCACTCCAACTCTGTAACTCTTGGACTGATGTTTGAGAAAGTTAGGAGGCAACTGAAGATGCCAAGCACGTATAGAAAACGCGGAACGTCTATATACAGCATCCTGTTTATCAACGAACAATAATTTTAAGGGGGAGGTTCGCCCTCCCCTATAATTATTATACCGAAGGAGTGAATTTAAATGGATCTTACTGCGGACGATATTATCCCTGGAAAAGAGTATGTATTGAAACGGGATTTTATTCAATCCCCTCAAATTCGTCATAATTTTGGAACTATTGTAGTTGCTCTTAAACGTAAATCAAATAATAGAGAAAAAGTCATGGTTAAAATAAAAGGTTCCAAAAATGGCGGATTCATGGTTCCTATTTCTATTTTAGCCAGGAAGAGTGAGTTGATTAATGAACAATGATCAAAAATATTACAAAGAATATATTCTTGAAGAAAAATTTGATGGGCTTGATATAACAGGGAAAAATGTTTCATTTGAAAAAGGGTTTAAAATTATTGTATCTGAAATTGTAAATAATTTGGTTAAAATTGAAGATATACATGTTCCAAAAGGTTATGAAGTTTCTGATTGGAAACATAAATTCATAGGATCAATTTTTCCGAAAAAGTACTTTAATAAAAAATCAAAAGAGCCTATTTTCTCTGTCAATTTAACTAATATTACAGGAGTTAATGATATATATGCTTTGAACTATGAAACTTTAATTGAATTGCGTCGGTTATTTAAAAATAAAAACTTAAAATCTGAGGTTATATTCCATAAAACATTTTACAATGAAAATATATGCTTTGAAATACTTATCGACTTTTCTCAATATTCTTCTATGAAAATAATGAACGAGCGTATTTCAAACAAAGTATTTGATCAGTTTGAATATCTAAAGGTAATTTTTGATAAAACAGGAATAGTGTCTGTTGGGGAAGAATTAAGAATCCTTGAACGACAAGTGAGAAATATTTAAAAGCGGGAGTATCCACATGTTCGGCTGTGAAAAAGTTTACGTTATCGACTCGGATTTACCAATATACAATGACGAACTTGATGAATGGGATACTATACCAGGTGGAACTAAAATTGAGTGTATTGTGACTGTAAATAATATGGTACGTATTGAAAAGATCGCTACACCCACTTCTGATAAAAAATATGAAAAATACATTGGTCAATACTTGCCAGAAATATACTTTGAGAAACATGCAGGGAACTCATTTTCAGTGTTGGCTTGACCAGTGAAGATGGAATAAAAGAAGAATATATCACAAATTATGACCAGCTTTGTAATTTGAAACACCATTTTTATAATAAATTTAAAGTTAGAGCGTCCATTTATAAAAATAAATATATCGATTGGTACAGGTATTATGAAATTATCATTGATTTTTCAAAGTATGTTAAAATAGAAGTTAAATACACTGATAGTGATGTTAGAAAAAAAGTTTATTCTAATCATAGTTGTCATATAATCTTTAATAAGATAGGAATTATAGAAAAATCTATGTTATACGAGAAAGATTAAAATTTTCTGAAAGAAAGGGAAATTGTTTATGTTCAAAAAGATAAAAAAATTGTTTGAGGTGAGCCAAAAGGTAGACAACCTTCAATCCGCGGTTGATAAAATGGCTGAGCAATTAAGTGTATTGGTAAATAGAAAACCTGTAAGATATAAAGAAATTGCTCTTACAGGTGATATAACAGATTACGAACAACTGCGTATTTTGTTTGAAGAAAAATATTACAAAGATGCCATTGATAAATATGCAGGAATAAAAGATAATCTTCAAGAATGCATTATTCAATATGATAAAGTTTTGTATTTCAATAAAGTATCTATAAATTTTGTAGAGGCAATATCAAAATTATACGAGCTTTTCACATTAAGTTCTTATATATTAAATATTCTTTTCAAGGATTCTACAGTAAATTCTTTTGGATTTTATGCTGTAAATAATAGAATTTTCTATGAAAGTTCTGTAGATATTCCTTATATTGATAGAGATAAAATTAATCTTTTAGATTATGAAGATGATGTTGATGAAGACCATTATATTATAATCAATATGCTTAAAGATAAAATAGTTATTGTTACTCCTCATGAAGATTTTGAAATAGAAAACCGATATCGGAAAACAGTAATCAGGGTCTTGTACTCAATTTATGCTGAAAAATATTATCTGTATCATCTTGCCCATAAGAATGAATCTCATCACATATAATGAAATAAGGCGCAGTTTAATTACTGCGCCTTATTTTTTTTAATCTTAAAAAATAAATTATATGAAGACCTAAAATAAAAATAAATAGAAAGGTGTGCTAAGATGGAGCTTCTTGTACTGGGTTCGACAAAACAAGGGTACAATATTGCAATTGATGACGCGCTAAAATTTTCTTCATACGCAGCTGGAGTATGTTATATGAAAGAAGATGTTGAAGATATTTTGAACGAAGATATCGAAAAAACTAAAAAAAGAATCGATCTCACATTGAATAACGGACATCACTCCGTATTCCAGCATGTCCATTATTCTTTGGTATTCAAAGATATTCCAAAAATCGTTGCCATGCTCATCAATAATGAACGTCCATACACGACTTCTGAGAAGTCTGCAAGATACACTGTCATGGATAAAGTCCCTGACAAAGAACGTCAGAGATATAATAAATGGAGATCTATTTTCAAAGAACTTATTGCGGCCGAATATCCTCTTCTGGATAAACGTCATGTGGATAAACTTGCAATGGAAAATGCAAGGTATATGATTAGTGTATTTACTCCAACTACTATGGTATATACCACAAACTTGTGTCAGATTAATTATATTATAGAAATGCTTGTAGCATTTGTTCAAAAGACTTTTTCATATGAAAATCATCCATTTATGGATCGTCTTAGAGAAAGTATTTATGATTTTCTTCAAGTTCTGAAGCCTTTCGAAATCGAAGGAATGAATAGAAAAAATAAAAATGTTGACCTCTCTATGATTAAATTTAGATATCATGAAGGAGAGTTTAATCATTATTTTGGAGATGTTTATGATACCTATTATTGGGCCTCATTTGCACAACTTGCTCAGGCTCATCGCCATAGAACTCTCCATTATAATATTTTCCTCAATAATCTTGAGGGTATGAATGATAAAACTGAATTGTACGTGCCAAGAATTATTCAAGATACAAGCTATAAAGATGAATGGTTGAACGATTTGAGAACTCTTCCTGTAGATTCATATCCGCAAGCTACTAAAGTAATTGTTCGCGAAAGAGGTCTCTATGAACATTTTATTCTTAAATGCCACGAAAGACTTTGTTGCCAAGCTCAAAATGAGATTATGACACAAACTGCTGAAACATTTAAACTATATAAAAAACATCTTGAGCAAACTGATCCCGATCATCGGATGCATATTGATTTTCAGCATGTTAATCCTGACAATCTTTCTAAAACACAATTCAAAGGTATGTGGTGTGCAGGGAAATGTAATAATTTTGGTCGTCGATATGCATTGAACAGAAAAGCATAAATTTGTAAGAAACACCTGTTTTTCGGGTGTTTCTTTTTTATTTTTACTTGAACTATATGATGATAAATTTTTATTTACCAAGGAGGTCTAATATGCCCACATTAAAATTTAAAAGACATATCATCTGTGATATTTTAATTGTATAACTTTTGTACATGGTTTTCGGATTGGTGGTACTTAAATCTATCGATTAAGATAGATTAAATATAAACAAAGAAAGACGGGTGCCAAATGGACACCATAGTGGCAAACTTCTCATATTATTCAATACCAAATTTCAAAAAAGAAAACTTAAAAGAATTGACCACTTTGGAAAAAAGGCTTAGTGTTTATGAAAAGCGCATTTTCAAATATGTGCCTATCGGTTATTATTATAATAAAGATACCAATGAATTGAGAATACCAAGAGGATATCCGCATAAGGATATTCTCCGTTATTTTAACTTCGAAAGAAAGATAGTAACAAATTTTAAACCTCAAGAATATGATAAAATTGATATAAAGCTTTATCAGCAGCCAAGGGAAACACTTCAAGTTGAAATGATTTCATTTCTTTGCGGTCTTGGAAAGCATTCTTATACCGAAAAATATTCCCAAGTATTCTGCGATCTTCATACAGGTAAGGGTAAAACGTATTGTTCAGTTGCCGCGTTATCATATTTTAAAACTAAAGCCGTTATATTCATTCCTTCAAAATTGAGTAAACTTATTGATCAGTGGAAAGAAGCTTTTATATCATATACAAATAAAAAAGAAAGTGATATCCTTGTCGTAAGAGGATCTGAGATGTGCGAAGATATAAGGAATGGTAAATATCCGAATAAGGAAATTTTTATTATAACTAAAGGAACGGTTTTATCCTATGCAAACAGCCATGGATGGGATAAATTCCAAGAAATGATTGAAAAGACGAGAGCTGGAGTTAAGATTATAGATGAGGCGCATATGGATCTTAGAACCAATGTGCTTATTGATTGTCATACAAATGTGAAGAAAAATATATATCTTACAGCCTCTGCTTATAGAGGAGACAGATTTGAGAATCAAATTTTCAAAAAGATTTTTTATGAAGTTCCTATTTATGGAAAAGAGCTTGTAAGTCCAGATGAGAATTATATTATTATGCTCATATATCAATTCAAACATAAGCCATCAGTTAAACAACGTGCCGCATGTAAAGTCAAAGAAGGACTATCTGCTGTAAAATATTCTGAATATCTTGTATCTAAAGAAGGTGCGAGATATCAATTTTTTACAGCTTTAAATAGAGCTATTCGAGACATATTCGTTCGGAATAGAGAAAAGATAGATTACGTCAACCTCGAAAAAATTGAGAATGGTAATTACGTAAGAAATAAAAATGGGTTTATCACCATAAATAGAAATGAAAGATTTAAAGGAAAATTATTGATACTTGGTGCAACTATTGATTTCCTCAAAACCATACGAAAATTTCTTGAAGTTAATTTTCCTGAGTATAGTGTTGGGCTGTATTCAAGTGAAATAAAAGATATCAAAGAACGCGAAGCTGAACTTAATAAAGATATTATTTTGGCCACAGAAAAAGGAATAGGAACAGGCGCGAATGTTCCTAACCTTCAGGTAATGATAAACTTAATACCATATAGCAATCCAGTATATGCAAACCAGCTTCCGGGGCGGTGCAGGCAGATTCCCGGAAAGAATGTATATTACATCGAAATAGTTAATATAGATTTTGATGAAGCAGCTGCTCAATATACTAGACGAAGTAAATATCTTGTTGAGAAAGCAAAAGGAAATAAACTCATTACAGTATTAATTACCTAGCATTTTTGCTATAAATATATATTATTTACTTGTAACATGGGAGGGGAGGATTAATGTATGCCTATTAAAAAGTCGAAACCAAATCACAATAAACTTTTTCTAAGATTCCCGGATATTGTATTGACGATACGGTTTGAAAACGATAAAATCAATCTTGTGAAAGGAGATTGTATTAAACTTATTATTGGGCCAAAGATATCTATTTTGGCGAAATTGGTCTCTGATATTGAACCTGATGAAACTCGTCAAAATGCATATAAAGTCGACGTTGAGGAAGTTCAAAATGAAGATACAGAAGTAAAGGAAGTGTTCACTATTTGAGGATTTATTATGATTAAAGTAACTAAAAAAGAACTTGTGGATGTTATAAGCATCCCAATAATGAAACTTAACAACAACGTCATTTTGTATCACAAAGTGAAGTTGGCACAGCAAGACAAATTCGGAAATAGAGATTATTATCATAAAGAATTTAGTTATCAGTCAAGATATAAAGACCATAATAGGGTTTCAACTTTAAGGTTAACCCATTCTTCAATACTTTCGATACAATTTAAGGATGAAATATATTCAGATTCTCTTATACTGAATATAACTAATCGTGATTTCTTTTGTAAGTATCTTAAGAAAATAAACAAGATTTTGAAGAAAGACGATTTGATAATTAAAGTGGGCGATACTTATAAGATAAATAGCCAATATACTTCTAACGATATAGTTGAATTCTATAAAGATAAGTTTATAACCGTAAATCCAATTTTGGTTATGAACGAAGAATATGGTGAACCAGAAGTCATGATCCAATTATGTTTGGACTATAAAAATTCTACTTATGTAGATATCAAAGAAGATCGATTTAAAACTATGATGAAATTTATAAAGAAATTTGATTTTCATCTTTCAGGTTTGATAGCGATAACCTATTTACAGAGTGCAGATATAGGAAAATTTGAGTATGAACTATCAAGAACTTTATTAGAAGACTTTGATGAACATCGACCGCCAGAAATTAGACTAGATAATACTGAACATACGGGGATGGAAAAATTAAAAACACAAAGTCCTTCGTTTAGTAAAACAAAGGGCTGGTAAAAGGAAGGGTTGAGCGGGCATGTCTTTCATTGATATCGACTTCGATATCGAAAACGAAGACTTTGGGGATAAAAAATTCGGTTTGAATATTCAAAGCCTCTCCAATAAAATTATCAAAATTGGAGACTATATGTATAGAGTTTATAAGTTTAAAGATGTTGAGGAACTGGAACTTGGAAATGCTTATATTTTCGGAGGTACTAAAGGAAATCTTTCAATAAGTTATCCATATGTGTTTCCTTTCATGGGTAAGTACAAGAAAGGATCTCTGGAACCAGGGATCTATCTCGATAAAAATGATAAAATTGTTGTTGTTTATCCGAGGAATGATAGGGAAAGGAAGATCTACCATATTTCTCGGATATTTGAAATAACTCCGGATACTATTAGAGAAAAACTTAACGAATATCTTAATGAAGTGACTGTAGAAGAATTGAAAAGTGCAGGGAATGTATTTGAGCCCGAAATTAAAGAAGAAGATGATACTGGTATTAAAGCAGTTAGGCTTGCACTTATTGCAAAACAGATTGATCTCCATCAATATCTCAATCGATTGGAGAAAAACTGGGATAGAGCAAATACAAAGAAAGCCCTTGAAAAAGGAAGTACTCTGACTTTCTTTAAACTTGATGAATATTCGAGACTATTTGATTTCAACTATGGTATTTTGATATTTGATAAATCTACAGCAAAAGATCCTATCTCCAAAGACGGGAAGGCTATCCTTGTATTCAACGATGAGTATTTCCCGATCAATGATGAGAATATTGAAGTTATCACGACTCCAGAAGACCTTAAGAAACTCTGGTAAATTTAGGAAGGCTATGGTTTATTTATACCATAGCCTTCTATTATACCCTTATAAGAGACGAATCAGAAAAAGGAGGAATAAAATGTCGTTTGAAAGTTCCTTTGTAGATTCTCTTTTACTCCTTGTAAGAGAAAAAGTAAAAGAAAAATATCGTTTGAATATAAAACGACATCAAGTTATTTCGTTTTTTGTTTATGACCCTACAATTATCAAACAAATTCTGAAAGCTTGTAAATTTAAGGATATTGGAAATGTCTATGATTATCCTAAAATCTTTTCCACATCTCGGACTATAAATGGCCACGATTTTGCTCATAATTTTGAAAATTTCCAAAGAATTGGTGTATCTAAGAAATTGAATGCAGCTGTTATTTATACTTTTTATGAATATTCATATCATTGCATGATTGTAATCGATACGAAAAAGCTTAAAAAGTTTTCTAAAATTATTAAACCCATTATCAGTCAAGATCTTTCGCAGATTAATATCTTTGATGGAATTGATTTTGAATGCAAAGCTGGTCAATACATTGAAATTTCAAAATCTATGGGAAATTCCCCTAAGCCAGTTGATACAGTTAAAAAGAAAGTTGCTGATGAGAAACTCGTCTTTGAAGAAAAATCCGTTCTTAAAGAAGTTATTGAAGATATCACATCATTTTTCTCAGATGAAACTAAAGAATTTTATAGGAAAATGGAGATTCCATATAAGAGAGGAGTTATCTTGTATGGACCTCCTGGTACAGGAAAATCTGCTCTGATTAGAGAACTTATTCGAAGAATTGATAGTCGTGTAATAAAAATTGTTATTAATCCAAATATTTCATTTAATATTACATCTGTATTGTCTTCTCTTCTTAGATCACTGAACGGGAAATCAGCTATTATTTTCATTGAAGATATGGATTCCCTTATTTCATATGAAAATCGTTCAGAATTTCTGAATCTGCTTGATGGTATAGATGTTAAATCCGGTTCTTACATAATCGGAACTACAAACTATCCAGAAAGAATTGATCCTGCATTCGTAAACAGAGCAGGGAGGTTTGATAGAGCTTATAAAATTGAAAACCCGTCCTATAAAACTAGAAAGATGTTCTTTGAAAGTAAAAATCTTAATGAAATTTTTAATTATGATAAAAATATAAATAACCTTTTCGCAAAGTATACTGATGGTTTGCCAATGGCATCACTTAAAGAAGTTATTACTGCTACAAAATATACTCTTGCATCCAATCCTGATATATCTATAGAAGATGCAATTAAAATTGCCACAAGTAGATTGAAAAATGACAAAGAAGCACATATAGAATCTATAAGGAATTATAATAAATTTAAAAGGAATAAGCATATGCGGAATCATCCTTATCATAAAAATAATAATTATGTTAGAGAATTTGATCTTCCAATGGGTGATTTTGATCCTGATTATCCTGGTGAAAATGGATCTTTTGATATTGATATGATTACTATGAATAATGATGAACTTGAAGAGAAATCTGTTTCTGAATTTATTGGATGTATGAAAATTGTTCCAAAAGAAGATGCTGAAATTAAGTTCACATCGTTTTATTCGTATAAATAATTTCATTAATATGGATACAAAATCCATCTAAAGAAATTCAAATGGCTGCTATAGACAAAAATGCAATGGCAATTGGTTATATCGACAACCCTGATGATGAGGTGCAAATCGCTGCGGTAAAAAATGGCCAGATGTCATTGCAGCAATTAAAAATCAGTGCAAGGAAGCACAACTTATTGCAGTACAAAGCGGTTATAAATATGCTGCATATATTATTAACCCTGATAAAGAAGTTCAAATGGAAGCTGTTAAAAATGATATAAGAGCTATCGGTCTTCTTCAAAAAATCGATCCAGAAGTAATGGAATATGTATATACTGAAATATTGAAAATCAAATTATCCGTACAAACGAAAAAACATATTGAAGAGGAACAAAGGGGAGAATAAAATGAGTTTTAATATGGAAGAGGCGATCTCCACTATTAACGGTGGAGATCGCCATAAAATTGAAAAACTTTTAGAGAGTCACCCATTTCTTATTGCATTTATTGATAATCCTGATGAGGAGCTTCAGCTTATTGCAACTAAAGCCAGAGGAGAGGTTATAAAATATATTAAAAATCCAAGTAAAAAGGTTCAATTAAATGCTATTGAAAATGGATGGCTTATTCTAGATCATATTAATGATCCTGATGAAGATATTATATGGGCTGCTATTCAGAAATCTGGTACAAATATAGCATGTATTAAAAATCCGACTAAAGAAATGCAATTAGCTGCCGTGCGTCAATGCGGTCAAGCTATTTTGTTTATAGATAATCCCGATAAAGATGTTCAATTAGAAGCTGTGAAGCAAGATGGTTCTGTGATTGGATTCATCGAAGATCCTGATGAAGATGTGAAGACTGAAGCTATTATGAATTATCCTTATGCTATACAGTTTATTAAAAATCCTAGTAAAAAACTTCAGAAACTCGCGGTAGAAAAATGCGGCGATGCCATCAAATTCATTATAGATCCAGATGAGGAGATTCAATTGGCTGCTGTTAAGTCGGACCCCTATTCTATAATGCATATAAGTGATCCGACTAAAGCAGTACAATTGGCTGCTGTTGAACAAATAGCTAGTGTTATTATGTTTATTCAAAACCCAGATAAAGAAGTTCAGTTTAAGATAATTGAAATGGATATAAATATGGTTCAATCTATAAGGAATATACATCCTGAAGTAACTTCCTATTTGAGAAAAAAATTCAGGTGACAAGGGAGGAAACCAAATTACTGTTACTCTTGAGGAATTACTAGGCATTGGCCAGGAATATGAAAATTTTAATTTTAAACAAGTGATCTCCACTATTAATAGTGGAGATCACAATAAAATTAAAGATCTTTTGAAGACATTCCCATATCTTATTGCGCTCATTGATGATCCGGATGAAGATATACAGTTATTAGCTGTCAAGAAAGATTTAATGTCGATAGAATTTATTTATAAACCTACAAAAGAAGTTGAAATGTATGTGGTAAAGACTAAAAGTAATTTGATAAAATATATTACAATTCCTGATAAGGATATTCAATTGGTAGCAGTAAAAGATGATCCAAACAATATTGAATTTATTAGGAATTCGCACCCTGAAGTTATTGATTATCTTAAAGAAAATTTTAAAGTAAAGAAGAGCCGTAAAAAACAAATTTGTTGAAGGCGATAATTAGTATAATTAAAACTGCAAAATTTTTATATAGAAAGTTATGTGAAAGATTAGGATAAATAAAAAAAAGGGGTGTAGTATCCCCCGTTTGTTTTTTTTACTGTAAGTAGGGATTATATTGAATATATATTATTGCAGTGAAAGCAGTAGGAACTGCTTAATATTTTAAAGGAGGAAAATAAAAATGGAAATGGTAAAAACCGTGGTAAAAAACGCATATCTTCATTTCGATTATGTCATCTTGACAATTCTCGGGTTTCTGATTATCTTCAACCAATTCCAACCCTTTGACGATCATTTCGCGCGATCGCTTGTTGCAATCATTCTTGGAATTGAAGTGTTCATTATTGCTTTTGTGGAACTCGGAAAAGAAGATTCTTTTTGGGTCAGATTCTTCAGACGGTTCTCCAGGTTTGATGTCGTATTCTGTACGCTTCTTCTCGTATTTTATGTAGCGGCGTGCAACAATTGGTTCTACCTTGCATATTGATTTACAGTTAATACATATTTAGAAATTTTACATGAAAATATTGTTACTAAAAAAGAAATTGGTACTTGTGCTGCTTCGATGAAGAGACTTATTTCTATTGTAAACGGAATAGCAATAACGAGGGGATATTTATTCCCCTCGTTATTTTTTTTTTCTTTTTTTAATTTTCCTGAATATCTATATAAAATATATATTATTACTATGAATAACTCTCAAAGGAGAAATAAAAAAAAATGAGTGAAGAAAATATAATAATTTCTTTCAACGGTATTCGATATAAAATACAAAAAACTGAAAATATCGATGGTGTTATTGAATACCAATGTATAGATGAATACGGTAAATTTCCTGTGTTCATAAGAACAAATGAGTATAATATTTATAATTATAAAATTGGCGATGGATTAACTGAAGATGAAGAATGGAGATGTGTTCATTCAAGAGATAAATTAATAGATGATTTTGTTGATGAATGTTGTGAAATGGATATAGTTGACGGAAATGATATAGTTAACAATTGGACTAGAAGTGCTGAAGCATTATTGAATTATATAGGATGGGGGAATTTTTGAAATAAAAAAGAGGGAATAGCATCATCGGCTATTCCCTCTTTGAAAAAAAAAAATGGAAATAATTAAGTAGGGAAATTATCCCTGCTTAATTATTTTTTATTAAAAATGAGATGAGTCGTTAAATACTTTCTCACAATAATCTTTTTCTTTATTTTTGATCTAACCATGTAATGAGGTGATATAATGTATAGACTGAAATATTTTGAAGCCCAAAATTTCATTGGAATATATAACGGACTCGGAAAAAAGAAAATATCTCTCGATTTGGAAAAATTTAGAGACAAATCTGTATTTATCATTCTTGGGGCCAATGCAAGAGGTAAGTCAACATTATTGTCTATTCTTCATCCTTTTTCTGGCACTACTGATAAACGTGATAAATTCATAAGAGAAGGAAAAGAAGGATATAAACTTCTTATTTATGAAGATATATATGATGAGAGCAGACAAATTAAAATTAAGCATGTTTATATACCGAATAAATCAGGGTCCCATTCTACAAAATCTTACATATTCAAGATTGAACATGGTGTTGAAAAAGATCTTAATCCTAACGGAAATGTTTCGTCATTTTTGACAGTGATTGATCAAGAATTCGGAATTGATGAGGATTTTCTTAGAATTTCTACCCAAAATGAAGACATGGTTGGTCTGGTTAAAATGACTGGAGCTAACCGAAAGAATCATATCTATAAATTTATTCCTAAGGCAGACGATACTACGATTTATCAGAAGATTATTGATAAAAAGTATAGAGATGTCAAGTCTCTGTTAACTTCAATAACTGATAAACTTGGTAAAATGGACGATGAAGTTACAGTAAAAGAAAAACTTGCAGAGATTGAATCTTTTACAAATGAACTTGTTGAAAAACGTGACAAAACTATAGGGAAGATAAACAAATATCAGGCAGAGCTCGATTCAATCGATCCAAATGGAAAATTGGAAAGCGAATATAAAGAAATTAAGTCAAATCTGAAGGAACTTGAGAAACTCCAGGAAAAAATATTGTCTAAACTTCAAGATATTCGTGATACTTTCAATATTGAATCCCTTAGTGAATGTGATAAAAAGTTGAACGAAGTTAAATCTTTGAAAAATGAGATTTGGGGCAAACTTGTAGATTTTAGATCCAGATTAAACTCTAAGAAATATATGAAATCCACATTGTATGATCAGATCAGTGAGAAAGAAACTTTCCTCAATCAAATTTCAGGAGAATACTCAAAATCTGATCTAGTACAATTGCTTAAAGAATATGAAGAAGTTATTGAAAATTTTGATTCTCGTACAAAGAAGTTAAATAGTTCATTGACTGCTGAAGATTTGAAGCAAGGTATAAATATTATCGAAAATCTTAGGGAATTTATGCTTGATATTTATAACAATTGTGATAGCCCATTGGTGTTGAAAGAGGCTATAAATTATATTTTCACAAATAAATTGGAAGAAAAATATCTTGAAACTAAAGAAAAGCATGATAGAATTAAGCAAAAAGTCGATAGCCTTACTTCAAATATAACCAAACTTTCAGCATATGAATACTTGAAAGAAAGTGTATCTAAACGCCCAAAAGATTGTACAATTGACACATGCGAATTCCTTCTTGATTACCATAAATGGATTCAAATTGACGCAAAAATAAAGCAATTTGAAAAAGAACTCGGAGAGATTGATAGTGAGTATAAAGATCTTGTAGATAAAGTAGAACGTTATGCTGAAATTATTACGGTTAAATCTAAAATAGAAAATCTCATTAATATTTATAGAAGCAACTATTATCTCATCTCCAAACTTCCTTTTAACGATTCATTTTCGACTGAAGAAAAAATCTTGAAGATTCTTGAAAAATATAAATCAATTGAGCCAGTCGAAAATAACTATTATGATCTCATTGAGATTCTTCAAGATAAAGCAGAATATAATGAAATTAAAAATATCAAGATTCCAAAAATAAAAATGGAGATCGAAAAATTCGATTCCAATAAAAATATGATCGATACAATTAAATCCGATCTCAAAAAATTGAATGAAAAGTATGAAGAATTGATGAATGAAATTAAAGAAGATGATAAACAACTTGAAGAGCTCGAAGAAATGTACGAATCTCTTGAAAATAAAGAAGAAGAATTGACTAATGCAAGAGAATTGTTCGTAAAACTTCAAGAGGGTAAAGATCAAATAATTAAACTTTCAGATAGATTCGATGTGATTAAAAATAATATTGAAAGAATCGAAGAATTGAATGGAAAACTTGAAGAAAAGAAACAGAAGCTGAAAATAATTGAAAGTAAACTTAAACCGCTTACAGCGGAGCGGGACAAATATAAATATCAAGAAATTAAAATAAAAGAATTTAATATGGAGAAAGAGAAACTTGAAGAGAATTTGAAAATCTTGTCTCTTATCAAGAAAGCCCTTTCTACCAATAAAGGTATTGCAGTAAGTTTATTGAATATGTATGTAGATGATATCAGGAGAACCGCAAATGTTCTTTTGAGCGAGACGTTTGATGGTACTTTACATCTTCATCCATTTATAATTAATGAGGAAGAATTTACAATTCCTTTTAGCCACAATGGCGAAATTGGTAAAGATATTTCAGATGCATCTACTTCGGAAAGGGCATTTATTTCAACCTGCTTGTCAATGGCTCTTATTGAGCAAGTTATTGCTTCATATGGCATTCTTGCTCTGGATGAAGTTGACGCCGGATTCTCTGAGTACAATAAGTCAGTTTATTGTAATATTTTGATGAAGCAAATTAAGAGAATTGGAATTACTCAAGTATTTATGATTACCCATGCTCGACAATATTACGAAAACTACAAAGATTCTGTTTGCTTCATATTGTTCCCTGAACATGGGATTGATCGGTTTGACCCAGAAAATATGATTAAAATCGTATAATATAAAAGCGGTATGGTTGAATAGACCATACCGCTTTTACTGTAATTAGACACATAATTAATTATATATTATTGCTATGGATGGTACAGACCATCAAATTAAATTTAATAAGGAGGTGGAAATATGAATACAGCAGAAAAATTTAGAAAGGAGGATATCAGTCCTTATGTAATAAGACGAAAGATTGAATCACAAAAATGCCCATCAGTATATGATCCTTTTACAAAAGAAGAGACTGTATTAGATGGATATTTGGTGATGAAAAGTGGTCTTATATGTCCTCTGATATTCAATAGGATGTATATGATTAAGGCGTTGGTAATAGTCAACTCCAAAATCATTATATCCAACAAGTTGGCAGGGTTTATGTTCTATGCTCAAAAAGAACCTGATGACAATAAATTCAATAGCGCCAGGAATGCTGTTCTGTTGTATAACAAAAAAGTGGATGGGGCTATACGTGAACACAATCCTAGAAAAGAATTTAAATTTCAGGATAGGTTCATTCATAGCTTCAGACTTCTATAGGAGGGCGACTATGAGAGATAAATTCATCCAAAAATCAAAGGAGTTGCAAAACCAGGCAGCGACTCCACAAGAAGCTGTTAAGTTCTTCGACATGTCCTGTCAGATTTGCTGCAACCGTGGTATTAACATGGATTGCGATAAGTGTCCAATCAGGTATCATCATGAATTGGTGATGGCGGCCTTTGATGACATCCAAGAATACAAACAGTATAAAATCCAACAAATCAAAGAAATAATTCGGATAAATAAAGTCGTTCCGAGATACCAGCAAACTGGTAGCAAAGCTCAAATCAAAATTGAATATCGCCAGGCACCGAAAACTGAACGGACTCTTAAATTTTATAAAGGAAAAGTTGACAAATGATTTGTACATATGGGGGCATAGAGAAAATTTCTCTATGTTCCCAGGCCTTATTTGAAGAAAAAATTTTGCCAAAGGGGAATGATTATATGTTTGCTGTCATGAAACTTTCTTATATCATTTCAAAAATTATCAAAAAACCCGATCCGGAAATATTGCAGGATATCCAGGAAGTATATGATGAATTCTATCTCAAGGCTATGGAAGACTTGGAGCGGCGTAAAAAAGAAAGACAAGAACGCGCCATGGTCTTGTGGAAAAGAAGAAAATACTTCAACTATTTCAAAGTTAGAAAAAGATATGGAATAACCTTCGAGGAATTCAACAGAAGAGTCGATGCCGGTGAATGGGTGGCCTGGATGGCAGATGAATGGTATCCAATTCATATTCACAGTTTAAAAAATGAATAAACCGTAGGAGGAATTCTCCTACGGTTATTTTTTTTTTTGATTAATATAAATAAGGAACTTGAATCACAGGATAAATCATATCAGTCTTTCTATCTTTGGCAATATCTTTTTCGTCATCAAACTTGAGGTCCAATTCTTTTCTTTTAGGAAGAACCCCAGGATATTTTTCTTTGAAATCTTTAATTATTTTACCATTGTTATCTATAGCAACAGGTTTCCATTCCCCTGTTTTAAACGACTTCATAATAGCGACTTTATGCTTTCCTTCCATTTCTATAGCCGCTTCATATGGACTTAATTCAATGCCTCCATCTTCAAGTAGCTTAGTTACACGTCTATTGAAATTGTCTTCAGCATCTTTATCTTTAATTTTATTTTTCTTTTTCTTCTTTTTCTCCTTATCGTCATCATCATAATCATCATCTTTAAATTTAATACCAGATGATTTATTAATTGCACCGGATGCCAAAAGCTGCGGGAACAGCTTATTCATCATAGCAATATTCTTAGTACGTTCGTCAACGTTGCTGCCTTTCTCTTTGACCTTCTTGAGTTCAAGATCGACCCTAGTGCGTTGAATATCTGCCATCGATCTAGCGCTGGTAGCTCTAGCATTGAACAGGTTTACTTTAGTTGATAAAAGATCTTTAAGGAGAACATGTTTATTTTTCGCCCTGGACTCTCTAGTTTCTTTTATCATTTCATTAAGTTCATTAAGAGTTTCAGACATATCAATCAAGTTTTCGCGGATAAGAGCAAGAGGTTCTTCGAATCTTTTCTCAAATTCTTTTCGTTCTTTTTCCTCTTTACGTTTTTCAAGTTCTTCTTCAGAAAGTTCTTCTTTCTTCTTTTTCTCTTTGGTTTCAAACTCAAACTTCAATTTATCTTTCTTTTTATCTTTTTTATGATATTTCTCTTTATACTCTTCGATAGCGCTATAGAGTAATTTAGCCGATTCGGGCATGTTTTTAAGACGTTTCTTTTCTTTTTTGAGTTTCTTCTTTTCCTTCTTTAATTTTTTCTTTTCTTTCTTACTAAGACCTTTTTCTTCAATATCTTCGAGCATTGCATATTTTTTACGAAGATCTTCAAGTTCTTTACGTTTTTGTTCAATTCGTTCTTCCATATTTTGATTTATTACGGCCGCACCCCAAGGGCTCAAAGAGACCTTGATAAAACCGTTAGAAGAACGTTTGTCTTCATAAAAATCTTTCTTTATTCCCAATTCTTCAAGTTCCTGATCGGATACGGCAATTCTACTAACTTTTGTTCTTGCCATATTAATCATTCCTTTCAGTTACTTTTTAATAGGTTATAAAAGTGTTTCTGTTGTAAAGATAAATATAATTTAGCCATGAATATATATTATTATAATGGGGATAAGCCCTTAAAAACAAGCTTTATAGGTATTTTATATATAAAATTAGTCATTTAAAAACCCATATATAAGGCAGTCATATATAGAAAGGATGCTGATGATGGTAGATATTAATAAATTCCCAGAGCCCCTGTTGAAACTTCCAGAAGGGAAAGATAATATACTTATTACCAACGTTCAATATTTGAAACCAAAGAAACTTGAGGATGGATCATACACAGATGACAAATTGTTTATCGTATATAGGGATTTTGATACGAAGAAGAAAAATCTTCAAATTATTAATAATCCAGTGACAAATTTCTATATGGCTAAACCAGAAGTTCAAAGTAAATTTAGAAGTCAACGTGAATTTTTGTCTCTGGATGATGTAGAAAAACTTTCTGCTCCATATAAAAGTATGACTAAGTATATGTACAATATACTGAAAGATAATTTGCATTCTGAAGAAGATAAAGCTATTAAAATGGTAATTGATAGAGCACTTGAATTGGGAAAATGGAATGGACTTAAAGAAATTCATAAACATAAAGGTTTCTATTTTTCAGATTATGATATTCTTGACTATGTCTACATTACAGCTAACTTGCATTATAAACCCAAAGAAACTATATTGACTAAATCATATCTTGACATTGAAGTTGATATTTATGGAGCATCCAAATATGATATTGATAGAGGCAAACCTCCGATTTCAGCAATAACCATGATCTATGACTATGATGTTAATTTGAATAAAAATTACAAACCAAAAGTATTTACATTTTTGCATAGGGACTACAAAAGATATCCTCAACAAAGAAAATTTGAGGAGAATCTTGATAAATTTATTGAAGCATGTCACGAAGAATTTGATCATAAATATGGAAAAGCAGATTATCATGTTCTGCTTTTCGATGATCAAATTGAAATGCTGTATAAGGTGTTTCAAATTCAGCATTTGATGAAACCAGATTTCACAGGAATTTGGAATATGCCTTTCGACTTGTTGAGCCTTCAAAAGAAAGCAATGTACCTCGGGATTCCTCCTGAAGTTTTGTTTTCTCATCCGGATTTTAAAGAAGCTTGGTGTCATTATTATCTGGATGAGAGATATAAAAATGACTTCAAAAATCGTGGAGATGCTTTCAACTGCCTTTCGTATACGAAATATATTGACCAAATGATGACCTACGCAGCTCGTCGTAAAGGCGGTAAAGATTATGGGTCAAATGGTCTTGATAATATTGCAAAAATTGAATTGAAAGAGCAAAAGAGAAAATGGGAAAAATCATCTACTAACACCATCAACGCGGCGATTGAAGAATATTTCAACTTTGCTCTTTACAATATTAATGACGTTTGGCTGCTCTGTGGTATCGAAAGAAAAACTGGAGATATCGATGACGTATTCTTTAAAGGATATGACTCTGGCACTCGTGTAGACAGGGCGAATAGACAAACTGTTTCTCTGAAGAACTTGTGGTGCCTTGGGTATTTTGAACAAGGTTATGTTATGGGTAATAATATGAACGTCGACTATATTTCTAACATTAAGCAAGAAGATGTTGTTATTGATGAAGAGGATGAAGAAAAGCTTAAAGGTGCGCTGGTTGGCGACCCTACCAACTTGAATAGAACCGGAGAAAGAATTTTCGGAGATCAGAGGTCTAACCGACTTTTCTCTGAATGTATTGACTTGGATGCGAGTTCGATGTATCCATCTATTAAGCTTAAAAATAATATTGCTCGTTCAACTCAGTATGGTCGACTTATCATCAAAGGAAAAGTTTCTGATCTTGAATATGGTACAACTCCTGCACTTAGAGGCGGAGAATTTGTGGATGATTATGAGACTCAAGACTGGATTAAGCTTGGAGTGAAGTGGTTTAAACTCCGAGACATTACAGATTATCTTATCGAATATAGAAAATGGTCCAAGAATAATAACTCTGTCATTTTCTATAAAGGAGCTAAATTTGATAAATTCTTTGAATATTGGCTGGAAAAGATGACAAGCATCTTTTCGGTTATGTATCCAGATAAAAAGAAAAGTAATATCAAACTTTTCTTGAAATATGTTTATAATAGAGATGTCAGAGATGTTAGAGCTGTTATTTACAATAACTATGACGATATCGAATATCAAACAACACTTCTTTCCGTTATTGATTGGATTGCTGAAGTTAATCCGATAATGACGGAATCTGGTACGTTCTTTAAACGGCACGAAGAAACAGGACTTGTACCAGGACTGTTAATCTTGGACAACCTTCTTAAACAACGTAAAGTTTTGAAGAAAATGGCGCTTAACTTTAAAGAAGCTGGAGATATGGATAACTATAGACTTTATGATTTGAAGCAAAATCGTAAGAAAATCTTTGCCAACTCGGAGTATGGCGTGTCTGGTAATAGTGGTGCATTCAACTATAATTATCACGTAGCACAATCAGTTACTAGTAAAGGTCAAACTCTGATCAGTAACGCGATGACATTGTTTGAAGATTTTCTTACTGACTCAATTAGATTTTATGATATGAACGAATTGTTCCACTATTGTGATAATATTGTAACAGAACCTTCAACATATGAAGATTCTGAAGTATTGATTGAAGATAAAACTGTTAAAGAAGTGATAAAGAGACTTAGAAGAAAATGCGAAAATATAGAAGATTATGATGAGGAACTTCTTGAAAGATATATTGAAAATCTCCCTCAAAAAGCTTTGAACAAGCTCTATTATAAAAATAATTTGAATCAGTTTATAAGTGATAGTCCATACACTCAAAAACTTTTGAGAAAATTCATTTTCCAAACTGCAACGTTCATGAATCCTGAAAAGCCTCCTAAAAAAACTGAAAAATATCTTAAAGAGGTTACTAATGTTATTCTTGAATATTGTCATTACAATTATCACTATTATGGACGGGTTGAAAGACTTATAAAGAGTCCGAGAAACTCTGTAGTGGTAATTGATACAGATTCGAATATTATTACAGTAAAAGATTTGAAAGATCATATTGATAATCTGGCAGGATACAAAACTAATGGTTACAAGATTTCAAGAGTTGACAGTGAAGAAAGAATTACGGAAAGTTATAAATTGAAGATTATCAATATTATTGCAGTTATTTTGACTGAGGCAATTTCAAGATCTCTTAAGAAATTTGAGAAAATTACGAATGTCGACAAATCCCCTATTGGGGTATATTCGTTTAAGAACGAATATTACTTTACTTCACTGATGGTTGGTGAAGGTAAAAAGAGATATTTGTCGAATTATAAACTTCAAGAAGGTAAATATTTTCCCAACGGTGTTACAGATGTAAAAGGTTTTGACTTTATGAAAATCTCGGCTGCCCCTGAAAGGTTGAGAAAAGAAATAGAATCGATTATTTTCAAACATATTGTATCTGGCAAAGTAAATATTCAAAAAGCTATTAAGAAATTCCTCAAACTGGAAGAAGATATTAGACAAAGTCTGTTGAAGGGCGATAAAGAACTTCTGGCTCTGTCGAAAGTTAACACATTGGATGCCTATAAAGATCCGTTTGGTACGGGTCAATTTAAAGCAGTCTATGTATGGAACTCTATCTATCCAGAAAAGGAAATTCAACTTCCTGCTGTTGTGAACTTGATCAAAGTGGATATTAAATCACCTAAAGATATTTCGATTCTTTCTGTAGAAGATCCAGAAATATTTGAAAGAATTGTGGAAGTATTAAAAGATCCTAATTTGAGGTCTGGGATAACACAAATTGCAATACCTCTTGATGAAGAAGTCCCAGAATGGCTACTTAAAGTAATGGATGTTGAAACTATGGTTCAGAAATATATGAACCTCATTGAACCGATTTTGGATTGTCTTGGAATGAAGTCTGTATACAAAACAGCTTCTGCAAAATATATTTCAAACATTGTCGCAATCGGATAAAGAGAAGGAGGGGCTCCTCCTTCTCTTATTTTTCAAAAAAAAAAAAAAAAAAAAAAAAAAGAAAGGAGAGAGCATCTATGCTCAAAAACTATATTCTA
>ERZ795042.19-NODE-19-length-196573-cov-323.699056_pt1 | contig 196573 bp, 156 predicted proteins | sample MGYA00375126_ERZ795042 | MGnify/ENA primary metagenome ERZ795042 (study PRJEB30171, sample SAMN05518105) | compost metagenome | isolation source: Feedstock adapted compost from Newby Island compost facility, Milpitas, CA | place: USA:Newby Island compost...
GGCGCTTTCCGCGGCTACCGGGACACGCGCACGCCGTTCTGGGTGGCGCTCGGCGTCAATCTCGTCAACCTGGTGCTCGACCCTCTGCTGATCTTCGGTCTGGGTTGGGGCGTTGCCGGAGCCGCGTGGGCGACGGTGGTGGCGCAGTGGACCGGGGCCGTCGCCTTCCTTTGGCTTCTCTTCGTCTCGCGCCGCGAGGCGATGGGGATCCCGCGGATCTGGCCGCGGCCCAGGGAGATGCTCCCCCTGCTCCGCGTGGGCGGGCACATGCTTCTGCGAACCGGCGCGATTCTCGGCACCATGGCGTTGTCCACCGCCACCGCGGCGCGGATGGGGGTGGCGGTGGTGGCGGGCCACCAGATCGCCTTGCAGTTCTGGTACTTCCTCGCGCTGGTCCTCGACACACTGGCCATCGCGGCCCAGGCGCTCGTGGCCCACGAGCTCGGCCGGGGTGACCGGGCTACGGCGCGGGCGCTGGGCGATCGCCTGCTGCAGTGGGGGCTGGGGCTCGGCCTTCTCCTGGGGATCGGACTGGCCCTGCTCTCGGGCCTTCTGCCGCACCTCTTCACCGCCGATCCCGAGACGCTGCGTGAAGCGCGCCTCGCGCTCCTCTTCGTGGCCCTCCTGCAGCCGCTGGCCGGCCTGGTCTTCGTCTGGGACGGCATCTACATCGGGGCCGAGGCCTTCCGCTACCTGGCCTGGGCCATGGTGGCGTCGGCCGCGTCCGCCGCGCTGGTCCTAGTCCTCGTCGGCGCCCACGGGATCGGCGTCGCAGGGGTCTGGTCGGGGATCGGCACGCTCATGGCAGCCCGCGCCCTCACCTCGGCGTGGCCGTGGTTCCGCGGCCGGCTCGTCGGCGAGCCGGTTCGGCCCGCGGCGTCCGGCTGATCAGAAGGCGAGGCCTTCCTCGTGGAGAGCCTGACTCACCGCCTCGACCACGTTCGCCATCGAGGGAAATTCCTCCTCGGGCGCGTCCTCCGCGGAGTGGCAAGGTGCGCGGCGTTTGGATAGAGAAGCGCCCATGCGCGTGGTGAGCTGGAACGTCAACGGGCTTCGCGCCTGCGCGAAGAAGGGCTTCTGCGACTGGCTGCGCGACGAGCGCGCCACCATCGTGGGCGTGCAGGAGGTGCGGGCGCGGGAGGACGAGCTTCCGGTGGAGGTGCGCGACGTGCCGGGCTTCTTCACCCACTTCGTCGCGGCCGAGCGCCCCGGTTACAGCGGGGTGGGGCTCTTCGCGCGGATGGTCCCCGACGCGGTGGAGACGAGCCTGGGGCCGGAATTCGATCCGGAGGGGAGGCTGCAGTTCGCGCGCTTCGGCAAGCTCCTCGTCGTCAACGCCTACTTCCCCAACGGAAGCGGAAAAAATCGAGACAACAGCCGCGTGCCATACAAGCTCTCCTTCTACCGCGCGCTTTTCGACCGGCTGGAAAGACCGTTGCGCGACGGCGAGCGGGTGCTGGTGATCGGCGACTTCAACACCGCGCACCGGCCGATCGACCTGGCCCGCCCGAAGGAAAACGAGGGGACATCGGGCTTTCTCCCGGAGGAGCGCGAGGAGCTCGATCGCTGGCTGCGGAGCGGCTGGACCGATACCTTCCGCCACTTCCACCCGGACGCGACCGGTCGCTACTCGTGGTGGAGCCAGCGCTTCGGCGCTCGCGCGAAGAACGTGGGCTGGCGCATCGACTACGTGCTGGCCTCGCCCGGCGCCATGCCCTTCGTGCGCGCCGCGGAGATCCACGCCGAGGTGATGGGCTCGGACCACTGCCCAGTGAGCGTGGAGCTCGACCCGGCGATCTGGAAGTGAATCAGATCACGCCGATCACGTGGAGGAAGATGGCGACGATCGCCACCGGGGCGAGGTAGCGCAGAAGCATCAGCCAGCCGGCGTAGAGGCGGGCTTGCCAGGCTTCGGGCGTCCCCGCGGCGAAGGCGGCGCGTCGCAGTCCGTCCTCCAGCCTCCACGCCACGAAGACGGAGATCCCGAGCCCTCCCAGCGGCAGAAACCAGTTCGAGGCGACGTGGTCGAACCAGTCGAACCAGGTGCGGCCGGTCGCTTCCTGCAGTCCCTTGCCGAAGAAGCCGTCGCCGCCGGAGAGCGCCGACGGAAGCCCGAGGAGGTAGACGAGCCCGCCGAAGAGGAGCGTGGCCGTCTTGCGGGACATCTTCCACTCGTCGATGCCGTAGGCGACCAGCACCTCGAGCAGCGAGATCGAGCTCGTCCACGCGGCGAGGAAGAGAAGCGCGAAGAAGAGGACCGACCAGAGCGCGCCGAGGGGGAGCTGGACGAGGGCTCTGGGGATGCTCTTGAAGACGAGCCCGGGGCCGGCGGTGGGCTCCATGCCGAAGGAGAAGATGATCGGGAAGACCACCAGGCAGGCGACCAGGCTCACCACCGTGTCGAGCGTGCCCACCGTCATCGTCGTGAAGGGGATCGACTCCTTCTCCGACAGGTAGCTGCCGTAGGTGAGCATGGCGCCCATGGCCACGCTCAGACTGAAGAAGCAGTGCCCCAGCGCCTCCAGCACGCCCGAGGGGCTGAGGTTCTCGGGGCGGGGCGTGAAGAGAAAGTCGAGCGCCTGCCGGAATCCGGGGAGGGTGAACGAGTGGACGAGGAGGAGGGCGAGCATGACGAAGAGCATGGGCATGAGGATCCGGCTCGCCCGCTCCACGCCCCTGCGTACGCCGCCGAGGATCACCCAGATCGTGGCCGCGCTGAAGACCGTCAGCCACACCACGTTGCGCGCACCGTTCGTGTACAGCTCCGTGAAGAGCGAGGGGACGTTTTCGGGAGAGGTTTTCAGGAGCCGCCCGTCGATCGAGAGCAGGATGTAATCGAGGCACCAGCCCGCGACGACGCCGTAGTAGGAGAGGATCATCCCGGCGGTGAGAACGCCGAGGCCGCCGAGGAGGACCCAGGGACTGCTCCTGCCGGCGAGCTTGCGGAAGGCGCCCACGGGGGACTGGGCGGTGGCCCTGCCGAGGAGTACCTCCGCGGCGAGGACGGGAATCCCGACGCCGGCAACGCAAAGCAAGTAGACGACGACGAAGAGGCCGCCGCCGTTCATCCCCGTGATGTAGGGGTATTTCCAGATGTTGCCCAGACCGACGGCCGAACCGGTGGCCGCCAGTACGAAGCCGAGGCGGGACTGCCACTGCGCGCGGTTCTGCATCGTGGATCCTCGTGTCGGTGGATCGCGCAGTCTACAGGCCGGAGAAGGAACTTTGTAGGAAAGACGACACGGCGTCTTCCCAGCTTCGCCGCCGCAGGGGTGTTCGCATCGCGGGGCCGGAGAGAAAAAAGGGGAGAGGGCATCTGCCCTCTCCCCACGATTCAGGTGAAGGCCAGCGAGAGGCCGGCCTTCGGGATCACTGCCGGCAGGCCACCTTGTACGTCACCTCGATGACCTGGTTCGGGCCGGGGATGTACAGCGGCATGAAGTTGAGCGTCTGGCTGGCCGGGTTGTACTGCCAGACGATGGCGCCGGTGCTCGTCCGGGCCGGCTGCGGCCGTCCGCCCACGCGGACCTCCAGGTCGTTGTGATCGACGATGCCGTCGCCGTTGATGTCGGCGGGCTCGGAGGTCAGGCGGAAGGCGGACTCGAAGCCGAAGGCGCCCTCGGACATGCGCAGGAAGGCGTCGGACCAGGCTGCGTCGTCGTTCGGATCGGTGCAGATGTCGATCCAGACGCCGCCGGTCAGCTCGACGCCCTCGATGCAGCGCGGGCAGGCCTCGGCGATGCTGCAGCCCGTCATACCGCCGGAGATCATGTGGACCTTGACCCGCTTGTCGTCCCCGCGGCGCGGCTTGAGCGAGCGGAATTCCTTCACGTAGCGCTCGACCGACCTGTCTTCGCTGGCATTGCCCATCCACCGCGTGTCGGGGTCGGGCTCGTCGGTCATGCCGATGATGGAGAGCGCCGCGTCGCGCCGCAAAAAGCCCTTGTTGCCGCCCTGCTCGTACGGCTCGTTGGCCCGCTCGAAGAGCGCGCGCCGCGCGGCCTCGTAGACGGCCTCGGAGGCGTGGCAGGTGCCGACCATCACGTTCTGGGCGAAGACCTCCATCAGCTGCTGGCGCGGCATCTTCGACGTGAGGATGCGCGGCCGCCCCAGGCTTGGGTGGGGGACGAGGCGGCCGTCTTCGTCGCCAATGAAGCCAGTGGGGCAGGAGGTGCTGTTGACCGGGAAGTAGGAAACGCCGGTGGTGGTCACGCCGATGTGGAAGTCGATCTTCTGCTCGATGGCGAAGGACATGAAGTTGGGGATCTGCTGCGAGAGCAGCACCTGCTCCTCGTACATCGAGCCGGAGTTGTCGATGACCCAGAGCACGTCGACCTTGGAGTGGTCGGCCTGCGTCCAGGAATCGGTCTGGATGGCGTCATGGCGGCCCTCGCCGAGGAGGCGGATGGGGTAGACCGCCGGGTGGGCCTCGCCGTTTTCGTCGATGTACTCGCCGTCCAGCTCGACGTGGCCCTCGAAGAAGCCGGTGCCGTCCGGGCGGAAGAGGATGGTGAAGTAGAAGCCGTCACCGGGCTCGACCTCCAGGGGGAAGAGCGGCATCCAGCCCTCGTAGAACTGCGGGAAGGCGTCGTGGAAGAAGTTGACGCCGTTGACCGTGATGGTCTCGGAGCAGACGTTGGTGACGGTGATGGGCAGGTCGGTGGTGGCGCAGTTGGGGGGCACCACGCCGAAGTTGAGCTCCTCGGGCTCGATCTTGAGGCAGGGCTTCTGGCCGAGGCCGGTCAGCCGGATGACCTGCGTGGGGTTGGCGGGGTCGGAGATGCCGAAGACCACGCTGCCGGTGAAGGTGCCGAGCGCGGTGGGAGCGAAGGAGACGGTGATCGGGTAGCGGTGCTCCTGGGTGGAGATGTCGGGGTTTTCCGGGTCGGGCTGCCGAGGCGGCAGCATGACGAACTCGACCGGCTCGTTCTCCAGGACGAAGGCGGGGCTGGAGTCCTCGCTCAGCTGCGGGTTGTAGATGTAGCACTCGTGGGTCGTGGACTGGTTGACCACGTAGGCGGTGAGGGTGCGCTTGCCGCCATTGGGGTTGACCACGCCGAAGCGGAGCTCGCTCGGGGTGATCTCGAAGACGCAAGGCGGCACGTCGCGGCCGGTGCCGATGACGACGGTTTCGTGCTCGGGCGTGGCGGTGGAGTTGTTTTCGATGGTGATGGTGGCCTGGTCGATGCCGACGTCCTGGGGGGTGTAGGTGACGTCGACGACGAAGCTCTCGCCCGGCAGATAACCGTTTTCGTTGACGCCGCCGCGGATCTCCGCGTGGAAGCGAGCCGGGTCGCTGGAGGTGATGCCCATCACGTAGAGGACCTGCTTGGGCTCGCGGTCGGCGGCGGTGTTGGTGCAGGTGTAGGAGCGGGTGAGGGACATGCTGAGGGGCACCGGGCCGAAGTTGATCTGGCTCGGCACGCAGGAGATGCGAGCGCCGGCGCCCTGGCCGAGGATGCAGGCGCGCAGGCCCTTGGTGGGAGCGGCGCGCTCACCGCTGCCGAAGATGATCAGGTTGCCGAGGTACTTGTGGGGCGTCCTGGGCCGGAAGGCGAGGGTGACCTCGATCTCTTCCTCGCCGTTGGGCGCGACGGGGATGGGCTCCTCGATCTGCGGCCCGATGAGCTCGAATGCGTCGGCTTGCTGGTCGATGCCGAGCTCGGTGATGGAGACGGGCTTGCTGCTGACGTTGCGCACCCAGAGGTGGCCGATCTCTTCCGCCTCGATGTCGGTCTCGGGGAACTGGAAGCAATCGGTGAGGGGGACACGGGCGCCGGTGTCGTCCTCGTAGAGGACCTGGAGCGCGTAGTCGACGACGGTGGCGGTGATGTGGATGTTCTCGACGGGCTGGTTGCTGGGGTCGAGGAGCGGGAGGGTGGCGGAGGCGACGCCCTGGATGTTCTCGGCCTCGAAGTTCACCTCGACCTCGATGGATCCGCCAGCGGGGACCTCGGCGGACTTGCCGTGACCGACGATCTCGGCGGAGAAGAAGGCGCGGTGGATGTCGGCAAAATCACCGAGGGTGATGGTGGTGGGGACGTCGAGGTGGTTGGTGCAGGAGAAGGAGCCGTTGCGGGACTCGCCGACGACGACGTAGCCGAGGTCGAGGCGGGTGGGGTTGCAGACGAGCTGGCTCCGGGCCGAGCGACCCATGAGGCGGACCTTCTTGGCGGGGTCGCGCTCGTTGGTGACGAAGGTCACGAGGGCCTCGAACTGGTTCTCCTCGGTGGGGAGCATGGAGAGCTCGAGGGCGCGCCGGTGCTTCGGGCGGAGTTCGAAGCTGCCGGAGGCGAGCGAGAAGGGGGCCGGGATGCCGGCGACGTCGACCTTCACGGTGAGGGTGGCGTTGCCGTCGTTGACGACGTAGACCTCCGGCGTGAAGCGGCTGCCGACGGTGACGGTTCCGAAGTCGATGGCGTAGTGCGCGTCACCCTTCGGGTCGGCGATGACCGCCGCGCCATCGAGGACAAACTTCGGGCGCAGCTGGCCGGTGCCAGCGTCGCCGCAGGAACAGGCGTGGGCGACGAGGACGAGCGCAGCCGTCGCCGCCAGCCGACTCCAGGTTCGGTTCATTCCAGTACCTCCTCTTCCCACGGGGGGGCGAGATCGACCACCTCCCACCTATGTCGGAAGAGGCAAGCATGGATCACTTGCGCGAGAAAGCAAAGAGGGTCGATGCCGAGAATCGCCTCTGACGGCCACCTCGGGCCCGGTTCCGGGCCCGAGGGACCGCCTCGCCGGTCTCGCTCGCCGGTCTCGGCCGCCGGAGGCGCGCCGCGTCAGCTGCAGCCGGCGCGATACTCGACCTCGATCTGCGCTCCCGACGACGGGACGTGAGCAGAAGTGAACTCGATGGAGTGGGTGGCGGGATCGTAGCGCCACCGCCTCGCCCCGAAGGACGTGGTCGGCTCCAGCCTCTGCCCATTGACGCGAATCACGATATCGTCCTCGATATCGCCATCGCCGTCCGCGTCAGCGGGACGGCCGCGCAGGTCGAAGCGGCTGGGAAGGGCGAAGATCGCCTCGGAGAGGTCGAGGACCGCGGCGTCCCAGTCGGCCGAGCTGAGGACGGTGCACATGCTCACGTGGAGGCTGCCGGCAAGCCGGGGGCCTTCCACGCAGCGGGAGCACGCCATTGCCAGCCAGCATGCCGTTTCCTCTCCGGAGACCATGTGGACTCTTACCCGGTCCTGGCGCCAGCTGGGCTTGCGGTTCCTGAGGAAGGCGACGTAGCGGGCCACGGAGCGGTCCTCGTTCGGGTCGCCCTTCCAGTAGCTGTCTTCGTCCTGCTCCTCGTGGACCGCGAGGATCGCCAGGTCGGCATCGGACCGCCAGAAGCCCGCGTTGCCGCCTTCCTCGAGGGGCGTGTGAAGCCAGGGCGAGGAAAAGGCGCGGCGCATCGCCTCGTAGACGGCCTCGTTGGCGTGGCACCAGCCCCGTCCGGGAGGAGGGCGAGGGAATCCAGCCGAACGTCCTCGGCGCAGAAATTGCCGATGGAGACGCGGCTCTCTCGCGGGGCGAGCACTGCGGCCTGCCGCCGGCGAACGCGGCGAACTGCGCCTCGATCTCGAGGCAGCTTTCACCGCCCGCGCCGGACAGGGCGATCGCACGAGGGCCGGTCTGCATCGCGGAGATCGAGAAGCGCACCTCGCCCTCGTAGGACTGCGACGCCGCCGGGGAGAAGCTGACGCGCACGGGAAGGCGGTGGTCGGCGGTCGTGCCATCGGCGGGGGGTAGGATCGCCTGCGGAATGGGCTGGACCGAGAAGGCAGTGTCTGAGCCCGGGGCCAACTCGACGTTGGTGACGAGGCAGGGGTGCTGCGCCGCCTGGTTCACGACGTAGGCCGTGAGGGTCCGCGTCTTTCCGGGGGCAACGAGGCCGAAGTCGAGGGAGGGCGGCTCGACGGCGAATTCGAAGGGGGGAGGGCCACCTTCAGCCTTCGCTCCGGGTCGACGTGGACCGTCACCGGGCTGCGGGTCGGGTTGGCGAAGAGCACCTCGGGACGGGCCTGGCCCGGGGGCGATGCTCATGATGTGCCCTGGCGGACGCCTCGATCACGACAAAGGGGAGAGGGCATCTGCCCTCTCCCCACGATTCAGGTGAAGGCCAGCGAGAGGCCGGCCTTCGGGATCACTGCCGGCAGGCCACCTTGTACGTCACCTCGATGACCTGGTTCGGGCCGGGGATGTACAGCGGCATGAAGTTGAGCGTCTGGCTGGCCGGGTTGTACTGCCAGACGATGGCGCCGGTGCTCGTCCGGGCCGGCTGCGGCCGTCCGCCCACGCGGACCTCCAGGTCGTTGTGATCGACGATGCCGTCGCCGTTGATGTCGGCGGGCTCGGAGGTCAGGCGGAAGGCGGACTCGAAGCCGAAGGCGCCCTCGGACATGCGCAGGAAGGCGTCGGACCAGGCTGCGTCGTCGTTCGGATCGGTGCAGATGTCGATCCAGACGCCGCCGGTCAGCTCGACGCCCTCGATGCAGCGCGGGCAGGCCTCGGCGATGCTGCAGCCCGTCATACCGCCGGAGATCATGTGGACCTTGACCCGCTTGTCGTCCCCGCGGCGCGGCTTGAGCGAGCGGAATTCCTTCACGTAGCGCTCGACCGACCTGTCTTCGCTGGCATTGCCCATCCACCGCGTGTCGGGGTCGGGCTCGTCGGTCATGCCGATGATGGAGAGCGCCGCGTCGCGCCGCAAAAAGCCCTTGTTGCCGCCCTGCTCGTACGGCTCGTTGGCCCGCTCGAAGAGCGCGCGCCGCGCGGCCTCGTAGACGGCCTCGGAGGCGTGGCAGGTGCCGACCATCACGTTCTGGGCGAAGACCTCCATCAGCTGCTGGCGCGGCATCTTCGACGTGAGGATGCGCGGCCGCCCCAGGCTTGGGTGGGGGACGAGGCGGCCGTCTTCGTCGCCAATGAAGCCAGTGGGGCAGGAGGTGCTGTTGACCGGGAAGTAGGAAACGCCGGTGGTGGTCACGCCGATGTGGAAGTCGATCTTCTGCTCGATGGCGAAGGACATGAAGTTGGGGATCTGCTGCGAGAGCAGCACCTGCTCCTCGTACATCGAGCCGGAGTTGTCGATGACCCAGAGCACGTCGACCTTGGAGTGGTCGGCCTGCGTCCAGGAATCGGTCTGGATGGCGTCATGGCGGCCCTCGCCGAGGAGGCGGATGGGGTAGACCGCCGGGTGGGCCTCGCCGTTTTCGTCGATGTACTCGCCGTCCAGCTCGACGTGGCCCTCGAAGAAGCCGGTGCCGTCCGGGCGGAAGAGGATGGTGAAGTAGAAGCCGTCACCGGGCTCGACCTCCAGGGGGAAGAGCGGCATCCAGCCCTCGTAGAACTGCGGGAAGGCGTCGTGGAAGAAGTTGACGCCGTTGACCGTGATGGTCTCGGAGCAGACGTTGGTGACGGTGATGGGCAGGTCGGTGGTGGCGCAGTTGGGGGGCACCACGCCGAAGTTGAGCTCCTCGGGCTCGATCTTGAGGCAGGGCTTCTGGCCGAGGCCGGTCAGCCGGATGACCTGCGTGGGGTTGGCGGGGTCGGAGATGCCGAAGACCACGCTGCCGGTGAAGGTGCCGAGCGCGGTGGGAGCGAAGGAGACGGTGATCGGGTAGCGGTGCTCCTGGGTGGAGATGTCGGGGTTTTCCGGGTCGGGCTGCCGAGGCGGCAGCATGACGAACTCGACCGGCTCGTTCTCCAGGACGAAGGCGGGGCTGGAGTCCTCGCTCAGCTGCGGGTTGTAGATGTAGCACTCGTGGGTCGTGGACTGGTTGACCACGTAGGCGGTGAGGGTGCGCTTGCCGCCATTGGGGTTGACCACGCCGAAGCGGAGCTCGCTCGGGGTGATCTCGAAGACGCAAGGCGGCACGTCGCGGCCGGTGCCGATGACGACGGTTTCGTGCTCGGGCGTGGCGGTGGAGTTGTTTTCGATGGTGATGGTGGCCTGGTCGATGCCGACGTCCTGGGGGGTGTAGGTGACGTCGACGACGAAGCTCTCGCCCGGCAGATAACCGTTTTCGTTGACGCCGCCGCGGATCTCCGCGTGGAAGCGAGCCGGGTCGCTGGAGGTGATGCCCATCACGTAGAGGACCTGCTTGGGCTCGCGGTCGGCGGCGGTGTTGGTGCAGGTGTAGGAGCGGGTGAGGGACATGCTGAGGGGCACCGGGCCGAAGTTGATCTGGCTCGGCACGCAGGAGATGCGAGCGCCGGCGCCCTGGCCGAGGATGCAGGCGCGCAGGCCCTTGGTGGGAGCGGCGCGCTCACCGCTGCCGAAGATGATCAGGTTGCCGAGGTACTTGTGGGGCGTCCTGGGCCGGAAGGCGAGGGTGACCTCGATCTCTTCCTCGCCGTTGGGCGCGACGGGGATGGGCTCCTCGATCTGCGGCCCGATGAGCTCGAATGCGTCGGCTTGCTGGTCGATGCCGAGCTCGGTGATGGAGACGGGCTTGCTGCTGACGTTGCGCACCCAGAGGTGGCCGATCTCTTCCGCCTCGATGTCGGTCTCGGGGAACTGGAAGCAATCGGTGAGGGGGACACGGGCGCCGGTGTCGTCCTCGTAGAGGACCTGGAGCGCGTAGTCGACGACGGTGGCGGTGATGTGGATGTTCTCGACGGGCTGGTTGCTGGGGTCGAGGAGCGGGAGGGTGGCGGAGGCGACGCCCTGGATGTTCTCGGCCTCGAAGTTCACCTCGACCTCGATGGATCCGCCAGCGGGGACCTCGGCGGACTTGCCGTGACCGACGATCTCGGCGGAGAAGAAGGCGCGGTGGATGTCGGCAAAATCACCGAGGGTGATGGTGGTGGGGACGTCGAGGTGGTTGGTGCAGGAGAAGGAGCCGTTGCGGGACTCGCCGACGACGACGTAGCCGAGGTCGAGGCGGGTGGGGTTGCAGACGAGCTGGCTCCGGGCCGAGCGACCCATGAGGCGGACCTTCTTGGCGGGGTCGCGCTCGTTGGTGACGAAGGTCACGAGGGCCTCGAACTGGTTCTCCTCGGTGGGGAGCATGGAGAGCTCGAGGGCGCGCCGGTGCTTCGGGCGGAGTTCGAAGCTGCCGGAGGCGAGCGAGAAGGGGGCCGGGATGCCGGCGACGTCGACCTTCACGGTGAGGGTGGCGTTGCCGTCGTTGACGACGTAGACCTCCGGCGTGAAGCGGCTGCCGACGGTGACGGTTCCGAAGTCGATGGCGTAGTGCGCGTCACCCTTCGGGTCGGCGATGACCGCCGCGCCATCGAGGACAAACTTCGGGCGCAGCTGGCCGGTGCCAGCGTCGCCGCAGGAGCAGGCTGCGGCGAAGGCCGTCGCGGCCGCTGCAGCCAAAAGAAGGGAGCTTCGACGCATGGGCTTCCTCTCTTTCGACCGGGGGCCATCGAGGCGTTGTTTCTACCGGACGAATGTCGGCCGGTTCCGGATCGGATCACGTGCGGGCTGGGGGGCTCAGAAGAGCCCGACGGTATTGCCCTCCGCGTCCAGGCCGATGGCGTGGGCGGCGGGGAGGCGGGGCAGGCCGGGCAGCGTGTTGATGTTGCCCATGTAGGCGACGACGAAGCCCGCGCCGCGGCGTTGCCGCAGATCGGTGACGGTGACCTCGAAGCCCCGGGGGCGGCCGCGCAGCTTCGGGTCGTCGGAGAGGCTCGCCGCCGTCTTGGCGACGATCACCGGCGCCTCGCGCATGCCCTCCGCCTCCGCGCGGCGGAGCGCGGCGAGCGCGGCCGGTGTGTAGCGGACCCCCGAGGCCCCGTAGATCCGCGTGGCGATCGCCTCGACCTTCTCGGCGAGGCCGGCCTCGAGGGGGTAGAGCGGGCGGTAGTCGCCGCCGCGCTCGGCCGCCTCCAGCACCGCCTCCGCGAGCTCGAGACCGCCCTCGCCGCCGCGCGCCCAGACCTCGGCCGGGCAGAGCCGGACTCCCCGCTCCTCGGCCCAGCCGCGTAGGATGGCGAGCTCCTCGGGGCTGTCGTCGGGGAAGCGGTTGACGGCGATCACCGGGTCGTAGCCGAAGAGGCGCACGTTCTCCACGTGCTTGTCGAGGTTGGCCAGGCCCGCACGCACGGCCTGCAGGTCCGGGGTCTGGTAGGCGTCGGCGCCGCCGTGGTAGCGGAGCGCCCGCACGGTGGCGACGAGGACGACCGCGGAGGGGACGAATCCCGCCGTGCGGCAGACGAGGTCGAAGTACTTCTCGGCGCCGAGGTCGGTGGCGAAGCCGGCCTCGGTGACCACGTAATCGGCCAGGCCGAGGGCAAGGCGCGTGGCCCGAATCGAGTTGGTGCCGTGCGCGATGTTGCCGAAGGGGCCCATGTGGACGAAGGCGGGCTGGCCTTCCAGGGTTTGGACGAGGTTGGGATGCAGGGCCTGCCGGAGGAGGACGGTCATGGCGCCGTCGGCCTGCAGGTCGCCGGCGGTCACCGGCGCGCCGTCGCGGGTGTAGCCGACGAGGATCCGGGCCAGTCGCGCCCGCAGGTCGTCGAGGTCATGGGCCAGCGCCATGATCGCCATCACCTCGGTGGCCACCGTCAGCTCGAAGCCGGACTCCCGCGGCACGCCGTGGGCGGGGCCTCCCAGCCCGACGATCACGTGACGAAGGGCGCGATCGTTCACGTCGAGGGCGCGCAGATGCTCGACGCGCCGCGGGTCGAGGCCGAGCGGGTTGCCGTAGTGCAGGTGGTTGTCGACGAGGGCGGCGAGGAGGTTGTTGGCCGCGGTGACTGCGTGGAAGTCGCCCGTGAAGTGGAGGTTGATCTCCTCCATGGGCAGCACCTGCGCGCGGCCGCCGCCGGTGGCGCCGCCCTTGATCCCGAAGACGGGGCCGAGGGAGGGCTCGCGGATGGCGACGGCGACGCGCTTGCCCAGCATGCCCAGGGCCTGCGTCAGACCGATGGAGATCGTGGTCTTTCCCTCGCCCGCGGGCGTGGGCGTCAGGGCGGTGACAAGGACGAGCTTGCCCCGCGGCGGAGGCGGCTCGACCATCACCTTGGCCATGTGCGGGCCGTAGAGAAAGAGGTCGTCCGGGGAGAGGTCGAGGTGGGCGGCGATCTCGGTGATGGGGCGAAGGCGGGCGCGACGGGCGATCTCGAGGTCGGTCATGGGCGCGCTCTAACACGCCCACTCCCGCCTTCCAAGCGCCAAGGTCAGGCTTTCGACGCGGGGGAGAGCGAGGGCGGGATCTCGCCCGCCGGCCGGTTCTCCGTCTGCACTTCCGCCTCCAGCGCGCGCTGCTGTGCGGCCGCGAGCGCGCGGGAGACGTCGCTGCCCGCGGGGTTCTGGAAGAGGCGCAGTCCGAAGTGCGGAACCGCCGCGAGGATGTGGTCGAAGATGTCCGCCTGGATCGACTCGTAGTTCACCCAGCGGGTATCGTTGGTGAAACAGTAGATCTCGAGAGGAAGCCCCTGCTCGGTCGGCTGGAGTTGCCGGACGATGAGCGGCATCTCCTGGTGGATGTTCGGGTGCTGCCGCAGATAGCGCTCGATGTAGGCGCGCAGCGTCCCGATGTTGGTGAGGCGGCGCACGTTGACCGGGATGCTCGGATCGGTGGCGTGGCGCCGGTTGTGCTCCTCGAGCTCCTGCTTCTTTTGCTGGATGTAATCGCGCAAGAGCCGGAAGCGCTCGAAGTATTCCACCTCCTCCGGCGTGAGGAAGCGGATGGTCGACACGTCGATGAGGATCGACCGCTTGATCCGCCGCCCGCCGGACTGCTGCATGCCCCGCCAGTTCTTGAAGGAGTGCTCGAGGAAGCGGTGGGCGGGGATGACGGTGAAGGTGCGGTCCCAGTTCTGCACCGTCACCGAGTTGAGCGCGATGTCGATGACCGTGCCGTCGGCGTTGAACTGGGGCATCTCGATCCAGTCACCCAGGCGGATGGAGCCGTTGCGCGTGACCTGGTAGCCGGCGACGAGGGAAAGGATCGAATCCCGGAAGACCAGCATGATGATCGCCGACATCGCGCCGAGGCCGCTCAGCAGGAGCAGGGGCGAGCGGTCGAGGAGGGCGGCGATCACGAAGATGGCGGCGGCGATGTAGGCGACGACCTTGACGACCTGGAGGATCCCCTTGATCGGGCGCTCCGCCGCCAGCGGGTTGAGGTTGTAGATGTCGTTGAGCGCGTCGAGGAGGGCGGAGAGCGCCTGGACGACGACGAGGGCCGCGCAGGCCACCGCCAGCCGCTGCAAAAGCATCACCACCGGCGCCGGCAGGGTGGTGAAGAGCGTCGCGCCCTGGAAGACGATCAGCACCGGCACCGCGTAGGCCAGCCGGTCGAGCGTGCGGTGGCGGACGATGATCTCCGCCCAGCTCTGGGGCGCGCGGCTGACGACCGCCGCGATCGCGGGGAGGGCGGTCAGCCGAACCAGCACCAAGCCCGCCCAGGCCGCCAGCCCCAAAAGCGCCAGCGCCAGGGGGACCGCGACGATGGGCCGTTCCTGGAGCCAGGCCGTCAGCTCGCCCCAGGCGACGGCGAGGGAACCGACGAGATCGGCAGCGAGGAAAGGGAGCGGCAGGGACATGGTCGACGACCGGTTGCGCCCCTTCTAGCAGGCTGCGAAGTCGGCGGACAAGAATCGGGCGGGCGGGCCGGAGTCCATTGCGACGACGGGCCGCCGCGAGCCGGCGGGCCTCAGTCTCGGAACCTCTGGCGTGCCGACGCGGCGAGCGCCTCGCGCGCGGTCCGGTAGGTGTTCGGGCCGTCGTAGTGGGGGTTGAGCCGGGGCGCGGGGTAGTTCCGGATCGCCTCCAGGACCTCCTCCCGCTCGTCCGCGAGCAGGGCATCGCACTCGGCGTAGACGCCGTCGCCGCCCTCCTCGATCGCGTCGTGGTCAGAAAGCAGGCTGGCGAGTTCGCGAAGCAGCGCGTGGTCCGGCGTGGGGACGAGCAGGGAGGCGATGGCGCCGTGCTCGATGCGCAGCTGCCTCGCCCGCGACAGCGGGGTGCCGAGCTTTTTGCGTGCGCGAGCGAAGAGGACCTTCTCCTCGATGCCGATGTGGCGGAGCAGGCCCGCCCGTAGCTCGCGGTAGGCGGCCTCGTCGATGCGGTCGGACGGCGCCAGCGCCTCGTTTAGGAGGGCCACGAGCCTCCGGTGATCCGCCTCCAGCGCTTCGCGGATGGTCTTCATCGCGCGAACCTCGGCATCAGGACGTGGTTCTCCAGGTGGATGTGGCGACGCAGGTCCTCGTCGAGGGCGGCGAGTTCGCGGAAGAGCGTGCGGTAGCTCGCGCAGGCCCAGTCCGGCACCGAGAACGACTCCGTCGCGTCGGCAAGCTCTTCGAGGAGGGCGGCGGTCGCGAGGTGCTCGTCGTGCATGGAGGCGAGCTCGGCGCGGATCGTCTCCTCCGGACCCCCGGCCATGATCGCCGGGAAGAGCCCCTTCTCCTCGTGGTCGAGGTGGTCAAGAAGATCGTCGCGAAGGCGGCGCGTGACTTCCTCGACGCGGGCGAGGCGCCCGTTTCGCTCGCCGTGGACGCGGGCCACCTTCTCCGCGAGCGAGACGAGAAAGGGCAGCTTGTTGCGAAGAGGCTCGTGATAGGTGGAGACGACGTGGGCGATCAGGGCGACCGGGCTCATCCGGCGCGGATCCTGCTCGACGGCTTCGCCGCCCGCCTCGATCGCGGCCCGGATCTCCTGGAGAAGCGCCTCGGGATCGAGGCCCCGCTGCCGGGCTGCCTCGGCGAGGGAGCGGTGGCCGTGGCAGCAGAAATCGATGCGGTGCCGCTGCAGGACCGCGGCGCTGGCCGGGTGGTCGAGGACGAGGTCGGAGAGGATGGTTTCCGTCGAGAGCATGGCACCTCCGCTGTCGCGGGCCTCCATCTTGCACGGCCATTTCTGCACGGCGCGTGCCCGCGGGAGTCCGTGGGATAGTCAGGTGGAAATTATCGGTTGAAGGGGACACGCGCTCGCGAAATCGCGGGCGGTCCCCCGCGCCACCCAGGCGCTCGCGAATTCGTCGCGCCCCCGCGCCGCCAAAGAGGAGGAAACGCGCGTGATCGAGATCGGTTCCAGGCGACCCGCGCCGCAGGACGCGGTGGATTTGCTGCTGGATTGCCACACCCGGATCCGCACCTTCTCGCGGCTGGCCTCGCGGATCGCGGAGGCCCGGGGGGTGGCGGAGGAGGAGATCGCCGACTCGGCGGCGCGGGTGCGGCGCTACTTCTCCGTGGCTCTGCCCCTGCACGTAGCCGACGAGGAGGAGAGCATCCTGCCGCGTCTGGTCGGGCGCGACCCGGTGCTGGACGCGGCGCTCGCCCGCATGGAGGCCGAGCACGACGGCCACGACGAGGACGTCGGCCGGCTGATCGCCCTCTGCGGCGCGCTCGCCGACGCTCCGGCGTCTCTCTCCGATCTCCGGGAGGATCTGGGAGGAGTGGCGGCGCGGCTGGTCCGCGCTTTCGACGAGCACCTGCGCGCCGAGGAGGAGGCCGTCTTCCCCGCGCTGCGCGGGCTGCTCCCGCCGGCGGAGCGGGACGCGATCTTCGCGGAGATCCGCGCGCGACGCCGATCGCCGTAGGCGCGTCGTCGGCCGTCGCCGCGCAGGAGTCGGTCGCGACCGGGATCCTGGCGCTGCGATCGAGGGCCGCCATGCGGTGGGCCGCAGGCGCCATCTCCGTGGGCCCGCGATCGTGCTACGCGGTCCGCTCGCCGAAGACGGCGGAGCCGACGCGAACGAGGGTGGAGCCCTCCTCGATGGCCACCTCCAGGTCGCCGGACATCCCCATGGAGAGCTCGCGCGGATTTCCCAGGCCGAGATCCAGGAGCCGGTCCCGCACCTGGCGCAGGAGGCGGAAGCAGCGCCGCGCCTCCTCGGGATCGGGGGAGTTGGTGGCGATGGTCATCAGGCCCTCGAGCTCGAGGCGGCCGCTGCGCACGATGGCGCGGGCGAGCGGTTCCGCCTCCTCGGGCCGGACGCCCGACTTGGTCTCCTCGCCGGAGGTGTTGACCTGCAGGTAGACCCGCAGGCGGGCGTCGCGCTTCTCCAGCTCGCGCTCCAGGGCCTCCACCAGCGAGAGCCGATCCACGGACTGGATCACCTGCACGAAGCCGAGGAGCTGCCGGACCTTGTTGGTCTGCAGGTGGCCGATCATGTGCCACTCGATGGGCAGGTCCGAAAGCTCCGGCGCCTTGCGCAGAAGCTCTTGCACGCGGTTTTCGCCGAAGAGGGTAGCGCCGGCGAGCACGGCCTCGCGGATGCGCTCGGGAGGCTGGGTCTTGCTCGCCAGCAGGACGCGGACCTCCGTCGGCGAGCGGCCGGCGGCCCGGCAGGCGGCCTCGATGCGCTGCCGGAGGGCGGCCAGGTTGGAGGCGATCGTCGATTCTCGCTCGCTCATCTTCTTTCGCGTCCGAAGCTAGACTCGGCGCATGCTCGAGCCCACGGGGAAAACGATCCGGGCCAACGGCCTACTCCATCGGGTTTGGACCTGGGAGCCGGAGTCGCCGCGCCCGGGGACCATCCTCTGCGCCCACGGCTTTCTGGACGTGGGGCGCTCCTTTCACTGGGCGGCCGCCAGGCTCGCCTCTCGGGGGCACCGGGTCGTCGCCTTCGACTGGCGGGGACACGGCGAGAGCCAGTGGCTGCCGGAGGGCGCTTACTACCACTTCTTCGACTACGTCGCCGACCTCGCCGACCTCGTGCCCCGGGTGACCGCGCGTCCGCTCGTGCTGGTGGGCCACAGCATGGGCGGGACGGCCAGCGCCCTCTTCGCCGGCTCCCATCCGGAGCGGATCGACCGGCTGGTGCTGGTGGAGGGGCTGGGGCCGGAGGCGCCGGAGGGGCTGCCGGGACCCGATCACGTGCGGCGCTGGGTCGACTCCGTCCGGGCGGCGCGGGAGAAGAGGCTCGCGCCCATGGCCTCGATCGAGGAGGCGGCGGAGAAGCTCCTCGCGCGCAATCCGGAACTTCCGCCCGAGCGCGCCCGCCAGATCGCCGCGTGGTCGGTGCGGCAGGTCGAGGGCGGCTACGTGTGGAGCTTCGACCCCGTGCACCGGACGAAGGGGCCCTATCCCTTTCGCCCGGAGGTCTTCCTCGAGTTTCTGCGGGCCCTGCGCATGCCCGTCCTCCTCGTCGAGGGCGAGCGCGGTTACCGCACCCGGGACCACGAGGAGCGGGTGGCCGCGCTGCGGACCGCGCGCAGGCTGAGAATCCCCGGTGCGGGGCACATGCTGCACTGGACCGCGCCCGAGGCCCTTGCGGATGCGATCGATCGATTCGCTTCGGAGTAGGCGTTGCCGCCGCACTTGCGTGGGCCGGCCGATCGCTCACCAGACGCCGCAGCGCCGCGCGGGCGCCATCGGCTGGCCGGTCCTGCAACCGAAGGCCTCCTGGAAGGCGGGGAGGTTGGAGACCACGCCGTTGACGCGGTATTTCGGCGGCGAGTGCGTGTCGGTGAGCACCAGCATCCGCGCGTACTCCTCGCGCACGTTTGCGCACCAGCTCTGCGCATAGGCGAGGAAGAACTGCTGCGCCTCGGAGAAGCCGTGGACGAGCCGGTCCTCCCGTCCCTCGCGGCTCGATTCGAAGGCCATCCAGGCGAGCTTGAGGCCGCCGATGTCGGCGATGTTTTCGCCGAGGGTGAGGCGACCATTCACGCGGAGGTCGCCGACCTCGTAGCTCTCGTACTGCTCGACCACGCACTGCGCCTTCTCCTCGAAGGCGCGGCCGGACTCCTCGGTCCACCAGGAGCGCAGGTTCCCGCGCGCGTCGAAGAGGCGGCCCTTGTCGTCGAAGCCGTGGGTGAGCTCGTGACCCATCACCATGCCGATGGCGCCGGCGTTGGCGGCTTCGGGCGCGTCGATCGAGAAGAAGGGCGGCTGGAGGATCCCCGCGGGAAAGACCATCTCGTTGCGCAGGGCGTAGTAGTAGGCGTTGACGGTGTGCGGGGGCATGAACCAGTCGTTCGGATCCGGCGGGCGACCGATCCGCGCCAGGTCGCGGCGCCGCTCGAAGGCCGCCGCGGCGATGCGGTTGGCGAGCTGGTCGTCGTCGGTCAGAAAGAGGCCCTCGTAGCTGCGCCAGATTTCCGGGTATCCGATCTGGTTGCGCAGGGTGTGAAGCTTCTCCAAGGCGCGAGCGCGCGTCTCCTCGTCCATCCAGTCCAGGGCGCCAAGGTCGTCGGCAAAGGCGCGCTCGATGGCCTCGACGAGGCGGCGTGCGATCGCCTTGCCCTCCTCTCCGAAGTGCTCGCGCACGAAGGCGCGTGCGAGCGCGAATCCGACGGCGCGCTCCGCGGCCTCGAGGCAGCGGCGGAAGCGGGGCGCGATCTCCTCCTGCCCGGTGAGCGTCTTCTGGAGGGCGAAGTCCTCGCGAACGAAGGGCTCGGAGAGGGCAGGTGCGGCGACGTGGAGCAGATGCCAGGCGAGGTAGGCGGAGATCTCGTCGGGCCGGCGGCTCTTCAGGATCTCGTCGAGGCGCGAGAAGAAGTCGGGGACGGCCACGTTGATCGCCTCGATGTCGGCGATCCCCGACTCGGCGAAGTAGACGTCCCAGCGGAAGGAAGGCGCCCGCTCGACGAGCCCCTTCCGGTCCAGGCGGTGGTACACCGCGTAGGGATTGCGCCGGTCGGCGCGCGACATGGAAGCGCGCGCCAGCTCGGCTTCGATGGAGAGGACTGCATCCGCGCGGGCGGCGGCGTGCTTCTCCTCCTCGCCCGCGAGCACGAAGATGCGCGCCACGTGCGCGCGGTAGGCCTCGAGGATCTGCCGCGATCGCTCGTCGTCCCGCAGGTAGTACTCGCGGTCGGGAAGGCCGAGGCCGCCCTGGTCGGCCAGACCGATCACCTGCTGCGCGTCCTGGTAGTCGGGCGTGGAGCGGAAGACGAAGAAGGCGTTCGCGCCCGCGTCATGCAGGCGTGCCACGGTGCGCGCGAGCGCCTCGGGATCGTCGGCGCGGATCCGCGCGAGCTCGGACCGCAGGGTGGAGAGCTCCTCGCGCGCGTCCTCGTTCATGCAGCTTCGCCAGAACGACGCGAGCTTGTCGCCGTCGGGCGTGCGCGATCGCCCGGCAGCGACGTCCTCGAGGATCCGCAGCAGGGCCTGCTCGTTGCGCTCGCGGATCTCGGAGAAGCTGCGGTACCACGAGGGCCGGTCAGGCGGGATGGGGGTGCGCTCCATCCAGCCGCCGCACGCGAACTGGTAGAAGTCCTCGCAGGGGTCGACGCGGCGATCGAGCGCCTCGAGGTCGACGCCCGTGGGCGGCATCGAGGCGCCTTTCGGCGTCTTCCTCTCGGCGCCGGTGCAGGAGAGCAGGAGGGCTGCGAGGACGACGAGTCGGCGGTCGCGCATGCCGCGCACCCTATCACGCGAACCGCGGCGGGACGCTCGCGAAGGGCCGCCCGGATCACGTGCGAAGCGAAGCTCCGGCGGGCGCCTGCCTCGCCCCCCGGGGCGCTTGCCCTCAGGGTGCGGTGGCGGCCGCGGATGGCTTCGCGTTGCGGCGTAGGTAGTCGAGCAGGACGCGCTGGCTCTCCTCGCCGGGGACCGGGTGCCGGCTGAAGACCTGCGTGCGCGCGTGGGCGAGCATGCGGTCGAGCACGAGAGGCCAGGCCTCCGCCGTGTGCAGCTTCGGCGAGGGGAGGTTGTGGCAGCCTCCGCAGTGCCGCACCAGCAGCCGGGCGCCCTCGCTCTCGGGCTCGGGGAGGTTTTCGGGCGTGGTCCCTCCCGGGACGAAGGCGTTGCCAACGGGGCCGCTCTCGAGCCCGACCAGCGCCACCAGGGCGGAGAGGGCGGTGAGAAGCAGGCCTAGGAAGAGCAGGACCAGGAACTTGCCCTTGTTGTTCAACCCCGACGCCGGGGCCTGCGCGCGCTCGTCGGCCATGGCGGCCTGGATAATCCCGCCCCGCGCGCGGTGCAACCGCTCCTGCGGCATGGGAAGGGTCCGAGCCGCGGGGCGATCAGGGGAAGATGCGCTCGGTGGCGCGCCCGCCGTCGCCCACGCGGAAACCTCGCAGCTCCACCCACTCCACGGTGGGTAGGAGGCCGCCCTCGCGGGCCTGGACGTAGACCCGCTCCAGGCGGGCGCGCTCGCCGTCGATCTCCACCGTGGCGATGGGCGCCCCGGACTCCACGCGGACGGTGATGGGGCGCGCGGCGAGCGAGACCAGGGAGAAGACGACCTCGTCGGGCGACGCATGCGACACGCGGACGCCGTAGGCGAGGCGGCGTTCGAGGGCCGAAAGCTCCTCTCGCCGGCCGCCGTCCTCGTGCAGGATCCAGTAGACGGAGATGGGGGAGCGGGTGTCGAAGCCGCCGGGGCCGATGCGCGCGTCGTAGGCGACGAGGTTGGCGTTGGTGCTGCGCTCGATGACGAAGAGCCGCGCCTCGCGGACCGCCTCGCCCGGGCGGACGGAGTAGCCGACGGCGAAGCCCAGGGCGATGGAGACGGCGAACGCGGTCAGGCGCATCGCGCGCAGCGTAGCACGCGGGCCCTCCTCCCGCGAGGGCGCCGCGGTGCAGCTTCGCCTCCTTGACGGCGGGGGAGGTGGAGGGTAGCGATCCCCCCTTTTCCGAAAGGAGAGCCGGGATGAGACGAATGCTGGGAGCCCTGGTCCTCTGTCTCGCCGCACCCGCCACGGCGGACGAGGGGATGTGGACCTACGACAACTTCCCCTCCGACGCGGTCGCGGAGAAATACGGGTTCGCGCCCACGCAGGAATGGCTGGACCACCTGCGGCTCTCGTCGCTCCGGATCGCGGGCGGCTGCTCGGCGAGCTTCGTCTCACCCGACGGCCTGGTCCTCACCAACCACCACTGCGTGGTCTCCTGCGTGGAGCAGCTTTCCTCGCCCTCCGAGAACCTGGTCGACGACGGCTTCTACGCGCGCACGCTGGAGGAGGAGCGCACCTGCCCCAACTTCGAGCTCAACCAGCTCCGGCGGATCACCGACGTGACCGAGCGGGTCCGCAAGGCGACCGAGGGCAAGGAGGGCAAGTCCTACGGCGAGGCGCTGTCGGCGGAGCTCTCCCGCATCGAGAAGGAGTGCGCGAAGAGCGACGACGTCCGCTGCGAAGTGGTGGCGCTCTACAACGGCGGCCTCTACCACCTCTACGAGTACAAGCGGTACCAGGACGTGCGCCTCGTCTGGGCGCCGGAGGTCTCGGTCGGCTTCTTCGGTGGCGATCCCGACAACTTCGAATTCCCCCGCTACAACCTGGACGCGGCCTTCCTGCGCGCCTGGGAGGGCGGCAAGCCGGCGAAGACGGAGCACTTCCTCACCTGGTCGCGCACGGGCGCGCGCGAGGGCGAGCTCGCCTTCGTCTCCGGCCATCCGGGCGCGACCAGCCGCCAGCTGACGGTGGCCGAGCTGGAGACGGAGCGCGATCACGGGCTCCCCGAGCGCCTCTTTTACATGGCCGAGCTGCGCGGGATGCTCACCGAGTTCCAGAAGCGGGGCCCCGAGCAGCGGCGGATCGCCAGCACGCAGCTCTTCTACGTGGAGAACGCCTTCAAGGCGCTCAAGGGTCGCTGGCAGGCGCTGATCGATCCCGCCCTCCTCGAGCGAAAGCGCGAGGAGGAGGCAAGGCTGCGCGCCTGGGTGGAGGCGGATCCGGAGCGGAAGCAGAAGTACGGCGGCGCCTGGGACGCGATCGCCGCTGCACAGCGGGGCACCTGGCGGCTGATGGACGAGTACGCGATGATCGAGGGCAACCGGCGCGGCGCGCTGGGCTTCCGTGGCCAGCTTTTCCAGTACGCGCGGCTGCTCGTCCGCGGCGCCGAGGAGCGGACCAAGCCCACCGAGCAGCGGCTCCGCGAGTTCGGCGACGCCAACCTGCCGGCCATCGAGCAGGCGCTGGCCTCCCCCGCGCCGGTTTACCCCGACCTAGAGATCGCGCAGCTCTCCTTCTCGCTCGCCAAGCTGCGGGAGACGCTCGGCCCCGACCATCCCTTCGTGAAGGAAGTGCTGGGCAAGGACTCGCCGGAGAGCCTGGCGAGGAAGCTGGTGACGGGAAGCCGGCTGGGCGATCCGAAGGTGCGGATGCAGCTGTGGCAGGGCGGCGAGAAGGCGGTCGACGCCTCCGACGACGCGATGATCGCCTTCGTCCGCCGCATCGACCCGTCGGCCCGCAAGGTGCGGGCGGCCTACGAGGCGCAGATCGAATCGGTGGTGCGGGCGAACGCCAGTGCCATCGCGCGGGCGCGCTTCGAGGCCTACGGCACGAGCACCTACCCGGACGCCACCTTCACGCTCCGCCTCTCCTACGGGCAGGTGAAGGGCTGGATGGAGAACGGCGAGCCGGTCCACCCGATCACGACGATGGCGGGGCTCTTCGAGCGCGCCACCGGCGCGGAGCCCTACGCGCTGCCGGAGCGCTGGTGGAAGGCGAAGAGCCGGCTCGATCTCTCCACGCCCATGAACTTCGCCACCGACAACGACATCATCGGCGGCAACTCCGGCTCGCCGATGGTGAACGTGCGAGGCGAGCTGATCGGCCTGATCTTCGACGGCAACATCCACTCGCTCGGTGGCGAGTACGGCTTCGACCCCGAGACCAACCGGGCGGTCGCGGTGCACAGCCGTGCGATCGTCGAGGCGCTCGACAAGGTCTACGGCGCGCGGCGGATCCTCGACGAGCTCGTCTTCTCGGCGGACAAGGAGACCGCCGGGCGCTGAGCGGCTCGCCGGCGCCTCGGTCCTCTGGAGATCGGGCGCGTCCGGAGGTAAATAGGCGGGCGGCGCACGCCTGCCTGCACGGCGCGGATCGCCCTTCGGTGCTCATGTTCGGAAGGTGCGAGCGGAGCGCCCCCGCTCGCACGCCGCACCGGGCGGCGGGCGACAGTGGAGGAGGTGCAGCATGAGACGCCCCTGGGCTGGCCCCGATTCCCCGCGGATGTTCCAGAACGACTTCCTCGACGCGCTGTCGAGGGTTCACTGGGCGTGCGTGCCTCTGCTCTTCGTGCCGGCGGTGATCTGGCTGTCGTGGACGAGCTTCCAGAAGAGCGACCTGGGCGTCGGCGGCTTCGTCGGCCTCTTTTTCGCCGGCGTCGTCATCTGGACGCTGACGGAGTACTGGTTGCACCGAACCTTCTTCCACTGGATCCCGGACACGTCGTGGGGGCCGAAGATGCACTTTCTGGTCCACGGCGTGCACCACGAGTGGCCGCACGACAAGTACCGGCTGGTGATGCCTCCGAGCGTGAGCATCCCGCTCTTCTTCCTCTTCCTCGGCCTGTGGCTGGTGGTCTTCCGCGAGAAGGGCTGGGCCGTGCACGCGGGCTTCGTGACGGGCTACATGATCTACGACCTCACGCACTACTACGTGCACCACGGCCGACCGAAGATCCGCCTGCTGCGCAAGCTGCAGGGGCATCACATGAGCCACCACTTCAACAAGCGCTACCAGGACAAGCGCTTCGGCGTCTCGAGCCCGCTGTGGGACTACGTCTTCGGGACGCGCAACTGACGATTCCGGAGCCCCCTTGACCCCGGACGAGATCCGCGGACGCCTGTTTTCCGAGGAGGCGGTCGCCGAGCTGGCGGCCGCCGTCGTGGACGACGCCCTCTCCACTCCGCTGCGCGAGCTCATTCCCCCTCCGGCGGTGGCCAACGAGATCGCCGAGGCCCTCCGCGCGTGGCTGAACTCCACGCCGGCGCAGGAGCTGCAGCTCGCCTGGGCGGCGCGCGCGCGGGCGTGGCTTGCCTCGCAGCCGGCCACGCTGGGGCAGCTCGCCGGGCGCGCCATCGAGGAGGCCTGCCTCGACTTTGCGGCGCTGCCGCACGTCCCCAGCCGCGACGTCGTCATCTTCCTTCTCGATCGCGAGCCGATCCGGGCGCTGCTGCGCGAGCTCTTCCTGGACGCGCTCGTGACCTTCGGCCGGAAGATCCGGGCGCCCATGGTGGCGAACTCCGTGGGGCGGAGCCTCGGCGGCCTGGGCCAGTTCGTGCGGGAGCGCGCCCGCGGCACGGCCCTGGGCGCCCTCGCTTCGGACGTGGCCGACCGGCTGGCCGACGAGGTGGAGCGGCAGCTCGAGAGGCGCGCCGCCGACTTCGCCGACGCCGCGCTCTCGGGACTGGTCGCGCGGCTCGCCGACATGCTCTCCGATCCGGCCCGGGCCGGGCACTTCGCCTCGCTGCGCGAGGCCCTCGTGGACGGGCTCTTCGCCTTGCGGGCGCCCGAGCTGGCCGAGGAGCTGGAGCGCTGGGATCCGTCCCGGCGCTCGGCGCTGATCCGCAGGGGCCTCGGCGCCTGGGTGGCGACCGACGAGGCGGTGGCGCGGATCCGCGCGGCGCTCGAGGGGCTGCTCCACGGGATCGGCGATCGGCCGCTGGGCGAGGTGCTGGCCGAGCTGGAGCTTCGGGAGGCCTTCCGCGGCATCGCCCTTGCCGCCACGACGCGGCGGCTGCGCCGGCTGGTCGAGGGCGAGGCCTTCCAGGCGTGGCTCGAGAGTCGCCTCGCCGCGAAGCCGGCGGCCTGAGCCTCAGGGCAGTTCGCGGCGGATCTGCCCGGAGCGGAGGACGAGGATCTCCGGCGGCGCGAAGAAATTGCCCTGAAAGAGGTCGTAGCCCCAGTCGAGGGCCCGGCGAAAGGCGCCAGCGGTCTCGACCTTCTCCGCCAGCAGCGTGATGCCGCGGCCGCCGAGGCGCCTCGCCTCCTCCTGCGGATCGGAGCGCTCGTCGAGGAAATCGACCTTCACGATGTCGGCGAGGCGGACGAACTCCTCGAGGCTCGCGTCGAAGACGAAGTCGTCGAGGGCGATGACGTAGCCCTCCTCCTTGAGCGCCTTGCAGGCGGCGATCACCTCCGGGCGGGGGCGAACGGATTCGAGGATCTCGATCACCACCCGGTCCTTCGGGAGCTTCCGGGCGAGCCCGTCCAGCAGCGGGCGCTCGGTGAGGTTAACGAAGGCCCAGCGGCCGGGGGAGAGACGGTCCAGGCCGAAGACGTGGAGGCTGTCGTGGACGAGGCGCTCCACCGCCTCGTCGGCGTCGGGGAAGTCGAAGTAGTTCTCGAAGGGGTTCTGGCGGAAGAGGAGCTCGAAGCCGTAGATCCGCAGCTCGCGATCGAAGATCGGCTGTCTCGCCACCTGGGCCTCGACCATTTCCGCTTCCGCCTTTCCCGGCCCGGTGTCCCGCGCCTTCTCCAACGAAAAGGCCGGTGGCCCAAAATGGCCACCGGCCTCCTCGCCAGAGCCCGAACCGGCTCAGGTCGGGTCCGGCATGGGGGTCTTGTCGGTGCTCGGCGGGAGCTGAGGCTGGGCGATGTACTCCTCGGGGATCTTCCCGGTGAGCGTCTTGAGGAAGGCCACGATGGAGTCGATCTCCTCCTTCTTCAGCTCCTTGCCGAGCTGGTGGTAGGCCATCAGGCGGACCGCCTCCTCGAGGGTCGCCACCGACCCGTCGTGGAAGTAGGGCGCCGTCTTCTCCACGTTCCGCAGCGAGGGGACGGAGAACACGAACTTGTCCGCCTCGTTGTTGGTGACGGCGAAGCGGCCGAGGTCCTTGTCAGACGGCCACGGATGGACGAGGCCGAGCTTCTGGAACATCGTGCCGCCGACGTAGGTGCCCATGTGGCAGGTGGTGCAGCCCACCTCGACGAACTTCAGGAAGCCCTTCTTCTCCTCCTCCGTGAGCGCGTCCTCCTTGCCGGCGAGGAACTCGTCCCAGCGCGAGGGCGTGGTCAGGCCGCGCTCGAAGGCACCGATGGCGATGCCCACGTTCTTGAAGGTCACGGGGTCCTCCTCGCCCGGGAAGGCCTTCTTGAAGCGCTCGACGTACTCGGGGATGGACTTGAGGGTGGCGATCACCCGCTCCTCGTTCGGCTGGGCCATCTCGACCGGGTTGAGGATGGGGCCGAGGGCCTGCTCCTCCACGTCCGCGGCGCGGCCGTCCCAGAACTGCGCGTGGCGGCCGGCGGCGTTGTAGACCGTGGGCGAGTTGCGCGCGCCGAGCTGGCCGCGGTGGCCCGAGGAGACGGGCTTGCCGTCCTGGCCCCAGTTCCGCAGGTCGTGGCAGCTGTTGCAGGACAGGTCGTGGTTCTTCGACAGGCGCGTGTCGAAGTAGAGCATCCGGCCCAGCTCGACGAGCTCCTGGCTGGGCGGCTCGGAGCCCCTGTCGATTCGCTGGGGCAGCGGGGGCCCGAAGGCGGCGAGAAGCGCCCGGTCGATCTTGACCTCGGCCTTCGCCGCCTCGGCGGGCTTGGCCTCTTCCTTCGCCGGCTGCTCGCGCTTGCACGCGGTGACCAGCGCGAGACCGGCCGCGATGCCGATCACGTATCTCCGCATGTTCGCTCCGTTTCTCGAAGGTCGAAAATCCCAGCCCCCGCAGGGTGGGAATGTTGAGCCTGCCATCCGGTCAACTGATGCGCGAGCGCCGCCGAGGTTGCGGGCGCCCGCGCTCCGGCCGAGCTCAGGAGGCGATCTGGCGCAGGATGTCCAGCTCCTCCAGGGCCTTTCCTGCGCCCATCACCACCGCCGAGAGCGGATCCTCCGCGAGGAAGACCGGCAGTCCCGTCTCCTCGCGCAGGAGCACGTCCAGGTTCCGCAGCAGCGCGCCGCCGCCGGCGAGGACGATCCCCCGGTCGGCGATGTCGCCCGCGAGCTCGGGCGGCGTCCGCTCTAGGGTGACCTTCACCGCCTCGACGATCGCGTTGATGGGCTCGGAGAGCGCGTCGCGGATCTCGTCGGAGGAAACGGTGAGGGTCCGGGGGACGCCGGCGACCAGGTCCCGGCCCTTGATGTCCATCGTGAGGACCTCGTCGGTCGGGAAGGCCGTTCCGATCCCCATCTTGATCAGCTCGGCCGTGCGCTCGCCGATGAGCAAGTTGTACTTGCGCTTGATGTGCTGGATGATGGCCTCGTCCATCTTGTCCCCGCCCACGCGGACGGAGCGCGAGTACACGATGCCGGCGAGGCTGATCACCGCGACGTCGCTGGTTCCGCCACCGATGTCGACGATCATGCTGCCGGCCGGCTCGGTGATGGGGAGGCCCGCGCCGATGGCGGCGGCCATGGGCTGCTCGATGAGATAGACCTCGCGGGCCCGGGCGCTCTCCGCGGCCTCGCGGACGGCGCGGCGTTCCACCTCGGTGATGCCGGTGGGGATCCCGATCACGATCCGGGGGCGAACCAGCGCCCGGCGGTTGTGGGCCGCCTGGATGAAGTAGCGGAGCATCGCCGCCGTAATCTCGAAATCCGCGATCACGCCGTCCTTCATCGGGCGGATGGCGACGATGTTGCCCGGGGTCCGGCCGAGCATCTCCTTGGCTTCCTTGCCGACCGCCAGGACCCGCTTGTTGCCCCGCGCGTCCTGTTGCACCGCCACGACGGAGGGCTCGTTGGTGACGATGCCCACGCCGCGCATGTAGACGAGCGTGTTGGCAGTACCCAGGTCGATCGCCAGGTCTCGGGACGCGAGCCGGTAGATCCAGTCGAACATCAGGGGGGATCCTCGGACATGTGGGGGAGGTTCTAGCGCAGCAGGTCTGAAAATCCAAAAGAAAACAAGGGCGCGGTCGGCGCCCCCTCAGTGGGGATCGGAGGGAGGCCGACCGCCCTCGATGCGCGCCGCGCCGATCGCCCACGCGCGGGGGGAGAAATCGGGGCCGATCCGCATCCAGAGGACCCAGGGAAGGCGGTCCGAGCGCGGGTCGCCGAGGCGCAGATCGCCGAGGGCGACCTCGAACGACCCGTCCTCCTCGATCTCGGTGGCCCGGGCGAGGAAGGGGGCGCGGGCGGAGCGGTGGAATTCCGCCCCGGCGGCGGTCTGCAGGGCGATCTGGACCCGCGGGTCGGCGTCGCCGGTGGGAAAGGTGCCCGCCGGGGTGATGGTGCCCAATACCGAGACCACGCTGCGGTGCCAGAGGCGGTCTTCGGTCCGGGCCAGGGTCGTCCAGAGGAAGGGGCCGAGGCCGAGGGGATAGGCCTGGACTTCCTCGATCTCCGGTCCCCCCTGGTGGTGGAGCCAGGTCGCCTGGAGGACGCGGGCCTTGGCCGCGGCGCAGACGGCCAGGTAGAGCGCGACGAGGAGGACGGCGCCGGGCCGCGGCGAGGGGAGATGGACGCGGCCCCTAGGCCACAGGTCGGCGAAAAATCCGTGGAGGAGGGGAACGGCCAGGAGGAGGCCGAGCCAGGCGTCCCTCCCGGCCACCCAGGCCACGCCGAAGCGGTGGGAGGAGAAGGGCCAGAAGAGCGGCAGCCGCTCCACGGAAAGCGCGTCGCCGAGGAGGTGGAGCCCCAGCCCCGCCGCGGCGAGAAGCGAGACGGCGCGCCGGTACCGCGGCTCGACGAGCGGGCGGGCGATCGCCGCGAGGACCGCGCCCAAGAGCGCGGCGCCCGGAAGGCTGTGGAGAGGGCCCGCCGTCCCCACCGGCAGGAGGTTCTCCCGCAGTGGGAGGAGGAGGAAGCGGTCGAGGTCCGGCGCGTTCGAGGCCGCGAGGCAGAGGAGCAGCCGGGCGCCGAGCGGGACGCCGGCCAGCGCCGGGAGGCGGGCGAGGTGGAGGCCGATCAGGCTGTGGATCAGAAAGTCCAAAGATCGGGATCTTAGCGAATGCAGTTTGCGGCGGGACCAATTTCATTCCCGGTTCGATTGCGACCAGGCCCCCGCTGCGATACAGTGGGAAGCGGATCGGGAAGTCCGGGAAGGGAGCCCACCGTGATTCGAAGAAACATGCCAGCCCTGTTCTCCGTGTTGCTGGCCGCGGCTGCGCTCCTGGCTGCCGCACCGCCATCGTCCGGTCGCGGTGGACGGGTGGCCTCGGACGACCGCCTCTTCTTCGCCATGCAGATCGCCGACGAGACGGGCGCCGTCATCGCCGAGCCCAAGCTTTTGGGGATGCCGGGCGTCCCGCTCCGGATGAATCTGCTGGAGCCGGGCGAGGAATCCCGTTCCCGGATGAGCCTCTGGCTGCAGCCCGAGGCGAGGGGCGACGGCAGCTTCGACGTGACCTTCGAGATCACCGTTCCGGGCAAGCTCGCGGGTGGCAAGGGGCACATGACCCTCCGCTCCGGCGAGGAGAAGTCGGCCTCGTTCGCGTATCCCGGCGGTCATCTCGAGCTGCAACTGGTGGCCTTCGCGGTGCCCTCGCCGGAATTCGATCTCTACCTGCAACACGGCATCCGCCTGCTCGATCGCACCCGGCAGACCTGAGCCCCCTTCGTCCAACTTCCCCGTTTCGTTCGTTTTCGGCTTCCCCTTTCCGACGGTCGCGCGGGATGCTGCGCCGGTCGTTGACCGCACCGGAAAGGGGGTGTATGGCTGGATCCGACCGAACCACCACCATCATCCCTGGAAAAGGGGGCTACCCATGCGGCACTCCTTCCGACTCCTTGGGTTGCTTGTCGCCGCGGTCTTCGTCGCCGCGTGCTCGCAAGGCGACCCTAACCAGGCATCCACCTGGATCCAGCAGCTTTCGTCGAAAGACCCTGGCACGCAAACCCGGGCTCTGGAGGAGCTCGCGCGCATCGCGGATCCCTCCTCGGCCGAGGCGATCCATGCCCTCCTGAAGACCGCGCAGGGCGAGGTCAAGCTCCAGGCGGTCCGGACCCTGCGCAAGCTCGGGCAGAAGAGCTCAGTGCCCGCGCTGCTCGAGGCGATCGTGCACGGCGCGCCCGCGGGAACCGACCCGGCGACCAAGCTGGTCAACGAGACCAACAAGGAGATCGCGGAGACGCTGGGTGAGCTGCGCGACCCTGCCGCGGTCGATGGGCTGATGCGGCTGGCCAGGGAGTCAAAGGACGCCTACGTGCGGGTGGCCGCGGTGGTCGCGCTCGGGCAGATCGGCGACCGGCGGGCCGTGGACGTCCTGGTGCAGGTCGCCACCGACGAGGCGGAGGAGACCTACGTCAACAAGAAGGCGGTGCAGGCGCTCGGCGACCTCGGCGATCCGAGGGCGGTGCCGGCGATCAAAAAGATGCTCTTCCACGAGCGCCGGGGCGTCTCCTTCTATCCGGAGGCCTCCTTCGCCGCCTACCAGATCGGCCCGCAGGTGGCCGAGCCGCTGCTCACGGTTCTCGCGGGCCAGGACCAGGCGCTCAACGAGTGGGCCGACCGGAACAACATCAAGCGCGAGGCCCTCTACATCAAGGCGGCGGAGATCCTCGGCGACCTGGGCGAGCGCCGGGCGATCCCGATGCTCATCCAGAACCTGAGCTACCACCCGCCCGGTCTCGACCCGGAGATCGTCGACGCCTTCGCGCTCCTCGTCCGCCGCAACGCCGCCATCGCGCTGGGGAAGATGCGCGCCAAGGAGGCGATCCCCGCGCTCGGCAAGGCGGCGACGACGGAGGAGGAAGGCAACATCCGCGCCGTCTACGCGGAGGCCCTGGTGTCCATCGGCGATCGCAGCGCGCTGCCCCACCTCGTGAAGTGCGCGCAGGAGGGCGATCCGATGGACAAGACCATCCACGCGCGCAAGGGCTGCTACGTGGCGCTTTCCAAGCTCGGCGACGAGAAGACGCTGGCGCTCTGGGAGAAGTGGGAGAAGGAGGAGCCGCAGCTCTCCACCAACGCCTGCATGAAGAAGATGGTTTGGTCGAACGAGGCCGGCAAGAAGGCGGCCGAGGAGCACTGCAAGCAGCTGGCCGAGGAGGTGGTCAAGGTCATCCAGGAGAACAAGCCCCGCCTCGTCGCCTACGGGGAGTGCCGCGAGAACGTCGATTGCTGGATCGGCAAGTTGAAGGATTCGAACAAGCTCGTGCGCGAGCGCGCCGCCATCGAGCTCGGGCGGCTCGGCGATCCCAAGGCGATCGGGCCGCTGATGGAGACGCTGCGGGACAACGACCTCGAGCCTCGCTTCGCCGCCATCACCAGCACCGACTGGCTGGTCAGCAACTCGAAGGATGCGCTCGAGGCCGCCAAGAAGGGCCTGCCGGCGCTCGATGCGCAGATCGCCGAGGAGCAGGGCAAGGTCCACTTCGCCCGGGTCAACGAGGACCTCAAGCGCCTGGCGGTCAAGATCCGGCGGCTGGACCGGAACGGAGGCTGAAACGACGCTCCGGCCTCCCAGGCTCCAAGGGGGCCGCGGCATCCCGCCGCGGCCCTTTTCTTGCGACCGGTGGCGGTTGACCCGCTCGGGGGGGCGTGCTATAGGGCGCCACCATTTTCGGTGTCGGGTCCCGGATGGGTTCCAGCCGTAGGCTCTCCCCGGGACAATCCGGCGCCGGAGAGGACGGATGCCTCACGACCGAGAGGACGAGAAGGAAAGCCGGACGGAGGGGCTATCGAATTTCGCGCGCGTGATGCGCGAGGCCGAACCGTATTTACAGGCCGGCTGGACGTTGGCCGGAGCGGTTGCGCTCGGAGTGGTGGTGGGGTATCTGGCCGACCGAAAACTGGGGACGACGCCGTGGCTGCTGATCGTTTTCGGCCTGCTCGGACTGGCGTCGGGAATGTACTCCCTCTTCAGGACGATCATCGATGTGGAACGGAAGAAGGCAGGTAGGTGAAGGAATGCGCGCGCGCCTCTGGGCCGTCGGGCTTTCCGCTTTCGCCGTCGCCTCTCTGGCGCTCGGCGCGCCGGTCGCCGCTTCCGCAGCGGGCGGCGACACCGTGCCAGACGCGGTGATCCATCACGTGGTCGACGGCAACGACATCGCCTTCCAACATCCGTTCACCGGTTCCACGGTCACCCTCGTCCTGCCGCGGTTCAAGATCACGCTCGGCGGCGTCGAAATCGACCTCTCGATCACCCGCCACCTTCTGATCATGTGGGTGGCCGCCGCGGTCCTCGTGCTCGTGATCACGCTCGCCGCTCGGCGGCGGAGCCTGGTGCCGCGCGGGCTCTACTCGATGATCGAGATGGTGGTGACGTTCATTCGCGACGAGCTCGCCCGCAAGAATTTCGGCACGAAGGAAGAGGCGGATCGCTGGGTCCCCTTCCTCGCCACGGCGTTCTTCTTCATCTTCATCCTGAATCTCTTCGGGCTGATCCCCTACAGCGCCACCGCCACGGGCAATATCGCGGTCACCGCCGGCCTGGCGCTCATCACCTTCATCCTCACCCTCTACGCCGGCATGCGCGCGCAGGGCGTGGTCGGATATTTCGCTCACATCGTGCCGCAGGGCGTGCCGATCTGGCTGTATCCGATCATGTTGCCCGTCGAGATCCTCGGGCTCTTCACCAAGCCCTTCGCCCTGGCAGTCCGTCTCTTCGCCAACATGGTGGCCGGTGGCTTCGTGATCTACTTCCTCATCGGCCTGATCTTCATGCTCGGCGAGGGCGTGGCGCCCCTGGTGGCTCCGGTTTCGGTGGCGTTCGGCGCCGCCATGATCCTGCTGAAACTCTTCGTGGCTTTCCTGCAGGCGTACATCTTCACGATGTTGTCTGCGCTTTTCATCGGAATGTCCGCGCATCCCCACTGAGGATGCCTGGATCTTCGCCAACCCGTTCGGAGGAATCCCCGTGAACGCTCTTTCCCTTGGCCTTGCCTTCCTCGCCGCCGGTATCGGCGCTGGTCTTTCCATCCTCGGTGCTGGCTACGGCATCGGCCGTCTCGCTCAGGCCGCCATGGAGGGCACCGCGCGTCAGCCTGCCGCCTCCGGTGACATCCGGACCTCGATGATCATTTCTGCGGCGCTCATCGAGGGCGCGACCCTCTTCGCGCTGGTGGTTTGCATTCTGCTGGCGACGAAAGCCGCCTGACGCGTATCCGGTCGTGCGAGCGTGGGCGGATGCCCGCGCTCGCACGCGTCTCGATTTTCTAGCGGAGGACTGGTGGGCCCCATGACGCTTCCGATCCTGGCTGCATCGATCATGCAGCTCAATCCAGGCCTGACGTTCTGGACGATCGTGACCTTCCTGGTCGTGCTCGTCATCCTGCGTCTGACGGCCTGGAAGCCCATCATGGCGATGATCGACGAGCGCGAGCGGACGATCCGCGAGGCTCTCGAATCCGCCAAGCGGGAGCGCGAGGAGGCCGAGCGCCTGCTGGCCGAGCAGAAGGAAGCCATCGCCAACGCCCGCCGCGAGGCCGCCGAGCTGATCCGCAAGAATCAGGCGGAGGTGGAGGCGGCGCGCGAGGCCGCGCTGCGTCGGGCGAAGGAGGAGGCGGACCGGCTGATCGCGGACGCGCGGCGCTCGATTGAGGAGGAGCGCGCCAAGGCCGTGGCGGAGATCCGCGCCCTCGCCGTCGACCTGGCCATCGCCGCGGCCGGCAAGCTGCTCGAGGCCAACCTCGACGAGGAGAAGCAGCGCAAGCTCGCCGAGGACTTCCTCGCGAAGATCCCCCAGGCCTGATCCCATTTTGGAATCCGATGCCGTCGGCCGGCGTTCTTTTCGGGCGCCGGCCCCGGGGCGGCGCGTTCTTTTTCCATGGCGCTTTCGATCGGCATCGTCGGCCTGCCCAACGTGGGCAAATCGACCCTTTTCAACGCGCTCTGCGGCGCGGCCCAGGCGGAGGCGGCGAACTACCCCTTCTGCACCATCGAACCGAACGTGGGGGTGGTGCCGGTTCCCGATCCGCGGCTGGACCGCCTGGCCGAGATCTTTCCCAGCGAGCGAAAGATCGCGGCCACGCTGGAATTCGTGGACATCGCGGGGCTGGTGAAAGGCGCCTCCAAGGGGGAGGGGCTGGGCAACCAGTTCCTCGGCCACATCCGGCAGGTGGACGCGATCTGCCACGTGCTGCGCTGCTTCGAGGACGGCGACGTGGTCCACGTGGAAGGCTCGGTGGATCCGGCGCGCGACGCGGAGGTGATCGACACCGAGCTCGCCCTCAAGGACCTGGAGACGGTCGAAAAGCGCCTGCTCAAGGTACAGAAGGACGCCAAGGCGGCGGGCAAGGCGGGCGAGGAGGCCCGGGCCGAGCTCGAGGTCCTGGAAAAGGTGCGCGTCGCCCTGAATCAGGGCCAGCCAGTGCGGCGCATCCCGCTTTCCGACGAGGAGAAGCAGAGGCTGCGCGAGCTCTTCCTGCTCACCGCCAAGCCCGTGATCTACGTGGCCAACGTCTCGGAGGGGCAGCTCGGCAGCCTCGACGACGATCCCCTGGTGGCCCGCGCCCAAGAGGTGGCGCGGCGCGACGGGGCGCCGCTCATCGCCATCTGCGCCGAGCTGGAGGCGCAGATCCAGCAGCTCCCGCCCGAGGAGCGGCCGGCCTTCCTCGAGGCCGTCGGCCTGGAGGAGCCGGGGTTGAATCGCCTCATCCGCGCTGGCTACGAGTTGCTCGGCCTCCGCACCTACTTCACCGTCGGGCCGCAGGAGGCGCGCGCCTGGACCATCCGACAGGGCTGGAAGGCGCCGAGGGCGGCGGGCGTGATCCACTCGGATTTCGAGCGCGGCTTCATCCGCGCCGAGGTCGCCACCTGGGAAGAGTGGGTGCGCGAGCGCTCCGAGTCCGCGCTGCGCGACAAGGGGCTTCTGCGCATCGAGGGGAAGGACTACGTCGTCCAGGACGGCGACGTGATCCACTTCCGCTTCAACGTCTGAGGATCCCCGTCAACCTCGGAGCGTCCAGCGCGCGGCGAGGTCCGCCGCCAGCAGCAGGGCGTGGATGGCCGAGGAGGGATCCGCCACGCCCTGGCCGGCGATGTCGTGGGCCACGCCGTGATCGGGTGAAGTTCGGACGACGGGGAGGCCGAGGGTGACGTTCACCGCGGTCTCGCGGTGGACAGTCTTGACCGGAATCAGACCCTGGTCATGGTACATGGCCAGCACCGCGTCCCAGCCGCCGCGCGCGGCGCGGGGGAAGAGGCCGTCGGCGGGAAAGGGCCCTTCGGCCTCGATGCCCGCGGCGCGCGCTCGCTCGATGGCAGGGGCGATGATGCGCCGCTCCTCGTCGCCGAAGAGGCCCCCCTCGCCGGCGTGCGGGTTCAAACCGCAGACGGCGATCCGGGGGCGCTCGATTCCGAAGCCGCGCCGCAGCGAGTCGGAGACGATCCCCAACGACTCGAAGATCCCCTCGACGGAGATCGCGCGGGCCACGTCGGCCAGGGCCAGGTGGGTGGTCGCGAGCGCCACCCGCAGGACCGGGCCGGCCAGCATCATCACCACGCGCCGCGCGCCCAGACGTTCCTGCAGGTACTCGGTGTGGCCGGGGAAGGGGAAACCGGCGGCGTGGATGGACGCCTTGTGGATGGGGCCGGTGCAGAGGGCCTCGGCCGCCCCGCTCCGCACGAGCTCGAGGGCGGCCTCCAGGTAGGCCTTCTGGGCGCGGCCGCTCTCCGGGCCCGGCCGGCCCCACTCGTGCCGGGGGAGCCGGCCGACCTCGACCAGGACGCTTTCCCCGGGAAGGGGATCGCCGGGCCGGATCCGCGGCAGGTGGTCGGGGACTCCCATGCGCCGGCAGGCCTCGGCCCAGACCGCCGAGTCGCCGAGGACCACGGCGCGGACGCGGGCGGAGACCCGTGGGTCGTGCAGCGCCGCGCAGAGGACCTCCGGCCCGATGCCGGTCGGATCCCCCATGGAGACGGCGACGGTTCGCCTCGAGTCTCTCAACCCGCCGACCCCGTCCGCGCCGTGGGAGGCGCGAGCTCCGGCATGGGGTACTCGATCACCGCCTCCTTCTTGAGGCTCTCCACGAAGCGCCGCGTCTGCCGCTCCAGCTCCTCCTGGTAGAGCGCGTCGCGGAGCCGGGCCGCCACCTCCTCATAGTCGGGCGGCGGCACCTCCCGCCGCTCCTGGACGAGGACGAGGTGGTAGCCGAAGCGCGTGCGCACCGGCTCGGAGAGCTGGCCGGGCGAGAGCGCGAAGGCGGCCTCCTCCAGTTCGCGCAGCATCTCGCCGCGCCGGAACCACCCCAGATCGCCAGCGGTGCGCGGTGGCGCGTCGGCGCCGAGGGGAGCCCGGGCGAGCTCCTCCAGCGGCTCGCCCGCGCGCGCCCGCGCGAGGAGCGAGAGCGCCACCTGGCGGGCGCGTTCCAGCTCCTTCGGCGAGGCGTCGGCCGGGGCGTGGACGAGAAGGTGGCTGGCGCGGATCTCCTCCTCGCCGCGCTCGGCGGCGACGATCTCGGCGTAGCGCCGCCGGACCTCCTCCTCGTCGATCTTCACCTGCGAGCGGACCCGCAGGTTGATGAGCTTCATCTGGGCGAGCTGCTTGCGCAGCGTCTCGGTGTACTCCTCCCAGGTGAGGCCCTGGCGCTCGAGCGCCTTCTTCAGCGCCTCCTCCGAGGGAAGGCCGTTCTGACGCACGACGTCCTCGATCGCCATCTTCAGCTCGGAGGGGCGGATCTCGATGCCCAGCGCCTGGAGCTGCTTCTCCAGGAGCTTTTCCGCGACGAGCGCCTCGAGGGCCTCGCGCTCCAGGTCGAGGCGGGGCGCGTCGGGGCTGCGCGTCCGCAGGATGCGCGCCCGGTCCTGCACCTCGGAGAGGAGGATGACCTGGTCGTCGACGATGCAGGCAACCCGGTCGACGACCTCGGCGCGGACGAGGAGCGGGAGGGCGAGGAGAGCGAGCAGGGCGAATCTCATCGTCTCTCACCTACACGCGCGAGGACGTTTTCATTCACCTCGATGCTCGCCTCGGCGCGGAGGCGGGCGAGGAATTCCGCCTGGGCGGCGAGGGCCTTTTCGCGAAGGATGCGCGCTTCCGCCTCCTTCCGGCGCTCGGCCTCGTCCACCTCCTGACCGCGGTCCTTCTCCTGGACGAGAAAAAGGTGGAAACCGTACTCGCTCTCCACCACGTCGCTGACCTCGCCGGGGGCGAGCTTGAAGCAGACCTCCTCAAAGGGGGGTGGCATCTCGCCGCGGGCGAACCACCCGAGATCGCCGCCCACCTTCGCGTCGGGAGAGAGCGAGTGGCGCGCGGCCAGCTCGGCGAAGGAGGCCCCCTTGCGCAGCTCGGCGAGGATCCGGCGCGCCTCCTCCTCCGTCCGGACCACGATCTGCGAGGCGCGGACGCGCTCCGGCCGCGACCGCAAGAAGTCGGGGTTCTGCTCCAGCCACGGATCGATCTCGGCGTCGGTGACGGCGACGCGCGCGTAAACCTCGCGGGAGAGGAGACGCTCGAGAAGGAGCTGGCGGCGGAGCCGGTCGCGCAGCTCCGTCGGGCCGAGCTTCTGGGAACTCAGGAGGTCCTCGTAGGCCTCGCCGGGGTAGTCGGCGCGCAGGCGGAGGAGGGCCCGGTCGATCTCGGCCTCGGAGACGCGGATGCCGCGGCGGACCGCCGCCTGCTCGAGGAGCTTGCGCTCGACGAGGTCATCGAGGAGCCGGCGGCGCCGCTCGTCGCGCCACGCCGGATCGTCGAGGGCGTCGCCGGTGATGGCCGCCTCGGCGGCGAGGGCGCGCTCGAGTTCCTCGACGCGGATCGGCTCGCCGTCGACCACCGCGACGATCTCTCCCTCGTGGCGGACTTCGGGCTCCTTGCAGGACGCGAGCAGGAAAGCCGCCCCGAGGGCGGCGATCACCGTGCGGAAGGCGCCGGATGCCATCGGGCGGCCTCGGCGAGCCAGCGGCTCACTCCGCCTTGGCGGGGGTCACCTGCGAGGGCGTCGGCCGGCCCAGAGGTGCCGCCTTGTTGTCCAGCGAGAAGACCTCGACCGGCTGCTTGCCGCCCTCGAGCTTGTCCAGGACGGCCTCGTCGATCTGCGGGTTGGCCTTGGTCCACAGCTGCTGGACGAAGTCCTCGAAGGCCTGCGTCTTCTTCTCCCGCTGCAGGCGGTTCTCGATCTGGGCGCGCACCTGCTCGAAGCTGCGCTCGACGCCCTCCTGCCGACCGAGGAGCTTGACGATGTGGAAGCCCTTGTCGGTGACCACGAGGTCGGCGAACTGCCCGACCGTCTTGAGGGCGAAGGCGGCGTCGGCGAACTCCTCACCCCACATCTCCTTCAGCTCGTCGCGCGTGCGGAAGGAGAGGTCGCCCCCGGCCCGCTTCGAGCGCTCGTCGTCGGAGCGCCGCCGGGCCAGATCGGAGAAGGCCTCCTTGTCCTTGCGACGGAGCTCCTCCAAGGCCCGCTCCGCCTCGGCGCGGATGCGGTTGCGCGAGGGATCGCCCTTGGGAGCCGAGAAAAAGATGTGGCTGAGCCGGATCCGCTCCGGCTTCACGAAGTCGTGGATGTTGGCCTCGTAGTAGGCGCGGGCATCCTCCTCGCTGATGCTGATCTGGAGGCCCTCGAACTGCTGCTGCGTCAGCTTCTGCACCATGACGCGCCGCATGGCCTCCTGGACCTCGGGATCCTTGTCGAGGCCGCGCCGCGCCGCCTCCTCGGCGAGGAGCTCGAAGCGGATCACGTTGTTGAGGAAGTCCTTCTTCCGCTGCAGGTCGGTGAGCCGGGCGCGCGTGATGGGCTGGTTCTCCAGCTGCCGGTTCAGGTCGGCGAGCGTGAGCTTCTTCGAACCGAACCTCGCCACCACCTCGGACGAGCCCTCCGCCTTCGGCTGGCCGGCGGTGGGGGCGGAGCCGCCGCCGCCGCAGGCGGCGAGAGCCAGGGTCGCCAGGAGTGGGATGCCAAGCGTTGCCTTCCTCATGGATCGAGCTCCTTTGCGCAGGTCGTACGGGCGGAAAATCGGTCCCCGGCCTCGAACCGCCCGGCCCCGGCTCGTCATTCCCGCCTGGCACCGGGCCTGTCGGGGAGGCCGCGCCGACGTGCCGCGAAACACACCGGGGTGGAAGCTGGTGCTACCACAGCCCGGCTTCCGGGGGCAATGCGATCGGCTTGACGGGAAGTTCCCCGGGCGCCATTGGAGGAGGGATGAATCCCCTCGTCGACCTCTCTTTCGACGTCCCTTTCGATGCCATCCGGGCGGAGCACGTCCGCCCGGCCATCGATACCCTGCTCGAGCGAGCCCGCCGGGCGGTCGACGCCATCGCGGCGCAGACGGAGGCGCCCACCTACGCCTCGACGCTGGACGCGCTGGAGGCGGCGACCGAGCCGCTGGAGCGCGCCATGGCGGTGGTCAGCCACCTGGAGTCGGTGGTCAGCACGCCCGAGCTTCGCGAGGCGTACAACGCGGTGGTGCCGGAGGTGAGCGCGTTCTTCGCCTCCCTTCCGCTGCACGAGGGGCTGTGGCGGGTGCTGAACCGGCTGGCGAGCTCGGAGGAGGCGAGGCGGCTTTCGCCGACCAGGAAGCGGTTCCTGCAGAAGACGCTGGACGACTTCCGCCGCCACGGCGCCGAGCTTTCCCCCGAGGGAAAGGAGCGGCTCCGGGAGATCACGCGCGAGCTGGCCGAGCTGACCAGCCGCTTCGCGCAAAACGTCCTCGACGCCACCGCTGCCTTCGAGCTGGTCATCGACGACGAGCGCAGACTGGCCGGCCTGCCGCCCACGGCGATCGAGGCGGCGCGGGAGTCGGCGCGGCAGAAGGGGATCGACGGCTGGCGCTTCACGCTGCACGCGCCGAGCTACCTCCCGCTGATGACTTACCTCGACGACGCCTCGCTGCGCGAGAAGGTGTGGCGCGCGTACGACACGCGCGCTTCCTTCGGGCCCCACGACAACCGCCCGCTCGTCCGTCGCATCCTCGAGCTGCGGCGGGAGAAGGCCAGGCTGCTGGGCTTCTCGGACTTCTCCGACCTGGTTCTCGCCAACCGAATGGCCCGAAACGGCGAGCGCGCGAGCGAGTTCGTGCGGCGGCTGCGCGAGCGCACCGAGCCGCATTTCCGCCGTGAGAACGAGGAGCTCGAGCGGTTCCGCGCCTCGCAGGGGCAGACCGGACCGCTTCAGCCCTGGGACGTGGCCTACTGGGCGGAGAAGCAGCGCCGCGCCCTCTTCGATTTCGACGAGGAGGAGCTGCGCCCGTACTTTCCCCTGGAGCACGTCATCGAGGGGATGTTCGAGATCGCCCGCCGCCTCTACGGCGTGCGCATCGTCGAGCGCAAGGGACTGCCCGTCTGGCATCCCGACGTGCGCACCTTCGAAATCCTCGACGCGGACGGCACGATGCTGTGCCGCTTCTACGCCGACCTCTTCCCTCGCGACGAGAAGCGCGGCGGCGCCTGGATGAACGGGCTGATCACCGGCGTCGTCCGCGAGGGGAAGAGGACGCCGCACCTCGGGCTGATCTGCGCCAACTTCACCCCGCCCACGTCGACGCGGGCCTCGCTGCTCACCCACCGCGAGGTGGAGACGCTCTTTCACGAGTTCGGCCACCTCCTGCACCACGCCTTCTCCGAGTCGGAGGTGCGCAGCCTGGGCGGCACCAACGTGGCCTGGGATTTCGTCGAGCTGCCTTCGCAGATCATGGAGAACTGGTGCTGGGAGCGCGAAGCGCTCGACCTCTTCGCGCGCCACTACCAGACGGGGGCGCCCATCCCCGACGAGCTCTTCGAGCGATTGCGCCGCAGCCGGACCTACCGGGCCGCGAACGCGATGATGCGGCAGCTCGGCTTCGCCCGCGTCGACCTGGACCTGCACCGGGAGTGGACGCCGGAAAAGGGGGATGTCTTCGAGTTCGCGCGCCGCATCCTGCAGGAGCACTCGCCGGCGCCCCTGCCTCCCGAGAGCGCGATGATCGCCTCGTTCAACCACCTTTTCTCCGACGAGGTGGGCTACGCCGCCGGTTACTACTCGTACAAGTGGGCCGAGGTCCTCGACGCCGACGCCTTCGACCGCTTCCAGCAGGAGGGCATCTTCGACCCTGAGGTGGGCCGGGCCTTCCGGCGCGAGATCCTCGCGCGGGGCGACACCCTCCCGCCGGAGGAGCTCTTCCGGGCCTTCCGGGGGCGCGACCCCTCGCTGGATCCGCTCTTCCAGCGTGCCGGCCTCGCCTGAACTTCGAGGAGGATTCGCATGACGCTGCTCAAGATCGCCACCGTCGGTCACCCCGTCCTCCGGACCCCCGCGCGCGAGGTGAGCCGCGAGGAGCTGCTCTCCGAGCGGATGCAGCGCTTCATCGATGACCTCGTGGAGACGATGCGCGACGCCAACGGGGCCGGGCTCGCCGCCAACCAGGTCTTCGAGCCGGTCCGCATCTGCGCCATCGAGGTCGGCGACAACCCCCGCTACCCGTACAAGCCGAAGATCCCGCTGACCATCCTGGTCAACCCGAAGATCGAGCCGCTGACCGACGAGACCTTCGAGAACTACGAGGGTTGCCTCTCGGTTCCGGACCTGCGCGGCGTGGTGCGCCGGCACGTGGAGATCCGCGTGCGCGCCTGGGATCGATACGGCCAGGAGATCGACCAGGTGGTCCGGGGGCTTTCCGCGGGCACCTTCCAGCACGAGGTCGACCACCTCGACGGTAAGCTCTTCCTCGATCGCGTGGAGGATCCCAGGACCCTGTGCACCTGGGCCAATTTCGAGCGGTACCACCGCGCCGCCTTCGTGGAGCGGGTGCAGGCGCTCGTGGCCCGCTTTGGTTCCTGAACGGCGAAAGCCCACCCGCCTTCGAAACCGCGGCCCCAGAAATACAGGAATAATACAAGAATTTCGAGTCTTTGTTCGGTCGGGGCCCCTTGAACTCGAGTTAGAGGATCTCGTACACTGATTTCACGCCACGTCGGTGCGACGGAGGGGCCGCCCTCGCGGAGCGGGCGGACCCGTCTGCGCCCGAGGGGAGTCGCGAGGAGGTGATTCGAGCTCTGCTCGTTCCGACGTTCATGCTCCCGAAGGGGATTCGGGGCGGTTTGATCCAGCGAACTGCCGCACCCACATTGCGGCGTATCGGCAGATCGAAACGGGATGGGCGTCGCGGGCGTGGAGCGCCGTAAGGCGGCGGTCTGCCTCGGAGGAGGGAATCCCGTGAAGAGGCTCTATCCTGTCGTCGTCGCGGCTTCGCTCGTCACCTGGGCTTGTTCCGAAGGCGAGCCGGGGCCGGGCGAAACCATTGCGTCCTCGCCGCGAATAGAAGCGTTCGCGGTGAGCCGCCTGCTGGTGGAGGCGGGCGAAGTCGTCGAAGTTTCCTGGTCGGTGAAGGATTCGACCGAGGTCGAGGTCTATGCCGGGGACCAGCTCCTGGAGAGCGGCAAGGCCGAGGGCTCGGTCTCGTACGCGGTGGAGCGGAGCACCGTCTTCCGGCTGGACGTGGGCCGCGACGCCTCGCGGATGACCCGGCAGATCCGGGTGGACGTGCGGGAGCGCCACGAGAGCGCGGTCATCCTTTCCTTCGCGGCGGAGCCGCGCGAGGTGGACGCCGGCCAGTCGACGCGGCTGTCGTGGGTGACGCGCGGAGCCAGTCAGGTGGAGATCTTCGACGATCAGGGCCGGGCGATCCCGCTCGGCGGCGCTCCGGTGGAGGAGGGCGCGGTGGAGGTGGTGCCCGATGGAAGCACCACGTACCGCCTGGTGGCGACGGGAGCGGGTGAGGCGGCGGAGCGGACCGCCCACGTGGTGGTGCGGGGCCAGCCGGAGATCCAGGCAAGCGTGTCGAAGACCTCGGTCCTTCCGGGCGAAGGGGTGACGCTGTCGTGGTCGGTGCGGGAGGCGATCCGGGTGATCGTGCGGGAGGTGGACGGGCCGATCCTGGTGGATACGGAGCAGCTCGAGGGCTCGATCGAGGTGGAGCCGAAGCGGTCGACGGAATACGAGATCCGGGGCGTGGGGATCTACCGCGACACGGTGCGGACGGTGCGGGTGGACGTCGCGCCGCGGATTTTTTCGTTCGAGCTGGATGCGGCCGGGCCGATCGGCGTGGGCAAGCCGGCGACGCTGAGGTGGAAGACAGCGGGTGCGGTGGAGCTGTGGGTCTCGAACCTGGAGGGCGCCGAGGAGCGGATCGGCGGCTACCGGGTGGACGAGGGGAGCACGCGGCTTCCGATGGGACAGAACGGGACCTTCCGGCTGCGCGCGGTGGGCGGCAGCGGCGAGGAGGTGGAGGCGACGGTGACGGGCGAGGTGCTGGGCCTGCCGTCGGTGGCGTCGTTCTCCGTGTCGCCGGAGATGCAGAGCCAGCAGCTCAAGCCGGTGCGGGTGACGGTGACGTGGTCGGGGATCCAGAACGCGGAGCGGGTGACGCTGGTGACGGACACGCTGGGCCGCGTGGGGATCTTCGAGCCGCCCTTCGAGGACGGGAGCCTGGACCTGTTCCTCACGGAGACGACGGAGTTCACGTTCACCGTCTCCAACGGGGCGGGTGACGTGGTCCGCACCGCGGTGGCGGAAGTGGTGCCGCTTCCGCGCATCGACGAATTCGTGGTCTTCCCATCGCATGCCGAGAGCGGCGAGCCCGTCACGATTTCCTGGGACGTGGAGGACGCGGTCTCGGTGGTGATCGAGGAGAACGGCCAGCCGCTGCCGATCGACCCGTCGGCGAGCAGCGGGACCTACACGTTCACCGCGAGCCAGCCGGCCACCTTCCGGTTGGTGGCCACCAACAAGGCTGGTGGTACGATCGAGCTGAGCCGTCCCTTCACCATCGGGCCTCCGGAGATCCGCGCCTTCGACGTCTCATCGACCGTCGCTCGCCTCTACGAACCCGTGCAATTCACGTGGCTCACCCGCGGCGGCACGCAGCTCGTGGTCTTGCAGGACGGGACGCCCAGGTGCACGGTCTCCACGCCGAACGAGATCGCGCAGGGTACCTGCATCGTCACCGCGACCACGCCAGCGCGATCGACGTTCACCCTCCGGCTCGTCAACGGCAAGGGCACGGTGGTCGAGCGCAGCGTCCAGGTCGTGTTGACGAACGGCCCCATCATCGAGTCGTTTGTCACCTCGTACGACCTCAACTGCCCCGGCGAATCGGTGGAACTCTCGTGGAAGGTGATGGACGACATGAACGGCAACCCGCCCGCGCTCCAGCTCGTGGACTCGCTGGGCAACGTCTACGATCTGTCGGGCAAGGATCCGAACGAGGATTCGATCCTCGTTCCATTCCTCCAGGCTGGCCTTCAGCAGTACACGCTCACCGCGACCACGCCGAGTACGATGGCGGACTCGAGAAGCCTTTTCGTGGAAAACGTCGAGGAGACGATCATCAGCCTCCTTCAGGTGGACCCGCCCGTCGTCTCCCCAGGCGGAAGCGTAACTCTCACCTGGAAGGCGATGTGTGCGGACGAGGTGATCATCCCCTTCGGCAAGCTCGCGCACCAGGAGGTGACCGACCGTCCCTTTACCGATATCTCCACGACGGGCACCTTCGTGCCGATGACGTCCGCCTGTGGTACGATCTGGGATCCGGACGATGAGGGATGTCTTGCCTTCACCTTCCCCGACGGTTTTGCGTTCCCCTTCGACGGGATCGATCGGGCAGCAATCAAGCTCTATGCGAACGGCGTGGCGGGATTCGATCTGGCCCGGGAGGGATCGTCTTTCAGCAACGTCAGCTTGCCCTCGACCTCGTATTCCTGGGTCAATTTGGCCGTCTTCTGGGACGACCTGTTCCTCGATCTCAGCCAGGTCGGGTACTACTACCAATTCACGACGGACGCTTCGGGCAAGGTCGGTCTGATCATCCAGTGGGGTGCCCTGGACAACGGCTCCAAGTTCCAGATGGTCCTGTGGGAAGACGGGACCTTCGACTACCGCTACGGTCCGAGTTTTAACAAATCTGCCAACTCGGCGACCATCGGTTATCAGAACATCGCCGCCAATTACGCCTCGGTGGTCGGCTACAACTCGACCTCCATCGGAAGCCTGGCGAATCGCTCCTGGCACTTCTCCTTCTTCGAGCCCCGAGCGCCTTCGGGAAGCCATGTCTTCACCGCTCAACGCAGCAGGACGATCGAGATCGTGGCACGCGGGCTGACGGAGGCGAGGGCGACCGTGGAACTGGTCGTCGAATGAAGAATCCGGAGCCTCCCGGATCCGCGCGCTCCGGCGAGCTGGTGGTCGGCTCGAGGCCGACGTAGCCGATAGGTCCTTCGACTTGAAGAGAGGAGCGGAGCCTCGTCACGGGCTTTGCCGGCAGACGGTGGGCCGGGGCGGGCCCCGCTCTTCTTGTCTCGAAGTAGACGATGCCGCGGGCACCGATCGGGAACTTCAGTGGCGAGCCGCCCCCGACTCAAGGAGCGCTCGAAGGACGAAGGCGTAGGGTTCTCGCCGGGCGGCATTTTCCCTATCATTGTTCTGCATCCAAGCCCAGAGACGACTGTTTGGATCGTGGCGGCGGCGTGGGCGTGCCGTCTCATGGCGCGACTCGAGGAGGATGTGCGCATGAGGAGGCGAAGCGTCTTGGTCGTCGCCGCGCTTGCGGCGATCGCCGGTCTGGCGTGCTCCGATGAGGTTGCCCCTGTAACCGAGGCGGTCACTCGAATTCCGCGCATCGAGGAATTCGCGGTGAGCCGCCTGCTGGTGGAGGCGGGCGAAGTCGTCGAAGTTTCCTGGTCGGTGAAGGATTCGACCGAGGTCGAGGTCTATGCCGGGGACCAGCTCCTGGAGAGCGGCAAGGCCGAGGGCTCGGTCTCGTACGCGGTGGAGCGGAGCACCGTCTTCCGGCTGGACGTGGGCCGCGACGCCTCGCGGATGACCCGGCAGATCCGGGTGGACGTGCGGGAGCGCCACGAGAGCGCGGTCATCCTTTCCTTCGCGGCGGAGCCGCGCGAGGTGGACGCCGGCCAGTCGACGCGGCTGTCGTGGGTGACGCGCGGAGCCAGTCAGGTGGAGATCTTCGACGATCAGGGCCGGGCGATCCCGCTCGGCGGCGCTCCGGTGGAGGAGGGCGCGGTGGAGGTGGTGCCCGATGGAAGCACCACGTACCGCCTGGTGGCGACGGGAGCGGGTGAGGCGGCGGAGCGGACCGCCCACGTGGTGGTGCGGGGCCAGCCGGAGATCCAGGCAAGCGTGTCGAAGACCTCGGTCCTTCCGGGCGAAGGGGTGACGCTGTCGTGGTCGGTGCGGGAGGCGATCCGGGTGATCGTGCGGGAGGTGGACGGGCCGATCCTGGTGGATACGGAGCAGCTCGAGGGCTCGATCGAGGTGGAGCCGAAGCGGTCGACGGAATACGAGATCCGGGGCGTGGGGATCTACCGCGACACGGTGCGGACGGTGCGGGTGGACGTCGCGCCGCGGATTTTTTCGTTCGAGCTGGATGCGGCCGGGCCGATCGGCGTGGGCAAGCCGGCGACGCTGAGGTGGAAGACAGCGGGTGCGGTGGAGCTGTGGGTCTCGAACCTGGAGGGCGCCGAGGAGCGGATCGGCGGCTACCGGGTGGACGAGGGGAGCACGCGGCTTCCGATGGGACAGAACGGGACCTTCCGGCTGCGCGCGGTGGGCGGCAGCGGCGAGGAGGTGGAGGCGACGGTGACGGGCGAGGTGCTGGGCCTGCCGTCGGTGGCGTCGTTCTCCGTGTCGCCGGAGATGCAGAGCCAGCAGCTCAAGCCGGTGCGGGTGACGGTGACGTGGTCGGGGATCCAGAACGCGGAGCGGGTGACGCTGGTGACGGACACGCTGGGCCGCGTGGGGATCTTCGAGCCGCCCTTCGAGGACGGGAGCCTGGACCTGTTCCTCACGGAGACGACGGAGTTCACGTTCACCGTCTCCAACGGGGCGGGTGACGTGGTCCGCACCGCGGTGGCGGAAGTGGTGCCGCTTCCGCGCATCGACGAATTCGTGGTCTTCCCATCGCATGCCGAGAGCGGCGAGCCCGTCACGATTTCCTGGGACGTGGAGGACGCGGTCTCGGTGGTGATCGAGGAGAACGGCCAGCCGCTGCCGATCGACCCGTCGGCGAGCAGCGGGACCTACACGTTCACCGCGAGCCAGCCGGCCACCTTCCGGTTGGTGGCCACCAACAAGGCTGGTGGTACGATCGAGCTGAGCCGTCCCTTCACCATCGGGCCTCCGCAGATCCTCCTCTTCGAAACCAGCAAAAACATCCTCGGCGCCAACGACGCACACCAGTTGAGCTGGGCGACTCGCGGCGGGATCCAGCTCGAGATCCTCGAGAACGGATCGCTGCTCCACAGCACGACGGCGCCGGAGGAGATCTCCAGCGGCTCGTGGGTGGTGCCCGCAAGGCCGATGGACGACTACGTCTACACGCTGAGGCTGCAGAACGGTCTGGGCACCACGGTGGAGCGGGAGGTGATCGTTCACCGCACCAATGGTCCGGTGATCTTGTCGTTCACTCTGGAGGAGGACCTGGTCTGCGTGGGCGAGGAGCCGGTGGTCTCCTGGTCGGTGACCCGCGACGCCTTCGACGTGCCGCCGAACGTTCGGGTGGAGGTGGCGGGCGTCTCCGTTCCGCTCTCGGGAGCGGAAGGCAGCGCCCCCTTGCCGCCGCTACCGCCGGGATTGCACGCGCTCACGCTGATCGCGGAGACGCCGGGCACGCGGCCGCATTCGGCGGTGCTGACGATCGAGGTCATCGATGAGATCGTCTTCGACCGAGTGGAGGTCTCGCCCCCCGAACCGGAGGCGGGAACCAACGTGACGGTCAGCTGGCGGGCGGTCTGTGCGGACAGTGTGCGACTCAACCTCGGCAATTTCGCGGCGGAGCCGTCGACGAGCGCGTTTCAGAGCATCGCCTCCACGGGGACCTTCGTCACGTTTACCTCTGCTTGCGGGACACCCGGTATTCCTCCCGAAGACGAAGGCTGCGTGGACGTGGCGTTTCCCGGCGGTTTCGCCTTCCCCTTCGACGGGAGCACCGTGACCACGCTCCGCGTCTACCCGAATGGCGTGGCCACGCCGCACCTCACGTACACGGGGCCCACCTGGGACCACTTCTCCCCCTTCCCCGGCACGTACTACTGGGCGACCTTCGCCGTCTTCTGGGAGGACCTCTGGGAGGTGTACTCCTTCATGCCCATCGGAGTCGCCTACAAGCTCGTGGGCACGGCTCCGAAGCGGAGCCTGATCATCGAGTGGATCGGGCTGACGAGCCTTTACTGGAGCGTCATCCAGGGGGCCCACCTCCAGTTCCAGCTCGTTCTCCACGAGGACGGGCTTTTCGAGTACCGTTACGGCAACATGGACAACCCGGGCGACTTCTGGGTGCCGGGTTCTGTCGCCATCGTGGGGTATCAGAACCTCGCGGGAACGACCGGGCTGACGCTCGTCAACCATTCGGCTCCGCCGGGCGGGATGTCGAACCGGAGCTGGCGCTTCGACTTCGAGCCGCGGCCGCCGGTCGGCTCGCACACCTTCCGGATCGGTGACTCGATGGACCTCGTCTTCCGCGCCTTCGGCAGCGACGGCGAGGTGCGGTACGTGCTGCCGATCCAGGTGCAGTGACGGAAACGGGGGCCGGCGTCGAGCGGCTCAGATCTGGTAGTCGATGGGTCGCCGGATGACCGGCCCCCGTCCGTTGGCCTCCCGGAAGATCAGGTAGGGGGGCTCGATCTGGACGCGGGTGCCCGGCGGCACGGAGTGGGTGAGCCAGACGTTGCCGCCGATGATGCTGTCTGCGCCGATCACGGTATTCCCGCCGAGGATGGTGGCCCCCGAGTAGACCGTCACCCGATCCTCCAGGGTCGGGTGTCGCTTTTCGGGGTTCCACGTGGCCGGGCCGCTGCGGCGCACGCTGAGCGCGCCCAGGGTCACGCCCTGGTAAATCTTGCAGTAGTCGCCGATCACCGCCGTCTCGCCGATCACCACGCCGGTGCCGTGATCGATGAAGAGACCCTTCCCGATGCGGGCGCCGGGGTGAATGTCGATGCCGGTCTTGCCGTGGACGTACTCGGTCATCATCCGCGGGATCAGCGGGACCTGGCGCACGTGGAGGAAGTGGGCGATGCGATAGGTGGCGATGGCGCGGATGGAGGGATAGGCGAGGAGGACCTCCACGATGGAGCGGGCGGCGGGGTCGCCCTCGAGCGCGGCGTTGGCGTCCTCGTAGAGGATCTCGCGGATGCGCGGCAGCTCCTCGATGAGCTCGAGGACGATGTCGCGCGCCTGGCGCTCGGCCGCGGCCTCGTCGGCGACGCCCGCCGTCTCGCAGCGGGCGGTGTGCAGGAGGCTCTTTTTCACCTCCTGCGTCAGGCTCGAGTAGATCCGCGCGCACTTCTCGCCGATCACGTAGCGTAGGTTGAGCCGGTCGATGCGCTCCTTCTCGTAGTAGCCGGGGAAGAGGACCGACTCGAGTTCCCCGATGATCTCCACCACCTGCTCCAGCGAGGGCAGGTGGTGGCCCTCGATGTGGTTGATGCCCCCGTGGGCCGCGTAGGAGTCGAGAAGACCGTCGACGGCCCGCGAGAAACGCTCCTGAAATCGGCGATCAGCCTCGTTCACCCGCCAGCTCCTCCGCGAACGCAGCGAACGAACTCCAGTAGCGCTCTCCCGTATCCGGGAGCACGCAGAGGACGTTCTTTCCGGGACCGAGGCGCTTTGCAACCATTCTCGCCGCGACCAGGGCAGCGCCCGAGGAGATGCCCACCAGCAGTCCCTCCTTGCGAGCCAGCTCGCGCGCCGCCAGGTAGGCGTCCACGTCGCCCACGTCGATCACCTCGTCGTAGACGGTGCGATCGAGGATCGAGGGGACGAAGTTGGCGCCGAGCCCCTGGATGCGATGGGGGCCGGCCCGACCCTCGGTGAGAAGCGGCGAGCGCTCCGGCTCCACGGCGGCGATCCAGATCGAGGGCTTCTTCTGCTTGAGGACCTGGCCGGCGCCGGTGATGGTGCCGCCGGTGCCGATCCCGGCCACGAAGGCGTCGAGGATCTCGATGGGGACGTCCGCCAGGATCTCCTCGGCGGTCGTGGTGCGGTGGATCTCCGGGTTGGCGGGGTTGTCGAACTGCGCCGGCATGAAGCCCTGGTCGCCGAGTTCCTCCAGCAGCTTCTTGGCCGCCTCGACCGCTCCGTTCATGCCCTGGGAGGCGGGGGTGAGGACGAGCTCCGCGCCGTAGGCCTCGAGAATGCGGCGCCGCTCCAGGCTCATGCTCTCCGGCATGGTCAGGACGAGCCGGTAGCCCTTCACCGCCGCCACCATCGCCAGCGCGATGCCGGTGTTGCCGCTGGTGGGCTCGACGATGGTCATGCCCGGCCGGAGCACGCCGCGGCGCTCCGCGTCCTCGATCATCGCCTTGCCGATGCGGTCCTTCACCGAGCCCGCGGGATTGAACATCTCCAGCTTGGCGAGGATGGTGGCCTCGCCCTCGCGCGCGATCCGGCTCAGGCGGACGATGGGCGTGCGGCCCACCAGCTGCGTGATGTCGTCGTAGATCCTTCCGTGCATGGGGTCTCCCTTCGGTTGGAGTTGCGCTGTCCAATATTACGGAGATCCCTCCAAATCAACAGATCATCCGACGACGGGCGCCCGGTCGCGGTGGATCCAGCCGACCCCCCGCGCGTCGAGGCGCTCGCGCAGGGCGTCGGGACCCTCCCGGCGCAAAAATTCCAGCTCCGAATCGGTGATGGGCACCATCCAGAGAAGCCGCACGGGCTCCCCCTCGAAAGGGGGAAGGTCGATCGGCGGGGCGCCGGGCGGGCGTTCCCGGAGCAAGACGGCGCGGAAGGCGGGGCCGATCTCCGCCTGGCCGGGAGCGGAAAGGGCGATGGCGTGGCCCTCGTCGAGGCAGGTATTGCGCGCCCAGGGCAGAAGCGCCTGGCCGCTGAGGAAGGAGAGGACGGGGGTGGGATCGGAACCGCGGGGCTCCCAGGCGATGCCCAGCTCGATGCGCGAGGGACGGGTGGCGCGGGGCTGGGGCCTCAGCGACATGCCGCCGGTGACGGCGACGACGAAGCCCTGGCGATCGAAGCGGGTGAGCGAGCGCGGCGGCCAGACCTCGGGATCGGTGGAGTAGTACTTCGAGTGGGGCCCGAGGGCGCGCTCCAGGGCCTGCATCAGGCCCTCCTGGATGCGAGGCCAGGGATCGTGATCCCAGCTCGCCCAGAAGGCGGCGGCGCGCGCCAGCCGGGCGAAGATGCCGTGGTGGTCGCGGTCCGGCGAGCCGAGCGGATCGCAGAGGGGTGAGGCGAGGGCGCAGTCCCGCGCGTAGCCGGAGAGGCCCGCTCCGCTCCAGGGCGGGATCACCGCGAGGACGTCGCCCCGCTCCAGCAAGGCGACGCCGTCGCCGGATTCGAACCAGAGGAATTCCAGGTCCTCGGGGCGGAGCGGCGCGGCGCCCTGCGGGTGGAGGCAGCAGCGGGCCGGGAGCATGGGGGCCAGCCCGGCCCGCATCCGCTCGGCCTCGATCAGCGCGGGGGCGGGGCGGAGATTGCGTACCCAGCAGGACCGGACGCCGAAGGGATGATCGTCGGTCGTCGCCTCCAGGTAGAGGTGGACCGAGCGGCCGTCGTCCTCGACCACGGCGCGGATGTTTCCGTTGGGGCCGATCTCCTCCTTGAGTATCCTGGGCTCGCTCATGCGGTGATCCTGTGGGCGGAAACGCCTGGGGGGGCCATGGCCGATTTCGACGGCTGGCCGACGGCGAAGGGCTCGTATAGTCCGTCCGGACGGCCGGAGCCACCTCGGTCGTTGAATAATTTCGGGGAATCCCCGTCCGGACACGCTGTTAGGATGGCGTCCATCCGTGGCAACGAGGAGATTCGACCGATGATGCGCTTGCGCCTCCCACTGCTCCTTGTCGTGGCTTCGCTGGCGACGGCCTGCTCTGGCCCGAAGGCGGTGCGCGGCGGGCCGGGGACCGACCGGCCCGACCTGGACCGGGCCGCGATGAGCACGGGGCTCGACCGCGAGGACCTGAACTACCTCTTCCAGGAGAACATCGACCGGCTGCTCGCCTCGCGAGCCTGGCAGAGCTTCCGCATGGCGCCGACGCGGCCGGTGATCGCGATCTGGCCGATCCGCAACGACACGACCGAGCACATCGACAACCAGCTCAACACGCTCCTGGCCACGCTGGAGAGCCGGCTGGTGGAGAGCGGCGACGTGCTCGTGGTCAGCCGCGAGCGCCAGCGGGAGATGGCCCAGGAGGTGGGCCTGCAAAACACCAACGCCGTCTATGACCCCGCCACCGTCGCCCGGCTCAGCAAGCAGGTCGGCGCGCAGTACTACCTGACGGGGAAGATCCAGGCCGTGGACGAGCGGGCGGAGGGCGAGCGCCGCGTCCAGTACACGCTCACGCTCCAGCTCATCGAGGTGGAGACGAGCATCATCCACTTCCAGCACACCAGCGTCCGCACCAAGGCCATCGTCCGCTGAGCGATGAAGCCGCATGCGCGGAGGGCGACGGGCCTTTGCCTGGTACTCGCCCTCGTCACCGGGTGCGCCACCTATTCGGATCGAAACCTCGCCGCTCGCATGGATCTCGCGAGCGGCGATCTGAGGGGGGCGGAAAAGAAGCTGAACCGGCTCCTCGGGGTGGAGAGCAGCCGCGATCTGCCCGCCGCCTACGGAAGCGACACGGCTCTGACGCTGCTGGAGCGGGCGACCGTGCTGCAGGCGATGGGCGAGTACCGCCTCAGCGCGCGGGACTTCACTGCGGCGGAAAAGGAACTCGAATTCCTCGACATCGCCAACGACACGGCGGGCGAGATCGGCAAGTACGTCTTTTCCGACTCGGCGACGAAGTACAAGACCAGCCCGACGGAAAAGCTGCTCATCAACGCCTTCAACATGATCAACTACCTCGCCCTCGGCGATCTCTCGGGGGCGCGAGTGGAGGCGAGGCGCTTCCAGGTGATGCGCAAGTACCTCGCCGACTACTTCCCCGAGGAGCCGCACGGGGCGTTCGGCTCGTACCTGGCGGGCTTCGTCTTCGAGAAGTCGGGTGAGCCGGAGGCAGCCCTTCGCCATTACGACGAGGTCTTGCAGCAAGTGGACGTGCCCGAGCTGCACGAGCCCATCCGGCGCCTCGCCGCGCTCACCCCCTTCCGCACGCCGCGGATCGAGGCGGTGCTCTCCCAACCGACGCTCGCCTCGCACGTGCCGGAACCGCCCGCCACGGACGAGCCGGAAGCGGAGGAGGGCGAGATCCTGGTGGTGCTCAAGACGGGGACCGTCCCGGTCAAGCAGGCGGCGCGGATTCCCATCGGCGCGGCGATGGGACTGGCGGCGAACTACGTCAGCGGCGCCACGACCCTCCTCGAGTACGGCCTGTTCAAGGTCGTCGTCTATCCGGAGCTCCTCCCCCACGAAAACCGATTCACCGGAGGAAGCCTCGTGCTCGACGGCCGGTCCGAGCGCCTCTTCACCCTCACCGACATCGCGCAGGAGATCGTCGCCGAGTACGAGAAGGTGAAGCCGAAGATCATCGGGGCGGCTTTGACACGGATGATCATGCGCGCCGCCTCCGCCGAAGCGGCCCGGGCGGCCGGCCGGAGGCAGAGCGGCGCCCTGGGCTTTCTCGCCGCCGCCCTGGTCGAGGGGACGCTGGTGGCGATGGACAGGCCGGATACCCGGAGCTGGTCGATGCTACCGGCGCACGTGCACGTGGCCCGCATCCCGGTCCCCGCGGGAACCCACGACCTGCGGCTGCAGCTTCGCGGCCGCTCGAACGCGGAGATCATCCGCACGGTGGAGGTTCCCCCGGGCGGTTTCGCCGTGGTCGACGTGACAACGCTCCGCTGAGGCGCTCGCTCAGGCCCTTCAGACCAGCGCGCGGATCCAGGGCGTGCGCTCGCCGGGGAGCAGGTCGATGGGGGGGACTTCCAGCAGGGTGTAGGCGCCGGGAGGCTGGCGGAAGGCCGCCCGCATGGCGCCGACCATCACCTGGGCGGTGAGGGCCGGGTTGTCGATGCGCATGGCGAAGGCGAGGCGCTGGCCTCCCTCGATGCCGCTGGAGCCCTCGCGGACGATCTGGACGCCGTGCGTCGTGTCCACCCGGTCGGCGGCTCGCTCGACGAAGATCACCTCGGTCGGATCGCTCGCGAAGTAAGGATCCTCGCGCACGGCGCGGGCGACCTCCTGCGGATCCGCGCCCTTCTCCAGCTCGACGTAGACCTCGCGGCGATGCTTGCCGGGGCCGGCGGGGATGGTCATGGAGACCGCGTCGCGCACGCCGGGCACCGCACGCGCGGCCACGGAATGCCCCATCGACATGCCGGGGCCGAAGGTCGTGTGGGTCTTGCCCTGGGGGACCATCGCCAGAAAGAGGGCGCGGATCACGGAGTCGGTCCCCGGATCCCATCCCGCGCAGACCACGGCGGTCGCGTTGCCGGCGCGGGCGGCACGATCGAGGCGCTCGCGGTGCTGGACGAGGGCGGCGCCGTGGATGTCGAAGCTGTCCACGGTCGAGATGCCGCGCTCCAGCAGGGCGATCGCCTGGTCTCCCACCAGGCGCGTCGGGCCGCAGAGGATGGCGCCGTCGACGTGGCCGAGGCCGTCCACGGAGTCCGCCACGGGGATGGCGGGCCGGCCGGGGATGGGCGCCGCGTTGCGACGGACCACTCCGGCGAGCTCCATGTCCTCCGCGAGGAGCACGGACTCCAGTGCTGCTTTTCCGACGTTGCCCAGGCCGACGATGGCCACACGTTTTCTCGTTGTCATCGGGTCGTTATGCTGGGGACTGCTCGACATGAGGACTCCTTCCACGAAGAGGCGCTGGGTACTGGTCACGGGAGCGGGGATTCGCGTCGGCCGCGCCCTGGCCCTCGCCTTCGCGGAGGCGGGATGCGACGTCATCCTACACGCGAATCGATCGACGGGGGAGGCAAATGAAATCGCGTCGCGCATCCGGGCGATGGGTCGCGAGGCGCACGTCCTCTCCGCCGACCTTTCGCGCGAGGAGGAGGTGGACCGCCTCGCCGCCGCGGTGGCGCAGTTGACCGACGCGCTCGAGTCGGTCGTCCACAACGCGGGGATCTACGAGCGAGTGCCCTTCGCCGCCATCGACCGCGCTCGCTACCGCCGCATGCAGGCGATCAACCTCGAGGCTCCGTTCTTCCTCACGCAGGCGCTCTTGCCGCTGCTCGAGCGTGGCGAGCGCCCCTCGGTGATCCACGTGACGGACATCGCCGGAGAGCGGGCAGAGCCGGGCTACGCTCACTACGCGGTGAGCAAGGCGGGGCTGCTCATGCTCACCCGATCGCTGGCGGTGGAGCTCGCCCCGCGGATCCGCGTCAACGCGATCTCGCCGGGAACGGTCGCCTTCCCCGAGGCGATGGGCGAGGCGGAGCGGCGCGCGGTCCTCGAGCGCATCCCCATGGGACGGGAGGGGGATTGCGACGACGTGGCGCGCGCGGCAGTCTTCCTCGCCCTGCACGCGCCCTACGTGACCGGGCAGGTGCTCGCCGTGGACGGAGGGAGGAGCGCGCTTCTGTGACGAAGAGGCCGCTGGACCAGATCGAGCTTCGCAAGCTCCGGGCCGAGTGCGTGGTCGGGGTCTACCCCTCGGAGCGCGCCCACCCGCAGCCGCTGCTCGTGGACCTCGCCCTCTGCTTCGACGCGCGCCCCGCGGCGAGGGGCGGGGGGCTCGCCGCCACCATCGACTACGCGAAGCTGGCCGGCGAGATCCGCTTCCTCCTCGCCGCCTGCCGCTTCTACCTCCTGGAGACGGCGGCCGAGGCGCTCGCCGCCTACCTGCTCGCGCCGCCGACCGCGGACCTGCCCCGCGCGCGCGTGCGCGCGGCGACGCTTCGCCTGACCAAGCCGCGCGCGCTGGCCGGGGGCGCCCTCGCCTCCCTCACGATCCACCGCGAGGCGGAGGAGATGGAGTACGGCGTCGAGGACAAGGGCCGGTACCGCGTGGACCGGATCTTCGAGGAGGCGGGCTGCGGCATCTACCGGCTCCGCATCGCCCCCGGGCAGCGCATCCCCACGCACGTCCACCGGGTGATGGAGGAGTCGGAGATGGTCCTCGGCAGCGGCCTGTATCTGCAGGGAAGGCCCGTCCAGCCCGGCAGCGCCTTCCGCTGGTCGCGGGACTTCCCGCACCTCTGGGAGAACCGCTCCGATTCGGAGCAGACCATCCTCTGCGTGGATCGGCCGGCCTTCCTCCCGGAGGACGAGATCGCCGTGGACGTTCCCGACGAGGAGCTCGTGATGCCGGAGCCCGTCTCGTACTACCCGCGGGAGGCCCTGCGCACATGAGCGCGCCCCTTCCCCCGGGGATGCGCCGGGTCCTCGTCACCGGCGCCTCGAGCGGGATCGGGCGCGCCGTGGCGGAGGCGCTGCTTCGGCGGGGCGCGCGCGTGGCGCTGGTGGGGAGGCGGCGCGACCGGCTGGAGGAGGCCGCGGCTCCGCACGGCGACCGCGCCGCCATCCTCGTCGCCGACCTGGCGCGGCCGGGCGGGGTCGACGGGCTGCTCGCGCGGGGGAGGGACCTCCTCGGCGGGCTCGACGGCCTCGTCTGCGCGGCGGGGGTAGTCCACCACCAGCGGCCGGGGGAGATCGGCGAGGAGGCGCTGCGCGAGCAGATCGAGGTGAACCTCGTCGCACCGCTGCGGCTGGGCGAGCAGGCGCTCTCGGTTCTCGAGCCGGGCGGGGCGGTGGTCTTCGTGGCCTCCAACCTCGCGCACCGGCCCATCGAGACCTCGGCGGTCTACAGCGCGACCAAGGCGGGGCTGCTCGCGGCGATGCGCGCCCTGGCGATCGTAGGCGCGCCGCGGGGACTTCGCCTCAACGCCGTCTCGCCGGGAATCGTGGACACGGAGATGGTGCGCAAGCTGCGGCTCTCGCCGGGAGAGCCGGTCCCGGAAGGCGAGGCGTACGAGCGGCGCCTGCGCGAGCAGCTCGAGGGCCTGCGCGCGCTCGTGCCGCTCGGCCGAATGGGCCGGCCGGAGGAGATCGCGGCGGCGGTGCTGCACCTGCTCGGCGCGCCCTGGATCACCGGGGCAGACTGGGTCGTGGACGGCGGCGGACTTCTGGGATGAACGAAGCGGCGGCCCCGGGGGCCGCCGCCTCGATCAGTCCGTGATCTCCACCGTGACGGTGGTCTCGGAGCTCAGCGGGTCCACCGGGTCGTTGTCGAAGACGGTGAGCTTGACGACGTACGTACCCACCGTGTCCGCATAGAAGTACGTCCAGTCCGCGTCGGGGTACTGGATCACGACCGTCGCGCCACTGGGAGCGGAGACGAGCTCCCAGAGGACGGTGAGGTTCGCGTTGTCGCCGGGGTCCAGATCGTAGGACTCGAGGGCGGGCGAGAACGCGTTGAGGATCACGTCCGAGGGAAGGCCGTTCGCGAGCCGATCCACGTGGACCCGCGAGAGCCGGGTCGGGGCCGGCGTATTGGTGCGGGCCACCGGCGCCCGGTTGCGGGACTCGATCTCGACGAGGTCGGGGGCGCTCTCCGCCTGGAGCGAGTCCTTCACCACGAGCCGGAAGCGGTAGTAGCGCTCTGCGCCCTTGCGCGCCTTGTGCGTCAGCAGGAAGCTGGTCGAGGGCTCGATGCCGGACTGGTTCACGGACCGCGTATCGCCGTCGGGCTTGGCCTCCAGGACCCAGTGGTAGTTCACGATCTCGTCGGGCGGGTTGTCCTGGTCAAAGCTACCGCTTCCGTCGAGCGTGATCCGCGTGCCGTTCTCGAAGGAGATGGCTCCGTCGGGGAGCGTCATCCCGCCCGGCACGTCGAGAATGGCGACGGGGGGAAGGTTGTTCGCCACATCGCGGAAGCGGATCCCGAAGGAGAAGGGCTCGCTCTCGAGCTGGCCGTCGGTGGCGACGATCGTGATCTCGTACAGCCCCTCCCGATCGGGCAGGAGTTCCCGCTTGAAACGGCCGGCGTCGACGAGCTCGGCGGTGCTGCCGACGGGCCCCGCGAGCACCCAGTTCACGCTGACGGAGGAGGGCACGTCGTCGAGGACGTCGACCTCGATCACCGCCGTCTGGCCGAAGGGGCGGGTGACGTTCCGACCGGGAAGCAGGTCGATGCCGTCGAGCCTGACCCAGTTGATCTTGGGCGGGAAGTTGACGGCGGGGCGGGCGTGGACCACGACCGTGTCGGTCGCCTCGAACTCGCCATCGAAGACGCGGAGCTGGACCAGGTAGTCGCCTTCCAGGTCGGGGACGAAGCGGGCCTTGGCCTGGTTTGCGTCCTCGATGACGGCCTCGCTCCCCTCGGGCGTCTCGAGGAAGGTCCACTCGTAGGTCAGCGCATCGCCGTTGGGATCGCTGGACTTGCTGCCGTCGAGGTTGGCCACCCGGCCCACCTCCACGGTCATCTCCTCGCCCGCCTCCGCGACGGGCGGCTTGTTGCGGGGCGGCTGCACCTGGATGCTCCGGCGGACCTCCTCGCTCCAGGTGGTGTCGTTGCGCACCCGCAGCCCGACCTCGTAGGTGCCGCCGCGGTCGGGAATGAAGCGGGCCTGGTCGCCCTGGGCGATGATCTGGGCGCGGCTGCCCTCGGGCCTCGCGGTGAAGCGGAACTCGTAGGCGAGGGGCCGGCCGGCCGGGTCGTGGCTCTTGCTGCCGTCGGCGATCACCTCGTCCTCGAGCGCCACCACCGGGTCGGGGGCGCGCAGCTCCAGCACCGCGACGGGAGCGCCGTAGGTCACGAGGACCTCGACGGTGGCCGGCGCACTCTCGCCGTTGCGGTCGACGACCACCAGCTCGACCACATAGGTGCCGCCCGCGTCGGGCGTGAAGGCGTTGCGGTCGCGGTTCTCGAATTCGAAGGCGGCCTGGCTACCCTCGGGGACGCGCAGCGTCCAGCGGTACTCGAGTTCGCCCTCGCCCTTGCTCTCCCGGCCGTCGACGACGATGCGCTGGCCGATCTCGTAGGGGCCGGTGGCCGGGTCCACGATCTTGATGTGGGCCACCGGAGGCTCGGGCGGCGGCGGCTTGTGGGGAGCGGGCTCCTCGCTGCAGGCGGCGAGCAGAAAGGCGCTCGCCAGCACGACCTGAAGTCCGAAGCGACGGTTCATGGTTTCCTCGGCTCCTCGCGGTTCGCGATCGCCATATCAAACCAGCGAGGGCAGACAGGCTGCAACCTCGTCGATGAGGCGGTTGGCCTCGTCGAAGACGCGGGCCGGGGTGAGGTCGCCGGAGAGGCGGGCGACGAGCTTGAGGTCGGGGGTGAGGCGGAGGCGGTCCTGCTCCCGGGAGACGAGCTCGGCGAGGCGGACGGGGTCGAGGCTGACCTCGCGGCCGAGGACGAGGGCGAGTCGGCCCGGCCCGGCCTCGAGCCCCCGCAGGCCCAGCGCGCGCAGCCGCGCCTTGATCGCCATCAGGTTGGCGAGCGCATCCACCTCGGGCGGGGGATGTCCGGCGCGGTCGACGAGCTCGGCGCGGACCTCCTCCACCTCCTGCGGCGAGTTGGCCTGCGAGAGCTTCTTGTAGAAGAGCAGGCGCTGGTGGACATCGGGCAGGTAGCTCTCGGGGATGAAGGCCGGTACCGGCAGCTTGATCTCCGGCTCGGTGGCCTTGCGAAGCGGCTCGCCCCGCACCTCGGCCACCGCCTCCTCGAGGAGCTCGAGGTAGAGGTCGAAGCCCACCGCTTCGATGTGGCCGCTCTGCTTCGCGCCGAGCAGGTGGCCCGCGCCCCGGATCTCCAGGTCGAAGGTGGCGATCTGAAAACCCGAGCCCAGCTCGCTCAGGCGCTGGATCACCTCCAGCCGCTTCTGCGCGTCGCGGGTGAGGGCGCGCTCGGCCGGGACGAGGAAGTACGCGTAGGCGCGCTCGGAGGAGCGGCCTACCCGGCCGCGGAGCTGGTGGAGCTGGGCGAGGCCCAGGGTGTCGGCGCGGTTGACGAGGATGGTGTTGGCGTTGGGGATGTCCAGCCCGCTCTCGACGATGGTGGTGCAGAGCAGGACGTCCACCTCCTTGGCGATGAAGCGGGCGATCACCTTCTCCAGCGCCCGCTCCGGCATCTGGCCGTGGGCGACGGCGATGCTCACCTCGGGAATGAGCTCCTGCAAGAAGCGGTGGATCCCGCCGATCGACTCCACCCGGTCGTGGACGAAGAAGACCTGCCCGCCGCGCGCCTTCTCGCGAAGGATGGCCTCGCGGATCTCCGTGGGCGAGAAACGCAGCACGAAGGTGCGGATGGAGCGCCGATCAGGCGGCGGCGTCTGGATGACCGACATGTCGCGCAGCCCCGTGAGAGCCATGTGCAGGGTGCGCGGGATGGGAGTGGCCGTGAGGGTGAGCACGTCCACGTCGGTCTTCCACTGCTTGATCTTCTCCTTGTGCGCCACGCCGAAGCGGTGCTCCTCGTCGATGACGAGCAGGCCGAGGTCCTTGAAGGAGACCGAGGGCGAGAGGAGGGCGTGGGTGCCGATGATGATGTCCACCGCCCCCTCCGCCACCCGCCGCAGCACCTCGCGGTTCTCCCGCGCGGTCCGAAGCGAGGAGACCCAGTCGACCGTCACCGGAAATCCCTTCATCCGCTCGGAGAAGGTGCGGTGGTGCTGGTAGGCGAGCAGGGTGGTGGGGACGAGGACCGCCACCTGCTTTCCGCCCAGCACGGCGAGGAAGGCGGCGCGCATGGCCACCTCGGTCTTGCCGAAGCCGACGTCGCCGCAGATCAGCCGATCCATGGGGGCGGGGCTGGTCATGTCCTCGATCACGTCGGCGATAGCCTTCTTCTGGTCGGGCGTCTCCTCCCAGGGGAAGGAGTCCTCGAAGGCGCGGAAGGTGGCGTCCGGAGGCGGGAAGGCGAAGCCCGGATGCGCCTTGCGCCGCGCGTAAAGGTCGAGCAGCTGCGCGGCCATCTCCAGGAGCTCGTCGCGGACGCGCTTCTTGGTCTTCTCCCAGGAGGTGCCGCCGAGCCGGTCGAGACGGACGTGCTCGGCGCCGGCGCCGACGAATTTCTGGATGAGGCGCAGCTTCCAGACCGGCAGGTAGAGCTTGTCGTTTCCGGCGAAGTGGAGGACGAGGAAGTCGGCCTCCACCCCGTCGAACTTCATGCGCCGCAGGCCCCCGTAGCGGCAGAGGCCGTGGTCGACGTGGACGCAGAGATCGCCTTCCTTCAGGTCGCGGAAGGCCTCGATGGAGGGCAGGTCGGGAATGCGAGCGGAACGCCGCTTCGCCGGCCTCGCGCCGAGGATCTCCTCGTCCGAGATCACGGCGAGGCGCGCCTCTCCGGAGAAGAAGCCGCCCGAGATCTCGCCGGAGAGCAGGTGGGCGGCGCCGCTCCTCAGCTCGGGCAGGATCTCCGGCAGCGCCTCGTTTCGCACCTGCGCACGCGCGTCGCGGGAGGCGAGCAGCCGGGCGATGCGGTCCGCGCGCGAGGGGCTGGAGCACGCGATCACCGCGACCACGCCCCGCTCGCGATAGCGCTCGAGGCGCCGCAGCAGCGGCGTGAGCATCCCCGCCTCCGAGGACTGGCTCTCCTCCAGCTCCTTGCGCAGGCCCGACATGTCCTCGAGGTCGAAGCGGACGGGCCTCTCGTCGTCGGCACCCAGCCAGAGGCCGAAGAGCTCGACGCGGCGGCGCGTGCCGAGCCGGACTTCGAGCTCCTCGGTCCGCAGAAAATGCGCCTCCGGCTCGAGGACCAGCTCGCGTCGCTCCAGTGCCGCGGCGTGCTCGCGCCCGAGATCCGCCCAGAGCTCCTCCAGCGAGCGCTGGAGGGCCACCGGGTCGTCCACGAGCACGCAAGCCTCCGGCGGCAGGTGGTCGAAGAGGGAGGCGAGGCCGCCCTCGTAGAAGGCGGGGAGCACGCCGCGGATCTCCGGCTCGATGCGGCCGGCCTCCAGCGCCTCCACCAGCGCCCGGATCTTCGCCGAGGGCATCCGGACGCGGTCGCCGGCGGCGCGGATGGCCTCCACCGCCGCGGCCTTCGCCTCCTCGCGCAGGAGGAATTCCCGCGCCGGCCCGATCACGAGCTCCTCGACGGGGACGGTGGTGCGCTGGGTGGAGGGGTCGAAGGCGCGCAGGCTCTCCACCTCGTCGCCGAAGAGTTCGAGGCGGACGGGCGCTTCCGAGGTCGGCGGCCAGACGTCGACGATGGCGCCGCGGACGGCGAAGGTGCCCGGGTCCTCGACCATCGGGGCGTTCAGGTAGCCGAGCTCGACGAGTCGCCGCGCCAGGGCGTCCCGGTCGAGCCGGGTGCCGACGGCGATCCGCTCGGCGGAGGAGCGGAGGATGGAGGGCGGGATCACCTTTCGGGCCAGCCCGCGCGCCGAGACCACCGCGGCGTCGAACGCCTCGCCCAGCCGGGAAAGGCCGGCGAGCCGCTCGAATTCGGCGCCGCGGTCCGGGACGATGCCGTCGTAGGGGAGGAGGGCGTCCGCGGGGATGCGCACCACCCTCGAGGGACCGAGGAAAAAGCGCAGATCGCCCGCGAGCCGGTCGGCCTCCTCCTCGGTGGCGGCCACGGCCAGGACGGGCCCGATACGCTGGCGCAAATGCGCGGCGAGAAGACCCCGAGCCGCATGGCGCACGCCGACGGCGCGGGCCACGCCATCCTGCTCCAGCCGTTCGACGAGGCGTCGAAGGGCGGCGATCTCCCCGGTGCGATCGACCATGGCAGCGGCGAGATACCAGAACAGGCGGCCGCGGCGGTGCAATTCTCGATTTGCGCGCCGTCCTGTGGCAGGGTGACGCCGAGGGAGAACTCGGCGGCATGGCTTCCGGTCGGAGGGAACCCAGGGGCAACATCTCGGTCGACATCGACGAGGGCGCGATCGAGGAAGCGCTGCGCGCGGTCGAGCGACTGGAGGCGGAGCGCCGGCAGGACGAGGAGATCTTCGACCCGGCGGCGGAGCCCGAGCCTCCGACGCTCGAGCCCTCCGATCCCGAGCGCCTCGCCCTGGAGGAGGAAAACCGCGCCCTGCGTGGCATGGTGGAGCGCCTCACCGCGGATCTCGAGGCACTGCGCCGGAGGGCGCAGCGGGAAAAGGAGGAGGCGGAGCGCTACGGGGTGGAGAAGCTCCTCGTCGAACTCATCCCGGTCCTCGACAACCTGGAGCGCGCGCAGCGGCACGCCCGCCAGGGCGAGCAGGGCCTCGCCGAGGGGGTGGAGATGACGCACCGCATGTTCGTGGATGCTTTGCGCCGCTTCGGTATCGAGTCCTTTTCCGCTCTCGGCCAGCCCTTCGACCCGGCCCTGCACGAGGCCGTGGAGCTGCGTCCGACCGCCGACCATCCTCCCAACACCGTGGTAGAGGAGATGGTGCGCGGATACCGTCTCCACGATCGGCTGGTGCGGCCGGCCATGGTCTGCGTGGCGGCGCCGCCGGTCGAGTCCAGCCAAGACGAGTAGGGGGCCGACCGTGGGCAAGGTCATCGGCATCGACCTGGGGACGACCAACTCGTGTGTCTCGGTGATGATGAGCGGAGAACCGGTGGTCGTTCCCAACGAGGAGGGAAGTCGGACCACCCCGTCCATCGTCGCCTACACCGACAACGGCGAGCTGCTGGTGGGGCAGATCGCCAAGCGACAGGCGATCACCAACCCACAGAACACGATCTTCGGCATCAAGCGCCTGATGGGGCGCAAGCTGGACGAACCGCAAATTCGAGACATGGTTCGTCTGCTGCCCTACTCGGTGGTGGCCGCCGAAAACGGCGACGCCAGGATTGCGGTCCGGGAAAAATCCGTCTCGCCCGTCGAGATCTCCGCTCACATCCTCTCGAAGATGAAGAAGATCGCGGAGGACTACCTGGGCGAGCCCGTCCGCGAGGCGGTGATCACGGTCCCGGCCTATTTCGACGACGCCCAGCGGCAGGCCACCAAGGACGCGGGGCTGGTGGCCGGCCTCGACGTGCTGCGGATCCTCAACGAGCCGACGGCCGCGGCCCTGGCCTACGGCCTCGACAAGCTGGGCGAGAAGTCGGCGCGCGTCGCCGTCTACGACCTCGGCGGCGGCACCTTCGACATCTCGATCCTGCAGCTCTCCGAGGGCGTCTTCGAGGTGCTCTCCACCTCGGGCGATCCGCTGCTGGGCGGCGACGACTTCGACCAGCGGATCATCGACTGGCTGGCCACGCGCTTCGCCGAGGAGCACGCCATCGATCTCAAGGCGGATCGCAGCGCGCTGCAGCGGCTCAAGGAGGCCGCCGAGCGTGCCAAGCAGGAGCTTTCCTCCGCGCTGGAGACCGAGATCAACCTCCCCTTCATCGCCGCCGACGCCTCCGGTCCCAAGCACCTCATCGCCACGCTCGACCGCGCCACCCTGGAGCAGCTCTGCGCCGATCTCATCGAGCGCACCCTCGCCCCCTGCGAGCGCGCGCTCGCCGACGCCGGGCTCTCGCCCCGGCAGATCGACCACGTGCTCCTGGTGGGCGGGATGACCCGGATGCCGCGCGTGCAGCAGCGGGTGAGGGAGTTCTTCGGCAAGGAGCCGCTCAAGGGGCTCAACCCCGACGAGGTGGTGGCGGTGGGCGCGGCGATCCAGGCGGGAATCCTCGCCGGCGAGGTGAAGGACGTGCTCCTGCTCGACGTCACGCCGCTCAGCCTCGGCGTGGAGACCGCGGGCGGCGTCTTCACCCGGCTCATCCCGCGCAACTCCACCATCCCGCGCAAGGTCTCGCAGATCTTCTCGACCGCGCACGACAACCAGCCGCTGGTCTCGATCCACGTGCTGCAGGGCGAGCGCGAGATGGCCGCGGACAACAAGAGCCTGGCGCGGCTCGACCTGGTGGGCATCCCGCCCGCGCCGCGCGGCGTGCCGCAGATCGAGGTCACGTTCGAGATCGACGCCGACGGCATCCTCCAGGTCAGCGCCAAGGACCTGGGCACGGGCAAGCAGCAGAGCATGCGGATCGTCTCGGCGTCCGGGCTGACGCGGGAGGAGATCGACCGAATGATCCGCGAGGCGGAGGAGAACCGCCGCGCCGACGAGGCCAAGCGCCAGCTCGCGGAGCGCAAGAACGCCGCGGAGGGCCTGCTCTACACCACCGAGAAGAGCCTCGAGGCCTACGGGAGCATGCTCGACCCGAAGGAGGTCGAGGAGATCCGCCGCGACTGCGAGGCGCTGCGCCAGGTCCTAGAGACGGACGACGCCGACAAGATCCAGCAGGCGCACGAGCGGCTCGAGGAATCGGCGTACCGGATCGCGGAGGCGCTCTACCGCGCGGAGGGATGAGGAGAGGATGAATTTCTTGGAAGCGCTTCTCGACCGGATCGAGAGGCTGGGGACGCGACTTTGCATCGGCCTCGACCCCAGGCCGGAGTGGCATCCGCCGGGGGTCGACCTGTGGACGCACTGCCGCGACGTGCTGGAGGCCTGCGCGCCGCATGCCTGCGCGGTCAAGCCGCAGCTCGCCTTCTTCGAGGCCCAGGGCCTGGCCGGGCTCGAGGTCCTCTACCGGGTCCTCGACCTGGCGCGGGAGATGGAGATCCCGGTGATCGTCGACGGCAAGCGAGGCGACATCGGCAGCACCGCCGAGGCCTACGCCAGGGCGTGGCTGCGCGGGCCGCGGGCGGGCTCGGCGCTCACGGTGAACCCCTACCTCGGACGCGACTCGCTCGACCCCTTCGTCGCCGCCGCGCGCGAGGAGGGCGGCGCCATCTTCTGTCTGGTGCGCACGAGCAACCCGGGCGCCGACGATCTGCAGGCGCGCGACCTCGGCGGCCGAACGGTGGCCGAGGAAGTCGGCCGCTGGATCGCCGACTTCAACGCCGAGGTGGTGGGCTACGGGCCGGTGGGCGCGGTGATCGGCGCCACCCGGCCGGCGGAGCTCGCCGACTGGCGCAGCCGGTTGCCGAAGAGCTGGCTGCTCCTCCCCGGGGTCGGGGCTCAGGGCGCGCGGCCCAAGGACCTGACGCCCGCCTTCGATCGGCGGGGGATGGGCGCCATCGTGGCGGCGAGCCGGGCGGTGGAATACGCCTCGCGCGAGCGGGATTTCGCGATCGCCGCCGCCCAGACCGCGCGAGCCCTCGCCCGGGAGATCCAGGACGCGCTACCGCGCTGAAGCTGCGTCGGGGCGGCGACTCGACATGTGCCGGGCCTGCATTAGGTTGCCTGCATGGCAGGTTCGGCAGAGGGCACGAACTTGAAGCGAGACTACTACGAGGTCCTGGGCGTTCCGCGAAACGCCACCGCGGAGGAGATCAAGAGTGCCTATCGCAAGCTCGCCCTGAAGTACCACCCCGACCGAAACCCCGGGGACAAGGAGGCCGAGGAGAAGTTCAAGGAGGCCTCCGAGGCGTACGCCTGCCTCTCGGACCCGGAGAAGAGGGCGAAGTACGACCGCTTCGGGCACGCGGGCAATCCCTTCGGGGAAGGCTTCGGCGGCTTCGACTTCGACACCTTCGGCGGCTTCGCCGACATCTTCAGCGACATCTTCGGCGAGGTCTTCGGGACCGGGGCGCGGCGCCGCGCGGTGCGCTACCGGGGCGCCGACCTGCAGGTCCACCGCACCATCGGCTTCAAGGAGGCGGCCTTCGGGACGGACCTGGAGGTGGAGTATCCGCGGCCGGTGGTCTGCTCGACCTGCGAGGGCTCCGGAGCGAAACCCGGGTCGAGGCCCCAGACCTGCCGCGTCTGCGGCGGCACCGGCGCGCAGCGCTTCTCCCAGGGCTTCTTCACCGTCTCGCGGACCTGCCCCGCCTGCGAGGGCGAGGGCCAGGTGATCACCGACAAGTGTCCGGATTGCGGCGGCTCCGGCAAGGTGAGCCGGACCACCCGCGTCACGGTCAAGGTCCCGCCGGGGGTGGATACCGGGACCCGGATCAAGGTTTCGGGCTACGGCGAGCCCGGGCCGCGCGGCGGCGTCCCCGGCGACCTCTACGTGGTGCTCGAGGTCGAGGAACACCCGATCTTCGTCCGGGACGGGAACGACATCTACTGCGAGGTTCCCATCAGCTTCCCGCAGGCCGCGCTCGGCGCCACGGTGGAGGTCCCCACCCTCGACGGGAAGGTGGAGATGGTGATCCCGCCGGGCACCCAGAGCGGCAAGACCTTCCGGCTGCGCGGCAAGGGGATCCCCGACCTGCACGGCGGTCGGCGCGGCGACCAGCGGGTCCGCGTGGTGGTGGAGACCCCGACCCATCTCACGCCGCGCCAGCGCCAACTGCTCGAGGAGTTCGCCCGCGAGGCGGGCGAGGAGGTGCATCCGCGCCGGAAATCCTTCTTCGAGAAGGTGCGGGATTTCCTCGGCTGAGCGCCGGCGCGGGGAGCTACCGCCCGGCCGCCCGTCCTTGATCCGCCCGAATGGGTGGCATAGAAGCCGGACCTCATGAGTGCGATCGTCCGCGTTCTCCCCCTCCTCCTCTTCGCTCTCGGCTGCCTCCCGCCCCGGACGGTGGTGCACGGAGGCGTGGAGATGAGCGTGGAGGAGGCGGCCTTCGCGCAATTCGAGGAGGCGCGCAAGAAGGAGGGGGCCGGCGACTACCAGGAGGCGGCCACCCGCTACGAGGAGATCGCCTACCGCTTCCCCCGGGCCTCGGTGGCCACCGAGGCGCTCTACCGCGCCGGGCGCTCGTGGGAGGCGATCGGCGAGAAGATGCGGGCGCGCGCCGCCTACGAGCGGCTGATCGAGAAGGCGCCGAATTCCCGCTTCGCCGCGCAGGCGCGGGAGCGGCTGGCCGCCCTGGGGGACGCCGACCTGGAGCGCGCCATCGCCGCCTACGAAGAGCTTCCCGAGGAGCGCCGGTACGCGGAGGCGCGTCGCCTGGCCCGGGAGGCCGAGGAGGCCGGGAGCGGGAGCGCGGCCCTGCACTGGCGCAAGGAGGCCGCGCTGGCGGCGCGGAATGCCGCGGAGCGCGAGACCGCGCTCGAGGAGCTGCGCGCGCTCGTCGACCGCCTCTCGCCCATGGAGGTGGAGCGCCTGGCCCGCTCCGAGCCGCGTGACTCGGTGGCGGCGCCGCTGCTTCGCTACCGCCTCGCCATGGTCCATCACGAGCGGCGCGACTGGAAGCGGCTCGAGTCGGCCCTGAAGGACTTCTTGGCCGATCACCCCGACCATCCGCTGGCCCTGGAGGCGCGGGATCTCCTGGAGAAGATCGCGCGCCGGGGCGAGGTGGATCCCCTGGCGGTGGGGGTGGTCCTGCCCCTCTCGGGGACCTACGAGGCCTACGGGCAGCAGCTGCTCCGGGGCCTGCAGCACGCGCTCGCCGGCTCGTCGATCCGCCTGGTGGTCCGCGACGACCAGGGCGACCCCCTGCGGGCGGAGGCGGAGGTCGAGCGACTGCTCTACGAGGAGCGGGTGGTGGCGGTCGTGGGCGGGGTTCTCCACGACGAGGCGCAGGCGGTGGCGGCCAAGGCCGACGAATTCGGCATCCCCTCGATCTCCTTCTCGCCGACCCTGACCTGGATCGGGAAATCCGAGTGGGTCTTTCGCGCCATGCTCACCAACGAGGCGGTGGCCGAGGCCCTGGCGGAGTACGTGGTGGTCGAGAAGGGGATCTCCTCCGTGGCCATCCTCCACCCCGACATGCCGTACGGCCACGAGATGCGCAGCCTCTTCGAGCAGGCGGTGATGGAGCGCGGCGGCGAGGTGCGCAAGGTGGAGGTCTACCCGCCCGACGCGACCAGTTTCTCGGAGCCGGTCAAGAAGCTCGTGGGGCGTTTCGAGGTGGAGAAGCATCCGGAGTACTACCAGCGGTTGGCGGAGATCCGGGCGCAGAAGCTCGACGCGCGTAGGCAGCGCAACGCCATCGAGAAGATGCGCCAGAGCCTGACGCCGCTGATCGACTTCGACGCGATCTTCCTCCCCGACCACTGGCGCAACGTCTCCCTGGTCGCGCCCGCGCTCGCCTTCGAGGACGTGGTGACGGCCTGGTGCGACAAGTGGGAGATCGAGAAGGCGCGGCGAACCACCGGCCATCGCGTCCGCCCGGTGATGCTCGTGGGAGGAAACCTCTGGAACCACCCCGAGCTGCCCGTCCGCGGGGGCAAGTATCTGCACTGCGCGGTCTTCCTGGACGGTTTCTTCGCTTCCTCCTCGCGCCCTGCCACCGTGGATTTCGTCCGCGCCTTCCAGCAGCGGCACGGCAAGGCTCCCACCCTGCTCGAGGCCTACGCGGCCGAGGCGGGAACCGTGCTTCGCCAGGTGATCGAGGGCCAGGCTCCGCAGGGCCGGCGCCAGCTCCGCGACGCCCTGGCCGATTTCCAGGGCGAGGGGCCGATGGGGCCGATGTGGATGAACGAGAAGGGGGAGATCCGGCACGAGCTGTACCGGCTCTCCATCGACAAGGGCGGGATCCACGAGGGCGAGCCGGGCGTCGAGGACGAGGGAGGGGAAGAAGCCCTCCCATGAGGCCCGCGGAGGAAGCTGTCTCCCTGCCGGCGCGCAGGAGATTTCCCTGGTTGAATCTCCTGCTCTTCGCCGCCACCGTGCTGTCGACGCTGGCAACGGGCGCGGCCTTTTCCGTGGGGGCCGGCTGGACCGAGGAGCCCGATACCCTCGCCGGCCTGCTGCGCGCCGGGCTTCCCTTCTCCGCCAGCCTGCTCGGCATCCTCGTCGCCCACGAGATGGGCCACTTCGTCACCGCGCGCCACCACCGCGTGGACGCCTCCTGGCCCTACTTCATCCCCGTCCCCTTCGGCGTCGGCACCCTGGGCGCGGTAATCCGCATGCGGGGACGGATCACGACCCGAAACGCGCTGGTCGACATCGGCGCGTCTGGGCCGGTCGCCGGCTTCGTCGTGGCCGTGCCGCTCCTCTTCGTCGGGCTCTCGCTCTCGCGGATCGAGCCGATCGAGGTGGCGCCGAACTACGTCTTCGGCAACCTCTCCATCCTCCGCATGCTCGCGGCCTGGCTCACCGACTCCTGGCCGCCCTGGAGGGCCGGCCTCTTCATGGAGCCGCAGCCGCTCCTGTACCTGCTGGTCAAGCGCTGGATCTTCGGCGTCGGCCCCATGGAGGACGTGATCGTGCATCCGGTGGCCTTCGCCGCGGTGATCGGGCTCTACGTCACCGCCCTCAACTTGATCCCCATCGGCCAGCTCGACGGCGGGCACGTGGCCTACGCGGTGCTGGGGCCGAAGGCGCGCAAGGTCGGTGCCGCCGCTTCGTACTTCTGCCTGGCCCTGGCCTTCTTCTCCAGCGTCGCCTGGCTGGTGTGGTTCGTCCTCGCCCGGCGGGTGATCGGTCTCGGGCATCCGCCCATCGAGAGCCCCGAGCCGCTCTCGCCCGGCCGGCGCTTCCTCGTCGGCCTGACCATCGTCGTCTTCGTGCTCACCCTCACCCCGGTCGCGGCGGACTGGCTGTGAACGGCAGCGACGCGCTCGTCTCCATCCTCGGCGCGGGCGGGCGGCTCGCCCGCGCGCTCGGTAGCTACGAGGAGCGGCCCCAGCAGGTCGAGATGGCGCGCGTCGCCCTGGCCGCGCTTCACGACGGAACCCACGCGCTGATCGAGGCGGGGACCGGGACGGGCAAGACCCTGGCCTACCTCGTGCCCGCCCTGCTCTCGGGGAAGAAGGTGGTGGTCTCCACCGCCACCAAGACCCTGCAGGACCAGATCTTCTTCAAGGATATCCCCCTCCTCGCCCGCGCGCTGGGCGTGGAGATCCCCGCCGCCTACATGAAGGGGAGGGGAAACTACCTCTGCAAGCTGCGCTACGAGGGCTTTTGCCGCGACCCGCGATTTGCGAGCCGCGAGGAGGCGGCGATCTGGCCAAAGGTCGTCGAGTGGGCCGAGTCCACGGCGACCGGCGATCGCGCCGAGCTCGACCTTCCCGAGACCTTCGCCACCTGGCGCGAGATCAGCGCCACCGCGGAGCAGTGCCTCGGGCAGCGATGCCCGCACTGGGACGAGTGCTTCGTCACCGAGATGCGGCGGCGGGCGCAGGAGGCGCGGATCGTCGTCGTCAACCACCACCTCTTCTTCGCCGACGCCGCCCTGCGCACGCGCGAGGGGGAGCCGGGGGTGGAGGTGATCCCGCGCGCCGACGCGGTGATCTTCGACGAGGCGCACGCGCTGGAGGACGTGGCCACCGCCCACTTCGGCGTGCAGGTCTCCACCTACCGCATGCACGAGCTCGCCCACGACACGCGCCGGGCCCTCCCGGAGGAGGCCCGGCCGCTCTTCGAGCCGCTCGTCGTTGCGGTGGAGCAGCGCGCGGCCGGCCTCTTCTCCGCGCTGGAGGAGCGGACGGGGCTCCTCTTTTCCGCGCGACAGGGCGAGGGCGTGGCCCGCGTCGGCCCGCAGGTGGCGGAGGCGGTCGCGCGCGAGCGCGACGAGCTGCTTTCGGCCCTGGAGGAGCTGGGCGAGGCGGCCTCGTCCGAGCCAGCGCCCGAGGTCCAGGCGATCGCGCGCCGCTGCCTGGCGATCGCCGCGGAGCTGCGGCTCCTCACCGACGTCAGGGAGGGCGGGGCGCACGTGCACTTTTTGGAGCGGCGGGGTCGCGGGCTTTTCCTGCAGGCCGCGCCGATCGAGGTGGACGGCGAGCTCGCCAGGAGGGTCTGGAGCCAGCTCCCCAGCGCGATCCTCACCAGCGCCACGCTCACGGTGGACGGCAGCTTCGATCACGTGGCGCGGCGGCTCGGCCTGGGGCGCGAGGGGAGCCTCTCGCGGCTGCGGGTGGAGAGCCCCTTCGACTACCGTCGCCAGTGCGCGCTCTACCTTCCCCGGCACCTTCCCGATCCGCAGGACCCGGCCTTCGTGGATCGCGCCGCCGCCGAGATCGAGCGCCTCGTCGAGGTGACGGGCGGGCGCGCCTTCGCGCTCTTCACCAGCGTGCGGAACATGAACCGGGCCCACGAGCTGCTCGCCCCGCGGCTGCCCTACCGCGTGCTGCTGCAGGGCCAGCTTCCCAAGGCGCGGCTGCTTTCGCGCTTCGTCGAGGAGCCGAGCGTGCTCTTCGCCACCGCCTCCTTCTGGGAGGGCGTGGACGTTCCCGGCCCGGCGCTCTCGCTGGTGGTCATCGACCGGCTCCCCTTCGCCTCTCCCGGCCATCCCCTCGTCGCCGCGCGGATCGAGGCGCTGCGGCGCCGCGGCGTCGATCCCTTCGCCGCCTACCAGCTGCCGCAGGCCGCCATCGCCCTGCGGCAGGGCTTCGGCCGCCTCGTGCGCAGCCGCTCCGACCGCGGCATCGTCGCCATCCTCGATCGCCGGATCGTCACCCGGGGATACGGGCGGACCTTCTTGCGCACGCTTCCCGACGTCGCCCGCCTCGGCCGACTCGAGGAGGTGCAGGCCTGGTGGGATCAGGAGGAGAGCAGCGAGAGCAGCTCCTCGCGGATGTCGCGGTAGCGCGCCTTGCCCCAGGCCAGGCCGTCGGTGCCGTGCAGGGCGGAGAGGCGGGTGAGGCGGAGCGTCTCGTCGAAGGTGGCCACCGTCACCGCCTGCGGCTCCTCGATGACCGCCACCCGCGCGCGCTCCTCCAGGGGAAGGAGGAGGCGCTTCTTGTCCGAGGGCGAGAGCATCCGGTCCAGGGAGAGGAGGAGGATCTCCGGGTGGTCCTGGACCGCGCGGTCGAGGAGGGGTAGGAGCTGCTCGCGGCGCATCTGCGCGGCCGCGGCGAGCGCATCGATGCGCTGCCGCAGCGCCTCGGGCTCCTCCCCCGCGACCATCGCCTCCGCCAGCGCCTGGAGGAAGCGGCCGTGCTGGCGGGGCTGGGCGTCGCGGCTGCGGTCGATGGCATCGGCGAGCCGGCGGCCCCGCTCGCTGCAGGAAAATCCTCGCCCGGGCGCATCGATGGCGCGCGCGTCCTCGTCCGCCTCGGGATAGGGGGGCACGCCGCGCCGGAGGAATTTGACGGCGGACATCAGGCCGTCGAAGTCGGCGTGGGCGAAGACGTGCTGGACCTCGCCGATCTCCTCCACCCGCTCGGGGGTGACCAGCTCCGGGCACGCCGGCGCCTCGCGCTTGTCGACCAGCGTGAAGCGCGGATCGCCGAGGTACTCCTCCCAGGCCGGGTGGGGGTGGTGGTCGATCCAGCGCGCCAGCCGCAGCCCGAGCTCCCGGATGAAGGGGCGGGTGGAGCGCTCGAACTGGCCGCCCGCGGCGAAGGCGAGGTCGAGCGTGACCACGCGCCCCGCCGGAGGCGGCGAGGGTAGCTGCTTGGGCGTTTCCACGAAGACGAGGCGCACGGTCATCTTTCCAACCTAAGCGATCGGGCGCGGTTTGGCTCGCCGGCGGTGGGGAAGTTGACCCGAGGCCGGGTCCGGTTCACGCTGTTTTCATGGCGAACCCGTTCGAGGCGGCGCGCACCTTCCGCATCCCCGATGCGCTGCCTCTCGTTCCGGTCCGGGACCTCGTCGTCTTTCCCTACGTCATCGTGCCGCTCCTCGTCGGCCGCGATCTCTCGGTGGCGGCGGTGGAGGCGGCGATGGATCGAGACCGCATCCTCTTCTTCGCCTCGCAGAAGGACATGGCGGAGGAGAGGCCCGGGCCGGAAGGCATCCACGCCGTCGGCTCGGTGGGTACGGTGGTGCGCCTGCGGAGGCTTCCCGACGGCCGCATCAAGCTCATCGTCCAGGGATTCTCCCGCGCCCGCCTCGCCGAGGTCCTCCAGACTAGCCCCTACATCTGCGTTCGGGTGGAGGAGATCCCCGAGGCGCCGGTGGAGCTCTCCGATCCGCGGACCGAGGCGCTGGTCCGCGCCGCGCGCGAAAACCTGCAGGAACTGGTCGCGGTCGGCAAGGCGCTTTCACCCGAGGTGATGACCGTCGTCGCCGGCATCCACCACCCCGGGCGCCTCGCCGATCTGGTCGCCTCGCACCTCGGCCTCGGCGTGCCCGACGCGCAGGCGATCCTCGAGACGGAGGATCCGGTGGAGCGCCTGCGCCGCGTCAACGCGCGCCTCCTCCGCGAGATCGCCGTCCAGAAGGTGCAGAGCGAGATCCAGGCGCAGGCCCGCGAGGAGATGAGCCGCTCGCAGCGCGAGTACATCCTCCGGGAGCATTTGCGCCAGATCAAGGCGGAGCTCGGGGAAAGCGACGGAAAGGCGGAGGAGATCGACGAGCTTCGGCTGCGCATCGCCCGGGCGCGGATGCCGCCCGAGGTGGAGGCCGAGGCCAACAAGCAGCTGCGGCGCCTGGAGGGCATGAGCTCCGACTCCGCCGAGGCGGCGGTGATCCGGACCTACCTGGACACGCTCGCCGAGCTCCCCTGGTCGATCCGCAGCGAGGACGTCCTCGACCTGGAGCGGGCGCGGCGGATCCTCGACGAGGACCACCACGGCCTGCAGGAGGTGAAGGAGCGCCTGCTGGAGTTCCTCGGCGTGCGCAAGCTCAACCCGCGCATGCGGGGCCCGATCCTCTGCCTCGTCGGTCCGCCCGGCGTGGGCAAGACCTCGCTGGGCCGGAGCGTCGCCCGCGCCATGGGCCGCGCCTTCGCCCGCGTCTCGCTGGGCGGGGTGCGCGACGAGGCGGAGATCCGCGGCCACCGCCGCACCTACGTCGGCGCCATGCTGGGCCGGATCATCGCGGCGATGCGCCAGGCCGGCACCAAGAACCCCGTCCTCGTCCTCGACGAAATCGACAAGATCGGCCAGGACTTCCGCGGCGATCCGGCCGCGGCGCTACTCGAGGTCCTCGACCCGGAGCAGAACAACAAGTTCCGGGATCACTACTTGGGCGTGGACTTCGACCTCTCCGAGGTCCTCTTCCTCGCCACCGCCAACCTCCTCGATCCCATTCCCCCGGCCCTGCGAGATCGGATGGAAGTCATCCCGATCGCCGGCTACACCGAGTGGGAGAAGCTGCAGATCTGCAAGCGGCACATCGTCCCCCGCCAGATCGAGGAGAACGGGCTTTCACCGGAGCAGATCCGCATCACCGACTCGGCGATCCTCGCGCTCGTCCGCGGCTACACGCGCGAGGCGGGCGTGCGGAACCTGACGCGCGAGGTCGCCTCCCTCTGCCGCAAGGTGGCGCGGCGGGTGGCCGAGGGCGAGCGACGGCCCGTCCGGATCACCGCCGCCCGGCTGGAGTCCTTCCTCGGCCCGCGCCGCTACCTGGAGGATCCCGCCGGGCGGGAGGACCTGGTCGGCGTGGTGACGGGCCTGGCCTGGACGCAGGCGGGAGGCGAGACCCTGCACGTGGAGGCGGCCGCCGTGCCCGGCGGCCCCGGCCTCACCCTCACCGGTCACCTGGGCGACGTGATGAAGGAGAGCGCGCGCGCCGCCCTGACCTGGGTGCGGTCCCGGGGACCGTCGTGGAGGGTGGATCCGGATTTCTTCGCCCGCCACGAGATCCACGTCCACGTCCCCGCGGGCGCCATCCCCAAGGACGGGCCCTCCGCCGGCGTGGCCATGGCCATCTCGCTCCTCTCGTTGGCCATCGGCGCGGCGGTCCGGCACGACGTCGCCGTCACCGGTGAGATCACCTTGCGCGGTCGCGTGATGCCAGTCGGAGGTATCAAGGAGAAATTGCTCGCGGCGCTCCGCAACGACGTGAATGAAGTCATAATTCCTTACGAAAATAAAAAAGATCTCGCGAAGCTGCCGACCATCGCCCGTCGCCGGCTGCGGATCCACCCCGTTCGGACCCTGGACGAGGCGGTGCAGATCGCCTTGCGGGTTGACCCGAGGGCGCCAGTGCAAGTAGAGAGCGCGCGGACCACGGCGGGCGGAGTCGACATGACGGGCTGAAGGGATCGTCCGCTCGCGCGGTCCGTTTGTCGCGGGCTTCGTCTCGAGGTTCGAATGGTTCAGATCAACCACGATCGCCGCGAGATCGGAATCAAGGTTGTCTATTACGGGCCGGCGCTGAGCGGGAAGACGACGAATCTCGTGGCGCTTCACGACCGTGTGTCGAGCGAGGTTCGGGGGCGCCTGCTCACCGTCGACACCAAGGACGATCGCACGCTGTTTTTCGACATTCTTCCCATCCACTTTTGCAGCGGAAGTGGATTCAAGGTGAAGATCAAGCTCTTCACCGTGCCGGGGCAGGTGATCCATGCCTCCACCCGGCGACTCGTCCTGCAGGGCGCAGACGCGGTCGCCTTCATCGCCGACGCGCAGCGCAGTGCCACGCAGGCAAACAACGAGGCGTGGCGCAACATGATCGAAGACATGCGCGCGAACGGGATCGATCCGCAGAGGACGCCCACCGTCATCCAGTTCAACAAGATGGATCTTCCCGACGTGCGCTCGCAGGAGGAGATCGCGGCTGCCGCCGCTCGAGGCAACGAGCCTGTATTCCAGTCCATCGCGATACGGGGGGAAGGAGTGGTCGAGACGCTTCACGGACTGCTGCAGTTGACCTTCCGTCACATGCAGCGCCAGTTCGGGCTGGCGAACATGCTTCGGATCGACGAGGAAGGCTTCCTGCGCGAGATCTTCCGCCGAGTCGACCTGCGAGGAACGTCCATCCGGACGGTGCGCGGCTTCGACGCGAGGAAGGAGGAGGTGCGATGACCGCGATGCAGGAAGGAAACTTCCTCGAGCGCCGGGTTCCCCTCGGGGAGCTTCTCGACCTCCGCTCCTTTCGCGAAGTCTGCCATTCCTTCGCCGAGCTGTACGGCGTCGGAATCAAGGTGATCGATGTCTCGGGGACCATGCTCGTGGACATCACCCGGGGCTCGAGCGAGTTCTGCAGTTACGTGTATTCCACCGCGGAGGGGGCGCGCCGCTGCTCGGCGGTGATCGTGCAGGTCAAGAACCAGCCGCTCGACGACGGCCCCACCGTCCACATCATTCCGTGTTTCACCGGGCTCCGCTACCTGGCCGTCCCTCTCCTCTACGAGGGCGACGTGGTGGGACGCGCGGTCTTCGGCCCCTTCGTCCCGCTAGAGATGCAGGATTTCCCGCCGGAGCTGAAGGAAATCCGGGGCCTCGACCTCGCCCACGGGCGCGTGTTGCTGTCGAAGATCCGGCGGGCGCAGGACTCGACCATCGCTCGCGTCCTCGAGCACTTCGCTGGCATCTGCGAGGTGCTGATCTTCTCCTCGTACCAGGTCTACCTGACCTCGAAGATGCACATCGAGTCGGTGCGCGAGAGCTACCGCGAGGTCGTCGCCAAGGCGGAGAAGCTGGAGGCGACCCTTAGCCGGCTCCGCGAGCTCGACCAGCTCAAGTCGAATTTCCTCGCCACCGTCTCCCACGAGCTGCGCACGCCCCTGACCTCGATCATCGGCTATGCGGAGATGCTCCTGGAGGGCCTGGCCGGCTCGCTCAACTCGGAGCAGCGCGAGTACCTGCGGACCATCATGGACAAGGGCGAGCGGCTGCTGCAGCTCATCACCTCCATCCTCGACCTCACGCGCGTGGAGTCCGGGCGGCTGCGCCTCGAACCTCAGCCGGTCGATCTCGTGGAGGCGGTGACGACGGCGGTGAGCAGCATCCTCCCCCAGGCCCGCAAGAAGAACATCTCCGTGGACATCGATGCCCGTCCCCCCGTGGACAAGGCGCTCGTCGATCCGCAGCGGCTGCAGCAGTGCCTGGTCAACCTGCTGAGCAACGCGGTGAAGTTCACGCCGGCGGGAGGGAGCGTGGTGGTCTCGGTGGAGGAGGCGCCGCGAGTGCCCCACCGGGCGCAGGGGCGCTTCGACGGCCCGGAGTCCTACTTCGCCATCCGCGTCCGCGACACGGGGATCGGCATCCCCGCGGAGGCGATCGACCGCATCTTCGACAGCTTCTACCAGGTGGACGGGAGCGCCACCCGCGAGTACGGCGGCGTCGGGCTGGGCCTGGCCATCGTCAAGAGCTACGTGGAGGCCCACGGCGGCGAGATCTACTGCGAGTCGGAGGTGGGCAAGGGAACCACGTTCACGATGATCCTGCCGCGCGTCTACGTCAGCCCGGTTCGCGCCGAGGCGCTGTTGCGCACCTACGCGCCCTGAGCGCCGGCCGGCGCGAACCGAAGCGTTGCAGGTTGAGCTGGTGGCACGCTCGCCTATGATGCGGCCGTGCCGTCCGAGTTCGAGCTCATCGCGCGCTTCGTTCGCAGCTTTCCCGGCCATTCCTCCTCCGTGCTGGCCGGGCCGGGCGACGACTGCGCGATCACGCGGCCGCGGCCGGGGCGCGTCCTCGTCTCCAAGGTGGACCAGGTCGTCGAGGGGGTGCACTTCGGACCGGCCTTTCGGCCCGAGGAGATCGGCCACAAGGCCCTGGCGGCGGCCCTTTCGGACCTCGCCGCGGCGGGCGCGGAGCCGCGCTGGTTCCTCGTGGCCGTCGCCCATCCTCCGGAGCTTCCGCCCGAATTCCTGGACGGCGTGGCGCGGGGCATGGCCCGGCTGGCTCGGCGGGCTCGGGTGGACCTCGTCGGCGGCAACTTCGCCCGCGCGCGCGAGCTCTCGCTGACGGTGACCGCGCTGGGGGAGGCCGCGCCCGACCAGGTGCTCGGCCGCGGGGGAGCGCGCCCCGGCGACTGGCTGCTGGTATCGGGCACCCTCGGCGACGCCGCCCTCGGCCTGCGGCGCCTGGCCGCGGGGAGGCCGGCGCGCCTCGACCCCTTCGTCCGCGCCCAGCTCGCTCCCGAGCCGCGCGTGGAGCTGGGGAGAATCGTCGGCCGCTACGCGCGGGCCGCCATCGACGTCTCCGACGGATTCCTCCAGGACCTCGGCCACCTCTGCGCGCGCAGCGGGGTGGGCGCCGATGTTTTCCTGGACGCACTCCCCGTCCGGCCTGCCGTCCGCCGCGCCGGCCTGGAGCTGGCCCTGGCCGGCGGCGAGGACTACGAGATCCTCTGCGCCGCGTCTCCCGAGCGCGCGCAGGCCTTGCTGCGTGCCTGCCGCCGGCGGGGATGGTCGATGCGCCGGATAGGAGAGATCCGGGAAGGGGAGGGCATCCGCCTCCTCGACGCCCGGGGCGAGGAAGTGCCGCTGCCGGAGCGGCACGGATGGGAGCATTTCGCATGAGTCCGGAGCGGATCCGCGCGCTGCTGGAGAAAGTCCGCAGTGGCGAGCTCGCGCCCGAGGAGGCGATGGAGACGCTGCGCGACCTTCCCTACGCCGACCTCGGCTACGCCAGCGTCGACCACCACCGCAACCTGCGCCAGGGCTTTCCCGAGGCGGTCTACGCCGAGGGGAAGACCGCCGAGCAGATCGCGGGGATCGCCGTCGAGATCGCGTCCAAGGGCTCGCCGCTCCTGGTGACGCGTCTGGACGAGTCGCGGCTGGAGCCCCTGCGATCCCGCCTCCCCGAGGGGCAGTACGACCCGGTTTCCCGCACCTTCCGCGTCCCGACGAGGGAGATGTCGCCGCCGAGGACCCGCGGCTACGTCGCCGTCGTTTGCGCGGGGACCAGCGACCTTCCCGTGGCCGAGGAGGCGGCGATCACGCTCGAGCTCGCCGGCCACCCGGTGGAGCGGATCCGCGACGTCGGCGTGGCGGGCATCCACCGCCTGCTGGCGCGTCGGGAGGTGCTCGCGAAGGCGAGCGTCATCGTCGCCGTGGCGGGCATGGAGGGCACGCTGCCCACCGTCGTGGCGGGGCTGGTGGCCGCGCCGGTGGTGGCCGTGCCCACCAGCGTCGGCTACGGCGCCTCGCTGGGCGGCATCGCCGCGTTGCTCGCCATGCTCAACTCGTGCGCGCCCAACGTAGCCGTCGTCAACATCGACGACGGCTACGGCGCCGGCGTCTTCGCCGCGATCATCAACCGCGCCTGAAAATCGACCGTGCCCGAGGAGGCGCGAACGGACCGCAGATGGAGAACCTGCTCTGGCTCGATCCCGTGGGTGGCTGCTCTGGCGACATGTGCCTGGCGGCGCTCGTCGACCTCGGCGTTCCGCCGGAGGGGATCCGCGAGCGGCTCGCCGGCCTCGACCTGGGGGCGTGGGAGCTTGTGGTCTCGCGCTCGGCGAAGATGGGCATCGCCGGCACGCGCATCGACGTGGTCGTGCACGGGCCGCGCGCAAACCACGCCTCGTGGCGCGACATCCGCGCGCGCATCGAGCGCGCCGGCCTGCCGGATCGCGCGCGGCGATACGCGCTGGCCATCTTCGAGCGGCTCGCCGCCGCGGAGGCGAGGGTGCACGGCACCGCGCCGGAGGAAGTCCATTTCCACGAGGTCGGCGCGGTCGACTCGATCGTCGACGTCGTGGGGGTGGCGGTGGCACTCGACTGGCTGGACGTCGACGAGATCCGCGCCTCGCCCCCGCCGCTGGGTAGCGGCACCGTTCCGACGCAGCACGGCCCGATGCCGGTCCCCGCGCCGGCGACGCTGGAGCTGCTCGTGGGGCGGGAGGTGCGGCCCTCGGGCCCCGGCGAGCGCACCACGCCCACCGGGGCGGCGATCCTCGCCGCCACCAGTGCGCCGGGCCTTCCCGGCTCCTTCGTTCCCCGGCGCATCGGGTACGGCATCGGCCACCGCGACTTCGAGGACGCGCCCAACGTGCTGCGCGCCTGCCTCGGCACGCGCGAGCGGGGAGGCGACGCGCTTTACCTCGTGGAGACGCAGATCGACGACGCGACGCCGCAGGTCGTCGCGCACGCGATCGACGCTTGTCTGCGCGCGGGGGCGCTGGACGCGTGGGCCGCGCCGATCGTGATGAAGAAGGGCAGGCCCGGCCATCTCCTCGCCGCGCTGGCGCCCGCGTCGTCGCGCGAGCGCGTCGTCGAGGCGCTCGTGCGGGAGACGCCCACGCTCGGCGTGCGGTACCACGCGGTGGAACGCCTCGCGCTGGAGCGGCGCTTCGAGGAGGTGGAAACCTCGTTCGGTAAAGTGCCGATCAAGGTCGCCTCGCTGGGTGGCGAGGTGCTCGGAGGGATGCCGGAGTGGGAGGTCTGCCGGGTCCTGGCCGCCGAGCACGGGGTGCCGGCGCGGAAGGTGCGCGAGGAAGCGCTCGCTCGCTGGATTTCGCGGCGATCTTGACGCGTTCGTGGAAGCGATCCACGCTTCCATCCCCGAGAAACCCAATGCTAGAGTAATCGCCCGTGAACGCGCCCTGCTCGCTCGCGCCGCGGGAACCCGCGGGACCCGTGCTGGTCGCGAGCCACGCCCCGGACATCTTTGCGCGGATTCGCTCGGTCGCCCTCCGACACGGCATCGAGACGCGCTTCGTTCCAGTCGGTCAGCACGCCGACGCGGTGCTGAAGGCCGGCGAGGGAGCGATCCTGCTCCTCGACCTGCGGATGGGCGGACCGCTGGGCGCGGGGAGCGTCGCCGCGCTCCGCTGCGATCCGCGGCTGGCCGACGCCCCGGTGATCGCGCTCGTCGGCGACCAGGAGGACGCGACGGCGCGCGACGCGGTCTCCGCGGGCGCCGACGATTTCCTGCGGGAGTCCTGGATCGAGAGGGAGCTGGCCCTCAAGGTATGGCTGGTTCTGCGTCGTCGCGCCGATTCGCGGATCGTGCGGGAGGAGGAGATCGCGGCGCGCAACGCGATGATCGTCGAGCTCGCGGGCACCGCCGCGCACGAGCTGAACCAGCCGCTGACGGTGGTGCTGGGCTACGCGCAGCTTCTGGCGCGCAGGCTGGATCCCGCGGATCCGCTCGCGCGACACGTGCTCGCGCTCGAGAAGGAGGCCCGGAGGATGGCCGAGATCATCAAGAAGCTCGGCCGGATCACGAGATACGAAACGATCGAATACCTGGAAGGCGCGAAGATCATCGACCTCGATCGGTCGGCGCCGAGGGAGAGTGGTCTGTCGTGAACGCGGACTTGCGCGAGGAAAAAGATCCGTCCATGCTTGTCCGCACGACGAAAGTTTCCGGTTGCCATTGGGGCAGCCGCTTGACAGCCCAGAAGAGCCGGTGCTAGGGTTTCTCGCCTTTTCGGAGACATTCCTGGCACTCGGTCCTCGAGGGAATCAACGATCCTCCATGCCCGATCGGCAGGAGGACCCGGTCGTTGGGATCGGGTTTGTTGGAGGTTGCACGTATGGGTCCGCTCGGAAGCCTTTTGCCGGTGTTGGCGGCAACGGAAGGTGGAGGATTCTTCAGCTCGCTGGCGCAGCGCTGGCAGGACGGCGGTTTCGGTATGTACCCGATCGCCGTCACTGGCATCTTCGTGATCGCCATCGCGGTGGATCGCTTCGTCATGCTGTTCGGTAAGGCCGCCATCAACAAGGAGGCTTTCCTGCGCGGTCTGAAGAAGCACATCTACGCCGGCGACCTGGAGAAGGCGATCGCGTACGTCGCGGGCCAGAAGAAGACGCCGCTGACGGCGGTCGTCAAGGCCGGCCTCATCAACGTTCCGAAGGGACCGGAGGAGGTCCAGGCGGCGATGGACGAGGCGATGCTGCGCGAGGGGCCGAAGATCGAGCGGCGCACCGCGTACCTCGCCATGCTCGCCAACACGGCGATGCTCTTCGGTCTGCTCGGCACCATCTACGGTCTCATCACGGTGTTCGGTGGTGTGGCCGCCGCGAACCCGGCCGACAAGGCGACGCTGCTCTCCACCGGTATTTCGCACGTGATGAACTGCACCGGCTTCGGCCTGATCGTCGCCATCACGGGCCTGCTCAGCTTCGCCATCCTGCAGGGCCGTACCCAGGCCATGATGGACGACATCAACGAGACCTCCGTGGGTCTGCTCAACCTGGTCGTGGCCAACCTCGACAAGATGAAGATGCCGTCCCAGCCGCTGGAGAACCTGGCGGACTGATCCTTCCTCGTTGATTCTTCCCCTTCTGTCCGTGGCTCCGCCGGGCGCGGGGCCACGGATGGAGCGGAGGCGCCATGGCAAGCGTTAGCGTTCCGGGCGGTGGTGGCGGGAAGCGGAAGGTCGACGTCAACATCGAGCTTGTCCCCTTCATCGACATGCTCGCGATGATGATCACCTTCCTCATGATGACCGCCGTCTGGACCCAGCTCGGAAAGATCCAGGTCTCGCAGGCCGCGATGGGCGGGTCCGAGTCAAGCACGCCCCCCAGGCCGACGCTTCAGCTCAACCTCACCGTGACGGAGCGGAGCTACCTGCTTTTGGTGGGGAGCGAGATGAAGGAGATCCCGAAGACCCCGGACGGCTCCTTCGACACGGCCAAGCTGGTGGAGGAGCTCAAGGCGGTCAAGAAGGACTACCCGGATCACCGCTCGATCACCATCGCCGCCGAGGACGGGATCCTGTACCAGCACCTGGTTCTGACGGTGGACAAGTGCATCGAGGCCGGATTCCCCGACGTGTCGGTGACCGCGGCGCTCGGCTGAGAGGGAGCATCCATGGCTCGGCATTTCAGCAGACCCATCATCGTGGTCCCGGGTAAGAGGCCCGGAAAGCGGCTGATGCGCTCGCGCGTCTTCGGCCGGGGCATCGGGAAGAGGAAGAAGGACATCAACTCCGACCTCAACCTGGTGCCGATGATCGACATCTTCGTGCTGCTGGTGATCTTCCTCATCCAGCAGTTCTCGGCCGATGGCGACCTCCTCTTCATGACCGACCGGATCAAGATGCCGGAGGCCGCCAATTACGACCAGCTGATGCGGGCGCCCGTCATCCAGATCTCGCCGGACGACATCGCCCTCGAGGGTCAAATGATCGCGCGGATCTCGGATATCGAGGGCCAGGAGCTCTGGAACATTCCCAAGCTCGAGGAGGTCCTGCGCGACCAGAAGAAGGCCTTCGAGACCCTCAACACCTCCGAGGAGTTCAAGGGCGACATCAACATCCAGGCGGACGTCAACGTGCCCTTCAAGGTGCTCAAGAAGGTGATGTACAGCGCCAACCAGGCGGGCTACTTCAACATCAACTTCGCCGTGATCGCCGCTGGCGGCGGAGCTCCGTCCGAGGAGACGGAAGGCTGACACACCTCATGCCGCCGAACCGGTGCCGCCCCTTGCGAAGCTCCGCATCGGGCGGCCTTTTCGTCTGCGTGGAGGCCTCGTGGCACCCGAGGTCGATGCGGTCCGGACAGTGCTCGACGCGCTCGAGCGGGTTCGGATCTTCCCACTTCCGTCCTCCGTGCTGATCCCCGGAGGCCACCTGCCCCTGCACGTCTTTGAGCCGCGCTACCGGAGGCTGGTCGCCGACGCCCTGGCGGGCGACCAGGTGATCGGCATCGCGCTGCTCGAACCGGGCTGGGAGGCAGAGTACGAGAAGAGCCCGCCGGTCCGCCCGATCATGGGCGTGGGGATCATCCGCGCCGCGGACCGGATGGTCGACGGTCGGTTCAACATCGTGGTCGAGGGCGTGCTCCGCGCGCGGATCGTGGAGGAGCTCCCCACCGACACGCCCTACCGCGTGGTGCGCGCCGAGGACGTTCCCGATCGGATCCCCGCGGAGAAGGAAGGCGAGATCCAGTCCCAGGCGCAGCTTCTGCGGCGGCTCGCCGTCGACTTGGCGGCGGCGCTCCCCGACGCTTCGGGCCGCGCCTTCGCCCAGGCGTGCATCCGCGAGAAGAATCCGGGACGCCTCGCCGACCTGGCGGGCGCCGCCGTCCTCATCGACGCGCGCGAGCGGCAGGAATTCCTCGAGGAGACCGACGTTTCGCGCCGCCTGAGGATGGCCTCGGACGCCCTCGCGCAGACGCTCCTCCATGTGCTGGGCGGGGGAATTCCGGGCTAGAAGCCGGTCGAGGCCACGAAGGGGGCGGGGGCGGCCGGCTCCCGGGGGGCGCCAGGAACGGAAGCGGTCTTCCGGGCGTTTCCGGGCCACCCGACACTGGCAATGCGGCGCGAATGCATGATAGGAAGCGCCGCGAATTTCCAGGCCCCATCCGGACCTGACCAAGGAGATTCTATGCGACGAACGCTGCGACGGCCCGTCGTCGACGGGCGACGCGAAAGGCGGGCCCCGATGCAGGCCCGGCGAGGGGGACGATCGATGGCAGGGATCTCGAGAAGGCTTGCGAGCATGCTCGGCCTCATCGCCGCGACGCTCGCCCCGCGGCTAGCGAGCGCGAGCGAGATGGATCTCGTGCTGCCTGATTTGGGCGCGGTGAGCGTCGGCGGCCTCTCGGGACGCGCGATCCTCTTCATCGGCATGGTGATCGCCGTCATCGGGCTGGCGATGGGCATCGCGCTCGCCCTGGGGGTGAAGCGCCTGCCCGCGCACCGGGCGATGCTCGAGATCTCCGAGCTCATCTGGGAGACCTGCAAGACCTACCTGGCCACGCAGGGGAAGTTCATCCTCCGGCTGCAGTTGCTGGTCGGCATCATCATCGCCTTCTACTTCGGCTACCTGCGTGGCTACACGGTGGGCACGGTGGTGGTCGTGCTGCTCTTCTCGCTCCTGGGCATCGCCGGGAGCTGGGGCATGGCGGCGCTCGGCATGCGCATCAACACCTGGGCCAACTCCCGGGCCTCGTTCGCCAGCCTCCAGGGCAAGCCCTATCCCACCTACGCGATCCCGCTGCGCGCCGGGATGAGCATCGGGATGTCGCTCATCAGCGTCGAGATCCTCTTGCTGCTGACCATCCTCTTGCTCGTCCCCGCGGAGTACGCGGGCGCTTGCTTCATCGGCTTCGCGGTGGGGTCCTCGCTCGGCGCCTCCGCCCTCCGCATCGCCGGCGGCATCTTCACCAAGATCGCGGACATCGGCTCCGACCTGATGAAGATCGTCTTCGGCATCAAGGAGGACGACGCGCGCAACCCGGGCGTGATCGCCGACTGCACCGGCGACAACGCGGGCGACTCGGTTGGACCGACGGCCGACGGTTTCGAGACCTACGGCGTGACCGCGGTGGCGCTGGTCTCCTTCGTCCTCGTCGGCGTCCGGGATCCCGTCTTCCAGGCGCAGCTCCTCGTCTGGATCTTCGCCGTGGCCAGCCTGATGGTGGTCTGCTCGGCGCTCGCCTACGGCCTCAACCAGGTGATCGCGCGGCAGCGCTACGGCGCGGTGAGCCAGATGAACTTCGAGGCGCCTCTGACCTCGCTGGTCTGGATCACCTCGATCGTTTCCATTCTGGGTAACTTCCTCGTTTCTCGGCTGCTGCTCGGCAGCGCGGGCGACGGCACGCTTTGGTGGAAGCTCGCCGGCGTCCTCGCCTGCGGCACCATCGCCGGCGCCCTGATCCCCGAGGTCATCAAGATCTTCACTTCGACCAACTCCAAGCACGTCCAGGAGGTCGTGACGGCCTCGCGCGAGGGCGGCGCCTCGCTCAACATCCTGGCCGGCTTCAACGCGGGCAACTTCAGCGCCTTCTGGATGGGCCTGGTGATCGTCCTGCTGATGGGGATCGCCTACGGCCTGAGCTCCTTGGGCCTGGAGGAGCTGATGACCGCGCCGGCGGTTTTCGCCTTCGGCCTGGTCGCCTTCGGCTTTTTGAGCATGGGCCCGGTCACCATCGCGGTCGACTCCTACGGCCCGGTCACCGACAACGCCCAGTCGGTCTACGAGCTGTCGCTGATCGAGGAGATCCCGGGGGTGAAGGAGGACATCCAGAAGAGCTTCGGCTTCGCCCCCAATTTCGACGTGGCCAAGGAGTATCTGGAGGCCAACGACTCCGCGGGCAATACCTTCAAGGCCACCTCCAAGCCGGTGCTCATCGGCACCGCGGTGGTGGGCGCCACCACCCTGATCTTCTCGATCATCATGATGCTGACCGAGGGGCTCACCACCGGCGTGGCGAACCTCTCGCTTCTGCATCCGCCCTTCCTGCTCGGCCTGATCGTGGGCGGCGCCACGATCTACTGGTTCACCGGCGCCACCTCGCAGGCCGTGGCCACGGGTGCCTACCGGGCGGTGGAGTTCATCAAGCAGAACATCCGCCTGGAGGGAACGGAGCGCGCCTCGGTACAGGACAGCAAGAAGGTGGTCGAGATCTGCACCGCCTACGCCCAGAAGGGCATGTTCAACATCTTCCTGGCGGTCTTTTTCCTCGCCCTGGCCTTCGGTTGCCTCGAGCCCTTCTTCTTCATCGGCTACCTGATCGGCATCGCCGTTGTCGGCCTCTTCCAGGCCATGTTCATGGCCAACGCCGGCGGCGCCTGGGACAACGCCAAGAAGGTGGTCGAGGTCGACCTCAAGGCCAAGGGCACGGAGCTCCACGCCGCGACCGTGGTCGGCGATACCGTGGGCGATCCCTTCAAGGATACGTCCTCGGTGGCGATGAACCCGGTGATCAAATTCACCACGCTCTTCGGCCTGCTCACCGTGGAGCTGGCCACGGGGCTCGGTCGGGAACTCAGCCTGGCGCTGGCCCTCGTCTTCCTCGTCGCCGCCCTCGTCTTCGTCTGGCGCTCCTTCTACCGGATGCGCATCGAGGCCGGGGTGGCGGGGGGCTCCGCCGGAACGGCCTGAGGGGGAAGGACGATGCTGGCGGAATGCCCTTGGTGCGGAAAACGCTTCGAGACCGGCCACGGCGGCCGCCAGCACTGCCCCCACTGCTGGGCGGAACTGGAGCTGCCTGAAGAGCCGGCGAAGACCACGATCCCGCCACCGGAGGCGAAGGAGGGGGAGGGGTTTTCGCCGCTCGGCCCCTGGGAACAGACCTCCTCGGTCCAGGCGGACCAGACCTGGGTGAGCGCCGAGTCGCCGCGCGGCCCCGAGCCCGAGCGCGAAGAATCTCCGTCCCTCGCGCCGGCTCCCTGGGAGCAGAGCAAGGGGGGCGTACTGAAGGCCTTCGTCGAGACCTGGAAGGGCGCCGCCCTCCATCCGAACGCCTTCTTCCAGCAGCTCGGCCGCTACGAGAATCTGTGGCCCGCCTTCGGCTTCGGCGTACTCGTTTCCGGCCTCGTCGCCTTCTTCAACGCGATCTGGGGAGGAGTGGGGGTCCCCTCCTATCCCGGTCCCGACTCCGAGGCCGCCTTCCTCGGCGGGCCGCTGGGCTTCTTCGTGGAGGTCGTCGCCAGCGCGGTCGGCCTGGTGCTCGGCGCCGCCATCCTGCACCTCTGCCTGAAGCTCGTGGGGGCGGGGTCGCAGGGATTCGGCACGACCTTCCGGACCCTCTGCTACGCCTCCGCACCCCTCCTGGTGGGGATCTTCCCCATGGCCGGCTGGATTGGCAGCATCTGGAGCCTGGCCGTGCTGGTCATCGGGCTGCGGTGGACCCAGCGGACGACCGCGGGGCGGGCGGCGGCCGCGGTCTTTCTGCCCGCGATCGCCTTCGCGACCTTCCTCGCGTTCCTGATGATCTTCGTTTTCGCGTCGGCCGCCTCCGCGGGCCTATTCCGCTGAGCCAACCTCAGCCAACGGAGGAGAGATGAAGCTCGCCACGCTCCGAGATGGAAGCCGCGACGGCCGGCTGGTCGTCGTTCGACGCGACAACGCAGTCTACGCGCCCGCCGGGCACGTCGCTCCCAGCCTGCAGGCGGCCCTCGACGACTGGGGGCGCGCGGAGCCGCGCCTGCGGGAACTCGCCGCGGCCCTCGAGACGGGGAAGGTGGAGGGCTTCCCCGTGGAGCCGGATCGCTTCCACGCGCCGCTGCCGCGCGCCTACGAGTGGGTGGACGGTTCCGCCTACCTCAACCACGTCATCCTGGTGCGCAAGGCGCGCGGCGCCGAGCCGCCGCCGAGCCTGCGCGAGGATCCGCTGGTCTACCAGGGCGGATCCGGACACTTCCTCGGTCCGACCGAGGACATCCCTCTTCCGGATCCGGAGTGGGGCCTGGATTTCGAATCCGAGGTGGCCGTGGTCCTCGGCGACACGCCCCGAGGTACGAAGGCCGCGGAGGCGAGCCGGCACGTCCGCCTGCTCCTCCTCGTCAACGACGTCACCCTGCGCAACCTGATCCCGGGCGAGCTCGCCAAGGGCTTCGGCTTTTTCCAGTCCAAGCCCGCAACCGCTTTCGGGCCCTTCGCGGTCACCCCCGACGAGCTCGGCGACGCCTGGCGCGACGGCCGGGTGCATCTTCCCCTGCGCACCACCTACAACGGTCAGGTGGTGGGCGAGATCGACGCGGGAGCCGAGATGCACTTTTCCTTCTTCGACCTCGTGGAGCACATCTGCAAGACGCGGAGTTTCACCGCCGGGACGATCCTCGGTGGCGGCACCGTCTCGACCGAGGATCGCTCGCGCGGCATCTCCTGCCTCGCCGAGCGCCGGATGATCGAGATCATTGAGACGGGCGCGCCGAAGACCCCCTTCATGAAGGTGGGCGACACGGTGGAGATCGAGATGTTCGATCGCGAGGGAAGGAGCGTCTTTGGCCGGATCCGGCAGAGGGTGGTGCAAGGATGAAGCTCTACAGCTACTGGCGCTCGAGCGCGAGCTGGCGGGTGCGGACGGCGCTCGCCTACAAGGGCCTTTCCTACGAGTACGTGGCGGTGCACCTGACGCGCGACGGCGGCGAGCAGCACCGGGAGGCCTACCGCGAGAAGAACCCGATGCGGCAGGTCCCCACGCTGGAACTCGACGATGGCCGCACGCTGGCGCAGTCGGTGGCCATCCTGGAGTACCTCGAGGAGGTCTTCCCGGAGCCGCCGCTTCTGCCACGCGATCCCTATCTGCGCGGGAAGGTGCGGCAGCTGGTGGAGATCGTCAACGCGGGGATCCAGCCCTTCCAGAACCTTTCGACCACCCACAAACTTCGCGAGCTCGGGGTGGATGCCGACGCCTGGGTGAAGGAGTGGATCCGGCGCGGGCTGGAGGCCTTCGAGCGCGAGGTCGCACAGACGGCCGGCCGCTTCTGCGTGGGGGATTCGCCGACGTTCGCCGATGTCGTCCTCGTCCCGCAGTGCTATTCGAGTCGACGCTTTGGTGTCGATCTCACACCATATGAAAATATTCTGAAGATCGAAAAGAACTGTCTCGAACTCGATGCCTTCCGCCGCGCACACCCCGAAGCGCAGCCGGACGCCGAGCGATAACTGCATGCAAACACTGGATACACATGCTTTGATCGCGTTCTTTGATCGTGTAGAAAGGCTTCCGGCGGAGGAAGCCGACATGGAAACGCGAAAAGAATCGCTCGGAATTCTGGGCATCGATTCAGTTCATTTCTACGTTCACGACTTGCAGCGCGCCCGGCGGCTCTACGTCGACGTGATGGACTTCGCGGAGATCGGGCGCTCCAGCCCCGAGCTCGAGGAGGCGGGGAAGCAACGCTCCCTGGTCTTCGAGGCGGGCGACATCCGGCTGGTCGTCTCCCAGCCGATCGGCATCGGCGGCCGCGCCTATCGCTGGCTGCAGAAGTACCCGGAGGGCGTGGGCTCGATCACGTTCCGGGTGGCGGACGTGGAGAAGACCTTCCGCCTGCTCGAGGAGCGCGGCGGCACTCCGATCAGCGACATCCAGCGCTTCGACGACGGCAAGGGCGGCAAGCTCGCCTTCTTCTCGATCACCACGCCCTTCGGCGACACCACCTTCCGCTTCCTGCAGCGCGACGGCTACGACTTGCTCTATCCCGGGATGGTGCGCTACCCGGAGCCGCGCGGCGGCGAGAATCGCCACGGCTTCGGCGAGATCGATCACATCACCAGCAACTTCCGCACGATGAAGCCGGCGCTGCTCTGGATGGAGCACGTCCTCGGCCTGGAACGCTTCTGGGACGTGGAATTCCACACCCAGGACGTCTCCCAGGTCACGGGTCACCAGGGCTCCGGTCTGCGTTCGATCGTGATGTGGGATCCCGAGTCTGGCTTGCGCTTCGCCAACAACGAGCCGCTTCGGCCCCACTTCAAGGCCTCGCAGATCAACGTCTTCATCGAGGACCAGCACGGCGAGGGCGTTCAGCACCTGGCGCTGACCGTCCAGGACATCATCTCCGCGGTGCGGGGCCTGCGCGCGGCCGGCGCGGACTTCATGCCCACGCCGGGAACCTACTACGATGTCTTGCCCGAGCGCATCCGGCGGATGGGGATCAACCAGATCGACGAGGACGTCGACGTCCTGCGCGAACTGGAGATCCTGGTGGACGGCGACAAGGATCACTCGTATCTGCTTCAGATCTTCATGAAGGAAGGCGCCTCGCTCTTCAAGGACGTGCGCGGCGGGCCCTTCTTCTTCGAGATCATCCAGCGGAAGGGCGACCTGGGCTTCGGCGCCGGTAACTTCCGCGCGCTCTTCGAGAGCATCGAGCGGCAGCAGATCGCGGAAGGAAGGGTCTGATGCTCGATCGCATGCAGGCAGGGAAGGTGCCCGCCAAGCACCACATCGCTTTCCGCGACGAGTCGGGAAAGCTCCTCTTCGAGGAGTGCCTGACCCGCGAGGGCTTCGACGGCCCCTACACCATCGCCTATCATCTCCGTGAGCCGCACGCCCACCGGCGGGCCGAGGTGGAGGGCGGTTTTCGCCTCCCCTCCGCCGCCGCGCCCCGGCGCCTGGCCCGCCGGCTCTTCCGGAGCCAGGAGCTACCGCGAAGCGGGGGCTCGCCCAGCTCGGCCCGCATCCCGCTGCTCTTCAACGAGGATCTCGCCATCTACGTGCTCTTTCCCGACCGCGCGGACGAGCATTACTTCTCCAACGGCGACGCCGACGACCTCTACTACATCCACCAGGGCGGGGGCTTGCTTCGCACCGTCCTCGGCGACCTTCGCTTCCAGGCGAAGGACTACGTGCTGGTGCCGAAGGGGATCCTTCACCGCTTCATCCCCGACCCCGGGGTTCCGCAGTACTGGCTCTCGGTGGAGCTCTACGGTGGGCTGCATCTTCCCCGGCAGTTTCGCAACGAGACCGGACAGCTCCGCATGGACGCGCCGTACTCGCACCGAGATTTCCGCCGGCCGGAGTTCGTCGGGCCCATGGACGAGGGGATCCGCAAGCTCCTCGTCAAGCGGAGCAACGCCTTCCACGGCTTCGTCTTCGAGCAGTCGCCGCTCGACGTGGTGGGCTGGGACGGCACGGTCTACCCGTGGGCCTTCCCCATCCTCAACTTCCAGCCGCGCGTGGGCCTGGTGCACCTGCCGCCGACCTGGCACGGCACCTTCGCGGCGCGGGGCGCGCTCATCTGCTCCTTCGTTCCCCGCATGGTCGACTTCCACCCCGAGGCCATTCCCTGTCCCTATCCGCACGCCTCGGTGGACTGCGACGAGTTCCTCTTCTACTGCGACGGCAACTTCACCTCGCGGCGCGGCGTCGGCCCGGGCGCCATCTCGCTGCATCCCGCCGGCGTCCCTCACGGCCCGCATCCCGGCGCTTACGAGGGGAGCATCGGACAGCGCCAGACGCCGGAGCTGGCGGTGATGATCGATACCTTCAAGCCGCTGCGGGTCACCGAGGAGGCCCTCTCCATCGAGGATCCCGAGTACCACGAGAGCTTCATCCCCTGAGCGGCCGCGACGACCGGCGCACGAAGGGGCCGCGGAACTTCCGCGGCCCCTTTTCTGCGGCGAGCCTATCCTCTTGGAGACGATGGAACGGACGGACGCCTCTCATCGCTTCGAGGCGCACACCGGCGAGGTTCGACTGGTGCTCTCCGCCCCGGACCTGCCCGCGCTCTTCGCGCAGGCGGCGCTGGGGCTCGCCGAGCTGATGACCGAGGATGCCGCGGCCATTCCCCTCGAGGACCGGCTGGACCTGGAGGTGGAGGGCCGGGACGCCGAGGCGCTGCTGGTCGCCTGGCTCGACGAGCTGATCTTTCAGACGGATGTCCGCGGCAACGTCTACCCGCACGTGGAGCGGATCGAGGTCGAAGAGGGCCGGCTGCGCGCGCGCGTCGCGGGAGGTCCGCCGCGAGCCTTCAAGACGGTCGTGAAGGCCGCCACCTTCCACGACCTGAAGCTGCGAAGCGAGGGAGGGAGGCTGCGCGCCGCCGTCGTCCTGGACGTCTGAGGGAGGAGGGAAGATGCATCCGGAAACTCGCCTGCCCGAGCCGCGTCCCGTCGGACCGCGGATCTGGGAGATCCCGAAGAGCTTTCGTCCCGACATGCGGGTTCCCGCTCGCGTCTTCGCCAGCGAGGAGCTGCTGCAGCAGATCCGCCGGGATCGCAGCCTGGAGCAGCTCATCAACGTGGCCACGCTGCCCGGGCTGGCGGCGCCGGTCCTGGGCATGCCCGACATGCACGAGGGCTACGGTTTTCCCGTGGGCGGGGTGGCAGCCACGCGCTATCCGGACGGCGTCATCTCGCCGGGCGGGATCGGCTTCGACATCAACTGCGGCGTGCGCCTCCTCGCCTCGCCCTTGCGGCGCGAGGAGGTCGAGCCGCACGTGAAGGTGCTCTTGCACGAGCTTTCGCGCTCGGTGCCGACGGGCTACGGTCGCTCCTCGCGCGACCTCGCCTTCTCCGGCAAGAAGCTCGACCGCCTCCTGGAGGAGGGCGTGGCCCTCCTCGTCCGGCAGCACGGGATCGGCTGGGAGGCCGACCTGCCCTTCATCGAGTCGCGCGGCACCATCCCCGGCGCGCGCGCCGCGGAAGTCAGCGACCGCGCCAAGCAGCGCGGCGGCGACCAGCTCGGCACGCTGGGGGGCGGCAACCACTTCCTCGAGATCCAGTACGTCGAGGTGATCTACGACCGCGAACTCGCCCGCGCCTTCGGCATCGGGGAGGAGGGCCAGATCACCGTCCTCATCCACACCGGCTCGCGGGGCCTGGGGCATCAGGTCTGCACCGACTACGTGCGGCGCATGGACTCGGCGATGCACCAGTACGGGATTCGCGTCCCCGACCGCCAGCTCGCCTGTGCCCCGCTCGACTCGAGGGAGGGCAGGGCCTACTTCGCCGCGATGTGCGCCGCCGCCAACTTCGCCTTCTGCAACCGGCACGTCATCGCGCACCGCGTACGCCTGGCCTTCGAGCACATCCTCGGCAAGCAGTTCGGCGACCGCGCCGGCGACCTGCGCACCGTCTACGACGTGGCCCACAACATCGCCAAGCTGGAGCGCCGTGGCGACGAGGTCCTCTGCGTGCACCGCAAGGGCGCGACCCGCGCCTTCGGCCCCTCCGCCGAGGAGCTTCCGGAGCGCTACCGTGGCTTCGGCCAGCCCGTCTTCATCCCCGGGAGCATGGGGACCCGCTCCTACGTCCTCGCCGGCCGAGACGAATCGCGCGAGCTCTCGCTTTCGAGCACCTGCCATGGCGCCGGCCGGGCCATGAGCCGCGCCGCCGCCAAGAAGCGCGTGCAGGGGGGCGAGCTGCGCCGGTCGCTCGCCGAACGCGGCATCCTCGTCGAGGGCGCCTCCAACCAGGAGCTCGCCGAGGAGGCCCCCGAGGCCTACAAGAACGTCGACATGGTGGTCGACGTGGTGCACGAGGCGGGGATCGCCACGAAGGTGGCGCGGCTCCGCCCGATCGCCGTGATGAAGGGCTAGGAGCCGCTTGCAGCAGCCAGCCTGCTGCCGCGCCCGACGCGGGCCGGCGTGCTCGCTCCCCGCGCCTACGGCAGCGTCCGCGCGAGGCCGGAGAAGACCAGGCGGCCCAAGCTCACGTAGAGGCTGCCCTCGGGGCCCACGGCGAGGGGAAGGATGCGAAGCTCCCACGACGAGACGCAGGGAATGGGTTCCCATCGGTCGTCGACGAGCTTGCCGGAAGGCGAGGTCCCGCACGTCGTGGTACTGGGGGAGCGGATCGTCGGATTCGAGCTTCGTCCAGTGCGGCTCTCCGGGGCCGCGGCGGCAGCTCGGAATCCCGCTGCTCGTAGATCCGGCCGAGGTGGTCGGCGAATACGAGGGCGTTCTCCGAGTCGAAGACGAAGCTGAAAAGAGAAACGCCCTCCGGTAGCGTGGGCCACGGTCTCCCAGGCCCCCTCGTGGGAGGCGCAGAGGATGGATGCCGGGCCCTTCGCCCACCGGGCCACGCAGAGCCGGCCGTCGGTCATGGTGGCCTGCCCGGCGAATTCGATCGCCTCGATGGGAGGCGGCGGCATCGCCTGCCACTCGGCGTCCCCCGGCCCTCGGCGGTACCACTCGACCGGATCCGTTTGGATGAGGTAGTGGACGATGCCCGCCTCGCCGAGCAGCACGAAGCTCGATTGCAGCAACGTGGGTGGACGAGGAGCGTCCCGGCCCACGCCAGCTCGACGAACGAAACATGAAACACCTCCCCACGTGTCGCGAACGCTCACACGACGAGGCGGGGCGTCGACAACCTCCAGCCACCGCAGCCCTGCAGACCGAGGGAAAGCGAGCGGCTGGGCTCCTGCCGGCAGAAGGAGGCGGCAGGAGCGCCTGCGCCAGGAGGGCACCTCGAGGCGCGCGAGGGAAGGCGATCAGAGTCGGAAGACGAGGGAGGTGGTGAAGTTGGTATCGAGGCGCTCGACGTCGGCGGGGGGCCGGCTGTCGTAGGCCGCGGTGAAGGCCAGCTTTACCGCGAGCCATCGCTTCACGTCCAGGACGGCGGCGCTTTCGCTCAGGAGGCGGAGGTCCGAGAAGTCGTCGAAGCACGGCTGGACGTACATCGTGTGGAGGAGGGCGATCCCTTCGCTAGGCTCTCCGCCGACAGCGAGGTAGTTCGACCAGCGGAGGTTTCGCTCGCGCCGACCGGCGTCGACCGCGCCGTCGTTGCTGAGGCGCTCCAGCTCCAGCATGGCGGCGCTGCCGAGCGCGAACTCCCAGCCCTCCGAGACGACGAATTCGAGCCGCGGTCCAAGACCGAAGAGAGCGCGGAACTGCAGGCGTCGGAACTCGTCGTATTCGTGCTGGAGGAAGGCCTCGCCGAAGAGTCGCCCGGACAGGCCCCGGCGGTAGCGCAGATGCTCGAAGACGGTGTTGGCGAAGGTCTGGCCCTCTTGGACTCCTCGCCGACCCCGCGCGGTGAAGAAGATGCGGTGCGGACCGGTCAGGTAGAGGACGTCGAGCGCAGCCGAGACCTGGGCCTCGTCGGTATTCCCCGTGGACCAGAGCAGGCTGCCGCCGACCTCGGTGGTCAGGCCCTCCTCGGCCTTGCGGGAGGCGGCCGACTGGACGTTGACGATGCGTGCCTCGGCGACGAGCGGAAGGAAGAGCAGCGCGATGCAGGCGATTCGAGGGGTGCGCATGGTGGCCGGTTCGATCTATGGTCGATGGCGGATCTGCGCGGGAGGCGATCGGGACCCTCAGGCACCCAGCCAGTTGCGCGCCAGGGTCCAGCCCAGAAAGCAAGCGCCGACGCCTCCCAGGACGGATGCGGCGACGTAGAGCAGGGCAGCTCCCCACGAGCCGTCCTGCAAGAGGCGCAGGGTTTCGAAGCTGAACGCCGAGAAGGTGGTGAAGCCGCCCAGAAGGCCGACGGTCAAACCGACGCGGATCGTCGGGGACAGGTTGCCGAGCCCGAGGAACAGGCCGATCAGCAGGGAGCCGACGAGGTTGATCGCGAGTGTGCCGTAGGGAAAGCCGCCGCCGAAGATCCTCAGCGTCCAGGCGGTGAGGAGGTAGCGGAGGGTTCCTCCCACGGCGCTGCCGAGACTGACCCAGAGCAGTCGTTCCACGCGAGTTCCTCAGACGCCGATGCGGCGAAGCTCGAGGATGGGCTTTTCGGGATCGAATTCGGAGCGCAGGTCGACCTCGCAGAAGAGGGCCCACTCGGTGGCGCCGCGCTCCTCGTCCTCCTCGAAGGCGTTGGGATCGGGAGGTGCGACGAGGCGCTGATGCACCTCCCACCGCCGCGGCTCGACCTGCTCGACGAGCGTGAGGTGGGACTGGCGCGCCGCGGGCGTGGTGTCGATGGCGCCGTACTCCTCGAAGTAGGGGGTGAGCGCCGCCTCCAGAGCCTCCGCGGTCCAGTCGTGGCCGGGGCGCAGCGCCTCCAGCGCCGCCTCCCAGTCGCGAGAGGCGAGGGCGCGCAGCAGCCGGTGCACCTCGGCGCGCACGCGGATCCGCAGTCCGCGCGGATCCTCGGCCAGGTCGTAGGGGCGCTGCTGCAGCGTCTCGCCGGCTGCCGCACGGCGCGAGAGTCCCTGCAGGCTCTCCCACTCCTCCAGCAGGCTAGAGTCGACCTGGGAGAGCGTGTTGCGCAAATAGAGCGCGATCTCCTCCACCTCGTCGGTGCGGTAGCTCTCCGGCACGTTCTGCACCAGCGTCTTGTAGGCGTCGGAGAGGTAGCGCAAAAGCACGCCCTCGCTGCGCTGCAGGCCGAGGAAGCGAACGTAGTCGTTGAACGAGTAGTACGACTCGTACATCTCGCGCGCCACGGACTTGGGCCGGATGTTCTCGCCGCCGACCCACGGATGCCGCGCCGCGAAGTCGTTAAAGGTGGAGTAGATGAAGTCGCGGTTGGGCTTGGGCCACTCCAGGTTCTCGAGCTCCGCGATCCGATCCTCGTACTCCACGCCTTGCGCCTTGAGCTCGGCGAGCTTCTCCGCCTTTAGCCGGTCGAGCTGCTTGTAGAGGATGGGGTAGGGGTTTTCGAGGATGGACTCGACGAGGGAGAGCACGTCCAGCGCGTAGGTGGGCGAGTCCTTCTCCAGGAAGTCCAGCGCCTCGAGAACGTAGAGCGAGAGGGTGTGGTTGAGGGAGAAGTCCTGCTGTAGGTCGAGGTTGACGCGAACGTGGGCGCCGGGCCTGCCCTCGCGCCGGACCACCTCCACGATGCCGGCCTCGCGCAAGTGGCGGAAGAACTCCGCGGCGCGACGCATCTCCCGGCGCTTCTCGTAGTCGGAGACGTGGGCGCGGGCGACGATCTCGCGAAGCCGCGCGTAGCCGCCGCCCCGGCGATCGGCGGGGCGCTGCAGCAGCGTCAGCAGCATCCCGTGGTCCACCTGGAAGCGGGGGACGAGGGGCTCGGGCGGCAGGGTGCGCAGCCTCTCGAAGGTCTTCTCGTCCCAGTGCGCATAGCCCCGGGTCGGCGGCGCCTTCTTCTGCAGCTTCTTCTTGGGGTTCTCCGCCATCTTCTGGGCGATGCGCTGGTTCTCGATCACGTGTTCCGGCGCCTGGGCGACGACGTAGCCCACCTCGTCGAAGCCCTTCCGCCCCGCGCGCCCGGCGATCTGGAGGAAGTCGCGCACGGTGAGGATGCCGACCTTCTCGCCGTCGTACTTGCAAAGCTGGGTGAAGAGGACGGTGCGGATGGGGATGTTGACGCCCACCCCGAGCGTGTCGGTGCCGCTGACGACCTTGAGCAGCCCCTCCTGGGAGAGTTTTTCCACGAGGAGGCGGTACTTGGGCAGAAGGCCCGCGTGGTGCAGGCCGACGCCGTGGCGGAGGAAGCGCGCCAGCTCCTTGCCGTAGGGCGTGTCGAAGCGGAATCCCTCCAGCGCCTCGCGGATCGCCTCCTTCTCCTCGCGGGTGGCGAAGTTGACGCTCATCAGGTCCTGGGCGCGCTCGGCGGCGGCGCGCTGGGAGAAGCTCACCAGGTAGATGGGCGCGCGGCCGCTCTCCACGAGGCGCCGGATGGTCTCGTGCAGGGGCGTCAGGGAGTACTCGAACTCGAGGGGAACGGGCCGCTCGAAGGAGCGCACCACCACCGCCTTGCGGCCGGTGAGATCGAGGAGCCCCTCCTCGATGCGGGTGGTGTCGCCCAGGGTGGCGGACATGAGAAGAAAGGTGGCGTGGGAGAGCGTGAGCAGCGGCACCTGCCACGCCATGCCCCGCTCGCGGTCCCCGTAGTAGTGGAACTCGTCCATGACGACGAAGTCCACGTCGGGGCTCTCCTCGCGCAGGCACATGTTGGCGAGGATCTCGGCGGTGCAGCAGACGATGGGCGCGCGCGGGTTGATCGAGGCGTCGCCGGTGAGCAGGCCGACGTTCTGGGGGCCGAAGGCGTCGCAGAGCCAGAAGAACTTCTCGTTGGCCAGGGCCTTGATCGGCGCGGTGTAGAAGCTCCGCATCCGCCGCGCCATGGCGTAGAAGTGCAGGGCAGCGGCCACCAGGCTCTTCCCCGAGCCCGTCGGCGTGTTGAGGATGACGTGCTTGCCGTCGAAGAGCTCGAGGATGGCCTCTTCCTGGGCCGGATAGAGCGAGATGCCCGCCTCGGAGACGAACTGCACGAAGCGCTCGAGGATCTCCGAGGAATCCGGCGAAGGGCCATCAGCGTTGGGCAAGAGGTTGGCGAGCTTGGCGGTCATCGTCGTCTTCAACAGCGATGGCGACTGGGGTATAGCCCACCCGGCGAGGTTCATCCATGTCGAAGCAGAATGTCGGCATCCTCATCCTGCGCGTGGGACTCGGCGCCATGTTCATCGTGGTGCACGGGCTTCCCAAGCTCCTGGGCGGCCCCGAGCGCTGGAAGGCGGTCGGTTCGGCCATGTCGCACCTCGGCATCCACTTCGCTCCGGTCGCCTGGGGTTTCGCCGCGGCCATGGCGGAATTCGCCGGAGGCATCCTCCTCATCCTCGGCCTTTTCACCCGTTTCGCCAGCGCGAGCATGGCCTTCGTGATGCTCGTGGCCGCGACGCAGCACCTGGCGAAGGGCGATCCGCTCGTTCGCGCCAGCCATCCCATCGAGGTGGGCATCGTCCTGGTCGCGCTGGCGATCATGGGCGCGGGCGCCTACAGCCTGGACCGGCGCTTGGGAAAGGCGTAGACCCTAGGAGCCTCTTGCGGTCGACGGGAGTTGGACCATGAAGAGCACTGAGCAGGAAACGAGGCGAGCGCCGGCTCGCGCCAGCCACGACACCGCTCCTCCGGACGCCTTCCGCGCGTTCATGCTCCAGAACTGGAAGCCGAAGAGGAAGGGTCGGATCGCGCCGATCCGGGGAGCGCAGTACTTTTACGCGCGGCGTCGGGTGCTCTCCGAGCGCTTCCCCGGCGAGTACCTGGTGATCCCCACCGGGCACGAGAAGGTCCGCGCCAACGACACCTACTATCGCTTCCGAGCCGGCAGCGACTTCTACTACCTCACGGGGAACACGGAGCCCGACTGCGTCCTCGTCCTCGAACCCACGGGTGAGAAGGGCCACAAGGACATCCTCTTCGTCGAGCCCAACCCCGGGCGCAGCGACGAGACCTTCTTCCTCGATCGCAACAAGGGCGAGCTCTGGGTAGGGCCGAGGCTGGGGGTCGCCGAGAGCCAGCTCCGCTTCGCGGTGGACGAGTGCCGGGGGCTGCCCGAGCTTCCCGCCTACCTCGAGGGGCTGAGGGACGCGCGCGTGCGCGTGCTGCGCGGCTTCTCCGAAAGCGTCGACGCGGCGGTCAAGTCGCGCCCGAAGGACGACGCCGAGCTCGCCACCTTCCTCTCGGAGATGCGGCTCATCAAGGACGACCTCGAGATCCGCGAGCTGCAGAAGGCGATCGCGGCGACGAAGCGCGGCTTCGAGGACATCATCGAGCGGCTGAAGTTCGCGCAGTCGGAGCGGGAGATCGAGGGCGTCTTCAACCTGCGCGCACGCATGGAGGGCAACGACGTCGGCTACGGCACCATCGCCGCCTCCGGCGCCAACGCCTGCATCCTGCACTGGACGCGCAACGACGCGCCGATCCGGCCGGGCGAGCTGCTGCTCGTCGACGCCGGCGTGGAGGCCGACACGCTCTACACCGCCGACGTCACCCGCGTCCTTCCCATCTCCGGCAAGTTCACCAAGGAGCAGCGCGAGGTCTACGACCTGGTGGTCGAGGCCAACCTCGCCGCCATCGCCGCGGTGAAGCCGGGCAACGATTTCCTCGACCCGCACCGCGCCGCCATGCGGGTGCTGGCGGAGGGCCTGGAGCGCATGGGCATCCTGAAGGACGCCGAGGAGGCGCTGCAGGAGGACAAGCAGTTCTACCGCCGCTACACCCTCCACAACACCAGCCACATGCTCGGGCTGGACGTGCACGACTGCGCCCGCGCCCGCGCGGAGAACTACCGGCTGGGCAAGCTCCGGCCGGGCATGGTCCTGACCATCGAGCCGGGCCTCTACTTCCAGGTGGACGATCTGACCGTGCCGCCGAAGTACCGGGGCATCGGCGTGCGCATCGAGGACGACGTTCTCGTCACTGACCGCGGTTGCCGCGTCCTCACCCGCGACATCCCCAAGGAGTCGCGCGAGGTCGAGGCCTGGATGCGCGAGGTGTGGCGGCGCTCGCCGAGGCGGCGCTGAGCGGTCCTGGCCGATGCAAACGAGGACGCCCGGCTCCCGGGCGTCCTCGTTTCACGTGGGCGCGAGATCCACGAGGTTGCCCACGCCGAACCCGCCGCTTTCGAAGTGGACGAAGTCCACGAGGAAGGTGGCGCCGAGGCAGAGCACGCGCAGCCGCGGGGCGATGTCGGGGCCGAGCTCGAGGTGGAAGTTGTCCGCAACGGTGAAGGTCTCCTTGGCCAGGCCCGACCATTTCTTGCGGATGTATCCCTCCACCCGATCCCGCACGCGGATCTCGAAGGTCCAGGGACGGAGGATGGGACCGAAGAGCTCGGCCAGCGTCGAGCCCTGCGCGTCGTCGATCGCGTAGATGCGGCGGATCCACGAGAAGCGCCGCCGCACCACGCCCAGCAATCGCCCCTCCGCGTCCCGCACCTCGAGCCGGTGGAAGTAGAAGCGGAAGGGACGGCGCAGCTCCAGGACCGGGAATCCCGCGGTGTCGCAAACCTCCATGCGGAAGGGCCGCAGCGACTCGAGGATCTGACGAAGGAACCACCGGCCGAACCCGCCCCGCTCGACCGCGAAGAGACGCGTCTGTCCTTCGGCGTCCCGTACCTCGTAGCGGTTTCGCGTCTCCACGCCAGGCATGAACTCGAGGGGCTCGACGCGCTGCCGGACGCTGACGTGCTCGGCGTGCTCGAGGAAGGCCAGGGGATCGCGGGAAAACTCGCGGATGGTCATCGTCGCCTGCGAGGATCGCCCTGCAGCATGAGGGGCGGTGGGGCCCGGTCGGCCGATACGTAGGCGTCCACCGCCGCGGGTCCCAGGGGGTCGAGCTGGTGCCGGGCGCAGAAGGCCAGGTAGTCGAGGAGCAGTTCCAAGACCTTCTGGAAGCGGGCGACGACCGCGGCTCCCTCCTCCTCGAAGAGCTGGGCCGCCTCGACCAGCGGCTGCGGATCGTCGGCGGGCAGGTTGAGCAGGCCGGCCCGCAGCGCCTCCTGGCGCCGGCGGTTGGGCCTGCCGAAGAGCCGCTGCCGGCGCAGGTGGACCGCGAGGAAGAGGTTGCCCAGGCAGGTCAGCCCGCGCGCGAGCGTGACCGTCTGCGAGAAGAGCGCGGCCTCCCGGAGGAATTCCTCCACCTCCTCGATCTCCTTGGCGCCGTCCATGGCCAGGCCCGAGGTGGTGGGGAGGATGCCGTTTTCCAGGTCGTAGCCCAGCTTGCGCGCCACGACCTTGGCGAAGGCCTTGGCGTGCTCGGCTTTGCGCGAAACGTCGATGTACGTCCCGAGATCGATGTCGATGTCCAGGTCGGAGACCAGGTCGATCTCGCCGGCGAGGGGAGTTGCGGTGGAGATGCTTTCGCCCGCCTCCCGCGGGTCCTCCTCCGCGATCGCCTGCAGCGAGTCGTGCCAGAGCTGACGGAGGTGGGCGTCGCCGCCGAGCAGGTCGTCCACCAGCGCCGGGTCAGCGGCGAGCGCGCGAAACGTGGGGATGAGGTGGAAGAAGTCCTGCTGCGCGGTGGCATGACCCTGGCGCGCCAGGTCGAAGCAGATCAGGCAGGCCGCGAGCTGGGCCTTCGGACCCGGCCGCCCCCGCAGGACCTCCAGGTACAGAACGAGCCTCTCGGTGTCCCGAGAGAAGCGCGCGCCGAGTGCGAGGAGGTCGGACGTTTCGAGTGCCTCTAAGGACTGCCTCAGCGCCTCGCGACTCGCCGGGAGCAGCCTGGTCGCTTCATGCACAACCGTTCAACTGCCACGTCCCACCGAAACGTGCAAGTTTCGCGGACCGACAGCAAACGCCGTCGCGCCCGCCCTCCGTCGCCAGCATCTTGCGGTGGACGGCCCCGCTCTCCTCCCCCGTCAGGATCTCGATCGCGGTGGCGCGCAGGGGGCGGAAGGGGCCGCGGACCGAGTGCACCCGCACGGCCATCCCCGGGGCGAGCGCCTCCCAGAAGCTCTCTTCTCCCTCGCAGCTCACACGGGTCTCCGCCGTGCGCGCGAAGATCCGCGGGCGGCTGCCGCCGGGCAGGGCCACGGCCAGGCGCGCGGGCTCCACCCAGAGCACGACACCCACGTCCGGATAGGGGACCTCCGTGCCGAGTCGCTCCGCCATCGCCGGCCGCCGGGGCGCGCAGCCCTGCAGCGCGAGCAGGAGCCCGGCGAAAAGCGCGATCCGGCGCATGGCCAAGGATGGGGAGCGGAGGGCCTTTCCGGCCAGCGGCGGCCGCTCGCTCGCTCGAATGTCGGGGGTATGCGATAGAACGCCGGGAGAAGAGGAGGCGGCCGGTTGACCGGCCTGGTCGCGTGGACTAGACATACGTGCAGTATCGGAGGTCAGGATGAACCCGGAGCGAGAGAAGGCGCTCGAGCTGGCGATCGGGGCGATCGAGAAGCAGTTCGGCAAGGGAGCGATCATGCGCCTCGGCAACGACGAGGCCATGTTCAAGGACGTCCAGGTGATCCCGTCGGGGTCCGTCTCCCTGGACATCGCCCTGGGCGTGGGCGGTTTTCCGCGGGGCCGGATCGTCGAGATCTACGGGCCGGAGTCCTCGGGCAAGACCACGCTCACCCTGCACCTGATCGCCGAGGCCCAGCGCCTGGGCGGCGTCTGCGGCTTCGTGGACGCCGAGCACGCCCTCGACGTGAACTACGCCCGCAAGCTGGGCGTGCGCACCGACGACCTGCTCATCTCTCAGCCCGACAACGGCGAGCAGGCGCTGGAGATCACCGAGATGCTGGTGCGCTCCAACGCCATCGACGTGCTGGTGGTCGACTCGGTCGCCGCCCTGGTGCCGAAGGCCGAGCTCGAGGGCGAGATGGGCGACGCGCACGTGGGCATGCAGGCGCGCCTGATGAGCCAGGCGCTCCGCAAGCTCACCGGCACCATCTCCAAGAGCAACACCTGCGTGGTCTTCATCAACCAGATCCGGATGAAGATCGGCGTGATGTTCGGCAACCCCGAGACCACCACCGGCGGCAACGCCCTGAAGTTCTACGCATCGCAGCGCCTGGACATCCGCCGGGTCGGCGCGATCAAGCAGGGCGAGCAGGTGATCGGCAACCGCACCCGGGTGAAGGTGGTCAAGAACAAGGTCGCGCCTCCCTTCCGCGAGGTGGAGTTCGACATCCTTTACGGCCAGGGGATCAGTCGGGAAGGCGACATCCTCGACCTCGCCGTGGCCGAGAACCTGATCGAGAAGTCCGGCTCCTGGTACTCTTTCGAAGGGGACCGGATCGGCCAGGGGCGGGAGGCCGCGCGGCAGTTCCTGGAGGAGCACCCGGAGATCTGCAACCGCCTCGAGACCCTCCTCCTGGAGAAGCATGGCATCCGGCGCAACCTGGGCCAGCTCTCCGCCGTCCCCGACGAGGAGGAGAAGGGCGGCCGGAAGGCCGCGGCCAGGTGAGCCATCGATGGATCAGGCCCGGATCAAGAAGTGGGTCGACCGCATCGTCGAGGAGATCAGCGTCAACGCGGCCCGGGTGAACCAGGAGATCCGCGAGACGGGGGAGCTGGCGGTCCTCCTCGGGAAGGCGGCCCGCGGGCAGCGCCTGACCGAGGAGGAGCGAGGCAAGGTCCGCGAGCAGCTCGTGGACCTGGCCAAGATCGTCCCGTCGCTCGCGATCCTGGCGGCCCCGGGCGGGACGCTGATCCTCGCCGCCCTGCTGAAGGTCCTTCCCATCAACCTGTTGCCCTCCGCCTTCCATGGCCGGCCCGGAACGGCTGGAGGGGAGCCGGAGGGCGTCGCCGGCGCGGAGCCGTGGGAGGCAGTCCGCGGAGGAGCGGAAGAGGGGAGCGGAACCGCGGAGATCCGAGCGGTCGGAGCGGTCGGCGAGCCCGTTTCCCCCGCCGGGGCGGCGCCGGACGAGGGGAAGGCCGGGCCGGCGTCCGGTACGAGGAGCCGGAAGGCGGGAGGGGCCTGAAGGCGGCGGGGATCGCTCAGGCGAGCGCGGCGAAGGCGGCGCGGGCCACCTCGAGGGTGCGCTCGATCTCCGCCTCGCCGTGGGCGGTGGAGACGAAGGCGGACTCGAACTGCGAGGGCGGCAGGTAGACGCCGCGGTCCAGGAGCGCGTGGAAGAAGCGCCCGAAGCGGCCGAGGTCGGAACGCCGGGCCGACGCGGCGTCGAAGACCTCCCCGTCGGTGAAGTAGATCGTCCACATGCTGCCCACGCGGTTGATGCGGTGGGGGATCCCCGCCTCGGTGGCGAGCCGCTCGAGTTCCGCGCAGAGCCTCCTGGTGGTGGCCTCCAGCCGGTCGTAGATCCCGGGATCGGCATCGATGGCCGAGAGCATCTCCAGCGCCACCGCGACGGCGAGAGGATTCCCGGAGAGCGTGCCGGCCTGGTAGACGGGGCCCGCTGGCGCGACCATTTCCATGAGGTCGCGGCGCCCGCCGAAGGCGGCCAGGGGAAGGCCGCCGCCGAGGACCTTGCCGAAGGTGCTCAAGTCAGGGCGGATTCCGAAGCGCTCCTGGGCCCCGCCGGGCGCGAGCCGAAATCCCGTCATCACCTCGTCCCAGATCAGCACCACGCCGTGGCGGGTGCAGAGCTCCCGCAGCCGCTCGTGGAAGCCGGGCCGCGGCGGGATCACGCCCATGTTTCCGATCACCGGCTCCACGATGGCGCAGGCGATCGTGGAGCCGTGGCGGGCGAAGAATTCCTCGAGGCGGGTCACGTCGTTGAAGGGAAGCGTGAGGGTGGACTCGGCCAGGCGAGCCGGGACGCCCGGCGAGTCGGGAAGGCCGAGGGTCTCCACGCCCGAGCCGGCCTTGACCAGCAGCGAATCCGAGGCGCCATGGTAGCAGCCCTCGAACTTGAGGATGCGATCGCGGCCGGTGGCGGCGCGGGCGAGGCGGATGGCCGCCGAGGTGGCCTCCGTCCCCGAGGAGACCAGGCGCACCATTTCCACCGAGGGGACGAGGGCGGAGATCTTCTCCGCCAGGAGGACCTCGCCCTCGTGCGGCGCGCCGAAGCTGGTGCCGCGCTCCGCGGCCCGCCGGACCGCCTCGACCGCGGGCTCCCAGGCGTGGCCGAAGAGGAGCGGCCCCCACGAACCCACGTAGTCCACGTAGCGGTTGCCGTCCACGTCCCAGAGCCAGGCGCCCTCGCCCCGCGCGAAGAAGACGGGCGAGCCGCCCACGCCGCGAAAGGCACGGACGGGCGAGTTGACGCCACCGGGGATCCTCTCGACCGCTCGCCGCAGAAGCTCCGCGCTCCGCACCCTCTCCATCTGCGCTCTCCTCCTGCCGCCTCCGCCGCCTCGCGACGGCCGGTTGCCGCCACAGGCTCCTGCTCCTAGCACATCCGCCCTGTGGCGACGAGGGAGGCGAAAGGGGGCTCATGCGCGGCGAAAGGAGGAGCGAAGGCGCCGGCCGCAGCCCCGGATTCGGCGTCAGCCCTGGAACGCGGCTCTGCGGTCCGTCTTGCGGATCCTCTGCAACTCCGCGACCTGGCGGCGGGCGCGGGCGATCTCCGCCTGGACGCGCTCGGGATCGGGGTGGGCCTTCAGGGCCTCGAGGTAGTCCGCTAGGGCGCCGTCTGGATCGCCGAGGGCCATGCGGGCGCGGCCCTTCTGGAAGCGGGCGCGCGCGGCGATCTCGGTGTCGGGCCAGCGCTGCTCCACCCGGTCGAAGGCGGCGATGGCCTCCTCGTGCCGGCCCTCGAACTGGTAGGACGTGGCCAGGAGGAAGAGGGCGTCCTGGGCGACCTTCCCCTCGGGGAAGGTGCGGACGATGTTCTCGCACTCCTTGCGGCACTGCTCGTAGTCGCGCGACTCGAAGTAGGCGCGGGCCACGCGGTAGGCGAACTGCTCGGCGCCCTCGCGGCCGGAGGCGGCGAGGACCTGCCAGTGGGAGATCGCCTCGGGGAGGTCGCGGAGGTGGTGGTGGGCGATCTCGGCGAGTTTCTCGCGCGCCCAGAAGGCCTCCTCCGCGTTGGGGGCGATGCGGATGAGGGTGCGGTAGGCCTCCGCCGCGCCCTCGATGTCCCGCTTCTCGAGGTAGCTCAGGTCGCCGATGCGAGAGAGCGCCTCGATGCGCGCCTTCTGGGCGCGCTCGTCATTCTGGCCCTCCAGGGCGTAGAGCAGCGAGCGATAGGCGGCGATCGCCTCCTCGGGACGCTGCCGGAAGACCAACTCTCGGGCCTCCTCCAGGCGGCTCTCGATGCTCGACTGGCAGGCGACCCAGAGAAAGCCCAGCGCGACGAATGCGACAGGTCGCATGCACGTCCTCCCGAAAACGCGGAGCGAGGGCCGCGTTCCGCATCGGACGCGGGCGCTGCGGCGGGCCGGTCTCTCAGGTGGAGTTCCGTCCCTCGTCGTCGCCCTCGCTCTCGGCGATCCGCGCCACGGCCACGACCTTCTCGTCCCGGCTGTCCAGCGTGATGAGCCGGACGCCCTGGGTGGCGCGACCAATGACGCTGATCTCACGGACGGCCATGCGAATCAAGATTCCGGTATTGGTGATGAGCATCACCTCGTCGTCGTCGCGCACCTGGCAGACCCCGGCGACCTTGCCGTTGCGCTCGGTGGTCCGGATGGAGATAAGGCCCTTTCCGCCCCGGCCCTGGAGGCGGTGCTCGGACTCGAGGGTGCGCTTGCCGTAGCCGTTCTCGGTCACCGTGAGGATGGTGGTGCCCGGCTCGACGACGTCGGCCGCGACCACGCGATCGCCGGGCTCGAGGGTGATGCCCCGGACGCCCCGCGCATCGCGGCCCATGGGGCGGACGTCGCGCTCGTTGAAGCGGATCGCCATGCCGTTGGCGGTGGAGATGAGGATGTCGGCGGAGCCGTCGGTGAGCATGGCGGCCACGAGCTCGTCGCCTTCGTCGATGCGCAGGGCGAGGATCCCGCCGGAGCGCACGTTGGAGAAGGCCATCAAATCCGTCTTCTTCACCACGCCGTTGCGCGTGACCATGAAGACGAAGCGGCCCTCCTCGAAGCGGGGCACCGGCAGCACGCGCGCGAGCTTCTCGCCCTCCTGGAACTGCACCAGGTTGACGATGGGCCGACCGAGCGCCTGGCGGCCGGCGAGCGGGATCTCGTGGACCTTGAGCCAGTGCAGGCGGCCGAGGTTGGTGAAGACGAGGAGGTAGTCGTGGGTGCTGGCCACGAAGAGCGATTCGATGAAGTCCTCCTCGCGCGTCCGGGCACCCGTCTTCCCCCGGCCACCGCGGCGCTGCGCGCGGTACTCGTTGACGGAGTTCCGCTTGACGTAGCCGTTGTGGCTGAAGGTGACGACCATGTCCTCCTCGGCGATGAGGTCCTCCTGGGTGAGCTCGCCCTCCTCCTCGCGGATCTCGGTGCGGCGCGCGTCGGCGAACTCCGCCTTCACCTCCTCGAGCTCCTTCTTGACCACGCCCATGAGGACCTCGCGGCTGCCGAGGATCTGGCGGTACCAGGCGATGTCGCGGACGAGGCCGACGAGCTCGGCGACGAGTTCGTCGCGCTCCAGACCCGTCAGCCGCGACAGCCGCATCTCGAGGATGGCGCGCGCCTGGGCCTCGGAGAAGCCCGTGCCCTCGTACGTGCGCGACAGCTCGAAGTCGGGCTGCTCCTGTTGCACGCGCGCGACCACGCGGGCGAGGCCCGCCCGCGCCGCCTCGGGGTCGAGCCGCGGCAGGTCGCGGAAGCGCTCGTGCTCGTAGAGGGCGGGGGAGAGGATGTGCTGCAGGCCCCACCGCGCCTCCTCCGGATCGGCGGACTTGCGGATCAGCTCGACCACCAGGTCGATGAGGTCCAGGGCGACGACCAGGCCCTCGACGATGTGCAGGCGCTCCTCCGCCTTGCGCAGGTCGTGGCGGGTGCGGCGGGTGACCACCTCGCGGCGGTGCGAGACGAAGCGGTCGAGCAGCTGCTTGAGGTCGAGCAGCCGCGGGACGCCGCCATCGATGGCGAGCATCATCACGCCGAAGCTCGACTCGAGGGCGGTCTGCGAGAAGAGGTTGTTGACGACGATCTGCGCCATCGCGTCGCGCTTGACCTCGATGACGATCCGCACCGGCTCCTCGCGGTCGGACTCGTCGCGCAGATCGGCGATGCCTTCGATCTTCTTCTCGCGGATGAGTTCGGCGATGCGCTCGATGAGCCGCGCCTTGTTGACCTGGTAGGGCAGCTCCTCGATGACGATGGTCTCGCGGTCGCGCTTCTCGTCGACCTCGATGCGGTACTTGGCGCGGACGCGGATCGAGCCCCGACCGGTGGTGTAGGCGTCGACGATCCCCTTGCGGCCGTGGATGATCCCGCCGGTGGGGAAGTCGGGGCCCGGCAGGTGCTGCATCAGGTCCTGGATGGTGCAGTCGGGATGGTCGATGAGGTGCAGGCAGGCATCGATCACCTCCCCCATGTTGTGCGGGGGGATGTTGGTGGCCATGCCGACCGCGATGCCCGAGGAGCCGTTGACCAGCAGGTTGGGGAAGCGCGTGGGAAGGACGAGGGGCTCCTCGGTCGAGCCGTCGAAGTTCGGCCCGAAATCCACCGTATCCTTCTCGATGTCGGCGAGCATCGCCTCGGCGAGCTTGGTCAGCCGCGCCTCGGTGTAGCGGTAGGCGGCGGCCGGGTCTCCGTCGATCGAGCCGAAGTTGCCCTGCCCCTCCACCAGCAGGTAGCGCATGTTCCAATCCTGCGCGAGGCGGACCAGGGCGTCGTAGACGGAGGCGTCGCCGTGCGGGTGATACTTCTTGAGGACCTCGCCGACCACGCCCGCGCACTTGGAGAACCTGCGGTTGTGCAGCAGACCCTCGTCGTACATCGCGTAGAGGATCCGGCGATGCACGGGCTTGAGGCCGTCGCGGACGTCGGGCAGGGCGCGGCCCACGATCACCGACATCGAGTAGTCGAGATACGAGCGCCGCATCTCGTCTTCGATGTTCACCGGAGTCGCAGGGCCGCCTGCAGGAAGGTTCGGATTCTGGCTGGACATGGCGATCGAGCTTCCCCAGGAAAACGCGGGAGACTAGCCCTTTCTGCCCGCGAAAGTCAATGGAATCATAGGTTTACGTGGATTCGCTCGCGCGGCATCCCGGCGCGGACGAGCTCCTCTTCGACCCCCTCGACCATCCCCGCGATCCCGCACAGGTAGGCGACGGCGTCGCGTACGGGAGGCAAGACCTCGCGGAATTTCTCCTGGACGTAGCGCGCGTGTCCCGAGGGCTCCGGCGGCCGGCGGGAGACGGTGAGGTGGGTGTGGACGCCGCGCGCCGGCAGGCCGGCGAGTTCCTGGGGGAAGGGGAAGTCCTGCTCGGTGCGCACGCCGAGGAAGAGGTGGACCTCGCCGTAGGCCTCGCGCTCCCCGAGGATGGCGTGGAGGAGGGCGCGGATGGGGGCGAAGCCCGAGCCGGTGGCGAAGAGCAGCACGTCCCTTCCGCGGGCGTCGTCGAGGGGAAAGCCGCGGCCCAGCGGCAGGCTGGTCCAGACCTCGTCGCCCGGCGCGAGCCGCCACAGCTGGGAGGCCACGCCCTCGCCCTCCCGGACGAGGAGTTCGAAGCGCCCGCCGCCGGGCGGGTTGGCCATGGCGAAGAAGGCGCCCGGTGCGCCGGGGCGGAGCGAGATCTCCACGAACTGGCCGGGGACCCGGTAGGCCTGCGCCACGGCCATCGGCACCTGGAGGGAAAGGAAGCGGAGTCGCGGGGTTTCGCTCCTCGCCTCGAGGAGGAGCGCGCGGTGCTGGGTCTCGGACATGCGGGGCCCGAACCTAATTGCCGCGCCCGGCCGACTCAAGGCGCCGCTGCCGACCACCCCGGCAGCGCTCGCGGTGCAGGGGGACGCGCGAGGGCCGCGAGCGCTCGCGCCGTGGCGCCGCGGGCCGTCCACCATGCGGGCGTCGCGGGAAGCTCCTGGTGCGCGCGCCGCGGGCGTGCCGGGGGGGCCGGAGCCTGGCCGCGGCGAGGCGCTCACGGCGTGGGGGGCTGCGGGGGCCGAAGCTCGAAGCGATCGAAGGTGTAGGCTACGAAGTTGCTGCGGCTCAGGTTCCAGTAGGTCCAGTCGTCGAACTCGAAGGTGGGCTGCACGCCGGTGGTCACCTCCACCAGGTAGTGCGCCGTGCCGAAGCGGGAAACCATCTCGTCCACCAGCTGCGTCGGGATGCGGAGATGGCGTTCGTCGCCGGGCAGAACCGCGTGCCAGATCGGCACCAGGGAGAACCCGGGCGGCGCGGCCAGGACGTTGACGTGGACGATGTCGGGCTCGAGGTCGCCCTGAAGCTCCCACCGCAGACTCCCCTCGAAGAAGGCGCCGGGCGGCGGCTCCACCAGGCGCAGGGGCTGCAGGAGGGGACCGAAGTCCACGCCCCTGGTCAGGTCGCCGCCCTGGCGGCGGAAGGAGACGGAGTAGGGGATCCCCGCCGGATCGCGGACCACCGCGACCAGGACCACGTGCTCGCCCGCGACGGGCGGCATCCGCTCCAGGAAGAGGACGGAATCCTCCGTGGTGCCCGTGACGCGGTCGACGGGGATGGCGCCGTCCGCGGCCAGGTCGAGGTAGGCGGTCACCGTGAGGGGGCGCGCCGGCGACCCCGGCGCCGTCGGGAAGTGGACCGGGACCTTCTGGTCGAGGCGGGTGTCGAGGATCAGGGCGAGATCGCGCAGCTCGGTCCCCGGAGGGCCGGAAAGCCCGCGCAGGTAGCCGAGCAGCAGGGGCTCGAAGCGCCCCGTCTGCCGGTCCCGGATCCCGTAGATGGCGTAGACCGTGTCCTGGATCGCCCCCCAGAAGCGGAAGGCGAAGGGGGCGCCCTCCCGATCGAGCTCGAAGGCGGAGGGGAGGTACGAGCCGAAGAGGGGGATCGAGAGCAGCGAGGGGTACGCCAGGTCGACCAGGGCGACCTCTTCCTCGTGGGGACGCAGGGGGCGCGATGCGGGCGGCTTGAAGCCCCAGACCCGGCCCGAGATGAGGCTCGGCAGGATCAACTCTGCACCGCCGCTTCCCCCGGTCCCGCCGGAGCCTCCCGAACCGCCCGAGCCGCCGGTACCACCCGCGCCGCCGCTACCGCCCGCCCCGCCCTCGCCTCCGGCTCCGCCGAAGCCGCCGATGCCGCCCTCGCCCCCCGCACCGCCGGTGCCGGGCGTCACCCGCGGCACGCCGTTGTGGCGGAGCAGGAAGGTGATGTTCTCCGAGCGGTGGTGGGCGGCGGTGGCCATCTCGTACTCGTGGCAGGCGACGGTGACGGTGACCGTCTTCACCAGGGCGGGCGAGGAGAGGGTGACCTGGCCCCGGTCGTCGGTCAGGCCCACGATGAGGTTCGAGTCGTCGGCTCCGGCAAAGACCTGGCAGCCGGGGATGGGGCGGTTCCGGTCGGGGCCGGAGCGGGCGATGACCGTGACGTTGAGCACGCCGGCCAGCGGCCCGCCCGAGGGACCGCCGTCGTCGGTCGAGGGATCGAAATAGGCGAAGCCCGCCTCGATCTCGGCGCTCTCCCCGTCCTCGCGCTCTACGCGGACGTCGACGAAGCCCTCCTTTCCGCGGGGCGAGCTCGCCTCCAGCGTGAAGGGGTCGAGGACCGCCACCGAGGCGGCCTCGGCCTCGCCGAAGAAGACGCGCATGGCGCCGCGAAAGCCGCTTCCCCGCAGCCGGACGGGCGTGCCGCCGGCCTGCGATCCCCGGGGGGGATCCACCACCGCGAGGCGGAGGGGGCCCTCGTAGACGAAGGCGTCCCGCAGCACCGCCTGTTGGGTGGGGAAGTCGCCGTCGACCACGCGGACCGGCACGGGGCCGTCGGTTCCCGGGGGACTGACCGCCTCGATCCGGTCGTCGCTCACCCGCACCACGGCGGAAGCCTCCAGCGCCCCGACGAAGACCCGCGGGTTTTTGGGGAAGTCCCGGCCCGTGAGGACGAGCGGGGTCCCGCCCTCCGCCGGCCCGGATCCGGGCTCCACGGAGACGAGCGCGAAAGCGCGCAGGTAGCGGTAGGCGCCGGGGAGGACCGCCATCCCCTCGAGCGTGCGCAGCCGCGCCTCGACGGCGCCGGGCGGGCCGGGCGGGGCGACCGCCTCCCCCGTGCCGGGCTCGCGCAGGACGAAGGAAATCGGCGCGTGGCCGAGGTAGGCGACCGCGCCCGGAGCGGCGAGGCCGCTGCCGAGGAGGTGGATGGCATTGCCGCCCTCCACCGGCCCCGCGGGAGGGACCACCGCGTAGAGCGCGGGCTGGGGGGCGTCGGGATCGACGTAGGCGAAGGGGAAGGAAGCCGTTCGCGCTTCGTCCCGCGCCTCGACGACCACCGCCCTGGGGGCGGTCGCGGGCGGCACGTCGATCTCGAGCCCTTCGCCGACCGGGCGCGCCTGCACCTCCTGGCCGTCGACGAGGATGCGCGTCTGCGGGGTGAGGCCCCGGCCTCGGATCGTCGCCGTCGTGCCCGAGAGCGGGCTCGCGGGGGGCTCGATGAAATCGATGGCGAGCTCGCCCTGGTAGCGGAAGGCGCGGCGGTAGAGGGCCTGGCGCGAGGGGGCGAGGAGGCGGACGTCCACCAGCCCGGGCTCGTCGCCGGGCGGGACGACCACGGAGAGGGATCCGTCCACCTCGCGGCGGGGCAGGAGGGCGGCGCGGCGGCCGAAGAGGATCGTGGTCTCCTCGGTGAGCCCCTCGCCGCGGAGGACCACCCGCGTCCCGCCCTCGACCGGGGCTGCAGCGGGCTCGATGGCGTCGAGGGCGAGCTGGGCGAGGTAGCGGAAGCAGCCCGCGCAGACGCGCTCGCCGCTGGCGTTGCGAACCACGACGTCCACCTCCCCCTCGATCCCGGGAGGGGTGGTGGCCTCGACCGTGTCGTCGTCGAGAAGCCGCGCGTCGAGGGAGGGGTTCTCCCCGAAGAAGACGACGAGGGAGTCGCCGGGCGGCTGCCCCTGAACGCTGGTGGCGAAGCCACGGCCGCGGATGGTCACCCGCGTCCCGCCGTCGACCATCCCCGCGCTCGGGTAGAGCGAGTGGATCTCGAAGCCGGGCCCGGGCGATCCGCCGCCGCCTCCTTCGCCGCCGGCACCGCCGGCGCCGGAGCTGCCCCCGGTTCCGCCCCCCGTTCCGCCGGCGATGATGTGGATTCCGCCGGAGCCCGAGTCGGGAGGATCCCCGCCGGGCCGGTCGTCCCTCTCGCAGGCGACCGCCACCAGAAGGGCGAACGTAGCGAGAATCGGGGGCAGGGCCCGGCGGATCATCGCGTTTCCTCTCCCGGGGCCGCCAGGGCGAACCCCGGTCGCGTCATCCGCGGACGAGGACGAGGCGACGCGGCTTCGGCGGCAACGGAAGCGCTCACTGGCCTCGGTTGCGATTGCGGATCTCGCGCACCTCGGCGCAGGTCACGCCCTCCTGGGGAGCGCAGTTCTGACCGATCTTGCAGTAGCCGATGTTGTTCTCGCCCACGTGGCAGACGATCTGGTCACGGCAGTCTTCGTCGTCCATGCAGCGCGTCCCGGAGATGCTGCAGTAGCCGCCGTCGCAGGTCTGGGTGGGGCACTGCTCGCTGGTGACGCAGGAGCACCAGCCGAAGGCGCCGCCCTCGTGGCCCACGCAGTAGCCCGCGCACTTGCCGTCCACGCACCGGCCGCGCGGGGCGACGCAGTCGGCGTCGGTCTCGCACGCCTGGGCGCCCGGCGGAGGCAGGCACGCCGCGTCGTTCGTGCAGACGGTGTCGGTGAGGACGAGGACGTCCGCGCAGCGGAAGCCGTTCGGGCAGGACTCGCCGTTGGCGCAGTTGACGCCGCAGAAGTTCAGCGTGCTCCGGGTGGTGTCGAGCAGGCAGTAGTTGGCCCTGCCCTGGCAGGCGTCGAAGGCGTTGCCGGGCTGCCGGTTGCAGGGCTCGCAGAAGGGCCCGCGCGGATCGTCGATGCAGATCTTGAACGGGTTGGTCGGGTCGGGGTTGTCCACGCAGATCTGCCCCCACTCGCAGTGCGAGTCCTCGGTGCAGGTATCGGCGTGGCAGGCGCCCCGAGCGCAGAAGCGGCGGCCCTCCTCGGTCTCCGCGTCGCACTTGCACGCGTCCACCCCGTCGTCGGTCGCGCAGAGGCAGACCTGGCGATACGGGCAGTCGCCGTGGGTGCGGCAGCCGGGCACGCAGGTGGAGGTGTCGGCGTCGCAGACCTCGCCCTCCGAGCACTGCAGGTCGATGGAACAGCCCGAGCGCCGACAGATGCTGGTGGCGATGTCGCAGAACTCGCCCCGGTCGCAGTCGGCGTTCCACTCGCAGATGCGGTTCGGGTGGCAGAAGCCGTTGCCGCCCGGGAGCGGCTCGCAGTGCTCCTGCATGTCGCAGGCGCGGTCGCTGCGGCAGGCGCAGCGACCCACCTTGGCGTCGCAATACCAGTCGGGGCGGCCGTACTTCTGGACGCATTCCTCGTCGCTGCTGCAGAGCCGTTCGACGATGGGGTCGTTCTCGCAGGCGACTGCGGCGAGACCGGCCAAGATCGCCGCGGAAACGAAGGTCAAGGAGTGACGCATCATGGGAACAAGACGATCTGGTGCCAGGTGAAGGAGTGGAAGCTGCCGATGCTGACGCCGGCGTAGTTCCAGTCCGGGAAGGAGAAGGAGGGCTGGCTGCCGGTGATGATGTTCGCCACCAGGAACGCGCCTCCCAGCCTCGCCTGCAGCGCGGCCACTACGTCCGCTGGCACGGTCACACGGCGCTCGTCACCCGGAAGGACGACGTGCCAGTGGGGGATCGATCCTGCCAGTGTCGGCTGGAAGAGGTTGATGAAGATCACGTCAGGCTCGAGCGCGCTCGGCGCGATCTCCCACTCGAGGGTAGTGTCGAGGACGCCGCCGAGGATGCCGCCGAGATCCACGAGGGGCGGCCAGGTGACGGTGACCGGGCCGAGGAGGGGGCCGATGGTCACGCCCTGGGTCGGATCTCCGCTCTGTCGCCGATACGTGAAGGTGTAGGGCACCGTGCCCTTGGTCTGGCCCCAGGCCTGGAAGATCAGGCTCTCGCCCGAGACCGCCGGCATGTGCTCTAGGACCGCCCGGCCGGGATCGTCGCGGTTGACCGCCTGCCCGAGGCGGATGACGCCGTCGCCACCCAGGTCGAGGTAGGCCGTGACCTGGACGCTGTTCGCGGCGTCCCACGGCGGGTTGAGGATGGTGACCGGGATGGTGCGGTCCAGGCGCGTGTCGAGGACGATGTCGGCGCCCATGTAGGTCTCGCTCTCGGGCACGCTGATGCCGCGCGTGTACCCGAAGAGGAGCGGCTCGAATGCGCCGGTATCCAGGTTGCGGATGCCGTAGGTGGCGTGGAAGGTGAAATAGCCCGGTCCCCGGAACTGGAAGGCGTACTCTCCACCCTCCTCGAGGACTTCCACGAAGGGGATGTCCTCCTCGCGGACGAAGGGGGGAGCGTCGTAGATGCTGGGGAAGGCGACGCTGACGATGGCCACCTCCTCCTCGTTGGGCGCCAGAGTGCGCGAGGGAGGCCGCTTGAAGCCGTAGACCCGGCCGCCCACGGTGCCCGGCTCGGGCTGGGGAGGAGGCGGAGGAGGAGGTTCGGCAGGCCCGTTGTAGGAGAGGAGGACGGTCAGGTTCTCCGAAACGTGGTTGGCCACCGTGGCGATCTCGTAGTTCTCGCAGAGCACGGAGACGCTCACGGCCTTCACCAGCGAGGGATCGGAGAAGGTCACCTGACCGCGGTCGTCGGTCACCTTGACCAGGCGGGTGGCGTCGTCGGCGCCCACGTAGACCTGGCAACCCGCCACGGGCTGGTTCTCGTTGGGGCCGGAAACGGCGATGGCGGTGACGTTGAGCACGCCGTTGAGCGGCCCGCCAGACGCGCCGCCGTAGCCCGAGCTGGGGTTGTAGAAGCTGAAGCCCGCCTCGAGCACGGCCACCGCCCCGTCCTCGCGCTCCACGCGCACGTCGACCGTGCCCACGTCGCCGCGCGGGGTGAAAACCTCCAGGGTGAAGGGATCGAGGACGACGACGCTCTGCGCCTCGGCGCCGCCGAACTGCACGCGCATGGCGCCGCGAAAGCCGGCCCCGCGGACGAAGACGCGCGTGCCGCCCGGTCGCGCGGCGGTCGGGGGATCGACGAGGTCCAGCCGCAGCGGCCCCTCGTAGGTGAAGGCGCCGGCGAGGACCGCGCGCGCCTCCGGATCGGCGGCGTCCACCACCCGGACGGGAGCCTTGCCGTCCGTTCCGGGCGGAGTCACCGCCTCGATGCGGGTGGCGTCGATCCGGACCACGTTCATGGCCGGCAGCGCGCCCACGTACACGACGGGGTTCTCCGGGAATCCCTCGCCGAGGATGGCGATGGCGGTGCCGCCCTCCACCGGGCCGACGGCGGGCTCGACGGAGTGGATGGTCATGGCACGCAGGTAGCGGAAGGCGCCGGGGAGGATCTTCTGACCGCCGGCGCTGCGCACGCGCACGTCGACGGTCCCCGCCGGGCCGGGCGGAACGGTGACGCGCGCGACGTTGGCGCTCTCCCATACGACGGCGCTCGCGGGCGTCGAGCCGAAGTAGACGGCCAGCGTGTTCGGGTCGAAGCCGTTGCCGAGGACGCGGACCACCGCGCCGCCCGTGGCGAGCGCGCGCGGGGGGGCGACGGCATACGCGTCGAAGCTGGCGTCGGCGGGGTCGTAGTAGGCGAAGGGAAAGGAGGCGACGCCGCCGCCGTCGCGGACCTCGACCTGGACTGGCCCCGGCGCCGATGCGCGCGGGATGGTCACCTCCAGGCCCTCCGGGGTCAGCCGCGCCGGCGCCTCGACCGCGCCGAAGTAGACCCGTGCGGAGCTGGTGAAGCCCTCGCCGCGGACGAGCGCAGTCTCGCCGCCGCCGAGCGGGCTCGCCGGGGGCTCGACGGAGTCGATGCGCAGTTCCGCCTGGTACCGGAAGGCGCGCCGCAGCACCGAGGAGCGCCCGGAGGAGATCGCCCGGACGTCGACCAGGCCCGCCTGGTCACCCGGCGGCAGCACCACCGAGAGGGAGCCGTCCGGCCGCACCTCGGGCAGGAGCGCGGCCCGATTTCCGAAGAGCACCAGGGTGCTCTCCTCCAGGCCCTCCCCGCGCAACGTCACGCGCGTGCCGCCCTCCACGGGACCCGAGGCCGGCTCCACGACGCGCAGGTCGAGCGGGGGCAAGTACTGGAAGCAGCCCCGGCAGACGCGCTCGCCGCTCGAGTTGCGCACCACCACGTCGATGGCGCCCACGAGGCCCGGCGGCGTCGTCACCTGGATGGTGCGGTCGTCGACCACGCGCGTGTCGACCGAGGGGTTGTCGCCGAAGTAGACCACGGTCGACTGGCCCGGCGCCTCGCCGGGGACGCTGGTCAGGAAGCCGGCGCCGGTGATGGTCACGCGCGTGCCGCCGTCCACCGTGCCGCGGCTGGGGTAGACGCCGGTGACGTCGAAGGGGGGCGGGAGTACCTCGCCGCCCGTGCCGCCGGTACCCCCGGTGCCGCCGCCCGTTCCACCGGTCCCGCCGCCGGTACCTCCCGTGATGATGTTGATGCCGCCCGAACCGCCCGGGCCCCCCGCGCCCGAACCACTCCCGTCCGGATCGCCGCAGGCGATCCCGGACAGCAACGCGATCGCGGCCAGCGAGAGATAGCGAAGCGCCGTACGCCGCATGGCAAACCCCCTTTCAGGGTCGTGCAATCTGCAATCCATATCCGTTTTCGGTGCGGCTGTCGCTCGCCCGCACCCGGAGGAAAGCTCGGCCCCGGTCGAGCCGCGTGGCCTTCACCTGCTTCTCCATGGAGGTGGAGTCGTCGCGGGAGAGGAGGGTGCTTCCGTCGCCATCGTAGAGCTCGAGCTCCAGGTTCCCGAGATCCTCTTGCAAAAGGGTGGCGGTCAGGCCCTGCCCCACCGGAACCTCGATCTCGTACCAGTCGGTGTCGGCCGGACAGATCACCAGGCCCGGCTGCACCCCCGCGACCAGCTTCGTGGCCATGTGGACCTCGTCGTTGGGCTCGAAATCGTCGTTGCGGCAGGGGCGGCCCTTGGCGACGAGGACGTCGAGCGAGTAGTAGACCCGCTCGTTTCGCGTTCGGATGCGTAGGAAGTAGTCGGCGGTCTGGTTGACCGTCAGCTTGATCTCGTGGGTGCTGGTCGCGAGCACCAGGCCGTCGGCGGTGCGGAACTGCGCCTCGAAACCGGTCATCGACAATGCATCCGTGTTGATGACGATGCTGATCCGATCACCCTCCGACAGCTCGAGGCGATACCACTTCTCCTCGTTTTCGCAGACGACGAGGTTGCGGCGCTCGCCCTGGCCGATGAGCACGGCCTGCTCCTGGGTGCCGTTCGGAGCGTCCTGGTCCGGCTGACAGGCGCGGAGGCGGCACTGGCCGTCGGCCACGTCGCAGCGCTCGTCGGGGAGGCACTCGTTGTCCGAGGTGCACGGGGGCGGCGGCTCGGTGCAGATGCGGATGCGCCGGTTGCATACCTGACCCGCCGGGCAGTCGCGGTCGGTGAAGCAGGTGCCCTCGGCGATGCAGCGGCCGCCGTCGCAGACGAGACCGAGGGTGCAGTCCTCGTCGGAGACGCACTCCACGCAGTGGCCGTCGACGCAGATCTCTCGCGCCCGGCAGACCTCCGCCTGGTTCTCGGGAGTGCAGGCGATCTCGCACTGGCCCGTCCGCTCGTTGCAGACCTCGCCCTCGGCGCATTCCAGGTCGTCTCCGCAGCCGAGGTCCTCCTCGCAGACGGGCGGATTGCCCACCCGCGTGTTGCAGCGCATGCCCTCCGGGCACTGTCCCAGCATGCCGCAGGGGGTGGCGAGGTCCACCGCGATGCAGAGCCCCTGCACGCAGGAGCGCCCGAGCGGGCACTGGTCGTGGGCGGAGCACTCGTTGCCCCAGCCGTCCCGGAAAACGCAGCGCAGGGAGGCGGGGTCGCAGCGCTCCACCCGCAGGCAGTGACCGTCGGAACCGCAGGGGGAGCACTCGCCCTCGATGCAGGCGAGGCCCGGCTCGCAGTCGAGGTTGGTCTCGCACTCGGGCTCGGGACCGCCCCCGGTGCCGGCGTTGCCGCCGTCGCACTTGGAACCCTTGCATTCGGACTCCCCGCAGCCGAGAGGGAGCCCGGCGCCGATGGCCAGGGCGACGACGAACCAGAATGGGATCGAGCGTCTCATCGAGCGACTGCCTCCCGAATCACGTCGATGGGGGTCAGGGTTGCCGAAGGCCAGTCGATCTCGAGGACCTCCCAGATCTGGCCGGGCTTGACCAGGACCTGGGATTTCTGGGCCTCGAGGATCCCGAATACCTTGACCTCGATGGTCGCCAGGGTCTCCGGCTTTGCCGCGCCGTTGTCCTTGGCGAATTCCACGACGACCCTGTATTTGCCGCCCGAGGGCTTGGAGAAGACGATCTCCTCCGGGCCGTATCCCTTCAGCGACTCCCGGGTGAAGCGCGGGTCGTCGGTGGCGTCTCCGGGGATTCCGAAGTCGGGCGTGCGGTTGTCCCAGAAGCAATCGCCCTCCGAGTAGAGTTCGGCGTTGCCCTCCAGCAGGTGCAGGTCGAGGTCCGTGGTCGGATGGGTCCACTTGAGGACGATCTCCAGGTCGTCCTCGGCCTGGATCTGGAGCGTCTGGACCTTGCACGGGGTGGCGAGGCTCCCGTCCTCCGGATGGCACCGGACGCCCAGGGAGTCGTAGACGTCCAGGCCGATCACGTACTCGCCGGGCTCGCTCACGGTGAGGGTGGGCGTGGGCGAGGTGGGATCGTCGAAGACGACCGTGGCGCCGAAGGGCTGGTACTTGATGCGCCACTCGAAGCTCAGCGGCTCGTGCCCGTCCACGTCGTGCGAGGCGGTGCCGTCCAGGGCGATGGGGAGGTTGGGCGCGTGGTTGTGCGGGTCGACGGAGAATTCGGCGATCGGCGCCCGGTTCACCGTTGCGTGCAGCGGGATCTCCACCTCGCGCCGGTCGGGGTCGGTGGTGCGGATCCGGAGCGTCCCGAAGAGTTCGTCTTCCACGATGTCGCCGGTCGGGGCGCAGGCGACCTGGACGACGACCTCGCCGCCCGGCTTTCCGTCGCGGCCCGCGGGAAGCTCGACGGGCCGCGTGGAGCCGAGGACGGCGAAGGCGGGGCTCGAACCCTCGACGATCTCCACCGACTCCACCAGGAGGGGGGCGCTCCCCATGGAGGCGATGCGCACGTTCTCCACCTCCTGCGTCCACTCGCCCACCATGCCGAAGTCGATGGTGTCGGGCTCGATGTGCGCGCGGCCGATGGTGGAACCCTCGCCAATCAGGCCGACGCGAGCCTCCTTCTTGTCGGGGTCGTTGCTCTCGACCAGGAGGAAGCCGGAGAAGGGGCCCTGGCGCGCTGGCCGGAAGACGACGCGGACCTCGATCGACTCGTTGGCCCGGAGGCTGATGGTCTCCTCGAAGGGCTCGGCGAGGGAGAAGACGCCCTCCTCGCCCTCGATGACCAGGTTCCGGATCTCCAGCGTGGCGCGGCTGCGATTCGCGAGCTCGAGCCTGAGCTCCCGGGGGATGAGGACCGGAACCGGTCCGAAATCCAGGAGGGGAGAGCCGTCGTCGTCCACGTGCGTGGCGACGATGTCGAGGCGCGGGTAGACCTGGCTCGTGACGTCCTCGGAACAGGCCGCCGCGACGATCAGACACAGGCTGGTCAGAGCGATGCGTCTCACTTCTCCCTCGGCGTGTATTCGACCTCGACGACGCTGCCCGGCCCCGGGACCGCGTCGAGGGCGAAGACGATGGTGTTGTCCCTCGGCTCGAACCAGAAGCCGACCCGCTGGCTTTGATCGTAGCTCGGCCGGCAGACGAGCATGGGCCTCTCCGACTCGCATCGGTCCTCGGTCTCGAAGCAGAATGGGGCGCTCAGCTTGGGATAGTCTCGCGGGGTGGTGCAGGGGTACTGGACCTCGACCCGGTGGAGGACGCGCTGGAGGATGTCGAGATCGACCTCGTTCTTGTTCGGCCCGGCGCTGAGCGGAGCCGAGAGCTGGAATCGCTTGCGCAGGCCGAGACCGGTGTAGGCCAGGTCCTCCAGGGTCTGCGCCCAGTCCTGTAGGCAGATGTTGCCAAGGATCCCACCCGTCAATTTCGTGAGTTCCTTGTAGCGGGCCCCCGGCTTCACGATCGCATCGCCCTCTTCGTTGACGCACTCGGCGGGGAGGGGCGACTCGTTGGGGCCAGCGATGGCCGAGACGATCACGGTTTTCTCATTCCCCCGGCTCTTGAGCGAACGGAAGCGGCGTTCGAAGTAGCGAACCTCGTCGCGCGACTCGTCGTCTTCGTCCGAGACGAAGATGATGTAGAGGTAGGCCTCGCTCCGCAGGAAGGCTGGCTTTCCATCCGATTCGGTGATCTGGCTCGCCGCCTCGACGGCGAGCTCCGCCGCGCGGAAGCCCTCCTCGCGGGCGGCACCGCTGGTGCCCACCAGCGCGCGCTTCTTGAAGAGCAAGAGCGGGTCGTAGTCGGTGGTGGGCCGAAGGATGGGGGGCTCGCCCGCCTCGTACTGGATCTTGCCGGCGTCCCGGATGGCGTCGGTGGTGGCCACCGCCAGGCGGTAGTCGACCTCGCCGCTCTCGCCGACCCGCCTCGGATCGGGATCGATGAGGCGGAAGAAGTGCTCGAAGTTGTTCGACAGGTTCTCCTGATGCCGCGCCATCGAGCCCGAGTTATCGATGACGAAGAGGATGTCGATCGCCGAGGCCTTTTTTTGCTCGAAGCGATCGATCACCCGGTCCCGTGGTTTCACCACGACGACGGGGTCCTCGCCGCAGGCGGTGGCGGCGAGGGCGACGGCGAGGCACGATGCGAGTCTGCGCACGGATCGAACCATTCCTGCCTCCTCGAAGCGCGACGCTCCGAGTCGTTCGGTACCGAGGGTCGAAAGTCTAGCACCGCCGGGGCCTTTGCCCAAGGGTGACGCAGGAAAGGATTCAGCTCGTTTCAGATGCCGAACGTCGTGCCGTTCGACCCCGCGAACGGGGGCCTTCTGTTGCAGACGGAGGGGCCGTCTCGTGGTAAAAACCCCGGCATGCGCTCGTCTCTCGTCCGTTGCCTGGTTGGCGTATCGTTCGTTTTATTGGCCGCGTGCGACTCCGGTGGCGGAGGTGATGGCGACCCCTGCCGGGGCGTCGTCTGCAGGCGCGGTCAGGAGTGCGTGCAGGGCAAGTGCGTGGACCGGGAGCCCCCGGAACCCGAGGGGTGCGAGACGAACGCCGATTGCATGTTCCACCCTGACGGCGAGTTCTGCGATCGGGTGACGAAGCGGTGCGTCGCATGCTTCACCGATTCGCACTGTCACCCCGCGCGCACCTGCAGGGCGGGCCGGTGCGAGGGCACCGTCTGCACCACCGACGACGACTGCGGAGCGGACGCGCCTTTCTGCAACGCGGCCGGTGATGCCTGCCTCGCCTGTCTGCGCGACGACCACTGCGAGGAGGGATTCGTCTGCCGGGCCGGCGCCTGCGTGTCGGAGCGGGCCTGCGGAACGGACGAGGACTGCGCGGAGCCAACGCCCTACTGCGTGGACGGCATCTGCTCGGCCTGCCGGGACGACGGGGATTGCCCCGCGGGACAGGGCTGCGCGGCGGATCGGATCTGCCGGGACCTGAGCTGCAGCACGGACGCCGATTGCTCGGCTTTCGAGGGGCGCAGCTGCCGCGGAGGCCAGTGCCGGGTCGGGGAGTGCGACGTCTCCGAGGAGTGCCCCGACGACCGCCCCTACTGCGTGGAGAACGCCTGCGTGCGCTGCACGTCGACGGAGGGCTGCCCCGCGGGGCAGGCCTGCGTCGGCGGCGAGACCTGCGAGCCCATCGCCTGCGACGTCCTCGAGGACTGCCCGGTCGGCTCGATCTGCGAGGACGAAAACTGCCAGTCCGCCGAGTTCTGCGACGCGGAAGCCGACTGCCTCGACCCGCGCCTGCCGCACTGCCTGGAGGGCCGCTGCGTGCGCTGCGTCTCGGGCGAGAGCTGCGGTCCCTGGGAGGTCTGCGAGGGCGGGGAATGCGTGCCCTTTGCCGTCTGTGGGGCGGATTCGCACTGCCGCGGCGGCTTCGTCTGCGAGGATGGCGGCTGCGTTTCATGCCGCGCCGACTCCCAGTGCCCGCGCGGCGTCTGCGTGGACGGAATCTGCTCGCCGGCTCCCTCCTGCACGAGCGACGCGCAGTGCCCGGGCGGGGCCTGCGACCGCGGCGTCTGCGTGGGCTGTGTCGTGGACGGCGACTGCCGGCCGGGGCAGTTCTGCGTCGACGGCGCCTGCACCGCGGGTCCCCTCTGCCACGAGGGGGCGGGCTGCCCGCCCGGTCAGGTCTGCGACGCGGGGACCTGCGTGCCCGCCGGCTGCGCGGACGACGCGCTCGAGCCCGATGGTGGTCCGGCGCTGGCCCGGCCCATCGGCCTGCGCACGCCGGAGAGCCGCACCATCTGCCCCGGCGACGAGGACTGGTTCGTCTTCCAGGCGGCGGAGGGCGTGCAGATGGAGATCTCGCTCGCCGAGGCGCCCGAGGGCGTCGAGCTCGCGCTGATCTGGTTCTCGCCCGGCGAGGAGCGGCGGCGCATGGAGCGCGTGGCGACCCACGGCCTCCTCGCGGGCGGGCTGCCGGCGGCGGCGGCGAACCGCTACTTCGTGGTGGTGCGATCCGCGGAGGCGAGCGGGGACTACGTGCTGCTCGTCGAGCCCGCCCAGGGCTGCCGCGACGCCCTCGAGCCCGAGGACACGCCGGCGCAGGCCGTCGACCTGGAGCCCGGGAGGCTCTACGAGGGCCTGCGCCTCTGCAATTTCGACCACTACAGGCTCGCGGTTCCGGCTCAGGCCCAGGCGCGCTTCTACGCCTTCTTCGGCGCCGGCAGCCTCGACATCCAGGTCTTCCACGACGGCACCCGCCTCCCCGTGCCCGTGGTTCCCGTGGGCGTGCACGGCGGGGGGCGGTCGGTGACGATCCCGCCCGCCAGCGAGGACCGGACTCTCGTCTTCCGGCTGGCGACGCAGGGGAGCAATCCCGCGCCGGATCACTACGGCATCTACGCGGCGGTCGAGCCGCCGGCGAGCTGCAGCGCGGGGATCCTGCTGCTCGACTCGGCGCAGGAGCGAGCGCGCGTGCGCGGCACCACGGCGGGCTCGCGGCTCTCGCTTTCCGGCGCCTGCGGCGCCCTTTCCGAGGCCCGGACCTATCTCGTGCAGGTGGACCGGCCGTCGCGCCTGGTCGCCAGCATCGCCGCCGAGTTCCCCGGGGCGAGGCTCGCCCTCTTCGACGCCTCGTGCGGGACGGCCGTCGCCTGCCGCAACTCGACGGGCGAGAAGGCCGTCCTCGACGTGCCGGAGCTCTCGCCCGGCACCTACGTGCTGGCGGTCGCCGCGGGCGCGGCGGGCGGCGGCTGGTACGACCTCGGCGTGCAGCTGGACGAGCCGCTGCCCTCGCCCGCCAACGACCTCTGCGAGGACGCGCACTCGCTCGATCTCTCCTCGCCGGTGGTGGTGCAGGGCAGCACGGTGGGCGCCGGCAGCGACTTCCTCGCCGTCTGCACCGCGCTCGCGCCGGACGTCTTCTACGAGTTCGCGCTCGGCGAGCCGTCGCGCGTGGTCTTCGACCTGCGCGGCGACACGCCGCACACGCTCGTCCTGGTGGAGGACGCCTGCGACCAGCCGCACGCGCCGACGAGCCCCTGCTGGAGCGAGGCGCGAAAGGAGCTCGAGCTTCCGGCCGGAACCTACCGGCTCGGTGTCCTCGCCACCTCGGGCCGCGCGGGCCCCTTCGAGCTCGGCATCCAGGTCGTGGAGACGCCGGCGAACGACCGGTGCGAGGACGCGATCCCGATCCTGACGAGCGGGACTTTGACCGGCGATACCACCTGGGCGCGCGACCACAGCTCCTACCCCATCCAGCAGAGCTGCACGGGGTACCTGCTCGGCGGGCACGACGTCTTCTACGCGGTCTCGCTCGCCGCCGGGCAGACCCTGTCGGTGACCGTGACGCCGGACCCCGCCTACGACGTGGCGGTCTACGTGCGCTCGAGCTGCGACGCCGGTGCGAGCTGCCTGGCCGGCGCCGACGCGGGGTTGAAGGGCGAGGCGGAGACCCTCTCCTTCACCGCTCTCGCCGACGGCACCTACCTGCTGGTCGTGGACGGCGCGAGCGGCGGTGGCCCCTTCCAGATGCAGGTCCAGATCCAGTAGGGCGCGCGGCAGGCGCGTCTCGGGGCGGGCGCGGAACGCCCGCCCTTTTCGTTTCGGGGGCACTCCGCGGCGGACGCGCGCTCCTGGCGGCGCCCTCGGGGCGCGCGCGCCGGCACCGGATACCGGGTGGCGCGGACGGCTTTTCCGTGGCGGGCGCTACGTTCCCAGGTAGGCCCGGCGCACCTCGGGCGAGGCCAGCAGCTCCGCCCCCGTGCCCTCGAGGACGATGCGGCCCGTCTCCAGCACGTAGGCCCGGTCGGCGAGCTCCAGGGCCATGGCCGCGTTCTGCTCCACGAGGAGGAGCGAGGTGCCGCGCCGGCGGACCTCCTCGAGCGCGTCGAAGATCCGCTCGACGATCCGGGGCGCGAGGCCCAGCGAGGGCTCGTCGAGGAGAAGGAGGCGCGGCGCGCTCATCAGCGCGCGGGCGATGGCCAGCATCTGTTGCTCGCCGCCGGAGAGCGTGCCGGCCACCTGGTCGAGGCGCTCGCGGAGGCGCGGAAAGAGCGAGAGCGCGTGCTCGCGGTCACGCGCCACGCCCTCGGGATCGCGCCGGAGGTAGGCGCCGAGCTCGAGGTTCTCGCGCACGGTGAGGTTGAGGAAGATGCCGCGGCCCTCGGGGGCGTGCGCCAGCCCCAGCGCCACAAGGCGGTGAGCGGGGCGGCCGCCGATCTCCTCGCCGCGAAAGCGGATCGATCCCGAGGCGGGCGGAAGCAGGCCCGAGATGGCGCGCAGCGTGGTGGTCTTGCCCGCGCCGTTGGCGCCGATCAGCGCCACCACCTCTCCCTCCCGCACCTCGAGCGAGATGCCGTGCAGCGCCTGGATCACGCCGTAGCGCGCCGTGACGTTTTCGAGGACGAGGAGGGGTGCGGACCCGTTGGCGATCATGCGCCCACCTCCTCCAAGGCGGAGCGCCGCGGCGCGGAGGCCTGACTGCCCAGGTAGGCCTCGATCACCCGCGGATCGCGGCGCACCTCCTCGGGCGAGCCCTCCGCGATCGGCTTTCCTTGGTCGAGGACGAGGACGCGCTCGCAGATCCCCATGACCAGGCGCATGTCGTGCTCGATGAGGAGGATGGCCAGGCCGAGGTCGTCGCGGATCTGGCGAATGAGCTCCATCAGCTCGACCTTTTCGGCGCCGTTCATCCCCGCGGCCGGCTCGTCGAGCAAAAGGCATTTGGGCTGCGTGGCCAGGGCGCGGGCGATCTCGAGCCTCCGCTGCTCGCCGTAGGGGAGATTCTTCGCCAGCTCGTCGCGCCGGTGCCACAGGTTCATGCGCTCGAGAAGTTGGCGGGACCGGCGCGCGATCTCGTCCTCCTCGCGCAGCGCGAAGGGCGTGCGCAGGATGCTGCGGATCCACCCCGCGCGCACCCGCGCGTGGCAGGCGATGCGCACGTTGTCGTAGACGGTGAGCTCCTTGAAGAGGCGGATGTTCTGGAAGGTGCGCGCCAGGCCCCGCGCCGCGATGCGGCTGGGGCGCTCGCCGTTCACCACCTCGCCGCAGATGGCCACCTCTCCCGAGGTGGGGCGGTAGATGCCGGTGAGCACGTTGAAGGCGGTGGTCTTGCCGGCGCCGTTGGGGCCGATGAGGCCGACGAGTTCTCCGGGCGCGATCGCCAGCTCGAAGCCGGTGAGCGCCTGAAGACCGCCGAAGCGGATGGAGACCCGCCGCGCGTGCAGGACCGGGATCATGGCGCCACCTCCAGCTCCGGCGACTTCCGCCTGCGGCGGAGCATGGCCCAGACCTCCTGCCGGCCGAGGATGCCGCGGGGGCGGAGCAGCATCATCGCCAGAAGGAGCGAGGCGTAGATCACCATGCGCAGGTCGACGCCGGTGTGCTCCCGCAGCGGTCGCAGGGCCTCGGGGAGGACCGTGAGCAGGATCGCGGCGAGGATGGCGCCGGAAATCGATCCCATCCCCCCGAGCACGACCATGACCACCACCTCGACGGACTTGAGGAAGGTGAAGTCCCGGGGGGTGAGGATGGTGAGGTAGTAGCCGAGGAGCGCGCCGGCCACGCCGGCGAAGAAGGACGAGGCCACGAAGGCGCGAACCTTGTATCCGGTGGTGTCGATGCCCATGGCCTCGGCCGCGATCTCGTCCTCGCGGATGGCGGCCAGCGCCCGGCCGTGGGTGGACTCCTGCAAGCGCTTGGCGAAGAGGACCGTGACGAGGGCCCACAAGAAAATCCAGAACAAATTGGTGAGCGGGGGGATCCCGACCAGCCCCGTGGCCGCGCCCAGGATTTCCACGTTTTCGATGGTCACGCGGATGATCTCGGCGAAGCCGAGGGTGACGATGGCGAGGTAGTCGCCGCGCAGCCGCAGCGAGGGGAGGCCGACGAAGAAACCGGCGAGGCCGGCGGCGGCGCCGCCGAGCAGGGTGGCGAGAAAAAATAGAATCGTGTCCGAGACGGGCTCGGAGATGTACATCAATTTGTACTCGGAGATGGCCTGCGTCCCGAAGAGGGCGGCGGTGTATCCGCCCACCGCCATGAATCCCGCGTGGCCGAGCGAAAACTGTCCCGTCAGGCCATTCACGATGTGGAGGGAAACGGCGAGGATGACGTTGATCCCCGCCAGGCCCACAACGTACATCGGGTAGCTCTGCGAGGCGGACGGCAGGACGGCGCTGGCCAGGCCGACGAGGAGAAGGCCGGCGAGGATCCACGCCCAGCTTTCGAGGACGCGCGCCTTCATACCTTTTCCACCACGGCCTTTCCGAAGATGCCGGAAGGCTTGAAGACGAGGACGAGGATCAGGATCCCGAAGGCGACGGCATCGCGATAGCTCGACGAGCCGTAGCCGACCGCCATCGCCTCCACGAGGCCGATGGTCATTCCGCCGACCATGGCGCCGCGGATGTTTCCGATCCCGCCGAGCACGGCCGCCACGAAGGCCTTCAGGCCGAGGAGGACGCCCATCGTCGGCTCGATGCGCGGGTAGCTCAGCCCGACGAGGATGCCCGCGGCCGCGGCCAGGGCCGAGCCCACCATGAAGGTGAGGGCGATCACCCGGTTGGCATCGATCCCCATCAGCCCGGCGGTGCGCCCGTCGAAGGAGACGGCGCGCATGGCGGCGCCGAAGCGCGTGTGGAAGACGAGGCGGTGCAGGCCGATCATCAGGAGCACGGCGGAGCCGAGCGTCACCGCCTGCAGCGTGGTCACCCCTACGCCCGCGACGGAAAGGAGGCTGCGGTTGGGGAGCAGCGGCGGGAAGAAGCGCGGCGAGGGGCCCATGAAGAAGGGGAGCTGGCCGATGGCCTGGATGAGCATGGAGACGCCCATGGCGGTGATCAGGGCGTTCAGGCGGGGGCTATTGCGGAGGGGCCGGTAGGCGAAGCGCTCGATCACGACGCCGATGCCGGCGCAGATGGCCATCGAGAGCGAGAGGACGACGAGGAAGCGCGGCCCGCGCTGGAAGGCCGGAAGCCAGCTCGCCAGGTAGTAGCCGGAGAAGGCCCCCAGCATGAAGACCTCGGCGTGCGCGAAGTTGATGAGCTGCAGCACGCCGTAGACCATCGTGTAGCCCAGCGCGATGAGGGCGTAGACCGAACCCAGGGAAAGACCGTTGACGAGGTGCTGGAAGAACTCGGTCACGGCTCGATGGTGCGCGCGAAGGTGGCGGCGCGGTTGCGGATCTTGAGCACGACCGCCGGTTTCACGGGGTTGTGGTGGTCGTCCATGGTGATGGTGCCCGTCACACCGCGAAACTCCCGGGTGGTGGCCAGCGCGTAGCGGATCGCGGCGCGCTCGAGGCTGCCGACGCGGGCGATGGCGTCGGCCGCGAGGCGCGCGGCGTCGTAGCCCAGCGCCGCCAGCGCGTCCGGTACCTCGCCGTAGGCCTCGCGGTAGCGGGCGATGAAACCCTGGACGATCGGGTCGGGGTTCTCGAAGGAGTAGTGGTTGGAGAAGAAGGAGCCCTCCAGGGCGTCGCCGCCGATCTCGTAGAGCTTGCTCGAATCCCAGCCGTCGCCGCCCATGAGCGGGACGTTCATGCCGAGCTCGCGGACCTGCCGGGCGATGAGGCCGACGTCGGTGTAGTAGCCGGGGACGTAGATCGCCTCGGGATTCTTCGCGCGGATCTCGGTGAGCTGCGAGCGGAAGTCGATGTCGCCGGCCGAGTAGCTCTGGTCGCTGACCACCGTCCCGCCGAGCTCGGTGAAGGCGTCCACGAAGAAGTTGGCCAGGCCCACGGAGTAGTCGTTGCGCACGTCGCGTAGGACCGCCACGCGGGTGAGGCCGAGCTCCTCCCGGGCGAAGCGCGCCATCACTCTGCCCTGGAAGGGATCGATGAAGCAGGTGCGGAAGACCCACTGGCGGCCCTCAGTCACCCGGGGGTTGGTGGACGCGGGGCTGATCATGGGGACGCCGTGCTCCTCGGCGATCGGCGCCATGGCCAGCGATCGGGACGAGGCCACCTCGCCGAGCAGCACGTGGACGCGGTCGCGCACCACGAGGCGATGGGCGGCGGCGGCGCTCTCGGTGGGTTTGCCCTGGTTGTCGTAGGTGATGACGCGGATGGGCCGGCCGAGGACGCCGCCCGCCTCGTTGATCTCCTTGACGGCCAGGGCGATGCCCCGGCTCTGCGACTGGCCGAAGGTCGCCTCCGGCCCGGTGAGCGAGGCGACCTCGCCGAAGAGGATCTCGGTCGCCTCGGAGCTACCTCCGCCGGTGCCGAGGCCGGGCGCGCTGCGCGCCCCAGACTTCCTCTCGCAGCCCGCGAGGGCGACGACGGCGCAGAGCAGGACGAGCGAGGCGCCCCGCGGGATCGCGGAACGGCCGACGCCCCGGTCGAGCGGGCCGCGGCTCTGTCGGCAGGTCATCGCATCCTCTCCGCTTCGTGAAGAGGCAATTCAACAATGCAGAAGAGGATGTGGTCAACCGATGGGGACAGGGCCCCGGATTGACACCTCGCGACGCCGCGGCTACAGCCGGGAACGATGGGCGCACCCGAGATCCTCATCGTGGACGACAACGAGGAGCTGGCCGCGCTCCTCGGCGAACTCTTCGAACGCGCCGGCTATCGCAGCCGCGTCGTCCACCGCGGGCGGGCGGCGATCGCGGCCATCGAGGAGAATCCTCCGGCGGCCGCGGTGGTCGACATCCTCCTGCCGGACGTCGTCGGCTACAAGGTCGCCAAGCACCTCTCGGAGCGAAACATCCCCTTCGTTTTCATCACCGGCGTCTTCCGCGGCGCGCGGCTGGCGCGGGAAGGGACCGATCGCGAGGGCGCGAAGGCCTACTTCGAGAAGCCCTTCGAGGCCGGCAAGCTCGTGGAGTTCGTCCGCGGCCTGGTTCCGCCGCCGGGGAAGGCGCCGCAGGAGGAGCCGCAGCCGGCCGACTTCGACCTCGACATCGACCTCGACCTGACGGAGGCGGGCGAGCCGGCGGCCGACCTGGAGATGACCGGCCAGATCCGCGTGGAGGCCGGATCGGTGCAGGCCCTGCTCACCGGCGAGGACTTCCACCTGCCCGCGGCGTCGCCGGGCCAGGTGGTAGTCCGCCCGCGCGCGCCGGAGTCGCCGGAAGAGCGTAGCCCCGACGGCCGCGTGCGCCGCGGCGTGCTGCGCGACAACCTTCCGCACCTGATGGGCGCCTTCTGGCAGCTGCGCGAGACCGGCGAGATCCTCCTCGAGCGCGGCAAGGTGAAGAAGGCGATCTTCTTCGAGAAGGGTTGGCCGGTCTTCGCCCTCTCCAACCTCGCTGCGGAGCGGCTCGGCACCTTCCTGGTTCGCGTGGGGCGGATCACCGAGGCGCAGCACCGGGAGGCGATGGCGCGCGCGGAGGGCGACGGGCGCCGGCTCGGCGAGGTGCTCGTCTCCATGGGGATCCTCCAGGAGGCCGAGCGCATGTACTACGTGGCGCAGCAGGTGAAGGCGATCATCTACTCGGCCTTCGCCTGGGAGGAGGGCACCTTCCGGATGACCTTCCTCGAAAAGGCGCGCCACGAGCCGATCCGCCTTGGCATCCACCCCGCCCAGCTCATCCAGCGCGCCATCAAGAAGATCTACCCGCTGTCGCGCTACAAGCGGATCCTCGCCCCGGAGGATCGCCTGGTGCAGGCCGCCGACCCGATCTTCCACCTCACCGAGGTGGAGCTGGAGACGTGGGAGGCGCAGCTCTTGGCCAAGGCGACCAAGGACCGGACCGTGGCGGAGCTCCTGGCCTCGACGCCGCGGCCGCAGGCGCAGGTCTACGGCTCGCTCGTCGCGCTCATGGGGCTGAAGATCCTGGAGAAGTACGACCCGGAGAAGAACCGCGCCTGAACGCCCGGCGAGAAGCCGCCGCGGCGGGGCGTGGGGTCGCGCCGGCGCGCCGTCGCCGGCGATGCGATCTCCAGGTGGGCGCCCTGCGGCGACTCGGCCGGGCTCTGCGCGGTCTCAGGCCGCGGTGGGATCGGTGCCGGTGGAGGCGCGCGCCTCGGCGAGGAGCGGCTCGAGGACGCGGCGGTGCTCGTCGCAGCCGAGCACGGCGAGCGCGTCCTCTCCCACGGGCGGCCGCACGTAGCGCTCCACCAGGCGGTCGATGCGGCGGCCGGCCTCGGCGATGCGCGACTCGGGCACCGCGCCGCGGCGAACGGCGTCGACGAGGATCTCGATGGCTCTCGCCTGCACCTCCTCGTGGTGGCAGACGAGGAAGAGATCGACGCCGGCGCGAACGCCCTCGATCACCGCCTCCTCCAGCCCGAAGTGATCGGAGATGGCCTTCATCTCCAGGTCGTCGGAGATCACCACGCCCTCGTAGCCGATGCGCTCGCGAAGGATGCCGTGCAGCACCGGCCGGCTCAGGGTGGCGGGCCGGTCGGGGTCGAGCGCCTCGAAGACCACGTGCGCGGTCATGATCGAGGCGACGAGGGGAGCCACGCGGCGGAACGGCAAGAGCTCCACCGCCTCCAGCCGCTCCATGGGGTGGGGAAGGCAGGGGAGGTCGACGTGGCTGTCTTGCAGGGTGTCGCCGTGGCCCGGGAAATGCTTGGCGCAGGCGGCCACGCCCTCGCCCTGCAGCCCCTCGATCAGCGCCGCGCCGAGCCTCGCCACGACCTCGGGATCGGAGGAGAAGGAGCGGTCGCCGATCACGGGGTTGTCGGGGTTGGTGTCCACGTCGACGACGGGGGCGAAGTCCAGGTCGATGTTGACCGCGCGCAGCTCGCGGGCCAGCACGCGCCCCACCGCCCGCGCCATCGCCTCGTCGCCATGCCGGCCGAGCGCGCGCATGGGCGGGACCTCCGAGAAGGGCCCGCCGCGCAACCTGCGCACGCGCCCGCCCTCCTGGTCGATGCAGGTGAGCAGCGGTCGGCCCGCCTCGCGCTTGATCGCGGTGAGGAGCGCGGCGAACTGCTCCGCCGACTCGAAGTTGCGCGAGAAGAGGATCACGCCGGTCACCCCGCGCTCGACGAGCCGACGCGTGCCGGGAGGAAGGTCGAGACCGGCGAATCCCACGCAGAAGAGCTTGGCCGCGGCGCGCTCCAGCGAGTCCACCGGCGCAGTCTAGCGCGCCGACGCCGCGGCGTCAGCGGCCTGAGTGCCCGGCGCCGAGGCCGGCCATGAGGCAGGTCTGGACCAGCCCGTTTTCGTCCCGGCGCAGGGAGGCGAGCGCATCCAGGGTGACGGATTCGGCAAGGCGATAGGAGAGCGTGGGAAGCTGCGTCCCGCCACGCCGGACCGCTGTCGCAGGCTGGTGACGAAGGCTCCTAGCGCCGCAGCAGCCAGCCCTCGGAGAGGAAGGCGAGGAGGCCAGCGAGGAGGAGCAGACTCCACAGCGGGGTCTCGCGCCGGCGCGCGATCTCCGCCTCCTCGGAGACGCGGGCCCGGGCGCCGCCGAGGAGGGCGCGCAGCTCCTTCGGATCGAGGCGGCGGGTATCCGATTCGACGGGGCTGACGAAGGCGGTGAAGGCGGGCTCGGTCCGTCCGCCCTCGCCGAGGAAGCGGTGGACGCCGGGCAGCTCGGGCGTGACGTTCACGCGTCCGCCGTCGGAAGCCGAGAGCGGAAGCTCGCGGCCGTCGGGAGCGACGAGGGCGCCCACGCCCTCCGGCACCTCGAGGGCCGCGCTCTCGCCGAGCTGCACGACGGGGATCTCGCGCTGCCCGAGGGTGCGGGCGAGGTAGGCGGCCATCTGCTGCATGGCGGGGAGGAAGCTGGTCTGGATGGCCCAGTCGGACCAGTCGCGGTCGGCGGTGGAGGCGAAGAGGATCACCCGGCCCTGGCCGACCTGCTTCTCCACCAGCGCGGGGGCGCCGTCGTCGAAGGCGGCGAGGACGCGCGCGCCCTCGCCGGGCTGCAGCAGGAAGTAGCGCTGGGTGCGCACCGACTCGAGGCCCTCGATGGCCGGTCCGTGGAAGATGCGCAGCACGGGGTGGTCGAGGTCGAAGTCGTCGAAGCGCGCCCCCGCCGGCTCCTCGGCGCTGGACGGGAGGGTCTTGGGCAGGTGGAGGGCGAGGGGGAGGAGCTCGCCGAAGGAGGCGGTGTACGCGTCGGCGTCCACCTGGTCGCCGAGGGCGAAGAAGAGCCCGCCGCCTGCGCGGACGAAGCGCTCCAAGCGCTCGACCACGCCGCGCTCCGGCGCGCGCACGTTGAGGAGGAAGACGGCGTCCGCGTCTTCGAGGGACTGGTGGGGGAGGCTGTCGGCGTCGATGGTGCGCACGGAGATGGGCACCGCGCCGCTCGCGCGCAGCGCCGTCTCCACGAAGAAGGCCTCGTCGCGATGGCGCAGCGGCGAGGGCGCGCCGTTCACGAGGAGCACCCGGATGTCGGGCGAGACGTGGACGACGAAGTGGCGCGCGTCGTCCTCGACGAGCGCGTCGGGGGCGAGGCGGATCTCGCCCGCGAAGGTGCCCCCGGCCGGGAAGCGGTGGAGCAGGCGCCTCGATGCGCTGCCGCCGGCGGGGACGTCGAGGAAGCTGCGGTTGACCATCTCCTGGCCCACCCACAGCTCGACGCGGAGGTCGCGCAGCTCCTTTGAGCCGAAGTTGTGCACGGTGAAGGCGAAGGCGTGACCGCGCGGGCCGAGCTCGGGCGCGGGCTCGATGCGCAGGTCGGTGATCGCCGCGTTGGGGAGCTCGTCGCCGCGGGCGGCGTCCAGGACCACCACCTCCGGCTGCACCTCGCCCGCCTCGGTGGGGACGCTGGGCGGGGGCGCGTCCAGGTTCCAGGCGTTGGCGGTCAGGTCGGTGGCGATGAAGATGCGCTTGGCGGGAAGGGGGCTTTCCGCCAGCGCGGCGGCGGCGGCGGCCACGCAGCTCGTCATGTTCGCGGGCAGGTGGCTCGCCTGGGCCTCGTCGATGCGCCGTCGCGCCCGCGCCCGGTCGAAGGAGGGGGATTCGGCTTCCGGCGGGCGGCCGTCGCAGACGATCACGCTGAGCGGCTCCTCGGGGAGGAGGTCGGCCAGGACCCGGCGTGCGTCCTGGCGGGCGTTCTCCATGAGCTTGCCGCCGCCCCAGCGCATGGAGAGCGAGGCGTCGAGGACGAGGGCGGTGGCGGCGGGGCCGGCGGGCGAGGCGACGGCATCCGCCTCCGCGGCGAGGTGCGGGCGCGCCGCGGCGAGGGGGACGAGGAGGAGGATCGAGGTCCGCGCGAGAAGCAGCAGCAGTCGACGCAGGCGCAGCCGGCGCACGTTCTCCCGCTGCGAGCGCAGGACGAGCTCCATGGCGGCGAAGGGATGGGGCCTCGGCCTTCGCCGCTGGAGCAAGTGCACGAGGATGGGCAGGAGCGCGAGCAGCGCCCCCCACGCCAGGAGCGGATGGGTCAGCGAGACGCCCACCTCGCGCTCCTTTCTCTCCTCGACAGGTGCCCGAGGAGGAGGCGGTCCAGCGGGGTATCGGTGCGGACGAGCTCGTAGGCGACGTCCGCCTGCAGGCAGAGCCGGCGCGCGTCTTCGCAGAGCTTTTCGATGGCGCGCAGGTAGGAGGCGCGGATCTCGCGCGGGTCGACCTCGAGGTCGCCCTCGCCCTCCAATCCGACGAAGCGGGTGGCGTCCTCGAAGGGGAATTCGAGCTCCCAGGGATCGAGGATGTGGAAGACGGATACCTCGTTCTTCATGCGGCGCAGGTCGACGATGCGGGAAAGGGCGCCGGGCGCGAAGTCGAAGAGATCGGAGAAGAGGAAGACGGCGGCGCGGCGGCGGGCCTTCTCGGCGACGAAGTCGGCGGCGCGCGCCAGATCCGTGCGGCCCCCGGGCGCGAGGCCCTCCAGCATGGCGAGCACGGCGGAGAAGTGGCCGACGTGGGCGCGCGGCGGCAGGTAGCGGATCTCGTCGCCGCGGGCGATGACCAGTCCCACCGCGTCCTGCTGGCGCACGAGCAGGTAGGCGAGGGCGGCGGCGGCCGTGGCGGCGTACTCGAGCTTGGTCAGGCCCTCCGGGCCGCGGTAGCCCATGGAGGCGGAGGCGTCGAGGAGGAGGAAGGCGCGCAGATTGGTCTCGTGCTCGAACTGCTTCACGTAGAAGCGGTCGAATTTCCCGTAGGCCTTCCAGTCGATGCGGCGGAGATCGTCGCCAGGTGCGTACTCCTTGTGCTCGGCGAACTCGACGCTCTGCCCCTGGTGGGGCGAGCGGTGCAGGCCCGAGAGCAGTCCCTCCACCACCGCCCGGGTGCGCAGCTGGAGAGTTCCCAGCCTCGCCAGGAGCCTGGCGTCGAGCAGCGAGCCGGCCACGTCACGCTCCGAGGAGGCGGTCCACGATGTCGTCGCTGCCGATGCCCTCGGCCTCCGCCGAGAAGTTCACCTGGATGCGGTGGCGGAGCACCGGCCGTGCCAGCGCGCGCACGTCCTCCCGCTCGGCCGCGAAGCGCCCGTGCAGGGCGGCGCGCGCCTTGGCGGCGAGGACGAGGAATTGCGAGGCGCGCGGGCCGGCGCCCCAGGAGACGTACTTGCGGACGAAGTCGGGCGCGTCCGGCTCGGTGGGGCGGCTCCGGCGCGCCAGGCCCACCGCGTAGCGGACCGTGTCCTCGGCCACCGGGACGCGGAGGACGAGCTCTTGCAGCTCGAGGATCTCCTTCGGCCCGAGGACCTTCTCCAGCTTCTCGCGCGGGGCGCCGGTGGTCTGCATCACCACCTGCACCTCCTCCTCCTCGCTGGGATAGCCGACGTCGACCATGAACATGAAGCGATCGAGCTGGGCCTCGGGAAGCGGGTAGGTGCCCTCCTGCTCGATGGGATTCTGGGTGGCGAAGACGAGGAAGGGTGGCTCGAGTGGATAGGTGCGGCCGCCGGCGGTGACGCGGCCCTCCTGCATGGCCTGCAGCAGCGCGGCCTGGGTCTTGGGCGGCGTGCGGTTGATCTCGTCGGCCAGGACGATCTGGGCGAAGACGGGGCCCTTGACGAAGCGAAGCTCCCGCCGCCCCGTGGTGCGGTCCTCCTCGAGGATGTCCGTGCCGGTGATGTCCGAGGGCATCAGGTCCGGCGTGAACTGGATGCGGTTGAAGCTGAGGTCGAGGACCTCGGCGAGCGTGGAGATGAGCAGGGTCTTGGCCAGGCCCGGCACGCCCACGAAGAGGCAGTGGCCGCGGGAGAAGAGCGCGACGAGCAGGTGCTCGATCACCTCCTGCTGGCCCACCACGCGCTTGCCCAGCTCGCGCAGGATGCGCTCCCGCGCCTGGCGGAGCCAGGCCACCGCTTCCAGGTCGGTCGAGAAGGCTTCCAGTCTCAAGGATTTCCTCCAGTCCAGTCCTCGGGCACCCGGCCGCCGAGAAGCTCGATCGCTCGCCTCGAGCGCGCGGCCAGTACCTCGTCGCCGTCCTCCTGGGCGATCGCGAGGAGGCGGTAGTGCAGCTCCGGGTCGAAGGGGTTGACCGAGAGCGAGCTTTCCAGAAACGGCCGGGCGCGGGAAGCATTTCCCTTCTGCATCTGCGCCCGGGCCATGTTGAGGTTGGTCAGGGCGTGATCGGGATAGGCGGCGACGGCCATCTCCAGGACCTCGAGCGCCCGGTCCGTCTCTTCAAGCGCGAGCAACGTCATCGCGTACTTGTTCGAGAGGGAGGGGTGGCGCGCGCCCACGCGCTCGAAGGCGCGCTCGAACTTGGCGGCGGCGGCAGCCAGCTTGCCCCGCGCGCGCAGCAGCTCGCCGAGGTGGGCGTTGCGGCGCGCCTCGGGATCGGAGATGTGGCGAAACTCGGAGAGCTCGGTCGGATCCTCCTTCTCGGCGCCGGGCGCGTCGCGGAAGCGCGGCTGCGACTCCTCCAGGGTGGCGACGGCGTCCGGGTATTCCTGCCTTGCGAGGTGCCGCCTCCACTCAGCCTCGAAGAGCGGGAAGGGCTTGCCGAAGACCGCAGCCACCGCCTCGCGGTCGCTCTTTCCTGCGGCGAGCTCGCCGAGCAGGCGGGCCACGCTGCCGTCGTCGCGCTCGTAGAGGAATTCGACGACGGTGAAGACCTCCGCGAAGGCGAGGGCGGCGTCCTCGGCGGTGGGGAGGAGAGCGATGGAGGGGTGCATGGCCTCGAAGGAGATGAGGCGGTTCTTCTCCACCGCCTTCTTGAGCAGCGCCTGGGATGCCGCGTGCAGCGCCCGCCCGGGCCGGCCCCGCCACGCCGTCTCCATGAACTTGGCGATTCCCTCGTGCAGCCAGACCGGCGTCTTGTTTCGGCTCTTCCGGGTGATGACGAGGTGGATGTACTCGTGCGCGAGCGTGTCGCGCCAGTCGTAGCCCCGCAGCAGCGCCCGGGGGCTGGTGATCATCAGCTTGTCGAACTTGCAGACGGCGATCGTGCCCGTGGTGCGGATGGCGTCGAGGGAGAGGGTGGAGACGCGGGAGAGCTCCTCCGCGCTCTGCACCACCTCCACGCGGATCTTCTCGCCCTCGGGCCGGTAGCCGAGGAGTTCGCCCACTCGCTGCCAGGCGGCCTCGAGGGTCTCTAGCGCCCAGGGCGCGAGGATCTCGTCCTTGCCCGGCGGGTAGAGGAAGACGAAGTGCTCGCTTTCCTGGCGCTGGTGGTTCTTCGTGATCTCGTGGGTGTCGGCGGCAAGCTGCGCCCCCTCGTCGTCGCCGGCGCGGCGAAGGAGCTCGGCCGCCTCGGCGTAGCGACCCTGGTGGTGCCGCACCCGCCCGAGCAGGTGCTGCACGCGCGGATCGTCGGGGCGCTCCGCGAAAAGCCGCTCCGCCAGCGCCGCGGCGCGGGGGACGTCCCACGCCCCGAGGGCCTCCTCGGCCTCGGCGAGGCCGGCGGGCGGGCGGGCGTCGGCGCGCGCGGCCCAGGCCCAAAGGAGCAGGCCGACCAGGGCGGCTCTCATTTGACGATCTCCTCGTAGTAATCCTGCACCGGCCCCTCGAAGGCGTCCGGCGCCTTTTTCTTCATCGCGTCGAGGATCTCCTTGCGATAGGCCTCCGGCGCCTGGAAGCGATCGGCGTCGGGGATCTCCACCCGCTCGCGGCCGTCGAAGTGGGCGCCGCTTCCGCCTCGGCGTCCGAATGCGCCCATGGGGAGCGGGAAGCCCTTGCCACCGCGGGCCCGCGCCTGCTTCTGCGCCTCCTGCAGGCCCTGGCGCAGCGAATCGAGCTGCTCGCGCGCCCGCCGTTCGGCCACGAGCGCATCGCCGATCCGCTGCCGCTCCATCTCGCCCGTCGCCTGGCGCATCGCCTGGCCCGCCTGCTCCATGGTCCGGAAGGCCTCGTCGTCGAAGAGCGGCGCCTGCTCCCCAATGGCCTCGGCCTGCTGCCGCAGGTTTTCCATGCGCCCGGCGAGCTCCCGCTGGCGCCGGGCGAGCTCGTCGAGCCGCTGCTGCTGGCCGCGGGAGAGACGTCCCCGCTCGGCGAACATGCGCTCGAGGAGCTCGCGCACCTCGTCCAGCGGCGGGAGGCTGGCGCGCGCCGACTCCAGCCAGGCGTCGAGGTCGGCGGTCGAGCCGATCCCGAAGCGCTCCGCGTAGCTGCGCTCGCGCTCGAGCCCCTGCACCAGCGCGAGCGCGTAGGCGATGGAGGAGACGACGCTCTCCAGCGCGGCGTCGAAGTCGCGGGCGCGCAGGGCGTGCTCGAGCGACTCGGCGCGCTCGGCGGCGCCGCGCAGATCGTCGGCGGCGAGGCGCGGCAGCTCGTTCTCGGGCATCGCGGCCAGGGCCTCGCGCGCCCGTCGCACCTTGCGCAAGAGCTCGTCCAGCGGATCGCGCCCCTCGGAGGCGAAGCGCTCTTGCAGGCTCCGGATCTGCTCCTGGCGCAGCCGCTCGGTCTCCTCCACGAGGGCCTGCTGCCCGCTCTGCAGCTCCGCGAGCTCGCGCTCGAAGTTCTCCAGGTCCTCGGCCAGCTTCTGCAGCGCGGGGTCGTTCTCGATCTGGCCCTCGGCCGCATCGCCAAAGGCCTCGGCGAGAGCGTCCATCTGCATGGCCAGCTTCTGCATCTCGGCCAGCGCGCCCTCGAGGTCCCCGTCCTGGACCTTCTTCTCCACCTCGTCGAGCTGGCCGAGAAGGTCGCGTTCCTGGGCGAGGGCGCGCTGCGCCTCGAGGTTGAGGAACTCGTCCTGGATGCCGCGCGAGAGCTCGGCCATGCGCTCCATCATCTCCTGGATGCGGCGGCGCAGGCGGGAGAGCTCCCGGAGCGCCGCCTGCCGCGCCTCGTCGGTGGGCGCCTCCTGGAGCGACTCGAGGAGCCGCGTCAGCTCGGCGCGGCTCTCCGCCAGCTCGCGGGAGAGCGCCTCGATCTCGAGGATGCGCTGCCGATCGAGAAGCGACTCCAGGTAGAGCACGCCGCGCTCGAGCTCCGCCTGCTCGTCGGCCTCCGCCTCGTCGAGCTGCCGCAGGTAGATCTCGCGCCCCTGCTTGACCCGCGGGGAGCGGGCGCGCGTGGCGCGGGTCTGCTCCGCCCTGCGCGAGAGCTGGGTGGTGACGTTCTGGAGGGCAGCGAGCAGCTCCGGCGGGGCGAGCTCGTCCCGCGCGAACTCCGCGGTCACCTCGCGGAGAAGGTTCACGGCCGCCGCGACCTGCTCGTCGGCCTTGCGCCCCGCCTCCACGCGCGCCTCGCCCTCGACCCTTCGCGGGCCCTCGCGCGGCTCGATGCGGTCGCCCAGGGCGACGATCATCTGCTCCCAGGCCTCCTCGGCGCGGGCGAGCAGCTCCCGCCGGTGCTCCGCCTCGGAGAAGACCTTGAGCACCTGCGTCGGGCTCTGCCCCCACTTCGGCCCCGAGACCGCGTCGTTGTCCTGGGCGCGCACATAGTAGGTCACCGTCTCGCCCGGGCGCAGGTCGAGCGCAGCCAGATCCCAGGTGTACGAGCGCGAGACGCGGCGGGGCGTCTCCCGCGGGCTCCCCAGGGGGATGGCCTGCTCCTCGGCGGGGCCGATCTTGTAGACGAGCTCGAGCCTGGAGACGCCGAAGTCGTCGGTGGCCTCGTACTGGATCTCCACCGTGTCTCGCTCGGTGACGATGAGCTCGGCCACCGGCGCCTCGATGCGCACGGTCGGGCTCTGGTCGTCGAGGACGGTGACGGGGATCTCGGGACCGCGCGCGATCACCCGCCCGCGCTCGTCGTCGAAGCGGAAGGCGTAGCGGGTGGAGTTCTGCAGGCGGATGGTGCCGCGCAGGATGCGGCCGCCCTCCACCTCCAGGGGCAACGCCGCGCCGTCGATCTCCACGTAGGCGCGGGCGACGGGCCGGTCGGCGCGGGTCTCGATGTGCGCCTCGGTGCCGCGGATGGCGGAGATCTCGCCCGTGGTGCCCTCGATCGTCCGCGGCGAAAGGCCGGTGTAGGCCGGGTAGTGGTAGGTGATGGAGACGTCGCCGGTGATGGGGTCGGCCCGGCGCGCCGGGCCCGGCTCGGGCACGCCCACCCCCATGAGGCGGCCGAAGGCCTGCGGCCAGATCGACATGGCCAGGAGGAAGGCGGCCGCCGTGCCCAGGGCGGCGCGCGCGGCGAGGATCAGGGGGCGCCGATCGGAGACCGCCCGCCGGAGGGGCTCCTCGAGGCGCCGCAGGACCTCGTCCACGTGGGCGGCGGCGAGCTCGCGGGAGTAGGGGAAGGCGGGGTCCTCCAGGGCGGTCTCCAGCTCGAGCGCGGAGACGAGCCCCGTCGCCGCGGGGAGCTCCGCCTCGAGCCTGCGCGCGAACGCCTCTGGGGCGGCCCGGCCGGCGCGGCGGAGGGCGACGAGGGCCGCGGCCGCGGCGCCCGTGCCGACGAGGAGGAGGGCGAGGAGGCGGGCGGCCGAGCCCAGGCCCCGCGCCATCCCCCACGCGGCGAGCATGAGCAGGACGAGGGAGCTGGCGCACCAGGCGCAGAGGGCGGTCAGAAGCTCCGTGCGCAGGCGCTGGCGGCGGGCCCATCGCAGAAGCCCCCGGAGGGATTCGCGCGGACTTCGGGGTGAGATCTCCTCGAGCATGGGCGGGTGTACGGATCGGCGTTCAGGGAGCCCGTCGCTCCTCGCTGGGCAACCGGCTCCCTGCCGGGCCCATTCCCTGATGATAGCCGCTCGTTCGCCCGGAAGCGGACCTTTGCGGCGCTGGTACACCGTGGTAGCGTGCCCCTTCCGGGAATGAGAAGGCTCGGCCGGCGGTCCCCCCGATTGAATATGGGCGGCGGCCCGTCGTCGTAACCTGCAGTGGAGCTGCCTGGTTGGAACTGGACGACCTCACGCTGGTACGGAGATGCCAGGCGGGTGACGATCAGGCCTTCCGAACGCTCGTCCTGCGCTACCAGCGCAAGGTCTTCTCGGTCGCCTTCACGCTGGTCAAGGATCGGGAGGAAGCCATGGACATCGCCCAGGACGCCTTTCTGCGCGTGCACCAGCGGATCGGCGAGTTCAAGGGCGAGTCCTCGTTCTATACGTGGCTGTACCGGATCACCCGCAACCTGGCGATCGACCGGCTCCGGTCGCGGCGAGGCGAGGAGGAGGAGTTGGACGAGCGCGCGGGCTGGGAGCTGCAGCGCGCCGAGCCCGGCTTCCTCTCCGGCCGCATGGGGACCAACCCGCAGCGAGGCGCGTTGCGCAAGGAGCTGGCCGCGCAGATGGCCCGGGCGCTGGCCCAGCTCCCCGAGAAGCACCGGGAGATCCTCGTGCTCCGGGAGATCGAGGGCATGAGCTACGAGGAACTCGCGCAGGTGCTGGAGATCCCGAAGGGGACGGTGATGAGCCGGCTCTTCCACGCGCGGGCGAAGATGCAGGCCATCCTGCGCGAGTACCTCGGCGACGAACCCCTGGGCCTGGTGGCGGGAGAAGAGGGATGATCCGGCGCGACGCAGCGAGAAAGGGGCCCCGAGGAGGGTGGCGATGAGCGAGACGATGCGCGACCTCGAGCTGGAGCAGCGCCTCTCGGCCTACGCCGACGGGGAGCTCGATCCGCGGGAGGCCGAGGAGATCCGGCGGGTCCTGGCCGGAGACCCGGTCGCCCGGGCGCGCCTGGAGGACCTCGAGGCCCTCTCGGCGGCCCTGCGGGCGACCCTGGAGGAGATCGGCGAGGAGGCCGACCTCGAGGGCTTCGCCGACGAGGTGATGCGCCGCGTGGAGCGGGCGAAGGCACCCGCCGCCACGCCCGAAGGGCGCCGCCGCTTCTTCGCGTGGGGGGTGCGCTGGCGCGCGCCGCTTTTGGCCGGCGCTGCCGCGCTCGCCGCGCTGGCCGTGGTGGTCGGTCCCGGGCTCTTCGGCGATTCGACCCCCGAGCGGCTCCTCCTCGAGGGCGATCCGGCCGATACCCGGATCCTCGCCATGAGCACGCATGGCGATCACGGCGCAACGCTGTTCAAGACCAGCGCGGGTACGACGATCATCTACCTGACGGGGAAATGACCATGCGCCGCATCCTCATCCTCCACGGCTGCATCGCCCTGGCGCTCCTCGCCATCGCCGCGCCCGGTCCGGCGCACGCCGCCGAGCCGAGGATGGCCACGGTCGCCGTGGACATCGTGCGCGCATCGAAGACGCCGGGCAGGACCGATCCCAGGCTGGAGAAGTTCCGCCACCAGCTCGCCGACTTCTCGTTCAAGAAGTACAAGCTTCTCGACTCCGCGCTGGTCACGGTCGAGGAGAAGAAGACCGTCTCCGTCCCGCTGGAAAAGGGTCGCAAGCTCCGCGGCAAGTCGCTTGACATCACCTTCGTGAAGCTGGAGTCGGACGGTCGAGCCCGGCTCAAGCTGGTGATCCCCGAGGTGGTGGACACCACCGTCAGCCTCGCCCTCGACGGAGTGGTCATCCTCGGGGGGCCGGCGATCCCGAGCGGAAAGAACGGCGTCCTCTTCCTCCCCGTCACCCTGGTCGCGGTCAAGTAGCTCGCGCGGTGGGTTCCGCAGCGCATGATGCGCTGCGTCTTTTTCGCGAATCCCCCTCCTCGTAGCATGCGACGAAACGCACGGGAGGATTCGTGCGCGCGCCCATCTTTCGTCGCCTCGGCGCGCTGTTCGCCGCGGCCCTCTTTGCCCTTCCCGCCCGCGGCCTCGCGCGGGAATCCGCCGAAGCTGCCGCGACCGATCGCGAAAGCGAAACGAATCTCGATTTCGACTTCGATCTCTTCGGCGACGGGACGAAGCGGAGCGAGGAGGATCCCGCGCTGGCCGGACGGGCGCGGCTGCGGCGGGGCATGCTCCAGGCGCATCAGATCGCCGGCCTGACCACGTTGGGGCTGATGGCGACCACGGTCGTTCTCGGCCAGCTCAACTTCGACGACCACTTCTCGGCGTCGGGGGCGGGCTCGGGCGCGTACTCCACGCCGCACCGCATCGCGGCCTACAGCACGGCCGCCGCCTTTGCCGTGACCGGAGGCCTGGCGCTCCTGGCCCCGGTCCCCTACGAGAAGGCGCCCGGCTTCGATGCGGGCACCGTCCACAAGCTCGCCGCCTTCGGAGCGGTGGCGGGGATGGCGGGGCAGGTCGCGCTCGGCATGATCGCCGGCGATGCCCTCCGGTCCGGGCAGGCGCGCCGCTTCGAGTCCGTGGCCGACCTGCACCGGTTCACCGGCTACGCCACGCTGACCCTGCTCGCGACCGCAGCGGCCGCCTGGCTCTTTTGACGGCGATCGAGGAGGCCGACCATGAAGCGGTGGATCGCAGTGCTGGCGCTTGGCTTTCCGCTCCTCGCCCTGGGGGAGGACGAGGCGGCGCAATCCGGCCCGCCGTCCGCGGAGCCGGCGGAGGCGAGGAGCTGGCAGGGGGTGGGGACGGTCGAGTACGTGGTCGTGCACCCGCTCCACACGGTCACGGGGATCAGCCGCCAGGCGGAGATCCGGGCGGTGGCGGACGGCGCCGGCCTCAAGGTGATGGGCCGGGCGCCGGTGCGCTCCTTCGACTCGGGCAACGCCAACCGCGACGCGCACATGCTGGAGGTGGTGCGCGCAGCCCAGAACCCGCTGGTGATCCTGCGCGGCCTGGCCCGGGGATTTCGCGTTCCCGCCGCGCCGGGGAGCTTCGACGTCCAGCTCGAGTCGGAGGTGCAGCTGGCCGGCGTGGCCGCGCCGGCTCGGCTCTCGGCGCAGGTGGAGCAGCTTCCGAATGGCGACTGGAAGGTCCGGTTCGCCTTCGACCACCGGCTCTCCGCGCACTCCATCGAGCGTCCGAAGCTCCTTCTCGTCCCCGTCGAGGACGCGGTCTCGATCCGCGGCGAGGCACTGCTGGAGGCCGTCGATGCGAAGAACGATGCGAAGAATTAGGCTGATTTTCCTGATCGCCGTCGCCGGGGCCTGCGGATCGGAAGAACCGCCGGACGTCCCCTCCGTGCCCGACTACCCCACCTGGGACGAGCACATCCAGCCCTTCGTCGCGGAGCACTGCGTCCTCTGCCACGGCGAGCGGCCGCGCAACGGCGCGCCCTCGGAATTCCGCCTGGACGTCTACGACGACGTCGGCGGCAAGCTCGGGGCGCGGTCGATGGCGGCGAAGATGGCGGAGGTGGTCGGGCGGGGGGCCATGCCGCCCGACGGCGCGGGCGTCGGCCCCAACGCCCGCGCCATGTTCCGGCGCTGGGCCGAACTCGGCGCGCCGCGCTCGCCGTGCACGCCTTCCTGCGAGGGGCGCGAGTGCGGGGACGATGGCTGCGGCGGAAGCTGCGGCGTCTGCGAGGAGGGCACCTGCAACGAGGCCGGCATCTGCGTGGACGACGAGCCGGAGGCGGTCCGGGTGCAGCTGGTCTTCGACCAGGTGATCTCCCTGCGCTGCATCTCCTGCCATGGCCCGGGGGAGGGCGGGCTGGTGATGGGCTTTTCGGCGCAGAGCTTCCACCGCGCCGTAATGGGAGTGCAGTCGAGCTGTGGCGGCAAGGTCTACGTGGTCCCGGGCGACGCGGAGGCGAGCTACCTCGTCCACAAGGTGGAGGGGCGAGCGGGGATCTGCGGCGCCCGCATGCCCAGCAGCGGGCCGCGGCTGAGCGACGCGGACGTCGATCTGTTGCGCCGCTGGATCGACGGGGGCGCGCTCGAGTAGGCGACCGGCCGGTCGAGGGTCAGCCGCAGCGCTCCTCGCCGCTGCGGCGCCACTTCTCCTCCGGCCGGTCCAGCTCGTCGTCGGGGCGCCGGACGCGCAGCGGCCCCGGCTTGCGGACGAAGCGGTAGGCGACCAGCATCGAGCCGAAGGAGAGGAGCTTGTTGTCCGTCAGCCCCAGCGGCACGAAGACCGCCTGGAGGTCGGAGAGCTCCGCGCGTTCCGCAACGGCGGGCAGGCCCTCGCGGCGGACGGACTTGCGCGGGACCGCCACCCACAGCGAGGAGACGTCGGCCAGGGCGTGGGCGTAGGCAGCGAGGGCGGGGACCTCGGCCTTCGTGAGCACCACCAGGATGGTGATGGTTGCGTTCGGCACGGGCGTGTCCGCCGGGACGACGCGGCAGCCGTGGAGGCGGAAGGCGGAGGCGAGCGAGTAGATCTCGCGCGCCAGCGCCACCTTGCAGCCGGGCCGGATCCCCAGGCCGGGCAAAAGCTCCGAGGGATCCCGGTCGATCACCGCACCACCATCCTCGAGTTCCGAAAGCGATCGTGCAGCGCTTCCGACCCGCATTATCGCAGGAGACGCTCGAGATCGATCCCTCTTTCTTCGGAGTACGCCTTCCGCCGCCGCTCCAGGCGCTGGAGTGCGGCCCGGACGGGGGGATGCTCCGGGTCGAGCGGCTCGAGGAGGCGGGCGGCCTCGGAGAACTCGGCGAGCTCGCCGAGGACGTCGGCCAGGGCGATGCGCAGGCTCTCGGAGCCGGGATCGAGCTTGAGCGCGAGCCGGTACTCGTCGCGGGCGCGGACGAGCGATCCGCTCTCCCGGAAGGCGCGGGCGCGCAGCGCGTGGTAGCGCCGGCGGAGGTTCTCGTTCGTCGTGACCGGCATGCGCTCGAGGACTTCCAGGGCGCGGGCGGGCCTCTTCTGGTCGAGTTCGAGGGAGGCCCAGCCGAGGACGAGGCGGAAGTCGGCGCCCAGCTCCTCGATCGCGCGCGCGTAGGCCTCGCGCGCCTCCTCGAAGCGCGCAAGCCGCGCGAGCGCCTCGGCCTCGCGGGCGCGCGCGAGCGGCGAATCGCCCTCGACCCGGCGGAGCTGGCGCGCCACCTCGAGGGCGTGCTCGTGTTCGCCCCGGCTGGACTGCACCGCGTAGAGCGCGCGCAAAAGCGGCGGGGAATTCGGCTCGCGCTCCAGGCCCCGCAGGGCCGCCTGGTAGGCCACCTCCGCGTGGCCGCGGCGGAGCAGGCGATCGATGGCCTGGCTGGCGCGTTCGGGGTCGCGGGGGACCGCCTGCAGCAGCGCCTCCGGCTCGTCGGTCCACTCGAGAACGTGCTCGATGGTGGGGACGCCCCGCTCCGCCGCGGCCTGGAAGGAACGCCGCGCCTGCCTCTCCCGGCCGAGCCGCGCCAGCGCCACCCCCGCCAGCTCGTAGCCCCGGCCTCCCTGCGGGTAGAGCAGGAGCTGCTTGTTGATCCAGCGGAGCGCGGCGGCGGGGTCGTCCTCCTCGTAGAGCAGGTGAGTGGCCATGCGGTCCACGGGGACCCAGTCGGCAGGGCGGCGCCGCAGGGCCTTCTCCACGCGCGCCGCCAGCTCGTCGGTGCTTCGCGCCGGGGTCTCGACCAGGCGGCGATTCTCCTCCTCCAGCCCGGGCCAGGCGACGACGCTTCCCGCGGCGATCAGCACGGCACCCAGCGCGGCCACCGCCCGGCCGAGCTGGGGCGGCAGGGCGAGGGGTCGCGCCGCGGGCGCGGCGAGGAGGGCGGCGAAGGCGAGGCCCGAGGCGCCCTGGAGGCCGAAGTCGACGAGGTTCTGCAGGCCGAGCGCGAAGGTGCCGGCGGCCACGCCGGCCTCGGCGAGGGAGCGCAGGCCGAGCCGGACCACCCCGAGCCAGGCGAGGGCGAAGCAGAAGAGGAGCGCCCCGCCCAGCGGGAATCCCAGCTCGGCGAGCGCTTGCAGGGGCTCGTTCTCGGCGTGGGTGAACCAGACGTTGGGGAAGGGCCGCGTCTGGTAGTGGGTGCCGGCGGATTCGAAGGCGCCGCGGCCGATCCCGGTCAGCCAGTGCAGCTTCGCCGCCTCCCAGGCGGTCCGCGCGGCCTCGACCTTGCCCGCCTCGTTCTCGGGCGCGAGGGAGAGCAGCGTCTCGATCTCGTGCAGGACGCGGGGGAACTCCACGTAGATCCAGACGGCGACGGCGGTGGCGAGGGCGGTGGCCGCGCCGAAGGTGAGCCAGCCCTGCCACGATTCCCCTTGCCCGCGGTTTCTGCGGATCCACGCCAGGGTGGCGAAGACGACGAGCCCGGCGAGCAGCGCCAGAAATCCGCCGCGCGAGGCGGAGAGAACGACGCCCACGCCAGCGCCGAGGAAAGTGGCAAGCCCCAGGGCGCGCGCCTTCCACGTGCTCGCCTGCACCGCCATCCCCAGGGCGACGAGCCCGCCCAGGGCGAGAAATCCCGCGAGGTGGTTGGCGTTGCCGAAGGAGGTGCGGAAGTGGTGCGAGGACTGGAAGGTGTAGAGGCCGAGGAAGGTCTGCCGCTCGGCGATGGCGAAGTGGAAGAGCCCGAGCAGGACCACGGACGCGGTGGTGGCGACGACGTAGAGCCGGACGCGGCGGCGGCTGCGGGAGCTGCTGGTCGCCCGGTGCTGGAGCACGACCGCCGCCGCGGCCATGCCGAGCGCCTTCACCAGCGCCGTCCAGGTGGCGGGGATGTCCAGGCTGAGCGGCCGCGGCCCGGGGTCGGGACCCAGCGCGATCTCGTTGACGCGGGCGGTCTCGGGGGAGAGGAAGCGGACGAGGCCGAAGGGAAGGGGGACGAGGTGCAGGGCCGTGGCGAAGGCGAAGCTGAGGAGCGCGGCGCCGAACCATCCGATGCGCAGGGGCCTCTCGCCGCGGGCGATCACCAGGAGGCCCAAAGCGAGCCAGGCCAGGGCGGAGATGGCCAGCACCACCGGAAGGTGGACCATCCCCAGCGCCAGCGGCGCGAGCACCAGCGAAGCCGCTGCGAGCCCCTCCGCGATCGCCTCCTTCCCATCCCTACCCATTCGCCCGATCCTGCTCGCGGAAGGGAGAGCGCCGGGGTCCTCCTCGCTTCATCGCCGGAACGAGCCCCCTCCGGACGGCTCGTCGTTCGCGGGGGCGGATCCGTCGCGGCGCCCCGGGACCGGATGCGACCCCCTCAGGCCGCCGCTCCGGCGCCGTACCCCCCGTACCGCTTGTACGTATAGTAGCTGTACTCCTGGCTCTTGAGGTCGACGGCGTTGATCAGCACGCCGAGGACCGGGGCGTTGACGTCCTCCAGGCTCCGGAGCGTGCGGCGCGCCATCTCCTTGGTGGTCTTCTTGTAGCGGGTGACGAAGACCACGCCGTCGACTTGGTTGGAGACGACCGCGGCGTCGGCGGCCGCGACCACGGGGGGCGAGTCGACGAGGATGCGGTCGTAGTGCCGGGAGAGCTCCTCCAGCAGCTTGCGGAACTTCTCCGCATGCAAGAGCTCGACGGGATTGGGGGGGATGGGCCCCGAGGGGAGGACCGAGAGGCCCTCGACCGGAGTCGACTGGACCGCGTCCTGCCAGCGCGCGTCGGTGGCCAGCAGGGTGGACAGGCCCCGCTCGTTGGAGACGCCGAGCATGCGGTGTACCACGGGCCGGCGCAGATCCGCGTCGATCACGAGGACGCGCTGGCCGTTTTGCGCCATCGCGATCGCGAGGTTGACGCAGCTGGTGGACTTGCCCTCGACCGGACCGGGCGAGGTGAACTGCAGGACCCGCAGGGTCTTGCCCGCCGACATGAAGAGCAGGTTGGTGCGGACCGTGCGGCAGGCCTCGGCGTAGGGCGAGTTGGGGTGGAGGTGCACCTGGAGGTCCCGGTCGGGGCCGGGCTCGCTGCCCCTCGGGAAGGAAAGGGCGGGCAGCATGCCGAGGACGGGGATCTGCAGCAGCCGCTCGGTCTCCTCCTCGTCGCGGATCGTGTTGTCGAGCAGCTCCACCAGGTAGACGAGGCCCACGCCGCCGAAGAGACCGAGCATCAGCGAGAGCGCCAGCACGAGCGGGACGCGCGGCTTGACCGGGTTGGGCGGCGGGACGGCGGCGTCGAGGAGGCGGACGTTGTTGGTCCGCAGCATCACCGCGAGGTCCGCGTCCTTGAGCCGGGCGAGCACGAGGTTGTAGAGGCGCTCGTTGTTCTCCTGCTCGCGCTGCAGCCGTCGCTGGTCGATCTCCTTCTTGTTGAGCTCGAAGAGCTCCTGCTTGAGACCGGCGATCATCTGCTCGAGCTGCCGCTCCGTCTCCACCACCTCGCGGTGCTCGGAGCGCATGGCGTCGAGCGCGTTCTCGATCTCGCGATGGATCTGCTGCCGCAGCGTCTGCATTCGCTCCTCGAGCGCGACTCGCTCCGGGTGCTTCTCGAGGTAGCGCTCCGAGATCCCCGCGAGCTGGTTCTCGAGCTCGACGTAGCGCTTGCGCAGCTCGGCGATCATCGGGCTCTCGGCGATGCGCCGGAGCTTGAGCGCCCAGAACTCGTCCCCGGCGTGGCTCTTCTTGACGCGCTCCACCTCGGAGAGCGCCGCCTCGAGCTGGACCCGCCGCGCCATCAGCTCGGTCAGCGAGCCGCTCAGCGCGCTGATCCGGTTGGCGACGATGTTCTGTCGATCCTCGAGCGAGGTGGAGAGGATGTCGTTGTCGCGCCGAAAGGTGTAGAGCGCCAGCTCGGAGCTCTCCAGCTTGGTCTTGAGATCGAGCATCTGATCGGCGAGCCACTGGCTCGCCGCGCGCGTCCCCTCCAGCCGGCGGTCGAGGTTGCTTTCGACGTAGGCCTCGACGATGGTGTTGGCCAGATCGGCGGCGCGCTCGGGATCGGTATCCTCCACCACGATCCGCGTCAGCTGCGAGTTCTTCACCGGCTCCACGCGCATCCGGTCCTGCAGAACCTTCACCGGATCGGTCTTCTCCAGCAGCTCAAGGCGGCGCTCCGGATCGCGGACGCCGGCGAGACCGAGAAAGTCGAGGTCGCGATCGAGCCCCTTCTTCTCCACCACGCGGCGGAGCACCTCGCGGCTGGAAATCACCTTGTACTGGGTCTCTAGAAACTCCTTGTTGGACCAGTAATCGGAGCCGACGAAGTCGACGACCTCGGTGTTGTCGCCGAGGACGCGCGGCGCCTCGGGCTCGATGATGATCGACGCGGAGGCCAGATAGATGCGCGGCGCGATGGCGAGATAGAGGACCGCCAGGGCGAGCGTGGTGCCGATCGCCCCGACGATCCACCAGATCCGCTTCTGGAGGAGGCGGATCTGCTCGCGCAGGTCGATCTCGACCATGCCCTCGCCATCGCGGGACGGGGGATCCCACCGGTGTTCCGCTTCGGGTCGCATTCGCCGTATGCCTTTTCGGGGATCGAAAAAGGGGCGGATGCCGCCCGTCCCCACTGGAGCGCGGCATTCTAGTTTTGCACGTTTCGGCGTTCAACTCCCACGTTTCTGCGGGATCCGTCGTGCAAACAGGGGTACGGCCAGCGGCTTCCGGGGCCTCGGGGGCTCAAATGCGGACGCGCCCGCTCCTAGCTTTCCTTCGTGCGGCATGGGTTGGCGGCGGCGGTGTTCTGGGCGGCCGTGCTCGCGGCAGCGGCGATCGGCGGTCGGCAGCCCGACTTCAACTGGGACGGGATCGCCTACGTGGCGCTGGCGCTGGAGCCAAGCGTCGGCGCTCGAGAGGCACATCGCCAGAGCTACGCCTACCTGCGGGAGATCGCGCCCGCGGCGCGCTACGAGGAGCTCACCGCCGCCAGCCCCTATCGCCGGGCCATGGCCGAGGACCCCGAGGCCTTCGCCGAGACGCTGCGCTTTTACCGCATGCGACAGGGCTACGTGGGCTTGCTCGCCGGCGCCCAGCGCCTCTTCGGCGACAATCCCTTCCGGGTCAGCACCTATCTGGGGATGGCAGCGTTTCTCCTGCTCGCGGCGGCGGTGTGGGCGTGGAGCGGCCATGCGATCTCCGGCCTGCGGGCACTGAGGCCGGAGGCCGAATGGCTTCGCCTGGGGGCTCTCCTCCTCGTCCTGCAGCCGGCGGCCCTGGGCTCGATCCCGTTGGCCACGCCCGATCTACTCGCGGGGGCCTGGCTCGGCTGGGGCGCGTACTTCTGGGAGGCGCGGCGCGCGCTGCTGCCCGCGCTGCTCTTCTTCGTGCTCGCCGTCCTGGCCCGCCCCGACGCCCTCGTCCTCGCCTGCACGCTCCTCTGCGCGCCCGCCCTGGTCGCCGCGGCCACGAGGGACCGGGGGGAGCTCGGCCGATCGCTACTGCCCTCCGCCGGCGGGATCGGGGTGGCCGCCGTCGGGAGCTTCTCCACCTGGCATTGGAAGGCGCATTCCTGGGGGACGGTGTTTCGCCACACCTTCGTGGAGAACGCCGTCGTCCCCGTGGCGGCGTGGCCGGGCCTCCTCGAGTACGCGGAGGCGCTCGGCGCGGCCGCAATGCTGCTGGGCAACGGCCTCCCCGCGCGGATCCTCTTCGGACTCTGCGCGCTGGCGGTGATCTACCTGTGGTGGCATCCGATCGTGCCGCAGCGGCGGCGCGTGCTGGCGGCGGCGACGCTGGCGGCCCAGGTCGCCTTCTTCCTCCTCTTTCCGCTCCCCGCCGAGCGCTTCTACGTGGCGCACGTGGTCGTCGTCGGCGCCCTCCTCTTCGCGAGCGTCGCCGACCTCGCCGCGCTCTCGCTGAAGGAGGGGCTCCCGGTGCACCGGGCCCTGCTCTGGCCACGCCTGGCCGGGCAGCCCGCGCGCCTCTGACGCGTCGCAAGCGCATCCGGAGGCCCGCGGGGCTTACGGGTCGCCGTGGGAGCGGCATGCCCTCGAGGCGGGTAGGGGGGGCCGCGGCGTTTCCCGCAGGGCGGCGTCGGCGTCGCACACCGGAATCCCATGGATTGGTGATGACTCTTTTTTGATTATTCGCATGTCGCGCGTTTTGCGATCGAAAGCCCTTTCGTCCGGAACTGAATTGTGTCAGTCTGCGCGCCGGCCTGGCGTCCGCCGGGACGCGCACCCTCATCTCTTCGCGGAAAAGGGGGAGGGGCGCCTGAAATCGCGAAACAAATCGGGACGCTCCTCGATGAAGGGTTCAGGGGAGTCGAGGAGCGACTGCGGAGGACAGGAAGATGCGCGCACGGTTGGTAACCTTGGCGACACGAGCGTTGGGAGCTGCGTGCTTGCTGGCGAGCGCGTCGGCGCTGGCGCAGGGGGAGGTCAGCGTCCAGCACTTCCAGCCGGCGATCGGGCCGGAGAATTTCCTGAGCATGGACGGCGCTCGCATCTCCGAGGAGACGCCGTTTTCTCTGGGGGTGATGGTCAACTATTCGAGCTCGCCGTTCCGCCTTCCCTGCGAGGCTCCTCTCTGCTCCGCCGAGGAGCGGCTCGACGTGGTCCGTCACATGTTCACCACGGACGTCATGGGCGCGGCGACCCTGGGGAGCCGGCTGCAGCTCGGCCTGCGGATTCCCGTCTCCCACGTCCGCGGCGACGGCCTCGGCCAGGAGATCGTGGCGGCGACCTTCGGGGATCCGGCGCTCGAGCTGAAGTGGCGCGCGCTGGGCGAGGTCACGTCGCCCTTCGTGCTCGGCCTCGCGGTCCACGGCAGCGCTCCGCTCGGCCACGCGATGCAGGAGGGCACCTACATCGGCAACAGCTCCTTCGCCGGCGGCGTGAAGGCCATCGCCGACCTGCGCCTGGGCCGGTGGGCGCTCGCGGCCAACGTCGGCGCGATCTTCCGGGAGGCGATGACGGTCCAGGGCGAGGAGATCGGCTCCGCCCTGCGCTACGGCGGCGCGGTCGCCTACCACATCAGCCGGCGGGTCCGCGTCCTCGGCGAGACCGTGGTCCACACCAACCTGACCGAGAGCGGCGGAAACGTGGTCGAGGCCGACGCGGCGCTGCAGTTCCGCCCCTCGGTCCAGCCCGTGACCTTCACGCTCGGCGGCGGCGCCGGCTTCGGCGATCGCTTCGGCACGCCGGTGGCGCGCGCCATCGTCGGCGTACGCTTCGACACGGGATCGATCGAGGCGACCGCGCGTCGCACCCGGCCCACGGAGCCGGCGGTTCGCACCGTGAGCACGCGGCCCGCGCCCGCCCAGGAAGGGGAGGAGCGAAAGGCGGAGGAGGCCCGGCCGCAGACTCCGGTCGAGGAGGCCTCGCGGCAGACCGAGCAGGCGACGGCGAAGGCGGCGGAGGCGCCGCGGCCCGTGCAGCGGCAGGAGACGGCGGTGGCGAAGGCCGAGACGGCGCCGCGCCCGGCTTCCGCCACGGTGGCGCCGCAGTCGACGCGCGGCGTGCCCGAGGAAGTGATGCGGCGGATCCTCGAGACGCGCGTCTACTTCGAGTTCAACAGCTGGGAACTGCACCCCGACTCCTACCGGACGCTCGACGAGCTGGCCCGCCTCATCCTCGCCCACCCCGAGCTCGGCTCGCTCGAGGTGGCCGGTCACGCGGACAACGTCGGCCCGCGCGAGGCCAACGAGTACGTGTCGCGCATGCGGGCACAGGTGGTCGCCGACTACCTCGCGAGCAAGGGCGTTCCGCGCAACCGGCTCGTCATCCGCGGCTACGGCTCCAACCGGCCCGAGGCGGACAACGAGACCTCGTGGGGCCGGGCGCGGAACCGCCGCATCGAGCTGAAGACCCTCGGGCGCTGAGTCCCGCAGGCAGAGCGGGACGCCCCCGCGACGTCCCGCGCATGTCGGCGGGGCCTGACGGGCCGGAGCCGGCCGCCCGGGCGGCGACGGGCTCCGGCCCGGTGCGTTCCTGCGGGCGCCCGGGGGGAAGAAGGCGCCGGGCGGGCGTGTTTTTCGGCGTCGGATCGGGCCGGCTCGCCGGACCGATCCGGGGCGGCCAGGACGGTCGAGCATGAAGGCCCACGATTCGGACAGCGGCGATCTCGAAGCGCTCCTCTCCCGGGCCAGGCGCGAATCGACGCGGAAGAAGCGGTTGCTCTGGGGCGCCGGCGCGGCCCTCGCGGCCGTCGTCGCCGCGGCGCTGCTCTTGCGCGGCGGCGGCGAGGCGCCGGTGCGCTACGAGACGGTTCCCGCCCGGCGCGGCGACCTCGAGGTGACGATCACCGCCACCGGCAAGGTCCAGGGCGTCAACACCGTGGAGGTCGGCGCCGAGGTCTCCGGCCGCATCCTCGAGGTGCTGGTCGACCACAACAGCGAGGTCAAGGCCGGCCAGCTCCTCGCCCGCATCGATCCCGAGCAGTTCCGGGCCGCCCGCGAGGAGGCGCTGGCCCGGGTCCGCGTGGCGGAGGCCGCGGCGCTGCAGGCGGAGGCGAACCTGGAGGAGGCGGAGGCCAACCTGGCGCGCGCCGAGGCGCAGCGCAAGGAAGGCCTGATCGCCAGCCAGGAATACGATGCCATCCGCGCCGCGGCGGTGCGGGCGCGGGCGCAGATGGCCTCCGCGCGCGCGCAGCTCCAGCTCGAGCGCGCCAACCTCGCCAGCGCCAACACGCGGCTCGACCGCACCGAGATCCGCTCCCCGATCGACGGCATCGTCCTGTCCCGCCTCGTCGAGCCGGGCCAGACGGTGAACGCGGGCTTCCAGACGCCGGTCCTCTTCAAGGTGACGGCGGACCTGCGGCGCATGCGCGTGCACGCGCAGGTCGACGAGAGCGACGTGGGCAAGGTGCGCGACGGACAGCGCGCCCGGTTCACCGTGGACGCCTGGCCGGGGCGCGTCTTCGAGGCGCGGGTGGAGGCGGTGCGCAACGAGCCCATCGAGGATCAGACGGTGGTCTCCTACGAGACGCTGCTCTCGGTGGACAACGAGGAGGGCCTTCTTCGCCCCGGGATGACCGCCACCGTCACCATCGTGGTCGACGAACGCAAGGATGTGCTTCTGGTGCCGAACGCGGCGCTCCGCTTCCGGCCGAGCATGCCGGGCTTCGGGCCGCGCTTCTTCATGCCGGGGCTGAGTCGCCCCTCGCAGCGCGCCCCCGCGCCCGCGATGCCCCGCGGCCCCAGCGTGTGGGTGGAGGGGCCGGAGGGGCCGAGGCCCGTTCCCGTGCGCGTCCTGGCCACCGACGGCGAGTGGAGCCACGTGGAGGCGGAGGGCATCGAGCCGGGAACGCCCCTGATCGTCAACGTGGCGGAGCCGTCGCGATGACGCCCCTCATCTCCCTGCGGAAGGTCAGCCGTGTCTACGGTGCCGGCGAGACCGCGGTCTGGGCCCTGCGCGAGGTCGACCTCGACATCGAGGAGGGCGACTTCGTGGCGATCATGGGGCCGAGCGGAAGCGGCAAGTCGACCTGCATGAACATCCTCGGCTGCCTGGACACGCCGAGTTCGGGGACCTACCGCTTCCGCGGCATCGACGTCGGCTCGCTCGACCACACGCAGCGAGCGTTGCTCAGGCGCCACGCGATCGGCTTCGTCTTCCAGGGCTTTCAGCTCCTCGGCCGCACCACCGCGCTGGAGAACGTCGAGCTTCCGCTCATCTACCAGCGCGTCCCCAGGAAGGAGCGGAGGCGGCGGGCGATGGAGATGCTCGAGGTGGTGGGCCTAGCCGGCCGGGAGCACCACACCCCCGCCGAGCTCTCGGGCGGCCAGCAGCAGCGCGTGGCCATCGCCCGCGCGCTGGTGACGCGGCCCTCGCTCCTGCTGGCCGACGAGCCCACCGGCAACCTCGATTCGGCGCGCAAACACGAGATCCTCGAGCTGCTCCTCCGCATGAATCGGGAGCGCGGGGTCACCGTCGTGATGGTCACCCACGAGCCCGACATGGGCGAGCGGGCGGCGCGGCGGATCGTCTTTCGCGACGGCCGGGTGGAAAGCGACGAGAGGCTCCGGCCGCTGGAGGCGCGGACGGCGTGATCCTCAGCATCCTCGCCATGGCCTTCCGGGAGATCCGGAGGCACAAGATGCGCTCGGCGCTCACCACCCTGGGCATCGTCATCGGGGTGGGATCGGTGGTGGCGCTGGTCACGGTGGGGGAAGCCTCGTCGGCCAAGGTGCGGGCCGACGTGGCAGCGATGGGCCACAACCTCCTGCAGGTCTTCCCCGGGTCGGCGCGGCGCGGCCCCGTGCGCGCAACCGCCCGGCCCTTCGAGGAGGAGGATGCGCTCGCGATCCAGCGCGAGATCGGATCCTCCGCCCTGGTGGTCCCTCTGGCGACGCATGGCGGCGTGGCGGTGGCGGGAAATTCGAACCATTCCACCGTCGTCTGGGGGACGACCGAGGACTACGTCGAGGCGCGTGGCTTTCGCATCGACCGCGGGCGCATGTTTCGCGATTCCGAGCAGGGGGTGGGGGTCTGCGTCCTCGGCGCCACCGTGCGGGACAAGCTCTTCGGCGGGCGCGATCCCATCGGCGAGAACGTGCGCATCGGAAGCCTTTCCTGCCAGGTGATCGGGACGCTGCAGGCCAAGGGCGCCAACGCCTGGGGATCCGACCAGGACGACCTGATCCTCATGCCGATTCGCACCGTGCAGCGGCGCCTGAAGGGCAACCGGGAGGTGAACTCGATCCTCGTCAGCGTGAGCCGGGAGTCGGCCATCCCGCGCGTCAAGTCGCAGATCGAGTCGCTCCTGCGCGAGCGCCGCAAGATCCGCGCGGGACAGGAAGCCGACTTCTTCGTCCACGACATGAAGGAGGTGGCGGAGGCGATGCAGGAGGTCACGGGCACGATGACAGCGCTCCTGGGCGCGATCGCGGCCGTCAGCCTCCTGGTCGGCGGCATCGGCATCATGAACATCATGCTGGTCTCGGTGACGGAGCGAACGCGCGAGATCGGCATCCGCATGGCGATCGGCGCCACCGCCGGCGAGGTCCTGCTGCAGTTTCTGATGGAGGCGGTGGTGCTCTCGCTCCTCGGCGGGATGGGCGGCGTGCTTTTGGGCCTGGCGGCCTCGTACGGAATGAGCGCTGCCCTCGGCCTGCCCCCCGTTTTCGTCCCGTGGATCGTCGGCGTCGCCTTCGTCTTTTCCGCCGCGGTGGGGGTCTTTTTCGGCTTCTTCCCCGCCCGCAAGGCGGCGATGCTCCATCCGATCGAAGCGCTGCGACATGAGTAGGCTCCTTATCGCCGCTCTCGCCGTCGCCTGGTGCGCGACCGCGCACGGCCAGACCGCGATCGGCCCCTCGGAGGCGGTCCGCATCGCCCTGGAGCAGAACCCCTCGCTGGCCGCCGCCGTGGCCAGCCTCGAGCGCGCGAGCTGGGCGGTGGTCCAGGAGGACGCCAGCTTCGCCCCCACCCTGCGCCTCGACCTCGGCGCCAGTCACAGCGAGTCGCCGGCGTTTCGCGATGGCCAGGTCACGCGCGCCGACATCGACCAGCTCCAGGTCGGCTCGACGCTCGCGAAGCGGCTGCGGCTGGGCACCGACCTGGCGCTCCGCGTGGAGCACAACTCGCGCTGGGAGGACGGGCGGGACGTCGAGCTCTTCGCCATCGGCCCCGTCTACGACACCTCCGCCCGTCTCGAGCTGACCCAGCCCTTCTGGCGCGGCTCCGGGCGGAACGTGGTGGAGGCCGCGCTGCGCCAGGCGCGGGGCGCGGAGGCCGAGGCGCTGCGCGCCGCGGAGCGCACCGCCAGCCAGCTCGTGCGGGACGTCCTCGTCGCCTGGTGGGAGCTCTGGTACGCGGAGGAGGCGCTCCGCATCGAGCGGGAGTCGCTCGCGCTGGCCGAGCGGCAGCGCGACGAGGCGAAGAGAAAGGCGGAGCTGGGCACGGCCGCGCCGGTCGCCGTCCTCACCTTCGAGACGAGGGTCGCCGAGCGGCAGGAGGGCGTGGCCACTGCGCTGCGGCAGCGGCAGGAGCGCGCGCTGGCGCTGGCGGCGCAGCTCGGCGACGCCACCCTCGCCCTCGCGGCCGCCGAGCCGGATCTCCCCCGCGCTTCCCTGCCCGACCCGGAGAGCCTGCGCCGCCTGGCGAGCGAGCGATCGCCGGCGGTTCGCGAGGCCCAGGCCGCGCTCGCGCTCGCCTCCATCCGTGCCGAGGTCACCGCCGATCCCTTCCGCCCCCGCCTCGACCTGCAGGGCTTCGCGCAGGTGGGCGGGCTCTCCACTGCATTCGCGGGATTCGAGGGCTCCGATCGCTTCGCCTGGACGGCGGGCCTCAACCTGATCTTCGAGCTCCCCCTCAGCGGAAGCCTGTATCGGTCCGCCGCCGCGCAGGCCAGCCTCTCGGTGCAGGAAGCGGATCGGCGGCTGGCGCAGGCGCGGCTCTCCGCCGAGGCCGAGGCCGATGCGGAGTGGGCGCGCTACGAGTCGGCGCGCGAGCGCCTGGAACTCGCGCGCCGCACCCTGGAGATGGCGGAGGCCCAGCTCGAAGCGGAGCAGCGCAAGTACGAGATCGGCATCGCCACGCCGATCGAGGTGCTGCAGGCCGAGGAGTCGGTGCGCTCCGCGCGCCTGCGGCTCGCGCGCGCCGAGGTCGACCTGCGCAACGCCGAGGCGGCGCTCGAGCACCTCACCGGAGCCCTCGTGACCCGCTGGGTGGAGCCGCTCCTCGCCTCGCGACGGCCCTGAGCGGTTGAACTGTGTTGCGCGCGGCGCTGCCTCCGCGCCTTTCCACCAGCGACTCCAGGAGCTTCACTGTGTTCTCCAGCTCCCGGATGCGGACGTTCTTCTCCTGAACCGTCCGCCAGAGGGAGGCGGCGAGCCGCGTGGAGGCCCGGATGGTTTCCTGCAGGACCGCCACCGCTTCCCGGAGCACGTCCATCTCGCGTCGGAGCTCGCGGACGATCGAGTCGAACGCGGCCGCGGGGTCGTGCGAAACCGAAGTGGAGGTCGTCGGGAACATAGAATCGAAAGTCCTTCTCCGGCCGGGGCCGGATGGCTGCGGTTTCGGCGGCGCAGCCGCCCCGTGTGCAGCCGCGATGCGGCCGTTCTTGTTGGATTCGCGAGGCCCAGCCATCCCATGTCCGCCCTAACATCTTCATGTGAGTGCCGGGTTGTTCCACGATCGCTTCCGGGATAAGAGCCGGGGCTCGCCCGTCGGTCGGGCAAGGTCGTCCGCCATGGCCTATTCGAGCCTCAGGGCCTGCATTGAGGATCTGGAACGACACGGCATGCTCGTCCGCGTCCGGGAGGAGGTCGATCCCTACCTGGAGATGGCGGCCATCCACCGGCGCGTGCACGAGCGAGGCGGCCCCGCGCTTCTCTTCGAGCGGGTGAAGGGCTCGCGCTTCCCGGCTGTCTCCAACCTCTTCGGAACGCTGGAGCGCGCGCGCTTCCTCTTTCGCGACACGCTCGAGCGCGTGCAGACGCTGGTGCGGCTCAAGTACGACCCGCTGGCCGCGCTGAAGCGGCCGCTTTCGAGCCTGCCCGGCGTGCTCGCCGCGTGGACGGCCCTTCCCCGGCGCATCCGAGGGCGCGCGCCGATCCTCCACGGGCGCGCGCGCCCGAGCGAGCTGCCGCAGATCGTGTGCTGGCCCCTCGACGGCGGCCCCTTCGTCCTGCTGCCGCAGGTCTACACCGAGGATCCCGCGCGTCCGGGCATCCTCCACGCGAACCTCGGCATGTACCGCATCCAGCTCGCCGGAAACGCCTACGAGCCGGACCGCGAGCTCGGTCTGCACTACCAGATCCACCGCGGCATCGGCGTGCACCATGCGCGGGCCATCGAGCGCGGGGAGCCGCTCAAGGTGAGCATCTTCGTGGGCGGGCCGCCCGCCCACACCTTCGCCGCGGTGATGCCCCTGCCCGAGGGGCTCTCGGAGCTGACCTTCGCCGGCGCGCTCGCCGGGCGCCGCTTCCGCTACTTCTACGACGACGAGGGCTTCTGCATCTCCGCGGACGCCGACTTCGTGATCACCGGCACCGTCCACGCGGGCGAGCTCAAGCCCGAAGGGCCTTTCGGCGACCACCTCGGCTACTACAGCCTGCGCCACGACTTCCCCGTGCTGCGCGTGCACCGCGTCTACCACCGCCGGGACGCGATCTGGCCCTTCACCGTGGTGGGCCGGCCGCCGCAGGAGGACACGACCTTCGGCGCGCTCGTGCACGAGATCACCGGCGATGCCATCCCCAACGAAATCCCTGGGCTCCGCGCCGTCCACGCGGTGGACGCGGCGGGCGTTCACCCCCTCTGCTTGGCCATCGCCGAGGAGCGCTACACGCCCTACGCGAGGGAGCGCCGGCCGCAGGAGATCCTCACCGTGGCCAACCACGTGCTCGGCACCAACCAGCTTTCGCTGGCCAAGTACGTTTTGGTCTGCGCGGCGGGGGACGATCCCTCGCTCGACGTGCACGACGTGGCTCGATTTTTCGTGCACGTTCTCGAGCGCGTCGATTTCCGGCGCGACCTGCACTTCCACACCCGCACCACCATCGACACGCTCGACTACTCGGGGACGGCGCTCAACGAGGGATCCAAGCTCGTCGTCGCCGCCGCCGGCGCGAGGCGGCGAGAGCTGTGGCGCGAGCTGCCGCGCGGCTTTTCGCTCCCCGCTCCCCTCGTCGTCGGCCGCCTCGCGCTTCCCGGCGTGCTCGTCGTGGGGGCTCCTCCCTTCGAGAGCTACGAGCGCGAGGCGCCGCGCCTCGAGGAGTGGTTGCGACGCATCGATGCCGACGCCGCCGCGGGCCTGGCGCTCCTCGTCCTCTGCGACGATCCCGACTTCGTCGCCGAAAGCCTGAACAACTTCCTCTGGGTCACCTTCACGCGCAGCAACCCCTCTCACGACGTCCACGGCGTGGGCGCCTTCGTGGAGCACAAGCACTGGGGTTGTGCCGGGCCTCTCGTCATCGACGCGCGCCGAAAGCCCCACCACGCGCCGCCGCTCGAGGTCGATCCCGCGGTCGAGCGCCGCGTCGATCGCCTGGGCGAGCGGGGCGCCTCGCTGCACGGGATCATCTAGGGCGCGCCGCAACCTTGCGGCGGGCTCGCTCGCCCGTCCACGGCACCACCGTCTCCACGCCGCCTGTGCCGCGGCTCAGACCGGCGGCGGCGGCTCGACGGCCGGCCGGTCGATGCGCTGGTCGGGCGTGGGGTAGCAGGGCGCGGAGAATGGATCGAGGAGGACGGGCTCGTAGAGCTCCGCCGAGCGGCGCAGCGCCTCGATCACGCGCAGGTCCGCGAGGCCCTCGATGCCAGAGGGCTCGGGCTCCCGATCTTCGAGGATGCAGCGCGAGAAGTAGAGGAGCAGCGGCGCGAACTGGTCGGCTGCCGCAAAGGTCGCCACCTCGCGATCGTCCTCGCGCGTGAGGATCAGCGTGCGCGGATCGGTGAAGGAGAAGGCGCGGTCGACCTCCAGCGCGCCCTGCGTGCCGACGACGCGGAAGCGCGAAACCGAGGTGGCGACCTGGCTGATCTCGAAGGTGGCGAGCCGTCCGCCGGGGAAGCGCAGGACGCCCGCCACCGTCTCGTCCACGCCGTCCTGCCCCGCCTCGCGTCCGAAGTTGGCGAAGCAGAATGCCTCCTCCGGCTCGTCGCCGAAGAGGTAGCGCGCGGCGTTCACGCAGTAGATGCCGATGTCGAGCAGGGCGCCGCCCCCGACCTCTGGGCGGGTGCGGATGTCGCCGGGCTCCACCCAGTGCGTGAGCGTCGCCGAGAGGAGGACCGGGTTGCCGACCACCCCCGAGCGCAGGAGCCCGATGGCCCGCAGGCTGGCCGCCTCGAAGTGGAGGCGGTAGGCGATCATCAGGCGAACTCCCGCTCGCTCCGCCGCCCGGTTCATCGCCTCGCAATCTGTCACGCTCGTGGCCATCGGCTTCTCGCAGAGCACGTGCACGCCGCAGGCCGCCGCGCGCTCCGTGTACTCGCGGTGCAGGTGGTTGGGCAGCGCGATATAGACCGCGTCGGCCTGCGATTGCTCGAGCACTCGCTCGAAGTCCTCGTAGGAGCCCGTGTGCTCGACCCTGTATCGCGCTGCGAGCTCTCGCCGCTTTTCCTCCTCCGAGGAGATCAGCGCCACCAGCCTCGAGTTCTTGTCCGCGTGCGCGAAGGCGGGGAGAACCGCCACCTGCGCGATGTTCCCGAGCCCCACCACCGCGTAGCGGATCCTTCGCGTCCACACCATCGACAGCTCCAACTGCAAAGCTAATCAGCGCGGCGGGGAGACGAGGCGCGGCATGCGCCTGTGTCGCGTGCAGGGGCACGGCGTCGCGAAGGGCGTGCGGGCGCGATCGATCGCAGGGAATGCGTGCGCATCGCGCGATCGAGCGGCTGTTTACATCAACGAAGATCGCGTATCACAACTTCCTATTGTTGGGAGATTCATGCGCGTTTGCGAGCGTTTTTGGAATTCGCATTCATGGCTGGATCTGCTCGAAGAAAAAGGGATTTCCGGGGCATCTCGGGAGCCTCATTTTTCCCCCTTCCCTACATCCACGCACTTATGTATACATGCGCCGCCCGATGGCATTCCCGCCTCGGGACAAGGGGGATCATCCAAATGAAAAAACTGTGGTCTCTGCTCGCTGCGGCCGCGCTGTGCGCGTGCGGCACTGCTGATATCAACTCTTCCGACGACCTCGATGGGGCGGGGGAGGACGGTTACGGAGCGGTCCAGGTGGCCTTCCACAATCTCTCGGCGGCCGACGTCGCCAGCGTCGTCGTCTACTGGAATGGTCCGCAGGGGCCGCTTGCGGAGTCGGGAGAGTTTTCTCTCACGCAGAGTGGCGGACAGTGGTCGGGCACCCTGGAGTACCTGAGGGTGGGTGTCTACACGGCCTACGCGATCGCCTATGACGGGGACGGCAACCCGATCTTCCAGTCCGACACGCAGACCTTCCAGGTCAAGAAATGGAACGCCAATCCGCCGAACCCACCGACCGGTGTGTTCTTCATCATGAACGAGATCACCGAGCCGGGCGAGTTCACGCCGCCGTACTTCACCAGCATCGTCATGGACAAGGTCTACGTGGAGCAGCACGAGGCGATCACCATCGTGGTGCAGGGCGCCGGCGGTGAAGGCGATCTGACGCTTTCCGGTCGGCACGCCATCTCGGCGGACCCCGCCGACGTGGGGACCTTCGACCCCGCGGTCGGCATGACGATCGTCTGGCATCCGCCCGCGCGGGAGGGCCTCGCGTGGTTCGTCCTCCAGCTCACCGACGAGCTCGGCAACATGGCCGAGATGGGCATCACGGTCTACGTCGGCCCGGACCGCGGCCATGCCAGCTTCTGCGCCACCTTCAACCTCGCGCCCACCTTCACGGTCACGACCCGCGTCCTCAACGACGGGGATGCCGCCACCGCCTACTTCCGCGTGAACTTCTTCGACGACGGGACGGCCGACCTTCACTACGCGTGGACCACGAACTGCGGCATGACGTTCCACGCGACTGGCTACAGCCCGGCGACGGGAACCGTCGCCCCGGGGACCACCAACGTCTGGTTCAAGGCCGACGTGCCGCGCGCAAGCGCTCCCGACACGTGCACGGCGACGCTGGCGGTGACTGACATGGAGGGGGCGCAGAGGAGCCTGACGCTCGACCTCCACACCGAGCTTCTCGACCCGGAGATCGACCCCGACGGGCCCTGAGCTCTCCGGAGAGGAGCGGACGATGGGGCGGGGTCCCTCCGGGGGCCCTGCCCCTTTCTCGTGGTCAGCCCGGGACGGGCCGGGTGTCTCGATTTTTGGGCGGGCTCCCGGGCGAACGTCCGATCCACGCAAGCAGAAACCCCGCCTGAGCCAGAGCGTCGAGCAGGTAGGTCGGCGAGATCCGCCGGCGGGCGACGTACCAGAGGTCGGAAAGGAAGAAGGCCATCCCCGTCTGGATCGCCAGGCTGCGCAGCGCTCGGTGCGAGGGTCGGTGACGGGCGTGCGCCGTCAGAACCGAGCCCACCGCCAGGGCCAGGGCGCCCACGGTCTTGACGAGCCACCTCTGGCTCGGCTTGGGGCCGGTGACCTTCTCGAAGCTCCGCAGGTGGACGAGCGGCCAGGCGCCTGTCGCCAGGAAATAGGCCCCGTGGGCGAGGGCCAATCGATTCGCTTCCATGGGGGGAAGGTGGACCCCGGCTCGTTTTCGCGCACCGTTCTCCCGATCTTCCGGAAGGGACTGGTCCTGCTGCCGCGGTCCCCCCACCTTGATCTGCGTCTCGTCGGGATGGGCCTGGTCGTGGCTGGAAGGGGGGATCGATGCAGCCGCATGCGGGGAACGCCCGCGCTCCGGCGTGGGTCGAGCGGATCGAGAACGAGGAGCGCCTCGAGTCGCTCAGCGAGCCGGCGAAGCGCGGGCTACGGAAGGCGCTTCGGGGGGCCGGCGTCTGGAGCGCTCTGCGGGGGGACTGGATGGGGCATCCGCTCCATCCGGCGCTGACGGATATCCCCATCGGCACCTGGACGGCGGCGACGATCTTCGACGTGGCCTCGCTGCTCGGCTACCGGCACCTGGAGACGGCGGCCCGCGCCTCGGTGGCGGTGGGCGTGGCCGGCGCGGTGGGCGCGGCGATCACGGGGCTGGCGGACTGGGCGACCACGGAAGGGCGTTCGCAGCGCGTCGGCGTGGTCCACGCGGGGCTGAACTCGCTCGCTCTGGGGCTGCAGATCGCCTCGCTGGCGCGGCGGTACTCGGGAGCCGGCTCGGGGCGGTTGCTCTCGGGCCTGGCGCTCTTCGTGGCCGGGGCCTCCGCCTACCTCGGCGGCAAGCTCGTCTACCGGCTGGGCACGCGGGTGGCGGCCCGGCGCGAGGCGGGCGCCTACTCAGGCCGGGCGATGGGGGAGTCGTACGGGGCCCACCTCTCGGGCGACCTCCAGTAGCCGCGCGTGAAGGGCGGGCGGGGCGGCGAGGATCTGCCCCGCCTCCATGGAGAAGGGCGTTCCGTCGAGGTTGGTGACCACGCCGCCGGCCTCGCGGATGATCAGCGCCCCCGCGGCCACGTCCCATGGCTTGAGGCCCAGCTCGAAGAAGCCGTCGAAGCGGCCGCAGGCGATCCAGGCGAGGTCGATCGCGGCGGCGCCGAAGCGCCGCACCGCCTGCGCCCGCCGGAGGAAGGCGGAGAAGAGGGCGATCGGCTGCTCGAAGTGCTCGTGGATCCAGTAGGGGAATCCCGTGCAGAGCAGCGCCTCGGTGAGTTCCGCGGTCTCCGAGACCGCGATGGGCTCGCCGTTGCGCCGGGCGCCTCCGCCCAGGGTGGCGGAGTAGAGCTCGTCGCGGACCGGGTCGTAGATCACCCCCACGTCCACCCGGCCGTCGGCCTCGCAGGCGATCGAGACGGCGAACTGGGGCACCGAGTGGGCGTAGTTGGTGGTGCCGTCGAGGGGGTCGACGATCCAGCGGTATCGCGACTCGCCCTGCGCGCCCGACTCCTCGGCGAGGATGGCGTGATCGGGAAAGTGATGCGCGAGCGTTTCGAGGATGACCCGCTCGGCGGCGGTGTCCGCGTCGGTGACCAGGTCGATCGCTCCCTTGTGCGCGAGCGTGCGCTCCCGGGGGAAGCGCTCCATGAGCACGTGCCCGGCGCGGCGCGCGGCCTCCTCGGCCACCGCCAGCCTCTCCGCGACCGAACTCTCCCTTCCCATCCGATCCTCCGCCGCGCTTCTCGCGCATCGCCGCGCCCAAGGCAAGGGCGGTTCAGCCTTCCTCGCGCCGCAGCTCGTCGATCACCGTGGAGGGGGTCATCGGCTCCCGGCTCCGGTGCGCGGCCCGCGCCGCGGCGTGCGTGGCGATGGGCGTGGTCAGGTAGAGGAAGAGCATGATGGCCACGCAACGGATGGCGATCTCCAGGGGGGAGACGAAGGCGAGCCCGATCAGGCAGAAGGCGGAGCCGATGGCGATGACCTTCGCCCCCGCGTGGATGCGGGTGTAGACGTCCGGCATGCGGTAGAGGCCGATCACGCCCAGCGCGGAGAAGACCACGCCCGAGAGCACGAGCCACGCGCCGACGAACTCGGCGATCACCGCAGCACCTCCCCGGACTCGATCTGGCGCGAGAGGACCACCGTCACCAGGTAGGAGATGATCGCGATGAGCAGGGCGGTGTCCATGTAGAAGCTGGCGCCGTGCAGGGCGGAGAAGATCGCCAGGTCGACCGCGACGAGAACCAGCGTGAGGTCGTTGCCGACCACGCGGTCGAGCTTGCGGGGGCCCACCGCGATCACCACGGCGCAGGCGGAGACCTGCGCGGCGACCGCCCAGAACATCACCCACAGGAAGGTGGAGAGCCAGGGGCTCATCCCGTCAGCCTCCGCGTCTTGCGGTGGATCTCCTGGACGCCGGTGCGGATGCGATCGGGATCCGAGGCGTCGATGGCGTGCACGTAGAGGATTCCCTCCCCGAGGTCGTAGTCGACGACGAACTGGCCCGGAGTGAGGGTGACGTGCAGCAGGAGGATGAGGAGGTCGAGCGTTCCCTGGAACGGGATGGAGATGGCCACCACGCCTGGCCGCATGGGGATGACGGGCCGGATGATCCGGTCGGCCATGTCGAGGGTGGACCGGACGGCGTCGGGGACGAAGAGGACGAAGAAGGCGAGGACGATCCCGAGCACCTGACGCGCGAGCCGGATCAGGCCGGTCCGGCTCCTGGAGACGAGGATTCGGCGCACGAGGAGCAGGGAAACCGGGCCGGCGACGAGGGCCCAGAGCATCTGGTCGGCCGTGGCCCGGCCCATCAGCAGGATCCAGAGGGGGAAGACCAGCAGCAGGTAGACGAGCCAGGTCGGAAGGCGAAGGTCTCTCATGGCCCCAGCACCGCCTGGCGATAGGCGCGGCCGTCGAGGAGCTGGACGGCCGCTGCCCTCCCGGCCTCGAAGAGCGGCCCCGTCCCCAGCCCGAGGAGGACGACGAGGATCGCCGTGGTCGCGGCGAGGACGAGCTTGGGGCGAGAGGGCGAGCCCGCCAAGTCTCCGGGCGGGCCTCCCGCCATGCCCAGCCAGATCCGCCCGACGGCGACGAGGTTGATCAGCGCGGCCGCGACCAGCGCAAAAAGCGAGAGCCAGGCGCCGCGGGCGGCGAGGGCGGAGAAGACCGCGAACTTGCCCGCAAAGCCTGCGAGAGGCGGGATGCCGGCCAGCGAGAGGAGGGCGACGAGGGCGGAGGCAGCGAGCGGGGGAGAAAGGGCCGCCAGGCCGCCCATGCGATCCCAGCGGCGCTCGCCGGACAGCTCCTCGGCCGCGCCCGCCACCGCGAAGAGTGAGGCCTTGGTGGCGGCGTGGACGGTCGAGTAGACCACCGCGCTGCCGAGCCCCGCCGCGGTGCCCAGCGCGCCGCCCGCGAGCACGTAGCCCATCTGCGAGGCGGTGGAGTAGGCGAGGAAGCGCTTCAGGTCGCCCTGGGCGTAGGCCATGCAGGCGGCGCCCACCGCGGTCGTCGCCGCCAGCGGCAAGAGGACGCGGCCCACCTGCTCTCCCACCCAGGGGTCGTGGCTGAAGAGCACGCGCAGCACGCCATATCCGCCGACCTTGACCACGGCTCCGGAGAGGACGATCGACACGGCGGTCGGCGCCATGGAGTGCGCGTCGGGGAGCCAGAAGTGCAGGGGGAAGAGCGCCGCCTTGAGCGACAGCGGGGAGAGGACGAGGGCGAGGGAGAAGAGGTAGAGCGGGGGCGAGGCGAGGCGGACGGAGGCCTCGTGGAGCGCGGCGAGCGTGAGCGTGCCGGTCTGCGCGTAGACGGAGGCGATGCCCATCAGCATGAGCACCGAGGCCAGCAGCGAGAGCGTGGCGTACTTGAGCGCCGCCTCGACCTGGGGCGCCTCGCCCCGGTACGCCACCAGACCGTAGGACGAGACGCCGAAGAGCTCGACGAAGACGTAGAGGTTGAAGAGGTCGCCGGTGAAGACGGCGCCGAACATGCCCGCCTGGAGCATGAAGAAGAGGGCCATGATACGGTGCCGCCGCGCGGCCTCGGCGTCGGCGAGGGCGTAGGCCACGCCCGCGGTGGCGATCGCGGCGATGGTGGCGCCGAAGAGGGCTGAGAGGCGATCCGCGACGAAGGCGATTCCCAGCGGCGGTCGCCAGCCGCCGGCGCGTTGCACCAGCACCGTCCCGTCCAGGGTGCGCAGCAGCACGAGCAGGACCGCCGCCAGGATGGCGAGCTGGAGGAGGCCGACGAGGAGGCGCAGTCGCACCGGGTGCCGGCCGAGGACGAGGACGAGGGTCGCGCCGCCGAAGCCGAGCAGGAGGGGGAGGATGGGAAGGATCGAGGGCATCAGCGCTCGAGGCGGGAGATCTCGTCGAGGTCCACGGTTCCCAGCCGCCGGCCGGAGGCGAGGACGAGGGCGACGAGGAGAGCCGTCACCCCGAAGCCAATGGCAATGGCGGTGAGGATCAGCACCTGGGGGACGGGATCGCCGCCGGCCGCGCCGAACCGCACGTAGGGGGCGCGGGTGCCGAAGTAGGCGCTGGAGAGGAGGACGAAGAGGTTCGCCGCCCCGAGGAGGAGGGAGAAGCCGAGGACGAGGCGGATGGCGTCGCGCTGCAGCACGTGGAAGATGCCCACCGCGATGAGGACGGCGAAGGTGGTGCAGAGAAGCCAGGTCACGGTCCCTCCTCCCCCTCCCGGCCGAAGCCGATCCGTCGGAAGAGCTCGAGCGTCCCGCCGGCGAGGACGAGGAAGATCCCCGTCTCGAAGACGAGCCGCGTGGAGAGGGTGAGTTCGCTGCGCCCCAGGGGGAGCGCGGTCCCGTAGGCGTGCAGGACCTCGTCGCCGAGCGCGAGCGGGATGACGGCGAAGGCGATGCAGAGCGAAAGCCCCGAGGCCACGCCGAAGCGCGCCAGCCGGGGCATGCCGCGGTCCACCTCCTCCACGCCGAGCCCCACGTAGAGCAGCACGATCGACAGCCCCAGAAGAAGCCCGCTCGAGAAGCCCTCGCCGGGATCGGTGTCCGCGTTGACCAGGTGGGCGGCGGAAAAGAGAAGCAGGACGGGGAAGATCAGGCGCGCGCTGATCTGGAAGATCTCGCTCGGGCGGGTCGGGCCGGGCATGCCTCAACGCTCCTTGGGCTGCTCCGCCTCCCCGGCGGGGGGGCGGCGCTCCGCGCGCCGGCCGAGCAGGAGGACTGCGCCCAGCACGGCGGCGGCGAAGACGGCGACCTCGCCAAAGGTATCCATCGCCCGGAACTCGGCGAGGATGGCCTTGACCACCGAGTCCACGCCCAGCTCTGCGGTCCACTCGGAGAGGGCGCGACCGAGCGCGGGATCCCGGGGGTGGTGGACGACCACGAGCAGGCCGAGGCCGAGGATGGTGCCCAGGAGCGCGGCGACGATGGCGGTCGCCCAGCGGCCGGTCGGCCCGCGCCGCGCCTCGGGCCGCCGAAGCTGCGCGCGCAGACGAATGGGGATGCGGCCCAGCGCCGCGAGCAAGAGCAGCGCGGTCCCCGTCTCCACCACCATCTGGACGAAGGCGATGTCCGGGGCGCGGAGCAGCGCAAAGATCAGCGCGAGCAGAAAGCCGACCCCGCCCACGCAGACGATCGCCGAGACGTGTCGGCGGACGAGCGTGGATGCGACCGCCATCGCGGCGATGCCGACCGCAAGCCCGAAGAAGGCGAGGCCGGGATCTGCCTCGCGCACCAGGGGCTCCGCGGGTAGAGGGCCCACCCGGGGCAGGAGGACGACGCCCGCGACCACGGGGACGGAGACGAGGAAGACCACGTAGTGGAGGAGGCGCCCGGTCTGCAGGCGCGCGCTCCACGCGCCGAGCCGCTCCAGCAGCGCCAGCCAGAGGGGAAAGAGGCGGGCGGGGCCCACGCGGCGCGCGATGGAGCGGACCGCGTCGGAGGGAGCGACCACGGTGCCGACGGTCCAAACCTCCACCTGGTTCCACCGCGCTTGCAGCCAGGCGAATACGACCGCGCCGAGGGGGAGGCAGAAGACGCCGGTGTAGACGCGCGGCGGCCAGGGCCAGGGCACCTCGAGGTGAAGCGCCTCGGCGGCGCCGGCCACGAGGAGCTCGGCGCCCCAGCGGGGTCCGATCCCCGCGGCGAAAGAGGTCGCGGCCAGGACCCCCGGCGCGAGGAGGATGGCCGAGGGCACGGGCTCGGGCCGGGACGGGGCCACGTGCGGTGGAGCGAAGAAGACGGCCCAGAAGAAGCGCACCAGGCAGGCCGCGGAGAGGATGGCGATGGCCATGGCGGCGGCGACGAGGGGCGTCCCGCCCCTCGCGTACACCTCGGCGAACAGGACCTCCTTCATCCAGAAGCCCGCGGTGAAGGGCAGGCCCGCCAGCCCCAGCGCCAGGATCCCGGTGAGGACCATCAGGACGGGGTGGGTCCGCCACAGGCCGCCCAGGTCGCGGACGTCGTCGGCGCCGGTCGTGTACGAGAGGGAGCCGGTCACCAGGAAGAGCCCGGCCTTGGAGACGGCGTGATAGGCGACGAGGTAGAGGGCCGCGCTCTCCGCCCCGAGGCCGAGGAGGAGGACGGCCTGGCCGTGGTAGCAGACCGTCGACCAGGCGAGCATCTCCTTCATGCGGGTGCGGGCGAGTGCGACCCCGCCGGAGAGGAGCGCCGTCGCCGCGCCGACGAGGACCAGGGTGGAGGAAAGGCCCGGCAGGTCGGCGAGGAGGGGACCGAGCCGCGCGAGGAGGAAGACGCCGGTGGCGACCACGGTCGCCGAGTGAAGGAGGGCGCTCACCGGCGTCGGCGCCGACATGGCGTCCGGCAGCCATCCGTAGAAGGGGAACTGCGCGGACTTGGCGAAGGCGGCCACGAGGATGCCGAAGGCGAAGAGGGGCGCGAGAGGGGAGGGCGAGAGCCAACCTGCCGGGCGAGCGACCAGCTCCGAGATGGAGGAGGCGCCCCCCACGACGAGGAGGACGACGAGGGCGACGAGGAGGAGGATGCCGCCTCCGCCGGTGAGCGCCAGGGCATGCAGCGCCGCCGCACGCGCCTCCACCTCCCGCAGGTGGTAGGCGATGAGGAGGAAGGATGCGGCGGTCGAGAGCTCCCAAAAGACATAGAGAGTGAGGAGGTCGTCGGCGCAGACGATCCCCAGCATCGAGAAGACGAAGAGGAGGAGGAGCTGGAAGAAGGGGCGCAGCGGTCGGCGGCTGCCGTGGCGGTGATGCTCGTGCGGCATGTAGCCGTCGGAGTAGGCGAAGACGAGCGCGCCGATGCCGCAGGCGAGCAGGGTGAAGGTCCGGGCGAGGGAGTCGAGCCGGAAGGCGATCCGGATCCCCCACGCGTCGATCCAGGGGAGGGCGAAGCGCGGCTCGGCGTCGTCCGCGCCGAGCCAGGCGAAGACGACGACCTCCGCGGCGAGGACGACGGTGGAGACGCGCGCCCCCCAGCGACCGGGAAGAAGCCAGAGCCCGGGCGCCAGGACGAGGGGCGCGGCGATGGCGCAGAGCAGGGCGATCCCCGGGGCGTCCATCCGCCCTCAAGCTGCCGAGCGGTTTCCCACGCGGCCCCTGCCCCGGTGGAGCGCCCCGCTGGACTTTCCCCGGGCGGGCGCTATGAGGGGCGCATGAGTGCGCGGGTTTCGGTCCTCTTCCTCGTCGCGTGGCTGGCGGCGTGCTCCGCGAGGTCGGATGTCCTGCGGGGCGAGGTGGTGGGCGTGAGCGACGGCGACACCCTCACCGTACTGGACGAGGGCAGGCGGATGCATAGGGTGCGGCTGCTCGGCATCGATGCTCCCGAGCGGAGCCAGCCCTTCTCCGAGCGGTCGAGGCAGAACCTCGCGCGCCTGGTCTTCCGCAAGCGGGTGGAGGTGCACCAGCGCGGGCGGGATCGCTGGGGCCGCATCGTCGGCAAGGTGCTGGTGGCCCCACCCGACTGCGCCGCGGCGGACTGCCCTGCCTCGCTGGACGTCGGGCTCGCGCAGGTCGAAAGCGGCCTGGCCTGGTGGTTCCGGCGATATGCGCGGAACCAGTCGGCGGAGGACCGGGCCGCCTACGAGGCGGCGGAGGCCCGCGCGCGCGAGGCGCGGCTCGGGCTCTGGTCGGATCCCTCGCCCGTCGCCCCTTGGGAGTTCCGCCGCTCGAAGAGCAAGCGGCGGATCAGGCGGGCGGCTGGTCCTGCAGCTCGGCCTCGGCCTGCTCCTGCTGCTGCTGGGTCAGGCCGGGGCGGAGCTCCCAGCCCGAGCAGCCGCAGGCTCCCAGCACTACCAGGTCGAGCTTGGCGTGGACCGGGTGGAGGCAACGCGCCTGCTCGGCAGACGTGGGGGCACTCGACGGGCTGGCGAAGTAGCGACAGGTTCGGCAGTTGCCCCAGCGATCGTTCATGACGGCCTCCACGCGGTGGTTGTGTCGTTGAGGTAGGGCTCGGCCGGCGAAAGGTGCAAGGGCACCCTTTTGCCGCGCGCGCCCGCCGTGGTATGGCGGGGCCGTGAGCGAGGCGAGCTGCAGGACGGTCGTGGTGATCCCGGCCCGGGAGCGAAGCGAGCGGCTGCCCGGAAAGCCGCTGGCCGAGATCGCGGGCAAGCCGATGATCGTCCGGGTCTGGGAGCGGGCGAAAAGGGTGCGGGGCATCGATCGCGTGCTCGTGGCCACGGACTCGGCGCGGATCGCGGAGGCGGTGCGCGCGGCGGGCGGCGAGGCGGTGATGACCTCGCCCGACTGCGCCTCGGGCACCGATCGCTGCGCCGAGGCCGTCCGCGGCTTTCCCGGCGTGGAGGTGGTGATCAACGTGCAGGGAGACGAGCCGCTCCTCGACCCCGAGGCCGTGGAGACGCTCGCCCGGGCCTTCGAGGACCCCTCGGTCCGCATGGCCACGCTTGCTCGCCCGCTGCATCCGGAGGAGCGGGAGAATCCCAACGTGGTCAAGGTGGTTTGTGATCTGCGTGGGAACGCCCTCTACTTCTCCCGCGCGCCGATCCCCTTCGTGCGGGGAAGCGGGGCCGAGCCCCTCGCGCACGTGGGGCTCTACGGCTACCGCCGGGATTTCCTCGAGCTCTTCGCCGAGCTTCCGCCGACGCCACTGGAGCTCACCGAGCGGCTGGAGCAGCTGCGCGCGCTCGAGCACGGCCACGCGATCCGCGTCTTGCGGACCGAGTACCGTTCGATCGGCGTGGACACGCCCGAGGACCTGGAGCGCGTGCGCGCGATTTTTTTGGGGTCGGGTGTTTCCCCATCTTCAGCATTGGTGTAAAAGCGACCGGGCCGACCCACGAGTGCGACGCCGCGATCGCCTGGAGGGGGGCGTGTTGTTCGCGAGCGCGGCGACTCTCTGGCGACCTGGCCCGGAAAGAAGGCGATCATGACAGCGGCCAGAGGTAGGCGTAGATCCACCAAGTTCATTTTCGTGACGGGAGGCGTGGTTTCCTCCCTGGGCAAGGGACTGACCTCGGCGTCCATCGGCGCTCTTCTCGAGAGCCGGGGGATCCGGGTCTCCTTCATCAAGCTCGACCCCTACTTCAACCTGGACCCGGGCCTCATGAGCCCGATCCAGCACGGCGAGGTCTTCGTCACCGAGGACGGGATCGAGACGGACCTCGACCTGGGCCACTACGAGCGCCTCACCTCGGCCCAGATGTCGCGGCTCAACACCTACACCTCGGGGAAGATCTACTTCTCGGTCCTGCAGAAGGAGCGGCGGGGCGAGTACCAGGGCAAGACGGTCCAGGTCATCCCCCACATCACCGACGAGATCAAAGGCGTCATCCACGAGGCGGCGGAGGGCAACGACGTGCTCATCGTGGAGGTGGGCGGCACGGTGGGCGACATCGAGTCGCTGCCCTACCTCGAGGCGATCCGGCAGATGCGCCAGGACGTCGGCGCGGAAAACTGCCTCTACGTCCACCTCACCTACATCCCGTACATCGCCGCGGCGGGCGAGCTGAAGACCAAGCCGACCCAGCACTCGGTGATGAAGCTGCGGGAGATCGGCATCCAGCCCGACATCCTGATCTGCCGCAGCGAGAAGCCCATCCCCGTCGATCTCAAGCAGAAGATCGCGCTCTTCTGCTCGGTCGATCCGAGCAGCGTCTTCTCGGCGGTGGACGTCTCCACCATCTACGCGCTCCCGCTGGCGCTCCACAAGGAAGGCGTGGACGAGAAGATCGCCGAGCTGCTCAACATCTGGTCTCGCGCGCCGGACCTCCGCGAGTGGGAGCGGATCCTCGAGCGCATCGAGAGCCCGAAGAACGGCGAGGTGGTGATCGGGATCGTCGGCAAGTACGTCGAGCTCACCGAGAGCTACCGCTCGCTGCACGAGGCGCTCACCCACGCCGGCATCGTCAACGACGTGAGGATCCGGCCGGAGTACGTCGACGCCCAGGCGATTGAGGCGCAGGGGCCCGATCTTCTGCTGCGCGGCGTGGACGCCGTGCTGGTCCCCGGTGGCTTCGGTCCGCGGGGCATGGAGGGCAAGATCGCGGCGATCCGCTGGGCCCGCGAGAATCGCGTGCCCTTCCTCGGGATCTGCATGGGCATGCAGCTCGCCCTGGTGGAGTTCGCGCGCTCCGTCGTCGGCCTGGAGAAGGCGAACTCGATCGAGCTCGACGAGCGCACGCCTCACCCGGTGGTGGTCCTCATCGACCCGCCGCCCAACGAGAGAGGGATGCGGCTCGGCGCCCATCCGATCCGGCTGACCGAGGGGACGCTGGCCCGCTCGCTGTACGGCGTGGACGAGGTCGTGGAGCGCTTCCGCCACCGCTACGAGTTCAACGAGAAGTACCGGGAGCGCTTCGAGAAGGCGGGGCTGGTCGTCTCGGGCGTGGACCCGCAGTCGGGCCGCGTCGAGATCTTCGAGCTGCCCGACCACCCGCATTTCCTCGCCATCCAGGCGCACCCCGAGTTCAAGTCGAGGCCGATGGCGCCGCACCCCCTCTTCATCGGCTTCGTCGACGCGGCGGTGAAGCACCGCGAATCGAAGGAGGAGATGCCTTCCCGGCTGGTGTCGGTGCGGAGCGCACGCGCGGAGTGAGAGCATGGAGGTCCGCTGCCGGATCCGGGACGACGTCGTCGTGGGCGAGGGGCGGCCGCTCGTCCTCGTCTGCGGCCCCGACGTGGTGGAGACCGAGGAGCAGGTGCTTCGCACCGCGCGGGAGGTCCTGCGGGTCTCCCGCGCCCACGGCCTGCCCGCGGTCTTCAAGTGTTCCTTCGACAAGGCCAACCGCACCTCGCTTTCCTCCTACCGGGGGCCCGGGCTGGAGAAGGCCCTGGAGGTCTTCCGCGCGGTCAAGGAGGAGACCGGCCTGCCCGTGGTCACCGACGTGCACGAGACCTGGCAGGTACAGCGCGTGGCCGAGGTGGTGGACATGCTCCAGGTGCCGGCCTTCCTCTGCCGCCAGACCGACCTCCTGGTGGAGTGCGCCCGGAGCGGCCGGCCGGTCCTGGTGAAGAAGGGCCAGTTCATGGCGCCGCGGGACATGCGGCACGTGGTCGACAAGCTGCGCCAGAGCGGCTGTGACGACATCCTGCTCGCGGAGCGCGGCGTCAGCTTCGGCTACAACAACCTCGTGGTCGACCTGCGCGCGCTGCCGCTCATGCGGGAGCTGGGCGTGCCGGTCTGCATGGACGCCACCCACGCCGTCCAGCTCCCCTCGGCCGCCGACGGCAAGTCGGGCGGCGAGCGTCGCTTCGTCGCGGGGCTGGCGCGGGCCGCCGTGGCCATGGGGATCGACGCGCTCTTCCTGGAGATCCACCCCGATCCGGACCGCGCGCTCTGCGACGGGCCGAACTCGCTCGACTTCCCCCTCTTCGAGCAGGTCGTGCGCGAGGCCGTCGCCATCCGTCGCGCGCTCGGGCTTCCCTGAGCGCGTCCCTGCGGCTCTGCCTTCTCGGTCGCCGCTTCGGCTACTCGTCGGCGGTCCCCGCCACCGGCGTGGGGACCGCGCGGGAGGCGGTCTCGCCGTCGCCCAGCTGGCCCTCCTCGCCTCTGCCCCAGCAGTAGGTGGGACCCGTCGCCTCGACGGCGCAGCCGTGCGCCCCGCCCGCCGCCACGTGCACGAAGCGGGCGCCCGCGAAGGGGGGCTCGACGCGCAGGGGAAGGGCGCTCGGAGCGTTGCCGTGGGGCGCGCCGAGCCGGCCGTCGCCGCCCGCGCCCCAGCAGAAGACCTGCCCGTCCTTGCGCAGGGCGCAGACGTGGCGCTCGCCGGCGGCGATCTCCACGACCTCGCCTCCGAGATCGACGCCTCGCGGCGCCGCGGCGTCGGGGTATCCGTCGTCGCCCACCTGCCCGAACTTGCCGTCGCCCCAGCAGACCACCCTGCCTTCGCGCGTCAGGCCACAGGCGTGCGCGGCCCCGAGCGCAAGCGAAACCACCCGGATCGAATCCAGGCGGACCGGGGCGGGCTCGTACGCGGCGCTCGACGCGCCGCCGAGCTGCCCGCGGTCGTTGCGCCCCCAGCACCAGGGGAAGCCGTCCTCGGCGACGGCGCAGGAGAAGCCGGCGCCGGCGGCGACCGCCACGAAGCGGGCGGCCGCGGCCACGGGCCCGAGGTCGGAGCGCGCCGCGATGCCGCCGTCGCCGAGCTGGCCGAAGTCGTTCGCGCCGAGGCAGTGGACCCGACCGTCGTCGAAGGCCACGCAGAGATGGTCCGCGCCGAGGCCGAGCGAGCGGGGCGCCGCGCCCGCCGGGAGCGCGAGGGCGAGCGGTGCGGCGGGAGGGGACGCGATGCCCGGCACCTGGCCCCAGCAGATCACCTCGTCGCCGACGGAGATGCCGCAGGTGTGGCGGGCGGCGGCCGCGAGTTCCCGCAGGAGGGGGAGGCCCGGGACGGGGACCGGCGTCGTCGCCCCTGCCTCGCCGAGGGGGAGGCCGAGCTGGCCGGCGTCGTTGGCGCCGAAGCAGAGGGCTTCCCCGGAGCGGAGCAGGCCGCAGGTGTGCTCGCCACCGGCGCTCAGCCGCGCAAAGCCGTATCGCGTGCGCAGCCGGATCTCGGCGGCGTCCCAGGGGCCGTCCTCGGCCTCGGCCTCGAGGACGGCGTCGCCGACGCCGTCGAGGACCAGGTCCGAAAAGATCGCGATGCCGTCGATGGTCTCGCGGCTCGCCTCCCCGGCGAGCGAGAGGCCCGCGGGGCTGGACTCGCGCAAGGCGAGGTGGATCACCGCTCGCTCCGATGGGACGGGATTGCCGAACTCGTCGGCGATCGCCACGCGCAGCTCGAAGGGGACGCGCACCTCCACGCGCCCCGGCGGCTCGACGAAGCCGAGCCCGACGGGCGGGCCGGGGTGGACACGGAAGGGCTCGCTTCGGCCCTCGACGCCGCCGTGCCGGGCGACGAGGTGGACCTCGCCCGCCCGCTCGAGGACGACGTCCTCGAAGGTGGCGATCCCCTGGACGAGGAAGCGGTGGCCCACCCGAAGCTCGCGCCCGTCCTCGTACGCGGCGGAAAGCTCCACCACCAGGTCGGAGGTGCCGACGAGCTGGCCACCGGCATCGCGCGCCTCGACGCGGATCGACTGGGCTTTTCCCGCCACCACGTCCGCGGGCCGGGTGAGGAAGACCAGCGCGGAGGGGAGGGGGCGAACCGTGACCGTCGTCTCGGTGGAGAGGCTTCCGTCGAGGACGGTGGCGCGGACCCGGGTCGTGCCCGGCGCCTGCGCGACGAGGATGCCCAGGCGGTCGATGGTGGCGACCGACGGGTTCTCCACCTCCCAGGTGGCGAGGACCTCGGCGAGGACGTTCTCCTCCTCGTCGAGGGCGAGGGCGCGCAGCTCGAGCGCATGACCGAGGAAGGTGAGGATGGGCTCCCTTGGCAGGATGGCGAGCCGGGCGAGATCGGGCGGCATCGGCGAGACGCGGACCTGGGCCCGGGAGGCCACCCCGCTGTAGCTGGCCACGATGTCGGCGCGGCCCGGGGAGAGCGCCGTCACCAGCCCGTCGGCGTCCACCGAGGCCACGCCCGGATCGGTCGAGGACCAGGCGATCGGCGCGCCGGGGATGGGGCGCCCACTGGACGCCACCGCGACCGCTGAGAGGCGCCGGGTCGCGCCGATGGCGGTGAAGTCCACGAACTCGTCGGAGAGGACGATCGCCACGGGCTCGAGCCACGTCTCGGCTCGCTCCTCGAGGGCGTCTGCGCCGCAGGCGGCGCAGACGAGGACGAGCCAGGGCGCCGCGAACCTCCGCATCCAACCTCCCGATCGCGCAGGCCGGAGCCTGCGCCGCCCATGTCGCAGGATACTCCGCAACGCCCCCGGCGCCAATCCGACCAGGCTCCTAGCCGAGGGCGTCGGCGATGCGTTCGGCGGCGCGGCCGTCCCAGTAGCGGGGCGTGCGCGGCATCTTGACCCGGCCCTCGAGGACGGCGCGCGTGGCCGCCACGATCCGCTGTGGGTCGGTGCCGACCAGCTGGTTGGTGCCGTGGGTCACCGTGACGGGCCGCTCGGTGCTCTCCCGCAGCGTGAGGCAGGGCACGCCGAGCACGGTGGTCTCCTCCTGCAGGCCCCCCGAGTCGGTGAGCACCAGGCGTGCCTCCGCGGTCAGGCCGAGGAAGTCGAGGTAGCGGAGCGGCGGGAGGAGGAGCAGGCCGCGCGGCGCCCGTCCGAGGGCCTCGATCGCCTTCTTCGTGCGCGGGTGGGCCGGAAAGACGACGGGTATCTCGCGCTGGACCTCCTCGATGGCGCCGAGGAGCCGGGAGAGCACGGTCGGATCGTCCACGTTGGAGGGCCGGTGCAGGGTGAGGACGGCGTAGCCTCCCGGCTGCAGGCCGTGTGCCTTCCAGGGTTCGCGCGCGCGAGCGCGGTCGACGTGAGCGGCCAGCGCGTCGATGAGCACGTTGCCGACGAGGCGGATGCGCTCGGAAGGGGTCCCTTCCCGCAGAAGGTTCTCGTCCGCGTCCTCGGAGGGCGTGAGAAGCAGGTCGCAGAGGCGGTCGACGAGGACGCGGTTGATCTCCTCCGGCATCCTCATGTCGAAGGAGCGCAGGCCCGCCTCGATGTGGGCGCAGGGCACGTGCATCTTCGCCGCCACTAGGGCGCAGGCCAGGGTGGAGTTGACGTCGCCCACCACCACCACGCGGTCGGGGCGGCGCTCGCGAAGCACCTGCTCGAAGCCAAGCATGATCCGGGCGGTCTGCTCGGCGTGGCTTCCCGAGCCCACGGCCAGGTGTAGGTCGGGGCGCGGCAAGCCGAGGTCCTCGAAGAAGACGTCCGACATGGATGGGTCGTAGTGCTGGCCGGTGTGCAGGAGCTCCTGATGGACGCCTCGTCCCTCGAGCGCCTTCATCACGGGCGAGATCTTCATGAAATTCGGCCGCGCCCCCACCACGTGAAGGATCTTCATCGCGGCCTGCAAGCTGGGGACCGCCTCGCCGGGCGGCAAGCAGCAGGCCCGACCGCGCGCACCGTGTGGTTGGCCCGGACGGGATCTGTTAGAACCGCCGCATGCGCATCGCGGTCATCGGCACGGGCTACGTGGGCCTGGTGGTGGGGACGGGGTTTTCCGACTTCGGAAACGACGTCACGTGCGTCGACATCGACGCGGCCAAGGTGGAGGCGCTGCGTCGGGGCGAAGTCCCCATCTACGAGCCCGGCCTGGAGGAGCTCGTCCACCGCAACGCGCGGGCGGGGCGGCTCCACTTCACCACCGACCTCGCGGCGGCGGTCCGCGACGCGCAGGTGGTCTTCATCGCGGTCCAGACCCCCGAGGGCGAAGACGGCGCGGCGGACCTGCGCTACGTGCTGGCCGCCGCGCGGCAGATCGGCGAGGCGATCCGGGACTACACCGTCGTGGTCCAGAAGAGCACCGCGCCGGTGGGCACCACCGATCGCATCGCCGAGGAGATCGCCAGGGTCACCCGCGTCCCCTTCGACGTGGTCTGCAACCCGGAGTTTCTGCGGCAGGGCGCGGCGGTCTCCGACTTCCTCTCTCCCGATCGCGTGGTCATCGGGACGCGCAGCGAGAAGGCGCGCGCCATCGTGGCCGACCTCTACGCCCCCTTCCTCCGCAAGTCGAACCGGTTGATCTTCATGGACCCGCGCTCCGCTGAGCTCTGCAAGTACGCGGCGAATTCCATGCTCGCCACGCGGATCTCGTTCATGAACGAGATCGCGCGCCTCTGCGAGAAGGTGGGCGCCGACGTGGAGCTGGTGCGGCAGGGCATCGCCGCGGATCACCGGATCGGTCCCGCCTTCCTCTTTCCCGGCCCCGGCTTCGGCGGCTCGTGCTTTCCCAAGGACATCCGGGCGCTGCGGGCCACGGCGCGGGAGCACGGCCTGGACCTCGCCGTGCTCAAGGCAGTGGAGGAGGTCAACGAGGAGCAGAAGCAGATGCTCCTTCGCAAGGCGCTCCGCCATTTCGGTGAAAACGGCCTGGCCGGAAGGACCTTCGGCGTCTGGGGCCTGGCCTTCAAGCCGAAGACCGACGACATGCGAGGAGCGCCGGCGATCCCGCTCATCGAGGGCCTGCTGGGCAAGGGCGCGCGGGTGATCGCGCACGACCCGGTGGCCATGCCCACCGCCCGTCGCATCTTCGGCGACCGCATCCTTTACGCCGAATCGCCCTACATGGCCGCCGAGGGCGCGGACGCGCTCTTCGTGGTGACGGAGTGGCACGAGTTTCGCCACCCGGACTTCGAGCGGCTCAAGGCGTCGATGAAGAGCCCGGTCATCTTCGACGGTCGCAACCTCTACGACCCGCAGCGCCTGGCGAGCCTGGGCTTCGTCTACCATGCGTTCGGGAGAGCGGCGAGGTAGCGGATCGCGCCTCGTTCGTGGTATGGCGCGCACTCATACACGTGACGGGTGCGCGCATGAACGAACGGATCGCGGTGATCGGGCTGGGCTACGTGGGACTTCCGGTCGCGATCGCCCTCGCCAAGAAGTTTCCGGAAACGGTCGGCTTCGATATCAATCCGGCGCGGATTCGTGCGCTCCGGGAAGGCGTGGACGCGACCGGCGAGGTCTCCGGCGAGGAGCTGAAGCGGACCACCCTCCGCTTCACCTCCGATCTCGAAGACCTCCGGTCTGCCACCTTCTTCGTCGTGGCGGTCCCCACGCCGGTCGACGCCAACCGGCGCCCGGACCTGGAGCCCTTGCGCCGCGCCTCGGAGACGGTGGGGCGGGTGCTGTCGCGGGGAGCCGTCGTCGTCTACGAGTCCACCGTCTACCCCGGCGTCACCGAGGAGTTCTGCGGGCCGATCCTCGAGCGCGTCTCCGGCCTGAAGCGCGGCGTGGATTTCAAGCTGGGCTACTCGCCCGAGCGCATCAACCCGGGCGACCGCGAGCACACCCTCGAGCGCGTCGTCAAGGTGGTCTCGGGCGAGGACGAGGAGACGCTGGAGCGCGTGGCGGCGGTCTACGAGGCCATCGTCCCCGCGGGCGTGCACCGGGCTCCCTCGATCCGCACGGCGGAGGCGGCCAAGGTGATCGAGAACGCCCAGCGCGATCTCAACATCGCCTTCATGAACGAGCTGGCGCTGATCTTCGACCGCCTAGGCCTGCGCACAAAGGATGTGCTCGCTGCGGCGCGGACGAAGTGGAATTTCCTCCCCTTCACGCCTGGTCTGGTCGGCGGTCACTGCATCGGGGTGGACCCCTACTACCTCACCTTCAAGGCGGAGGAGGTCGGCTACCACCCGCAGGTCATCCTCGCCGGCCGCCGCATCAACGACGGCATGGGCGGCTGGGTGGCCCAGAAGGCGGTGAAGCTCCTGGCGGCCCGCGGCGATTTGGTCAAGGGCGCGCGGGTGGGCGTGCTCGGGCTCACCTTCAAGGAGAACGTCCCCGACCTGCGCAACAGCCGCGTCGTCGACATCCTCCACGAGCTCTCGAGCTTCGGGATCGAGGCCATGGTCCACGACCCGCTCGCCGATCCCGCCGAGGCGCGCAAGGAGTTCGGTGTCGAGCTGAGCGACCTCTCCGCCTTCCGCGACCTGCACGCGCTGATCCTCGCGGTGCCGCACCGGGCCTACCTGGAGATGGGGCCGGGCCGGCTGGGAGCGATGCTGCGCGGCGGCGGCGTCTTCATGGACGTCAAGAGCATCTTCGAACCCTCCGATCTTCCATCCAACGTCGTCTACTGGAGCCTCTGATGAAGATCGAAGCCGTGGCTCGAGATCTGCGGGAGCGGCCGCGGCGCTGGCTGGTCACCGGCGCCGCCGGTTTCATCGGCTCGCACCTGGTGCAGGCGCTGCTCGAGCTCGACCAGGAGGTGGTGGGGCTGGACAACCTCTCTACGGGGTTTCGCGAGAACCTCGAGGAGGTGATCCGGGAGGTGGGCGAGAGGCGTGCCGGGCGCTTCCGCTTCCTTCTCGGCGACATCCGCGACCCGGAGATCTGCGCCGAGGCCTGCCGGGGCGTGGACATCGTCCTGCACCAGGCCGCGCTGGGCTCGGTGCCGCGGTCGATCGAGGACCCCGTCTCGAGCCATGAGTCCAACGTCAACGGCTTTCTGAACGTCCTCGTCGCGGCGCGGGACGCGGGCGTGCGGCGCTTCGTCTATGCGAGCTCGAGCTCGGTCTACGGCGACGAGCCGACGCTCCCCAAGGTGGAGGGTCGGGAGGGGAGACCGCTTTCGCCCTACGCCGCCACCAAGCTGGTCGACGAGATCTACGCCGACGTCTTCTCCCGCTGCTACGGCATCGAGACGGTCGGCCTGCGGTACTTCAACGTCTTCGGTCCGCGGCAGCACCCCCAGGGCCCCTACGCCGCGGTGATCCCGCGGTGGACCCTCGCCCTGCTCCAGGGAGAGCCCTGTCGCATCTTCGGCGACGGCGAGACCAGCCGCGATTTCTGCTACGTGGAAAACGCTGTACAGGCCAACCTGCTGGCCGCCACCGTCGAGGACCGGGAGGCGATCGGTCGCGTCTACAACGTCGCCTGCGCGGACACGACCACGCTCAACGGTCTCTTCTCGATGCTGCGCGAGGAGGTCGCGCGCTTTCGGCCGGAGGCGAGGCGGGCGGAGCCGATCTACGAGGATTTCCGGCCGGGCGACATCCGTCGCTCGCTGGCCGACGTCTCGCTGGCGTCGCGGCTCCTCGGTTACGAGGTCACCCACCGCATCGGGGACGGACTTCCCGCGACGGTGGCCTGGTTCGCGGCGGCGGCGAAGGCGCGGCGCTTCGCCGCCTAGAAACCGTCATCGCCGCCGCGGGGCGACGCCGCCCGGGGAGGCCGAGGCCGAAAAGGAAAACGGGGCCCGAAGGGGCCCCGTTTTCACGGGCGCGCCGGACTCAGGGCTGGACCCTGGTCCGGATCGCGGTGATGACCAGGTAGAACCTCTCCTCGTCGCAATAGAGGGGGACGCCGGAATCGTCCACCGGTCCGGGCGTGTAGCCGAACGCCTCGCTGCTGATCTGCCACTCGTATTCCGAGTTCGACACGGTGCCGAACCAGTCGCCGTTCTCGGACTCGCGCAGGACCAGTTTCTTCCCGTCGAAGTTCACGGTCAGCTTGAAGAGCTTGGGGTGGCGCGGGCAATCGGAGACGAAGCTGCAGTAGGGCTCCCAGGTGATGTCGAGCTCCCTCTCGTCGAAGCGATTGACGTAGGAGGGGTCGTAGCTCGCGTCGGGCTGGCCCTGCACCTCGTCCCGGTAGATGGCCGCGACGTTGTTGATGCCGTAGACGACCGTCCACTTGCCCCTCTGGGCGACCTCCACCCGCTCGCCGGCCTCGAAGATGCCGATGAGGTTGAGGCGACCGCGCTCCGCGAAGGAGAGGTGGTACGCCGGGATGGTGTCCTCGGGCTTCTCCACGAAACGGAGCATCTCGCCCGTGACGTCGAGGGCGTAAAGCCGGAGCGTCTGACCGTCCTCGAGCTGGAAATCCTCCGGCCGGCCCTCGACGTACCGGATCAGGCCGCTCCGCCCGTACGCGAGCTCGGGTCGATCGCGCAGCCGGGAGAGGAGGTCGAGGCTGCACTCGTTCTCGATCGGCTCGCGGCCACCGGTGCCACCGGTGCCTCCCTCGCCGGCGGTGCCGCCCGAGCCGCCGCTCCCTCCGATGCCGCCGATGCCTCCGTCGCCGCCCATGCCGCCCGAGCCGCCGATCCCTCCGACGCCACCGTCTCCGCCGACTCCGCCGGTGGCTCCGGCGCCGCCGCTTCCGCCGTCGTTCGAATCGCCGTCATCTCCGCCGCTGCAAGCGACCGCGAGCGCGAGCAAGAGCGTGGCCGCGCCGATCAGCAGTCGATGTTTCATCGTGGCCTCCTGTGTTCTGGACGCTACCAGCGCCGGATTGTTACAGAAAGCCCGCCGCGAAGGAAAGGTGGCGAGGTTCGCATGGAAGCCGAGTGGATGGAGCGCGCGAGGAGGGTGGAGCTGCTCGTCCTAGACGTGGACGGCGTCCTGACGGACGGCGGCCTCTACTACGGTCCGGAGGGAGAGGCGCTCAAGCGCTTCGACGTCCGGGACGGCCACGGCATCGTGCTCTGTCGCGGCATGGGAATTCCCGCCGCCATCCTCTCCGCCCGCACCTCGCCCGCGGTGGAGGCGCGCGCGCGGGAGCTGCGCATCCCCTTCGTGCTGCAGGGCGAGCGCGACAAGGCGGCCGGGCTCGACAGGCTCCTGGAGCGCTGCGGCCTGCCCGCCGAGGCCCTCGCCTACATCGGCGACGACGTCAACGACCTCCCGGTCCTCGCCCGCGTCGGCTTCGGCGCCGCCCCGGCGGACGCGCGCCCGGAGGTGAGGGAGCGCGTCCACTACGTCTGCCAGAGCCCCGGCGGTCGCGGCGCCGTGCGCGAGCTCTGTGAACTCATTCTCCGGGCCAAGGGCCTGTGGGAGAGGGCGCTGGCCCTCCATCCACCGATCCCATGAGCGCTGCCTGGCCCAAGCGCGTCCGCCGCTTTTTGCGGGCCTACGCCGTGATCGCCCTCGTCTGGCTGCTCGGCCGGATCCCCTTCTCTCTGGCGCTGCGCCTGGGGCGCCGGGGCGGCCGGCTCGCCTACCACCTCTTCGGCCGCGAGCGCCGCCTCGCCCTGGCTCACCTCGCCCTGGCCTTCCCGGAGTGGAGCGAAGCCGAGCGCCGCGACGTCGCGCGGCGCATGTTCGAGTCGCTGGGCATGTCGGCCGTGGAACTCGCCCAGCTCCGCAAGCTCGACGCCGTCCTCGAGGACTACGTGCGCCTGCCCGAGGAGGCGGCGCGCGTCCTCCACCGCATCCGTCGGGGACGCGGCGTGGTGATGGTGACCGGCCACCTGGGCAACTGGGAGCTCCTCTTCCGCCGCTGCCTGAGGGCCGGCTTCGACGCCTACGCGGTGGGCAAGGAGAGCCACGACCCGCGCTTCACGGCGCTGATGGAGCGGATCCGCGGCCGGGACCGCGTGATCTGGCGGGGGGCGCCGGGCGCCGCCCGCCAGATGCTCCAGGTCTTCCGCAAGGACGGCTACCTCTCCTTGCTCATCGACCAGGACACGAAGGTCCAGGGCGTTTTCGTTCCCTTCTTCGGAAGGCTGGCCCACACGCCGCGAGCGGCGGCCGACCTCGCCCTGCGCACGGGCGCGAGCGTGGCGGCCATCTTCATCCGTCGCCTGCCGGAGGGCGGGCACGAGATCTCGGTCGAGGAGATCCCCCCTCCCCGCAGCACCGACCCCGAGGCCGCCGCCTGGGAGCTCACCGCGGAGATGACGCGGAGGATCGAGGAGGCGATCCGGCGCAGCCCGCACGAGTGGGTCTGGATGCACGAGCGCTGGAAGACCCGGCCCCCGGCGGAGAATGGAGCCGAGATCTCGCCGGTTTCACGGGTGGCATAGCAATTTTCGTGCCCCGCACGAGGCTTGCGGCTTTACCGGGTCCTCGGCGGGTGTTAGGTTGCGGGCGCATGGTCTCTCGAGCGGTCAACGGGGCGGCGGGCGGGCGCCGGCTGCGCGGTCTCGCGCCGGCGGCGAGCCTGCTTCTGGCGCTTGCGGCCTGCGCCGAGCCGCCCTCCGGCGAGGGGCGCCCGCCGGCCATCGCCCTCGCAGGGACGACCCTCCGCCACTACCCCGCGGAGGGGGCGCCCCGCGTCGCGCGAGCGCGGGCCGTCACCTACGACCGCAACACCGGCGTGATCGCGGGGGACGGCATCGTCGTGGACCTCCCTCCCGGCCGGGAGCTGCGGCGGGGAGGCGCCCGGATCGCCATCGCCGGCGCCCAGGGCGACGTCCACGGCCGCGCCGCCGAAGCGCGCGGACTGATCCGGATCGAGACGGGCATGGGGGACGTGGGGACGACCGAGGGCTCGATCTGGGACGGGGAGCAGAAGCTCCTCCGGGGCGAGGAACCCGTCCGGGTGAGCGGACCGGGCTACGCGCTGGCGGGAGGTTCGTACCGATACCACGCCGACGAGCAGCGGCTGGTCCTCGACGGCGGCGTCGAGTTCCGATCGCAGTCGCCGGCCGCGGGGCCGCCGGCGCTGGACGTGAAGAGCCCCCGCCTCACCGTCCAGCACCGCGAGCGCCGGGCTGTCTTCAGCGGCGGCGTGGTGCTGACCCAGGGCGATCTGGTCGTTCGCTGCCCGGAGCTCGTGGCCCACTACGATGCCGCCTCCCGCATCGAGCGGGTGGTCTGCGCCGAGGGCGTGCGCGCCGAGCAGGGCGCGCGCACCATGGAGGCCGGCAGCGGCGAGTTCGACAACGTCGGGCGGAAGCTCACCCTGCGGGGCGAGCCGATCATCCGCGAGGGGGAGCGGTGGATCCGGGGCGAGGCGATGGTCTGGGAGGTCGACCGCCGCCTCGCTCGGGTGGAGCGCGGAGAGGCAGAGCTTCCCGCCGCCGATCTGCCGCCGCTCGCCGGGCGCGCGGGCGCGGGGCCCCTCCGCGTGAACGCCCCGGAGATCGTCTACGAGGCCGACGCGCGAACCACGCGCTTCGACGGCGGCGTGGTGGCGCGGCGGGGCGCGATGACCTTGCGCGCGGGCCGCCTGGTGGCGGTCACGTCGGTGGACGGCCGCCTCGAGTCGGCCTGGACCGAGGCCGGCCCGGTCGTCGTCTCGGAGGGCTTGCGGCGCGCTCGCGCGGGCAAGGCGGAGCTCATGGCCGGCGGCCGGCGGCTGGTGCTGACCGGCCAGCCGCGGGTGAGCGAGGGCGAATCGTTCCTGGAAGGCGACCGCGTGATCTTCTACCTGGGGCAGGACCGCGTGGAGGTGGAGCGGCCCCGCGCCGCGTTCCCGCTGGACCGGGCCGCGGGGAGGGAGGGGCGATGAGCGGCGCTTCGCCGGGCGATCTGCCGGTCCTGCGGGCGGAGGGCCTGGTCAAGGCCTTCCGGGGCCGCCGCGTGGTCGACGGCGTGACGCTCGAGGTGCACCGTGGCGAGGTGGTGGGCCTGCTCGGCCCCAACGGCGCCGGCAAGTCGACCTCGTTCAACATGATCGTCGGGATGATCCGCCCCGACGAGGGAAGGGTCTTCCTCGGCGAGCGGGATCTCACCCGGGAGCCGATGTACCGGCGGGCGCGCGCGGGCCTCGGCTACCTGCCGCAGGAGGCCTCGATCTTTCGCAAGCTTACCGTGCGCGAGAACTTTCTCGCCATCCTCGAAGGGCTGCCGCTCGACCGCGCGGAGCGGTTGCGCCGCGCGGAGGAGCTCCTCGAGGAGTTCGGGCTGCAGGCGGTGGCCGACGCGCGAGGCGAGACGCTCTCCGGCGGCGAGCGTCGGCGCTGCGAGATCGCGCGCTCGCTCATCCCCGGCCCGTCCTACATCCTCTTCGACGAGCCCTTCGCTGGTGTGGACCCGATCAACGTGGCCGAGATCCAGCGGCAGATCGCCGACCTGAAGAGAAGGGGACTCGGAGTGCTCATCACGGACCACAACGTCCGCGAGACGTTGGGGATCTGCGATCGGGCCTACATCATCGCCAACGGTCGGATCCTGGAGGAGGGCACGCCCGCCCAGATCGCGGTGAGCGAGAGGGCGCGTTCGATTTACCTCGGGGAGAAGTTCCGCCTCGATTGAGGGGCGCGAGGTCGTTTCCGCGGGCGGTTGGCGCCGGATAAGATCTGCGAACCGCCGTCAGGACGAGGATCGTCGATGTCGTTCGAGTTGAAGCAGCAGCTTCGAATGTCCCAGCAGCTGGTGATGACGCCCCAGCTGCAGCTGGCCATCAAGTTGCTGCAGCTCTCGCACCTCGAGCTGGAGAGCCTGATCCGTTCGGAGCTCGAACAGAACCCGATGCTCGAGGAGGCGACGACCAGCACCGACGTCGAGGACCGGGACGCGCTGCAGCAGGAGCTGAGCTCCATCGAGCGCTTCGTCGGCGAGGTGGACTCGCAGCCCGCCGCGGCGGGCGAGGGGGAAGCGCTGCCCAACGAGGCGCGCAACGAGATCGACTGGGAGGCTTACCTCGATCACTACCTGCTCTCGCCGTCGACCCCCTCCAACCGCGAGGTCTCCGACGAGCTCCCCGGGCTGGAGGCGACGCTGTCGCGCCCGGCCTCGCTCCTCGATCACCTGATGGCTCAGGTGACCTTCCTCGGTCTGACCGACGAGGAGAAGCGCGTCGCCGAGCTCATCCTCGGCAACCTCGACGAGCAGGGCTATTTCCGGCTGGAGGGCGTCGAGGGCGATCCGATCATCCCGATCGCCTACGAGGCCGGCGTCTCGTTCCAGGTGGCCGCGCGCACGCTGGCGAAGCTGCAGACCCTCGATCCGCCCGGCGTCTGCGCGCGCGACCTGGAGGAATGCCTGCTCATCCAGGCCCGCGCCGCCGGCGAGGAGGACACGCTGGTCGGCCGGATCATCCGGTGCCACCTCCGCGACCTGGAGGCGAAGAACCTCAAGGCGATCTGCGAGGGAGTGGGGGCGAGCAAGGAGGAGGTGATCGAGGCGATCCGGATCATCGAGGGCTTCGATCCGAAGCCGGCCCGCCACTTCGCCACCGAGGAGCCGCGCTACATCACGCCCGACGTCTACGTGTACAAGGTGGGCGACGAGTACGTCGTGCAGGTCAACGACGACGGCCTATCCAAGCTGCGCATCAGCAACCGCTACCGGGAGGCGCTTCGCGACGCGCGCAGCAAGGGATTCATCCAGGACAAGCTGCGCTCCGCGGTCTGGCTGATCCGCTCCATTCACCAGCGGCAGCGCACCATCCAGAAGGTCACCGAATCGATCGTCAAGTTCCAGCGCGATTTCTTCGACAAGGGCGTCGCCTACCTCAAGCCGATGATCCTCAAGGACGTGGCCGACGACATCGGCATGCACGAGTCCACCGTCTCGCGCGTGACCACCAACAAGTACGTGCACACGCCCCAGGGGATCTTCGAGCTGAAGTACTTCTTCAACTCGGCGATCTCCACCACGGGCGGCGACGAAATCGCCAGCGAGGCGGTCAAGGAGGAGATCCGGAAGCTGGTCGCCAGCGAGGATCCGAGGGCGCCCTACTCGGACCAGAAGATCGCCGACCTGCTCCGCGAGAAGAACATCGAGATCGCCCGCCGCACCGTGGCGAAGTACCGGGAGGCGATGGGGATCCTGCCCTCCTCCAAGCGCAAGCGTCTCTACTAGAGCCTGTTGGGGTCACCCGCCGACTCCGGCGACGGATGCGGGCTCGCTTTTCGCTCCACCACGCGTGCCCCGGCGGATTCTGGCCTCGCGTACCGGCTTGCGGCAAACTGGTCACGAGCCGGTGGGGCGGACCTGGCGATGCGGCGGGGGCGAGGGCCGATCTCCTCCGAACCGCGGCCGACCCGGTCGCGCCCGGGCTTTCGGCGCGGAGGACTCGGTGAAGAACCCGGCGAAGAAGGGAATTCTCGTCGTCGACGACGACCGTCGTTTCCACGACTTCGTGGCCCGGGTGGCGCGGCGCCTCGGCATGCCCAGCACCCACGTCCATTCCGGAGAAGAGGCGCTTCGGGTTCTCGGCAGCCAGGGTTTTCGGCTGGTGATCCTCGACGGCCTGCTGCCGGGGCTTCGCGGCGAGGACGTGGTACGGAAGATCCGCGAACGCTTCGGCCCCGAGGAGCTGCCGATCCTCTTCTGCTCGGCCTTCTACCGCGACATTCGCAGCTACCGCTTCCTCGTGAACGAGTGCAGGGTCAACCAGGTCCTGCACAAGCCGGTGGACGAGGAGCTGTTTCGGGAGGTCCTCGAGAAGCTCCTCGGCGCTCCCGGCGAAGCCGCGGCGCCTCCGGAGCCGGAGGAGCGCGCGGCGCTGCGCGCCGGTTACATCGCATCGTCCCTCGACCGCGTGGACTCCATGCGTCGGACGCTGCAGGTGCTCGCGTCGCAGACGGCCCCGGACCTCGTCTCCGCCCTGCGCCTGGAGGCGCACCGCTTCCGCGGCTCCGGCGCCTCCTTCGACCTTCCGGAGGTGAGCCGGCTCGGAGGCGCCTTGGAGGATCTCCTCACCAGCGCGCCGAAGGCGGGTGATCTCTCCGGCCCCTTCCGCTCGCGCCTCGAGGGCTTGCTCGACGCGCTCGAGGCGGCCCTGCGGCGCGAGGCCGGCCAGTCCCCCGTGGCGGAGGTCCGGGGCTTTTCGGCGCGCCCGCGCATCCTCCTCGTCGACGATCCCGAATCGCCGCTCGCGCGCCAGGTGCTCCAGCTGCAGGCCGACGGCCAGCCGATTTGGACGGCGGCGCGCGAGGACGCCCTGCGCAAGGTCGTCGAGCTGCAGACCGATGCCGTCTTCGTGGCCGCGGACGGCGTGGACGGCATCGACGGCGCGGTGCCGATCTGCGCCACGCTCCGCGTGGTCACCAACGCCGCCATCGTCCTCATGGCGCGGGAGGCCGGCGTCCGGCCCCGGCTGCGCGCCCTGGAGGCGGGGGCGAGGGCGATCGTCCCGCGCCCCGCCGACGCCGAGGCGCTCTTCCGCTTCGCCGCGCTCTTCGGCAAGGAGATCGTCCGGCGCCCGGTCCTGCTCCTCGGCCGCAAGGGAGATTTCCTCGGGGACGTGGCGGAGAAGATCGGCTACCTGGGCAGGGCGGCCGTCCCCTGCACCGACCCGGAGCGGATCTTCTTCGCCCTCGAGGATCACGCGCCCTCGCTCCTCCTCGTGGACGCCGATCCCGACTGGGAGGAGGCGCTGGCGGTGGTGCGCATGGTCCGCGGCGACTTACGCCACCTCGACCTCCCCATCGTCCTCGCCAGCGAGCGCACGCACCGGGAGTGGATCGGCGAGGCCTTCGCCTCCGGCGCGACCGCCTGCATCGCCAAGCCCGTCTCGCTCCTCGATCTGGAGCCGCTGCTCTCGTCCTGGGCGGTCCAGGCTGGCGGGCGGACCAAGGACCTCCTCGGCCTGGACGTGACCACCGGGCTGATGGGCCGCGAGCGCTTCGAGCGCATCCTGCAGCGCACCGTCGGCCTGGCCAAGCGGCAGGGGCTCGTGCTCTCCGTGCTCGGCTTCGAGACGGGGCTGGCCGGCGTGCGCCGGCGCCACGGCAGCCTGCGGGCCGAGGAGATCGCCTCCGCCTTCTCCCATCACCTCGCCACCTCGCTGCGGACGACGGACATCGTGGCGCGATGGGGGACCGATCGCTTCCTCGCGCTGCTGCTCGACGCCCGCGCGGAGGACGCGCGGCGGATCGGAGAGGAGAGGCTCGACTGGCTGGTGCGGCACATGGGCTCGCTGGCCCGCGAGGCCCGGCCCGCCTTCGCCTGCGTCACCTTCCCGGACCTGCACGTCGGCGCCTCGGCGCTGCTCGAGCAGATCGGCCGGACCCTCGACGAGGCGCTTCCCAAGGAGTACTGGGAAGAGGACTTCGTGGTGGAGGTCGATCGTTGATCCGACCACCAGGCCAGTGCCGACGATGAAGGAGACAACCCTGGATCCCCGCACGGGCAAGCCGCCGCGCATCCTCCTGGTCACGGGCTCGAGCGGTAGCGGCAAGACGACCGCGCTGCGCGCCCTGGAGGACGCCGGCTATTTCTGCATCGACAACCTCCCGGTGCCACTTCTGGGCAAGCTGGTGGAGCTCGCCCGGCAGGCAGGCGACATGCACCGCATCGCCGTCGTGGTCGACGCCCGGGAGGGCCGCTTCCTCGCCGATCTTCCCCGCGCCGTGGCCACGCTGCGGAACGGCGACGCGCAGGTGGAGGTCCTCTTCCTCGACGCCTCCGACGACGTGCTGATCCGGCGCTACTCCGAGACGCGGCGGCGACATCCCCTCGCCGTCGACGGGAGCGTGGTCGACGGGATCGCCGAGGAGCGGCGGATCCTGCGCGAGCTGCGCACCCTCGCCGACGAGGCGGTGGACACCTCCAGCCTGACCGTCCACGAGCTCAAGCGGCTGATCCAGGCGCGCTTCGGCGGCGAGTCGAGCGAGCTGAGCGTGGCCCTGGTCTCCTTCGGCTTCCGCTACGGCCTGCCGCCTCAGGCCGACCTCGTGCTCGACGTTCGCTTCCTGCCCAATCCCTACTTCGTTCCCGAGATGCGGTCGCGCACGGGGCGGGAAACCGACGTAGCCGCCTACGTCCTCGACCGCCAGGAGGCCCGGGAGTTCCTCGACCGCGCGGTGGACCTAATCGGCTTCCTCCTCCCCCAGTACCGCCGCGAGGGCAAGAGCTACCTGACCATCGCGATCGGCTGCACGGGCGGCAAGCACCGCAGCGTCGCCGTGGTCCGCGAGCTGGGGCGGCGCCTGGAGGGGGAGGGCGTCCTGCTCCACATCTGGGACCGGGACATCGAAAAGGAATGAGGCGCCGACGGCGCCCGGAAAGGAGGTCCGATGCCCCGATACGTCTCGCCCCAGGAGGCCTGGGAGCTGATGCAGCGCGAGGGATATACCTACGTGGATCTCAGGTCCCCGCAGGAGTTCGCCGCCTCCCATCCCCGGGGGGCGATCAACCTTCCCTTCCTCTTCATCGACCCGGAGGGCCGCCGGCCCAATCCGGAATTCGTGGAGGTCTTCCGCAAGGTCCTGCCGCCCGGCTCGAAGTTCGTCCTCGGCTGCGCGGGCGGGAACCGCTCCGGCGCGGCGGTCGAGGTCCTGGCGCGGGAGGGCTGGGGCGACGCGATCGTGGAATGCCGCGCCGGCTTCGGCGGCCGCAAGGACGCCGAGGGGCGCGTCGTGGAGACCGGCTGGATCGCCTCGGGGCTGCCCTGCGAGCAGGGCCAGCCCGAGGGCCGGAGCTGGGAGGACCTGCGTCGCAAGTAGCCGGGCCGGATCGCTCCCCGGAGCAGAGGCCGGACGCGCGGGACGGCCTGTGGAAAATTCTTCACAGGGCGCGCGTGGACGGAGGGATCCCCCTCGTGTAGGTTGAAAACCTTCCTGGATCCCTCGGCTTTTCCATGGAACGAGCCTTCACGCGCACCGCCTTCGGCGCCACCGATCGAATCGCCGGCCTGGCCGGTTGTGGACGAGGCGCGTCCAGCGCGGGTGGCCTTTCCCGCTCGCTGGTCGACGAGCTCTTCACCGGCAGCGCCGAGCAGCGGGCGCGGGCCGCGGCCCGCATCGAGGCCGTCCTCGGCCTGGCGGCGGTGGGACCGCTCTGCGAGGCCCTGGCCACCGAGACCGAGCCCGAAGTCCTCGCGGCGATCTGCGCCAGCCTGGGCCGGCTGGGGTTGGAGGAGACCTACGAGGACCTCCGCCCGCACCTCGCCTCGGAGGAGCCCGCCGTGCGCGCCGCCGCCATCGAGGCGTGCCTGCGCCTGGTGCGCGCCGAACCGGAGCGGTCGTGGCTGGTCGAAATCGGCCTGGGCGACACCTCTGCCTGCGTCCGGCGGCGCACCTTCCTCGCGGCCGCGGCACTCCCTGGTTTCGAGCTCGTCCCGCTGGCCTTGCGGTGCCGGGCCGACGGCGATCCCCACGTGCGGCGCCTGGCCTACGTGGCGCTGGCGAGCGAGTCGGATCCTGCCGTGGCCTGCCGGGCCTTCGAGGCGATCTCCGATCCCGACGAGGGCGTGCGGCGCGCGGTGGCGCCCCTGCTTGCGCGGCGGTTCGGCGCCGACGCGGAGGCCCTGGCCTCGCTCTCGCCCGCCGAGCGGCTGCGCGAGATCCGCGCCCTGGAGGCGCGGGCGAAGGAGCCCGAGCGCCGCGACCCGGCGCTGGAGTCCGGGCGTCGCGGCCCGGCGCCGGAGGCAGAGCTTCGCCGCCACGCGCCCACGGGGGAGTTCGAGCGCGGCGGCCCGGCGCCGAAGCCCGAGCTTCGCGGCCTGACGCCTGTGGGGAAGTTCGCACGCCGGGGGGATGCGCTGGCAGCCGCTCCGGCCGCCACCGACGCGGCGGAGCCGGGGATCCCCTTCGACGAGATCGAGCTAGTGCTCATGACCTCTCTGCGCGGCGCCACCCTGCCTGAACTCGTCGAGCGGTTGCGCAGGGGAGAGGCCGACGTCGCCAGGGCCGTCGAGCGCTACCTGGCCGAGGGGCGGCTCGTCCTCCGGGGGTCGAGACTGTATCTGCCCTGAGGAGGACCGCGTGGAAGGGATTCGATACCCGCGAAAGCGCTTCGCCGAGATTTTGGGCCTTAGCGAAGAGGATCTCGCCCGGCGGGAGGCGGAGAACGGCATCGAGCCGAAAGAGGACCTCCCGATCGCAGACCTCTCCGCCTACCGGGAGCTCTTCGGCATCCGGCCTGCGCCCCTGCCGCAGCGGCGCCAGCTCTTCCTGAACTTCAAGGGTGGGACCGGAAAGACGAGCCTCTCGACCGCCTACGCCTTCCGGCTGGCGGAGATGGGCTACCGGGTCCTCCTGGTCGACCTCGATTCGCAGGGCCACGCCACCAAGTGCATCGGCTACGAGGGCGAGGAGCAGCCCCACACCCTCTTCGACGTCCTCGTCCGCAAGATGCCGATCAAGGACGTGGTGCTGCGGACTCCGCTGGAGGAGCTCCACCTCATCCCCTCCAACCTGCGGATGAGCACCATCGACCTGGCGCTGATGCCGATGAGCGGTCGGGAGCTCAAGCTCCGCAAGGCGCTGGAGGAGGTCGCCACCGACTACGACTTCGTCATCTTCGACGCGCCGCCTTCCTTCGGCCTGCTCAACCTCAACGCCATCATGGCGGCGGACGACCTCTTCGTCCCGGTCCTCCCCGACTTCCTCTCGTTCCACGGCCTCAAGCTCCTCTTCGAGACCATCGCCGAGCTCGAGGAGGACCTGGGACACGAGCTGCAGCAGATCGTGATCGTGCTGAACGCCTACAACCCCACCACCAAGATCGCGCGGGCGGCGCGCGAGGCCCTGGAGACCCATTACGGCGAGTATCTGGCGAAGGCGGTGGTGCGCCAGTGCACCAAGTTCGCGCAGGCTTCCAGCGAGGGGATTCCGATCTTTGCCTACGACCCCACGAGCAAGGGAGCCGAGGACGTGCAGAGCCTGATAGACGAGATCCTGCCCCGCCTGCCGGGCGGCGCGTGGGCGATGGAGAAGGTGGGATGAAGAGTTCGTTCGACGCCAACGTCTCCCGGGTCAAGCCCCGGCAGCGGCTGAGCTCCGTGGCGCTCCGCGAGGAGATGGCGGAGTCCATCTCCGAGGACCTGGCCCTGGCGTTGCTCCGCACCCGCGGGCCCGGGAGCGCGGCGGAGGAAGCCCGGCACGCCGAGGAGGCACGCGCGGCCGAGGAGGCGCGCGCGGCCGAGGAGGCGCGTGCGGCCGAGGAGGCGCGTAGGGCCGAGGAGGCGCGTAGGGCCGAGGAGGCGCGTAGGGCCGAAGAGGCGCGTAGGGCCGAGGAAGCGCGTAGGGCCGAAGAGGCGCGTAGGGCCGAGGAAGCGCGTAGGGCCGAGGAGGCGCGTGCGGCCGAGGAGGCGCGTAGGGCCGAGGAGGCGCGTAGGGCCGAAGAGGCGCGTAGGGCCGAGGAAGCGCGTAGGGCCGAGGA